>Ga0272443_10000005_pt1 | contig 704031 bp, 717 predicted proteins | sample SSMAcet12_FD_193581 | JGI IMG/M metagenome (GOLD analysis project Ga0272443, IMG submission 193581) | Marine sediment archaeal communities from Little Sippewissett salt marsh, Falmouth, MA, United States - SSM-Acet-12 | ecosystem: Environmental > Aquatic > Marine > Wetlands > Sediment ...
AAGATAAGCAGCCAGGGAAAAGTGTGAGTGAGAAGAATTGTACCGGAGCTGGTTAAGGCGAGGATAGGGATTGTATCTGGTTTGGCTCTAGGAGTGGATGGTGAGGTACATAAGGAGTGTTTGCGGGTAGGAGGCAAAACAATAGCGGTGTTACCAACAGGCTTAGACAGAATTTACCCAGTGAGACATAAGCAGTTGGCGGAGAAAATTCTGGTGGCAGGTGGTGGATTGATAAGCGAGTATCCGTTGGGGAGTGAGTTGAGAAAAAGTAATTTTTTAGAGAGGAATAGATTGGTATCTGGCTTGAGTCGGGGGGTGGTGGTGATAGAAGCGGCGAGAAGATCAGGTAGTATTAATACGCCAAATTGGGCCATAGACCAAGGAAAGGAGGTTTGGTGTGTGGACAAGAAACCAGGAGAAGAAAACAGTCAGGGGTTGTTGGATTTAGTAGCTGATGGTGCTAGAGTAATAAAAAGTGGGGGTGAAATTGTTAAGGAAATTAAGTTAAACTGAAAGGAAGTGTTAAGATATGCGAACGATGAATTTGGTAATTGTTGAGTCTCCAACGAAAACGAAAAGCTTGTCCAAGTACCTAGGTGATGAGTACAAAGTGATGGCGACGATGGGACATATGCGGGATTTACCTAAGAGTAAATTGGGGGTGGAAGTAAAAGGTAAAGGTAAAGAGATGAAGTTTGATCCAGATTACATCAAGGTCAAGGGTAAGGGAGAAGAGATAAAGAAGTTAAAGAGTGCGGCCAAGAAAGCCAAGAAGATAATTTTGGCAACTGACCCGGATAGAGAAGGTGAAGCAATTGCTTGGCATGTAGAGAAGCTATTAGAAGAGAAAAAAGACAAATTTGACAGAGTGGTATTTCATTCAGTGACTAAAGATGCGGTGTTGGCAGCGATGAAGAAACCAAGAAAGATTGATATGGCTTTAGTAGATGCTCAACAAGCTAGGAGAGTATTAGATCGATTAGTGGGTTACAAACTGTCTCCGGTGTTGTGGAAGAAGGTAAGAAGAGGTCTGTCAGCTGGGAGAGTTCAGAGTGTGGCAGTAAGGTTGGTGGTAGATAAGGAGAAGGAGATTAAAGCTTTCAAAGCAGAAGAGTACTGGGATATGGGGGTAGATCTAAAAACAGGTAAAGGAGAGAAGTTGTATGCCGTGTTAGAGAAGATTGAAGGGAAGAAGGCAGAAGTAGGTAAGGAAAAAGAGGCTAAAGAGATTAAAAGTGATTTAGAGAAGGCCAAGTATTTAGTTAAAGAAGTAATTAAAAAAGAAAGAAAAGTTAGAGCCAGACCACCATTCAAGACATCAACGATGCAACAGACGGCAGCTAACGTGTTGGGTTGGTCAGCTAAAAAGACGATGAGTGTAGCTCAAGCACTTTATGAACAGGGAAAAATTACCTATCACCGAACTGACTCACTGCACTTGGTTCAAGGGGTGGTTAAGGGAATCGCTGAGCTAGTAACAGACAAGTACGGTAAGGAGTATGCTGCTGAAGGAGGTAAGTTTTACAAGACTAAGTCAAAGGTAGTGGCTCAGGAAGCACACGAAGCCATTCGACCAACGAATGTGAAATTGACACCAGAAGAGTTTGTAGCTGAAGGCAGGATGATTAAGGATCAGAAGAAGCTTTATGGCTTGATTTGGAAAAAGACCATTGCCAGTCAGATGACGCCGGCGGTATATGATGCGACCAAGGTAATAGTGACAGCTAAAGGTAAGAAAGAGATGGAGGTAGTGGCCAGGGGAGAGATTGAGAAGTTTGCCGGTTGGCGGAAGGTGTGGCAGAGAAATGGTAATGGACATGAAGAATTGCCAGAAATAACGGAGAAGGAGAAATTGGAACTAGTGAAGGTAAAGGCCGAACAGAAGTTCACTCAACCGCCAGCAAGGTACAACGATGCCTCGTTGATTAAAGAGTTGGAGAAGAGAGGTATCGGCCGGCCATCAACTTATGCACCAACGATTAGCACTATTATCAAAAGAAACTATGTTGAGAGAAAAGAGAAGCGTTTTTATCCAACGACGATTGGTGAGGCAGTAACTAAGTTCTTAGTAAAGAATTTCAAGGATCAGATGGATTATGACTTCACGGCTGAGATGGAGGAGAATTTGGACAAAATTGCCGAGAATGATCTGGATTGGCAGAAGATGCTGGCTAAGTTTTATGGTCCGTTCATCAAACAAGTGAAGGATGTAGAAGAAAATTCAAAGAGAGTAAAAATTGCTGTAGAGAAGACAGGTAAGAAGTGCCCAGAGTGTAAGGAGGGGGATATAGTGATTAGAGAGGGAAGATTCGGTAAGTTCCTGTCATGTAGTCGGTTCCCAGAGTGTAAGTACAGAGCTAATTATGTAGTCTATGTTGAAGGAGCTAAGTGCCCTGATTGTGGTGGGAAAGTAGTAGTAAAAAGAACAAGAAAAGGGAGAGAGTTTTATGGTTGTGAGAACTATCCGAAATGTAAGTGGGCTAGTTGGCGGAAACCGAAGGTAGGAGAAGAGAAAGAGAAAGAAGAAAAGAAAAACGAGTAAAAGAGATTAATTTTTCAAAGAGGAGCGGTGTTTGGTAAAATATGGGGTACTTTGTTTGGAGTACTTTGAAAAAGGAGGGAGAAATGACGTTAGTGTGGGTTTTCCTAGGACTATTTTTTGTTGCTTTGATATCGTTGTGGTTACTTTTCAGACAGTTGGTAAGAAGGGAAGATGAAAAATGGGAGAAAGAGGCGAGGAAAAATATTTTCCAACTACCGTTGTTTGAGTTTGAGGGGGTGGAAATAATCGAGGTGGAGGATGGTGTTCCTTTTGGTTCTCAAGTGTTATTCTTGTCTAACGATTACTTCAGTGTTTGTTGTCAGACAAGAACATTGATTGAAGGTCTTAAGGTAATGTTGGGAGGAGAGAGGGTAGAGAAAGGTTTCGCCGGTTATGTAAAGAGTTTTCCTGTAAGTGAATTATCATCAGGTAATATCTTTTATATCTCTTCGTTGGAGGATCTGACATTTAAGAAGAGACCGATAGAGGTGACAGTCGTCAGGCCGGATGGTGTAAGTTTGCTTTTAAGGAAACGAGAGGATGAGTATAAAAATATGGTAATTGATAGATTGATTACCAATTACTTGCCTTGGTTGGGTTTTTTCCTTTTGACAGGAATGCTATTTTTCACTATCTGCTATTACCAACCGTGTTTTTAATTTCTTCAGACAAAGTAGACCCGTTGTTCCCTGGTTTCCAGGTAAATAGACGGGTCGTTTTTATATCTTGACAAGGATATGGTGTTTACATAAAGTGAAGGAAATGATTTTATCTGACAAGGATATTAAGAAAGAAGTTAAGGAGAAGAAGTTAATCATCAAGCCGTATGATGATGAATGGGTGCAGCCTTCGACCTATGATGTCCATTTATCAAGTGAGTTTCGTCTGTTTAACAACCACGAAACAACTTGTATTGATTTAAGGGAGAAGCAGGTAATTACCAGGAAGGTAGACACTAAAGAAAAAGGTAAGTTCATCCTTCACCCGGGTGAGTTTGTTTTAGGGTCAACGGAGGAATGGTTTGAGATACCAAACAATTTAGCAGCTAAACTAGAAGGGAAGAGTAGTTTGGGTAGATTGGGTTTGGTGGTACACGCAACAGCAGGATATATTGATCCGGGTTTTAAAGGTCATATTACCTTTGAGATCAGCAACTTGAATAGTGTGCCGATCGTGCTCTATCCAGGAATGAAGGCAGGTCAGATGTGTTTTTTCAGGATGACATCTGAGGTAGAGAGACCTTACGGAACAGCCGGAAACAAGTATCAGGGTCAGAAAGGACCAACAGAGAGTAAAGCTTGGAAAGATTTCAAGGGGAAAAAATAACGACGTGGTGATTTGGTGAGAACCACCACGTCTAGTAGCTGGTTGTATTTTAGAATTGACGTTGTTGATGGTAAGGAACACCGTTTTTGTCTTCGCCGGCAAGGAAGAAATCATCGAAGATAACAGGTATACGGAGTTGAAATTCGTCGAGGAGTTGGCAAAGAACACTGCGGATTTCCCAGTGAGCGTGTTTTTCGGTGCGGAGAGAGAAGATATGGCGCCATTGACGTAGGTTGGTGGTAATAACAATTTGACTGCGAATGCCGATAGGAAGGATCTGACGAGCGTCTTCTGGGGCCCAGCCGGCTTGACGGAGAGCTTTGTAAAACTTTTCTATGTCGGCAGCCATGTCAACGAAGGACATGAGACGGTCGTCTTCAAGAAGAATTTTTTCATTTTCATCTCGGTGGGGTGGGACGATGATTTCCAGATGGATGCCGTCAAGATCATAGACACCCTTTTTGGTGTAGTCGACGTAGCGAGTTGACTCTTGGGAATATGAAGCGAGACGGTGGCGAACGAGTTCGTGAGTGAAACCACGGCTAATATTAAGAAAGAGAACGGAAATATTCTCATGTTCAATGACACTATGGTGGCCACTACGAAGAATACTACGGACGAACTTGACACTACTATCCGGAGTAATCTTGTCTTCCGATCGATAGCAGGTGCGACCGGCAGCTTCGATGTTAGGGAGAATGTTATCGAGTTGACTTTGCGGGGTAAAGATCTGGAAAGAACCTTGGTTTTTAAGGATTTTCATTTTTTGCCTCCTGATAAAGCAAGGGAATATGTTAAGGAACCAGCTGAGGGTATTGTGTCGGGAAAGAGGGGGAAAGTCAAGAATATATGAGATATAAATTAGTGGTTGATTTTTGTTGGGTGAGTGGATTAGGATGAGGGCATGGAAAGAAGAGAGAGAAGTAGGTTAATGGTGTTAGAGGGTGGTTTAGGAGCAGGGAAAACAACAGTAAAAGAAGGTTTGGCAAGAGAGTTGGGTGAGGAGTGGAGGTTTTATCGAGAACCAGGCGGAACAGAGTTTGGAGAGAAGATAAGGGATGCAGTTCAAGATAATCATGGTTATGAGGTCACCCCATTAGGGGCATTTTTAGCATATTCTGCAGCGAGAGCAAATCTGATTGCTCAAGAGGTTTTACCGATCTTGAATGAAGGAGGGAAAGTAATATTGGATAGATTTTGGTATTCAAGTTATGCATATCAAGGTGGAGGTGAAGGAGTAGACAAAGAACTAATTGTGGCTTTGAGTGCAAGAGTGGTAAGAGGGTTAGAGCCAGATTTGATATTACATTTTGACTTAGATCCAGAGAAAGGAATGGAGAGGAAGGTTGGTTGTGATGATGCCGATAGATACGATTTAAAAAAGAGATCTTTTCATGAAAAATGTCGAGAAGCATATTTTGAGTTGGCAGAGAGATATCCAGATAGATGGAGGACAATTGATGCTAGTCAGACACCTGACAAGGTATTGCAGGATTCATTAGAGGTAATGGAGGAGTTTGGTTTATGGCGATGATTTTTAATGGGAGGGAATTGGCCAAGAAAAAAGAGGAGGAGTTGAAAAGGGATGGTGGTTTAGTGGGAAAAAGTTTGTTGGTATTACAGACAGGTGAAAAAGAAAATGTGTTTGTACGATTAAAGAGACAGATGGGGGAGAGATTAGGAGTGAAGATGGGAGTAGTGGTGTGTGGAGATAAGGAGGAGTTGAAAAAGAAATTGGTGGAGATGAGAGATGACTATGACGGAGTAATGGTCCAGTTACCAGTGGCAGGGGCGAATGAGAAGGAAAAAGAGGAGATACTTAATTTAATTCCTGAAAACAAAGACGTGGATGGTTTAATAGAAGAAAAGAGTGGAGTAACACCAGCAGTGGTGAGAGCGATGATGAGAATATTGGAAGAAGGTTTAAAAGAAACGGGGAAGAGAAAAGAAGAGGTTAGGGTGGCAGTGGTGGGAAGTAGAGGGTTTGTGGGAAGTTCTTTGGTAAGAAATTTAAAAAGCCAAGATTTTAAGGTAGAGGGTTTTGATGAAGGAGATGATTTAAGTGGACTAGTTAATTTTGAGGTAGTAATGACGGCGGTGGGAAAGAAAGGATTGATAGGGAAAGATACACTAGTTGATGGTGTGATAGTGATTGATGCGGGGTATCCAGAAGCAGATATAGAGAGAGGAGTGGAGGAAAAAGCGAGTTTGATAACGCCGGTGCCTGGAGGTGTGGGGCCAGTGACGGTGGTAAGTTTGTTTGAGAATCTTTTGAGGCTGTAGTATACTAGCGCTTGTTAGAAAGATAAAAAGCACTTCCGGTAAATCTCCTGATTAAGAGCCGGGAGGAAGAAAAGGAGATTGAAGATATGGCAAAAAAAATAGAAACTAAGGCTAAAAAGGCCGAAAAGAAAGCAGTTAAAGTAACTCCGGAAAGTTTGTTTGAGACAGGAGCCCATTTTGGGCATATTGCCAGGCGTTGGAATCCGAAGATGGAGAAGTATTTGTATGGTAAGAAGGGTGGAATTCATATTTTTGATTTAGAGAAGACAATGGAAGAGTTAGAAAAAGCGGCTGAGTTCTTGAGGAAGTCGGCTAGTGAAGGAAAAAGAATTGTGTTGGTGGGAACAAAGAGACAGTCAGAGAAGGTAGTTAAAGAAGAAACGATTAAGGCTGGTATTGGTTATGTAACTGAGAGATGGTTAGGAGGAACAATTACTAATTGGGGACAAATTAAAACAAGAATTGATCGATTAAACAGATTAAAGAAAGGTAGAGAAGAAGGTCGTTATGCCGGTTACACCAAAAAAGAAAGATTACTGATTGATAGGGAGATTGCCAAGTTAGAAAGATTTTTTGGTGGTTTAGCTGATTTAGGTGGAGAGCCTGAAGTGGTGGTGGTATTTGATATTAGAAAGGATAAGATTGCGGCTAAGGAAGCTCAGAGCAGAAATATTCCAGTGATAGGGATTGTAGATAGTAATGCCAACCCAGATCTAGTTGATTACCCAATTCCAATGAACGATGATGCTTCCGCTGCGGTGGAAATGGTGATTAAATATCTAATAGAGCAAATTAAATTAGGTAAAAAGAAGAAAGGGAAAAAATGATTGAAGAAATCAAGAAACTAAGAGAAAAGACCGGTGCGGGAGTAATGGATGTGAAGAAGGCTTTGGCAGAAGCTAAAGGTGATGTGAAGAAAGCAGAAGAGATTTTGAAAGCGAAGGGTTTGGATAAGGCGAAGAAAAAAGCTGACAGGGAAGTAAAAAGTGGTTTAGTTTACGCTTACTTACACCAGACTGGCAGAATTGGAGCGATGGTAGAGATGGCTTGTGAGACTGACTTTGTAGCTAGTAATAAGGAGTTTAAGGAGTTAACCAAGGAGATAGCGATGCAGGTAGCAAGTATGAACCCAAAAGATGTTGATGAGTTGTTAAAGCAGGATTACTTCAGGGACGGGAGTAAGAAGATAAAAGAGGTGATTGATGAGTTAGTGGGTAAGATTGGTGAGAATATGAAGGTAGTTAGATTTGTGCGCTATGAGTTGGGTGAGGAGTAGGAAAGGGATGATAGAATAATGGTAATGGAACACGGAGAAGGAGCTGGTGGTCACAAGGAAGCAAGGGAATTTTTAGCTAAAGAGACAACAAGTTCTCCTAAGGAGTTTGTGGATAGGTTTTTAAAAAGTGAGTTGTTTTTTAAAGGGAGACATAATAGTGTTGAGGGTGGACCAGAATTGCGAGGTTTAGACGACTTTAACGAAGAGTTGAAACAGAGGGGAATTGATGAGATCGAAGAGGAGTTGAGAAGAGTATTTTATGGTATGGGGGATACGAAATTACTGTTGTTGCATTTTGCTAAGTATGAATTGATGTTTGAATATGATAAAGATAAATTTGATGCCGATGTGGTGAGAAGCTTTGTTGCTTATCAGTCTTTAGTAAGAAAGAATAAATCTGAAAGAACCAAATTGAACCTGCGAAGTGTGCCAGTGGAGATAAGAAAAGAGAGGATTCAGGAAATGGATTCAGAGAGACAATACAAACATTACAAAGTAATTCATGCTTTAGTTGATGGGGGTTATGTGCCAAGTGAACCGATGGCTCGGGCAATGGCAAGGGTGATGTTGATTTCTACGGGGGATGATACTTTTGAGAAGGCTCAATCTGATGAGGAAGTTAGATTTAGAAGATTGGCTCATTCTGCTAGATCTGGTAAAAGGGTTATTAAATAATTAGAAAGAAAGATAAAATGGACAAAGATTTAATCGCTGAATTAAAGAAAAAGTTAGAAAAGGTGTTGGAGGTGGTCAAGGGAGATATGGCGACGGTGAGAACCGGACGAGCTAAACCGGACATGGTGGGTGGTTTGTTGGTGTCGGCTTATGGTGGTCAGAAGATGAAAATTTTGGAATTAGCTAACATTAGTGCGCCAGATAACAGCTTGATTGTGATTGAACCGTGGGATAAGAGTGTGATTGCTGCCATTGAAAAGGCTATTGTCGAGAGTGAGATGCAGTTGTCACCAGCAGTAAGTGGAGAGGTAATCAGAGTACCGGTACCACCATTAACCGAGGAAAGAAGAAAAGATTTTGTCAAATTACTGGCTCAGAAGTTAGAGAGTGGGCGAGTGATGTTGAGACAAGCAAGACAGGATATTAAGGAAGAGATTGATGCTTTAGAGGGTAAACCAGGTGTGAGTGAGGATGATATTAAGAGATTACTAGAAGAACTACAGAAAGTATTTGAGGATTACGGAGAAAGGTTAGAGGAGATGGGGAGAAAGAAAGAAGAAGAATTGATGGAAATTTGATTCCGGTTGATTGATTGGGGTATAATGTCGGCTATTGTTGTACATTTACAGTGCCAGTGTAGCTCAACGGACAGAGCGCCGGGTTGAATATACCGGAGGTACAAGGTTCGATTCCTTGCATTGGCGTTAGGAGAGGAGCGTTACCCTAAAAGTTAATTTTAGGGCAAGGCTGCAGCTGCCCCAAACTTCCGTACTCCCTTCGGGGTATATTGCCTCCTCTCCTTTTATTTTTGTGCGTGCTCGGAAATTTCCCGCCAATATGTGCCCCCCCAGGCGAATATTTCCGACTCGAAGGGTCTGCTGTAATTGAGCAAATAATGAAAGGGTTGTGCCACGACGTTAACCTTTTTATAGAAGCCATCAAATAGCAGACCCACAACAACCAGGGCTGGTAGTCCATTTATCTTGAAATTTTGAGATAGCTACCAGTCCTTTTTTGTGGTTTGAGATAAATGTGGTAAATTATTGAGGTGAAGAAGCTGCGGTCTTCACACCTCCTTTCATAAGGGGAGTTAGTTTCGTTCTTCTTGTGAGAACATCAGATTCTTTCTCCAAGCAAACTAACTCCCCGTGGCTTTTTTAGTAGTGAAGGATGGTTTACAATAGGTAGGTATGAGAATTAGGGAACGGATAATAAAAAATCTAGAGGAAGTGATAGAGGAGATGAGTTTGGAGGAGTTGGAAGTGGGTTTGGAACATCCGGCTGATGAGAGTCATGGAGATTATGCCAGTAATGTAGCTATGTTGTTGTATGCTGGTGAAGCAGAAGAAGTATTTGAGAGTCCAAGAGACCTGGCCGAAGCAATGGTGGGGGAGTTGAGGAAGAAAGAGGTGTTGATGAAACGGGTAGAGAAGATAGAGGTGGCCGGTCCAGGTTTTATCAATTTCTATCTAAAAGATAGATGGTTGGTGGATGAGTTGGGTCGGGTGATAAAGAGAGGAAAAGATTATGGTCGGGGTGAGTGGGGTGAAGGAAAGAGGGTGTTGGTGGAGTATTCGTCACCGAATATTGCTAAGAGGTTTAATGTCGGGCATCTGAGAAGTACGATTATTGGTCAAGCATTAGTGAATTTACATCAGTTTTCCGGTTGGCAAACAGTAGGAGATAATCATCTAGGAGATTGGGGAACACAGTTTGGCATGATCATTGCCGGTGTAGAGGAAGAGGGGAGAGAGATAGAAGGGATGAGTTTAGAGAAGTTGGAGGAGTTGTATGTAAGTTACAACAAAAGAGCTGATGAAGATGAGGAGTTGAAAGAGAAAGCGCGAGAAGCTTTTGCTCGATTGGAGAGTGGTGAAGAAAAGGCGAGAAAGATCTGGCAGAAGGCGGTGGAAGTATCTAAAAAAGAGTTTGACAAGATTTATGATCGATTAGGGGTGAAGATAGAAAATTGCCTAGGGGAGAGCTTTTATGAGGAGGAGATGAAGGTGGTGATGAGGGAGATGGACAAGAAGGGATTAGTAACAGAGAGTGAGGGAGCAAAGATAGTTGAGTTCGAGGATTTACCACCAGCAATGTTAGAAAAAAGTAATGGAACGAGTACATACTTTACTCGGGACTTGGCCACGATAAGACACCGGGTGAAAAGCCCGAAACTAGCCTCAGATTTATATGTTTATGAAGTTGGAGCAGAACAGAGTTTGCATTTTAAGCAAGTTTTTGCAGTAGCAAAAATGATGGGTTGGGCGAAGAAGAATCAGATGGTGCATGTGGCTCATGGTTTGGTACTGGGAGAAGATGGTAAAAGGTTAAGGACGAGAAGCGGTCAAGGAGGTAAGCTGGATGATTTATTAGATGAGGTGGTAGAGAAAGCGGCTAAACTAAACAAGGAAGTAGCTGAGCAGGTAGGAGTAGGGGCAGTGAAGTTCTATGATTTGAAACATAACCCGACAACAAACTACAAGTTTGACGAGGAAAAGATGTTATCTCTAGATGGAGCCAGCGGGCCGTATATTCAGTACGCCATTGTCAGAGGTAAGTCAGTGTTGGAGAAGGCAGAGAAGACGGGAGAGGAAGTGATAGTAAAGACAAGTGATTTGAGTGAGACAGAGAAGAGGGTGGTAAGGTGGGTCTATCGTTTTAATGATGTAGTAGAGAGGGCAACGAGGGAAAGATCACCTAATTTGCTAGCGGAATACTTGTTAGAGTTAGCAGGTAGATTTAATGGTTTCTACAATCAGGAGCAGATTTTAGGGGTGAAAGAAGAAGGGATGAGGGTAAGGTTGACGGAAGCGGTGGTAACGGTGTTGGGGAAAGGAATGGAACTTCTAGGGGTGGAAGTACCAGAAAAAATGTAATTTATGTTAATTTAGTGGTGTTATGAAAGAGAAAAAGAAATTTATTTCAACTACGGAATTAGCTGATCTGCTGGGAATTAGTCGAGTAGCGGTTCACAAAAGGATTAAAAAAGGCCAAATTAAGGCGACGAAAGTGGGGCGTAATTATGTGATTGATGTGAATGATTTGGGAGGGATCTTAGGAGAAGAATTAAGTGAGGATGAGAGGGAAATGGTAAGGAGATCGGTAACGAGGACGGTGAAAGAGTATGGGGAGACTTTAAGACTTTTGAGGACATCATAGTAAAGGGGGTAGGTATTAGAGAAATAGGGAGGTGTAAGGTGGTGTAGAATGAGAGAAGCATGCAAGTTTTAGTTTTTATTCTGGTTTTGTCGGTGCTGATTCTGGTGCACGAGTTGGGTCATTTTTTGATGGCGAAAAAGTTAGGCATGAAGGTAGAGGAATTCGGTATTGGTTACCCACCTAAAGCAGTGAAGTTGTTTAATTGGCAAGGAACAGATTTCACTTTGAATTGGTTACCGTTTGGTGGTTTTGTTAGATTGCATGGTGAGGAATATCGTAAAGATGAGCAAGGAAGCGGTTTGTTTTGGCAGAAACCATGGTGGCAGAGAGTACTGGTGATGGTGGCAGGAGTGGTGATGAATTTTCTTTTGGGAGTAGTGTTGTTTGGAGTGGTTTACTCGGTAGTAGGTATTCCTGAGGTAACAGAAAATGTCAGGGTGACTGAGATAGTGGCTGGATCACCGGCAGAGGAGGCTGGAATTGAGGAAAATGAAGTGGTGGTTTGGGGGCGAGGCAGTGATGGTGAAGAAATAAGTTTTAAGGAGAGTAAAACGATGGTGGAGCTGATTGATGAATATAAGGGGGAAGAGGTGGTTTTAGGAGTGGGAGGGGAAGAAGGATTGAGAGAAGTAACAGTAGTACCACGAGAAGATCCACCTGAAGGAGAGGGTTCCTTGGGAGTAGTACTGTCAACAGTGGAGATGGTTAAATATCCTTGGTGGCAGATGCCGTTTAGGGGAGTAGTAGTAGGTAGTCAGGAGGCAGTAGCTTGGGGACGAATGATTGTGGTTGGTTTGGGGGAGATGGTTAAGGGTTTGTTTGCCGGTGAGGGTATTCCTGAGGGAGTGTCAGGACCGATTGGAGTGTATGAGATTAGTAGTCAGGCAACTGAATTAGGTTGGTTGGCGGTAATACAGTTCACGGCGGTATTTTCGATGAATCTGGCAGTACTGAATATATTACCGATCCCAGCTTTGGATGGAGGCAGAATCGTTTTCATTGCTTTAGAAGCGGTAGTGGGTAAGAGAAAGAAGAATGAGATAGAGGGGGTGGTCAATACGGTAGGGATGTTATTGTTATTAGTGTTAATGGTATTGGTGAGTATCAGAGATGTAGGTAGGCTATTGAACCTTTAGAAAGGGAGAGATATGATGAAAGGAGAATGAAAGATAGTAAATGTTTGTTTTGTCAGATTGTGGCAGGGGAGTCACCAAGTAAGAAAGTGTGGGAGAATGATGAGTTCTTGGCGATTGAGAATAAGTACCCTCAGGCACCGGTACATGTACTAGTAATGCCTAAGAAACATATAGAGAAGGAAGGGGTAAATGGTGTTGGGGGAGAGACAAATGAGGAGTTTTGGGGTAAAATAATGGGTGCAGTTTTCCAGGTGGTCAAACAGCTGGGATTAAATAAGACTGGATATAAATTGGTAAATAATGGTGCTGGTTACAACCACTTTAAACATGAACATATTCATGTTTTAGGGGGGACGAAAGGAGAACCGGCAGGCAAAACATAAAAGGAGGTGTTAATTAAATGGCTTTAGTAGTCAAGAAGAAAAAAGGACAAAGCCAACAACAATTAATCGGAGAATTTAAACGCTTAACTTACAATGATCCCGGTTTAGAAAAGGTTAAAGAAACCGCTCAACAGGGATATGTAGGTAGATCTCGACGAAAGTATGAGAAACAAAAAGAATTAAAAAAGGAGTTCGCTCGTTTAAGACGACGTCATAAAAGAGCAACTGGAAGGAGAAAATAATGAGTTTAAAGGACAAGATTAAAAGTGAGATGTTAAAGGCTCAAAAAGCAGGTGAAGCTGACCTAGTCAGAACACTGAAGTTTTTGTGGTCTGAGATTGGCTATGCCCTGATGGACAACAAGGATAAGGATGAGGATGAAGTAGTAATGGCCACTTTGAAGAGAGAAGCAAAGAAAAGAAAAGAGGCAATTGAGATTTTTGATAAGGCTGGAGATGAAGGTCGGGTAAAGGAAAATGAGGCTGAGTTAAAGGTAATTGAGGGGTATTTGCCCGAACAGATGGGTGAGGAAGAAGTGAAAAAGAAGATAGTGGAGATAGCGGAGAAAAGTGGGAAAAGAGGAGGAGTGTTGATTGGAGAGATAATGAGGGAACTGGGTGGGGAGGTAGATGGAGGAATGGTAGCGAAGATAGTTAATCAAGAGTATGCCTAAGGAAGAGTTGCAAGTAAGGGTAGAGATAACAGCGGATAGTCGGTATAAGTTTGACCGGAAACAGGTGAGAGAGGGAATCAGAGGATTGTTGAAGGATAAGGGACTAAAAGGGAAAGTGGAAGTGAGTGTGGCGGTAGTGGGGGAAAGGAAGATGAAGGAGTTAAAGAAAAAATATATGGGCGAGGAAGGAGTGACAGATGTACTATCTTTTAGTCAGAGTGAGGGGGAGGAAATGCCGGATGGTGATGAAGTATTGATGTTGGGAGACGTGGTGGTGTGTTACCCGCAAGCAAAGAAACAAGCAATGAGTTTTAAGAGATTGTTAGATGATGAGATTGAGTTTTTGGTGTTGCATGGTGTGTTGCATTTGTTAGGAATTCATCACGACTAAAACGATAGTTTAATTGGTTAAAGAGGTGATGAAGAGATGAAATTGAACACATTTTTATCACCTTGACAGGGGAGGAGACAAAGCTTTAGGGTGAATTGTGAGCTATTACCAAAAGTACCGACCAGCGAAGATTGCCGAGCTTGATTTGGATAAGGTGAGAGAGAGTTTGTTGGCCAGTTTGAAGTCTGATAGTTTACCCCATGCATATTTGTTTGTTGGTCCGAGAGGAGCAGGAAAAACGAGTGCGGCTCGGATTATGGCGGCAGCAGTTAATTGTGAGAAAAATGCTAAGAAGTTAGCCGAACCTTGTGGTGATTGTGATGTATGTCAGGAGATACGTCAGGGACAAGCGGTGGATGTGATGGAGATGGATGCGGCCTCACATAGAGGAATTGATGATATTCGGAGTTTGAGAGAGAAGATTCGATTAGCACCAACGAGACTGAGAAAGAAGGTTTACATTATTGACGAGGTACACATGTTAACTAAAGAAGCCTTTAATGCTTTGTTGAAGGTATTGGAAGAACCACCGGAGCATGTGATGTTCTTTTTATGTACAACAGAGGAGCACAAAGTACCCGAGACAATTGCCAGCCGGTGTACACGGGTAGTTTTTCAGAAGGCAAGTGTAAAAGAGGTTTTAAGGTCATTAGACAAGGTGGTCAAAGGGGAGAAGATTGATATTGATAAGAAGGCAGTGGAATTTTTAGCTGAGTCGGTTGATGGTAGTTTCAGAGAAGGACACAAGTTACTGGAACAGTTGGTGAGTAATTTTAAGAAGATTGGTGTTGATGAAGTAAAACAGTTGTTGGGAATAACAGGAAAGAAGAGAGTGGGGGAGTTATTGGATTATGTGGCGGAAGGTGGGAGTAAGGAGATTGGAGAGGTAATGAGGGAAATAGAAGAAGAGGGAGTGGATGCAGCTAATTTATTGAAGGACTTACTGGTAGAGAGTCGACAAAGATTAAGATCAGATAATGAAAGAGTATGGATAGAAGTGGCTGAGGTTTTGATTCGAGCGGCAGAGAATTTGAGATTTTCACCTTTACCATTGCTGCCGATAGAGGTGGCTCTGATTGAGGTATCTTTAGGAAGAAATGGAGAAGAGGAAGAAGGTGGGGGTGGTGGAAAGAGGGAAGTGGAGAAAAAAGAAAAACCAACTAAACAGAGGAAAGAGCAAGCGGGTAAAAAAAAAGCGACTAAAAAAGAAGAAGAGATCGATGAGGTGGTGAAGGATTGTTTGATTAAGACGAGTTTTAGTCAGATAGAGAAAGAGTGGGGAGAGTTGTTGAAGAGTCTGGCACCAAAATACCAGTCGATTGCTGGACTGTTGAGGTCGGCCCGACCGAAGGAGGTGGAAGGTAAGTATTTGACGGTAGAAGTATTTTATAAATTCCATAAAGATCAGTTGGAGCAGGAAAGTAAAAGGAAAGTAATCGAAGAAGTAGCTAATAAGTTGTGGGGTCCGGTGGCGTTGAGGTGTGTGTTAGGCGAGAGACAGGTGGTGGAAAAGAAAGTAGAAGAGGTAGTTGATGAAGGGTCGAAAGTGGAGGAAGAGATAGTTAAGGCAGCGGAGGATATTTTTGCTTAGTTTAGGTTTACAAAGGAGAGGTTTACAGGTATATTGGTGATTGTTAAGAAATTATATTTTTTATGGCAAATTTAGGACAAATTGGTTCAAAAGGAGCAGCAGCAGCTAAGTTAGCAATGTTGCAAAGGAAGATTACCAAGAAGAAGATTGATTACGAAGACGATGGAGTCAAAGTGATAGTGACTGGAGATGGTAAGTTAAAGAAGATGGAGATTGATGGTGAAGATGCCAAGCGAGTGGTTAAGGTGGTTAATGAAGCCATTACCAAGGCTCAGAGATGGTCGGCAGAGGAGATGAAAGGGATGATGGGGGATCTAGGTAAGATACTGCAATAAGGTTTAATTTATGAAATCAATCAGACCGGTCCAGAAGGTAATTGATGCATTTGAGTCGTTACCAGGAATCGGGCCAAAATCAGCGGCCAGACTAGCTTACTACTTGTTACATGTGCCCCAGGAGAGGTTAGAAACGTTTGCTAAGGCGTTGGCTAATCTGAAGAAAGATACCAAGGAGTGTGCGGTGTGTTTCAATATTGGTGAGGATGATTTGTGTCCCATTTGTCAGGATGAAAAGAGAGAGAAGACGACCATTTGTGTGGTAGAAACACCATTGGATTTGCTGGCTTTTGAGAGATCAGATGGTTACAACGGGGTTTACCATGTTTTAGGTGGAGTAATTAATCCATTAGCTGGAATTGGTCCGGAAGAGTTGAGGATTAATGAATTGCTAGAAAGAATAAAAGAGGGAGAGGTGGAAGAAGTGATTTTAGCAACTAATCCAACCATGGAAGGGGAGGCAACAGCAATGTACATTAGTCACAAACTGAAGGAAAGAAACAAAAAAGTGAAGTTGACAAGGATTGGGAGAGGACTACCAACGGGGGCAGATGTGGAGTATGCCGATGGCCAGACACTAAGCCGGGCACTTGAGGGTAGAAAGGAAGTCTAAGAGAGAATATATTTAATATATAGATGAGTAATCAAGGGATAGCAGGACAGGCGCTAGGGCAACTAAAAGGTTTGGGTGAAGAAACTGTCAGAGAGATGGGTCAGGCAGGAGAGGAAATTGTTAGAGGAGCGGTGGATGAGTTAGTGCCAGGAGTAGGGGGAAAACAGACTAGTGAAGTGAAGAGTGGTGGAATGAATGAACAACAAAAATCAGTGAGACGAGAGATGGATGAGGAAACAGTGATGAGAGAGAGACAAAGAAGGAAATCTTTAGAGAGGGTGAGAGGTGAACTAGAGCAGTATCGGAATTGGCGAAAGAAAGTAGACACAGAGTTGGAGATGAGGGAGGAGAAACAGGAGAAAGATAGACAGATGAAAGAGACAATGAAGAAAAAACGGGGAGGGGGATTTTGGCAGAAGTTTTTGGGCAGAACAAGGAGTAAGTATGCCGGAACAGGAGAGATGGTGAAGACACGTGACTGAGACAGGTTTGTTTTTGGTAGAATAGGGAGGAGATGAAGCTGTTTAACTCATTAACGAGAAAGGTAGAAGAATTTGAGCCTAGGGAAGAAGGTAAAGTGGGGATGTACACCTGTGGTCCAACAGTTTACAGTCGGCCAACAGTAGGTAATTGGCGAACAAACATATTGTCAGATTTAGTAAAGAGGAGCTTCGAGTATCTAGGGTATGAAGTAACGTCAGTGATGAATTTAACTGATGTGGGGCATTTAACTAGTAATGCTGATGAAGGAGAGGACAAGTTGGAAAAAGCGGCTAAAAAAGAGGGAAAAGATGCCTGGCAGATGGCCGAGTTTTACATTGATGATTTCAAGAAGGGGATGAAAGAGTTGAATATGGAAATGCCGGAAGTACTACCAAGAGCAACAGAACATATTAAGGAACAGATTGAGTTGGTGAAGAAAATTGAGGAAGCTGGGTTAACTTACCGGACGAGTGATGGGATATATTTTGATGTGGCTGAGTATGAGAAGAAGGGAAATAAGTATGGTCAGTTGTCGACGTTGGATGAGATTAGAGAAGGGGCTAGAGTGGAAATAAACAAGGAGAAGAGAGACTCACGAGATTTTGCTTTATGGAAGTTTTCTCCGAAAGACGAGAAGAGACAGATGGAGTGGGAGAGTCCTTGGGGAGTAGGTTTCCCCGGTTGGCACATTGAGTGTTCGGCGATGGGAATGAAGTATCTAGGAGAGCAGTTTGATCTGCATTTAGGCGGTGAAGATTTGAAGAGTACTCATCATCCAAATGAGATTGCTCAGTCGGAGTGTGGTACAGGTAAGAAACCATTTGTTAAATACTGGGTTCATGGGGCCTTCCTGTTGATAGATGGAGGCAAGATGGGGAAGAGTTTAGGAAATGCATATACCTTGGACGATGTTAAAGAGAAAGGTTTTGAAGCATTAGATTTACGTTACTTTTACTTAACCGGTCATTATCGGAAACAGTTGAACTTTACCTGGCAAGCTTTAGGGGCAGCCAGAGAGGCGCGATTGAAGTTAAAGAAACTGGTGAGTGAGTGGCAGGAAGGAGATGAAGGAAAAGAGGGTAAGGAAGTGATTGGCTGGGAAAAGAAGTTTAGAGAAGCGGTGGAAAATGACTGGCAGATGCCGCAAGCATTAGCAGTGGTGTGGGAGATGGTTAAAGATGACCAGTTGAGTAATGGTCAGAAGCTATTTTTGATAACAAAATTTGATCAAATTTTAGGACTAGATTTGTTAGGAGATAAAACCGAAGATATACCAGAGGAAATTTCAGTTTTATTGAAGAAAAGAGAAGAAGCAAGGGAAGCAAAAAAGTGGGATGAAGCGGATAGATTAAGAAAGGAGATAGAGGAGAAAGGGTGGCGGGTTTTGGATGGTAAAAATGGGGCTAAATTGGAGAAGATTTAAATAGAGGTCTCAGCTAATTTTCAGAAAAAGAGATATAATCTGGGCTATGAAAATACTGGTGGTGGAAGACGAACACCGAATTGCTAGTTCGATTAAAAAAGGTCTAGAGTTGGAGGGCTACACGATTGATGTGGCTTATGATGGTGAAGAGGGTTTTGATCTGGCAGCGACAGGTGATTACGACGTGATTGTGCTGGATCTGATGTTACCGAAGATGAGTGGAATAGAGTTATGTCAGGCTCTACGGGGAGAGGAGAAAGTAGAGACGCCAGTGTTAATGTTGACAGCTAAAGGGGAGTTGGACAATAAAGTGGAAGGGTTTAAGGCTGGAGCAGATGATTACTTAGTGAAACCATTTGCTTTTGTTGAGTTATTAGCGAGGATAAAAGCTCTAGCGAAGAGGCCAAAGAAGAGGGTGGATGAAGAGTTGAAGGTGGGAGATTTGGTGTTGAATAGAGGAAGTTTTGAGGTAAAGAGAGGTAAGAGGAAGATAGAGTTATCGCGAAAAGAGTTTAGTTTACTTGAGTACTTGATGAGACACCAAGGCAGGATTGTTAGTAAAGAACAGATAATTAACCAGGTTTGGAGTTATGAGGCAGATGTGCTACCGAATACAGTAGAGGTATATATTGGTTACCTGAGGAAGAAGATTGAGGGAAAAGGTGAAAAAAAATTATTAAAAACAGTCAGAGGTTTTGGATATAAAATTGAGGGGTAATGTTTGAGAAAGCAAGAATTAAACTAACGATCTGGTACATGGTAACAACGTTGCTAATTACCGGAGGAATGAGTGCCATGATCTACCGAGGTATGTGTGGCATTTTAGATCAAAGGTTTGCTTTGATGGGAGGTAGGTTTAGAGAGAGAATAGAAGCGCCAATGGTAAGAGAGAGATTGCTGGATGAGGCTGAAAAATTAACAATTGATTTGGAAGAAATTAAGAGGAACCTGTTAGTGAGTTTATTGGTATTAAATGGTTCGGTGGCAGTAGTGGTGACTATTGGAGGATATATCTTTGCCGGTGAAGTGCTGGATCCAATCAAGAAGAGTCATGAGAAAGAGAAGAGATTTGTAGCTGATGCCTCGCACGAGTTGAGGACGCCGTTAACAGCCTTGATCACTGGGGTAGAAGTAGCCTTAAGGAACAGGAAGATTAGTAAGAAGGAGGCAGTAGAGGTACTGGAAGAGAGCTTGGAAGATTTGGAAAGATTAAAAAATTTAAGTAATCGATTACTACATTTGTCACGGACGGAAGAAGGGGAGAAGATTATCAAGAAACCAGTTGATTTAGGTAAGAGTCTGCAATTGGTAGTGAAAAGGATGCGACCATTAGCGGAGGTAAAGGGAATAAAAATTAAGGTAGAGAATGGTGGTAAGAAGAAGATTAAGGTTGACGAAGAGTTATTAACTGAGTTATGGACAATCTTGTTGGATAACGCCATTAAATACAGTAAGAAAAAAGGTCAGGTGTGGCTAAAGGTGTTATCAAGTAAGACAGGTGTGTGGGTGGAAGTGGAGGATGAAGGCAGAGGAATGAAGAAAAATGAAGTAGAACATGTTTTTGAACGTTTTTATCGAGCAGATGAAGCAAGAAGTAAAGACGGTTTTGGTTTAGGTTTGGCCTTGGCTAAACAAATTGTAGATAGACATGGAGGTAAGATTGAGATAGAAAGTAAGTTTAATCAGGGAACCAAGGTGAGGGTATTTTTACCTTGGGGGTAGTTTCAAATGGACTATTCGTAAAAATTTGTGTTGTTTTAGGTTAAAAAAGAGACGTTGTTGCGAGTGAAAGATAACAAATATCTTATAGTTTGACATTGCTAACAGGGGGTGATAAGATGCTCTCTGTTAGCTTTAAATATAATCAGTTTAATAACGGACTGATTCGAGCCGATTTATCTGGTTGAGGCATTTTCCTTTCCCTTTTCTGAGTCGTCTTCTTTTAAAGGCGATGTTAGTGATATGAGTAATTTTAATCGTGGCCGTAATAATGGCAAACGAAGATATGGAGGGGGAAATAATAATCGAAAAAGATCATATAGATCTAGTGGTCGAGGAGGTAGGTATAGAAATCCGGGTTTGTCTTTGAATCCAATGATGTTTGTCAAGAAGGCAGTCGAGAGAGAAGAAGAAGTTTATCAACCAGTGAATAATTTCAGTGATTTTGATTTAGATAAGAAAGTAAAGGAGAATATTGTTCTCCATGGTTTCAGCAAACCAACAGCAATTCAAGATAAAGCGATACCAGAGATACTGGGGGGTAGGGATTTGGTGGGAATAGCCAATACAGGAACAGGTAAGACGGCCGCCTTTTTGCTACCGTTGGTTACCAAGGTAGCTAGAAACAGAAAAGAAAAGGTGTTGATTGTGACACCAACCCGTGAGTTAGCGGCTCAGATAGTGGATGAGATGAGGCTATTTGCTAAAGGAATGGGTATTTATTCAAGTTTGTGTATTGGAGGAGCTTCAATAAATAGGCAGAGACAAGAACTATCAAGGCAACCTAATTTTGTCATCGGTACACCAGGACGATTGAAAGATTTACAAAAAAGAAGAATGTTGAATTTAAGATGTTTTGGAAATGTGGTTTTGGATGAGGTGGATAGGATGCTAGACATGGGTTTTGTCCATGATATAAAACAGATTGTGTCTTTTTTGCCTCGAGAGAGACAATCTTTGTTCTTCTCGGCAACAATGCCGGAGAAAACTAAAGCAGTGATGAAAGGTTTTTTACAGAATCCAGTGACAGTGACGGTGAAAACAGGAGCAACCGGTGAGAATATAGACCAAGATATTATCAAGGTCGGTGGGAAAGATAAGACTGAGGTGTTACACCAGCTGTTGATTAAAGAAGACTTTAGGAAAGTATTGGTTTTTGGCCGAACAAAAAGAGGGGTAAGTAATCTGGAAAAGAAATTATCGGAACGAGGCTTTAAAGCCGTATCAATTCATGGAAACAAGAGTCAGGGACAGAGAACAAGGGCCTTAAAAATGTTAAAGAATGATCAGGTGCAGATTATGATAGCTACTGATGTGGCAGCCAGAGGGATTGATGTTGATGATATTAGTCATGTGATCAATTATGATGTGCCTGAAAGCTATGACGACTATGTACACAGAATTGGTAGGACAGGTAGAGCGGGTAAAAAAGGAACAGCGCTGACTTTTGTGGGGTAAGATAGAGGGGTGAAGAAGTATTTTAAGAGCAAAAACAAGAGATTAAAGTTACCGGTGTTTTTTCCCGATGCAACTAGAGCAGTAGTAAAAAGTCTGGATTTTAGGGATGTGGAGGAAACGAAGACGCCAGGAGTGCTGGTGAACACACTTCATTTGTATCAAGGAATGGACCATAAAACACTAGAAAAGAGTGGGGGAGTGAGAGAGTTTATGTCTTGGACAGGAGGATTAATCTCAGATTCAGGTGGTTTCCAGGTAATGAGTTTAGTTAAAGGGAAAGACAAGTTAGGGAAAGTGACAGATAAAGGAGTGATTTTTAAGATGCCGGGGAAGAAGAGGGAACTACTGACACCAGAAAAATCAGTTAAGTTTCAGATGAAGCTAAGACCGGATATGGTGGTGGTATTAGATGACTTTACCGATCCCAGAGCGAGTAAAAAACAAGCCAGAGAAACGGTAGAGAGAACAATTAACTGGGCAAGGAGATCAAAAAAGACATTTGAGGAAGAATGTAAAAGATTAAAACTAACTAAGAAAGAAAAACCCTACCTGTTAGCCGTGGTTCAGGGAGGCAAGTATCAGGATTTGAGGCAAGAGTGTGCCGAGAGACTGGTAGAGATTGGTTTTGACGGTTTCGGCTATGGTGGCTGGCCGCTTAAGGATGATGGCCGGTTTGATATGGAGACAGCCAAGACGATAGCAAAGAAGGCGCCAGAAGGGTACTTACTTTATGGTTTAGGTATTGGTAAGCCAGAGGATATTGTCAGGTGTAGCAGAATAGGTTATGACATCTTTGATTGTGTATTGCCAACCAGGGATGCCAGGCATGGTAGGTTGTATGTGTGGAAGAAAGGGAAGAAGGTAAACGAGGAAGGAGATTTTTACGAGTATCTAAGTCCGAGGAAAGGAAAGTTTAGTCAGGATTTGAGGCCAGTGGATGAGAGTTGTGATTGTCCAGTGTGTCAGAAGTACTCGAGGGCTTACCTTCACCATTTATTTAAGATTAAAGAAACGACGGCGATGAGGTTAGCTTCGATCCATAATTTGAGATTTTACAGTCGATTAATGGAAGAACTACAAAAAGAGAGGAAAAAAATAACAAGGGAGGTGGAGAAAAGAACTCCCTTGTTACAGGTGAAGATGAACGATTAATTAGGAATAGCTGAGGCTGATACCGAACTCATTATTGACTCTTCTGATGACTTCTTGGAGGGATTTGATTAAGAAGCCATCCTTAACTTGTTCAGCGGTGAGGTCGTCCAGACGAAAACAGTGGATTTCCTCTGATGTTTTGAAGTGGAAGAAAACATTCTTAATACTACCATCATCATCAGTTCTATAGGTGATGGCGTATTGATTTTCTTCTAGCTCTTCAACATCTGGAGAAACTGGAAGATCAAGCGGTTGAGCAGTGAACATGGGAAACCTCCTAAATTTAATGTTCGTACTTTCAGGAGGAGATTATAGCAGAAATTTATGTTATAAGATTATTTTTAGATAAAATTATCAAGAAAAACGAACGAGCCAGCGCCAAGATAGGCAAGAACAAGGAATTTAACAAATTTACCTAAGGCAGTAGCAACAAAAAACTTCCAGTAAGGAATACGAAGGAGACCAGTGGTAGCACCGGCAATATCAAAAAGGGGGTTGGGGATAGTAGCCAGGACGAAGATGGCAACAAGGCCATATTTATTAATTAAGTCTTGGATCTGTTTGATCTTTTTCTTGTCACCAATAAGACCACGGCCACCAAGACCAGCTAGGTAGGCAGTGGATTCGCCTAAGGTAGCACCAAGAGAGGAGATTAAGCCAACGAGAAAAGGACTAAAAATACCACCACCGAGATAGGCGGCAAGAAAAGTGGGTACAGGCAGGATGATAGTGGCATTACCAAGAAGACTGGCAAGGAAGATGCCAGGATAGCCATAGCGAGTAACGGAAGATAGATGATCTCGAAAGTAGAAGATAAGGAAAGAGATGGTTAAGGAGAAGAGGATGATAAGGATGTTTTTTAATTTAATCTTCATAAAAGTGATTATAAAGTAAAGCGGAGGGGATATAATATGGAGGTATGAGTTTAAGTGTCGGTATTGTCGGTTTGCCAAATGTAGGTAAATCAACTTTGTTCAACGCACTATTAGAAAAGCAGCAAGCTTTGGCAGCTAATTATCCCTTTGCCACGGTAGATCCGAATGTGGGGGTAGTGCCAGTAGCTGATGAGAGATTAGAAAAGTTAGCTGAGGTGGTGGGAACAGAGAGGATAGTACCGGCAACAGTAAATTTTATTGACATTGCCGGTTTAGTTAAAGGAGCACATAAAGGAGAAGGTTTAGGAAACAAGTTTTTGGCACATATTAGAGAAGTAAACTTAATCTGTCATGTATTGAGGAGTTTTGAGGATGAAGATGTGGTCCAGACTGGCAGTTTAGATCCAGTAGAAGATTTTTTAACAATAGAGACGGAGTTACAGTTGGCCGATCTAGCTAGTTTAGAAAAGCAGAAACAACCAAAAGGTAAAGTGACTAGAGAAGAGGAAAGGAGATGGCAGGTAGTGGTGAAGATGAGAGAAGCATTAGAAAGAGGTTTGTCGGCCAGAGAAGTAGAGTTGGATGAGGAAGAAAAAAAAGCCAGTAAAGAGCTGTTTTTACTAACAGCTAAACCAATGATCATGGTGGTGAATGTGGCTGAGGAAAAAGTAAAAGAGGGTGGGGAGATAAAGAAGAAGTTATTAGTGAGAATGGCGGAAAAAGAGATAGATTTAAAAGAAGAACAGGTGATCGTTATTTGTGCCAGGATGGAAGAGGAGTTGGCCGGTTTTAGCCAGGAAGAGAAAAAAGGTTATCTGCAAGAGATGGGGATAGGGGAGACAGGACTAGAAAGGTTAAGTCGGCAAGCATATGATCATCTGGGTTTGATCAGTTTTTTGACGGCCGGAGTAAAAGAAGTCAGAGCTTGGACAGTGAGACAGGGAGCTAGGGCACCAGAAGCAGCTGGAGTAATTCATTCTGATTTTGAGAAGAAGTTTATTAAAGCCAAAGTAACTAGTTTTGAGGATTTTGTGGCTGATGGAGGCTGGAAGGGAGTGAGTGAACGAGGTCGGTTAAGATTGGAAGGAAAGGATTATGTGATTAAAGAAGGAGATGTAGTTGAGTTTATGGTGGGAAATTGAGATGAGGTGATATAATAGATATAGGTCTTTCACAATACTGGAGGAAAAAATGGTCGAGGGTTTGTGGCTGGAGAGACTCCTCGTTTCCGCCGGAGGGGTCTTCTGTTTGGTTCTGTTGTTCTCTGTCTGGGTTTATTTTTTAAGCCCTACGAGTGTATTTCGTTTTCGGTGGCCCGGAAAGATCTTTATAACGGTAGGTCTTGTATTTGGAGCCACTCTTTTCTTTTATTTAGCTTGCAACCTTAAGTGAGAGGGGGCACTGGGCCTCGAGATGTTTTATTTTTCTCGAGGCTCGTTTTATGTGGTAAAGAGGATGGTTTTGTAGTAAAATTACGGCTGTTATGGCAACAAAGAAAACAGAAAAGAAGCAAAAGGAGCCGGTCAGGTCGTATGATTTGATAGCTATTTACCCTTTAAGTGAGAATGAGATTGCAGTAGAGAAGGATTTGGCAGAGAAGTGTGAGAAGGCAGGTTTCAAGATTGTTGAGGTAGATAAGTGGGGTGTAAAGGCACTGGCTTATGACATTGGTAAAGAGAATAAGGGATATTATCTCCGTTTTGTAATGGAGAATGGAAAAGCAGCTGATTTAGAGAAAGCATTGAAGATTGATGATAAAATATTAAGGTATTTATTAATCAGAAATTAGGAAATTTAAGGAAAGGTAAGCATGAGTGTGAAAAGTTTAAACAAAGTAATGTTAATCGGAAATTTAACCCGTGATCCGGAATTAAAGTACACCCCTCAAGGTACAGCGGTGTGTACTTTTGGTCTGGCAACTAACCGGGAATGGACCGATTCTTCCGGTCAGAAACAAGAAGATGCCCAGTTCCATCGTTTAGTGGCTTGGGGTAAGTTAGGTGAGATTTGTGCTGAGATTCTTCATAAAGGTAGAAAAGCCTACATTCAGGGTAGATTACAAACCCGTAATTGGCAGACAAGTGAGGGTCAAGACAGACAGACAACTGAAGTAGTGGTTGACGAGATGATTGCCTTAGGTGCACCAAGAGGTGGAAGAGATAGCAATGAAGGTTTTGGCGCCGATGATTTTGACGCCGGAGATGAGGGTGAGGATGTATTCAACCCTGATGGTGAGGTAATTGAAGAAAAGAAAGAGACACCAGCGAAGGCTAAAAGCAAGAAGAAGGAAGTTAAAAAAGCCGATGTTAATGACGATATTCCCTTTTAAAAATGGCTAGAAGAGTAGTAAGAAAGAAACCAAGAAAAAGTAATAAGCCGTGTCCTTACTGTGAGAAGGGGATGACACCTGATTTTAGAGATTTAGAAACTTTAAAGGTGGGTTTGTCTAAAAAAATGAGGATTGTTTCTCGGGTATATACCGGAGTATGTCAAAAACATCAGAGGATGTTGAGCAGAGAGATCAAGAGAGCCAGACATTTAGCCTTAATTCCCTTTGTGCAAAAAAGTTAATTGGTGTAAAGTGAGATAATGAGTTTGAAAAAAGTACGAGGAGTACTACTGATAATTCTTTTTGGCTTGGTGATGGGCATAGCTGGTTTTAAGCTAGGGGAGAAGAGAACAGAGGTGAAGTGGAGAACAGTGATAGGAGATAGTAATGAAGTCGATTTGTCTCTAATGTGGGAGGTGTGGAGTAGGTTAGACAAGAATTACCTTTATAGTGAGGAGATAGACAAGGAGAAGATGGTGATGGGAGCGATTTCTGGTTCAACAGCAGCTTTAGATGATCCATACACATCATTTTTAGAACCAGAAGAGAATGACAGATCAAAAGAGGATTTATCAGGTGAGTTTAGTGGGGTAGGGATACAACTGGGATATATTGATAAGACTTTGGCGGTGGTGGCACCAATGAAAGGCCACCCGGCTATTAAGGCAGGGATTGTGGCCGGTGATCTGATTTTGAACATTAAAGATGAAGCGGCCGGAGTAGATAGGGAAACAACGGGAATAACTTTGACCGAAGCAGTTAATTTGATCAGAGGGGAAAAAGGGACGGAAGTAGTACTAACGATATATCATGAAGGTGATGAGGCAAGTAAAGAAGTAAGTTTGATTAGAGATGTGATTGAGATTCCTTCGGTGGAGGTAGAGTTTGTCGGTGAAGGTGGCAATATTGCTTGGATGCAGGTATATAAATTTGGTGAGAAGACTCTACCGGAGTGGAATGAGGCAGTAACGGAAGCCCTGTCTCGGGGAGTAGATGGGGTGATTGTTGATGTAAGAAATAATCCGGGAGGATATTTACAGAGAGCAATTGATTTGGCTAGTGAATTTGTTGATTCTGGAGTAGTTGTTAAGCAAAAGGGTAAATTAATGACAGAGGAGTTTAGTATTAATCGGAGAGGAAAGATGGTTGGTATGCCAATGGTAGTGTTGATAAACAAGGGTTCAGCCTCGGCCTCAGAGATAATGGCTGGAGCTTTAAGAGAAAGGTTGGGTGTGAGTTTAATAGGTGAAAATTCTTTTGGTAAAGGAACTGTTCAGGAGGCTCAAGAGTTAAGTGATGGGGCTGGTTTGCATGTAACCATTGCTGAGTGGTTGTTGCCTTCAGGTGATAATATTCATGGTGATGGTTTGGCACCTGATGTAGAAGTGAAGGACGATCTAAGTACGAGTGAGGATGAACAGGTGGAGAAAGCAATTGAGGTGCTTAAGGAAAAAATCAGCCAAGGTTGATAGATTGATAAATGAGTAGTTAAATAGTCAGGTATGAATAGAACTGGTAAAGGATTTTTACTAGGTTTGGCCGTGTCAGTATTAATATTGGTGTCAGCAGTGGGAGGAGCTTTGGCAGACAGATTGTTTGTCATTAAACCACTGGATAACTGGTTGAATAGAGATGAAAAAGAATTAGCTTTAGATGAGCAAGTAAAGGTAGTTGAGGAAGAGAATTTAGTAGTGGCGGCGGTGGAGAGGAATGAGCAGGCAGTGGTAACAGTAACGGCAGTAGGTCAGACAAGGGGAGGAATCGTTTTTGATCCATTTAATTTATTGGGTTTGGGAATAAAAGAAGGTGAAGCAGAGACAGTAGAAGAAGATATTGGTACTGGTTTTGTGGTAGATAAAGAGGAAGGTCTAGTGGTGACTAATCGGCATGTAGTGAGTCAATCAGGTTTAGAGTACAAAGTGATTGGTTATGACGGCAGTGAATACAAGGTGGTGAATATGTATAAGGATCCGGTTAATGATATTGCTATTTTGCAGATAGAAGGTGAAGGAGAGTTGAATGAAGTGGTGTTGGGGGATTCAAGTAATTTAAAAGTAGGTCAGAGGGTAGTAGCTATAGGAACAGCCTTGGGTGAGTTCAGACAAACGGTTACTTCAGGAGTAATTTCTGGTTTAGGTAGAGGAATTGAGGCTGGAGACAGTCTAGCTGGTTATGTGGAGAGGATTGATGATGTGATCCAGACAGACGCGGCTATTAACCCAGGAAATTCAGGTGGGCCATTGTTAAATAGTGTTGGTGAGGTAATTGGAGTGAATGTGGCAGTGGTGAATGGGGCAGAGAATGTGGGTTTTGCTATTCCGATTAACACGATTAAGGAATCTCTAAGTAATTTTGAGGAGACGGGTAGATTTAATCGGGCGGTGTTGGGAGTGAGTTACAAATTGATTGATGAGGAAGTGGCTTTGTTAAACGAGGTACCAGCAGGAGCGTATATTGTCGAAGTAAAGGAAGGGTCAGTGGCAGAAGAAACAGGTTTAGAGAGGGGTGAGATTATTGTTGAGATGAGTGGAGAGAGGGTGGTGTCAGCAGATGGCGGTTTGGCTGGATTAATTGGGAGTTATAAACCGGGAGATAAAGTAGAGTTGTTGGTGTGGAATAGGGATGAAGGAGAAAGACAAGTAAACGTTAGTTTAGGGAGTTCAGTAGACTAGGATTATTTTTCCTGGTCATTATCTTCATCTTCAAGTTGATCGATGGTAGTGGTGAGAACGTCTTCGAGAGAACCTTCAATGATGTCTTTGAGATTGTGCCAACTTTTGGAAAGACGATGATCGGTAAGGCGATTTTGAGGGAAGTTGTAGGTTTTAATCTTTTCAGCACGCATACCACGACCAATAGCTTGGGAACGTTTGTCTTTGAGGTTCTGTAGACGTTTCATTTCTTGTTTTTGCCAGAGGCGAGAACGGAGGAGGTCGAGGGCGATTTCTCGATTACGTTGTTGGTTTCTCTCTTGGCGAACCGAGATAACCATGCCAGTAGGGATATGGGTAAGACGGACAGCGGTGTTAACCTTGTTGACGTTTTGGCCGCCAGGACCACCAGAGCGACTAAAATTCCATTCCAGGTCGGAGTCTTTGATATCAATTTGACCTTGTTTTAATTCAGGAAGAACAGCAACAGTGGCGGTGGAAGTATGGACTCGGCCTTGAGATTCGGTGGTGGGGACCCGTTGGACACGGTGAACTCCAGATTCGAATTGGAAAGTTTGGTAAGTACCGTAAGGCCAGTCAGAGTGACGGCCCTTGGTGATTTTGATGACGTGATTATCAAGAATTTTAACTTTAAAGTCTTGGTTGTTGGCAAAACGGGTGTACATACGGAGAAGGTCGTCAGCAAAAATACCAGCTTCTTCACCGCCAGCAGCCGATCTAATTTCTAAGATGGCAGGGGAGTGGTCGTAAGGAGAGTTATCAGAGGAGTCTGAAGGGGATGAGGAGTTTTGTGGTTGATCGGACTTTTCTAATTGGTCTATTTGTTGTTTGAGTTTGGAAATCTCGTCTTGAGCAAGATTTTTCATTTCTTTATCTTGGAGAAGGGGACGATAACGATCGATTTCTTGCTGTAAACGCTTGATTTCCTGTTGGAGATAGTCTGGTTTCATGATTTGAGATAACGGAGGGACCTACTGAGACTGGGTAGGTGTAACGGTAAGCATTTCTTTGAGGGACTTGGCTTGCTGAGGTTGTTTTTGAGCAGATTTTTTATTAGTACCTTTCTTTTGGTAGTTAGCAGCCTTTTTCCTCTTAGCCATGAATTTATCAACCCGGCCAAGGGAATCAACGTAGCGCATCTTACCAGTGAAAAAAGGATGACAAGCGGAACAGATATCAACATGGAGTTCGGGCAAGGTAGAACCAACAGTGAAGGTATTGCCACAGGCACAGGTAATCTTGGCTTGATGGTATTTAGGATGTAAGTTGTCTTTCATGATGAGGCTAATTATATCATGCCTGGAGGGGAGATTAAAAGCGGCTGATTAGCGCTTTTGGGCAATATAGACACCGATGATGATGATGAAGATAGCGGCGAACTCGATCCAAGAGACGGTTTCGTGGAGAAGAAAGAAGGAGAGGGGGATGGCGAAGATAGGTTGGAGATAGGTGAAAATGGAGGCTTCAGAGGCCTCGATACGGTCTTGGCCAAGAAGATAAAAGGTGAGACCAATGATGGAACCAAAGAGGGCCATATAGACGATGGCAAAAGATGACCAGGAGAGGGAAGAGAGGATAGTGAGAAGGTCATTGACGGGTTGGAGAGAGGCGGAAGTAATAAGATTGAGGGCAAGGAAACCGAGGAAGCCAACCCAGTAACTGATGTGGGTGGTGAGCCATTTGTTAAGACCACGATAATGTTTTTTGACCAGGAGATAGTAGGTGGCAATGCAGAAATTTTGAGCAAGGATAAGGAGGTTACCAGTGAGGCTACCATTAATTTTGGCGGTGAGGAGGGGTTTGACAACAAGTAGAATTGTGCCAGCAATAGTAATGATTAAACCGAGGAGTTCATTTTTTTGTTCTTTTTCTTTGAGGAAGAGAACGCCACCGAGGGTAACAAAAAGAGGCCAAGTGATAGCGATAAGGGAAGACTCAACGGCAGTAGTACGATTAAGTCCTTGATAGAGAAGGAAGAGGGTAAGGAAAGTACCAAGAAGTTCAAGGGGAATGATCTGACGGAGATTTTTGAAGGTAAGTTGTTTTTTGAGTTGAGGTTGACGGAGAAAGAGGGTAATGATGATAGGTAGAGAGAAGAGTAGAGCTAGGCTGTAGCGACCAAGAAGAAATACATTAGGATCAAGACCTTGATTAAAAGCAAGTTTAATAAAAGGTAAAGCGACTCCCCAAACTAGGGTATTAGCCAGAAGAAAGATATAGGCGGAGAAGCGGGCAGATCGTTTGGTCATGAAGAAAGTTTTTGCAACAATTGGTCGACAGGGAAGGTTTGTTGTTGACCTGTTTTAAGGTTTTTGAGAGTGACTTGTTGTTGGTCGAATTCTCTCTGACCAAGAATGATGATAATCTCGGAACCCTGTTTGTTGGCTTGTTGAAGAGCCTTAGTGAGAGGAGTGACTTCCGTGGTGGTGATAACAGGGAGACCTGAGTTTCTCAGTTCAGAGGCGAGTTGGAGGGTGGAGGAAAGAAGATCTTTTTCTATGATAGGAAGGAAAACGGCCGGTGGGGTGGTGGTAGAAGGAAAGAGTTGGTGTTGTTGGAGGAAGAGTTTGGTGGTGACATCGCCAGGGGCAAAACCGACAGCGGGGATGTTTTGACTACCAAAAATGTCGGCCAAACCGTTGTAACGACCACCACCGAAGAGTGAACGTTTATTGTCAGGGTGGTTGTCGAAGACTTCGAAGACAAGACCATCATAGTAGTCGAATCCACGGATGACACTAGGCTGGAAAATGACGTTTTCAGCCAGAGGAACATGATCAAGATTACTTATTAGTTGCTGGATAGCTTGATAGCCAGGATTGGTTTTTAGTTGAGGGAAGTTAGTGATGAGATTATTAGCATCAGATTGAAGGAAGGAAATGGTGTCTTTTTGTTGGTTTTGATCGAGGCCAACCTCGTCTAGATATTGTTTGAATTGAGAGGAGGGAACTTTATTGAATTTGTCGAGGAGACGGCTGACAGGGGTGATTTGGTCTTTTTTGAGGCCAATGATGTTGGTAAGAAGTTGGTCAACAAGACGACGATCGTTGAGATAGAGGCTGAAGGATCCAGGCGGAGCATTAAAGTTATCCATGATGGTTAAGGCAAGAGCAATGGTCTCGGTATCGGCCAGGGTAGAGGTAGAACCAAAAATATCAGCATTGAGTTGCCAGAACTCACGGGAACGACCTTTCTGCGGTCTTTCATTACGCATGAAGTTGGCAATACTGAAAAGACGTATAGGTTTGGGGGCGGAGGAGTAGAAACGACTGACAAAACGAGTGACTGACGGAGTCATTTCTGGTCTGATGGCTAGGCGACGACCTTTAAGATCAGTGAGGGTATAGAGTTCTTTTTTACCAACATCTTCGCCGGATTTGGTTTCATAAATGATGGCTGGTTCGAGAAGGGGAGTGAGATATTCTTGAAAACCAAAACTAAGACAGCTGCGGCGCCAAACATTGAAGATGTATTGTTGTTGCTGGAGATCTTGTTGAGAAAGATCGTTGGTACCACGGTAAGGTTGGTTACTAAGTTTGTCAGCCATGGGTTAATTGTAACAAGAATGAAAGAAAAAGGTCGAGAGAAGATTAGAGAACTTGGAGTTGGAGGAGTTGGTGAGTGTCTTCTTCGGTGTCGGTGGCAACAATGATCATGAGTTGTTGCTGAGGTTGAGGGAGTTGTTCATCAAAATCAAAATCAGAAACATCTACCTCTAGAGGTTGATCATCGAGGAGAAGGTAAAGAACGTCTTCATCTTGATCAATTTCTTGGAGGGTGCCGATGAGAGTTTGACGGATAGTGTTGTCAGGAGTGAGATTAGTGGTAACGATGCGACGAGCGGTGAGAATATCGTCAGAGCTGAGATAGCCCATGATGATAATATCTTCGTCGATGGAGAGGTCCTCAGGATCAATGCTTTGACCATTTCTGATAACAGTGGTGTCGTCGTCGAAGATAATTTGGTAGAGATTATTATTGGTATCGGCAGTAATAATCTCTTCTTTGATATTGGTGATGGTGCCGGTGTAACCAAGAAGCATTTTTTCTTCGAGTTTTTGGCGAATGTTGTCTTCAGCCTGATTGAGATTTTCTTGAACGGTATTTTTAATTCTTTCTTGAAGGTTGTCTTCAGCCTGTTCATCAGTGGTGGCACTGTCGGTGGCTTCGTCAACGGCTAAGAGGGGAGAAGTGAGTTGAAGAGAGAGGAGGGTAATAATGAAAGCAATAAGGAGTTTTTTCATAAAGAAAGTTTAATCAATATCGGCAGTAGTGTAAACGAGATTAAGAACGAGAGATTCTTGATAATCCTGGTTATCGGCAGCAGAAATATCGATTTGGTTGTCACCACCAATGAGATCAATTTCCTGAGAAAAACTACCTTGATCGTTGGCTTGGGTAATGATTTCGTCTTCTTCCCAGATGATGGAGACGTAGGCTAGAGGTTGGGTGCGACCTGTAATAGTAACGGTATCATCAAAAATAACTTGGTGGTTTTGGGGAGAGGTAATTTGTAGGGTAGGAGCAGGAGTAAGACTGACGGTAGGAGTAGAGGTAGTATCGGTGGGAAGTTGGTTGGTGTTAGTTGACTGATTAGCCAGGTTGATACCATAGATAATTACTCCGCCGAGGATTAATCCTAGAATAATGGCAAAAATTACTTCCTTGCGCATAAAGTTGTGATCACTAAGAAGATAACAGTAATGAGAGATAAATGCAAGTTTTTGTGGAAAAGTTTGCTTAGTTGGTGAGGAAGTTTTGTGTTAAGATAGTTTAGTCATGGAGATCAGTTATTTAGGCTACGCCAGTTTTAAGTTAAAGAACAAAGCCGGAATGGTGGTATTGATAGACCCATTCGATAGTGATTTTGTGGGTTTGAAGATGCCCAAAGAGAAAGCAGATATTGTAGTAGTGTCGAGAAATGATAAGGGACACAATGTTGTTAGTGAAGTGAAGGAAGCAGTGAAGAGGGAGGAAGTTTTTGTGATTGATGGTCCAGGTGAGTATGAGGTGGGTGGAGTAGAGGTAAGCGCTATCCAAGTGAATGGAAGTGAAAAGAGAGTAATTGTAGTGAGAATGGATGGTTTAAGTGTGTGTCACTTGAGTAACTTAGATAAGGAGCTATCGACAGTATTGAAGAAAGAAGTTGGAGCGGCCGATGTACTGTTGGCAAGTGTAGGAAGAAAGGGTGGTTTGGGAGTAGGGGAGATGGGTAAGCTGGTCAAAGAGATGAGTCCTTCATTGGTAATTCCAATGGAGTACAAAGTAAAAGGATTGAAAGATGGTGTGGGTGAGGTGGCTAATCTGGAAGAATTTTTAGAGAAAAATAATATGAAGGTAGGGGAAAATGGAAGCAACAAAATGAAGGTGACGATGAGTAGCTTGCCCGAGGACATGCAAGTAGTTGTTTTAAATGCCGGAAATTAGAGTACCACCACATTCAGAAGAAGCAGAAAAATCAGTTCTGGGTGCTTTATTGATTGATAAAGATGCCATTGTTGAAGTAGCCGAGATACTGAGGGGAGAGATGTTTTATTCCCGAGCAAATGGGTTAATTTTTGAGACGATGATGGAGTTGTACGACGAGAGAGACCCGATTGACGTGCTGACAGTGGCTGATGCCTTAAAGAAGAAGAAAGAGTTGACAAAGGTTGGCGGTAGAGCCTATTTATCAAGTTTGTCTAATGAGGTACCGGTAACTTCCCATGTAACTAAGTATGCTCAGATTATTAGAGAGAAGTACGTGAAGAGACAGATGATTAGCGTAGGAGCATCGATGTCCGAATGGGCATTTGAGGAGGAGATGCCTCTAGAAGAAGTATTAGATAAGGCAGAACAAGAGGTGTTTTCTTTATCACAGAAGAATATTAAAAAATCATTTACGCCAGTGAAGGAAGCCTTGGCTGAGAGTTTTGACCGGCTCGACGAGATTCATAAGGCCTCTGATGGTTTGAGAGGAGTGCCAACAGGATTTAAAGATATTGATGATGCTTTGGCAGGAATGCAACCAAGTAACTTGATTATCTTGGCAGCCAGACCAGGTATAGGTAAAACGACCCTGGCAACAAACATTTCCCAGTATGTAGCAGTAGAGAAGAAGATGCCGGTAGGATATTTCTCTCTGGAAATGAGTAACTTAGAAATGGTGGACAGGATGTTGGTGGCGCAGGCAAACATCGATGCTTGGAAGATGAAAACCGGTAACTTGAAGGATGATGATTTTGCTAAGCTGTCTGAGGCAATGGGAGTGTTAGCTGATTCGCCTTTATATATCGATGACAAGCCGGGTCAGACGATTTTGGAAATGAGAACGAAAGCAAGGAGATTACATGCTCAGGTAGGGTTGAAGTTGATTGTGGTTGACTATTTGCAGTTGGTGGTTGGTGGAGGAAAGTATGACAGTCGGGTGCAGGAAGTGGCTTTGATTTCTCAGGGTTTGAAGAATTTGGCTAGGGAGTTGAAGATACCGGTGTTAGCCATGTCGCAGTTGAACCGGGCGGTGGAGAGTAGGGGAATAAAGATACCGCAGTTAGCCGATTTACGTGAGTCAGGTAGTATTGAACAGGATGCTGACGTAGTTAGTTTCTTGTATAAGCCAGACGATGAGAATTTGGAGGATTACCGATTGTCGATTAGTAAACATAGAAATGGTCCGTTAAGAACAGGGGAGTATGCGATTAAGTTACATTTCAAGGGAGACAGGATTAGATTTTTTGGAGTGGATAAAAAAAGAAGCTAGATTGATCAACCAGGTATAATAATAGGTGTTAAGTATTTAGAAAAAAAATGAATCAAGAAAGATTAGAGGAAAAGATGTGGCAGGTAGCTGGTTTGAGAGAAGAAAGAGGTAAGGAGAAGGAAGCTTTAGAAATGGCAGATAGTTTGTTAAAAGAGATTGAAAAGGAAAATGGTGGAGCTAAATTGGAGGCCCAGGTCTGGTTAGAGAAATCACTGATTTGGCAGCATTTACTTGAGTCGAGGATGTCTGAAGGTAATCAGGGTGTTGATGAAGCCAGAAATGAGATGATGATGGCGATCAAACAGGCAGAGATGGTGATGGAGGATGGAGGGGTTGATCGAGGAGATGAGACTCTGCGGATTGATGTGTTCTTAGGTAAAGCGGCTATGGAGGTGGATGATTATGAGGGGGCTAAGCAGGCATATGAAAGGGCGATTGAGGTGGTTAATGACGAGACCAAGACACTAGAGTTTAAAGCCCATTTGTGTGAGCCAGTGATTTTACTGGGAGAGGTAAAAGAGGGGGTAAGATTGGCTCAACAGACGGATGGTGAATTTGATGAGGGTGTGGGAGAAGAGTTGAAAAATGGAGATTACATCACCTGGGCGATCTGGAAGAGTGGTTTGTGGATCAGAGTGGCTAAAGCCTTAAAGAAAGTGGGAAAGTTGGCTGAGTATGAAGAACTGGTGATGGGTAAGTTGACGGAAGCAGAGGAGTACCTGAATGAAGATAAGATTGAGACGAAGAAGTGGACAGAAAAGCCGTTTGAGATACGTTTAGATCAGATCAAGGAGATAAGGGAGAAATAAAGTGCCGAGGGAGGGGGTCGAACCCTCACGAGGTATGATCCTCATAGGTGTTTGAGACCTACGCGTCTGCCAGTTCCGCCACCTCGGCAAGTAGGGTTTATTTTATCATCAGATAGGCTTGTGATAAAATCGGCGATGATGATTGATGTAAATAAACTTAAAGAAGGAGTGACTTTTTTAGATGGTGGTGAACCATTTAAAGTGATTAAGTACTCTTTTTCCAAGATGGGCCGAGGTAAGGCTAATATCAAGTTGAAAGCAAGAAACCTAGAGACAGGAGCGATTGTGACTAAGTCGTTTTTGTCGGGTAATTCGGTGGAAGAGATCAACTTAGACAAGCAGCAGTTACAGTATTTGTATCAGGATGGAGAGACACTACATTTTATGCACCCAGTTAGTTTTGAACAGTATGAGATAGATAGGGATGTGTTGGGAGAAGATCTGAATTACTTGGTAGAAGGAGAGAAGGCCTGGGTACTTTTTTGGGAAGAGAAGGTGTTGGGAGTAGAACTACCAGCATCAGTGGTACTAGAAGTGGTCGAGGCAGCCCCGGGGGAGAAAGGGAACAGTGCCACCAATGTGTTGAAACCAGTGAAGATGAATAGTGGTTTGATGGTACAGGTACCAACTTTTATTAAAGAAGGAGATAAATTGAAGATTAACATACAGACAGGGGAGTATATCAATCGGGTGAATAAGTAGTTTTACTTGAGGAAGTAGATAAGTATGAGGGTGATGATTTGGGGAAGGAGACCAAGGAAGACTTTGGAAGTAGAGCGGTGACACCAGCTGTGAAAACGGGCATAGGCGTTGAGAAGAGGAAACCGCCAGCCGAAGAAGAGATAGGGGAACTCGATAAAATCGGGGAGGAGAGCAAGAAACCAACCAAACCAGGCACGATAATTAATGGTAGGTTGGCCATGTTGGAAGAAAAAATAAGTGACAATGATGGAGAGGGGGAAGTCGAAAAAGAGTTCTTGGAGGAAAGCGGCCTTTTTGGATTTTTTCTTTTTAGTTAAACCTTGACCAACATCCCAGTGGGGACACCGGTCTTGAAGAAAGTGGGTAGCGAGAATGAGGGGGATAGAGAGATAAGGGGATTTGACTTTGGTGGCGATGAAAGCGCCGGTAGGTCCGTGGGCGGTAGACAACATATGGAGTTAGTATACAATAATGGTATGAGTCAAGTAATCAGTTTAGGTTGGTTAAATGTCTACTTGTTTAGTTTGGTGATTTTGTTTGCTTTCTTGTGGATGGGTTTTGTTTTTTTTAAGAAAACGACTGAAAATCATGTTGATGAAGAGATCAGTTTAGACACAGTATTGTTAATGGGTTTACTAGGAGTGGTGATGGCTAGACTATTCTTTGTCATAGGTAATTGGCAGACATTTAGTAGTAGTTGGGCGAGAATTCTATTCTTGAAGGAGTATTCAGGGATGAGTGGTTGGGGGGCGGTATTAGGAGTGTTCCTGGCAGCGATGATTGTGGCCAGGAAGGTGAAGGCGGAGTTGTTTGATTGGTTAGACATGGTTAGTTTAGCTGTAGCTTCAGCTCTACCGATTGTTGAGGCCGGTAGATTAGTAATGAAGCAGGGAGGGTTGCTGTGGGGGGTGATACCAGAGATGTTGTTGAGAGCGGTGTTGTTACTAGGTTTGTTTTGGGGTTTATGGAGGTTAGAGAAAGAGTACAGGACTTTTGAGTGGTATAGGCATAAAAGGACTCAGGCTAATACAGGTTTTATCACTGGAGTGTTGTTAGCTGGATATGGTTTGTTTAAGGTAATAATTTTGTTGTTACTAGGGGCAAATGGTCAGTGGAATAATTTATGGATTGGTCTAGTGTTGATGTTGACTGGAGGGGGATTAATTTACTGGCGTTCTGGTAGAGGTGTGAGTGAATCAAAGGGATTGATAGATGGTATCTTAGTAAAGATTAAGAAGATGAAAAGGAAGAAAAAATTTGGACGACGTGGTATAAATAGATGAACTAGAATTTATGGCTAAAACAAAAACAAAAAATACCAAAAAAGTTAGTAAGAAGGAGATGAAGAAACCGGCGGTGAGTTTTCCGGCTAATGTGTTACAGCCTTTGGTCAACCACCTGAAGAAGGAAGAGAAGAGGTTGAAATCGGCTGAAAAAGAACTTGATTCTCAAGATCCGTTCAAAGACGAACGAAGAGTAGATGATAATGCTGGTGATGCTGATGTGGCAGAGCAGATTGATCATGAGAGAGTATCTGCGGCTAAGATGGAAATTAGAAAGGCATTGGTGGAGATTAGGAAGACTCTAACAAGAGTTAAGTTAGGTAGCTATGCCACTTGTGTTAAGTGTGGCAAGATGATTGATACAGATAGGCTGGCGATTAACCCGACAGCAGAGATGTGTATTAGTTGTGTAAGGAAAGAAGAAGAGAAAAAGAAAAAAGGGAAGAGGTGAAGTTAAAAAAGACAGATGTTTGGCTGATGGCGGGTACTGTGTTAGTGTGTTTGGTTGATATCTGGCAACAGTTAGGTGGAGAGGGGCAGATGAACAGTGGCTTTGGTTGGGGTTTGCCTTTTAGTTTGGGTTGGCAGGGGGAGATGGGAAGTTGGTTGATTTGGGTGGGTCTATTGGTGATAGGATGGTTAATTTATTGGTGGGTGAAGAGTGAGAAACGATGGGAGAAGATGGGTCTGTGGTGGCTGATTTTGGGAGGAGTGGCCAATTGGTGGGTAAGATTCTGGCGAGGGGGAGTGGTTGACTATATCTGTTTAGTTGGATTATGTCTCAATCTGGCTGATATATTAATAACAGGTGGGTTTTTGTTAGTAGTTAAAGAAAACTGGTGGAAAAAAGAGAAATAGAAGTTATTTGGCAAAATGATGAGGCTGTAGTGATTAATAAACCGGCTGGTTTGGTGGTTAATCGAGCTGAGAGTGTCAAGGAGGAGACGGTTCAAGATTGGGTAGAAAAACAGGATTGGTGGAAAAAGACAGATAAAGATAATGAATTTAAGAAAAGATCTGGTTTAGCTCACCGATTAGATAAGGAAACAAGTGGCTGTTTACTGATTGCCAAGAAACCAGAATCGTTGAAAAGTTTAATGGCCCAGTTTAAAAGGAGGGAAACAGAGAAATATTATCTGGCTTTGGTTCATGGCTGGATTGAGCCGGAAGAGGGTAGATTGAAGTTGCCTTTGGCTAGAAGTGTGGTGGACAGAAAGAAACAGGAGGTTAGATATGATGGCAAGATGGCGGAGACACTTTGGCGGAGAAAAGAAAAATATGAAGGAGTGAAAATGAATGACTGGTGGGGGAGAGAGCCATGGGGGAATAGGTTGAGTTTAGTAGAAATTAGATTAATGACTGGGAGGATGCATCAGATCAGAGTACATTTAGCTCACCTGGGTTTTCCGATTTTCTCTGACGAGAAATATCTTGGTGGGGAACAGTGGCAAAGAGATAATCAGTTATTGACAAGGCATTTTTTACATGCCGAGAAGATAGTGTTTAGGTTGTTAAATGGGGAGAAAAAAGAGATAAAGGCAGATTTAAGTCAGGAGTTAAATATGTGTTTACAGATGATGGAGAGGAAGAGCTGATAAGATAAATAGAGGTCATCTGGGCAGGGGATGAGAAAAAAGATGACAAAGAAAAAGGAAGAAAAGACGAAGGAGTTTAAACCAAGTCAAGTGGTGGTGACAGTGGTGTTTTTATCATTGATATTGATAGCTTTGTTAGTGGGTTTTTCAAGGAAGAGAGTTTTTAGTGAGAGTTTGGGAGTGAACCTGGTGGTGGTGAATGAAGATAGAGTGGCTCTTTTGGGGGTAAGACCGAAGGAAAAGAGTATTGTTTGGTTGGATTTACCAGGTAATTTACAGTTAAAGGTGGTGGATAGAGAGGCCTGGTATCCGGCCAGCTCGCTTTGGGGTTTGGGTGAAATAGAAGGTGATGAAAAAGAGATGGTTAGGGCAAGTATCCAACAGGATTTGGGTTTGGCTATGGCGGGAGTGGTACGTTTGCAGGGGGAGATGAGTGTTGATGAGGTAATGAGGAGCTTGATTGATGTACGAACAAGAACTTCTCTGAATTGGTGGGACAGAATTGTTTTGTACAGAACACTAACAAAGATGGGTAGTCGGGGATTAATTTGGGAGACAAATTTACCTGGGGCGGTAGTGGAGACAAGACAAGAGGAGGATGGTAGTGAGTGGAGAAGATTAAATGAGAGTATTTGGGTGTGGACGAAAGATTTGTGGCCGAGTGAAGAGGTATTATCTTTAGGGGTGACGGCGGCAGTGTATAACTGTTCTGAGGTGAGCGGGAAAGCAAGATTAATGAGTCATGTGTTGGAATCGGAAGGGTTAAGAGTGGTGGAAGTGGCGGCTAAAGAGGAGGAAAACCACCGCGGTTGTTGGTTTGATCTAGAGATAGAATCGGATGAACTGGAGTGGTTGCTTGAAAGACAGTTGGGTTGTCAACGGAAGAATAATTTAGATAAAAGAGACGAGGTTGAAGCAGATTTGACTGTTTGGTTAGGAGACTAGTCCTCTTCTGATTCAGCTAAAGGATCATAGATTTCTAGCGGGGTGGTTTGAGGTTGTTTGAGTTTTTCTAGACTGATGGCACCATTTTTATTAACAGGGAAGGTGGGAATACCCCTAAGTTTTTTAGAGCGTTTGGTTTCTTCAATAAAGACCTGGATGTTTTTTGGTTGATTTGATTTAAGATGAACAGAGTATTTGTAGCCGGAATTGATGAGTTTAATGAAACGGAGAGAGAGATTGTCTGGTAAGTGACCAACGTATTGATTTTCTCTGGTAAGAATCTTGATTTTGCGAGCAGAACTTTTAAGCTGGAGAGGTTGGCCGATTTCTAAGGAAGAGAGAGTTTTAGGTTCGCCAACCTTGGTGAGAGGAATGTTGCGAGAAATACCAGGGATTTCAATAAAACTGCGAAGAAAATCTTTCTGGTCAGTCGGTGGAGTAGGGGAGGGGGAGGTCTTTTTTTGTTGTTTCAGTTGATTGAGATTTTTGAGGGCGATTTGGTGATTAGGATTGATTTTGAGGACTTTTCTAAATGCCTCTCTGGCTTTATCAAATTGTTGTGTCTTGGTATAGGCGAGACCAAGTCGATTAAGGGTAGGAGCGTGTTTAGATTTTTTACGAAGGATTTTTTTGTTGAGAGAGATAGCTTCAGGCCAGTCTTTTTTAACAGCAGCCTGGATAGCTTTTTCTTCAAGAAAGGTAATATCGTCAGGGTTCATAATTGGGAATGATATGGGTAAATGATAAACAAGTCAAGGGTGTGATTGTTGTACAATATGTTTATTATGTCAGGTCATTCGAAATGGTCAACTATCAAACATAAAAAGGCGGCCACCGATGCAAAGAAGGGAGCAGAGTTTGGCAAGATAGCCAAGAATATTTACATTGCTGTTAAAAGAGGTGATTCAGGTGATCCGGATGCGAATCCATATTTGCGTCAGGTATTAGATGATGCTCGAGCAGTTAATATGCCTTTAGACAATGTGCGACGTGCAATTGATAAAGCTTTAGGTGTGGGAGATGCGGCTAAAAATGAGGAAATTGTTTACGAAGGTTATGGTGTTGGTGGTGTGGGAGTGATGGTGACTTGTGTGACAGATAATAAAAATAGGACTGGGGGAGAGATAAAGACAATTTTTGATAAACACCAGGGGAGTCTGGGTTCGCCGGGTTCGGTAGCTTATTTACAGTCGATTGACCCTTTGCCGAAGATAAAATTATCAGGTGGTGATCTAGAGATGATAAAAAAGATGTTGTCAGTGTTGGATGAACATGATGATGTGGTTGGTGTGTGGTCGAATTTAGATAGTGATCAATGAGTAAGAGAACAAAGTTTGTATTGGCATCAGTTTTTTTAGGGATTTTATTGTGGTTAACCAGTTTAGTAGGGGCAGATAATCGGTTGGGGATGGTGCTGGCAGTGTCAGCGGTGGCTTATGTAGTGTCGGTTTGGGTGTTGTTCGAGGATCTAAAGGGAATAGAGTGGTTAATGTTGATGATTCTACCAGTATTCTTGACCTTGTCGGCAGGATTATTCGCTAGTTTTCTGCCTCAGGCAGTGCCGAGTTTGTTGGGAATGAATTTCCAGTTAGAAACGTCGTTGGTATTGGGCAAATTACTGAATTTATTTTTCTTTTTGATTTACATTGTTGGTATGTATGCCATCTTTTTGATAGAGAACATCTTTTCAGTAGCTTCAATCAGGACGATTCAGTTGTTAAGAGCAGCTCGTTCGGTTTGTTTTGTGATGACTCTACTGACAGGGATGTTCTTTTACACGGTGGCGTTAAGTTTAAGAGTACCTTTTTGGGGAGTGGCCTTGATCAGTGGACTTTCTAGTTGGATGTTGAGTTTAGGGAATTACTGGAGTGCTGACTTGAAAGGTGAGAGACAAGTAGATGTTAAGAAATTTGCTATAGCGACTGGATGGTTGATGGCTTTTGCTGGGGTAGTGATGGCCTTCTGGCCAGTAAAGCCATTCATGGGGGCGTTAATGTTAATGGCAGTCTTCTATGCCCTGTTAGGTATGTTTGAACAGAGGCTAAAGTACCGTGTTTATGGGGAGACGATGCTTGAGTATATAGTCTTCAGTGTAATTATCTTGTTAGTAGGTTATCTAACGACGTCCTGGCGAGGCTAAAAGAGTTATTTTTGAACTCAATAAAAGAAAAAATTTATTGATGGATCCGAGGAGGGGAGAGGGGTAGGGGTGTAATGTCCTATAATTCGGTATCCTATAACAACTTTTCACGACTTCGGGTATTTTTCACGAATTAGCAGCCTTTGTGGATAACTGCTGATACAGAATGATATAGTTGCAGGCTCAAGAGGTGCTGGGGAGGGAAGGAGGGCTAGATATAGGGAAGGTAATGGAGCTATCTATCTCCCCGGTAACGCCAGTGGTCAGATTGTTGACGGTTAAATGGTTTATTAGTACTACCCCATTTTGGGGAGAGAAGGGGTGGAGAAAGAATGAAAAGGACTATGTCGCACAATAATACTTTTACGACGTGTAGTACACATTCTGGGCAGAGCAGAAGTGCCGGTCCCCGTTAGTGTTAATCTGGAGAAAATCCCGAATAAGGATGGCAACAGACTAAACAGCCCTTCTCCTCCCTGATTAGTGGATGAGGATTTTTTGATTAGTGTTCAGAATGGTTTTTATCTAAAAACCCGAAAGGAAAATAAGAAAAAATGACAAAAAAGAAAATGTGCCTGAAAAAGGATGACTAACTAACCGTAAAAAGTTTCAGAAGCCGTTTTAGGGGCATTAGAAGGGCTCGTAGGTTCAGGTAGGAGCATTTTTGAGGCTAATAAAATGGATGAGAGATAAATAATTGTAAGAAATAGCTGGTCATTGGTCCGGAGACTTTCTAGAACTATTAGGGACGGTTAGTTTTAAGAGGAGACAACTGGTGAAAGATGGCGAGGAGAAATTGAAAAAAAATAAAAGAGTTTAATGAAGTGTTGTCTTTTCTACGGGCGGTGTCAAAAGTTCTTGCGGTAAAAACAAACATCATATTATTATGGGATATTTTATTGTTAACAGAGAGAAGATGGTTAAAAGTAGCCAAGTAATTAAGACTGATTAATGGACAACAGGGTCTGCTCCCCTACTCCCCTGGTAATGGGGTGATTTTTGTCGGTGAAGAAAAATGATTGACAATGCGTCGCACAATCTAATATGATGGAAGTAGATGGCAGATAAGAAAAAAAAGAAAGAAGACCTTTCCCTATCGCGACTGATAAAGAAGTATTTGAGTCATATAGAGGTGGAAAAGAATTATTCCAAGTACACTATCCGCAATTACCGTCACTATCTAAAATTTTTCAGAGAATGGTTTGAGAAGAAATACAAGGATGAGTACATTGAGAGATTAACGCCGGAGATGATTCAAAGCTATCGTCTCTATTTAGCCCATCACGAGGATGATAAAGGTAAGAGATTATCAGTAACGACACAAAGTTACTACATCATTGCCTTACGAGCTTTTTTAAAGTATTTGTCTAAAAGAGGAATTAAGTCACTAGCTCCAGAGAAAGTTGATCTGCCTAAGAGTGAGAGCAGGAGAATTAAATTTCTGAGTCGAGATCAAGTGGAAAGATTGTTAAGGATGCCAGACCTGAAGGATGAGTTAGGTTTGAGGGACAGAGCAATAATGGAGGTGCTCTTTAGTACCGGTTTGCGGGTGAGTGAATTAGCCAAATTAAACAGAGATCAGATTGATTTGAAGAGTAAGGAGTTTGGTATCATCGGTAAGGGTCGGAGAGCTAGAGTGGTTTTTCTGACGGACAGAGCCTGCGAGTGGCTAAAAAGGTATCTGTCTAGCCGAGATGACCAGTTTAAACCTCTATGGCTGAGATATTCAGGGAAAAAGGTAGAAGTGGTTACTTCAGGGGAGAGTTTAAGGTTGTCAGTAAGAAGTATTCAGCGGATGGTGGAGAAGTATCGCAAGAAGGCTGGTTTACCAATAAAGGTAAGTCCTCACGTACTAAGACACTCATTTGCTACTACCCTACTCTCCTCTGGAGCAGATTTGAGAAGTGTACAAGAAATGTTAGGTCACAAAAATGTGGCGACGACTCAGATATATACTCATGTAACTAATCCTCAATTAAAAAAGATTCACGGAAAATATTTAAAGTAGTCCCCTACTTCTTTATTTATCTAAACAGGTAGCAGCAACAACAGTATCGCCTTTCTTAGCGAAACGCATGAGAATAACACCCTGGGTGGGTCGTTGAAGTTGAGGGATATTTCTAATAGGAAGTTTGATGGCCTGGGCCTGAGTGGTGGTGATAATAAGTTGGTCTGAATTTTGATTAACTAATTCGGCAGCGGCAATGTTACCTGTTTTTTTGGTAACTTCGGAGACTTTAAGTCCCTGCCCTCCCCTCTTCTGGACCGGATATTGGTCGATGGGGGTGCGTTTACCCATACCATTAACAGTGACTATTAACAAATTGCGGAAGAATTTTTTACGTTTGTCTTTAGGTTGTTTCATTTTAGGGGGGAAACATTCCATGGCAACACAATAATCCCCTTTCTTGAGGTTAATACCGCGAACGCCCATGGTGTCTCTCTTGGTAGGTCGGACATCTGTTTCAGAGAAGCGAATAGACTTACCTTGATGAGTAACCAAGAGAATGTGATTTTCTCCTTTAGTTTGATTGACCCAGAGAAGATCATCGTCTTTATTGAGCTTGATAGCGATCAAACCATTACTCTTAATGTTGGCATATTCAGGCAATTGAGTACGTTTAACAGTACCTTTCTTGGTGGTGAAGAAAAGATATGACTGTTTGTCTTGAGCATCCTGTTTAGAGAGAGGCAGGATAGACTGGATAGTTTCATCGGTGTCAATGTTGATGAGGTTAATAATAGCCTGACCTTTACTAGTGCGGTTACCTTCAGGTAGTTCCCAAACCTTGAGAGAGAAAACCCGACCTTTGTTAGTAAAGACTAACAGTTCGTCATGGGTATTGGCATCAGTCAGGAGTGATATTTCATCACTTTCCTTGACTTTCATACCAGTGACACCTTTGCCTCCCCTTCTTTGGGATTTGAAGGTACCAAGGGGCATGCGTTTAATGTAACCAGACTTGGTTAAGGCAACAATAGTTTTTTCATTAGGGACAAGATCTTCTTCAGAGAACTCCCCTACTTTGGATTTGATGATTTTAGTACGGCGTTGGTCACCGTAAGTTTCTGCCAGTTGACCAAGCTCCTCTTTAATAATTTGAAGTACTTTTTCTGGTTTGGTTAAGATTTCAGTGATCTCTTTGATTAATTGAATTAACTGTTTATGTTCATCTTCAATCTTTTGTCTTTCGAGAGCAGCTAAACGGCGGAGTTGCATTTCCAAAATAGCATCGGCTTGGACCGGAGTAAGTTTGAATTTTTTAATTAAGTTGGTTTTGGCAGTAGGAGTGTCTTTACTCTTTTTGATGGTGTCAATAACATCGTCGATGTTGGCTAGGGCGATAAGTAAACCTTCAAGGATGTGAGCCCTTTCTTTGGCGGTTTTAAGGTTGAATTGGTAACGACGGACAACAACTCCTTGCCGATGACGGAGGAATTCGACCAAGATTTGTTTAAGATTAAGAAGTTGAGGATTACCATCGGAGGTGAGGGCAACCATATTGCCTGGGAAGTTGTTTTGGAGTTGAGTAAATTTGTAGAGACGGTTAAGGACACTCTTGGGTTTAGCATCACGCTTAAGATCAATAGCAACACGCATACCTTGACGATCAGATTCATCGCGAACATCGGAGATTCCTTCAACCTTTTTATTTTTAACCAAGCTAGCTATTTTGGTAATGAGACGAGCTTTGTTAACTTGGTAAGGGAGCTGAGTGATAATAATTTGATAACGTCGACCCTTTTTCTCGGTGATTTCAGCCACACCTCGAGTGACAATATTACCCTTACCAGTAAGATAGAGTTGTTCAATTTCTTTTTGATCGTAGATGACACCTCCGGTAGGAAAATCGGGGCCTTTTAGATGTTCAACCAATGAGGGAATATCAGTGTCGGTGTCGAGGTCACCGATGAGTTGGTGATAGTCGGTAGCCTCAATGTTATCTGAAGAGGGTTTTTTATCTAATTTAACCTTAGAGTGATCAATCAAGTAGTGGATGGTGTTGACAGTATCTTTAAGGTTGTGGGGAGGGATTTTGGTAGCCATACCGACAGCGATACCATCTGAACCCATGAGGAGAAGATTAGGTAAGTTACTAGGAAGAACAAGTGGTTCTTGTTGACTGCCGTCGAAGTTGTCAGTGAAGTCAACGGTGTCCTTTTCTAGATCTTGAGTAAGCTCTTGAGAGATTTTGGCCAGACGAGCCTCGGTGTAACGCATAGCAGCAGCAGAGTCGCCATCAATAGAACCAAAGTTACCTTGACCGTCAACTAAGGGGTAGCGCATGGCAAAGTCTTGAGCCAGTCTGACCATGGTTTGATAGACAGCTTGGTCTCCATGGGGATGGTATTTACCCAAGACTTCTCCAACGACACGAGCGGATTTTTTGTAGGAACTCTTGTGGGTAAGGTTCATCTCTTTCATGGCGAAGAGGATGCGACGATGGACTGGTTTGAGACCATCACGGACATCAGGTAAGGCACGGGAGACGATAACACTCATGGCGTAGTCAACATATGACTTTTCCATCTCCTTGACGATACTGGCGTTTTTGACGATACCAAAAGGAGTCTTACGAGGAGAATTATCTTGATCGTTTTCTGTTGAAGACGAGTCGGAATTTTGTTTCAAGTTGTTTTCTTCTGAGTCGGACATAGGTGTGTTAATTACTAGTTTATTTTAACCTTTTTTGAAGGTAAAATCCAGCTCTCTTTTTGCCGGTACATCAATGTTTTTGTTGATGTTTTTCAACAGGTGTTTGAGGCTAAATTGGACAGGTTAAATTTTCTGACTTTTCCAGACAAAAAAGACAAGAATTAGAGCCAGGAAGAGAAGGATAAGAAGGTGAACGGGAGTGAGCTGTGGAGTAGATAGAACTAGGGGTACGGTTAGAAGGGCACCCATATTAAGGACTTTAAGGAGGACTGAGAGCGATGGTCCAGCAGTATCTTTGAGAGGGTCGCCAACGGTATCGCCGATGATGGCCGCTTGGTAGCTATCGGATTTTTTACCACCATAAAGACCTTCCTCGATCATTTTTTTGGCGTTGTCCCAAGCACCACCAGAGTTGGACATGAGGACGGCTAGGAGTTGGCCAGTGAGAATGGCACCACCAAGGAAAGCTCCAAGGGATTCGGTACCAAGAAGGAAACCGACGAGAATAGGGACGATAACGGCCAATAAAGCAGGAGCAATGAGATTATTAAGAGCGGCTTTGGTGGTAATGTCAACAACACGGGCATAGCGTGGTTTCTGGGTGCCCTTGATGATACCTGGATATTTCTTAAATTGACGACGGACTTCTTTAATAACAGAGAAACTGGTATCGGAGACGGCATCAATAGTGAGAGAAGAGAAAAGAAAAGGAATGGCGCCACCAATGAGAAAGCCGACGAAGATGAGAGGTTGGGCTAGGTTAATACCACTGATATTGGCATCAGTTAGATAGGATTCGAATAAGGCTAAAGCAGCGATAACAGCCGAGGCGATAGCGAAACCTTTGGTGGCGGCTTTGGTGGTGTTACCGATGGAGTCAAGTTTAGCCAAGACTTTGTTAGCTTTACCCCGCATGCCGGACATTTCAGCAATACCGCCGGCGTTGTCGGCAATGGGTCCATAAGAATCCATGGAAACAATGAGGCCGGTGGTGGTAAGCATACCCAAGCCAGCTAAGGCGATGCCATAGGCGGTGGTAAGAGCGTCAGGGAAGAGAGATGCGGAAGCAACAATGGTGATACCAATGGCAAGAACAGACCAGACGGTTGATGAAGAACCAGAGACTAAACCGGAAAGAATGGTGTTGGCGGCACCGGTTTGGGATTGTTTGGCAATTTCCTTAACTTGATCATGATCGCCGGTGGCATGGTCAGTGATGAAAAGGATGACAATGGAAAGGAGAATACCAATGGTTGAGGCAATAGCTAAGTGATAGTCATTGACAAAGAGTTTGGCGAAGACAAAGAAACTAATAATAGAGAGGGCGGCGGTAATGATGAACGATGTCAGAATACTACCCATACCCTTTTTAATACTGGCATTCTTTTTTGGTCTGACGGCAAAGATGCCGACAAAGGAGGTAATGACACCAGAAGCAATAACGGTCAGAGGATAGATAACTCCGGGGAGACCGAAAGTGGCTGAGCCGAGAATAATGGTGGCCAAGAGGGTGACTTGGTAGGATTCGAATAGATCGGAGGCCATACCAGCACAGTCACCAACATTATCCCCTACTAGATCGGCGATGACGGCAGCATTGCGAGGGTCATCTTCAGGAATCTTTTTTTCTAGTTTGCCGACTAGATCGGCACCGACGTCAGCCGCTTTAGTATAGATGCCTCCACCGACCCTCATGAAGAGAGCCATGAGACTGCCACCAAAACCAAAACCAATCAAGACTTGAGGGGCTTGGGAAGCGTAGAGATAGTAAATGATGGTAGCACCAAGAAGACCTAGGCCAACGGTAAGCATACCAGTGACGGCACCAGCTCGGAATGAAAGAGTGAGAGCGGAGGCGAAGTTTTTTCGGGCAGCTTGAGCGACACGGACATTACTACGGGTGGAGATATTCATGCCGGCGTAACCAATCAAACCAGAAGCAAAAGCGCCTAAAACAAAAGCAATTGATCGAGGTAAGGCTAGTGGGGATGAAGAGTTGGTGAAGTAAAGAATGAGAGAGACAAGAAAAATAAAAGGAATGATGGAGATGAACTGCCTTTTCAGATAAGCATTAGCTCCGGAGAGAATGGCTTGGCTGATAGCCTGCATTTTGTCGTTACCGGGAGAGTGAGAAAGAACTTGACGAATGAGGATGACAGCGACAAGGAGGGCAAAAACTGAAATGGCAGAGATGGTGGTGAGGATGAAGTTGATGTTAATGTCGGCAAGTAAGGGCATGATTTATTTTAAACGTCTAGAGTGGCCGTTTGCGCGTGTGACTGAATGAATTTTTTACGAGGAGGAACATTAGAACCCATGAGAATATCGAAGATTTCATCAGCTCGGGTGGTATCTTCAATTTTAACTTGTTTGAGAGTGCGAGTGTCCGGATTCATGGTAGTCTGCCAGAGTTGTTCCGGATTCATTTCACCTAAACCCTTGTAGCGTTGAAGGTTGTACTTGGTGTCCTTGTCGGCGGTGATTTTCTTGATATATTTGTCTCTTTCTTGGTCGGAGTAGACGTATTTTTCTGTCTTACCGTGAGTAATTTTGTAGAGAGGGGGGATAGCTAGATAAAGATAGCCTTGTTCAACAAGAGGCTTCATGTGACGGAAGAAGAAAGTCATTAATAAGGTCTCAATATGATGACCGTCAACGTCAGCGTCACACATGATGATAATGCGATGATATTTGATGTTCTTAGGGTCAAGAGACTCCCCTATCCCCGCTCCGAGAGCAACAATGAGATCTTTAATTTCTTCAAACTCGATAATCTTGTCTAGACGAGCACGTTCAGTGTTGAGAATTTTACCGCCAAGAGGAAGAATGGCCTGGGTCCTCCGGTCTCTCCCCTGTTTGGCACTGCCACCAGCGGAGTCTCCCTCAACGATGTAAAGTTCACACTCGGCAGGGTCGCGACTTTGACAGTCGGCTAATTTACCAGGTAAGGTGAGGCCATCAAGAGCACCTTTACGGACAACGGCATCACGGGCAGCACGGGCGGCCATTCTGGCTTTAGCGGCGAGGATGATTTTGCCGACGATGGCTTTACCGATTTGAGGATTTTCTTCGAGACGTTCTTCGAGTTGATTTTTGACAACCTGATAGACAGCAGACTGGACTTCGGAGTTGTTAAGTTTGGTTTTGGTTTGGGATTCGAATTGAATTTCCGAACTAGTCATTTTGATCCAGACAATGGCATTAAGCCCTTCTTTGATGTCATCCGAGGTGAAGTTATCGAGTTTTTTGGAAGATTTTTCGTCGATGAGGTTATTTTTGATGGCGTAATCTTTGATGACACGGGTAAGGGCAGTACGAAAACCAGTTAAATGAGTACCGCCATCATAGGTGTTGATGGTATTAGCGAAGCTTTCAAGATTTTCTTGGTAACTGTCGGTGTATTGCATGACTACCTCAACACCAACAGGAAAATCAAATTCTTCAACAGTACCCTCCATATAGATGGGTTGATGAAGAGGGGTCTTAAAACGATTGTTATGAGAAAGAAGCGAACGAATACCAGACTCAAAGTAATAGTTGGCCTTCTTGTCGGTTTTTTCTTCCCAGAGATGAAGATGGACACCAGCGATAAGGTAAGCTCGTTCGCGGAGTTGGTTGCGGACCCTATTGAAGTTGTAGTCAAGGCTCTTTTTGAAGATGGCTGGGTCAGGAGTAAAAAGGGTAAGAGTACCCGATTTATTTTTGATTAAGTGTTGGTGATAGGTGGGAATAAGTTTTTTGGCTTGGGCGGCGGTGATTTCTTTGACGGGGTGATCAGGTTTACCAACTTTGTAGCTCTGAATATAGTATTTGTTTTTTCTTTTGACCAGGACAGTCATTTTTTTAGAGACGGCATTAACGGCGGAGGCACCAACACCATGAAGACCACCGGAAGCTTGATAGGCGGTGGTTTTGAACTTACCGCCAGCGTGAAGTTTAGTCATGGCTAGTTCAAGAGCAGAGACACCAGAAGGATGTTGTTCGACAGGAATACCACGACCATTATCAGAAACAGAGACGGAACCGTCTTGGTGAAGAAAGACATGGATATTGGTGGCATAACCACCAATAGCTTCGTCAAGAGAGTTGTCAACAATTTCTGTTAACAGGTGGTGAAGACCTTTTTCATCAGTAGAACCGATGTACATACCAGGTCTTTTTCGAACCGGTTCCAAACCTTCTAAAACGGTGATATCAGCAGCGGTGTAATCTGTCTTGGCCATAAGCGAGATTCATTTTAAGCCAAGAGGGTTAGGGGTTCAAGTAGCGAAAATAGTTGATAGAATGAGGGTGATGATAGCGGAGATTTTAATTTACCAAAGTGATGATCAGATAGATGATTATTTGAAGAAAAGAGGTTGGCAGAAAAATTTAGCCGAGGAGCTGGATGCTAGTCAAGGAAGGGTCAAGGTAGCCGATTTAAGGGAGTGGATGAGGAAAAGTTTTTTAAAGAGGAGGGATGGTGAGGTGGCGGTGTTTTTGATTAGAGGAGGAGATAATTTGAGTCAGGAATGCCAAAACACCTTATTAAAACCATTAGAAGAACCAGAGGAAGGAGTGGTGTTTTTATTGACGGTCAAGAGTGTAAACAAATTATTACCGACGATTGTGTCAAGGTGTGTGAGAATTGATTTAAGAGAGAAGAAGAAGGAGGAAATAAATCAAGACAGGTGGCAAAAGTTGACGAAAGTTTGGCAAGGTGAGTTAGCGGACTGTGTCAATTTAATAGAAGAGCTAAGTAAGGAAGATGAAGTGGGAACATTTCTGGAAGAGGTGATGAGGAAGATGGAGGATGGTTTGAGAAATTGGCCCAGTGAAACAAGGGTGATGATGACTAAGACTGCTTTAGAATGTTATCAAGGTTGGCAGAGAAAGGTTAACAAGAAGCTGGTTTTAGGTAAGTTAATTTTGCAAGGTTGGGCCTTGATTAATCTTGATTAGTTGAGGCGAATCTGAGATAGTGGAATTGTATGGTAAAGCCTGCCCAGTCGAACCAAGGTGGAGGGTTGTTAGATCGTCTGGTCGGTGCTGGCTTTTTGGCCAAAGAATCAGCTGAGAAGGTTAGATTGGAGGCGGTGAGTGAAAATAAATCAGTCGAGGAGTTGTTGTTGGAGAAGAAATTGGTAGATAGAGAGGCTCTGGTGAAGGTAAAGGCGGAGATGTCGGGAGTGGAGTATTTTAACAAGGTTGAGGTAGCAGTCAGTCCAGAGATCGTGGCGCTGATATCGGAACAGATAGCGAGTAAGTATCAGTTGGTGCCGATTTCTTTAGACAGACAAACAGGTAAGTTGAAAGTGGCTATGGTCAAGCCAGATGACGTGACGGCAATCGACTTTTTAAAGAAAAGGACGGGGTACCAGATTGAGGTAGTGATGGCCTCTAAAGAAACGGTTGAGCAATTAAGGGAAAGGCTATATACCCAGAGCTTAACTGGAGATATTTCAACGGTATTGAAGCAAGAGGGGGAGGTAACGGATGAAGGGAAGATAAAAACGGTAACACAGGAGACTTTAGGAGAAATCATTAAAGAGCCAAAAATTGTTGAGATTGTTAAAAAAGTACTAGAGCACGCTATTCGTTTAAGAGCAAGCGACGTTCATATCGAGCCTCAGGAAAGTATTACCCGGATTCGTTACCGAATTGATGGAGTAATGGAAGAGAAGTTGACTTTGGATAAAACTTATCATGCAGCGTTAATTTCGAGGATTAAGATTTTGGCGGGAATGAAGATCGACGAGAAAAGATTGCCACAGGATGGTCGGTTTAATTTTAGTTCTGATGATGGTGAAGTGGACTTGAGGATATCTTCCCTACCGACCACTCATGGGGAAAAAATTGTTATGCGTTTATTGAAGAAGTCGGGTAAAGTGCCAACACAACCAGAGTTGGGATTGAGAGGAAGAGCATTAAAAAATCTACAACAAGCGATTAGAATTCCTCACGGGATTGTGTTGATTACTGGTCCGACTGGTTCAGGTAAAACGACGACACTCTATTCCCTACTGACGGAGTTGAATACTCCCAAAGTGAACATCATTACTCTAGAAGATCCGGTTGAGTACGAGATGCCAGGAGTAAATCAGGTCCAAGTTAATCCTCAAGCGGGTTTAACTTTTGCTTCTGGTCTAAGATCTTTCTTACGTCAGGATCCAAATATCATCATGGTCGGTGAGATTCGTGATGAAGAGACGGCGGCATTGGCGGTACAAGCTTCTTTGACCGGTCACTTAGTATTTTCGACGGTCCACACCAACTCGGCGGCTGGTGCCCTACCCCGGCTGTTGGATATGAAGGTGGAACCGTTTTTATTAGCCAGTTCAATGACGGCGGTGGTGGGTCAGCGGGTGATGAGAAGGGTGTGTGATAATTGCAAACAAGCTTATGTGCCCTCCCCTACTGAAGTTGAGGAAGTGAAAGCCGTGTTAGGTAATTTGTATGAACCGACGATTAAAGCTGATCCGCAAAAGTTGGCAGTGGCTCAGAAAAATGGAGCAGATTTCTTACTATATAAAGGTAAAGGGTGTAATCAGTGTGGTGGCACCGGTTATCATGGTCTAGTAGGTATTTTTGAAGTATTGATGGTGAGTGACCCAGTTTCCAAGTTGATTATGCAGAGGGCTGATGCAGGTACGATTGAGAGACAAGCAGTTAGTGAGGGAATGATAACGATGAAACAAGATGGTTATCTAAAAGCTTTGGAAGGCGTGACCAACTTAGAAGAAGTGGTCCGGGTGGCTCAAGTTTAGAGAATTAATAGTTATTAAGATTAAGACATAAAGTGAAAATAGAAGAATTACTTAAAGTAGTAGTTGATAATCAGTCTTCCGATTTACATCTAGTGAATGGTGTTTACCCGGTGATTAGGACACATGGGAAATTGGCTCCGGTCCAGGGTGAGTCGGTGTTGACACCGGAGAGAGCCAGGGAATTAGTGTTGGCCTTGATGGTACCAGAACAAAAGGAGAAGTTTTTGAAGGAGAAGGAATTAGACTTCTCGGTGAGTTTGCCCGGTCTAGCTCGTTTCAGGGTTAACGCCTACTTTCAGAAAGGAACAGCAGCAGCAGCCTTAAGGAGAATCCCTTCTAAAGTGCCGAATATCGATGAACTAAAGCTACCAAAGATCTATCATTCCTTGAGTCAATTGAAACAAGGATTTGTGTTAGTAACTGGTCCGACTGGTTCAGGTAAAAGTTCGACTTTAGCAGCCATTATTGAGGAGATTAATCAAACAAGGGCGGAACACATTGTTACTATTGAAGATCCAATAGAGTTTATTTTTAAAGACAAAAAATCAGTCTTCTCTCAAAGGGAAGTGGGTGGAGATACTTTAGGGTGGACAAAAGCACTGAGGTCGGTGTTACGTCAGGATCCAGATGTGGTGTTGATTGGTGAGATGAGAGATTTGGAGACAATGCAGGCAGCGATTACCACAGCAGAGACAGGGCACTTGGTGTTTGCTACTTTGCATACTAACTCGGCGGCACAGACGATTGACAGAATCGTGGATAGTTTTCCCACCGAACAACAGAGTCAGGTTAGGTCCCAGTTAGCTAGTGCTTTGGAAGCAGTGATGTCACAGAGATTGATACCAACTAAGGATGGTAAGCAGATAGTGGCGACGGAGGTGATGATCTCGACGCCGGCGGTGAAAACAAATGTTCGCGAAGGGAAAGTTCATCAGTTGGATAATATCATCCAGACAAGTTCAGAGATGGGGATGAATCTGATCGAGACGAGTCTAGCTAACTTGGTTAATCAAGGTCTTGTAGATAAGACGGTGGCGATGAACTACAGTCTGAGACCAACAGTGTTGTCGAGGTTAATAAGCGGTAAATGAGATGGCAGTTTTTAAATACAAGGCGAGAGATAAGGAAAATAAGGAAATCGGAGGAAAATTAGAAGCTAATTCGGAGAAACAGGCAGCGGAGACATTAAGGAGTAAGGGTTATTTAATCACTGAACTGGTTAAGGATGAAAAAACAGGTTTGTTTGGGAGTGATAAGTTAAGGAAACCTAAGGAAGATGAGTTGGTGGATTTCACCAGACAGTTATCAACAATGATTAACTCAGGACTGACTTTGATAGATGCACTGAGGATTTTAAAGAACCAATCATCAACAACGATGACACCGGTATTAGAGAAAATTTTGACTGATGTTGAAGCTGGTAAATCGTTATCACAAGCTTTGGAAGGAACGGGGGGTATTTTTAGTTCGGTTTATATAGCCTTGGTGAAGGTGGGAGAATCAGCTGGTTTGTTAGATAATATCTTGAAGAAACTAGCTGAGAGCATGGAGTCAGAAAGAGAGTTTAGAAGTAAAACTAAAGGGGCCTTGGTTTACCCGGCCATTGTGGTGGTAGGAATGATTATCGTGGTAATTATCATGATGATTTTTGTTATTCCAAAAATGACGGATATGTATGCTGATATGGGGATAGAGTTACCAACGATGACGAGGGTATTGATCGGTTTGTCAACTTTTATGGCTAAGTTTTGGTATTTATTATTTGGTCTGGTGGCAGTGGTGGTGGCTATGTTTAAAAAATGGGCCTCGACAGAATTGGGAGGAATGATTGTTGAACAAGTGACTTTTAAGATTCCAGTTTGGGGCAAATTGAAGGAAGACATGATTATGGCTAAGTTTGCCCGAACAATGGGTTTGTTGGTGGCTTCAGGTATCTCAGTTTTAGAGGCATTGAGGATTGTTGGTGATACATTAGGAAGTCGGATATATAAAGGTGGGGTGGATCGGGTGATGGGTCGGGTGGAAAAAGGTGTTAGTTTGGCGGAGTCGATGAGTTTAATAGAAGAGTTTCCGCCGATTTTACCGCAGATGGTGTCAGTGGGAGAACAGACAGGTAAAGTTGATGACGTGTTAACTAGATTAGCGATTTATTACGAGGCTGAGAGTGCTAATAAGATTAAGACGTTGACGACAGCGATTGAACCAATGATCATGGTAATTATGGGTGTGGGAGTAGGATTTCTAGTAGCAGCAGTAATCCTACCAATATACAACTTGACAAGCCAGTTTTAGCAGTTCATAGTTATTTTAGTAGCCCTTTAAGGCTGTCCAAAACAAACTGTTTCAGCTTGACAAGCTGGTCTGATTAGTAAATACTGAATTAAGAATGGAAAAACAAAAAGGTTTCACATTAATGGAGTTGCTGATCGTGATCGGTGTTTTAGGAATTCTAGCTGCTGGTCTTTTAGCGGCTATTGACCCTTTTGAACAGTTGAAAAAAGCCAGAGATGCTAATAATAGGAACGCTTCGATTGAATTAATGAATGCCTTTACCCGTTATTATGCTACTCATGGTGAGTTTCCCTGGAACTTAGATACACCGGTTTATTGTAATGGTGTTGATGCTAGTGATGACCCGGGTAGTATTTCTGGCGGTGCAGTTGAGGCTCAATCAATTAGTGCTTGTGTGGCTGCTCTAGAGAATGATGGTGAGCTGAAGGATGACTTTTTAGACAACATTTCCACTGATTTGTATATAGCTTCCGAGAGTGATACTAATATCAGAGTGTGTTTTGCTCCTGAAGGTAAAGCTTCAAGGACAGATTCGCTGACCAAGTGGATTTTGACCGGTGCTGGTCCTTACACGATTACTGAGGATGACGCTGGTGATACCTGCCCCGACCCGACAGGAGAAGCGGTTAACTGTTTGCAGTGTTTTCAATAAACTGAGCTAGGAAAGGAAAGAGACTGAGGTTATAATGACGTTGTGATGAATTTGCGTTGGCTAGTTGGCCTTTTTGTTTTTGTTTTAGGTTTGGTTTGGGGAAGTTTTCTGAATGTGGTTATTCATCGAACGGCTAGAGGTGATTCTCCATTAGAGGGTAGATCGAAGTGTCCTGATTGTGGTCATCAGATTAGTTGGTGGCAGAATATTCCCCTATTGTCGTTTATGTTATTAAAAGGAAAATGTTTTTATTGCCAGAAAAAAATTTCTTGGCAGTATCCCCTAGTGGAATTGATGAGTGGTATTCTTTTTTTATGGTGGTGGACATTAGGTAAAGCCTTCTTTAGTTTAGGAGGTTCCCCTTGGCAAGTAATTCAACCTGTCTTTTGGTTGATAGTGGGAATGTTGTTGTTGGTAATAACGGTGACGGATTTGGTTTATGGTGTTATTCCAGAGATAGTTAATCTGGTTTTGTTGAGTGTAGTATTGATTTACCGTTTAGCTCTGTGGGGCGGTGGTGAGATGCAAGCAGTTGACTGGTGGAGATCAGTAGTAGCGGCGTTGCTACTAACAGGTTTTTTCTGGTTTTTGCGTTGGGTGACCAAGGAAAAAGGATTCGGTTTAGGTGATGTTAAGTTGGCTCCGAGTTTAGCGTTAATTTTAGGTTGGCCAAGAGTGTTGGTAGGAGTGATGATAGCTTTTATTAGTGGGGCGGTGGTAGCAGTGATATTAATGACGTTGAAGAAGAAAAAATTTGGTCAAACATTGCCGTTTGGTCCATTTTTGGTTTTGGGTACGTTAGCAGCACTCTATTGGGGTTATGATATTTGGCAATGGTACTGGCAGATGATGTAAGATGAAGATATGAGAAGGAAGTCCAGCCCAGCCTTTACTTTGATGGAGTTGATGATTGCGGTGGCGATTATGATGATTCTCAGTGCTGTTGGTCTAGGTTCTTTTTGGCAGAGTCAGAAGAAGTCGAGAGATACACAAAGGAAAAGTGATTTGAGTCAGATTGGTCGTGCTTTAGAGATGTTTAATGAAGATTTTTATCAGTATCCCGAGAGTGATGGTGGTAATATGTTAGGTTGTCAGAATGAGGCAGAGGGGATCTTTGTGGCTTGTACTGTTGGTGGAGAGTTTGCGGCCTATCCAGGTGGAGTAAAACAAATATATATGAAGAAGTTTCCTGGAGATCCCCAAGGAGGTTTTAGTTATTATTACACGGAAGAAGGAAGCGGCTTTGCTCTTTACTCGGTATTAGAGAATGACCAGGATGCTAGTTATCATGCCACTGGTTGGGATGCGAGCGGGACTGGTAGTGGTGATGAGTGTGGTGGTAATGCTTGTCGTTATAAATTGGTTGATTACGGGGTAATTTATCCTGATTAAATATGAAGGACAAAGGTTTTACATTGATTGAACTGTTAGTAGTGATCTCGATCATTGGAGTGTTGGCTGGTTTGGCCAGTTTCAATTTTCAGGAAGCGAGAGAAAGATCTCGAGATGTGCAGAGAAAGAGTGATCTGAAACAGATCCAGAACGCCTTGGAGATATATAAGAATGATCAGCGGATAGCTGCTTATCCAGAGACTGCCGATTGGCAGGATGATCTGGTCGATGGTGAGTATATGAAAGAGGTTCCTGTTGACCCAAGGGAGCAGAGAGCTGATGGTAGTTGGGTAGATTATAGTTACACCCGAGGAAGCGCTTTAGAGTATGAGTTAATAACTTGTTTGGAAAATGAGTCTGATATAACTAAAGACGATGAGAATAATGATGTTATCTGTGGTCAAGGAGTAAGTTATACATTAACACAACCATGAAAAAAGAAAGAAGAAACAAGGGTTTCACCCTGATGGAATTATTGGTAGTAATTGGTATTATTGCTTTGCTGTCAGGTTTACTGTCAGTGAGTTATAACGCGGCTCAGAAGAGAGGGAGAGATTCAAGGAGAAGAAGTGACATGAAAGCAGTACAGGAGTCGTTGGAACAGTATTATGTAGAGAATAGTTATGTTTACCCGACTGGTGATTGTGGTGATGCTGGTGATTACATTAAGGGAGCTTGGCCATCAATTGATCCGACCGGTGAAGATTATGATGGTATGGCCGCTTGTAGTGCAACTAGTTACTGTATTTGTGGTGAGATGGAAGTAGAGAATACAGGTAACTCGGTGGATAGTAGTTGTACCTGGTCGGGTGGTGATTTGAACTATTATTGTGTAGAGAATTTACAATGAGGAAGAAAAACGGCTTTACCTTTGTTGAGTTGTTGGTGGTGGTGACGATCTCTGCCCTACTAATGGGGGCGGCAACGGTGGGTTACACAAGTATCAGTCGTAGATCAAGAGACTCGAGGAGGCAGACGGATATGGAGACAATCAGAGCAGCCCTAGAGTTGTATCGGTCTGAGAATGGTAGTTATCCCCTATCGGTGACTGAAGGAGGATCAATCAGTGCTAGTGGAACGGTTTATCTCGACCCAGTTCCAAGTGACCCTAAGGATGGTAGCTATGTTTATAGCCGGCCGACAACAACAACATATACTTTAAGTTGTACCTTAGAGAGTGGTGACGATTGTAGTTATATCAATCCATGAATAAGGGGTTTAGTTTAATCGAGTTGATTGTGGTTTTGGGAGTAGTGTCGGTATTAATTGGGGCATCATTGGTGGCGATGATTCCGTTTGGTGAGAAGAGAAATACCTTAGACGATGCCCGAGGACTGGCGACAGAGTTGAGACAGGTAGTGAACAAGGCAACGGCGGTGGAGGTACCTGATGGTTGTACGGGTTTGAGTAGTTACTTGGTAGAGTTTGCTGTGGGTGATGATAATCGATCAATCAGAGTGACAGCAGTGTGTGATGTCGGTAGTGAAGTAAAAGAGGTGAAAGTATTAAACAGATCGGATTTTCAGGATACGCCGGTATCAATGAGTTTTAATGTTCCGAAAGGATTAACAACAGAAGAAAGAATTAATGTGTGTGGCTCAGGTCATCTTTATTATCTCGAGGTGGGGGTGAGTGGGGTGATCAGTGGTCCGGAGTATGATAGTGATGGGTGTTGATGCTAGACTGGATGTATGAGGAAAGACCGGGGGCAGTTTTTATTAGAAGTATTGATTGCAGTGACTTTGGTAATGTTGGTATTGGTGGCGGCAGTAAGGGTGTCAACCCACTCAGTTAAGAATGTCAGAGTAGCTGGTGATCAATTGGAAGCAACTAAGTTGGCTGAGGAAAGACTGGCCGAGATTATTGAAAACAAGGAAAGGACAATTGAAACTTTCTTTGACCAAGAATTTGTCAGTTATGATTGTGGTCCTTTAGGAGAAATGAATGAGTATGATTGTCAAGTTTATTACACGGGTTTAAGTGAAGACGGAGTCGAGGTGACAGTGGAGGTATCCTGGTATGAGGGAGAGTCGATTTTAGAGGTGTCAGTGTCGAGGTTACTGGTTAAAGGTTTGTGGTAATGAAAAAGAACAAAGGTTTTACCTTAATTGAACTATTAATGGTGATGGCGGTGTTGTTGGTAGTTTTGGGTTCCGGGATGAGCGCTTTTTACAAGACTCTACGGGGAGGGACAAAGGCAGATTTAACCTTGGAATTGGATAGTGGAGCCAGGCAGATGACGAACTCGTTGAGTTTTTTGTTACGTCATGCTGAGGTGGGAAGTTTGTCTGATCAGGATAAGGCTGATTGTTTGGCGGCTGGAGAGAGTGGTTTAACCGGAACGGTACTAAATTTAGACATGGTTGATGGAGGGGAGACGACGGTGGAAGTAGTTGAGGGTCGGTTAGCCTCAAGATCGGCGGGTCTGGGCGATATTTATTTAGCAGCAGATGGACTAGAAGTGGAAGATTTGAGTTTTGTTTGGAAATGCCAGGCAGGTCAGAAAGATGAAGTGGATGCAAGCTTTACGGTTAATAGGATAGGAGAAGATGGTGAAGTGTTGATGAGTGAGGAATTTTCTTTGGTTGAGTTGTTGAGGAATAGCGGCTATTAAAAGTTGTCAACAGTTGATGAAATTAAGTATGATGGAGTTATGAGAGGAAAAAGAGATCATGGTCAGGTAGCGTTGATAATTGTTTTGGCAGTGACAGTGGCGGGAACTTTAGCAGTATCCTTGGCTAGTAGAACGACAACTGGTTTGAGAACGGGAGGACGGGACACAGAAGGAGTACAGGCATTGAAAGGAGCTGAATCAGGAGTGGAAGAGGCTTTGTATAGTGAGGGAGCAGTGGAGGGTAATGTGGGTGAGGTAAGTTACTCAGCTAGTTATGATGAGGTGGGTGAAGGTGGTTTTGTCTCGGCCGGTTTGGTTGAAGCTGGTGATGTGATTGAGATAGAAGTTGAAGGTTCAGCCAGTAAGCCGACTGGTTTGAGAATATATTTTTCTTCTCAGGAAGGAGCGGCCTTGAAAGTAGCCCGTTATGATAGTGACGGATCGAGTTATGGAGTTGATTATGTAACGGTGGAAAGTGATGCTGATAGAAGAGCGGATAATAGTTTCGAAGAATTAGCCGATGCGACAGGTTATGATTTTGGTGGGGTGAATTTTGCAAATAGATTTGATGTAGATTCGGAGACGGAGACATTCTTTTTTAGAGTAATGGTATTGTATGCACCAAGTTTTATTGGTGTTGAACCTTTAGGTGGTAATCTACCTGATCAGCAAGTGGTGGTGGCAGGGACGGGAGCGGTGGATGAGACGAATATAGTTAGAAAGGTAGAGTTGAAGAAAGAAAAAGAGAGAGTACCAGCTGTTTTTGATCGAGTGTTGTATAGTAATTCGGCCGTGGTGCAATAGGTGGAAAAGTTAGTATAATCTAATAAGTATGCCTGCCCTTTTTGGTTTAGATATTGGTACTAGTTCGATTAAACTTTTAGAGATAAAAGGAAAGCAGGTTGAGGCTGTGGGGATTGGTGTTAATCCATTAGGAAAAAACAACTTAGATATGATTCCCCAAGAAAAGAATCAGCTGGCTAATGCTGTGTCGGCGCTGATAAAGGAAAGCAAAGTAAAGACAAAGTCAGTAGTAATGTCAGTGCCCGAGTCTCAGGTGTTTACCCGAGTGATGAGTTTACCAGTAATGTCCACTCCTGAAGTGGCCTCGAGTATCAAGTGGGAGTTAGATCAAGTAGTCCCCTACCCACCGGATAAGATAGAGATGTCTTGGACAGTAATGTATAGACCAAAGAAAAACACTGGTGATGAGAAGATGCAGGTATTAGTGGTGGCCATCCCAAAGGCAACATCGGAGGCCTACGTGGACTTCCTGTCTCTATTAGCCCTAGAACCTCTTCGGGTAGAAAATGAAGCAGTATCATTGGTAAGAGGGTTGGGTGGTGTGGGAGGCAAAGAAGAAACGGTGCTATTGATGGATATGGGGGCAAGTACAACCAAATTAATTATTAGTGAAGGAGAAAGAATTTTTGCTACTCATGTGATTTCGGTGGCAGGTATGGCTTTGACAAGAATGATTGCTGAGACATTTAGTTTGGATGTCGGTCAGGCAGAGCAGTATAAGCGGGTTTATGGAATTGATGAGAGCCAGTTAGAAGGAAAAATTAATCGAGCAGTATCCGGACTAATGGCTAACTTGGTAACGGAAATTAAACGAGTGATATCAGCCTTTCAGGCAGCCGAACCTAAAAGAAAATTAGACAAGTTGGTGCTGAGTGGTGGTGGTGCTTATTTGAGAGGACTACTCCCCTACTTGGTGGAACAGACAGGTTTAGAGGTAGTGATGGCTGATGCTTTTGCTGATCTGGAAGTGGCTGAAGCAAATAAGAAGTTGGGTCCGGTCTTCTCGGTAGCAAAAGGATTGGCAGTTAGTCAGAGTTGATATGGCAGAGATCAATTTAATCAGAAAAGACCGGTCAGTTTTGAGAAAGGTGGCTCAGTTGAGAAAGGTGGCTCAGTGGGTAACACTAGTGACGGTAGCGGCTTTTTTGATACAAGTATTTTTTATTACTGGAAAATCTACCTATCTGTCTTGGAAGAGTAATCAATTAGAAGATGAGATCAACTCTCTAGAGAGAACATTAAAAGGTAGGGAGGATGAGATGTTGCGTTATGACAGAGTAAAGCGAAGGCTGGAGTTTATTCTAGATGAAGAAGAGGCAAGTTATGATTACACAGCCTATTTATCTGAGATTAGTGGCTGGTTACCTTCCGGGACCAGTTTGGCGGCAATTAGTTTTGTTAATAAAGAGGATATTGCTTTTACCTTGAAGGCGGATACAACTAATAATTTCCGGAGTTTAGAAGATAGGTTAATATTGTTGGATCTAATTGAGACAAACTCTTTGTTTAGTGGTTTACGTCAAGATGCGGTAAGTCGGAGTAGTAATGGTGAGTATCTATTAAAAATTATTGGCCGAATCAAGTGAGTAATAAAAGTAAGATAACCAGAAAAAAATTGTTTGGTATGGTTCTGCCGGAGTGGGTGGATGAGAATGTGTTAAAAAAGCTGGTTTACAGTGTGTTAGGCTTGATATTTGCTTTGTTGGTGTCGATGTTATTTATTTGGCCAAAGTTTAGTGATTTAGCTAGTAAACAAAGGAAGGTGAGTTTACAAGAGAAAGAAAGGGATAATTTGTTGGCAGCAGTATCTCGTCTAGATAAGGTGGATTTGGTTAATGATGAAGAAGGAGTGGAGAGACTGGACTTGGCTATACCAGATAGTTTTAGACCTGACTATATTCTGGTGAGCTTAAAGGATTTGAGTCGACGGTCGTTAGTATCAATTGAGTCATATGTCTTTGAAGGTGGTGGTGTAGTAAGTGAGGATGAAGAAGAGACAGAAAAGAAAGAGGAGGATGAAGTTAGGGTAAAGAAACATAAGGTGAGTTTGAAGATTTCTGGTTTGTCGAAGAACCTGATTGATTTTGTTAATGGTTTGGAAGCGTGTTTACCCTTCTCGACCATATCAGATATGTCTATTTCTCAGGTATCAAAAGTATTACAGAGTGAGGATATATCGCGACTGGAGATGAAACTAACTTTTTATGAGTTGGCTGACACCAGTGTCAGCAGTGAGTCGATTAGTGAGTTAACTCAAGCAGAGATGGACTTATTTGAAGAAATGAAGGATTGGTATAAGGCGGCCAACTTAATCAGCGGAGGCGACAGCCAGGTGGTCCAACCCGCAGGCAGGAGTTCAAGTCTGTTTGGTGATTAGAGAAAATTATTCTTGAGGTTCTTCCTCAGCGGTTTCCGGTTCAGGATATACCTGTTTGGTGTTGTCCTCAGAATCGTGGTTTTGTTCAACCTCTTTGGCCTCAACCTCATTGGTTGGAGTTTCTGGGTCGATCAAATCAACACGGACACGAATACCTTTCTGAATGGCGGCGATACGGGTGATCTGACGGATAGCCTTGATGACTTTGCCAGATTTACCGATAACACGACCAATGTCCTCGGGATTAACTTTAATATTGATGAGGGTGAGATCTCCCTCATCAACTTGTTCTTCAACACTGACGTCTTCTGGGTGGTTGACGAGATTGGAAACGATGTATTCTACCAGTTGTTTCATTGGTTTTTTTCTACTAATTTTTTAATGGTATCAGTGGGCTGGGCACCTTTTTTGAGCCAGGACTGATAAAGTTTGAGATCCAGTTTGAGTTTGTTTTGAGGGTCTTTAGGGTCATAAGAACCAAGTTTATCGATATATTGACCAGTAAGTTTAGAACGGCGAGGAGCAACAACAATACGGTAATAACGTTGGTGCTTTTTGCCGGTCGGTTGAAGTTTAATCTTAAGCATGAGGGGTATTATACCAATTTTAAGGCCTTTTTGGCAGCTTTTTGCTCGGCCATCTGTTTATTTTTACCTTTGCCGGTAGCTATTTTCTTGTTATTGACGTAAACGGCAACGGTGAAGGTTTTGCTATGGTCTGGCCCATCCTCATTGACAGTTTTGTAGACGGGTCCAGGAAGTTTTTGTGATTGAACCTGTTCCTGAAGGAGAGATTTAGAGTCTTTAAGGGGTTGTTGAGAAAGAGTTTCTTTGGTGTGGGGAACAAAAAACTTGTCAAAGAATTTTTGGGCGGCAGAGATACCACCATCGAGGTAGATGGCACCGATGAGACTTTCAACAACATCTTCAAGGGTAGAAGTATTTTGACGACCACCACCATTTTGTTCTCCCCTGCTCATGAAGATGTGTTGGTTTAGATCGATTTTTTGGGCGAACTGGGCTAATGATTGAGTGCGAACAACAATGGAGCGGGCTGAAGTAAGAAAACCCTCATTTTTATCAGGATAGGTTTTAAACAAGTAGTTGGAAATGAGATTTTCCAGGACGGCATCGCCAAGATACTCAAGTCTTTCATAGCTTTTGTTGACACCGGTCAAGTTAAGAGTGGAACGATGAGTGAGAGCTTCTTCAAGAAGGGAGATGTCCTTAAATTGGTAGCCGATGTTTTTTTGAAGAAGATCAAGTTTTTTAAAAGGGTTCATAAATAAAGATAATAGCTTAATTTTTATTTTTTACTGGACTTATTGTCTGGTTTTTCGGTGTCGATTTGACGTTGACAGAGAGGTAAGGCGGAAGCAAGAGCACCATTAATGAAGCCGCCGCTGTTTTCACTACCATAGCGTTTGGCAATTTCGATAGCTTCATCGATGATAACCTTGGCAGGAGTGTCTGGTTCAAAAAGGAGTTCATAAATAGCTAGACGAAGGATGGCTAGATCAATTTTGTTAATCTGAACTAGAGGCCACTCAGGGGCGGATTTTTCAATAATGGGATCAATGTCGGTTAATTTTTGATTGATCTCTTGGGAAAAATCATCAAAGGAATTATCAGAAAGGAAACTGCGAGCAAAAAGAGACTTGAAAGTTTTAATGCGGCGAAGGTGGCGTGGGTCTTGGGCAGTCTTCACGGTTTATTTTGTTTGACAATGGGGGCAAAGATAATGAGGTCGTTTAAGTTTGCCACAATGAGAACATTTGACGAGATGGGGATGCTTAAGTTTTATTTGTGATCTCCTTTTCCCTTGTCTGGCGGTAGAAATCTTTCTTTTAGGAGTAGCGGCCATAATAGTAGTTAATTGAATGAATGGTGATATTTTAACATTCCCCTATTAGTCAAGCAATGTTTATTTAATTGAAGAGGTAATTTGCTTAGCAGTTTTCTTGGCTTGTTGATATAGTTGGCGGTCCCAAAAATGATTAAGACGGGTTTTGAAGTGGCCATGCTGTTTAAGACCAAACAACTCCCCTGCCCCACGAAGTTGGAGATCGAGACGGGCTAGTTTGAGGCCGGTGTGATGTTTAGTAAGAAGCTGAAGACGTTCCTTTTCGGTTTGATCCTCTTGAGAAGGAATAATGAGACAATAGCTAGCTTCCTCCCCCCGGCCGACCCGACCACGAAGTTGATGAAGTTGAGCCAGACCGAAACGTTCAGCCGAATGAATAATAATAATATTGGCCTGAGGAATATCGATGCCGACTTCGATCAGAGAAGTTGAAACGAGAATGGCATGCTTTGATTGATTGAATTGGCGGATGACCAGGCTTTTCTTATCAGCAGTCATTTGTCCATGGAGAGAGAGAACAGTGGTAGAAGGAAATTTCTTTTGATAGAAAGGAAAAAGAGTGGCGACAGAATCAGCTAAGGAAGATTTTTTGATGTTGGGACAGACAACAAAAACCTTTTGTTGTTGATCGAGTTGTTGTTGTAACCAGGAGTAACCTTTGTTGAGACGGTTCTTATCCATTAACCAAGTGGTGGTAGGTTGACGGTTTTTAGGTTTATGTTTGATGGTGGAGATATTGATTTCACCAAAGATACCTAAAGCAATAGTGCGGGGAATTGGGGTGGCGCTGAGATTAACTAAGTGAGGTGAAGGCTGTCTGTTAACAAGTAGTTGTCTTTGTTTAACACCAAATTTGTGTTGTTCATCGATAGCAACAAGAATAATGGCGGGGTCAAGTTTTTCTGGTAACTGATTAAGGAGAGCATGAGTACCGATGAAGATAGTTGGTTGAGAAGTTTCTTTTAAAGCTTGATTGCCGGTAACTAGCTGGATATTTTTAGGAAAAAGGGAGAGTTCCTTAAAGGTATTGAAGTGTTGTTCAGCTAGGATCTGGGTGGGGGCAAGAAGGGCGAAAGAATAACCCTGTTGAAGGACTTGGTTAGCAGCAAGAATGAGGGTGGCGGTTTTGCCGGAGCCGGTATCCCCTTGAATGAGTCGGTGGGTAGATTGGGAAGAGCCAAGATCTTGGTAAAGGTGATCGATAGCTTTTTTCTGATCAGGAGTGAGTTGAAAAGGAAGTTTTTTCAAACTTTTTTGATGGGTTGAGGTAGAAATAGAGAGAGAAACTGAGGGGGGTAAACTAGCTTGGTGACGAAGATTGTTTAAGCAAATGTTGAGGTGTTGATCAAAAGCGAGACGACGATCAGCCTGTTTTTGTTTGTCTAGGTTTTTGGGGAAATGGATTTGTTGATAGGCTTGAGGGAGGGTGAGAAGTTGATTGGAGTCGATTATTTTAGTGGAAAGATGATCTTTGATTTGGGTGTGGTGGAGAAGGAAATCTATTTTGGTTCGAAGCCATTTGGAAGAAATACCAGCTGTTTGAGGGTAAATGGGGACAAAACCTTGAGAGTGAATTTTTTGACCAGAAGTACTCTCTAGTTGAGGGGCAATAAGGCTCTTTTTGCCGGCAAAAAAGGAAACTTGACCGACAACCAAGTAAGGAGTGTGAGGTTTGATGAGATTTTTAATAAAAGGAGAGTTAAACCAGGTAAGAAGGATAGTGCCAGTAGCGTCTCGACCAGTGGTTTGGGTGATCAGTTTTCCCTGACGAGAACGAAAACTCTTGGCTGGGTCGAGAGTGAGACGAAGAGAGATGACTTTTTTAAGGGGACAATCTTTGATGTAGCAAGGAGAAGAGAGATCAAGAAAACGTGAAGGATAGTGATTGAGGAGATCATTAATGGTGGAGATGTGAAGGTTTTTGAGTCTAGTAGCACTCTTGGGACCAACACCAGGAACAACGGTGACAGGGTCGTCAAGTTGATAGGTGTTAGAGGGCATAGATGAAAGGCAAAAAGGTACTGAGAAGGAGGCCAAAGAGGCCGAGGATAATAAAGATACGGATGAGTTTTTGCTTGTTTTTCTTTCTAGACATGAGAGTTATTTATTTTGGCCAGTGACTTTAAGGAATTTGAGGCGACCAATTCTGACGATAGATTCTTTTTCGGGTAAGACGACGGTTTGAATATCAGTAATTTTCTGATCGTTGATCTGAATACCTCCCTGGAGAACCAGACGTTTGAAGTTGGCGCCAGATTCGACTAGACCTTGATCAAGAAGAATGGTTTTTAAGAGAGTAGGTTGATTGATGGTGTAAGTGGGAATGTCTTTGGGGGTATGTTTTTTTTGAATGACGGATTCGAAGTGTTTCTGAGCTTGAAGAGCTTTTTCTTGACTATGGAGTTCTTGGGTAACAGTTAGAGCGAGTTTCTTTTTAGCAGACAGAGGATCCAGTTGACCTGATTGGAGTTGTTTGTCGATAGTGTCAATTTCTTTAAGTGAGACTTGGGTGGCAAAGGTGTAGTACTCAGGGATTAAGTCATCGCTGATAGACATAACTTTGCCGTAGACATCTTTAGGTTTGTCTTCAACCCAGATAGCATTGCCCCAAGATTTACTCATTTTACGACCGTCGGTACCGGTGAGGAAGTTGGTAGTGAGAACAAAAGAGTCACGATGGTCAATATTTTTAATGAGGGTGCGACCGGCTTGCATATTAAAAGTTTGGTCGGTGCCGCCGAGTTGGAGGTCAGTTTTTAGATGAAGACTGTCATAGCCTTGCATGACGGGGTAAATAACTTCTTGAAGAGCAACTCTTTTGCCGGCATCAAGGCGCTTGCGGATGAGTTCGCGAGAGATGAAGTCGCCAACAGAAAAGTGTTTAAAAAGATCAATAACCTCAGTAAGAGTAAGTTTAGATAACCAAGTACTGTTGTAGTGGATGTCTATTTGAGAAAAGTCGAGGAACTTTTCAGCTTGACGTTGATAGGTGGTAACGTTTTTCTTGATCTGTTCGGGAGTGAGCATAGGTCTTTCACCATCTTTGTCAGAGGTGTCCCCTACCCTGGCAGTAAAGTCACCAACCAAAAAACTAACATGGTGGCCAAGGTTGGCTAGTTGCTGGAGTTTACGGAGAGGAAAAGCATGACCAAGGTGAATTCGGGTGGCGGTGGGATCGATGCCGTAATAGATGTTGAGTTTTTTCTTGGACTGAAGGAGTTTTTTTAGTGTTTTTTGATCAGGAATAACGTTAGCAACTCCTCGGGTAAGAATGTCATTGATTAGGTCAGAGCTCATATACCTGTATTGTACACAAAATAGAGATAAGGAAAAGAGGGTGAGTGATGTAGTAAGATAGAGATAATGTATCGAAAGAGAGGAAGAAAGTTGAAGTGGTGGTGGCGGAGAAACTGGCCGAAATGGAGGAGTCGGTTAAAGAAGTGGAACTGGGGAAAGATTGTTTTATTAGCGGTGGTGATCGGAGTGGTATTTGTATTAGCAATGTTTTTATTGGTGGCCAGAGACTTGCCTGATCCAAATCAGGTACAGAGGAAAACTGGTTACTCAACAGTGATTTTGGATCGAGAAGGTGAGGAAGTTTTATTTGACTTATATACAGATGAGAACAGGAAATTTACCCCGCTGGATGAAATACCGGAGTATTTGCAACAAGCGACGGTGGCAGTTGAAGATAAAGATTTCTATGAACACCAAGGTTTTGACATTATGGGTATGTTGAGGGGTTTGTCCAGATTGTTCACTCGGGGTCGAGCTCAAGGAGGATCAACCTTAACTCAACAGTTAGTTAAAAATGTGTTACTAACAGGTGAAAGAAAAATATCAAGAAAGATCAAAGAGTTTGTCTTAGCAGTAAGGATTGAGAGTCAATTTAGTAAGGACGAGATTTTGCAGATGTACTTGAACGAGGCACCCTATGGTGGAACCGCCTGGGGAGTGGCAGCGGCAGCGGAGATGTATTTTGATAAGGAGGTATCTGAGTTGGATCTAATAGAGTGTGTGGTGTTAGCTGGTTTACCTCAGTCACCGACAGCCTATTCACCTTATGGTAGTAATCCAGATGCCTACATTGACAGAGCAACAGCGGTGGCAAGGAGGATGGAAGAAGATGGTTATATTACCGAAGAAATTGAGACAGAAGTGGTTGATGCCCTGGATGAAGTTGAGTTTAGAGCATTAGGGACAAGCATCCATGCCGGGCATTTTGTCATGGAAGTAAGAAGTTTGTTGGAGGAGATGTATGGTCCAGAGATGCTTGATCAAGGAGGATGGAAGATCACCACGACTTTAGATTGGGATTTACAAAGTAAAGCGGAGGAAATTGTGGCCGACGAAATCGCTGAAGTGAATGATTCATTGCATATTACCAATGGAGCATCAATTATTATGGATACAGATACGGGTGAGGTATTGTCGATGGTGGGATCAAAAGACTTTTTTGCTGAAGATATTGATGGTGAGGTAAATGTGGTAAATAGTTTGAGACAACCAGGTTCAAGTATTAAGCCATTAGTTTACGCAACAGCGTTTACAGAAGGATATAATCCGTCGAGCGTGTTAATGGATGTGGTGACCGAGTTTCCTGGAGCTGATGAAAATACACCTTATGAACCAAAAAACTATGATGGTGAAGAGCACGGCCTGCTTCATTTGAGGGATGCTCTGGGAAGTTCAATTAATGTACCAGCAGTGAAGTTGATTGCTTTGGTAGGAGTAAAAGACGTGTTGAGTCAGGGATATGAGATGGGTTTGACCAGTTTAGAACCAACTAAAGAGACATTATCTCGTCTAGGTCTATCAATGGCTTTGGGTGGTGGTGAGGTGAGATTGTTGGACATGGCGACGGCCTACTCGGCTTTTGCTAATGGTGGTATGGGGATAGAGCCGGTATTCATTCTAAAAATAGAAGATCCAAGTGGGGACGTAGTTTATGAACATAAAGAGATTAAGAAAGATAGAGTTTTGGATGAGAAAGTGGCTTTTCTGATCAATGATATTTTGTCGGATAACAATGCTCGATTGATCACTTTTGGAACCAATTCATATTTAAATATGGGTGACCGGGCTGTGGCAGTAAAAACAGGAACGACCAATGATATGAGAGATAACTGGACTATTGGTTGGACAAGAGACAGGATTGTAGGTGTTTGGGTGGGTAATAATGACAACTCACCAATGAAGAATGTGGCTAGTGGTGTGTCTGGTGCCTCACCGATTTGGCGGAAACAAATGTTGGAGACATTGACTAAAACACCAGATGTGGCTTGGGAGGTCCCAGGTGGTGTGGAGCAGATGGAACTAGACACTGTTTCCGGTTATCCAGTCCATGATGGTTTCCCAAGTTACACAGAATGGGTAATTAGCGGGACGTTACCTAGTGGTGATGATCCAATTCATAAGAAGATTAAAGTGTGTAAAGGTCAGACAGACAAGTTAGCAGGTATTCTTCAGGTAGCTCAGGGTAATTATGAGGAGAGAGAGGTAATTGAGATAAGAGAGGAAGATCCATTAACTGATAAGGATTTGTGGCAGAAGGCAATTGATAACTGGATCAGTCAACAAGCAGATGATAAGTATCGGGTGCCAACGGAGTATTGTGAGTCGAGTGAAGGAATTGATGTGCAGATTATCTCTCCCAAGGACAGAAGTAGAGTTGATGGTGAGACAGTAATAATTAGATTTGAGATTGCCAGTAACAAGTCGATTGAATGGGCTAAACTTTACATTGATGGTGAACTGGAACAAGAATTTAGTTCACTCCCCTACACTAAAGAAGTCAGATTAAACGACGGTCAACACACAATCAGAGTATTAGCCAAGGACGAGGAAGGTCGAGAAAGTGATCGGATACACGAGTTTGGTATGAATGAGGATTGGCAAGAAGAAGAGGAAGAGTAGTCCCCTATTTTGAGGAGAGTTTTTTAAGAAGTTTTTCTTTAAGTGAGTTGACTTGTTTTTGAGTTAGACTCTTTTCAGTCTGGTTGAAGATGAGACGGAAGGTGTGTTTTTGTTGATAGCTATTTAAATAAGTGACTTGGAGAATCTTGTCTGAGAAGTCTTTAATTTTTTGGATAAGTTGGTTAATGGTGAAGGTTGATTCAATAGTAATGTCGTCAATAATAGGAGCGTGAGGTAAGAGGGTGTTAACAGAGTAGATATCGTTAGCTAATTCGGAGATGGTTTGGAAATCAAGGTTAGTAAGGTGGATATCACCTTCTAAACGAAGTTGGTGGCGGATTTCTGGTTTAACTCGACCGATGAGACCAAGAAAGGTTTTACCAGAGTAAATTTCGACGGTATGGGATTTTTGCCAGATCGAGGTAGGGTGAGAAAGAGGTTGGAAGTTGATATTAGTAAGGTGAAGTTTGTCGGCTAGATACTCGAAAAAGCCTTTATGATGACGGTAATCATCTTGATCAGTGGTATAGACAAGAATTGATCTTTCTTCGGGTAATTTATTTTTTTCTTGAGGAAGATAGATATGAGAAAGTTCGAAGAGACGGAGAGGGTTTTTGACTCGAGGTTGGTTAGAAGCTAAATTGTCGAGGATCTGAGGAATAAGACTGCGACGGAGATAGGCTTGATCGATTGAGAGAGGGTTTTTAAGTTTGAGTGAAGGTTTAATGTCTAAACCAACCTGAGAAAAAAGTTTTTTGGAGACAAGTGAAGAGTTGTAAATTTCAGTGAAGCCAATAGAGGCAAGGGTATTTCTGGTTTGTTTTTCCCAGTGAAGTAAAGGGGAAACAGAAAGTGATTTTAGTTGGCTGGTGGGTAGATTGGCTGGTAAGCGGAAATAGCCATAAATACGGGCAATTTCCTCAGCTAGATCTTCTGGCAGGTTGATGTCGTGATGGCGCCAGCTAGGAACTTGGCAAGTTAAGTTAGAAGATTTTTGTTTAACCTGAAAACCAAGTTTTTTAAGAATGGAAACAACTCGCCTGGTGGGAATATCAATACCGATGAAATGATTAAGCCAGTTTAAATCAAGGGAGACAGACTTGTTTTTAAGAGGTTTGGGATAATAATCAAGGATTTGACTGGTAATAGTGGCTCCGGCCCGTTTTTGCAGCATCTGGGCGCCTGAAATAAGGGCAGGAATGACCATATTAGGATCAGGATTTTTCTCGAAGATCTGAGCAGCCAAAGTTCTTTGTTGGAGGTAGAGAGAGGTGCGGCGGATAGCCTGAGGTTGGTAGATTTGAGCACAGTAAAGAACATTAGTGGTGTCTTTGTCGATGTGGCTCAAAGCTCCACCCATAATACCAGCCAGGTCGATAAGCCGACCTTGACCGTCGGTGATAATAATATCTCGGCCTTGAAGTTGGTGAGTTTTACCATCGAGGGTAGTGATCTTTTCATCTGGTTGACTATAACGAACAATCATTTTTTTGTCTTTGATTTTATCTAGGTCAAAGACATGGACGGGCTGACCATAACGGAGAGTGATTTCATTAGACATGTCAATGACGTTATTAAGAGGTCGGAGACCAGAAGCACGAAGAAGTTTTTGAGTGGATGAGGAAGAAGGTTTGATAGTGATGTTGCTAAGGGCTATGCAAGCAAAACGGATGAGGGTATCCTTGTTTTTGACAACTAGGTTAATTGGAGATGAGGAAGGAAGTTTACCTAGAGAGGAGAGTTTAAGTTTGTAAGGATCATTTTTAAATTTGGCTGAGTGTTTGAATTGGGGAAGGATGGCGGCGGCTTCGCGGGCAATACCAACAGCAGAGGCGGAATCAACCCGATTAGTGATGACCTCGATGTCATAGATGGTTTGATCCTCTTTTTGAGAGATGCGGTCAATGGTTGGTCCGGAGAGACTGAGACAGCGAGCAATTTCTTCAGGAGAAATTCTGGTTTGGAGATAGTCAGAGAGAAGTTGGTGAGTGAGTTTAATATCCATTAGAACTGAGAGAGAAAATTAATATCAGTGGAATAGAGATCACGGAGATTGTCAGTGAGATGGTGTTTCATCATGGCAATACGTTCTATACCCCAACCAAAAGCAAAACCAGAGTATTTTTTAGAATCGATGCCACCGTTTTTAAGAACCTGAGGATGGACCATACCAGCACCACCGAGTTCTAACCAACCGGATTTGCAAACAGGGCAAGTCTTTTGGCCGATTTTGCCCGTTCCCTGACACTGGTTGCAGCTGATGTCGACCTCAAAAGATGGCTCAGTGAATTGAAAGTGATGAGGGCGGAGACGAGTAGTGCTGTCTGGACCAAAGTAGTTTTGGGCGAAGAAGTTGGTGATACCGATAAGATGAGTAATGTTGATGTCTTTGTCAATAAGGAGGCCTTCGAATTGATGAAACATAGGTGAGTGAGTGTGGGAGGCTTGGCGGCGGTAAGTTTTGCTGATATTAATCATTTTGATAGGTGGAGTTTTAACCAGTTCCATTTCTCGGAGTTGGCCGTTAGAGGTGTGGGCGGTAAGAACAATGTCATCAGTGACATAGAAGGTTTCCTGTTCATCCCGACCAGGATGATCTTTAGGGATATTTAAACCCTCAGCATAGTACCAGTCTGTTTCTACTTCAGGATAGCGGCGACGGATAAAACCGAGAGAGTTAAAGATACTCTCAACATCATCGATGGTTTTAGAAATGGGATGGAGGTGGCCGGTCGAAGGTTTAATACCGGGGACGGTGGGATCAAAAGAATCCTTTTGGGTTGATTGCTGGAAGATTTTTTGTTGATGTTTCTTGAGGGATTGTTGGATGTCATTTTTAAGTTGGTTGATCTGCCGACCATTTTTAGCTTTTTGTTGGGGAGAGAGTGAGGAGAAAATTTTGTTGATGTGTCCTTTGCGGCCAAGAAAATCTGTTTTGAGTTGGTCTAGTTGTTGAGGTTGAGAGACAGACTTAAGTTGTTGTTGGAAGTCTTGGGATAGTTCTTTTAGGTCTGTTTTGAGATCAGCCATGATGTTTTAATCTTAGCACAGGAGAAAGAAGTGAGGAAAAACTAAGAAGGAATTATTTAAAGGCCTGAGTAACTATTTTAGAAAAGGCCTGGGGCTGATGAATAGCCAGTTCGGAGAGAACCTTACGATTAAGCTGAATATCTTTTTGTTTGAGTTGATGAACGAATTTAGAGTAAGAAGGTGAATCTGGTTGGTTTTTAAGAGCGGCGCTGATACGGGTGATCCAAAGACGACGCATCTGTCTTTTTCTTTCTTTGCGACCACGAAAAGCGTAATCACCAGCATGAAGAACGGCCTCGTGAGCAACTTTGTAGAGGCGGTTGCGGGTCATGCGGTAGCCTTTAGCTTGTTTAAGAAGCTTGTTGTGTCTGGCTTTTCTGGTAGAACCGGTTTTTGATCTAGGCATAGTGATTAGTTGTGAAGCATGGCTTTAATTTTTTTAGCCATTTTACCTTTAACTTCAACATAGTGATGATACTTACGAATGTTTTTAGATGATTTTTTACGACGGAGGTGGCGCATATTAGGAGTACGACGAAGGACTTTACCGGTGGGGGTAATTTTGAAACGTTTAGCAACGATCTTTCTAGTTTTTTGTTTTTGTTTAGTCATGTTATTTATTTTGCTTAGGTTTAACTTGAGCAATGAGGAGTTTACCAATGAGTTTAGGTTCTTCTACCAAGGTAGCGATAGGTTCGAGTTGTTGCAGAACCTGGCCCATAACCTTGTTACCGAAATCCTTCTTGCTGATTTGTCTACCGGTGAATTTTACCACTAACTTAACTTTGTCTCCACTTTTGAGGAATTTTTCAGCCTTTTTAAGACGGATGTTGATGTCATTTTCGGCCATAAAAGGAGAGAAACGAACTTCCTTGGTATCCTGGGTGGAGCGAGATTGACCAGCCCGGTCCTTTTTGGATTCAAGGTATTTAAATTTGCTGAAACTGATGATTTTAACGACGGGGGGTTTGGCTTTAGCGGTAAGTTCAACTAGGTCAAGTTCTTTCTCTTTAGCCAATTGAAGAGCCTCAGAGGAAGACATGACACCAACCTGTTGGCCGGTTTCGTCGATAACCCTGACTTGAGGATACTTAATATGTTGATTGATGCGGTAGAATTTGCCCAAAACGGTTAGGAGAGTAATTTCTGATTGATTTCTGCCTGTATTTTATCAATAAAGGCATCAATTTTCATCTGACCAAGGTCGGTCTCCCCTCTTTGACGGACAGAAACCTTGTTCTCATCAGCTTCTTTTTGACCAAGGATAAGCATGTAAGGGATTTTGTCTGACTCGGCCTGGCGGATTTTTTTAGATAAACTTTGATCTGAATGATCGATAATGAAACGGACACCTAGAGGTTTAAGTTGATCAGCGATTTTTTGAGCATAATCAACAAATTTTTCTGAAATAGGCAAAAGAGCAACTTGGACTGGAGCTAACCAAAGTGGGAAAGCACCAGCATAGTGTTCGATTAAAACACCAATGAAACGTTCAAGTGAACCAAGAAGGGCCCGGTGGATCATATAAGGAGTATGTTCCTGACCGTCGGCACCAGTGTAGGTCATGTTGAAACGCTCTGGTAAATTGAAGTCGAACTGGATGGTAGATAGTTGCCAGAGACGACCAATGGCATCAGCAACTTTAACATCAATTTTAGGTCCATAAAAGACGGCTCCACCAACGTCTTCTGTGTATTTATCTCCGTAACCCATGTTTTTGATGACCTTCTTAAGGACTTTTTCAGCAGTTTGCCAATCCTTGTCGGAACCAATGAAGTGAGATTTGTTGTCAGGATCACGAGTACTGAGATTAACTTGGAAATCAGTAAAACCGAAGGTGTTGAGGATTTCTAGAGTTAATTCAAAAGCCTTGGTAATTTCAGAAGATAAGTCTTCTGGGGTACAGATAATGTGAGCATCGTCTTGGGTAAAACCGCGAACACGGGTGAGACCATGAAGAACACCGCTACGTTCATAACGATAGACAGTACCCATTTCGGTGTAGCGAAGGGGAAGGTCACGGTAGCTATGAGGTTTAGATTTGTAAATAGCGACATGGAAAGGACAATTCATCGGCTTGAGACGATATTGTTCATCTTCAACTGAGAACTCGCCATAGAGTCCTTCTTTGTAAAAGTCAACGTGACCGGAGTGCTGCCAGAGTTTACTGGAAGCAATATGGGGAGTGGAAATGGGTTGGTAACCATTGTCTAAATAGGTGTCAAAAGCATAATTCATGACGGTGCGGCGAAGATAAGCACCCTTAGGAAGCCAGAGAGGGAGGCCGGCCCCAACTTCTTCATCAAAGGTGAACAATTCTAATTGAGGACCAAGTTTTTTATGATCTCTCTTTTTGGCCTCTTCAAGTTGACGAAGGTAAGTATCAAGATCTTCCTGAGAAGCAAAAGCGGTACCGTAGATACGGGTAAGCATTTGATTGTGCTCATCACCGTGCCAGTAAGCACCAGCAAGGGACAAGAGTTTGAAGGCTTTGATGCCACCAGTAGAAGAAAGATGGGGTCCAGAGCAGAGATCAACAAAAGAACCTTCTTTGTCCGGTTGACCGGTCCAGTAAACAGAGATGGATTCTCCCCTCTTGTCGGCTTGGTCAATCCAGTCTTGTTTGTAGGGATTGTCAGCAAAAAGTTTTTTGGCTTGATCAACAGAGATCTCCTTTTTAATTAAAGGCAGATCTTGGTCGATGATAGTCTGCATAGCCTTCTCAATACGAGGAAAGTCTTCTGGGGAAAGATCAATATTTTTAGCCTCAAAATCGAAGTAGAAACCTTCGTCAGTGGCTGGCCCCATGGCTTTAATGATCTGATCAGGGTAGAGTTGCTCCATAGCCTGAGTAAGAACGTGTTCAGTTGTATGACGAATGAGATGAAGTTGAGAAGCAGATTTTTGTTGGTTTTTAGACATATGGTTTAAATAAATGATACTAAAAAACCTCCTAACTTTGAGGAGGTATTTTGATGAACAAGCAGCAAACTACCTCCAACTTAGTTGGTGGTGGTAGTAGTGGTAACTTGTCCGAAGATTTTCATCTGAGTGAATTATATGAATTATGCCTAGCTATTGCAAATTAGTAGTTTGGAGATACTGTTGGGCTTGGTGAGCAATTTGACCAACAACAGTACCAATGAAAGGTAAGCCACCAAGGATTTTAAAGATGAAGGAAATAAGAGCGACGAGTAAGGCAAAGCCAATAGAGGCACCGGTAGCCCAGCCGATACCGCCGATAAAACCAGAAAAAAAGTTTTTGTGCCAAGGATGAGATGGATTTGTTTTCATAGATAAAGTTAAGCAGAGAGAAGAGGAGAAAACAAGGGTGGGCCCGACTGGACTTGAACCAGTGACCTTTGCAATGTCAATGCAACACTCTAGCCAGCTGAGCTACGGGCCCAATTAGCTTGTATTTTACCAAATTACTAGTTAACGGAGGTGGCCAACTGCCTTTCTTGGTTAAGAGAGAAACTGGAGCCCTTTCGGGAGAATTGTCCCCAGTAGTAGCTCTTTTTCTGACTACGTTGATTATAAAGTTGTAACCAAGTATTGGCTTCAACAACCTTTTTAGAGATGAGTTGGAGATGTTGTTGAAGTTGATCAAAGAAAGAGAGGTGGTACTCCCCTACCCCAACAGTTTCTGATTCAATAGCTGTTTTGGTGGACTGATCTAGTCTTTTAACTTGTTGACTGAGTTGTTTAAGTTGTTCTCTGATGGTAACAAGTTGTTTCTCAACTTGCCTTTCCTTAGCGGAATAAATTTGAGACCACTCACGCTGACGACTTTGATGAAATTGTTCGACTCTTTTTTTCTCCAGTTCTTTTTGATGGCGGAATTTTTCTAGTGAAGCAGACAAGGGAGAGTCTTCACTGGAATTTTGCTGGAGACTGCGTTGTTTGAGGATTTCGTAGAGAGGAGTGTTAGTGGATTGTTGACTGGTGTTGTTTTTATTGTTTTGGACCATCTTGCGAACCTATAATATCAGAGGTTCAAGAGAAAATCAATCGTTTTCTGGCGGATAATAACCGGTTCCAGTTCGGCCTGGCGTTGAGGAGGAATGTTGGCGGTTTTAGCCAGTTGTTCAATATCTTTGTCAGAAGCGGTGATCTTCTCTTGGTGAGCAATAGTAGAGAGGATAAGATCGCCTTTAAGAGTGGTTTCGGCCTGTTGTTGGTATTCTTTCTTAATCTGATCAACGGTTTTCTTAACCGCTTTGAGATAGTCCTGGAGTTCTAGGTTAAGACCTTTGGCCTGTTGAGCAAGGCGATTAAGACTGTAATTGACCTCTTGTTCAATCAGAACTGGAGAGATTTCAAAAGTAGCCTTTTTGACTAAACTATCGATGATGGCAGAGATCTGTTGTTGACGGTTTTGCTTGGCTGTCTTTTTAAGAATGGCCTTGATACTGGTTTGGTAGTTACCAAGTTTGATTTCGGGCAAGAGAGGAAAAGCCAGGGTAAAAGTCCAGGGAGTTTTATCAATTTTAAGGTTTTCTAGTTTGGGACGACCAATAATGTCTAATTTGTTGTCTTTAATGGAGGAAACAACAGCCTGCTGGAGGACTTGGTCAAGAATTTTTTGGTTGACTTTTTGGGGATCAATTTTTTCTTGAGCTAGTTTGAGAGGAGCTTTACCTTGACGGAAACCTTTAACGGTTACTTGGGAGGCCAGCTGGGTAATGGCTTGGTTCTTGAATTGGTTGATTTCTTTAGCAGGAACGCTGACTTTGATATAGGCAGTGGATTTAACTTGTTTGTCTGTTTTGATGTCCATAGGGGCGATTGTAACACGAATTAGTAAATGTGTCAGAGGTGGGAGTTGAACCCACACGAGAGTAATCTCACTGGATCCTAAATCCAGCGCGTCTGCCAATTCCGCCACTCTGACAGGTGGGTATATTTTACCATTATGAGGCTATTCTAGCTCGGAGAAGAATTGGAGAACGCCATTAGCCCAGGAACCTTCTGATGGTGGAGTGTAAGTAGCCATGACTTCGTATGGGTCAGCATGGAAATTACCTTGAAGGAATTTTTCTTTGAATTGGGGGGCAATGTTAGTAATAGCGTGTTCATAGCTATCGAAACGAGTAACTTTGTCACCATATATTCCCCAGCCCCAACAGTTGTAGGAATTAACAGGGATCTTTTTACAGAGGTTAGACTCTTGTTGAGCGATGGCAACCATCCAACGATAGTCAAAGTCATTTTCATCAGCGACTTGAACTAAAAGTTCAGCGTAAGGTTCAAGGGGAGAGTTGTATCTTTGCAGGTACTGACGAATGATTTCAGGTCGAGCATCAGCAGTTTTAAGAGAGGTTTTGATTAAACTAGTTTGGCTAGGGAGAGCGGCGTAGACGAGAGAACGGTCACTAACATGATTAAGAGGAAGTTGGATAGAAGCAGCAAACTGATCATCTTGAGCCAAAAGACGAGTATTCAGCCCTTGAGCAAGCTGAATAGTAAAAACAAAGATGAGGCTGTAAGCAAGTAGTTTTTTAAACATGGACAGATACCTCCATGCTGTCAGGAAAGAAGGGAAAAGTCAAGTTTTCTAGGGTGCCCCAGGAGGGATTCGAACCCCCGACACCTAGTTCCGAAGACTAGTGCTCTAAATCCACTGAGCTACTGGGGCATTTGGTGGGTCCGGTGGGATTCGAACCCACGACACCCTGCTTAAGAGGCAGGTGCTCTAACCGACTGAGCTACGGACCCAAGTAGGATGTATTTTACATCAAGACAAAAAAAAGAGCACCCACGAGCGATTACAGACAAAGATATTATTGTCAGAATCAATGGGTGCCCAGTTTAATGATGAGGAGGAAGAAGACGAAGATGAGGGTTTTTAGATTTAGGTTTTTTCTTTTTCTTCTTCTCCCCTGCCCCCTGGAGATCAAGAATGATAATGTTCTCGGTTTTTTCTTCTCCGGGAAGGGTGGTGATGATAGGCATGGTGACCTCCTTATGTCAAAGATATAGTTAATATATACTATTATAGGATAGATGTCAAGTCTAAGAAAGCAAAAAAAAAGACTGCACCTTTATAAATCAAAGATGCAGTCTGTACTGCTATGTTTCGCTAGGATATGTTGATATTGAGTTTATTCCTCAATACAGCCCATTTCCTCGCAGGATGTGTAATCATACGTATGATTATTCACCCTGATTAGATCATCGACATTCAAACGGCTGTTTTCAATACTGAAACCCTGTGCTTGAAGTATGGAATCGCAGCTCCAGGCGCCATATTCAGTCCCGTCGTCGTAGACGTAGTCGGCACAGGGGGCATTGATTGCATGCCAATCCGGGTCATCACAAGGGAAGCACCAGTAGTTCTGCTGCTCCACTGACGGATGGCTGTCCGAGATTAGTAGACACCAACGACCATCATATCCTTCCAGTAGCCACATTGGCCGGTCAAAAGCTGGCTCGGCCTCAACACAGTTACTGGGTTCCTTAATTTTTTCGGTGAAGGTTTCTGTGTGTCCGTCCGGCCATTGAACAACGACGGTGACTGTCACTTTCTCCCGTCTGTATTTCTTGCTCCAACCGCCGTTCAGCCCTGGATCAGCGCTGATGATTTTACCACCCTCATCGTCATTAAGGATGACAAACCATCCACGGCAAGTGGAACCAAAGGTGACGGTACCGTCATGATCGAGGACGGTAAGACAACTGGCAGGTTCATCGATGGTAACAGATTGAGTGGCTTCAAACTCGTCGTCCCAAACACAGCTGTAGCCAGTAGTAGCTTCTTCTGTGATATAAGGATCCGACCAAGTACCGTTAGCAGCACCTGTTACTTCACAAGTACCATTTGCGGTTGTTGGTTCAATTGACCAGCCGTCGCAATTGTTGTCCAGATTAAGATTGACGGCGTGTTCTAGGCTAACTAAACAGTCGGCTGGTTCATTGATGGCTTCGAAGACAACATCATCAACACCATACTGGTCAGGAACGTCGAAGGTGAGGCCGGGTTCAGTTTCAAGAACATATGGATCATCCCAGGTGCCAGTTTCAACATAAAGAACCGCACTCCAGGAGCCGAAATCGCGAAGGTTGACTTTTCTCATCCAACCATCACAGTCATTTTTGACGATGACGCGGACGGAGTAATCATGTGTTCCTGGGCAGGCTTGCTCAGGCCACTGATTGGTAGCGGTAACATGTGTGCCACCCCGTTGCTGCCAAGCACCGGTGTCTTCGTTGAAAAACTGCTTGACCCAAGTGCCTGCGGAGTTGGTCTGAGCTGAAGCAGAACCACCGGCGGAGATAACACCAAGGTCGAGAATTTCACCGGAGCCATATCTCTTAAGGCGCCAGTGAGCAGAAGATCCGCTTGCGTGAGCGTTCATTACCCAAGGTCCATTTGCACCCATCATGCAGCTACCCACACTGAGAGAGGGCAAGCTGACAACACAGCTGGCTGGTTCTTCTACAGCAGGGAAGGTGTAGTCCGGGCCATATTCGTCCGGGACAGGAACAGTTTCTTCATCGACGGTTTCTTGGGTATACATGAGGATGAAGGGGATGAGCTCGTTGTGGAGTGTTTCCACTACGTGCAAGTCCCCGACCGGGCCTTCATAAAGGTTGATGACTCTGTGGACACCACTGCAATCAACTGCTTGGTGTTTTTTGTAATCTCGTACCCAGAGACATTCTGACGGTTCGGTGACTCCCTCATATTCTTCGGTAGTGAAGGGGTCGTCCCATTCATGAGCCATGTATGGATCCCCATCATTTTGCCATTCACCCCAATCGCCATCTGGCCCGCCTTCCCACACTCGGGTTTGGTTCTGAGCCATGACGCCGGTACAATCGGGGTCGAAATAGATGGTTTGGTGTTCTGGAGCTGGAATACACTCAAGGCCAGTCCAGTAACCACCTTCACATTCAATATCCACGTATTGAGGATGGTTTTCCTGGAAGTCTCTGGCTTCATGACATGACATACCTAATTCTCTGAGTTGATGTGTCGATGGTCGATGACACTTATTCGGGTCATTGCTCTTGTTGTAGGTGACTTGGTAGGTATCACCGTGTCTTTCCACAAGAACCCATTCCCATGTATCCCAGTCCCAAACCCAATCAGTCCAGGTGTAAGTGTATTCGAATGTTGGGCAGTTACACTCCTCAGGTATCCACTCTGGTGGAGCGTATTCCTCCATACCTGAAGGACAGGTGGGCGGATCGGGGATGTCTGGTTCGCAAGCAAGAACAGAACCGGTGACTAGGAGTGATAGAAGAATCGCTCCTAAAATAAAAAGAATCTTCTGGATCTTCATTTTTTCTTTCTCCTTCGTTGAGAAAATATAGTCGAGAAACAAAAAAGACGACAAAAAACTTTTATTCCAATGCCTCCTTTCCTATTTTGGTTTAGATGATTTCTTAGAGATGTCAATGTCCTGATCTGTCTAGCAGATTCAGATCGGGACCGGTTTCGCTCTAACTCGCTGTACTCCTATTAATGCGACCAATTTAGAGTACAGGTCCTAGTTTTCCCACACGGGGTCGGTTTCGCCATTGACGATTCCCTGTGTTCGAGGCGACCAATTTACAGAACACAGATCAACATCTCCAATTTTTATGTGCGCCCATATTATCTCAATAAGAGATATAAGATGTCAATATGTACCAGAACATCGGTCTTTTATTTTATTCGAGAAAGAGAGTAAAAAGATTGAAGACAAAATTATAAGATAGGTGGGTGGATGAGGGGATTCGAACCCCCGACCTCCCCTGCCACAGAGGGGCGCTCTAAACCAGCTGAGCTACATCCACCAAGTAGGTATATTTTATCAAAAAGTATCTCTTTTGAGATGAGATTAAGGGTAAGCGGTGTTAAAATATGGGAAGTACGGGGTATAGCTCAGATGGCTAGAGCGCTGCGTTTGGGACGCAGAGGCCGTGCGTTCAAGTCGCACTACCCCGACCAGGAGCCCCAGTAGCTCAGTGGATTAGAGCAACTGCCTTCTAAGCAGTAGGTCACAGGTTCGAGTCCTGTCTGGGGCACAAATGCGGGAGTAGCTCAACGGCTAGAGCATCTGCCTTCCAAGCAGAAGATGGGGGTTCGATTCCCCTCTCCCGCTCACTGATATGAAAAAAAGTTTTGACTTACTAACACCCAAACAAAGACAAGCAGCCATTAAAAGAGTGATTGATTACTTTGCCACAGAGAGAGATGAAAAGATTGGAGTGGTGGCTGCCGAAGGAGTATTAGATATGTTTCTAGATGAGATTGGTAAAGAGTTATTTAATTCAGGAGTAAAAGAGGCCAAAAAGCTGTTTAAAACAAGACTGGAGGATATGGGTATAGAGATGGATTTGTTGTTGAAGGAAAAATAAGTGCCGAGGGCGGGACTCGAACCCGCACGGGATAATTCCCAAGAGATTTTAAGTCTCTCGTGTATACCAATTTCACCACCTCGGCGGCTGGATATATTTTACAACAACTAGGGTAGGTTTAACGCCGACGCTGTCTCCTTCTGTCAATATCAGTCAAGTATTTCTTACGAAGACGGAGTGATTTAGGGGTAATCTCTAAGAGTTCATCACTCTGAAGGAAGTCAAGAGATTGTTCCAGACTAAGAATGGTCGGTGGGGTAAGTTGAATGATACCGTCAGAGGATTTAGAGCGCATATTGGTAAGTTTCTTACCTTTACAGACATTGATTTCCAGATCAGCTTCTTTAGCATTCTGACCAATGATCTGACCTTCATAGACCTTGTCTCCAGGTTTAACAAAAGTAACACCTCGTTGTTGGGCAGCATGGAGACCGTAAGCTAGAACCTCGCCAGTGGTGTTGGAAATAAGGGCGCCGGAACGGAATTGAGGTAGATCTTGACCGAGAGGTTGATAATCAAGGAATTGGGAGTTAAAAACAACCGTGCCTTTAGTTTGAGTGAGAAGGAGATTGCGAAGACCGATGAGGGCCCGAGTAGGAAGATGGTAGATAAACTCGAGTTCAGTGTCGGAGATGTGATCCATACGAATTAACTCACCAAAGCGTTTACCCAGTTCTTGGTTGATGACACCAGAGTACTCCTCCGGAACAATGATACTAACCTCTTCGACTGGTTCGTGACACTGACCATTAATGGTTTTAATGATAACCTGGGGTTGACCAACCTCCATCTCGTAACCTTGACGGCGGAGGGTTTCTAGGAGGACAGAGAGGTGAAGCTCTCCCCTACCGGAGATCTGAAACTGACCATTAGAAAGAGGTTCGACTTTAAGACTGAGATTAGTTTCAAGTTCTTGATAGAGACGTTGTTGAAGTTGACGGCTGGTACTGAACTGACCTTCCCGACCGGCAAAGGGTGAAGTATTAACACCGAGGGTAAGGTTAAGAGTGGGATGACCAATGTCTGGGGCAGAAAGAGTAACAGGATGATCGGGTGAGGAAAGAGTAGCACCAATACAAACTTGTTGAAGACCAGAGAGAGCAACAATTTCTCCAGTTGAAGCTGAGTTAACGGATTGACGATCAAGACCTTGATAGATCATCACCTGATCAATGTTAGCTGGTTGACCCTGAGCGTTAATGATGACCTTGTCCCCGGGATGAATACTACCTTGGTGGATTTTGCCGATGACGATGAGACCGAGATGAGGGTCATGATCAAGAGAAGAAACTAACATCTGGAAACCATTTTGAGAGCTATCCTGAGGTGAAGGAATGTGTTTGATGATGGCATCGATGAGAGGTTGGACGTTACCGGGTTGATCAAGATTAGCTGGGGGTTGATCAAAGACAATGCCCTGACGACCAATGGCGTAGAGGACAGGAAAATCGAGTTGGTGCTCATTCTGAGCTAGTTCAAGGAACAGATCGCCAGTTTTAGAGACAACTTTATCAATTTGAGCAAAAGGTTTGTCAATTTTGTTGACGACGACAATAATCTTCAGGCCAAGCTGGAGAGCCTTTTTAAGGACGAAGCGGGTTTGAGGCATGGGACCTTCTTGAGCATCAATGATGAGCAGAGCACCATCGGCCATACCCAGAGTACGTTCGACTTCACCAGAGAAGTCGGCGTGGCCAGGAGTATCGATGATGTTAATCTTGTAGCCCTGAGAAGAGATGGAACAGTTTTTGGCCAGAATGGTAATACCCTTTTCTTGTTCAAGACCGGCTTGGTCAAGAATACGTTCCTGAGACATCTCTTGTTGATTGTGGCGGAAAACATGAGTCTGCTTAAGGAGGGCATCAACCAGAGTGGTTTTACCATGGTCGACGTGGGCAATAACGGCGATATTTTTGATTTTTTCGGCTGACATAGGCAGAGAAAGAAAACAATAAAAAGGACCCCTACTCAGGTCCAAGTAAGTAGATTTTATCAGTTTTAACTAATAAAGGCGAGGTAAGGTTTACTTGTAAGAACCTTTGATCTGAAAGAGGAGGTACCAACTGACAACAGCAGCAAGAACAAAGCTAACTAGATCAGTGCTAATAACCTCTCCGAGGACGTTGATAAGACTGGCGTAAAAGAGAAGGCGCCAACCTTTAATGGTTTTCTTGAATAAGCCAGGAAGAGCGGCTAAAGAGAAACCATAAGCAACTAAGGAGATTAATGTTGAAGCTAAACCCCAGGAAGAGTAGTGCCAAGCACGGTAGTAGGAGTGGAAGTATGAAGCGATACCGAGAGAGGAAATCATGCCAGGGAGGGTAACAACAGCAATAACGGCCAAAAACCAAGGACCGAAGTCAACAATGAATTTTTTAGCACCTTTGGGTAATGCAGGAGCCTGTTTACCGAAGTATTTTTCTAGAGTTTTTTCTAGAGTTTGTAAATTAAAGGTGGTGGATTTAGTGGATTTTTTAGCAGTTTTTTTCTTAGTAGCCATGGATTGAAAATTAATTAATATATTTTTAGTGTATCTCAGTTTTTTTCTCAGGGCAAATTTCAAAAGTTAATCAGCTTTCTTTTTAGCGACTGGAGCAGAGAGGATGAGTTTGTCGAGAGTAAAAGGTGAGATCCAGGAGATGATTTCGAAAGTAAAAATGGAGAGCTCAAAAGCACAAGGGATGTAGTTGGTGATGTAGTAAGCACCCAGACCGACAAGGGTGGCAGAGAAAAGAGTTTCTTTAACCATATCTTTGAGAGTACTGAAAACGATTTTTTCGTCAATACCTTGGGAACGAGCCAGCTTGACCTTATGATTGATTTTGGGAATATCAAGCCAGAGAATGGTGATGAAGGTACCAAGGGCAGTAATGGTATTAAGGGTCCGGTTAGGAATACTGACGTCACCAGTAAAGATGGCACCCTGCCAGCTGGTGGGAAAATTACGGAGAAGGAGATAGATAGCCAGGTAAATGAAGATAGAGAGAGAGTCAGCAACGGTGATAATTTTTTGAGCGACATCCTTTTGTTCATTTTGAGAAAGTTGTTTTTTGGTGAAGGATCGTTTAAGAATTTTAACGACAACTTGAATAAGGAAGACGAGGGCCCAAGCAAGAAGGACAACCTCAATACCTAAGTCTGTGGTAGTTATTGGCTTGATATAAGGAATTTTAAAGAAAAGGTCTTTGATGGGATAATCAGGATAAGGAACGAAAGAGAAAAGTAAGTCAGGATTGAGTTGTTTGGTATAGAAGTCGGTGATGAAGAGACGACCGATGGAGAAATAAGAGACTAGTTGGAGAGTAAAGTTGACGATGTAGTAGAGAGCAATCTTGTTGCCTTGCTGGACGTTTTGTTTAAGAACAAAGTACTGTTCACTCTCGTTTTTAATCTGAGCAATTTTTTCTTGGAAGTCTTTGATATGGGTAGAACGAGTGAGATTAATAGCCCGGAGAGGAAGCATGAGTAGGGTTTGGAAAACACCGAGCATGACAACGGAAACCCAGATTCTTTCAGTCCAGCTATAGAAGAGGAAAAGGAAACTGGCATAGAAACGATAGATGTCACCATGAATAAATAGATAAAGGAGAAGAAAAAGGAGAAAGATGGAGAAGATAGCTGAGAGTGATGGGTATTTTTTATCTTTTTTCATGATGAGAGGAGACAACAAAGTCTCTTGATTGATTGTAGCCTAAAAAAGAGGAAATCAATAACTCTTAGCAAATAGAGCTTTCTTGGTAGTTGGTTGGTCGGAAAGAATACTAGTGTAATCCCCTGTTGACTGATCGAGAGGATAGCAGCGTAAAGTAGCAGTGGTGTCGGTTTTAATTTTTTCTTCAAGTTTGGGATCATCAGCCCAGGGAGTAAGAACAAATTTATTGTCTTTAATGGCTTTTTTGAAGTCATCATAGTTATCAACCTCAACAGTATTTTGTTCTAACCGATGTTCAGATTGTTGGAGAAGGTTGGTTTGAATATCAGTCAGCAGTTGGTTAATGCCAGTAACAGCCTGAGAGAAAGCAAGTTTGGTTTTTTCACCGGTATCTCGGCGAACGGCCATGACTGAAGAGTTGGCTACATCCTTAGGACCAATTTCAATACGGACCGGTACTCCCCTCCTCTCCCAGTGGTAGTACTTGTTACCAGGACGGATGTCACGATTATCGATCTTAGCAACAATATTTTCTTTGGCTAGTTGTTGTTGGAGCTGATTAGCCAGTTTAGTAGTAGTCTGCTCGTCTTTGGAGTTAGACCAGATAGGAGTGATAACAACAGGATAAGGAGCAACTTGAGGAGGTAAGACTAGGCCTTTGTCATCACTGTGAGCCATGATGAGACCACCAATTAGACGAGTGGAGACACCCCAGCTGGTTTGCCAAGCATAGTGAGATTTACCGGCTTCATCGGTGTACTGAATATTGAAAACTTTAGCAAAGTTGTCACCGAGCAAGTGAGAGGTGCCGAACTGGAGTGATTTACCATCTTGCATCATAGCTTCGGTGGTATAGGTGGTGGCGGCACCAGCAAACTTCTCTCGGTCTGATTTAACGCCGGTATAGACAGGAACGGCGAGAATATCCCGATCGAAGTCTTGATAGAGATCAAGGATCTGACGAGCAAAATCATCAGCTTCCTGTTCGTTCTGGTGAACAGTATGGCCTTCTTGCCAGAGAAACTCGGTGGTACGAAGGAAGAGACGAGGGCGTTTTTCCCAGCGGACGATGTTAGCCCACTGATTAATAAGTAAAGGTAGATCTTTGTGAGTTTTGATCCACCTAGAGTAAGTATCATAGATGATGGTTTCTGAGGTGGGACGAACGACGAGAGGTTGTTTGAGTTTCTTACCGCCGGCATGAGTGACAACGGCTAACTCAGGAGAAAAACCTTCAACGTGTTCAGCTTCCTTCTGGAGATATTTTTCGGGGATAAAGAGAGGGAAATAGGCATTTTGGACGCCAATATCTTTGAGACGTTGGTCAAGAAGAGATTGAATTTTTTCCCAGATAGCGTAACCATAGGGTTTGATGATCATGGAGCCTTTGACAGCTGAGTGTTCGGCTAAGTCGGCAGCGGTAATAATATCTTGATACCACTGGGAGTAGTCTTGAGAACGGGAGGTGATGTGGAAACTGGTTTGATCTGTAGCCATGGTTAAAATTGTAGCAAGTATTTGTTAATGGTGGGGTTGTTGATCGGGATCAATCTTGTTGAAAAGCGGTTTAGGTTTGATAGAGGTGTCAATGTGTTTAATCAAAGAAGTAACAGTATTGAGTTCTTGACCGGTTTCGGGCCAGGTTTCGGGTTGAGAGAGACCGAGGAGTTCAAAGATTTGAGAGGAAGAGTCGATTAATAGAGGTGAAGAGAGAATGGCTAATGAGATGATGATGACATAAAGATCATAAAGAACGGCAGCAAATTTATCCGGTTGAGAATCTTTTAATTCCCAGATTTTTTGTTGATTGATGAGCTTGTTACCGTAAGTAGAGAGCTTAAGAAGGTTATCTAGGTAGCGACGGAAGTGACAGGTAGAAAGAGATTGATGGGTGCGGGCAAAAGTATCAAGGATAATTTTTTCAGTATCAGGACTAAGTTGGTGTTGACAGACGGATTTGATATCAGTTTGATGAGCCAAGGAGAGTGTACGGTGAATGAAGTTACCGAGGTTGCCAACGAGGAGGTCATTGTTGTTGGCGTAGAACTCAGACCAGGAAAAGCTGGAGTCTTTGGTCTCGGGCATGATAGAGGCGATATAGAAACGAACTTGGTCGTTGCCGTAAGTCTCAACGATGTCTTTAAGATCGACAGTTACTCCCCTACTCTTAGAGAATTGTTGACCATCAAGATTAAGGAACATGTTGACGCTGGTAACGTCAGGTAAATGGAGGCTGGGGTCATAAGCCATGAGTTGACCAGGCCAGAAGATGGTGTGGAAGACGAGGTTGTCTTTACCAAGAAAATAGTAGTGGGTAGCCTGATCAGTTTTCCAGAAGTCTTGCCAGTCTTGACCGCCCTGTTCGGTATGGAGTTGGGAAGCGGAGAGATAGCCGATGACGGCTTCAAACCAGACATAGATACGTTTATGGTCAATGTTAGCAATGCGTTTGTCTTCGGGAATACGATCAACTGGTAAAGGAACACCCCAGTCAATATCACGAGTAATGGCTCTGGGTTGAAGACCTTGTTTAAGCCAGCCAAGGGATTCTTGCTCGACCCACTTTTTCCAGAGATGGCCTTTGTCTTGGACGTAAGCAGTAATGTCTTGCTCTAGTTTTGGCCAGTCAAAGAAGTAATGTTGAGTGTCTTTAAGCTGGACAGGTTGACCAGAGAGCTTACTGAGAGGTTTTTCTAAGGTTTGGTGGTCAAGAAGGCGACCACACTGGTCACACTGGTCACTACGAGCTTCGGTGTAACCACAGAAGGAACAAGTGCCCTCAACGTAACGATCAGGTAAGAAACGTTGTTCTTCTTCGGAGTAGTATTGTTTAACAGTATCGATGAAGAGATAGTCTTTCTCTAAGAACTTGAGGAAAAGATCTTGAACAACCTGGATGTGTTGGTCGGTGTCAGTTTTGGTATAGGTATCAAAACTAAGTTGAAGAACATCTTTGAAGAGATGGGTAACTTTTTGGTGATAGAAAGAAGCAACCTGTTGAGGAGTTTTACCAGTCTTCTCAGCTTCAACAGTAATGGGGGTGCCATGACAGTCAGAGCCAGAGACCATGAGAACGTCTTGGCCGATGGCACGGAAGTAACGAGCAGTGAGATCAGCAGGAAGAAGGTAACCGGCCAAGTGGCCAATGTGAATATCACCATTGACGTAAGGCCAGGCGACGGCGATGAGTTTTTTGGAGGTAGTTTCTTTTTTGGCCATAGACTTGTCTCCTATTATATCCAAACGGGGATAAAGTGGAAGGTAAAGTTCGAGTAAATACCAAACACTCTCCGGAGGGAGAGTGTTGGTGAGCTATTATGTCTGGAAGATGAAGACTATAAATTAGGTTTGGGTCCACGTCCACCACCCATGCCGTATGAATGGAGTGCATCCATGTCGATACCATTGTCTTCAGCCCATTGTTGTTGCTGCTGGCGATGCTCTTCTCTTTGCTGAGCCATTTCCTCTTGGTGTTGAAGAATGAGTTGTCTTTGATCTTCGGTAATAACACCATCGGTAACAGCCTGTTCGAGATGAGTTTCCCGATCAACCTGCATCCTTTGTTGTTGCTGTTGTCTCTCTTGGTCAAAAACCTGAGCGACATCGTCTTGATTGAGACCAAATTTTTCAGCTAGGAGTTGGATGATAGGAGGGTTGGTGTTAGTGTCGGCTGCTCTGACTGAATGAACTCCTAAAGTACCAGTGAGAATAAGGGCTCCTAAACCGAGAGAAGGGAGAATAATTTTTTTAAGTTTCATTAATTTTCACCACCTTTCTATATAAAGTAATTAACGATAGGGAGAATATAGAGGGTGAAATTGAGAATAGGCTTAGAGATGAAGAAGGAAGGAAAGGAAGGGATTGACAAGGATAATTGTTTGACAACTGGTGTGTATATAAATAGAATGCTTGATCAAGACTGCCAGTAATATAATTTTGAAAAATTAAAAATGACAGAGAAGTTTGTTTCAGAAGAAAGGTTTGTTTCAAGAGAAGAGAGAATATTGGAAAAAGCGGGAGAGAGGACGTTGGGATTACTGGCACCAGCGGCAAATTTTAACAACATCAGCGAGGATGAGTTAAAAAAAATGACAGTAGAGAATGACCCGTGGGGGAATGAAAGTGGTGATAAGTTTAATCCAAGTAAGGAAAAATTTGAAGAGATGGTTAGGTTAGCAACCTTACCAGGACTGGCACGAGCTATCCATACTTGTGAAAATATGACGAAGCGTTTAGTGTGTGATGCAACTTTCCCAGATAGTAATGATGATCTTTGGATAGTAGCACCTAAAGTTTGGTTAACGGAGGTAAAGAGAGAGATGTTGATAGATGTCTTTGCAGAACGTTTGGGGATAGATAGAGATGATACTGATAGGTTGAGTGAGATGGCGATCCTCTATTATGAGAGTTTGTACAAAGAAGAAGAGTAATCATCTGATTTTTCAAATAACCCATTTTCTTGTGCTGTTTGTAAAATCTCTTTCATTTATTAAGATAGATGATATAAGAGAAAAAAAAGAAAAAGCAAAAAGATGGTTGCCGGGCTAGGACTCGAACCTAGATACTCGGCTTCAAAGGCCGATGTCCTGCCATTAGACGACCCGGCAAGGTAGACATATTTTATCATCTAATCTAGGAAGAAGAGGCTGGAGAGGTGGCGTAAGCAAGTTGACGATTGAGTTGACAGGTAGGGATAGTAGATGAGTTAGTAGCTTTGTTGGTGGAAAAAAGGTAGTCAGAGTAGAGTTTGAGGATATCAGCCAAACCAGAACGATAGTCTTTTTGAGGGGAAGAGACGAGTTGATCAAGAGAAGAGAGTTGATGGTCGACAATCTTGAAACTAGAGAAGTTCTTAAGTGTTTGTTGAGACAAGGGAAGGTGGTAGATATTGACAAGAATATCAGCAATGATGATCTGGCCAAATGGTTGAGGATCGGCAGGAAGGAGATGATATGGGAAAGAACCATCAATGACCTGCTGAGTGAAAACCTCTCGCTCAAGGACACGGCGAAGGGAGAGGTGTTTTTTCTCGGTTTTTTTGGAGTAGGTCATGGGAAGAGAGAAGTTACCTGGCTGACCAAGGCGAGGATCATTAAGAGAAATATCTTGACCGACAAGAATGGACTCGGGCTGGTCTGATGGGGTGATAACCAGGGCGGTACCATGACGACGAACAGTCCCTTCTTTGATTTTCTGAAGGACGCGATAGCAAGTGTGGATGTTGGTATTGATGAAGTGAGGAACATGACGGCGATAGAAGGATTCAAGAGGCATATCAGTATCAGCAAACATGGCTAGAACATGGAGAAGCTCAGAGACACTGGTATTAGGGCCAGCTTTCTCAACGACACCATGACCATACCAGGACTGGCGAAGACGGGCAAAAGTGGGATAGCTGACATAGAGTTGGTGATGATGTTCTTTGAAGACGGCATCAATAGAGCCCAAACGAAGATACTCAGAGATGAGAAATTGATTGTATGGATCCTTTTCCTTGTCTGATTCTGTGGGGGGAGTTTCTTTAGCCATAAGAGAAGTAAAGATAAGTATATCAAGCGAGGGAAGGGAAGAGAGAAAGTTGAGAGTATTTGATAGGGAGCGGCTGCGGGGAATCGAACCCCGATTCTTTCCTTGGCAAGGAAAAGTAATAAGCCTTTATACGACAGCCGCAGAATGTAAAAAGTGTGCTGAGGGTCGGAGTCGAACCGACATCTGAGGTTTTTCAGACCACCGCCGTGACCACCTTGGCTACCTCAGCAAACAGTGGTAATTATACCGCAAAGTGGACCCGATAGGGCTCGAACCTATGACCTCTACAGTGTAAATGTAGCGCTCTAGCCAGCTGAGCTACGGGTCCAGTAAGCTAATTTTACCAAAAAGAGGGATTATTGAGCTGAAGTTTTGGCTCTTTCAGCCTCAAGTTTCTCGATGAGAGCCTCGTAAAATTTATCAACCAGTGAGTTAATAAAAGAATCTTTAACCTGTTCAAATTTTTCTTGACCGGCTTGGACGAGATTTTGTTGGGTTTGGGAGATAGTTTCGTTGAAATCTTCAGTACCAAGAACTTGAGAATCCTGCTCCCCTAGTTCCTGGACCTTGGGCCAGAATTTAAGTGGGAGATTAATTTTGGCTAAGGTGTGAGGAATCTGACTAACGATGGTCTGGGCTTGAGGAAGAATTTGAGGTGAGTAGATGAAGAGAAGATAGCCAAGAGCACCAATGACAATTAAACGAGACAAGAGTTTCATAGGTTAAGTTTATCAAGAAATGATTTGTTTGTGCCGAGAAGAGGACTTGAACCTCCACAGGATTGCTCCCACAGCCACCTCAAGGCTGCGCGTCTACCAGTTCCGCCATCTCGGCATATGTGCCATGGGAGAGATTTGAACTCTCACGAGCGTAAGGCTCACAGCGTTCTGAACACTGCGTGTCTACCAGTTCCACCACCATGGCTTGTTTGTAGAACTATGTGGTAGGGATTTGAGCCAGTTAATTTTCAAGCGGCCAGATGGTGTTGATTATATCAAAATAGCGTTGCTGACGAAGCAAAACGAGCTGATTGGGATGGAAGAGAGGAATGGCCGGGATGGTCTCGGCAAAAACACTCTGAAATTCAGTATAGAGTTGTTTTCTTTCAGTCTGATCGAGAGTGGTGCGGGCATCTTCAAGCAATTTATCTAGTTTCTCGTCGGAGATATGAGAGACGTTGGTGGTCTGAGTTGAATGCCAGTAAGCGTATTGGTCAGGGTCAACGGGGATGGCAAAAGAGGTAAGAAAGAGTTGGTAATCTTCAGATGCCTGAGGACTAACCTTAATATTAAAGGAGAGATATGGGTTTTGATTTTCAGAAACTATTTGTTCAGCAATGGGGAGAAGCTCGGGTGTGGTGGCTAGTTCAAGAGTAATAGAGTCAGTATTTTCCGGTAGGGCATCTTGGATAAGCTCCGATCCCCTACTGGGGTTGTTGTCATAACTTTTTACCAGAGGATTGTAAGCCCAAGATTGAGGGTTAATGGTAGTAAAGGCACGTTCAAAACCAAATGATTTATCAGCCAAGGTGTAGGCTAAACCACGACGGACAGAGATATCTTGGAGGACGGAGTCGTTGGTGTTGATAAGTAAGAGAGCAACGTGGGAGTAATCGGGAGAAACTTGAAAGGAACCATAGGCAGAAAAATCTGTATCTCTATCAGCTGAAGTGGTAATGAGAGCGTCAATTTCACCGAGTTTGTAAGCAGTTAAGGCTTGGGAAGAAGAAGGATAGAACTTGATGATGATTTGTTGGCGATCGGTTTTAAGAATGATTTGAGTAAGGATACCGGTATTCTTTTGTTTAAGTTTAATCTGGTATGGTTGAGGTAAGAGACCGTCCTCATTGGTAATGGGGAAAGTCAGCAGTGAAGGGAAAGGAGCAAACTTGGCTGGAAGGGTGAAGGAGATAGTATGTTCGTCAATAGCTTTGACCTCGATATTAGCAATATGGAGGTTAACATCTTGAGCTTTAATGGGGTTGTTGTCAGTCCAGTAGAGATCGGGTTGGAGTTGAAAAGTATAGACTTTTTCTGAGTTATCAACAGACCAACTGGTGGCTTTGTTAGGAAGAATTTCTTGTTCAGGACCGACACGAGTTAATCCAGATTGAAGCAGACTGGTGATAGAGGATGGTAGTTCTTGAGCAGTGTACTGACCAACAGTACCGATGACGATGGAAGATTGTTTGTCGGGAAGAACTTTTCTGAGTTGAGAATAGCCGAGAGCGAGGAGAACCGAACTGATCAGACCAATGAGAATGATGTGCTGGTATTTTTTAAGGAAACCGGAGATGAACCAAAGGTTTCTTCTTAAAAATTTACTCATGATTTAGCGACCAATGATAAGGACGGAAGTAACAACAAAGAGGAGGGCAGAAACAATAGTGAGAACATAGATGACTTTTTCTGGACCGGTTTTAGTGTGATAGCCGCTCTGAATAGCGCCAAAAGTGCGAATGAAACCAGAATCTTGGGATTGGGTGAGAACAAGAACAATGAGAAAAACAGCATTGATTAAGTGGAGGATAGAGAGAAAACTCATGAGGAGAATTATAGCTGATTAATCTTTGATTAACCAATTGATGGTGGAGTGAATGAGGTTGAGAAAGATAGAGGTAAGGATATATGAAAAGAAGAGATTGATATAGAAGGAAGGAACGACAAAACCATTAGAAGTAAAACCAGGGAAGTTGTAAGCAGAGATGGAGATACCAATAACGACGGTTTTGAGAAGAAAAAGAGTAAGAACACCAACGGCCCAAGAGAAGAAACCCATGGTAATGAGGTTAATAGGAAGTAGAAGTAATTTAATGATGGGTTTGATGATCTTGTTAAGAAGAAACCAGACAACGGCGGCGGTGAGAAGAATACTAAACTGGTCTTCGATAGTGAAACCTGGATAAAAAAGATCAACTAAGTAGAGAGTGCCAAGATTAATAAGGAGTTGTCTAATAAGAACCTTCATAAAACTAGTATAGCAAGGGAAAGACTAACGGCGATACTTGAAGAAGAGATAAATAAGAAGGAGGAGAACAAGAGGTATAGGAACGAGGAAGAGAAGATAATTGGCGGCGGAAGCAGAAGTATTAAGAGTGATGGATTGTTGATTGTCAGAGATAGTTATTTCCAAAGGTTGAGAATTAAAACGAGGAAGTTGGATAGGTAGATCAATATCAAGCTGCTGGTGAGAGAAAGGAGGAAGATAGAGGGAGTGAGAAGAAGGCTGATTTAGTAAGGGAGAAGTGATGGAAATATCTGATTGGTAAGCAACACCACTAGAATTATGGAATTCAATGGTAATAGTTTTAGGTGTTTGAGAAACAATTTCGGCCTGAATTTGGGGTGAAGGAAAATCAACGGCAGAGGCAACTTCGACATAGATATCTTTGGAGTCAGACTGAGAAGTTTTGTAAGCACCGGCAGGGAGAGGATAGTCCGGGTTTTGGCCGTGGATGACAAAGGTGATGTGATTGAGGTCGAGTTTGTTGAAATAGTCGATACCATTAGTGGTGTCAGTCCAGGTGGGATCAACTTGAACCCAGGTGTCAGTTTGAGAGTTGTAGTATTCAGGCCAGGAATGAAGGACATCACGGGAGAGACTGAGAGGTCGAAGCTGGTCGTTCTGAGATAGAGCGAAGCCTTGGATTTCGCGAGCAGGAATGGATTGTTTACGAGCTAAAGCGATGAAGAGGTCGGTAAATTCAGTACAGATGACCTCAGTAGGGTGAAGGAGAGCGTAAGCAGCACCAGGACGCGAGAGATCATCATTTAAACGTTGATAGTTGTAAGTGAGGACTTGAGTAACATAATCATAGATACTGCGGGCAGTAGTAATGTTGTCTAAATTGAACTGGTTGAGGGTTGGATCTTGGTAATTCCAGACAGAAAGAGGCTGGGTGTGGAAGTTTTGAGGAGAAGTGAGAGCAGTATCAGGCTGAAAATTGAGACGAACAAAAGCAGTGTAGCTGACTTGAAGATTGGATTTGGCATCAAGTTGGTACTGGGCTAACCAATTACCATCACCATCTACAGTAATATTTTCTGGTGAAGGAGAGAGTTGAGTGATATATACCTGTTGGTAGCCAGTGTTTGGAGGTAAAGCAATCTCTTTTTGGACTTTGCCACCAGAGGTGTTTTCTAGATTGTAGTAGAGACGGAGGTGATAATACTGGGTAGTACCAAAGAGAGCAGAGATGGATTGATTAGCTAGTGAGTGGGAAGTGAAAGTGTAGGTGTGACCAGAGGTTTGGCTAGGGGCGGGATTGATGTAGGCTAGTTCAGGAAAATCAGCAGGAGTGATGAGTTGGATAGTTTGTTGAACAATATCCTCTTTAGGTTCTAGTTGGGGAATATTAATTTCCCAGGTACTACTATTCTGGACAGCGATATCTTGGGTGTCGTATTCGATAGTAAAACGGTGAACTTTACCCTTACCAACAACTTTGTTAATAAAAGGGAAGGAAATATTAGTCAGATTTTGGGTTTGGTTAACGGCAGGAGTGATCTGATTGCCGACATCGGTGACAGAGATATTACTAACCTGGGTCTGACTTAAACTGAGGCTATAGTCAGTAGCATAAACTTGAGAAAGATTATTAGTTTGAGAAATATCGAACTTAACGTGAGTATTACCATCAGGTTGAACTTGATAGGTAATGTAATACTCGGTGGAAAACTGAGTTAAAGCCAGAGATGGAGAAGAAAAAAAGAAAAAACAAAAAAGGAAGAGAAAAATAGAGAAAAGACGTTTCATGTCTCCCCTATTATATATACCTAGATGAATTTTTAGAAAAGCGGGGCTGGGTGACGATGAAGAGATGACGAGAGAAATCGCCACCCAGCCAGGAAATTGCGCAATTGCAGTGTAAGTTAATTGGGGGTGTAGGGCAGTCCATGCTCCCCATTACACACCTGGTTAAGAAAACGAGTGAGCGGTATGGTATCCAAACCTTGACTTGATGCCCATCGGATGATGGAAGAAATATTTCTTCGATTGAGGCCGATGATCAACTGGTCATGTTGACTGGTGAATTTGCAGCGACTTGCTGTTAATTCACATTTAAGCCCATCAATATCTATTTCGACTTTCTTAACCTCTGCTTTTGCTAAGAACATTGTAGTGCCCTCCCTATGTAAAAGTATGTGTAGGATGATTATTATACACAAAAGTCAAGTAATGTCAAATAATATAGGATAGTGTGAAGGCAGAGATATGGTAGAATAAGAAAATTTGTAAAAATTAAATGGAAAAGGAACCTAGTATCAATCAAACTGAAGAAGGAAGGGAAGATGAGCGGGTGATGAGAATAAGGGAAAGACTGGGTGAATTGATAGAAAAAGTGGAAAGTTTGACAGAAGAAGAGAAGAGAGAAATAGAGGATGTTTGGTATAGGCGAGTATTCAGGGAGACAGTACCTTTGCCCTGGGAAGAAATAATTGGGGGTGATAAAGATTTCATTTCTAGTAAAAAAGAGCTGAAAACTTGGGATATAAGGGAGAGTAAAAATGGTACTGACAGCATAACTGTTCTTTGGGATGAAATACCTTTCTTAGTTCTGTCTGAAGTGGACAATAAGTTGGCTTGGTTGGTTAAGAAAGACTTTTATCCAAGCGTAAGTTTAAATATTGTTGGAAAGACAGTGAGGGAACAGAGAGAAAGAATGGAGAAGTATAAGAAGTCAGTCTATGCTACTCGAAGAAAAAGAGGGATTCGACCACAAGAAGGTACACAAAGGCACACCGGAAGAAGAAATTTGTAAAAAAATGTAACTTTTGGGTAAAAATAGAGTATTGATTTTTGGGTATTGTTTGGTATAAATGAGTTATGGCAGTAACACTTTACAAAAGACAAAGACAAATCGTCGACTTTATTTCCCAGTTCATCCAAAAGAATGGCTACTCCCCTACTCTGCAAGAAATTGCTGATGCTATTGGAGTGTCTAGTTTAGCAACGGTGCATGAACATCTGCAGGCTCTGGTGAAGAAAAAAGTATTGAAGAAATATGAGGGGGCAGTAAGAGGTTTGGAGTTGATAGATAATAAACTGGCAGCCTTGAATACACTGGAATTACCCATCATGGGCTTTATTGCTGCTGGTAGACCGATTGAGCCTCATACGGATCCAGACGCAAGTATCCGAATCTCACCGACAATGGTTTCCGGTAAGAAGAGATCCTTTGTTCTCCAAGTTAAAGGTGATTCGATGATTGAGGAAGGTATTTTTGATCGTGACTATGTAGTGATAGAAGAGACCGGAGAAGAAACTGTTAATGATGGAGATATCGTGGTGGCACTACTAGATAATGGCTTAGCCACGTTGAAGAGATTCTTCAGAGAAAAGACTAGAGTAAGGCTTGAACCAGCCAATTCGTCAATGTCTCCCATCTTTGCTACTAACGTGAAGATTCAAGGTCGATGTGTAGGTGTGATCAGAAAATATTAATTTTCTTCTAGAAATTTAATCAGCCAATCAATTTGTGACTGAGTAATTTTTTGTTTAAAGGCGGCCATGTGTTTGTCTAAGGGGAATTTTTCACCAGCTAGAGTTCTTTCAAGAATCCACTTACGTCTATTGGTGGTTCTATCTTTGAGTCGATGATGGCGGTGACAGAGAATTTGGAGGTTGTCCGAAGAGTTTTTGTTGAAATCTAACCACTTTTCACCGTCAGTTGTCTCGACATCAAAAAGGCACTGAGGTGTGTGATGGTCAATACTAAGTTCCCCACGATGGTGGCCGTCATTTTGACGTTGACACTGAGTTTCTTTTAATTTAGGCCCGTATTTTTCAGGGTTCATAAGAATATTTATTAAGTCTAAAGGAGATGAATAGACAAATTCAAGGGGGTGTTTGCGGTAAAATATGGCTATGAAGTTAACGCTAGTAGGTTTGCCTTTGGGTAAAGCCGAAGATATGAGTATTAGAGCAATGAAGGCTTTAGTTGGAGCCGATTTAATCGTTTGTGAGGATACTCGGGTACTGTTAAAACTATGGCAGAAGCTAGTCAATTTAGGTTTTGTTGAGGGTAAGCTGATAGCCGACTTGAGGGTGATAAATGAGTTTAACGAGAAAGAAAAAGTGAATGAATTACTAGAAGAGATTAGTAAAAAAGACGAAGCAATTTTAGTAAGTGATGCTGGCTTGCCGACAGTGTCTGATCCAGGATATAGATTGGTTAAGGCAGTGATTAATGAAGGTGGGGAGATAGAGATTGTACCTGGACCAACAGCGGTGATGACCAGTGTGGCAGTAAGTGGTTTCTCCAGTGACAGAGTGCTGTTCCTTGGTTTTCTAGCTAAGAAGACAGGCAAGAAGAAAAAAGAAATGGAGAGATTGAAAAAGTTAAAGGGAGAAGGTTTGACGGTAGTCATTTATGAGTCGCCTCATAGAATAGAAAAGACACTGACTTTTTTGAGTGATGAATTAGGGGGGACGGTAGATGCTTGTTTGGTGAGGGAATTAACTAAGGAACATGAAGAAGAGATCAGAGGTAGTTTAACCAAATTGATCGAAATATCTAAAGAAAGAAAACTAAGAGGAGAGATAACTTTAGTAATGCGTTTAGAAGATTAAGATCTAGAAAGATATTCCTGGATGAGACTAAGGCGGTTGTATTTAGCTACCCGTTCCCCTCGACTGGGAGCACCGAATTTAACAAACTCAGCGCCGAGACCAACAGCAAAATCAGCAATGAAATTTTCATTGGTATCACCAGAACGATGAGAGACAACACAAGCCATGTGATTTTCTTTGGCTAGTTTAACGAAAGAAACAGCTTCAGAGACGGTACCGATCTGATTGGGTTTAACTAAGACAGCATTACAAGCTTTCTTTTTCAGTGCTTCGGAGAGTCTGTCTTTGTTAGTAACAAGGAGATCGTCACCGATAATGAGAGTTTCGCGACCAATCTGGTTAGTAAGATTAGTCCAGTCATCCCAGGCGTCTTCTTCGAGTGGGTCTTCAAAGGCAAAGAGACGAAAGGTACTTTTAAGATCGATGAGGTAGTTAATGAAGTCATTGGCAGAATACGGTTCTTTACGATCGCGGATATGATATTCATTACCTTGATGGAAAACTGAAGCAGCTAGATCAAGACCAAGGAAAACATCCCGACCAAGTTGATATGAAGTCATGCCTATGGCTTGGGAGAGAATTTCTAAAGCATCTTTGTTGCTGTACAGATTGGGAGAGTAACCGCCTTCGTCACCGTAACCAAAATTGGCCTTTTTGTCTTTAAGGATTTGGTGAATTTTATGAAAAATACTGTCCCCTATTTGTAATGCTGTTTTGAAGTCATATCGAGATGAGGGAATAAGGTGGAATTCCTGGAAATCAAGGTTGCCGGAACCATGTTTACCACCGTTAATAAGGTTGAAAAAAGGGGTAGGAAGATTTTGAACACTAGGTTGATGGAGACCATATTTGGCTGAGATATATGAGTAAGTGGACATGGAAGAAACTTTGGCACCTAATTCGCAGATAGTTTGAGAGATAGAGATGGTTGTGTTGGAACCAAGACGAGATTTATCGTTGGTACCGTCAAGATTGAGGAGAAGCTGGTCGATGTCATTTTGTTTAGTTGGATCCTGGCCTATGAGATATTTAGAAATAGCTTGATTGATGGTGGCAACAGCTTTAGAGACACCAAAACCATCAAAACGATTGGGGTCATTATCTCTCAATTCTTTGGCTTCATATTTACCAGTTGAGGAGCCAGATGGAGCGGATGAAACAGCACCAACCTGATTGTTGTCAGCCCAGATGGTGGTTTCGACGGTGGGATTACCGCGTGAGTCAAGAATCTCTCGAGCAAAGACAGCACTAATTTTAGCCATATTATTTCAGTAATCTTTTTTCAGCTTGATAAATCATCTCTCTGGTACGCTCGATGGCATCGGGGGAAACAGAAACGGAAGTAATACCCCAAGAAACAAGTTTCTCGACCAAGTCGGAGTACATACTAGGAGCTTGACCACAGATACTGGAGGTAATTTTATGACGATTGGCAGTTTTAATGGCTTTTTCCAAGGCCCAAAGAACAGCAGGATCTCTTTCATCATAGATATCGGCAACAGTCTCATTATCTCGATCGGTACCAAGAAGAAGCATGGTTAAATCATTACTGCCGATGGAGATACCATCGATACCGACTTTGATGAAATCTTCGAGAAGGATGACATTACTAGGTATCTCAACCATCATCCAAAGTTTGAAACTAGGTGAACGAACCAGGCCATGGGAGGAGAGGAGCTTTTTGACCTCAGCCATTTGGTTGACGGTACGAACAAAAGGCATCATCAACCAGAGATTCTTATAACCCATCTTGTTGCGAACTTTCTTAATAGCTTCAATTTCCAGTCGGAAAACGGATTCATCGTGGAGATAGCGATAGGCACCACGATAACCGAGCATAGGGTTGGGCTCTTCAGGTTCGTAGTATTTACCACCGGTAAGATTACGGTACTCATTGGTTTTGAAATCAGTAGTGCGATAGACAACTGGTCGTTCACCAAAGCTCTGACAGAAAATGCCAATATTTTCAGCTAGTTGATCAACAAAAACTTGGCTACGTTTGTCCTGGATGAGTTTTTTTGGGTGAACACCAATTTGGGCAATGATAAATTCAGCGCGAAGAAGACCAACACCATCAGAGTCTTGCTGAGCAACAGCGGGGGCAAGGTCCGGTTCGGCCAGATTAACGTAAACACGGGTGGCAGTATGGACAGGATCAACACCTTTAAACTTCTTTGGTTTGGCAGGAGCGGTTTTTTTCTTAACTTTCTTTTTGGTTTCCTTTTTGGGTAAACCAGAGTAAATATCACCGGTGTGACCGTCCAGAGTAATAGACTGTCTCTTTTTAAGAATTTTAGTAGCTTTGTCAGTACCAACAATGGCTGGTATACCAAGTTCACGAGAGACAATGGCGGCATGACTGGTTTGACCACCTTTATTGGTAATGATGCCAGAAGCACGTTTCATGGCAGGGACAAAGTCGGGCGAAGTCATGTCGGCGACGAGGATATCACCCTGTTTAACCTTGTTAATTTCGGAAGCTTTCTTAACAACAACACTGGAGCCGGCGCCAATACCCGGAGAAGCGGGTTTACCAGTGAGAATCTTTTTAAGGCCAGTAAGATCTTGAGAGGTGTACTTGGTGGTTTGAGTAGAAGAAGCCAGAGTAGTGATGGGTCTGGATTGGACGATATAGAAACGATTGTTGCTCATAGCCCACTCAATATCTTGGGGGTAGAAGTAGTGTTGATGAACCTGGTTAACTATTTCAGCAATTTTAATAATTTGGTTGTCAGTAAGCTTGGCTTGATCGACAAAGGAAGGTTTTACTTTAATCTTCTTAACACCACTGGGATAGCGATAGACTTCTTGGACTTTTTGAGGAACAACTTGTTTGGAATGAATGGAAAAATCAGTCTTGTCAACGATGTAGTGATCCGGAGTAACGACACCTTGAACGATGTAGTCCCCTAGCCCCCAAACAGCTTCGATAACAATCTGGTTTTTGAGGCGATTAACTGGATTGACAGAGAAAGCAACACCAGAGATGTCCGACTGAACCATGAGTTGAACAGGGACAGCCAGTTTAACCTTGAAGTGATCGAAGCCTTTAGTGGCTCGATAGAAGATGGTACGAGCTTTAAAAAGAGAGGCCCAAGCACCACGGATAGCTTGGATAAGGTTAGCTTCACCTTTAATATTCAGAAAAGATTCTTGTTGACCAGCAAAAGAAGCGTCAGGGAGATCTTCAGCGGTAGCCGAAGAGCGAACAGCCACTAGAGCAGGGTTTTTACTAGTACCGAGTTGACGGTAATGATGAAAGATTTCCTTGGTCAGCTCTGGAGGAATATCGGCTTTGAGAATAAGATGCTGGATCTTTTTGGCGACTGATTGGAGTTTTTTAGAATCATGGACATCAAGACCCTTGAGAAGTTGTCGGATATTGTCCTCGAGTTCGTTGTAGTCGATGACTTTTTGATATGCATGAGAAGTAAGAGAAAACCCAGGAGGGATGGGAAAGCCAGCTTGAGTCATCTCGCCTAAATTAGCCGACTTACCACCAACAAGAGCAACGTCGTCCTTATCAATTTTGGAAAAAGGCAGAACCAGGGCAGGTTTCATAGAACCAGTGTAGCCTATTTGATGATGAGTTTCTAGACAGCCTAGTAATTAGTCAGCAGTAGACGAGATGGTCTAGAATGGAAGTATTGTTAAGTAGAAAAATTATGAAGATTGTCAAAGATGTACCAGAAGTTATTTTTAGAGGTTATGATTTAAGAGGTTTGGCAGAGGATCAGTTATCAGAGGATGTTTACTACACTTTAGGAAGAGCTTATGCCACCTTTTTATCACGAAGAAAGATCAAGGAAAGTGCTATTGGTAGAGATAATCGGTTGACAAGTGAACAGTACAGCAAAGCGTTAATTAAAGGTTTGAATGATGGCGGAGTGGACACGATAGATATTGGTATGAGTTTGTCCCAGATTGTCTATTACTCTTCTTATTATTTTCGTATTAAAGGTGGAGTAATGATTACGGCTTCACACAACCCTAAAGAGTATAACGGAGCTAAGTTCTGTACTGGTTACTCGGAAACGATGGTAACTGAGGAAATTAAAGAGTTACTAAAGATTTGTCAGGAAGGCAAATTCAGTGAAGGTGAAGGTAAAAATAGGGAGGAAGATATTTTCCCGGCTTACAAAAAAGACATCCTCAATCTGTTCGATTTAAAAAAGAAATGGAAAGTGGTAGTTGAGGGATGTAATACAGCCTCTGGTAAGTTTGTGCCGGAGATACTGAGAGAGGCGGGTTGTGAGGTAGTAGAACAGAATACAAAACCCGATGGTAATTTCCCATCGGGAACACCCGATCCAACAGAAGAAAAAGTACTGAAGAGATTGTCTAAGGGAGTGAAAGAGGCCAAGGCTGATTTGGGTTTTGCTTATGATACGGACGGTGATCGAATGGCGGTAGTGGATGAGAATGGGCAGGTATTATGGATGGACTCGATAGTGGCTTTGTTTGCTCAAGATGTGCTCGACTTTTTACCTGGGGCACCGATTGTCTACAACACACTGTGCTCACGACAAGTAACTGAGGCGATTGAAAAAGCTGGTGGTAAACCGGTGATGTGGTTAACCGGCCATTCATTTATTAAGGCAAAAGTGAAAGAGGAACGATCCCCTTTTGGCGGTGAGCTGTCAGGGCATATTTTCTTCATGGATAATTTCTTTGGTCACGATGATGGTGCTTACGCCAGTTTGAGGTTACTAGCCTATCTAGAAAGAACCAAACAAACCTTGTCTGAAGCAGTAGGAAAATTGAGTAAGTATAAGAGTAGTCCAGAGATGAAACTTGGTTTGGCTGATGATATCAAATTCAAATTTATTGACACCAAGATCAGGGCTGAATTTGAGAAGGCCTGGCCAAAGGCAAAGTACACAGATATAGATGGTATCAGAGCCGATTTGGACGATATGATGGCTATTATCAGAGCTTCTCAGAATGGACCATATATCACCATCAAGTTCGAAGCGAAGACTGAGGAAAGATATGAACAGGTGAAGAAAATTTTGAAGGATATTTTAACTAAATATAAGGAGATTGATTGGGATAAAGGGGTGAATATTCACGCCTTAGATTAGTTACTCTTTAAGTCTTTTCTTGAAATAATCAACCCAAGGAATGGGGCTGGGATCAACGTGGTTAACAGCGGCTAGATAAAAGCTGAAATACTCGAAGAAGATAAGCACTTCCAAGGCTTGACCAAGCATGTTGTTGGAGTCGGGTTTGATAACGGTGAGAGAGTACTTTTGTTTTTCAAGGATTTCTTGAGTAACTTGGAGACGCTTCTTGATTTTGTCAGGATAGAGATCAGAGTTGATGAGAACAAAATGGGTATGCTGATTGAAGGTATCGGGCAAACTCAAACCTTCAAGGAGATGATGGTTAAGTTCGGGAATAACGAAGCTAGTAGCAAAGGTTTTGGAAGACTCATTGAGATGATTTTTACCAGCATAAGCGGCCCCAGCAAGATGGTTAGCAGAAAAGACGATGACAGCTTTATTCTTGGCTTTATCAGCCAGGATCTTGGCAGGATTTTGTTTGAACTCGACCTGGTGTTTAAGATTTTTGGCTGACTCGAGGACGATCTGAGAAAGAAGTTGACGATTAAGTTTGTCGGCATCAATGAGATTGAAACGAGTGAGATAACCGATGTGAGCACCAAGAGAGTAACCAAGACCGAGACGAGGTTGACCACTGGGGTTGTGTTGAGGATTGATGGTGTAGATGTCCCAGTCTTTGTCTTTGGCCATGTCAGCTAGCTGACCACCAGAGGCAATGACAAAGATGTGAGCTTTCTTTTGTTCAGCATCAGCAGCGGCAGAGACGATCTCCTCGGTATTACCGGAGTAACTAGAGAGAATAACAAGAGTTTTTTTGTCAACCCAGTTAGGGAGGCGATAGTTATTAACGATTTCAAGTGGGAGTTGGCAGATAAGGGGACCAAGAGCCTTAATGATACGGGCAGCAAGAGCGGAACCACCCATACCGGCAACACAGATCTTGTTAATACCTTTAGGAGTATGCTTGATAGTCTGCATGGAGACTTCTTGCCAGGAAGAATCGAGTTGATTTTGAAAACGAGTGATAGAGTCATAGACATGACCCGGGTCGAGCTGAGTGGTAACTTTATCTTGATCAAGAAAATGTTTCATATAGAAACAGTATAGCGAAATTAAAGAGAGAGGGTAAGTTGATGAAGACGAGTGTAAAGATCGGGAGGATTAATACCGGTTTTATTATCTAGATCGAGTTGATAGAGTTGTTGATGAAGAGAGATGAGTTGATGGGGAGAAAAGGCAGCGGATTGTTGAATGAGGCGTTTTTTTTGCCAAGGAGCCATTTTAAGTTTGTTGGGCGAGGTGGCTTGAAGAAGTTGTCTGATTCTCATGGCTAATAGAGCAAAAACCATATCAGCTGGTTGTTGGGTTTGTTCTAATTGGAGAAGATAATCAACGGCTTGAGATGACTGTCGAGGAGAGAAATGGTCAAGAAATTTAAAAATGAGAGGATCAGGTTTAAACTGGAAGACAGGAGAAAGTGATAGTGATTTGACAGTGGCACCGTGAACATTTTTTTGTTCGTAAAAGATGACGGGGGTATCAGAGTAATCTTTAAAAACTTGGATGAGTTTCTTTTTATTAGCTGATTGAGGTAAAGATAGAAGACCAAAGATAATCAAGGTCTTGTTCTCAACAAAGAGACCGGAAGAGCGAAGATGTTGGTGAAGTTGATTAGCAGTAAGAGATTTACCTTCCAATCTGATGACTTGATGAGACGGAGGAATCTGATCAATAAGCTGATCAAGTTTTTGACGGGACTGGAGAAGGTTTTCACCGTGGATGAGAATCATGAGTTCATTTTAAATTGACGAAAAAGTTTTTCAACTGTTTGGTGAGTGACTTGATGACGACGACCTTTACCACGATGAGGCACTAGAGCACCAGAGAAAGTTTTAGGAATGTGAAGGAGTTCGTGGATAACAACGCGAGCTTGATCGGCCTGATTGAGATGATCGAAGTGCTCAGAAAGAAATTCAATACAGTAATGAGGAGAGAGATCAAGAGCCTGTTGCCAGATACGAGGCATGGCATAAATACGAGCGCGAGCGCGGGCTTTTGAGCCCCGAGAACGGAAGGCCTTGACCTTATCTATTTGAATGTGGTCAAGATGAAGTTGCTCGACAATTTTTTTAATAAGTTGGTCGAGATCAGGCGCGGGATAGAAGTTCATATTAAGAGTATACCTGCCAGTCGGGTTTGACGGCTTGGTCAACTTTCAGACCAATATCTTCACCTGCTTTAGCTTGATCAACAGATTTCTTGTCGACCTGGATTGATTCAGCTGTCTGGGTGAAAACGGTTTCTCCTTGTTTATCTTTAAACTCGAGTTCCTGACCTTGTTTAAGAGTCTTGTCTAGTTTGATGATAGCTACACCGAGTTTGTCGTAGTAGTGAGTAATATTACCGATTTTTATTTGACTCACCCCCTTTCTTGAGTGTTTAACTTGTCTTATTTATATCAATTTTTATCAGCTTTTGGGAGGAGGTATGACCATTAACGATAGAAATACGCCAGGGAGAAACATCAAAATGGTCAGCTAAGAGGCTAATAAGTTCTTGGTTGGCCTTACCTTTTTCTGGAGCAGACGTAAGCCTGGCTTTGTAGTGATGAGAATCAAGCTTGATAAGTTGTTGACGTGATGAGCGAGGGGAAACTTTAATATGGATATACCTTAATGAATCACTCATAGGGAGCAAAAACTGATTTGATAAAGAAGTAGAGTTGATGGAGAGAGCTGGTGTCTAATTGAGAGAGAACAGGAGTAGATTGAAAACTAAGACCAAGAACAGAAGATGTTTTTGGCGAAGATGAAAGAACTGGTTGGCCGGGCTGAACATACTTTTGGATGGTGGTGTAAACCAAGGTGGGTTGGTCAGATGAGTCAAGAAGAGAAAACTGGTTGAATGGTTCAGTTGAGGCACGAAGAAGGAAAGGGGTAATAGCAACGACTTGAGGGTGTGACCAAATGTGAGTAAAGGCATAGTTGTAGTAAGAAGCGATGGTTTGATAGGAGAGATTTTTGTTAGACCAACCGGTCTCGGTAATAAAGATGGGTAGTTGTTTGTCAGTAAAGTTTTTTAGATAGAGAAGATCATGTTTGAAACTGTCAATACGGTTGTAACCTGAGTAGAGGGGAGAAGAAGAAAAGTCAGGATTAGGATAGGCATGGGAGGTCCAGCCGTCAAGACGATTAAAAACCTCGGGTTGTTGGAGATACATACGTTTGAGATAGGTTTGCCAGAAGATGGCGGTATCGGAACTGACAGCAGCATTGTCTAGGCCGGCAGGGAGAATGAAGAAATCTTGAGAGTGACGTTTAAAAATATCAATAGCATTAACAAGAATATCAGCATATTTTTCAGGACTGACCCAACCACCAAATTCATCAGCCCGATTAACTTCATTGAAGATAATGACATAACGATTTTGAGTGGGCCAGTGGAGATCGGAGAGAAAGTTAGCAAAGTCAATAAGGTCGTAGTTGTTGGGTTGTTCCCAGTGAGGTCCATCAGCAAAAGTAGCCACACGGATGATAGGAATGAGGTGAAGTTGGGAGCACTGATCAAAGAATTGCTGCCATTTAACCCGATGACGATCCCCTGCCTGGATAGGGACGGTAATATAGCCCCAGTCTCCCTGGTTAGCATTGACAAGTTTTTCAGCTAGAATAATTTCCTCAGGGAAAAGAAGGTGAACCCCAACAGGATTATTAGGAACAGATAGAGGATCAGAGATAGCCTTAATAGGCGCAAGTCGGGCAACAGAGAGGAAAAATAGGCAGAGATAGACAAAAGAAAGAAAAAGCCTGTTCATCAAGCCCTATTATACCTTAGGCAGGCTTAAACCTAAATGTTGGTAGGCTTTAGGGGTAGCTAGACGTCCCCGAGGACTTTTAGAAAGGAAACCGGTTTGAAGGAGAAATGGTTCGTAAACTTCGGTGATGGTGTTGATGTCTTCAGAAATAAGAGAGGCTAAGGTCTTGACACCAACTGGTCCCCCATCATAGTTTTTGATGATAGCGGTGAGAAGACGGCGATCGGTTTCATCAAGACCAGCCTGGTCGACTTGGTAAAACTCAAGACATTGACGAGTAAGATCAAGATTAGGAGCAGATTGGTGTTGTACTTGAGCGTAGTCACGGACACGACGAAGAAGTTTTTGAGCGATACGAGCAGTACCACGAGAACGTTTACCAATTTCCAGAGCTGATTCTTTGTCAATGTCGAAACCGAGTCTTTTGGCAGTTTTGGTGATAATTTGTTGGAGATCTTCCGGTTGATAGAATTTGAGACGATGGACAATACCAAAACGGTCACGGAGAGGGTTAGAGACGGAGCCAGCCTTAGTGGTAGCACCAATGAGAGTAAAAGGATTGAGGTCAAGACGGAGGGTGCGAGCAGCAGGGCCTTTACCAAGAATCATGTCTAAACAAAAGTCTTCCATAGCAGGATAAAGAGCTTCTTCAACGGTTTTGTTAAGGCGATGGATTTCATCAATAAAAAGGATGTCACCTTTTTCCAGATTAGTGAGAATAGAAGCGAGGTCACCAGCGCGAGTTAGAGCCGGTCCAGAAGTAACTTTAAGGTTAACTTTAAGATGTTGACTAATAAGATTGGCTAAAGTGGTTTTACCCAGACCCGGAGGTCCGTAGAGAAGAATGTGTTCTAGTGGTTCATTACGTTGGCTACTGGCTTTAAGAGCAATTTTAAGGGATTTAACGACTTTGTCTTGACCAACGAAGTCTTGCCAGCTATTGGGACGGAGATTGGGAGCGGGGTTGTTCATGATTGTAAAAGTTTAAGAGCTTGTTTAACTTGTTGTTCAACAGGAAGAGAAGGATCAACCTGAGCAACAATGCGAGAAAGTTCTGATTTTTTGAAACCAAGAGAAGTAAGAGCATCGACTAGATCACTATTTTGATCAAAAGTAGAGATATCAAGATCTTGTTGATCAAATTTGTTTTTGAGTTCGACGATAAGACGTTGAGCACCCTTCTTACCAATACCAGGAATGGCAGTGAAGAAGTCAATGTTACTAGTGCTAATGGCAGCCAAGATTTGGTCGGTAGTGCCAGCAGAGAGAACTAACAGGCCGATTTTGGGACCAATACCAGAGATGGCAATGAGATGAGCAAAGAGTTCTTTTTGAGAAGAGTTGGTAAAACCATAGAGAGAGATGTCATCTTCTTTAACATGAGTGTGGATGTATAGCTCGGCCTTCTTACCAGGAGTGAGCTGAACATTAGTAGGTAGATGAACAAGGTAGCCGACACCTTGAATATCAATGATGGCCTGGTCCGACTGAGACGACTTAACTTGACCCGAAAGAAATCCAATCATGCCTTGATTGTAACACCTCCTTTAGGGTGATGGAAAAAGTGAGTTAGGGCAGCAGCAACAGCATCAGCAGTATCGTCGGGTTGGGGGGTTTCCTTTAGTTTGAGAATCTGGACAACCATGTATTGGACTTGTTTTTTGTCAGCCTGACCATGACCAGTAAGAGCAGACTTGATCTGTAAGGGAGTGTAGTTAAAAATATCGAGACCAGCTTGACGACAAGCAAGAATGATGACACCGCGGGATTCACTAACAGACATAACGGTTTTAGCATTGTTGGCAAAGAAGAGATTTTCGATGGCAGCAACATCAGGTTGGTGCTGATTAATTAACTTGGTGAGAAAATTGAATATTTTGACAAGGCGGTCAGGTTGAGGTGAGTTGGTTTTGGTTTCAAAACAACCACAATCAACGAGCTCTTCTTTACTCCCCTCTTTTCGAAGGATGGCCCAGCCGAGACGACCAGTGCCAGGATCAATACCAAGGACTTTCATAGGTAAGAGTATAGACTAAGAAGATATAATGAAGTTGTTAAAAGTTAGAAAAATAAATATGAAAGGCTATTTTGGCAATATAGAAGAGGAAACATTAGAAAATACCAACTTTAGAAAAGTACTCTTTACCGGACCACAGAGTCAGTTAGTAGTAATGAGTCTAAAACCTGGTGAGGAAATCGGCGCAGAAGTTCATGATGATCACGACCAGTTCATCCGCATCGAAGAAGGTCGAGCAGAAGTGACCATTGGTGAAGAAATCAGAGACTTAAGCGATGACGAAGCAGTAGTCATTCCAGCTGGTGAAAATCATAACATAATCAACACTTCAGACAAGGAAGATCTAAAACTCTATACCATCTACTCCCCGGCCGAGCATCCAGAGGGAACAATCCACCAGACAAAAGCAGAAGCAGACGCAGCCGAAGACCATTAAAAACCCCCGATGGTTTTAGCCCTCAGGGGTTTGCAGAACGAGTTTTTGTTTTTTTCTCCTAGGTGACGATTTCGAAACAAGTCTTAGTCATGTAGTTGAACGGTATTTTACATTGAGGACAGGAAAGATCTTCATCTGCGTTGTCCTTGAGAATGATATGGCCGTTATTTCGATTGAAATTTTGATTAACCACCCTTTCTGGGAGTGATACGACCTCTTGACAATTGACACAAACGAAATTAACGTCTGACATCTGGAGAACCTCCTATTTGAAAGAACCCGACTGTTATGGGATATATTATATCAAAATTGATAGAAAAATGAAAAAATAATAAGATATTGATATGGAAGAAAATAAAGAGAGACAGGTGCCAGAGTCTCGACCAGACGACTCAGATGAATTACAAACTTTATTAATAAGGAAGATGGAAAGCAATGATGTTAATGAGAAGAAGGATTTAGAAAGACGGATAAGAGAGTTAAGAGAGAGACCAGAAAATATAAAAAAGACTAAGGATCACACAGAGATGGTAATTAGAAGTGCAAACGAAAAAGAGTAGGCTGTATATCCCTGATTTTAAAAATAGAGGTAAGAAAAAAGCAGAGGAAGAAAAAAGTAAGCGTTGGTGGGCAGTAGTGATGGGGTTGATGATTCTGTCTCAGTTTGCTCATGGACGAATTGGTTGCGGGATATCACCGACCTGGGCCTGCCAGAGATACTGGATATGGAATCTACTGATTGGAGGAATACAGAGTGCTGTCTATATATATTGGAAGTGGCGAAAAAAAGAAGAAACCTAAATTTTACGAGAGTCGTAGGCCCAGTGAAGTAAAGCTTGTCTTTGTTTAGGGCGGCAAGTTAAATCACCCCGGCGACAGTTCTTTTTAATTTGGCCAAGATGACGAGTAAAAGCTTTCCATCTTTTAATTTGACGAAGATCTTCTTCAGGAGTGCGTCGGCCGAGATAGTAACGACAGTACCATTGAAACCAACCACGAGGATCTTGTTTGTTAATCCAGCCCTTTTGACGCCAGACAGACAGAGGTTGACTGGCTTTAATTTTAAAGTAGTTAACCTGGGGATCAGATTTCTTTGGTGACAACTTAGCACTCTTGTACCAGGAGGCGGGGAATTCCCGGCGACAGTCAGTCATGTATTTACCACCAAACACACCTAAAGCCAACATTTGTTTGGGAGAAAGCTGAGGTTTGAAATCGGGATGAAAGTTTTTACTAACTGGTTCAGTTAAGTAGTAACGGTAGTTAGTTTGCATTTTGTCGTTGACGACGACAAGTTTTTTCATAGGTTAGAAATTGATATAAGCGAAGGAGAAGTTGAGGATAGAGGCAAAAGAAACCCAGAGAAGATATGGTACTAGTAAGTAACCAGCCAGAGGTTTAACGGAGTAAGAACTTTTAATAGTCTGGAAAATGTAGTACCAGAGAATGATAATCTCAACAAAAGCCAGCCAAGGCATCTTTAAACCGAAGAAGAAGAGAGACCAAAGGAAGTTAAGACCAAGCTGGATATAGAAGTATTTGAGTGCTTGAGAAGCCTTCTTAGGTCGGGATAGCTTAAGTAAATAGAGAGAGATACCCATAAGAACAAAGAGCAGTGTCCAGACAGGGGCAAAGAGCCAGTTAGGAGGAGCAATGACAGGTCGGTTAAGCTGAGAATACCAGGAGTCGATAGCTGGGGCAGTAAAAACTGAACCAGCAAGACCAGCGAGTTGAGGAAGAATTAACGAAGTAATGAGGAGTTTGGGTTTGGTAATTTTCATTTAAATATATATTTATTAAATAAGAAGGCAGCTAAAGCAGTAACGGAAGCAATAAACATGCCCCAGACAATATCAATGAGGGTAACAATTAAAGGCCAATTTTTGAGAGTGGCTAGATTAGTAAGATCATAAGTAGAGTAAGTAAAGAAACCAAAGGCAGCGGCTAGTAAAAGAGTTTTAGATAAGGAACCATCTTTTAAACCGGGTAAAACAGCAAAGAGAATAACACCAATAACAAAGGTAAGATAGAAGATACCGGCTGGAAGCAACTTAGGAGAAGAAGTCATCAAGTGACCAATGTGTTGACGATAGAAATTTTTAGCAACAAAACTCAACCAAACAAAATCGATACCAAGAAAGACAAAAAGAGAAAAGAGATAAGTAAGGAGTAACTGAGAGAGAGGCATTAAGTAAATTGTACAGAAAATAGTCAAGAAGACAGAAAAAAACCTGAAGATTTTATAAGTTACAAATTACAGTAACTAACTTCAGGTTTTAGTACGAAGGTACCCTCGAGTATCCTCTTAAGGATGTAATGTGCTCGAGAGTCCAGGCTCACAAGAATGAGCCTCAAAAGGGCAAATGATTTTTAACGGAATCGTCCGGCCTCCACTCAAGGCTCCTTTAAAGGAATCATCTATTTAGTTGTAATAAGTATTTTTAATTTCATAAATACTTCTATTCTCCTTTCGAAAAGATAAAAGCAAGAAATAGAATGCCTAAGAAGATTATGAATGAAAACTTCCCGGCGAGCATTAATCCTAAACAAAAAACAACTATTATGCCCATAATAGGCATAAGAATTTTCTTGCCTGTTTTAGGCATGATTTCCTCCTCAAAAGTTTGTCCTTCTCTCAATGTACTATGCAGGCAGTATAGCAAAAAACAAGGCAAAAGTCAAGTATATAGGATATTTTGGAATTAGTTAATTTGGTGACCCCACCGGGAATCGAACCCGGGTTACCAGGATGAAAACCTGGCGTCCTAACCGCTAGACGATGGGGCCTGGTGGGTCCGGTGGGATTCGAACCCACGACACCCTGCTTAAAAGGCAGGTGCTCTAACCAGGCTGAGCTACGGACCCAGAACTCCTCTATTTTATCATTTTTTGAGAGCAATCCCCTATTTTTAGCGGTTGAAATGTTTCTCTTTACGGACGATTTTCTTAGGTTTTTTCTGCTTTCTTTTTTCTCTGGCCTCAGCTTTCTTGTCAGTTTTCTTTTTAGGTTCTTTTTTCTCGGGAGCTTCTTTTTTGTTCTCAGTAGCTTTCTTAGTGACTTTTTCTTCAACCACTTGCTCAACTTGAGGCTGATCAGACTTTTTAACAAAGACGTCCTTAACCTTAGTAGCCTTCTTACCAACCCGACCACGGAGGTAGTAGAGTTTAGCTCGGTTAACTTTACCGCGCTTGACCACCTCAATCTTGGTGATAGTGGGGGTATCTATAGGAAAAATCTTCTCGACAGCAACACTGGCAGTAGCAATTTTTCTGACAGTAAAAGATTTGAGACCCTGATGACCTTTAATGGCAATAACGATACCTTTAAAGATTTGAGTTCTGGTTTTGTCGCCTTCGACAATTTTTTGATGGATATTGATAGTGTCGCCAACATTAAAAGTGACGCTATCTTTCCAGGTAATTAAGTTGGCCATAACGGTGTGATTTTAACAAAAATTACCCTCAAGTGGCAATAGAGAGATATTTTCAGGAGATAATTTTATCTATTTTCTTCTGGAGACTAGGAGTGTATTTAATGGTATATGGCAAGGGAATGTGCTTGTCCTGGCCATGATTTTTGAGAATAATGGTGACACGATCCTTACCAGGTGTGTCTTTAAGGAGAGTATTAATTTGCTGCATTTTTTCCTTAGAGGTGCCGTGAGGTAAGATGATATCAACTGGAGGACGATATTCTTTGTCCATGGAAACAGGTTCAACTTCTTCAACCAAGATGGAGAAGACATCATCACGATCGTCAACCCGACCATCGATAATAACAACCTGATCATCTTGCCAGATATGCTGAGTTTCTGAGTAGAGCTGAGGGAAAATGACTAAGTCAACAGCACCAGTATCATCTTCCACACTGGCAAAAGCCATGCGGGAGTTATTTTTCTTGGTGTTGACTAAACGAACGGAATTAACAATACCAGCAACAGTGACCTTGTGAGTAACGGTGTCTTTGTTAATAGAATTGATCTTACGACAGGTGCGACGGACAAATTTTTGAAGATTCTTGGCGGGGTGATCAGAGATGTAGACACCGAGAAGAGCTTTTTCAGTTTTAAGGAGATCGAGTAAAGGCATTTCGTCGATTTCCGGGAGTTTGTCCGTTTGGCTTTGGGTTTGTTGAGAGCCAAAGAGACTGACTTGACCAGAAGCTTTGTCCTTTTGGGCCTTGACGGCGGCATCACGAGCTTGGGGAAGGAAAGCGATGAGGGAAGCTCGATTGCCAAAACGATCCATAGCACCGGCACCGATAAGAGACTCGACGACTTTTTTGTTAACTTTCTGGGGATTGACACGGTGAATGAAATCAGAGAAAGAAGTAAAAGGTTCATCCTGACGAGCTTCTAGGATGGCTTCTAAAGCGGCTCCACCGACATTCTTGATAGCATGGAGGCCGAAACGGATAGCTTTGCCTTCATCTTTGGCTCGACCATGTTTGAGACGTTGGTTGTCGGGAATATCAACAATAGTGAAGTCGGTCAGAGATTCATTGATGTCAGGTGGAAGAACACGAATACCTAAACGTTCACATTCATTAATGGCCTCAATGAGTTTGTCAGTGTTAGTGGCCTCAGCACTCATTAAGGCAGTCATATATTCAATGGGATAGTGGGCTTTGATATAGGCGGTCCAGTAAGCAACGATACCGTAACTAGCAGCATGGGCTTTGTTGAAGCCATAGGCGGCAAAAGTTTCTATTTGACCAAAAAGTTCTTCAGCTTTCTTCCGGGCCATACCATTATCAACACAACCCTCAACGAATTTAGAGTGTTGTTTCTCCATCTCCTCAGGAATCTTTTTACCAATGGCTTTACGGAATTTGTCAGCTTCAGCCCAGTTGTAGCCAGCCAAGTTAATGGCAGTATAGAGGACGTCGTCTTGGTAAGTAAGAATACCGTAACTACTCTGGAGATACTTTTCCATACGTGGATCAAAGTATCTGACTAGATCAGGATTGTGCCTTCTTTGAATATATTCAGGAATGAAATTCATTGGTCCAGGGCGGTAAAGAGCAACCATAGCCATGAGATCTTCAATTCTCTCCGGTTTAAGCTCAACAAGATAGCGAGTCATACCGGAACTAGCTAGTTGAAAGACACCAAAGGTTTCGCCTTGAGTGAGAACATCAAAGGTTTTAGCGTCATCAAGAGGAACTTTTTTGATTTCAATATCAACATCCTTAATCTTTTTAGCGATACGGATAGCATTGGCCATGATAGACAAGTTGCGGATTCCAAGAATGTCGAGTTTGATCAAACCAACATCTTCGCAAGCATGATGTTCAAACTGGGTGATGATTCGGTCTCCCCCACCAGGTTCTTTTTGAAGGGGGGTGTATTTAACCAATTCCTCAGGGCTAACAACAAGGGCACAGGCATGGACAGAAACGTGGCGAGTATTGCCTTCAATCTTTTTAGATAAATCAAGAAGTCCCTTGACTGGTTCCTCTTGATCATAGATTTGTTTGAGTTCAGGGGTGATGTCTAAAGCTCTCTTGATGGTCATAGGGAAACCTTGAGTACCCATAGGGATGAGTTTGGCAATGCGGTCAACGTCAGAGTAAGACATACCAAGGACACGACCAATATCACGAATAGCCATGCGGGCTTTCATGGTACCAAAGGTACAGATTTGGGCGACTCGATCCTCACCATAACGGTCTTTAAGGTACTGAAAAACTTCTTCTCGGCGATCATCAGAAACGTCTAGGTCGATATCAGGTGGACTGGGACGATAAGGATTGAGGAAACGTTCAAAGGGCAGATGAAAACGAAGAGGGTCGACGGTGGTAATACCACAGGAATAAGAGACAAAACAGCCGGCGGCTGAACCTCTGGTATTGGTAGGAATGCCTTGTTGGTCACAGTAGTCAACAATATCTGAATAAAGAAGAAAGTAAGGAGAATAACCCTTATCCTCAATGACTTTGAGTTCGTAATTAATCCTTTCCTTAATTTCAGGAGTAATTTTTTTAAACTTTTCTTTAGCACCGGCCAGGGTTTTTTCTCTAAGGACGTCACCGGCGGTCTTGTCTTTAGGTAAATCAATGGGGGGAAAGTACCATTGACCTAGTTTAATATCGATCTGGCAACGATCAGCAATTTTTTTAGTGTTAGTGATAGCTTCTGGGACATCAGTGAAGTCTTTGGCCATCTGCTCCGGGGATTTGAGGTAAAAATCGGGGGTGTCAAGATAACGGAGGCGATTAGTATCAGAAACTAATTTACCGGTTTGGATACAAACAATGGCATCTTGGGCTCGAGCATCGTCTTGGTCAACATAGTGAACGTCATTGGTAGCCACTAAGGGAATACCAAGTTCCTGACTAAGTTTAATCAAACCTTTCTCCCCCTTAATTTGTTGTTGGTGATTTTCAAGAATTTTTTGTTTAACTGATTCGGGAACTTGGGATTGTTTGGCGTAGTCATCAAAGTGATGGCGTTGGATCTCCAAAAAGAAATTATCATTACCAAAGATTTGCTCTAATTCTTGAGCTTCTTTCTTGGCGCCAGTGTAATCGTCGTGGATAAGATATTGCTGAACACGACTAGCAGCACAAGCAGTGGTGGCGATTAAACCCTGGTGATACTGAGAGAGAATCTCCTTATCAACCCGAGGTTTGTAGTAGAAACCTTCAGTATGACCAATGGTAGAAATCCTGAGAAGATTTTGATAACCCTGGAGATCTTTCGCTAGAAGGACAAGATGATAGGCATCACGTTTTTTACGGTCGTGACGGCTACCATCAGCAACATAGATTTCACAGCCAATGATAGGTTTGATGTCAGCGTCTTTGGCTTTTTTGTAGAACTCGATAGCACCGTGCATGACACCGTGATCAGTAAGAGCAAGAGCATGTTGACCGTGTTCCTTGGTTTTCTTGATGAGATCAGAAATTTTCGACAGACCATCTAATAAAGAGAATTCACTGTGGACATGGAGATGAACAAAATCAGACATAACGGCAGATGACCAAGATAACTAGAAACAGTTTATTGACCCCAGACCCTTTTGACAAGGACTACTTTGCTAATTTTTTCTTAAGAAGGCGTCGAACAGTCTGAGGATCAGCCTGGCCCTTGGTCTGTTGCATCACCTGACCGATGAGAGCATTGATGGAACCTTCGTTACCGGATTGGTAGGCTTCAACAGTTGGCCCACTGATTTTAGTTACGTGATCAATAACTTGAGTAAGTTTCTTTTCGTCAGTGATCCCAGTCGAAGTGAGTTCTAGATAGATTTTTTTAACTTCCTCGGTGGATTTGTCGGCGTTGATCTTGCCATTGACAATGTAGTTGGCGAGTTTGTTAGCATCGATGTCGGAGTCATCAGCTAGAGCAACGATGAGGTTAACATGGACAGGTTGACCGGCTAGTTGTTTGGCAAAGCGTGATTCAACACCAAGATTAACAAGCTGGGCAATTCTTTGTGAAGGTAGTTGAGGGAGATCTTGTTTAATCTGATCGATCAACTGATCACTGATGTTAATGGGAGGGATATCGGGTTCGGGGAAGTAACGATAGTCAGCAGCTTCTTCCTTAGTGCGTTGAGAGAAAGTTTCCTTTTTGTCTTGATTCCAACCTCTAGTTTCCTGAGTGAGTTTCTTGCCCTGCTCAAGGAGTTTGCCCTGGCGGTCAATTTCATAGTCAATGGCATTGGCAATGTAACGGAAGGAGTTGACGTTTTTGATCTCAACTTTGTAATTAGGTAAATTATCTGGGTCACCAAGAGAGATATTGGCTTCGAGACGCATGGAGCCCTTTTCCATGTCAGCATCAGAGACACCGAGAGCACGGACGGTTTGGCGGATCTTTTTGAGAAACTCCTTGGCTTCCTGAGAAGAACGGAGATCTGGTTCAGAGACAAATTCAACCAAGGGGACACCAGAACGATTAAAGTCGACCAAACTAACGGCCTCACCCTTGAGTTGACGATGAATGAGTTTGCCGGTGTCTTCCTCAAGATGAATACGAGTTAAACGAACTTTTTTACCAGAGTCGAGAGTAACTTGACCACCGACACAGATGGGTTGGTCATACTGACTGATCTGGTAGCTTTTGGAGAGATCGGGATAGAAGTAGTGTTTACGATCAAACTTAGTTTGTTGATTGATACGACAACCAAAAGCTAAACCGATCTTGACGGTGTCTTCAATGGCTTGCTGATTAGGAACAGGTAGAGCACCAGGAAGACCAAGACAAACAGGACAGGTTTGGGTATTAGGTTTCTTGGCGAAATGATCGGCCGGACAAGAGCAGAACATCTTGGACTGAGTACCTAACTCAACATGGATTTCAAAACCGATGATGGGAGTAAGTTTTTTCTTAGCGGTCATGAGAGTTGAGGAAATTGCTGATAATCGGTAGTTTGTTGATAGAGTTGAGCAACAGAAAAGACGGTAGATTCATCAAACTGTTGACCAGTGAGTTGGATGGCGACGGGAAGCTTGTTAACGAAACCACAAGGGAGACTAATACTGGTTAAACCGGTAATAGAAGAAGGTTCGACGAGAACATCTTGCATTTCACCAAAAAGTGGATCTTTAGCGGAAGCACCTTTTTTCAAAGCGGGGGTAGGAGAAACGGCGCCAAGGACCAGGTCATATTTTTTATAGAGCTGATCAAATTCCTGAACAATTTTAGTGCGAACAGCCAGAGCTTTTTTGTAGTAGGCATCACGATAGCCAGCAGAGAGAGTGTAAGTACCGAGCATGATACGACGCTTGGCTTCCTCAGAAAATTCTTGACGGTCTTGGGCGTAACGAACACCATCGAAACGAGCTAAGTTAGAACTAACCTCACCACGTTGGATGATGGTGTAAACACCAATGGAGTATTTAGGATCGAGGAGAGAGACTTGATCAACTTGAGCACCAAGAGAACGAAGATGATCGGCAGCATCAAGGACAGCTTGCTTAACCTGCTTGTCCATACCGTCAATAAGATATTCTTTAACGAGAGCAATTTTAATACCCTTAAGATCTTTTTTGTTTAGTTGAGTGTGATATTTCTTGACTGGTGTAGGTGAACTGGTGGCGTCATAAGGATCCTGACCGGCAATAACAGAGGTAATTAAAGCGGCGTCATGAACGTTGCGGGTAATAGGACCAGGTGAGTCAGTAGAGGAAGCCATGGCAATACAACCATAGCGACTAACACGACCATAGGTGGGTTTGAAACCAACGACACCACACCAAGCGGCCGGTTGACGAACGGAACCAGCTGTTTCGGTACCCATGGCAGCAGGAACTAATTGAGCGGCAACAGCGGCGGCAGAGCCACCGGAAGAGCCACCAGGTAAATGGTTCTTGTTCCAAGGGTTGAGGGTAGGACCAAAATCGGAGGATTCGGTGCTAGAGCCATGAGCCCAGGCATCCATGTTAGTTTTACCGATGATGATGGCACCGGCATCTCTGAGTTTTTGAGTAACAGTGGATTCGTATTGAGGTAAGTAACGTTTAAGAAGTTTAGAGCTGGCAGTGGTAATAAGATCTTTAGTAAGAAAGTTATCTTTGACGGCGATAGGAATACCTTGAAGTGGTTTGGTAACACCATGTTTAGCAATTTGTTTATCAATATCCCGAGCATGATCAATAGCGTTAGGATTGATGGTAAGAAAGATATTAAAGTCTTGATTGTATTGATTGATACGTTTAAGAAGATGTTCAACTAACTCTTGAACAGTAAAATCTTTATTAGTCAGACCCTGATGGATTTGTTCAATGGAAAGTTGATGTAAAGGAAGAGACATAGTTATTTATGGATAACAGCGGGAACGACAAAGTAACCTTTGTAGGTATTTTTGGCTTGAGAGAGAGCTTCTTTTTGAGAAAGCAGACGAGTTTCATCGATCTGATCCTTTCTAGTAACGTTTTCTAAACCAGTTACTTGGTGAGTCGTAGCAACACCTTGGGTATTAACCTCCTGAAGTTGATCAATGACAGAGAGACTGTCAGTAAATTGTTTAGAGAAGAGTTTCTTTTCTTTGGTAGAGATTTTTAGATTGGCAAGCCGGGCGATTTTCTCGACTTCAGCTGGAGAAATGTGTTTTTTAGCCATAGTTGGATTTTAACAGAGAGGCAGGCTGATAAAAAGTGGGTTTTGTGCTAGAGAGAGATTTTGGGATCTTTAGTCTCAGCAGTAGAAACCTCGACGTGAGCGCCAGAGGTAGGAGTGGCTAAACCCTTTTGCTGCTCAAACTTAAAGAGTTTGGCAACAAAGCTTGAAGGAATAGTAACCACACGGCGATTGAAGTCAGCCGAGAGATCAATAAGAGTACGACGGGCGTACATAAGTTTGTCGGAAGTATCTTTCAACTCATCCATGAGTTTGGAGATAACCTTCTCCCCTTTCATTTCAGGATTACTTTCAACTAAGACCTGAAGTTTAGGCAGTAGTTTGGCAACTTGGTCACTGGCTTTATCAATAGCAGCGGCTTTGCCAGATTCAACAGCTTTGTCAACCAACTTGCGGGCGTCAGTGATAGCTTTGTAAATCCCTTTCTCATGTTTGAGATAACTTTTAGCTGAAGCTTCCAGATTAGGAATAAGACTGGCTTGACGTTTAAGTTGGTTACCAATTTCCTGAAGACTAGCAGTTAAACGCGTCTTAGCAGTTTGGAACCAGTTATAAGTAGAAACAACATAAACGGCGATGATGACGAGAGCAATAATAAGAAATAACATGATTTTAAAAAGTTTGATAATAACTAAAATTAGTTTAGCATATGGCGCAAAGAAGAGTATGACTGGGTATTCAAGACATGTTTTTTTTCTAAACCAGCAGCTCGGGCATGCCAGACACCATAGTTGATGTTAGCAAACTGGTCAGCATGATGAGAGTCACTGTTAATGACAAACTGAGCACCTTCCTCCAGAGCAATCTTAATGAGATCAACAGGCAGGTCCAGACGGGCAGGGTATGAATTGATCTCGATATATTTATTATTCTTAGCACAGAATTTGAAGAGTTTGGGCCAGTCAACTTCAATACCAGGACGACGATTAAGCATACGACCAGTAGGATGACCCCAGATGAGAACTTTAGGATGAGATAGGGCTTTTAAAAGACGTTGGGTGTTATCAGCAGGAGAAAGATCGTGATTGGAGTGGATGGAAGCAATGGCATAGTCAAGAGTATCAATAAGTTCATCTTCCAGGGCGAGACTACCATCAGGACGAATATCGATTTCTAGACCAATAAGTATTTTTGGTACTCCTGTTTTCACTTTCTTTTCATAGCACCGATGTTCTTTAAGAAGATAAGCTTTTCTTTTCTCTAGAGCCCGGCGTCGGCCAGACAGACTAAGACCTGACATTTTGGGATTGTGATCAGTCAAGCCGATATATGAATAACCAAGGGCTCGAGTTTGATCAAGAATATCGGATAGAGAGCTCTGGCTCATGTCGTGTGAGGTGGGAAAATTAGGACAATTCGTATGAATGTGGAGATCACCCTTGATGTCCCCTACCCCGATCAAGTGGGGGAGTTGATCCTTTTTAGCTAAATCAATTTCATCAAGACCCAGACGAATTTCAGGAGGAATCCAGGGCAAGCCAAGATGACGATAGAAACCTTTTTCAGTAGTGAATTTAGTGACTTTGCCTTTTTTGTCTTTAATACCGTGTTCAGAGAGAGATAGATCTTTGTTTTTGGCGAGAGTACGGAGGTTAATGTTATGAAGTTTAGAGCCGGTATAGTGTTGAAGGAGACTACCCCACTCATCTTGAGGACAGAACTTGAGATCAATTTCATGACCATTGTCTAATTGGACCCGAGCGACTGATTGACCAGCACTGATTTTTTGTTGAATACGAGGAAATTTAAGAGCAGCAGCCATAGCCCGAGCCTGATTCGGTCCAGTAAAAGCTAGATCAATATCACCAACAGTATCAGCATGGCGACGAAGACTACCAAGAGGTTCAGCTTTAGTAATAGCCGGAGATGAGAGGAGGTAGTCAACGTATTCCTGGGCAATATCCAGAGCAACAGGTAGAAGGAGTTTTTGTTTACTGGTAAATTTGGATTTAATGGAGGTATTAATTTTTTCCTCTAGTTTAGGACCAAAGCCGGGCAAGTCTTGAAGCTTGTTGTCCTTAATAAGTTTCTTTAGTTTTTTTAAGGCAGTTTTTTCATCATTCAGATCAAATTCCTTAGCAATTTTGTAAGCCATTTTTGGTCCAATACCACGGATACTAAGAAGGGCAAACATACCTTGAGGGACTTTTTTGAACTCGGTTTGAAAATGTTTAACCTGACCGGTACGGAAGAGTTGATCTAGGTGGTGGAGTAAGTTGGCACCAACACCAGGAACATCATCAAGACGGTCTTGTTGCCAGAGAGAGTAAAGAGATGAATTGAGGGTATCAATGGAAGCGGCAGCATTTTGATATGCTCGGATACGGAAAAAGTCAGCACCACGAATTTGATAGGCAGCAGCAACTCTTTTCAAGAGCTGAGCTACCTCCCGATTAGTAAAAGACTTACCCTGCTTCACAAGTTAATCCTAGCAGAAAAATAAAGGTGTGATATGGTGACAAACATTGAGGTTTGGTACTTTAAGAGAGTGGTAGAAGGGATAAAAATTGAATCCTCAAATAAAATATCCCAACAGTAAAAAAAGAGTATCCAGGAGGCCGACGATGACCACTAAACCAAAAGGGCCACCTCAAGATATAAACTACAGAAGAACAAGGAAACCTCAGACAGAATAAGGAGGTGATCCGGCTTTGTAGCAAAAACAGGAGTGTCATACCACTCTCCACTCCTGTTTATTTCTTTTTTTTGATAAAATACACAGGCATTGAAAAATGGGGCTGTAGCTCAGTTTGGTTAGAGCGTCTCCCTGTCACGGAGAAGGTCGCGGGTTCGAGTCCCGTCAGCCCCGCAGCTATTTTGAAACAAAAAAAATCCCCCAGGGTTGATTCTGGGGGGGGTGGTTCATTTTTCAATTTTGCACGGGATAGGGTTTCCCATATCATCAAAATCGAAGAGGGGTTTTAAAACAAAATTCAGATGAACTGTGTTTGAGTTTAAAGTGCCATCAAGGCCATGTCCTGGAGAATATCCTAGAAGATTCCTTCCAAGTACTCGATATACTCTGAGCATTTTCTGTCCACCGTGTTTAGGTACTTGTGCATCGTAGATTCTCTTAAGTGGTTTCAAGATCCACTCCTTTTTTTCTTCGGGGATTAAAGGATCGAGGATGTCTTCGAACACTATCGAACTAGGTGGCTCGATGCATATCGTGGCAAATTCACGGTGACTGCCATCCCAAGACCAGCGGCTTTCAAGAACATAAGTTTTGTAGGATGATCGGGGTATGGGCACTTCTTCAAAACATCTTTCGATATAGAAGAGGATTTTGTCGATTATTTCTCGAACATTGGTTGTGACAACATGTTTAGTCGTCATATAACACCTTCCTTTTAAAGAGCTAGTTGGCATAAAACATGCCATTTATCAATAGGGTTAAGAACTAAAACCTGAATTTTAGTTTTTGTGTGGGTGATTATATACTATTACAGGATAAATATAAAAAGTTCGAACGTCGTCCCGTATACCCCGCATTTTATTACCCCCAAAATGAGACTTGAGAAGGAGAAAGAGAATAAAGAGAAGAGTGGCTGACGAGATGATGACTCCGTAGAAGAATGACTTGGGTTTGAAAGTAAAAACAACTTGATGCTCCCCCGCCGGTAGTTCAACAGCTCTAAAGATACCGTGAGCAGTTAATAGATCTGTTTGTTGTCCATCAATGGTGACTTGCCAACCAGGATAATTGGTATCAGTGAGAACAAGGATGGTTGGTGACTGGGTTTGAGTAGAGATATTAACCTGATTGAGAGAGTAATGAGTAATGGTGGCTGAGTCGTCTTGAGAAAGAGATAAATCGGCGTTTGAAGGTGATTGATCCAGAACAACTGTTTGACGGAAATCAATTTGTGAGTGAACCATTTCTTGAGCAACATATTGATCCGGTTCAATCTGGAAAGAGTCATAGAGGATAACCCGGGGCATAACTGACTGGTTTTCCAAGACAACAGTAGTACCATCATCAAAAACTTGAGTAAATTTGTCGGTAGGAATGTTTTTGTTAATAGACTGGCCGTAAGGTCTAAATTCATCAATGTCAGTTCTTTTGAGGGCAAGTAGGTATTTGACACCAGCCAGGTCAAGAAAAGGAGAGGTGTATTCCTGAAGAGAAAGATAGCGTGTTTTGTTGCCTTCAGCCAGTTCCTGAGCATCTAATTGTTTGCCGGGTTGGGTATAGATCTGGTACCAAGAGGCGTAAGGTTGGTAAATAAGAGGGTCGTAACCCGAAGGAGTGGAAAGGTCAAAGTAGAGAGTAGAGTTAGAAGGGAGTAGTGGTCCCCTTTCGGTATCGAGACGATAGAGTTGTTGATTCTCCTGAAGGAAATCAGTGGTGGGTGTTGATAGCTGGGTTAGACTGGCCGGTGAGAAAGGAGTGAACTTAATAAATGACCGAGAAAGATCGAAAGTAACTAAGCTGATAACAATAAGTGAGAACAATTTAGGTTTGGAGATGAAACGGGAGGAAAGAATAAAAAGAAGTAGAAGAAAAAGAGGTATGGCTGAGTTACGGAAGGCAGTATTGAGGTTAAGCATAATTTGATCGTCTAAAGGAAGACCGGTGTGTTGAAGGAGGAAACGGAAAGAAAAAACTAAGGCAATTAGAGGAAGAAGGATGCTGAGGAGATAGAGAGCAGATCTCAGATGTTTTTTGGATTGACGGAAATGGTCAAGAGAAAAAGCGGCCAAGACAGCGGCGGAGAAAGAGGTAATTAAATACCAACGGGAGGCATAACCGGTGGAAAGAGCAGGGATTTTAAATTGATAAACAAGCAAACTAAGGGGGTTGCGGTAGGCAAGAATGAGGGAAAGAAAAAAGAGAGAGAAGAAAAATTTAAGTAGAGGTTTTTTCTTTTTAACTAGAAGAAGGGAGACGATAAGAACTAGAGCGACTAGACTGAAATAGCCATAGGTTTCCTGGTACTGCATGAAACCCCAAAAATTTTGAGTAGAAGGATGACCGAAGAAATCGGGGGCGATGAGGGTAATAAGATTGCGGACAGGAAGAAGGCCATACTGGTAAGAAACAATGTTGTGATCTTGGTTGCGGATGGAGAGAGAGGCAAACTCAAAAGTAGGTAAAAGCTGGATAGCACCCAGAGCTACGCCAAGCAAAAGAAAGAGAAGACCCCAGAACCAGTGGTGTTTAGAACGAGAAAAGGAAGAAGTGAGAAGACGGAAGAAATAGTAAAGGGAAACAACCAAACCAAGGTAAAAGGCGGGTTGGAAAAAACCCGCAGTGATAACAGGGAAGAAAATGAGAGAAGCAAAAAGAAGAAATTTCGGCTGTTGTGAGTGAAAAAATTTGTCAATTAAATAAAGTTGGAGAGGTAACCAAAGGAAAATTTGGCCGGTAGTGCCGTATTCGAGATAGGTGAGCATAAAACCGGAAAAGGCAAAAATAAGACTACCAAGGACAGCACTAGTCTTTTTGAGTTTAAGTTGACGAAGGTAGAGATACATGAAAGACAAAGAGAGAATTGGTTGGAGAAGAATAAGCAAACTCCAACCCCAGAGATCACCAAGAAGAAGGACAAGAAAATTAAGGGGGTAGAAAGGAGCAGATTGCCAGTTAGCCAAAAGAGGTGTGCCTAAAAAGGTGAAAGGGTTCCAGAGAGGCAACTGACCAGAAGCAAGAGCATGAACTGATAACAATCTCCAAGGATAGAGCTGGGAAAAAACATCGGTAAGAGAGATGTTTTTAACGGGAACACCAACAGGATAACCGAATTTATAATCTAACCAAGGAAAGTAACTACCAACCAATCCATCCAAGGGAATGGGAAAATGAGAATGAAACAAAGGTTTAAAGAGAAAAAGAACAAGAAAAAAGAAAAAGATGAAGGGGGTAAATCGAAGGATTTTCTTTTTCATGGTTGGCAAAAAGATTGTTTAAGATATGATTGATTATATGCAGAAAGGCAAGAAGAAGGTTTTTCTATCGGCAATCGTACCAGTTTTTAATGAAGAAAAAAGAATTAGTGGTTTGGAAAAGATAGTCAAATATCTAAAAAAACAATCATATACTTGGGAAGTATTAGTAGTAAATGACGGTAGTACTGATAAAACGCTGAAGATGGTAAAGGAGATGGGGTTACCTATAAAGGTAATGTCGTATCGGAAAAACAAAGGAAAAGGGGCAGCAGTAAGAAAAGGAATGCTGGCAGCTAAAGGAGAGAAACGATTGTTTATAGACATAGACCTATCAACTCCAGTAGAAGAAATGGAAAAAATAGCCCAGTGGTGGGATAAGTTTCCGGTGGTAATAGGCAATCGAAAGGCATCTAGGGCAAAGATTGTAAAAAAGCAGTCGCCGATGAGACAGTTTCTGGGAGAAGGATATATACGACTATCTCAATTGGCTTTAGGAATGAAAATAAGAGACTTTAATTGTGGTTTTAAGTGTTTCTCCGCTGAAGCAGCCGAAAAAATATTTAAAAAACAGTTAATTGATCGTTGGGGCTTTGATGTAGAAATCCTCTATTTAGCTAAAAAAGCGGGATTAAAAATCAAGGAAGTACCAGTAACCTGGAAAGACGAGGAAAACTCAAAAGTAAAATTCCCGGGAGCATTGATAGATTCACTAAACGATATTTGGAGAATAAGGAAGAATGATTGGCAGAATAAATACTGATTTTCTATTGATTTTTATGGCTCTAGCCACTTATTTTGTGATATCATAGTCGAAGTCTAGAAAATCTTTGCACTTTAAACGAAAAGGAGAATTGACATGAAGAAAGTCATTGTTGAGAAAATTAGGGATATATACATCCCCGGCTATATCTTGAAGGACGAGAATGAATCCAAAAAGATTTATTATCTGGTTTTAACCAGACCAACCCCTTATGGAATGAGCAAAACCCTTGGCCATTATGCTGTTGACATGGTTGAGTGGGATGCAAGTCAAGAAACACCAGTAAATGGGGTCTTTTCTGTCGATATTAAAGAGAGAAATTTTCTCCTGGTAGCCCAGTTAAATGAAAGAAAGTTCACTGAGGTGGCCAGTCTATTAAAAGAAAAGGTGGGATGATTTCTAGACGATAACCTCCAGAGGCTTGGTGTCAATCACATCAAAACTCTGGAGGTAGTTTTATCCAGGATACCTCTTGACGGAGATATGAGATGTATATAAGATGGAATCCAAAAGGAGGTGAGTAAATAAGTGGAGCAAAAACTAAAAGCTATTCTCAAAAATCTAAAAATGAATGAGTCATTGATCAGCACTGTTATGGGTGGTGTGGTGATTTTAGTGGTAGGAGCTTTGATGGTGAACTACTTTAGATCAATAAATAAAGTGGATCAGGATTTAAGTTCAGGTGAAAGTACAGAAAAAGTTCAGATAGTTGAGGGTGAAAAACCAGAAAATTTACCTGTTACCTATATTGTTGAGGAAGGTGATAATCTTTGGAAAATCGCTGAAAAATTCTATAAGTCTGGATATAACTTTGTTGATATCGTAGCTGCTAATAACATTGCCGATGCTAACAGCATTGATGCCGGTATGGAATTAACCATTCCCCAAGTAGAAGTAAAGAAAATTACCGTGGCTGAGGAAGATATGACTGAAGCTGTCATTACTATCGATGGTGATAGTTACACAACGGTTGAAGGTGATCATTTGTGGAGTATTGCCGTCAGAGCTTACGGCGACGGTTACGCTTGGACACAGATCTACGAAGCTAACAGAGATGCAATTGGACCCAACCCAGGCTTGATTGCCAAAGGAATGATTTTGAGCATACCGAGATAGCGACAGATTACTTTTTAAGTTTAAGAGCGGCTTGAATTAAGCCGGTAAAGAGTGGGTGGGGTGTGAGCGGTTTGGACTTGTACTCGGGATGAAACTGAACGGCAACAAAGAAAGGATGTTTTTGCTGACTTAGCTCAATAGCCTCGATTAATTGCCCGTCAGGAGAAGTGCCAGAGAAGATTAACCCTTTGTTTTCAAGTTGTTGACGATACTCCTGGTTAAATTCATAGCGGTGACGGTGTCTTTCTTGGATGGTAATAGGTTTCTTTTTGGACTTGAGTCGACCGTGCTGGAGATAGAGAGACTCGATAAGGCTCCCCTGTCGGAGGCGACAAGGCCAGTTACCTAGACGAATAGTACCACCATACTGCTTCTTTTTAAGATATTCCTTTTGCTTAGGCATGATATGGATAACTGGATAGGGAGTTTTAGAGTTGACTTCGGCTGAGTTAGCTTCTTCTAATTTAGCTAGGCTACGAGCAAATTCAACCACGGCCATCTGCATACCATAACAAAGACCTAAATATGGCAGTTTTTTACGGCGAGCGTAACCAATGGTGATGATAATACCCTCGGAGCCACGGGTACCCCAGCCTTGAGGACCAATAAGAGCATCGAGTTTAAAGGAGTTAAGGTAGTGATCAGGGTTCTTCTGTTTCTCAACCTGTTCGGCATTAATGGGAACGATATCGATATCAACTGCTAATTGACCGCTAACATGGTTTAGAGCCTCGTAAACAGAGATATAAACGTCTTTATGAATAGTGTTACCAGAAGTGAAATACTTGCCAACTAGACCGATTCTGAGCTGTTTCTGGGGGTGCTGAATATTATTAACCAAACGTCGCCAAGTAGCCATGTTGGTGCGACGATTTTTGATAGAAAGTTGCTGAAGAATTTTGTCAGCTAGCTTCTCTTGGTAGAAGAGTAAAGGGATGGTGTAGATACAGTCAGTATCAGGATTATCAATGATCCGTTTAGGATCAATAAAACAACGTTTGGAGATAGTCTCACGTCGAGGCTGATCAAGAGGGATCTCGTTACGAGTAATGATGAAGTCAGGGAAGATGCCAACCTCACGAAGAGCGGCAACGGCATGCTGAGTCGGTTTAGTCTTAAGTTCACCAACATTACGAAGGTAAGGGAGATAGGTAACCATGAGATAAATGGCGGGGTGTTCGTTACCAATCTCACGAGCGGCATGAAGAAAAGGTAGGTTCTCTAAATCACCAGTAGTACCACCAACCTCAATTAAACAAAAATCATAACCTTTAGCTTGTTGGTAAATCTGCTTTTTAACTTCATTAATTAAGTCAGGAAAAATCTGAGCGTCACGCCCCTGATACTTAAATGAACGCTCGTTCTCGATGACTTTCTGGTAGATCTTACCGGTAGTGATATTGTTGTCTTTACTCAACTCAACATCAAGAAAACGTTCGTAGTTACCAAGGTCCTGATCAATCTCTCCCCCATCAGCGGTAACAAAGGTTTCACCATGTTCCATCGGACGCATGGTACCAGCATCAAGACTGATATATGGGTCAATTTTGACAGCAGTAACAGAGAAACCTTTTTGTTTGAGGAGCAGGCCGATTGAGGCGGTAGTGATACCTTTTCCAAGACCGGAGAGGACACCGCCGATGGTAAAAATGTAGCGTGTGGCCATGAAATAAAAAACCAGTTAACTAGTAACTGGAACTTCAGTGTAACAGAAAAGAAAAATTAGACAAGAGAAAAAATGAGCCAGGGGTGGGGATCGAACCCACGACCTGCGGTTTACGATACCGCCGCTCTAGCCAACTGAGCTACCCTGGCAGTAGGTATATTTTACCTGGTAACAGTATAATCAGGAGTATGAGTTTAAAAGAAGAGGCCTTGAAGATACTGGGTGAATACAAAGAAAAGGTCTGGCCGTTAATAAAAAACGAACTAAAAGATGCTGATTACCCGGCCAGCTTTGCCATTCCCCAAGAATATCGAAAAGAAGTGGATTGGTGTTGGCAGGTAACGAGAGAGTATCCGGAGAGACAAGGCAAGTACCTGCGACCAACATTACTCTGCCTAGTAAATGAGGCCTTGGGAGGAAAAAGAGAGAAAGCTTTAGTAACAGCGGCAGCGATGCAGATCTCGGAGGAATGGTTACTAATCCATGATGATGTTGAGGATAACTCAAAGATGAGGCGAGGTGAAAAGGCCTTACACAGGATCTACGGCATTGAGCAAGCAATTAATGCAGGAGACATCCTTCATTTATTAATGTGGCAAATATTAAATAAGAATCAGCAGGTACTGGAAACAGAATTGAAGATGAAGATTGAGGCTGAATTTAGTCGGATGCTACTAAGAACAGCACTAGGGCAAGGAGTGGAACAGAAGTGGGCACAAGAGAATAGAGAAGATCTGAAAGATGAAGATTGGGAGTTCATTGCTGATGGTAAGACCTCCTACTACAGTATGGCGGGGCCGATGAGGCTAGGAGCAATGATTGCTGGAGCTGATGAGGAACAATTAGAGGTAATCACTAGGTTTGGCAAAAGTCTAGGTAGGTGTTTCCAGATGGTAGATGACCTATTGGATGTAACCAGCGACTTTAGCGGATTAAAGACCAAAGGTAATGATATTTATGAGGCTAAAAGAACAGTAATTTTGATTCATTTAATAAACCAGGTCAAAGGCGAAGATAAAGAGAAATTAACAGCCTTTTTGAATAAAGAAGACGACAAGAGAACAGAGGAAGAAGTGAGTTGGGTGCTAAAGAAGATGAAAGAGTATAAAAGTATTGAATATGGTCAGAAGAAAGCTAAAGAATATCAGGCTACAGCGCTTAATATCCTGAATAATGAGTTAAAATTCTTGAGTAAAGAACCTGCTCGTAAAAAAATAGAGACTCTAGTTGAGTTTATTCTCAAACGTGATCACTAAAAGTTTTCACTAGCTTTTCATTGAGGCTACCATCTCGGCAGAAGCTTTTTTGTAGGCGCAGTATTCACAAACAATTCCATCTCGGTCTTGACCAGGATCAGGGATTTCATCTGATTCGAGACAATCCTTAATATCATGCAAGGTCGGCTCGACCCAGGAATCATCTCCTTTGAAGGTGTGAATGGAGAGTTCAAATTCGAGTTTGGCATCGAATCGAGGATTGTTTTTAAGACCATTGGCATAAACGATGTAGCCAGTGGGTGAAACATTGAAGCCTTTTTGTCTGAAAATCCACTGGTAAAGTTCAATTTGATGTTTGTATCCCCTCTTCCATTTGTCGTTAAGGTCAATTTCCTTGGTGGTAGCGGTAGATTTGTAATCAACGATGAGTAGTTCTTCTTTTTTGTTCTGCCAGATGTCGTCGATGATACCGGTAACACGGAGATTAGTAGGTTGATGAACGACGGCGGCACCAACATATTTGTAGTGATCGTCACGCCATTCAGATAGGTCAGGGTGTTGGAAAGGAATAGCGTCGATCTTGTATTTCTTCATTAACTGATGGCTTTCCCCTTTCTTACGAAGGAGATCAAATTCATTTTTAAAGAGATTATCAACAGCACTGTTTAGAGAAAAAGCTGGCATACTAGGACGAGGCAAACCAAGACGGCGATCCATGTAGAAACAGCGAGGACAATCTCTGAACATATCAATTTTGGAACGACTAACAGTGAAAGGTTGCTTGGAACCGGGTCGGTAAAGATTACTTTGACGACGACGATATTGGTTGAATGACATCGCCACCATTATGGTCGACTAGGAGAGAAAAAACAAGGAATGATAATTTGAAAAAGAAAAATAAAAAGTCTAAGATGCTGTTATATGAACAAAAAACAAATCTCCATTGATAAAACATTAGACAAAAATAGCGCCAAAACGAAGGGTTATGAGTGGGTAATAGATATGGTTTATGACCCAGACAAAGTAACTGGCATGGTAGTGGAAGATTTTCTAGGTGTTTACAAAAATGGTTACGCCTTCGGTAAAGCAGCTAGTATAGAACACAATGATAGATATGTAGGGATTTATAGGAAAAAGAGGTGAAAACGTATAAATATTCTGAGCTGATTTCGTATCAAAATACGATTGAAAATTTCTTCCTAAAACATAAAATAGAATTAAGTCCTACCAGTCGTATCATCGAATATTTCAACTACTTAAAGATTATAGAAGGTAAAAGGACATCTGATAAGAAATCTTTGAATAAGCTCATTAGAGAAGACAAGGCAAAATATTATTTTAGCCTCTTTTATGTCTTAGACATATACAAAATAATTAATTCCTTAGATAAAGCCTCTCAAAGTAAAACGATTGTGAGAAAAAAGCTCCTGGATTTAATGAAGGGAACATATTTGTTGTCAAGAGAAAACTCTGACAACACTAAAGCTAGAAATACAGGTTTTGAATTAAGTTTTTTTTCAATTCTTTATTCAGGGGGGCTTGCTGTAAAACTATGTGATCCGAATCCAGATATTGAATTAAAATCCAATAGTTTCACTTACAATATTGAGTGCAAGAGACCTCAATCTGTGAGATCACTAGAAAAAAATTTAAAAGGTGCCATGAAACAAATAAGAAAAATGGGGTTGTCTGCAACCAAACAAATTCCAGTAATAGTCTTGTCAGTTGATAAAATTTTTTTCGACAGAAACGATCTAATTTTAAATTCTAAAGATGAGAAGACCGCGAGATCTTTTTTGGAAGGTAAGTTGAGAGATTTTTCAAAAAATAGCTTGAGAACTGTGAATAAAGTCATTGGAGACGGGCAATGTATTGTGATTTCTTATCTGTCTTGCCTGGTTGATTTGAGAAACTATGGGTTCATGAGTTCTGCAAATTTTATTGATTGTAATATTTATAATTTTGAAAAAAATCTATCAAATTGTATCTATAGTGATCTAAAAACACTTCTTTCAAAAAGCTTTCCATCGGTATAGCTAAACATATACAAGATTCCGAGACAGACAAAAATCAGCTATTTTGTTCATCTTTTATCAGTTTTATGAGAGTCTTGATATTTTGTTTCCTGTGTACAATTACCAAACAAAGACTACGGAAAAACCAGATTATGGATCCAAAAAAAATAAATATAAAGAACGCGCACCAAATTTGTGCTGAAAATCCCAAGAAATTTTTATTAAATTCCGTTGTCAGAAAGGTTGCAATAATTGCGATAATTAAACCGGATGGTGTTTTCCAATCACTTCCAGCCCTTAATGCTCTTGAATGTTTTATGAGTATGTTTTCAAGTTTGCTTTCAGTTATTATTATTTCATTGTCATCTAAATTCTGATATCTAGTAATTTTCCTAGTTATTTCGGAATCGCTTTTTAAAACTGTCTCACTATTTTTTTTCTTTGCCATCTTTTTCTTCTTTAGCTAACAATTCTAGTACCCCTAACGCGTGTTGGGATACAAATCCACACTGTAAACAAATTATTGGAACCGTTGGAATCGATGATCCTCCTAATGATAGCCTTTTTAAATCTGATTGTATCGGATGACTGAAGTAGCCATCTACTAAAGTGAATTTTTTATTTCCACACATAGGACAGACTGCCTTAAATTTCTTTGAACCTAATTTCTTGATTATTTCTTCCTTTTTTTCTTCGCTTAATTTATCCTTCATATCGATTAAATATTTTTATTTATATATATAATTCAGAGGGATACTTGTCAAGAGCGGTGGACCGGATTCGAACCGGCGACCTTCTGCTTGGGAAGCAGACATTCTACCAACTGAACTACCACCGCTAGCCAACCATATTATATATCCCCTCCAGAAAATTTAATTACTCTCCCCTTCTCCAACCAATGAGAAAGAGAAGTGAGGTAAGAAGAAAAGGCAGAGAGATAAAGAGAAAAGAATAGATTTCTCGGTAAGTATTAAAGAAGAAAAGAGTGAGGAAGAAAAAAAGAAAGAAAAGAATGCTTCCTAATTGACTGTTCTTCCAAGAAAACATCAAGACAATAGCAACAATTAAGGTAGGAATATTGTGAATGAGAAAGCCAAGAGAAAGAATGGGGGTGTCGAGAGAAAAGAGGAGAAAAAGGCCAATAATTAAGATAGCGAGAACCCGCGGTGCAAGGCGAATAAATTTAGTCATATATATAAATCTTAACAATTAAAGCAAATTTGGTAAACTAAGCCCATGAGCAGGAAGAGGAGTTATCGTTCTAGAGCAGAACAAAAGAAATCAAGATTGTATTTAATTCTGGCCCTGTTAATATCTTTACTGCTACTTAAATGGGGTGTACCTTTGGCGGTGGAGATCATCGCTCGGACTGGCCATTATTCAACTGAACAAGGAGAAAACGATATCCTTCCTCCCCAACCACCAGTATTGGCGGCTTTACCAGAAGCAACCAACAGCGGTAAGTTAAAAATTGAAGGTTACACTGAGGCAGGAGCAGAATTGTCTGTGTGGTTGAACGACACTTTAGACACAACTGATGAAGCCGATGAAGATGGTAACTTCACCATTTGGATTGATTTAGACGAGGGAGAAAATGAGATTGCCATTAAAGCCAAAGATGAAGCAGGAAATGAAAGCTATTCCAGTAGTGAGACAGTAGTTTGGGATAAGGAACCACTAGAGATGGAGGTAAATAATCCTCAAGATGGGACTGAGTATTTTGGTCAACAAAGCCAGACAGTTGAGGTAAGCGGGAAAGTGAACAAAGAAGACACTAGAGTAACCATTAATGGTCTGTACACTAGTGTTGATAGTGAGGGCAACTTCAGTCACTCACTAAGATTAAATGAAGGAGAGAACAAGATTGAGATAAAGGCGAGTGATCCAGCTGGTAATGAGGTTGAAATTACTTTGACCGTCCGGTACGTAAAGTAGAGAGATAGGAGAAAATCAGTAACAACAGTAGCGGGGTATAGAAGAGGGAGTTGTTGAAAAAAGAATGGACAACGAGAGCAATAAGAGCGGCTTGGAGATAAGGATTGGCTAAGAGACGGAAGAGAGAAAAAAGGAAGTAGAGATAGACACCCAGACCAAGAAAGCCGGTAGTTGATAATACAAAAAGAAAGGAGTTGTCTAAGCCCCCAGAAGAGCGCGAGAGGATACCCAAACCGGTGTTTTGATGCAGAGATAGGGTGTTGAAACCAAGGCCGGTAAGGGGGTTCTGAAGGGCTAGTTGGAAACCATGCCGGTAGTTGTCTAAACGAGAGGTAATAGAAAAGGTACGAAAAAGGTTAACACCCTCACCAAAAGGCTTAGGGATAAGAAAAAGGGCGAGAACAAAAACAACCAAGAAAGGTAGGAAAAAGCGACGGAGACGAGGGGCAGTAAGGAGGAGATAGACGAGACCGATAAAAAGAGCCAGGTAACTAGCCCGAGAGAAAGTCAGTAAAAGGGCGACAAGGGTAACAATGAGAAAAGGCCAGGAAGACTTGTGCTTCAAATCTTTAAGTTGAGAGAGAAAGATGAAAGAGAGAGCAGCTCCGGTATAGTTGGGATCAAGGAAGGGGAAAGTAAGGCGGTAGTAGTGATCATCAAAACCAATGGCTTTGAAGAAACGAAGATCAGGTAAGAGAAGATACTGAAGTAAACCAATGAAGGGAAAGATAAGGAGGATGATAGAGAAGAGACGACGTTGATGAGGGGTGAACTTGATCAAGAAGAGGGTCGAGATGACAGTAAAACGAAGGAGATAGAGGAAGGCAGGAAGAAGTTGAAATAAGGTGAAGGATGAAAAGAGAAGAGAGATGGGCAAAGAAAGGAAAGCGAGAGAAAGAAAAATAACTAATGGTTTTAAAAGAGGAGATTTGAGTGGATGTCTAAACCAAGAGAGGAATTGAGGAAGAAGAAAGGCAAGAAGAAAGAGATCATAAAAATAGAGACGAAAAGGTAAAGAAAAAGGTAGAAGATAATTGAGTTGAGTAAATTGATAGAAAGGGAAAAGGACGATAAGAAGAGAAGCCAAGAGTTTCATCTAAGGCGATTGTAGCAAGTTATAAAATGACACTGTCCTGTTGAGTTTTTTTAGACGAAGGCTTGTTGATGATATAGGTATCTTGGTTGTAGCCATTAACACCAACTAACTCAGCTTGACCAGTAATAATATCTTCAAAAGGTTGGCAAGCAGGACAACCACCATGAGGACATTTAAAGCGTTCAAGTTGTCGAGCCAGTTTAATTTTTTTAGCGACTTCAAGAACTTGGTCATGGGATTTTTTCAAATTGGGTAGCTCTTTAGGAGTAGGTCTGTCATTGCGATTGAGATACCAGTAACTGGCCTTAGTAACCTTTCTCTGTTGACAGTTGTGAACTAAGAGATGGTAGATGGGTAGCTGGAGAGAGTCTTTGTCTTCAACATTCTTGCCGGTTTTGAAGTCAATAATATGGACAGAATCTGAGTCGGGCAAGTACTCGAGCCAGTCGATCTTGCCACAGAGGATGATATTGTCTTGTTCGGAGAGCCAGTAATAGGGAAGATCTTCTTTGATCTTGATAGCCAGACGCTGGAGTGGTCCAGGATGATCAACAACGCGACCAATCATAGCTTTACCTCGATCGTGATAACGTTTTTCCTCTTCGGGACTAGAAAAGCCACCTTTTTTACCAGAGACGTCTTGCCAGAGACGGTCAAATTGAGGAAAGAGGGGTTCACTAAAACGCTCGTCGGTAGCAATAATAGAGAGAGACTCGAGTAATTGGTGGACAACTTGACCAAGAGCTAGAGGGGGAGACATGAGTTGGATTTTATGACCGGTTTTGGGATCCTTGTAGATGTTCTTGAGGTAGTAAGCCCGGGGACAGGTGAGAAAGTCAGAGATAGAGCTGTGAGATACCCAGACGGCGGAGTACTTGTCTTTAGCCATAGGCATATTCTACCCGAAGTGGTAGAGGAATGGGGATTAAGGTATATTGAAAAGAATGAAAGAAGAGATAAAAGCAGTAGTGTTTGATTGGGGTGGAGTGCTGATGGAGGATCCGAGCGCGGAGATGTATACATACTTTGCCAAAAAACTGGGAGTGGATAGAGAGGAACTGAGAAGAGCGGTAAGACAAAATGATATCTTCATTCAAACAGATGAAGAAGGAGAAGCGGAGTTATGGAAGAAGGTTTGTAAGGAATTGGGTTGTGAATTACCCGATAATGAAGATTCACTTTGGCATGAGGCCTTTGAGAAGGTACATCTCCCCTACCCTAAAGTGAGAGAGTTAGCTAAGAGTTTAAGGGGGAGATATAAGACGGGATTGTTATCTAATACAGAGAAAGTTGGGGTAAAGATGATTAAGAAGGATGGACTAGAGGAAGATTTCGATGAGACTGTTTATTCCTGTGAAGTGGGTTTAGTTAAACCAGATGAACGGATATATGAGCTAATGCTAAAAAAACTAGGAGTGAAACCAGAAGAAGCTGTGTTTATTGACGACAAAGAAATTAATATTGATGGAGCAAGAAAGGTGGGAATGAAAGGAATTGTTTTTCTTAACTACCAACAACTGGTGCAAGAACTGAAACAACTAGGAGTAGAAATACCAGAGTAATCCCCCAACAAGAAACATAAAAAGTGAAGAGAGAAATTTAACTGATAGTTGATGACTAGGCGAGTTGAGCTTCTTTCTGAAAGACCCGAACAGTGAAGGACTGAACACTCATTAGATAGGCATGGAAGAGACCCAGAAGTCCATCAAGGTATCCACGTCGCACAATATAGTTGAGAAAAAATTTAGCCAGAGGATTAAAGAAAAGTCGAAAAACGGAGAAGGGCTTGTTTTCCTGATCAAGACTGTGAGCATCAATTGGTCCATAAAGACGAATGCGATTGATGAAGCCAGTAGTTAAATCTTTTTTGTAGTGGAGCAAGGGCTCGGTTAACTCCCCTACTCTACCCTGGATATGCCAGTTTTCATGGACTGAACGATGGAAACAACCGGCAGATTTTTTAGCTAGGCGGAGAAGTTTGATTTGACCAGTTTCTCCGTGTCTGAGACGCTGAGAGTAAAAAATGTCCTGACGGGGTAAGAGAAAAGCATCAAAACCACCCCGATTAATGGAACGTTTGATTTCCTGAGCTAGAGAAGCAGGAACGACTTCGTCTGAATCAATAAAGAGAACCCAGTCACCCTTAGCTTTGTCCAGAGCAAAATTTCTTTGAGAAGCAAAGTCAGTACCAAGGGGACGGTGATAGATGTTGACATTGGCAGGTAAACGAGAGGACTTAAGGGGGTGATTTTTGTCTTGCAGGAGAATAATTTGGTCAGAGAAAGCTAGAGAGTCAAGAGTGGGCCTGACTTGCTTAAGAGGCAGATGGTTGAGAACGACTGAGGTCAACATTTTTTATGATAATAGTGCCTTCTTGATTAAAGATCCTTCTCAATATCTGGAGATGATTGTAGTTGAAACCGTTTTTACTTTTGAAGTCATCGAGATCTTCAGGAGTGTTACCAGTGATAATGAAAGGGAGGATATCTCCTTCCTTAAAACCGTTAACAGGGATGATAGAGATCTCCGAATGAATAAGACGACAGTTACTTTGATGATCAAAAGAAGGTTTTCGATACTCGAAAAGGGTGAGTTCTTGGTTAAGGAGGTCAAGGTCGTCAACCATTTCTTGCCAGCTAGCATACTCAACCTGGTTATCAACTAGTACGTTTGTTTCTCTCTCTTTGCCCATATCGATAGTAATGATAACTCCAAAGCAGCGAAAGGTAAAGGTAATGAAAAATAGTGTAGAGATAGGCATAGAGAGACCAAGGTAGTTTAAGCCAAGAAGAAATAAAGGTGAGTTGACTAAAGAAGCTGATCTTTAATTTTTGTAACGGATGAGAGAAAGAGGCCGAAGTATGATGACGGACGACTACTCGAGGATCAAGACCAATTTGAAAACCTCGCTGACCAGCCCGAAGACAGAAATCAACGTCCTCAAGATACATAAAGTAATCCTGGTTTAAAAGACCAATATCCTCAAAGACGGTGGCAGAAATGAGAACACAGGCAAAGGTGACGAACTGAGCAGGACGAAGATGTTTCTTGGATAAACGACGGAGATTGAGGTGGGTAGCCTTGCCGGTATGGGAATCAACGGTACCCTCTAAACCATAGAAAGTAATGTTTTTTTGTTGGTGTTTGATGGCCGGGGCAATAATATCGAACTGATTGTCCTTCATTGATTTAAGTAAGGGACGGAGAAAACGGCGAGGAACGGTAACATCGGGGTTGATAATAAGGACATGAGTAGCACCTTGATCGAGGGCGTACTTAATACCGGGATTATTACCACCAGCAAAACCAAGATTGTCAGGATGGTGGATATAGGTGAGACGTGGATATTTAGCTTTAATCTTTTTTTCTGAGAGATCATCTTCCGAGTTATCGAGGACGATAATACTTGTTCCCGAAGGCAGGTCAGATTTTTTCAGGGCTTGGAGACAATGAAGGGTGTCTTGGTAACGACGGTAGTTGAGGACAAGAATGAAAACTTTAGTTTTAGCGGCCATTTGGTATATGATAGCTTAAATGACGAAGCCACTGCGAAAGACAATTGAAATCATCAGTGAATGTTTACCAAAAAAGACGCGAGTGTTAGAGATTGGCTCAAGGCAGGAGAAGAATCAGAGGAGAATGGCTAATCTAAGGGATTTTTTCCAAGCCAATGAATATATTGGGGTAGATATGAGGCCGGGGCCGGGAGTAGATCGAGTAATTAATGGAGAGAAACTGCCTTTTAAAAAAGAAAGTTTTGATGTGGTGTTGTGTCTGGAAACTTTTGAACACGCCGAGAAACCTTGGGAGATAGCGGAAGAGATAGAGAGAGTGGTAAAGAAGAGTGGGGTAATAATTGTCTCCTCACAGCAAAATTTTCCCATTCACATGCACCCCAGTGACTATTTCCGTTTCACTCCCTATGGTTTAGCTAGTTTGTTTAAAAAATTAAAGACCAGGCTGCTAATTGGTATCTCAGCCGGTTTTGGAAATGAGACCAAGTTAAATCCGGAAACGGTCATTCTTGTTGGTTGGCAGAAAAAAACTAAGTTAAATAAAAAGATTAAGAAAGAATTAAAGAAAAGACAAACAGAGATTTCCGGACATAAACCCTACCGACACAGATTGGCTGATGGTTGGAAGTGGATGAAGAGAGGCTTGTGGGAGGTTAACTACGAGAAGAAGCTAGAGTTTTTTTAACGTAGCGGGAAAAGGTAATAGTGAAAACAATCAAAAAAGACGGAACGGTGATAAGACTAGCAAAGACATAAGCATAGGCTGCACCAACGGCGCCATGTTGAGGAACAAAGTAAAGCATGGAGGAAAGAGTAAGGATGGTGGTGAGGACAGCAAATAATGAAGGGATCTGAGGGCGATTAATACTATCAAGAACGCTGGTGGGGATAGGGGTGGTGGTAGTGAGGAAGAAGTACCAACTAAGAATCTTGAGAACAGGATAGGCTTGATCGACAAAGGAAGGATTCTTTAACCAGAGATGGAGAACATCGTCACCAAAATTGTAAATGAAGAGAATTTGGAGAATACCAAGAATGAGAATGATAACCTCCAGATTGATAACCAAACGAGAAAGCTTTTTAATTTTCTCTTTGGTAATGAGAGAGGCACTGAGAGGAAAGAACGACAAAGTTAATTGAGAGATGGCCCCAGCACCCTTGACGATGACGTTTTGAGGAACGGCAAAGATGGGGACGGTAGCAGCAGAAAGAGATAGACCAAGAATATATTTAGAAATTTGAGTATTGGCTTGATTAGCCAGATTACCAATAAACTGACGGAGACCAAAACTGAAGAGCTGACGATAATGAGTCTTTTGAAAACAAAAACGAGGAAAAGAGAAAGTGAATTGATGACAAACATAACGGAGGTAAATGAAGAAAACAACTAGATGAAAAAAGAGAAGGACGACGAAGACATGAATGAGATTACTGGTAAAAGAAGAGACAAGAGCGGTGATAAGCGTGTTGGCAGTACCAACGATGAGAACACGGAGATTGTAAATGTCAAAACGTTGATTTGATTGAATCAAGGTCATGAAGGAAATATTAAGGTGATTAAAAAGGAGGATAAAGGAGATAGTTAGAGCTAGAGGAAAAAATTGATTAGCTTGAAGAGCTGAGAAGGCGGGTGAATTGGGTGCAAAAAAGTTGAAAAAGGTGAAAGAAACGAGAGCAATAAGGAAACCAACGAAAAAGAAAGATGTAAAAGATGTGCGCCAGATGGTGCATCTGGTTGATTGAGTTTTGTCTGGTAAAGATAGAAAACGAATACTGGCTTGATTGAGACCAAAATCAAGAGCAGCCATGAGAGGAATGAGACTGGAAAAGAGAAGGTAGACACCATAGAGGTCCTGACCGAGGTTTCTGAGGAGAATGGGGATGGCGATAAAAGCGGCTATGGTGAGATAGATATAGCCAATGAGGTTAAGGGAGGTATTTTTAACTAGAGTAGATTTGATAGACATTAAAGAAGCTGTTGGTAGACTGTTTTTATTCTATCAGCTACCAGACGATGATCGTAGTGTTGACGTGCCCGTTTGAGTGATTGTGAAGAAAGATCTTTCCTGAGAGAAGGTTGGTTAATAAGTTTTTCCAGAATAGCAGCCAGTTGTTGAGGTGATTTTTGAGGAGCATAGAGGGCGGCTGATCCACAAACCTCTTCAATGGCACCAGTACGAGTAGTAACAATGGGAAGTCCTGAAGCCATAGCCTCGATTAAAACCATACCGTATTGTTCTTGCCAAGTAGGAGTGACCCGGCTAGGCAGACAAAAGATATCGGCCCGGGGATAGACTCGAGGCATATGTTGATATGATGACTGGGTTAAATTAACTCCTTTAATGCCAACCAGATCCTTTTTTAGTGCTCCCCGACCAACAACGGTGAGTTTAATGGGAAGTTTTTTCTCTTTAAGAAGAAGAAAAGCTTGAATTAAGTCCTTAACTCCTTTTTCTTCAACCAAACGTCCAGCAAAAAGAATATTAATGTTTCTCTTTCTCTTCTTAGTCTTGATGGGATGGAAATTGTCTAGATTAATACCCATGGGAATAACAGTGATCTTCTTCTCCCCTACCCCCTCAATTAGTAGAGCATTTTTAGCTTTGTTGGTGACGGCAATAAAATGATCAACTTCTCGAAGAGCCTGCTGCTTAAATTTCTTCCTACCTCTCAAACTCTCATTATTGTGAGGGATGACTTCCCAAACAGTGCTGACTACTTTACCAACTAATCCTTTCTTCTTGGCCACTAAGGCTTGGTGGGTATAGTGGTAGTAAGTCTCAGCAACATGAACAATGTCGGAACCAACGATTCTTTTTTCTAAACCAAATAAATAGTGAGCGTCAGAAAAGAGCCGATTCAGAACTTGGTATTTAACAAAGGGAATGGGTAAATCAGTTGGACTGAATAATTTAACTAAGGGTAAGTCAACAGAATCACTGATTGGTTTTAAAGAAGAATACCCAACAAGATCATGTTCTTCTTTGAGTGGAGAGAAATTTTGCAATTCAAACGGATTGAGAAATGCACCTCTGATTATTGAGATTTTTGTTTTTTTATCCATAATATTGCTTTGATTAAGAAACTATCCAGAAGAAGTATGGGTTGTAATAGTAAATTTTCATAAAAATTAAAATGTTTTTGACAGTAGTAGCTCCTTGAATCAATCCATGCGTTGTGATTAATTTTGTCTTCGTTTTTACTACTTCCTCCTCCGTGGTGAATGATTTTTGCTTCATTGCAAAAAAAACTTTTAAACCCTCTTTTGTTTGCCCTTAAACAAAAATCAATATCTTCTAGATACATGAAGAATGCTTCATCAAATAGACCTACTTTTTGAAAAATTTTTCTCGGAATTAACATGAAACAACCAGATACAGCATCCACGTCTTTGTTTTTAACCTGTTTTTTATCCAGATAATAGTGTCTTTTGTGAAAAATATCTCCAGGTACTAGTTTTCTAAGGTTTGTATAATCAAAAATTATTGTCGAAATTGATGGAAATTTAACAAAGGTATTATGAATTCCTTCTCTTCTTTTTTTACTTTTAATACCTATTATTTTGTCTCTATTTTCTCTTTCACATTTTAGGAGATTTTTTATTGTGTCTGGTAAAATTTTTACGTCCGGATTAATAATAATTATTTTGGGATTTCCACTCTTTTTGATTCCAAAGTTAATTCCTTTAGCAAATCCTCCATTCTTTTTTAGATAATATTTTTTAACCTCGTCGTATTTTTTTATTTTCTCTATTGTTTTATCTTGGGAGCAATTATCTATCACTAATATTTCTTTTTTTGTGTCTTTAGGCCAATTTTTATTTAACGAGTTTAAACAGTCTTCAATAAAATCGTCTGAGTTGTAGGTTAAAATTATTATTGAATAAGAATTGTTTTTATTATGACTTGACATATCGCGTTTTTTTATTAATAGTTTAGTTAGGTGTGAAGAAGTTTTTTTGTTTTTTATTTTTTATTAAAAAAGGTTTTGTTTATTCATATTATATTGAGGAATTTGATACTGAGCCAATAGATTGGTTTGTTGAAGAAAATGATAGTGAAATTTTGTTTCAAAACAGTATTGTTAAACTCGTTGGCGGCGATTTTTATATTTTCCCGTATTTATATCCTGAAATTAATATTTTTCCACCTTTTGATTATTCCATAGAAACTCGTTTTCGTTTCTCGGGTACTTATAATTTTGGTGCTGGAATTGCTTTCACGGATGTTTTGTTACAGAACGATCGTCCTCAACAACAAACTTGGGATGATGTTATTTTTCTCGCATGGCCAATTGCTGGAACGAACACTTTTAATTTTTATTCCGTTCTTTGTTTAGAAACCGATACTATATGCACTGGTGAAGGTTCTTTGATTTTTGAAGGAAATTTTGATGAATGGCAAAATTTAAGGATAGTTCGAGAAAATTCTGTTTATTCTTTTTTTCTTAATGGAATTTTAATCAATAAAACATTGCCAACTGATAGATTACTATCTTATTTTTGGATTGGAAATCCTCAAAGAACGGGTTTCGTGTTGTTTCCCAATATTGAAATTGATTACATCCACATAGAAGACCTTTCTTCCCCACCGGAAAAAACTCCAATAATTATCCTCCCGGGTTTAGGTGCTAGTTGGGATCTTTCTGCCTTACTTAGCGGCACCCAAGGATTAAATTGGCATATTCCCAATTTTGTATACACATATCAAAACCTCGAAGATTCTTTAATAAATGCTGGATATGAGAAAGATATTGATTACTTCATCTTTACTTATGATTGGCGGAAAAATTTGGCAGATCTAGATGACGATCTGAATTTATATATAAACTCTCTGATTAGTGATGGCTTAATCACTTCTGATGAAAAAGTAAATTTAGTTGGTCATAGTATGGGAGGATTAGTAGCCAGAAGTTACTCTCAAAATATCGGCACAGAAAAGATAGATAAATTAATAACCCTAGGAAGTCCTCACCAAGGTGCAACTGATAGTTATTTTGCCTGGGAAGGGGCAACAGTAACTGGCCGCCCTTGGTGGCAAAAAATAGCTGTTGAACTTTTAGTTGAGTTAAACAGATTACCAGGAGAGAGCAGGGTTTCTACTCTGAGAAGAATGGCTCCCGGCATCAAAGACCTTTTACCAATTTATGATTTTTTGGTATTTGAAGAGGCGTTGGTTCCTTGGACAGATATGATCCAAAAAAATCAATACATGGAATCCTTGATTGATGTTTCTGAAATTGATTCTTTAACAACAGTCTTAGCGGGTAAGGATATAGAAACCAGAGAAAAGATATTTGTTGAGGAGAGAAACTGGAAAGATAGACTACTGGGAAGATGGGAAGATGGGAAACCAGTTGATGGTGGAAGTTTTATATATCAATCTGGTGACGGGACAGTGTTATTAACTAGTGCTGAAGGGAATTTCAACAATAAGACAGAGATAGCAGCTGATCATCAAGATCTGGTAAGTGAGGGTGATGGCCTAGTTGGTCTCTTTGATGAATTGGGACTGGATTCTAGTACCATGGTAACCAGTACTCCAACTGATAAAGAGGATAAGGTGTTGGCTGTTGTCCTAAGATCACCAGGAAAACTGAATGTCTGCCATGAGACGACCTGTAACGAAAACTTAGGATTGTATTTCGAAGAAGATAAACTGTTTCTTTTACCAGGTTACGATAATGAAGAAATAGACATAACTATTGAGGAAGATAGTTTAGGTAATTATGATCTGCATATTGGAAAGATCGAAAATGAGACCAGTGAATGGAAGAGGATCAGTGGTAGTTTGGAAGAAGATGGTCAAGAAGATAATTACCTTATTGAAGGAGATTTTGTCTTACAGATTCCAGTAGAAACTTTACAAAGAGATTTAGTTGTTAATGAAGATAATTTAAGTTCGTTGATTGATTGGGATGATGAGGATTTGATGGAAAGATTACTGGAAGAGGAAAGTTTAAGAGAAAAACTAAGAACAGCACGAAGAATCAGATGGAAGCTTTATCAACTGATGAAGGAGAATATCGAGAATGATTTATTAAGTGAACGTGTACTGTCTTTTTGGAAATCTCTAGACGATTTTGTAGAAGCACTTAGTTTTAATGAAGATTTTCACTATCTCCTCCAGTGTGAATATTGGAAAGGGGTAATGGAGAGACATCAGAATGAGTTTGAAATAGAGATGGATGAGGCAAACAATTATTTTTCTGCCTTGTTTTGGAAAGCTGGAGAGGAAAAAAGAGACGAATTAAGAGAGATAGATCTGGAAGAAGCCTTAATCCCCTACTCTTTGATCATGGATAAAGTGAATAGTGCCGAGTATTTATTTCTCACCGCTAAAGCGATAAAGTAAGGATATGGCTCAGAGAAATTTCTCTCTAGGGAAGAAGACGTTGCCCAAACCACCGAAACTTAGGAATCTTTTAGGACCAAGTTTCATTCTTCTGGGTATGGGTTTGGGTAGTGGTGAAGTAATTCTCTGGCCTTTTCTAGCCAGCAACTACGGTTTAGGTATTGTATGGGGAATCTTGATTGGAATTACCATCCAATTCTTCATCAACATGGAAGTGGAACGCTACGCTCTAATCTATGGAGAAAGTATCTTTGTTGGTTTCGCTCGGATATTTAAGTACTTGCCGATCTGGTTCATCATCTCGACTTTCTTAGGTTTTGGCTGGCCAGGAATTGGTTTAGCCGGAATGACTGTTTTAGGAAAGGCGATAGGAGTTGAAGAAGTAAGGTGGATAACAATCGGTTTGTTTCTACTAATCGGTCTGGCTCTGTCATTCGGAAAAGGCATCTATCAAACCATGGAGAAAGTACAGAAGGCAGTAATCATGATAGGTATACCAATCATCATTGGTCTAACCATTTATGTTGTTAAAGGAGTGGATGTAATCAGTTTAGCTAAAGGTTTCATTGGTCAAGGAGATGGATACTGGTTTTTACCAGCCGGCATTCCCATTGGTACTCTTTTGGGGGCGCTGGCCTACTCCGGAGCTGGCGGTAACTTAAATCTAGCTCAGTCTTTCTATGTCAGAGACAAGGGGTATGGTATGGGGAAGTATGCTGACAAGATCACTAACATATTGAGAAAAAAAGAAACCGAGGAAAGCCATCTAGCCGGCAACACCTTTGAGGTAACTGACAAATCGGTAAATAGATTTAAGAAGTGGTGGCGATTGATTAACACCGAACATTTAATCGTTTTCTGGTTCTTAGGTCTGTTAACAATGACGGTTTTGACGCTACTGGCCTACAGTACCAGCTATGGCATGGAAGGAAACAGTAGTGATATATATTTCCTCTTTAACGAGGCCAGAGTAATTGGCGAACTGACTTTCAGACAGATGGGGTCAATTTTCTTAATCATCGGTGGTCTAATGTTATTAGCCACCCAGTTTGCCGTCCTAGATTCAACCAGCCGGATCATGGCCGAGAATACCCTATTATTGAAATCCTCAAGGGGAAATATGACCAAGAGTTACTACTTCATTCTCTGGGCTCAGATATTGTTTGCCGTGGCAGTAGTCTTGCTCGGTTTTGATAAACCAAGAGAGTTAATTACCCTTGGGGCAATAGTCAACGGTTTCACCATGTTCTCCTACACCGGTATCATTCTTTATTTAAACAACAAGTCTTTACCCAAACCCTTACAACCAAGCTGGTGGCGCAACTTAATTCTCTCAGTTAGTTTTATCTTTTTGGGATATTTCTGTTGGATGACTCTACAAGATCTGTTTATTTGAATAAGCTGATCTATTGATATCACTCAGTTAACCAGCTATATTTTCCTTTTTCGTGTTTTAATTCTTCGGCTGCCCCTTTAGAAAATGCTGATATCTTTCTTTTTAGTTCCTCAATGGCAAACTCAATGTTGATGCTATAGCCATTACTATCTAGACTGGACATTGTTAATATTTCTTCAGTGAGTGAGTATCCTTCAAGCAATGAAAGTATTAACATTAGATTTCGTTCTCGGTCATTTAATCTAATTTCCTCTTCCCCCATTGTTATTAGAGAGCGTTTTATATCAAGTACCAAATCACCTTTAGGGAGAAAGAGGAGGGTTAATTTGTCATTTTTTCCTTCCAGGATTGTCTTTGTTAATCTATCTATAATTTCTGGTACTCGATGTTTTCGTAATACCAGTTCTTCATCAGGTTGTCCTTCTTTAATCTCTTCTTCATTAACTTGTATTTTTTCTTTTTTACCTTTATCTTTTCTCGAATATACCGTCCTTCTATTTTTTCTTTGCCTTATGGGTATCAATGGGGTGGATTGAGTTGTAGTCTTTGTTTCTCCAGTTTGATCCTCGGATACCGGTGGATAGAGTAACAGTACTGGTTGTTCTAAGATTTTGGCCATTGTTTCATGATCAGATATTTCCTTAGAGTAGGCATAGTACCAGGCTAAAAAATCCAGATCTGAAGTTGAAATATCTTTCTCGATGGCTAAATTAGCTAGTCTTCTTTGAACCTCCCAGTCTCCAGGTAGATTTTTAACGATTACATCTAATTTAAGTTTCGTTAAAATCTCACCACTGCCTCTTCCACGACCTTTACGAACTCTTCTTACTAAATCAGGAGCAGATTTTTCTATTGTCCTTATCTCATTCATTAATGTCCGTATGGGACGATTCCACTGGATAGATTTTCTTTCAACCCAAGCTTTAATTTCCACAACTTCTTCCTCTTTTAGTCCCAAATTTCTTCCACTGGCATCGTTGACAGTCAGATTGAATATTTGAGACAAAGTTATATCTCCCCTTTTGATCAATTCTCCAATTCTGTCATTTTCCCATTTGGTGTTTTGAAGAGACCCTTTCATCCATTCAGCCATCCGAGCAAATTTCACGCTTGCCACTGAGTTTGCTGCTAGTACTCTAAGGTCAAAGAGCTCCTCATCACTGCAACCATATAAGACAATTGAGTCGAGTTCCTGTTTTATGCCACTTTCTTCCTGAATATTTTTTTTTCCTTCACGCCGATGGAATCCATCGACGATATCATAAACAATACTTCTTCCATCATCCTCAAATCTGGCTCTAACAGTGGCTGGTGATATCTGACCACGATCTCTCACCATTGATTTACTTAGATTTTCAGCGTGAGTTGGATCAACTAAGGCATCTTCTTCAGTGATGTTATCAACAGATATTTTTTCTCGTCTCTCTGTCTTGATACCCCTTTCTAAGAGTTCCTCTGGGGAGAATATAGAATAATCAATTTTCTCATTCATCATATATTTGGGACAGAAAACTAGAGTGTTTCTGAAATTGTACCAGCTTTCTGTTGAGAAAACTATGAGATCTAAAAAGCTCGACCGGAGTGATTAACGACCCCATTATCTCAATTTGGTGGACTCAGAAGGACTTGAACCTTCGACCTCTGCAATGTGAATGCAGCGCTCTAGCCAACTGAGCTATGAGTCCTGGTTGAATTATTATATCAACCAGCGTAAATTGGAGTAAGTATAGTATGTTGAGAAAAGTCTTCAAATTTATCTACGAGTTAGTCGAAGCATTTGTCATTGCTGCCTCTGTTTTTGTAGTTGTCTATCTCTTCTTAATGCAACCCCATCAAGTGAAAGGTAGCTCGATGCACCCAACCCTGGTTGACCAAGAATACTTGTTGACTGATAAGGTAACTTTCAGACGAAGAGAACCAAAATGGGGTGATATCGTTGTTTTTAAAGCACCACAAAATGAGAACTATGACTTCATTAAAAGAGTAATTGCCACCCCCGGAGAAACGGTAATGGTTAGTGGCGGTGATGTATATGTCAACGGCGAAGAACTGGATGAGTATTACTTAGCTGATGATGTAATCACGGCAGCAGGAGATTTCTTGACCGAGGGAAAAGAGATATTAGTACCAGAAAATAACTTGGTAGCTTTAGGAGATAACCGATCTCATTCATCAGATAGTCGGGATTGGGGTCTTGTCCCCTACGACAATCTAGTCGGTAGAGCTTTCTTCCGTTACTGGCCAGCAGAAAAAGTTGGGTCGGTGGTGGATAACTAAGAGTTAATAGTCCTCAAATTCGTCTTCCTCTTCTTCAAGATCTTCAATATCAGCAAAGTCCTCATCTAAATCATCATTGTCGGTGGGAATAGGCTCAAAAGGATTACTGTAAGCAGAAGAGGTGTCTTCTTTCTTCTCTGGAGCTGACTCTTCTTTCTTTTCCTCCTTTTTTTTCGGAGCTGGTTCTTCTTTAGCGGCAACTGGTTCTTTCTTGTCAGCAGTTGATTCAGATTCTTCCGGTACAGGCACAGGTAAGGTAATGGCATCGTAGATAATCTGAAGTTGTCTCTCGGTTTCTTTGGGATCACCCTTAAGAACGATGTGGATGGCGGTCTCAACCCGAGAACGACGCATCTTGACCCGAGCATTGTCCCCAATCGAGTGTTGGATGTTCTTAGCCATCTCATCAACTAACTCGTTGAGAATCTTAGCTGCAGGTTCTTCTTTACTACCTTTTTGCTTAAGTTTGTTTTTGTAGCGTCGAGCTAATTCCTCAGCTCGACGAACAGAACCACCTTCACGAAGAATTGTCTTGTAAGCTTCGATCATGGCCTGAGTATCATCAATGGCGGCTAAGGCACGAGCATGGCCTTCGCTGATGACACCGGAGATGAGGCCGTCTTTGAGAGCATCGGGTAAATCAAGAAGTCTCAAAGAATTACTAACAAAAGCGGGGCTTTTAGAAACACGACCAGCAATCTCAGAGTTAGTCAGATTAAACTCGGTCATTAAACGTTCAAAGGACTTGGCTCGATCAATGGGGTTTAGGTCAGTACGTTGAACATTCTCAACAATAGCCATCTCCAACATACCTTGAGGAGTGGTCTTGACGATCTGAACAGGAACTTCGGTTAAACCAGCTAGTTTAGAGGCTCGCCAACGACGCTCACCGGCAATGATTTGATAGCCAGCTGGAGTCTGAGCAACGGTTAGAGGTTGAAGAACACCATGACTTTTGATGGAATCAACTAGTTCAGAGAGAGAATCGGGGGTGATGACACCACGAGGCTGCAAAGGATTGGGCTGAAGATGGTCGATGGGCAGTTTGGCAACGGGTTGGTCAGACATTATGACTGAATAACATCAACATATTGACGGCCTTGGTGCTGACGAAAAGCAACTTGACCATCGGTAAGAGCGAAAATAGTGAAGTCTTTACCTAAATCAGTGTTTTTACCAGCGTGGAAGTTGGCGCCACGTTGACGGACAATGATTTGACCGGCTTTGACGGCTTGACCGCCAAAAATCTTAACACCAAGACGTTTACCGCGTCTCTTTCTTTGTGATTGTTGTCTGGTAGCTCCTCCAGCTTTGACGTGTGCCATGGGTTATTTTTTTTCTAAAGTGATAATTTCTCTTTTAATTTTAGCTTGAGGACGGGAATAAATTAGTCCTCTAGTCTTGATATTGTAACCCGAGAGATGAGGGTCGTCAATGACCTGACTAGTAGTCAGTTGACGCTCCCCTTGAGTAAAGACAGGGAGGATGATGGTGACTAGGCCATGAGGAGCAAGAATCTTGTGCCAGTCCTTGAGAGCACCAAGATAGAGTTTCTTCAAACCAGGAACAACGTACTTAACTCGATCAGGTCGAAGGTTAGGTTTACCTAGATAGGGTTCGGTAACAATTAAATCAATTGATTGATTAACTTTTTTAGAAACGTGAGTGGCATCGGCTAGGAAAACTTCAGCTTGGAGGTCAAGGGCTTTGAGGTTGGCTTGAGATTGATCAACTTTTTTCTGAACAATATCACTACCAAGAGTACGGAAACCAAGTTGACAGGCCTCAACCAAGATCCGACCAGAACCACAGAAAGGATCCAGTAAGGTTAAGTCTTGAGGTTGACCTGAATAAGGGGTGAGATTGATTAAACTGCGGGCAATTTTAGGTGGGAGGATACCAGAACGAGCATCAGCAAAAGGCAAACGACGATCTTTGTCTATCCATTGACGATAGTCGTGAGTCCAGATGGTTCGGTAGAGAGCTTTTTGATCTTGATCAAGGAAGAACTCATCAACTGATTTTTTTTGGAGAATAACAGGGGTAAGACCGGAATAATGATGAGACTTGATGAAACGGGAAGGAGCAGAAATATTGTCTTTAACCTCAGAGTTAAACTCCCGAGGCAAATCACCTTTGAGGGAAGAAAAAGAGAAGTTCTTATGCTCAACCAAAGAAGCCAGTTTAGCCGGAGAAAGATCTGTCTGATCAAGTTTGACAGCTAGTTTAAAACTGGTACCAAGATAGTCAACCATGGAGATAGCCTTTTTCTGACTAGGAGCAGAGAAGGTATAGATAGAGGGATAGAGTGATTTGGCTTGAGGCAAACGAGCCTTAATTTCCTCAGCAGTCAGGCTGTTATATCGGCCAGTAAAGAGAATGAAATCCATTATTTTTGTTTGATGGCAGTAACCGTCAGAGAACTGAGCATGGGACGGAAACCAACAACACGGCGGTAACGAGACTTAGCTCGGTAACGAGCAACACGAAGTTTATCTCCCTTATCAGTCTTTTCCAGTTTGAGGTCAACAGAAGCATCTTTGACATGAGGCTGACCAATAGTGGTTTTGTCGCCATCGGTAAGCAAAAGAACCTCTTTAACAGTCAAGGTTTTACCAGGTTGTAGATCAAGTTTGTCGATGACTAATTTGTCGCCTTGTTTGACCAAGTATTGTCGAGGACCAATCTGGATGACGGCAAAAAGTTCTGGAGTAGTTTTTTTAGTAGCCATAGGAAATAGCAGTTAGTGACGGCGTAATTATAGCTTGTGAAGGTGGCTCAAATCAAGCAAATTGAAGTGGAGACCTAAAATCATAAGAAAACTAATCAAGGAACTACCACCATAAGAAAAGAGAGGTAAAGTAATACCAGTAACCGGTGCCAGACCAAGATTCATGGCCAAATTAACCAAAACCTGGAAAGAAAAAAGGAGAACAACACCAAGGCTAACCAGGTAGTGTTTATCATTTTTAAGCTGACGAGTGTGATTAAGAACCTCGTTGATAATGATGAAGTAACCAGTAAAAAGGAGCAGAGAACCAATGAGGCCAAATTCCTCAGCAAAAGAGGCAAAAATAAAGTCGGTATGTTTCTCAGGTAAATACTGAAGGTGTGACTGAGTACCTAAACCAACCCCTTTACCAATGATCTTGCCTGAACCAACGGCGATGATGGACTGGATAACATTGTAGCCACTGTTGTCCGGATCACCGTAAGGGTTAATGAAGCTGGTAAGTCTCTCCATTTGATAAGGTTTAACAAATTGGAAAGCCAGGGGGAGAGTAATGGCTAAGGCAGCCAGGAAGGCCAGAGTGGTCTTCCAGTTAAGATGGGTGAGATAGGCTAAAGCAATGGGCAAGAAGAAAAGAACAATAGCCGAACCAAGGTCTGGTTGAAGAAAAATCAAACCAGCTGGTAAAGCGGCTAAGGCAATGAATTTAAACCAAGAAAGCAGATCACGGAGTCCATCTTTGGTGATATAGTCGGCATAAAAGAGAAGGAGAAGGAACTTGGCTAATTCAGAGGTTTGAAGAGGAAAAAGTCCTAGATCGATCCATCGAGTTGAACCACGGATAGTTTTACCAATGAGTAAAGTGAGTAAAAGAAGAAAAACCGAGAAGATATAGACAGCTTTAGAGATACTAAAGAAAAGATTAATATCAATTCGGGAGATAAAAAACATTAACAAGAGACCAGCAACAAAGAAAATCAATTGGTGAAGAAAAAGATGAGGGACAGTACTCCAGATAGTGATGAAACTAAAAAGACTAATGAGACCAAGAGCAAAGAGGGTACGAGATCGGGCACTGCCCATAAACTAAGATAACTTTTTAACCTGAAGACTCTTCCCTAGCGTGAGTTTATCTGCTAAGGTTTTTTGTTTAATATCTGCAGCAAATTCTTCTGGATACTCAGGTAAGACAACTTCGACACGTTCATCTAGACGACAACCGGCTTGTTTACGAGCAGACTGAATGGAGCGGATGATTTCACGGGCTAGACGTTTTTTTTCTAAATGAGGAGTAATGTTGGTACTAAGTCTTACTTCTATTTTAGTACCCAAATCAAAGGAAACATGTTCAACATTAAGTTCATCTTTAATTAATTGAATTAAAGTGTTACTGAAATCAATACCTTTAAAACTCTGTCCTGAAATTTTAATAGAATCTAGAGGCTGCCTGGTGGGAATATTTTTTTCTTTTCTTTGGGCATTACCTAGCTCACAAATCTTTCTTACCAAAGCCATTTGATTGAGTATAGTTTTTTCCTGAGGAAGATGATCTGTCTTGGGCCAGTCTTGTAGATGGACTGATGTCTCACCAGTGAGATGACGGTAAAGAGACTCAGAGATGAAAGGAATGATAGGAGCGACAGCCTCAAAGAAGGTTTTGAAGACGGTGTAAAAGACGGTATAAGCGGTTTGGCGATCCTGATCATCAGCAGCGCTAGGGCCAACACGGTCACGAGAACGACGGATGTACCAGGTGGAAAGATCGTTAACAAAAGGTCTGATCTGATCAACGGCCTTATGAATACGGTAAGCAGAAAGTTCTTTCTCAATCTGATCAACAGTTTGTTTGAGACGAGTAAGAATCCAAGTATCTAAAGAAGTGAGTTTTTTAGGTAGTTGATCATTAACAGTCCAACCATCAACAGCAGCATAGTTGGCAAAGAACTTGTAAGAGTTAAAGAGAATCATGAGGACAGTCTTGATCTGTTCCTGCCAGTCATTCTCAGAAATGGAGATATCTTGACCATAAACAATGGGACTACCCATGAGATAGAGGCGGAGAGCGTCGGCACCGAATTTCTTTAAACTCTCTTTAGGATCAGGATAGTTACTGTAAAGTTTGCTCATCTTTCGGCCGTCACTACCAAGAATGACACCAGAGACAATAACATTGTTAAAGCTATGAGAGTCAGAGAGAGCAGTACTTAAGACGTGAGTGACATAGAACCAGGCCCGAAGCTGACCGGTGTATTCAGTGATAAAGTCAGCTGGGAAGCCGTCTTTAAACTTATCCTTATTATCAAAAGGATAGTGAATCTGGGCGTAAGGCATAGAACCAGATTCAACCCAACAGTCAAGAACTTCAGGAACTCGTTTAACTTCTTTCTGACACTTGGGACAAGTGACGGTAATATCATCGATAGCCGGTCGGTGAAGATCAGTAACCTTCTGACCAGACTCCTCTTCGAGTTCTTTAATAGAGCCGGGGATATAGCGATAGCCACAGTCCTGACACTCCCAGACAGGTAGAGGGGTACCCCAGTAACGACTACGAGAGATACACCAGTCAGGAGCATTAGCTATCCCCTGTTGGAAACGACCCTCCTTGAAATGGGGTGGCACCCAGTTAATGGGTTGGTTGTTCTTCAAAAGTTTGTCTTTGATGGACTGGACATCCATATACCAAGATTCTTGGGCCTTGTAGATGAGAGGGGTCTGACAACGATGACAGTGAGGATATGAGTGGGTGTAGGGATGTTGATAAAGGACTAGTCCCCTATCCTTCAAATCGTCAAGAATAATCTGGTTGGCTTTTTTGAAGTAAATACCAGAAGCAACCTTAATGTTTTTAAACAACTTACCAGTATCATCAATGGTGTCGAACATACTAAGATGATGTTGTCGACCAAGTTCGGTGTCATCTTCACCAAAACCAGGGGCAATGTGGACAATACCGGTACCATCTTCCATGGTGACGAAATCGGCAGAATAGACTTGGAAGTCATTTTTGCCAGCAGGGAAGTATTGATAAAGAGGAGTAAAACTGCGACCAACAAGTTGCTGACCTTTGAAAGTCTCGATAACCTGGTAAGGATCTTTCTTGAAAACAGCTTCAAGTCGTTTAGTGGCTAGAATGTAGACTTTGTTTTCAAATTTGACTCGGGAATAATCTTCATTGGCATCAACAGCTAAAGCGGCATTAGCAGGTAAAGTCCAAGGGGTAGTAGTCCAAGCAAGGAAATAATCGTCAGATTCAGTATCTTTAAATTTAACAAAAACAGCTGTATCAGTAACATCTTGATAAGAGTTATCCATGGAGACCTCAAAGTTAGAGATAGGAGTAGAACAGCGAGGACAGAAGAGAGAGACACGCTTACCTTTGTAAATAAGCTTTTTGTCATAAAGTTGTTTGAAAACCCAGATGACAGACTCCATATAGTCCTGGTCCATGGTGCGGTAGGAGTTGGCGAAGTCGACCCAACGACCGATATGGTCAACATACCACTCCCATTCATCAGAGGTCTGGCTGACGTAGTTGGCACAGGCTTGAGTAAATTTACCAATACCAATTTTCTCGATATCCTTTTTAGATTTAAGACCAAGTTTTTCCTCAACTTTGTTTTCGGCAGGTAAACCATGACAGTCCCAACCCCAGACACGATCAACGTGCTTACCTTTCATGGTCTGAAAACGAGGAACAACATCTTTAATGATGCTACCTAAAAGATGGCCGTAGTGAGGCAAACCAGTGACAAAAGGAGGACCGTCATAGAAAACGTACTCGTCACCACCTTGACGTTGATCAAGAGACTGTTGAAAGATGTTCTCTTTCTGCCAGTAGGACAAAACTTCTTCCTCTAGTTTAGAAGGTGAATAAAAAAAGTCGATGGGTTTAATTTTTTTAGTCATAGATATTAAAAAACCCGCTAAGTGGGTGCGGGATTAGAGTCAGACTGACGGTACCATCTAATTGTTTAACTTAATGACAGCTTTGACGGGCTTACCCGGAGAGGTCTAATAAGGAGAACCTGTTCTTCCCTCGGCTCGTTTGTTGATAGCAAACTCAAACGCCTTGATTATTTGTCAATATGGGTAATTATAACAAAAGAAAAGTTATTTATTCCTCAAGAAAGCAGGAATATCGAGGTCATCCTCGATAGTGACTTCATTGTGCTCAATCTGACTAAGATCAACTTTTTTGCCTGTTGGTTTAGTTTTGGGGGTATCTACTTCGGTTTCTTTCTTGACTGATTTCTTTTTAGGTTTGTCTTCTTCTTTAGAAAATTGGTCTTCAACACGGAAGGAAGGCATATCTGGTCTAACCTGACTCATCAGGTTATGGAGTTGAGCTCGGTTTTGGTCAAAACCAGTGGCGATAACAGAGATCTTGATATCTTCTTTCATCTCCGGTCTGATGGTAGTACCAAAGATGATGTTGGCGTCAGGATCAGAGGCTTCGGTAATGAGATTAGCGGCCTCGTTAACCTCAGACATAGACAGATCTTTACTACCAGTAATATTAAAGAGAATACCTCTAGCGCCCTCGATATTAACTTCGAGTAGAGGTGAGTTAACGGCCATCTCAGCTGCCTTGCGAGCTCGGTTATCACCGGAAGCAATACCAATACCCATAAGAGCAGTACCGGCATTAGTCATGATGGCACGGACATCGGCAAAGTCAACGTTGATTAAACCAGGAATAGTGATCAAGTCAGAGATGCTTTGAACTCCTTGAGAAAGAACCGAGTCAGCTAAAGCAAAGGCGTCGGTGAGAGATTGTTCTTTTTTAACTACATCGATGATTTTCTGGTTGGGAATGACGATGAGAGTGTCAACTTGATCCTTGAGGCGGTCAATACCTTCTTCAGCTTGAACCATGCGACGAGAACCTTCGAAAGTAAAAGGTTTAGTGACAACGGCAACGGTAAGAGCCCCGACATCACGGGCGATTTGAGCAATGACAGGAGCAGCACCAGTACCGGTACCACCACCTTCACCGGCAGTGACAAAAACCATGTCAGTATCTTTGAGAAGATTGGCAATTTTTTCGCGGGATTCTTCGGCAGCGGCTTGACCAATTTCTGGGTTAGAGCCGGAACCCAAACCTTTGGTGAGTTTTTCACCAATTTGGAGTTTGATGTCAGCATTACTGGCCAGAAGAGCTTGCATGTCAGTATTGACAGCAATGAACTCGACACCTTGGATGTCGCCTTCAGTGACCATGTAGTTGACGGCGTTGTTACCGCCACCACCGATACCTAAGACTTTGATCTTAGCGAATGAATTAAGATCAGGTTTGACTAGTGCCATGGCTTATAGCTTAACACATATTTTCTAGTTAGGGCAGGAAGGATTTAAAGAAAGCAGTGATCTTTTTACCGATGTCTTGTGAAGGGACTTTTTTGAAGACAGAAGAGAAGTTGACGGAGACGGGTTTTCTTTCGGGAATGACTCGTGAAGTCTGAAAATTGATTAAGCCAACAGCGGTAGCGTAGGCGGGTGAATCAATCTCTTCAGTTAAACCATGAAGCCCAGAAGGATTACCAATTCTGGTTGGTAATTGAATAACTCGACGACAAGCATCAGCAGCAATGACGGTCTGACTACCGCCACCAGTGAGAACAATACCAGCTGGGGCTTGACCGGCAAAACCGGATTTTTTGATAGTAGAAGCGACCAGAGAGAAAATTTCGTTAAGACGAGGTCTGATGATGCCTTCGGTAAGACTTTTACGAGAAATCTTTTTAATGTCTTCTTTGATACCGAGTTTAGCCAGATTAATCTCATCAGTTGATTTGAAACTGGTTGGTTCACCTTTAATAGTGGAGACATGGTGTTTAATTTTTTCAGCACTATCAAGACTAACCATGAGACCAATAGCTAAATCGTCGGTGATTTTGCGAGCACCAATGGGGATAACGGCTGAGTAGCTGCAAGCACCTTCGATGTAGATGCTAATGTTAGTAACACCGGCACCAATATCAACAAGAACAACACCTAGTTCTTTTTCTGTTTCACTAAGAACCGAGTGAGAAGAAGCCAGACCAGAGAAGACAATAGCTTCAACCTCAATACCAATCTCGTTAACACATTTGGTAATGTTTTTAATGGCAGTAGTTGAGCCAGTAACTAAATGTGCTTCAGTCTCAAGACGAACGCCGGACATACCAACCGGGTCTTTGATACCCTTTTGAGAATCAACGACATACTCACGAGGAAGAACATGGATGATTTCTCGAGACGAAGGTAGAGAAACGGCCCGAGCGGCTTCGATAACACGGAAGATATCTTCTTGAGAGATCTCCCCTTCCGGCTCGGTAATAGCAACAACCCCTTGGCTGTTCTGCGATTTGATGTGTTCACCAGAGATGGAGATGAGAGCGGAATCAATGTTAAAACCAGCCATTCTTTCAGCGGCCTCAACACAGTCAGTAATGGAAGTAACCGCATCTTCAATATTAACAATCTGGCCCTTACGGATTCCCCGACTAGGAAGAGTAGCCACACCAACAACATTAATCTTTTCAGGATTCTCTGATGAAGGTAGAGTGATGAGACAGGTAATCTTACTGGAACCGATGTCGATAGCGTTGATGCTGTGTGCTTTAGCCATAGTTAGCGTATAACCGGGTGCTGAAAACGAAGATCATAGAGACGCGCACCTGGTTTGATTGTAGACAGTGAGGAGATAGATTGTAAAGCGGAGAAAGTTTTTTCCAGGTCGGCGGAGAGGGAAATAACCGTGTCAGGAAAGTTATCAGGCTTAAAAAAATAGTTAGTATTAAATAGGTAGTGATGAGGCGGATGAAGATCAGTATCAATCTGGTGGTAGAGAGTATAGAAATTAGTTAATTGATCAGGGGTCGGCTTATGATCAAAGATAATAGAAACGGAAGTGGTTTCTTCCTGAGCAGGAATAAGCTGACCAGAGGACTGGAGTGAGTAAGGTTGGGCTGACTGAGAGGAGATGAAAAGCTGTAACTCATTAATAGGAGAGGAGAATGAGGCCGATGAGGTAGCTTGAAAAGATAGATAAGGGGTTTGAGTAACAAGATAGACAGAAACGGGTAGAACTGGCTGGGCTTCAAGGTAAAGATGAAGAGAGCCAGGTAGAGAAAGTTTAATCTGGTAGTCATCAAGGGGATAAGATTGAGAAACATCGTCAATAAGTTGTTGACGATTGAAAGAAAAAAGGAACTGATCTTGGTATCGAGACAGAAGTTGGTTAATTTCTACCGGACACTCCCCTACTGGAGTGGAACAACTAAGATGACGTAGTCGAAAAAGGGAATTTAGGAGCAAAAAAATCAAAGGAATAATGAGAAAAGGAACCAGATAACGCAGAAAGGAGAGTTTGAAAGGCGAGGTACGAATGCGAGTAGTTTTTCGCTTTGATTTAAATAAGGGCATTTATGTGCTTGAGTATCTTCTCGGCAGCATTGAGAGGAAGCGAACAGGATTTAGGCTTCTTTTTAGTAGAAACTTGATCAATAGCCTGGGCCAAGGTGTCAGAAGAAAGGTCTTTCTCTTCGAGGATGAGACTGGCGGTGTCTTTGTTAGCTAGCTTGGCATTAAGAAACTGTTCGTTGTGAGAAACCCAAGGAATAGGGATAAAAACAACTCTTTGATTTAATAAACGAAGTTCGTAGGTCTGATGGGCTCCGGCACGACTAACGACCAAGTGAGCCGATTGAAGATATGAAGCAGCCTCTTTGGAAAAGAAGTAAGGGGCATAATGATAACGATCTTGGTGGTCTCCAAGTGAGGCTTTAAGTCGACGGGCTTTGTCAGCATCTTTAGTCATAGTGTTGGCACCAGTTTGGTGGACGACGGTATATGTCTTGACCAGTTCAGGAATAAGAGGGAAAACAGCTTGGTTAATAATATGAGAACCTTGTTTACCGCAAGTAATATAGAGCAATTTGGGAGAGAACTTCTTTTTGAGTGATTTATCGGTCAGTTGAGTCCGTAAAGGTAAACCAACAACGGTAGTTTTGTTTTTAGGAAAGTTACGGCTGGAACTAGGATGAGTGAGGAGAATCTGTTTAACGAAAGGAATGACAGCTTTGTTGGCCCAACCAATAGTAACGGTCTGTTCGTGGGTGATGGCCGGGATACCAAGTATCCAAGCAGCAATAACGATAGGGACACTGAGATAGCCACCGGAAGAGAAAACCAGATCGGGTTTTTGTTGAAGGAGGTAAATAAAAGCCTGAAAGAAACCAAGAATGATCTTGATGTATTCGAGAGGATTAGTTTGACGATAGAAACGACCGGTTTTAAGTTCAAGAAAAGGGATGTTTTCTTTGGTAACTTCCTGGTATTCAGCAGAAAGACTCTTACTACCCCGGGTGGCAAATTTATGACCAACCCAGACAGGTTGGTAACCTTGTTTACGAGCCAAAAGAGCCACTACTAAAGTAGAGTTATGATGACCGCCGGTGAAAAGAATCTTTTTTTTAGTCATGATTAGTGTTGAGCGATGCTAGCTAATATACCTAAAGAGATGAAGGTACTAATGAGTGAGGTACCACCGTAGGAAATGAGAGGGAGAGGCATACCGGTGAGAGGCAAAAGAGCCACCATCGAGCCAAGGTTAACAAAAATTTGGGTCAAGAGCAACAAAATAACACCAGAAGCAAGTAATTTACTGGTTTGTGACGAGGCTTGGTGAGCAATTTTGAAACCAGTTAAGAGCAAAAAGAGAAGTAAAATAACAAGGATGGAAGCGCCAATAAAACCAAGTTCTTCGGCGATGACAACAAAGATAGAGTCTGTGGTCGATTCAGGTAGATAGGCATATTTCTGACGAGATTTACCTAGACCAATGCCAGTTAGACCACCAGAGCCGAGACCAAGAAGAATTTGGTTAACGTGATAAGAGGCACCCAGAGGATCCTGGGTAGGATCAAGAAAGGTGGTCAAACGACGAAGACGATAAGAGGAGCTAAGAATAAGTATGAGACCAAGACCAGCCATGGCGACAACAACAGGTAAAAGTTTCTTTAAGTCAGCACCAGAAAGATAATAAAGAAGGAAAGAGGTGCTGGCGACGAGAACAGAAGTACCTAGATCAGGTTGAAGCAAAAGGAGAAGAAGAGAAAAAGCAACTAGGGCGAGAAAGTGAGATAGGGGTCGAGGCTGAGAAAGCCAGGTAGAGAGATAAAGAACAAGAGCAAGTTTAAAAAATTCTGACGGTTGGAAGTGGATCGGACCAAGAACCAACCAACGCCGAGCACCTTGGAGTTCGGGACCAAGACCGGGAATGAAAACGAGCAACATAAGGAGAAGAGAGAAAATAAAGATAGGTAAGGAAACCTGGGAAAAGATACGGGGGTGAAAACGAGAAAGAAGGAGGAAAGAACCAATACCAACGACCAACCAAACCAGTTGGTTTTTAACAAAATGAAATTTGTCTTGAAAGTCAGTAAAAGCTTCAACAACAGAAGAGTTGTAAATAGCAATCAGACCAAGGAGAGAAAGAAGAATAGCCAGAAAGAACAAACGACGGTAAGGGGTGGCAGATGATTGGCGGGAAGCTGACATGATTAAATTAAAGCTAGCCAGAGACCAAAGATGACCAGGACGATGTTAACTAACCAAGCCCGCTGAACAATTTTAGGTTCGGACCAACCTCGCTTGAGTAACCAGTAGTGGATAGGAGCGATAGGGAGGATACGACGATGGAAAAATTTGAGCCAGAAAAGCTGGATTAGGCTGGAGAAGCCATCGATTAAAAAGGGTAAACCAACAATAAACAGAGCAACAACTTTGCCGGTAAGTAAACCAACGACAGCCAGAGTGGCACCAAAGGAAAGAGCACCAACATCACCCATAAACAGACGGGCGGGATAGACATTAAAGTAAAGGAAAGCAAGTAAACCACCGAGCCAGAGGGCAATAAAGAGAGAAAGAGGGATATCAAGGATAGAAGCAGAGAGGATAAGAAAACCAAAGAGAGCAATCATCAATAGACCTGGAGCCAGACCATCCATACCGTCAGTAATATTAACGGCGTTGGAGAAAGCGACGACAAGAAAGGCAGCCAGGAGGATAAACCAAGGACCAAAGTTAACTACACCAAGAAAAGGAATATTAACGATATCAATACCGAGATTAAAGTAGAGTAAACTACCGATAACCAAACCAAGAACAGATTGAATAGCAAACTTACGACCAGTCTTTAAACCAGAGTAACCTCGTTCCTTTTCTAACTCCAGAAAACCAATGACATCATCATAAAGCCCCAGTAAACCAAAGGTGACAAAAGTGAAGAAAAGGACATTCATTTCCTCATTGAGAGGATAAGAATGAGTGATCTCCAAACCAAGTAAACGAAGAATTGGAAAAGCCAAGGCAAAGAGAATGGTGACAACAAGAAGGATAATTAGTCCCCCACCCTCAGGTGTACGGGATTTGGAACGGATGTGGGAAGAAGCGGCATCTTTCTTAGAACGAGAAACGGCTGATTTACGTTTATAAAAACGAAAATGATAAAGAAAGTTAATAAAAGGCACGATGGCCAAGCTGTGGATCAGAAATGAGAGGACGATAACAGCTAGGATGAGTGACATATATAAGTATTTTAACTTCTGTAAGAGCTAAAGTAAAAGCTGACGAGCAATATTAAACCAGAGAGGAGCAGCAGTTTCGGCTCCCCAGATAGAGGTTTGAGGTTCGGTTAAGGTAACTAACATGGTGTAACGGGGCTGATCGGCAGGAAAATAGCCAATAAAACTAGTAATGGTCTTGTCGGGATCATAGGTACCTTCAACGGGGATTTGAGCAGTACCAGTCTTACCGGCAATAGTGATACCAGCAGGTTTGGCCCATTTAGCTTCACCTTGATTAACGGCCTGGATGAGCATAGCAGTGATCTGTTGAGAGGTTTCCAAGGAAACGACTTGATGAGAAGATGGTGTTGGTGCTGGACTACCGTCGATAGATTGAATCAAGGTGGGTGAAATAAGAGTACCGAAGTTAGCCAGAGCGTTAAAAGCGGTGATTAATTGAAGACGAGTAACAGCAATACCCTGACCAAAGGAGTTGGTGGCCAGATCAGTCGGGGCCATACGGTCAGGATCTTTAAGTTGACCAGCAACTTCTTCTTGGAGTTGGGCACCGGTTAATTGACCAAAACCATAGTTGTCTAGATAGTCAATCATGTTGTCAGCACCAAGTTGACGGGCAACAAAAACCATACCAGTATTATCAGAATGAACGATGACATCAGTCATGGTTGAGTCAGGGTAATAAACATCGTTCCAGGTCTTGATAGTGTACTCACCAATAATAACCGGACCGGAACAGATATCACACTTGGTATCGGGTTCGATTAAGTCTTCATTGAGAGCGGCGGCCATAATTAAAGGTTTAAAGACCGACCCAGGTTCGAACAGATCAGCTACGACAGGATTTTTGTAAACATCAGTGGGAAAGTCCGAGTAATTGGCCGGGTCATAGTTAGGAAAGCTAGCCATAGAGGTAATCCGGCCTGTGCTTGGTTCCATAACAATGACAGTGCCATTCTTAGCACCATAACGATCGATGCCTTGTTTAAGGGCTTGTTCAACTAAAAATTGCTCTGTTTTGTTGATAGTAGTAGTAAGAGAACGACCTGACTGGCTTTGAAGAAGACTGTATTGGCCGATGAGGATGGGGTTACCATAAGCATCTTTCTCTGTTCTAACTTTACCGGAACGACCTTTGAGTTGCCGATCATAGTAGCCTTCCAGACCAAAATAGCCTTGTTCTTGACCGGCAATATCTTTGCCAACAAAACCAAGTAAATGAGCAGAAAGACTAGCTTCTGGATAGTAGCGGATAAATTCTTCTTCCAGACCAAGCCCAGTCAAAGAAAGCTGATTAATGGTATCTTTTTGTTCCTCAGTCAGATAGTGCTTAAGAGAAACCCAGTTGGAAGTGAGAGCAAAACGTTCTTCTAAAAATTCCTCTGTTTGCTGAAGCATATCTTCTTGAGTAAGAACGACTTCGGCTCCGGGGGTGGCTGCTGGAGGAGTGGGGGCGAGAATGGGGGTAAGCTGATTAATGACCTGTTGACTCTCTTCTTCTAGTTGAGGTTTGTAAACATAGAGATGATAGAGTTGTTCGGTACCAACAAGTAAACGGCCTTGATTGTCATAGATATCACCTCTTTTGGCTTGAAGAAGGCTAGTCTCTTGGTGTTGACGGTTGGCCTTAGTAGCTAGCTGAGGACCACGGATAATCTGCCAGTAAAAAAGCCTGACGAGAATAAGAAGGAAAAGAAGGGGGGTGAGACGAGCAATGAGTTTAAGCCGGAAAGAAGTCAGCTGAGAAACAGACTTAGTCATGACTCAATGATAGAGGAAGCTGAGCGACGGAGCTAGAGTCAGGTAGGATGACGAGGTCATTAGTAGGTCGGAAGCCAAGTTGTTCAGCTTTGGCAGTGAGGGTTTGGAGGTTGGTCATAGAGTTAATACGGTAGCTAAGGAGACGGTTTTCTTCTTGGAGAGTTTGGCTTTGGGCATAAATTTGGTCAACAATGACACCTTGAGTGGCTAAAGTGTTGGTAGCCACTAGATTAGCCACAGCTAAGATGGCCACGATCGAGTAGACGGTAATAATAAGTTGTTTAAGTTTCTTGTTCATTTTGTTTTTTGTAGAATTCGCAGTTTAGCGCTACGAACTCGAGGATTAATTGTTAATTCCTGTGAGTCAGGGACTAAAGGTTTCTTAGTAGTAACACGGAGGGAGTACTGATCAGCCTGCTGAGCAAAGTGTTTAACGAGACGATCTTCACCAGAGTGGAAAGAGATAATGCCGAGGTAACCTTGTGGGGCAAGCAGAGAAGGTAATTGAGGTAGAGTGGTGCGGACGACCTCACGTTCAAGATTGACAGCCATGCGTAAGGCCATGAAGACCTTAGTAGCAGGATGGAGTGAAGTTTTCTCCTTCTTGGTCTGAATAACCAGATCAGCTAATTGCTTAGTAGTAGTGAGCGGTTGGTGCTGACGAGTATCGACGATGGCTTGAGCTAGACGGTGAGCTTCTTTTTCTTCAACTAAAGTGAAGAGTTTAATCAGTTCTTTCTTGCCTAAAGCCCGGAGAAGATCAGCGGCAGTGACTTGGAGTTGAGGATCTAAACGCATGTCCAGGGGTTGATCTTGCTGAAAACTGAAGCCGCGTTCAGGTGAGAGAACCTGGTATTGAGAGGGACCGAGATCAGCTAAGATAGCCTGGAAGGGCGGTAGGTGAAGTTGCTGAGCCAAAGAACCAATATCTTTCATATTGGCATTGATGATGAGCCAGTTAAATTGAGGTAGTTGATCGAACTGCTGTTGAGAGTTGACGATTAGAGGAGAAAAACGGTCAGGAACAAACTGGGTAGCCCGTTGAATAGCTTGAGGATCAACATCAAGACTGACAACTCGAATACTAGCCTGAAGAGCCTCCTGGGTGTGTCCCCCGTCCCCTAGAGTGAGGTCAAGGAGGAGATCACCGGAATGAAGGTGAAGTAGATCAACAATACGGCCAGCAAAGGCAGATTGGTGACGTGGAATAGAGCTGGTCATATATCCAATTCGGCTAATTGATCATCGATCTTATCGATTTGACGTGTTACTTTATCAATGTGCTGGTGGTAGTGGTCCTTATCCCAGATTTCAATTCTGGTTAGAGCGCCAGCTACCACGACTTGTTTTTTTAAGTTTGCTTGATCTCTTAAGTATTGAGGGAGAAGAGTGCGCCCCTGCTTGTCCAAAGAGAGGGGTGTGGCTGACTGGACGAGAAGACGTATAAATTGACGGGCGGAACGATTGGTTAGCGGTAGTGAGGCCAGCTTCTTGGAGAGCTTTTGCCAGTATGAGTCGGGGAAAAGAAAGAGGCAGCCATCCAGACCCCGAGTGATGACGCCACCAGACTGAAGTTGACGGCGAAACTGAGCGGGAATGGCTAGACGTCCTTTGTTTTCGATTTGATGGTAATGGCGTCCAATAAACATAGTGCATAAAGGGCAGTTTTTATTAATTTCGTGGCTAAATTTTAATGTTAGAGGGTGGTTCACCACCATTCACCACCTTCAAGTATGCGCAAAAAAAATACCCTTGTCAAGAGGCAGTTTGAGGCAGTTTTAGCGATTAAAGTAAGGGGGATTAAAAATTAGCGGAGGAGGACAATTGGACCAAGAATATAGAAGGTTTGAGTCTCTTCCCTACCCTGGAGATCATCACGGATAATATCAACGCTACGAGACCAAGGTGATTGATCAAGATCAAAACTAATGGTCTGACCATCAGAGTCGAAGTCGACTGATTGGTAATCCTGACCGTCGTAAATGAGGACAGAAGCAACTTCTTTAGCCTGAACAGACATCTGGCCAGAGATGTTTGATGAAGAGGAAGTAATAGCCAAAGGATAGAGATAGGGATCACCATCAAGATCGGCTGGTAAACCAAGAGTATCAACCAGTAACTGATAACCAGTAGAGTCCGGGGTATAGGTAAAACGGCCATCGGTGGTGGTAACAGAGTCTTCAGTAACAAAGGAGAAAGCACCTTTAAGAATATGGAGACTATCATCCTTGTTTAAGGATAATTTGACCTTAGTGGAACCAGAAACCAGGTCCTGATCAAAACTACATTTACCACCGGCAGAACAACTACCAAGTAGGAAGGCTTGAGCAAAGTCATCATTACCAGGAGAGTCAATGTTGGAGCGAGCACCTTTGAGGAGATCACCAGAGAGATATTCAATATCAACGGTGGCTGATTCAACCTGATCAGCTCGGTCAAGATAGAGGGTGAGAAGTTTACCAGTTGAGTGTTGAGTGAGTAGAAAGAAGGGGCGTTGAGAATAATCAAGCTCGTTGATAAGTAATTGAGATTCATCAACCGTGTCAGCAGTGTCTTTCTTGCCACAAGCAGAAAGGAAGATGGCGGGGACGATTAGTAGGAGAGCGAGGTACTTTCTCATAGAGACTAGTATTTCAAGAAATCTTCAAGCTTGTCAAGACCGACGCGTTCTTGTTTGGTGGTGTCACGATGTCTAACAGTGACGGTGTCGTCCTCAAGAGTGTCAAAATCGATGGTAATACAGTAAGGGGTACCGATCTCGTCTTGGGAGTAGTAACGCTTACCGATATTACCCCGTTCATCCCAAGCGATGTTGGTTTTGGAGGAAAGACGTTGATAAACTTGCTGGGCTTTGGAGACAATATCAGGTTTGTTTTTGAGGAGGGGGAAAACAGCGGCCTTGAAAGGAGCTAGACGAGGATCAAGAGAGAGATAGACACGTTTCTTGTCAGCATCTTCACGATAAGCTTCGAGAAGGAAGATGAGTGTGGCCCGATCAGCACCAGCCGAGGTCTCAACAATCCAGGGAATGAAGGAGTCACCTTGGTCATCAGTAACACTAAGATCTTTGCCAGAGAACTCGGAATGACGGCCGAGATCCCAGTCACCGCGGTGATGAATACCTTCCATTTCTTTCCAACCACCAAAGTCGGTTTTGTATTCAATATCCTCAGCAGCCTTGGCATAATGGGCTAGTTTGTCTTTGGGGTGAGGTTGAAGACGAAGTTTGTCCTTGGCAATACCTAGGTCTAGATACCAATCAAAGCGTTGTTGTTTCCATTGTTGGAAGACATCCATAGATTTTTTCTCATCAGGTTTGACAAAGTATTGCATTTCCATTTGTTCAAATTCACGGGTGCGGAAAGTAAAGTTTTTGGGAGTGATTTCATTACGGAAAGATTTACCGATCTGAGCAATACCGAAAGGAATTTTTTGACGAGTAGAGTTATAAACATTAAGAAAGTTAAGATAGATACCCTGACAGGTTTCGCCACGGAGGTAAACAGGATCTTTATTATCATCAGTTAAACCAAGTTTAGCTTCAACCAGGAGATTGAAATTCTTAGGGGGAGTAAGTTCCCCACCACAGTCAGGACAAACGGTCTGTTTGTCTTCCTGGAGAGAATCAGCGCGGAAACGGTGGTGACACTGTTTACACTCAACTAGGGGATCGATAAAGTTGTCGACGTGGCCGGAAGCCTGCCAAGTCTTAGGATGCATGAAGATGGCTGAGTCGAGACCAACAATATCCAGACGTTGGTGAACCATAGTTTGCCACCAGTGGGATTTAATGTTGTTTTTAAGTTCAACACCGAGAGGACCATAGTCATAGACGCTGGAAAAACCGCCATAAATCTCTGAGGATGGATAGATGAAACCACGGCGTTTGGAAAGGGAGACAATTTTATCTAGGGTAGTCGGTGAACTCATATGCGTTTATTTTAACCTATTTTATTTAAGTTTGATTTGTTTACTTTTGAGGCGTTTGTTGATGATACCTTCAAAATGGCTAATGAGATGGCGAGGACTAGTTTTGTCAGGGAGAGGAAAGCCGAGGTGACGGAGAAGATAGAGCTGGAAGTCGGTTGATAGTTGACGACTTTGGGGACTATAGTCGAGTTGGTTTAACTTGTGAAGATAGTTTTTGAGAGAGAGAAAGAGTTGTTCATCTTCCTGATCGTGAGCAAGCAAGTGATTAAGAATCTCGGTAAGGTAGAAAATGGAACGGGAAAAATGAAGGTCCTGTTTGAGGTGGATAAAGTCGTTGATAAGTTCAACTTGAGTGAGGATTTGAGGTGAGCGACCACGAGCAACCTGGAACTTAATTAGATTAAGCAAGTCAAGATGACCAGATTTACGAGACTTGGGTCGACGAACACCTTTAGCCAAAGTATCGATCAGGCCGTGATGCTGACTGACAATGGTGGCGTATTTATCAGCCTCTCCCCCATCAAGAAGACGGATGACGATACCAACATCGGTGAAAGAAGGATTCATGCCCCTATTCTAGAATGAGTTCCTGGTCGGAGTCGATAGCAAATTCGAAAGGACGACCGTTGTAGATAATAGAGTGGGTAATGGCCGGCTTACCTGGTTGTTTCTGGACAAAAAGTCGGTAAGGATCAGCGGCGGAGAAAGGAAGGGTGTAGGTGAAGACTAGCTTACTGGTGGATTGGGGTCTCATGGTAAAGAAGACTTCAAAAACAGTCTTACCAAGATCTTCGCCAACTTTTTCTTCAACTTCGGAACCAACAACAGAAACTAACTGACTACCGAGAGGAACGTAGAGTCTGACCCAGTCACGATAGGTGCCGTTAAGACAGAGTTCACCGGCCTCAAGATTACAATTAGAACCCGGTTCAGGGTTGTTGTAGTTAATGGTGACGGTCTTGGTGATGGTATCACCGGAGACCTCGATCTCTTGTTCGACATCACGCTGGATAAAGAGGTCGGATTTAGCTCCACCGAAGTTAGTATCGCTGATATGGAGATAGTCTTGATCGTAGTCAAGTATGCGACCGGCAGCATTGAAGTCTTCGGCGATAGATTGAGTGGTTTCATCAAGGAAGTAGAAGAGAAGGTGTTTTTGATTAATAGACTGAAGACCGGCATTAAGTAAGGTGGGCCAGAGATGTTTAGGACTACCCATGGCATTGGCTAAGAGAGAGTGCATCAAAGGACCGAGAACGGCCTTACGATCAGCCCGAATGGCATAAGTAGGTTGATCGGCAATTTTCTCTAAAGCGTAAACAACTTGAGGACAGTTACATTCAGGATCAATTTCAGCACTGAAGTTACCCCAACCACCAACACCGATGGGGCCAATGATTTCCAAAATGACTACTGGCAAACTGGTATCCATGGCAATGATACCGTCGATGTCCATAATGCCAGGAATATCACGATAGTGTTCCATAAAAGTATCCATAGAAGATTTAAAGTCTGGAGAAAGGTTCATGTTACGTAAGTTCCAGTAAGACTCATCAAGATAGATCTGGATGGCTTCAGGAGCCTCAACAACACCGGACCAACGGGCATCAAGATCATAGATATCATAAGAATCAAGCGGTTCAATCTTACCTTGAGAGACACGGAGATAGGCATAGGCGGTCATGAAACCACCAGTGGGACGGATCTCACCGTCATTCTGAAAGAGAAGCATGTAGGTCTTAGGATCAGGGTTACCTAGTAAAGTGGGTAGTAACTTGATTAATGGTTTGGCCTGGACCATGAGATCAGCGGTATCCCCTAGTGAAGACTGGAACTCGTAAATTTTGGGGCGAATTGATTTACCAAAAAGAGAGTTGGGGTAACGACGAGGATTGATCTGAGAGAGTGACTGGTTAGCCACCTGAAGATCCTCAGCAATACCATCAAGTTGAGGTGAGATTTTATCGAGGGTTTCAGCTAGGAAGATAATACGGTTTTCAATAGAGTCTTCTTCTGGTTTGTCGGCCTGCTCTTCATCAACCTTGAAACCAAGCAAGTCAGAGTAAGGTTCGATGGCGGAGATAGCTTCTCGACCAGCAGCGACGAGGGAATCGGAGGCAGTAAGAATAGCACCAAGATCACGGAGATAACCACCATAGAGAGGAACGACTCGGAGCCAAGAGATAAATTTGTAAGTCGACTGAACCTTGTCTATATCCGTTTCAAGTTGATCCAGTTGCTGATTAGCACTGACCAGGTCTTTGTTCTGAACGCTAGTAAAAATTTGTGAAGCGGCGGCGGTAGCCGATTGAGCTGGTTTTTTAACGGCCAAAGCAAAGATACCGGTGACGAGAATGAGAAAAGCAATTAAACCAAGAAGAGAAAAGAGACCAATTTTAACTGGTTTAGGTAAATTGGGTAAATTAGGTAATTTCAACTTAGATGAAGTTTTTTTAACCGGTGTTTCTTCCGGTGAAGAGGACACCTCCTTGTCAGGAAGAGGAGTTGCGTCTTTGTCGGTGAGATTAATTTTTTTTGGCAGTTCCATGATGACTAAAAAGTTACCATTTACTAATCATAGCAAAAGGGGTTTTAAAAAGAATGAGAAGGTCTTCTAAAAGTGATCGGCGCTGAGCATAACCGGCATCGATTTTAACCCGTTCGTCCCAGGGGATATCATTGCGACCAGAAACTTGCCAAGGACCGGTTAAACCAGGTTTAACAGTAAGACTCTTTTTAATTAAAGGAATGATCTTTTTACCGTAGCGTTTTTTGGCGTCCTCAATTTCGGGTTGAACATAGGCGCGAGGACCAACTAAACTCATATCTCCTTTAAGGATGTTAAAAACCTGAGGCATCTCATCGATGGAGGTTTGACGAAGAATGCGTCCAATGTTAGTGATACGAGGATCTTCTCTGATTTCCAGTTTCCAACCAGATTTTTTGTACTTCTCATAGAGTTTCTTGTTCTGTTTCCAGTATTCGACAGCGTGAACAGGTTGGCCATTCTTGTCGGTAAGCATCTTCATGCTACGAAACTTGAACATATTGAAGTGCTCACCTCCCCGACCGACTCGCTCAGGGAGATAAAAGATGGGTCCCTTAGAATCAAGTTTGATAAGAATGGGGATGATGATCCAGATAGGGAGAAAGAGAATCAAAAGGACCAAGCCGCCGGCTATGTCTATAGTTCTCTTAACAAAGTTATAAAACATCAAAGGTATTTTTTTTTGTTCTTTTCCTTAAGATACTGTACCACTTTTTTAACATCTTGGGCTTTGTCTTTACGACAAACGACTAAGGCATCGTCGGTATCAACGATGAGAAGGTCTTTAACGCCAATGGTAACGATGAGTTGATCATCAAAGTGGATGAGATTACCTTCAGAGTTAAGGTTGTAGTAATCACCTTCATCATCACCCTGAATGACGACATTGTCATCCTTGTCTTTTTTACTAATATCGTAGACAGCTTTCCAGTCACCAATATCGTCCCAACCAAATTTACCAGGGATGAGAACCATGCGTTTGGTTTTCTCAGCGATAGCATAGTCAATGGCCTCGGAACGGACTTGAGAGAACTCGCGACGAAGAACAGCTTTCTGGCGGAGGGTGAAGGCAGCTTTTTTGACTTTAGAGATATGGTGATAAATATCAGGGGCCAAAGCCTCGAATTCTTCTAAAAGAACACCAGCGGGATAAACGAAGTTGTTGGTGTTCCAAAGATATTTACCACTGTTAAAGAATTTCTTGGCAGTGGCCAGATCTGGCTTTTCTTTGAAGCCTTCCATAGCAAGAACTTCAATACCATTAATCTTGTCAATCTTCTTACCGGTTTTAATATAGCCAAGACCAGTGTGGGCAAAGGTAGGAACGACACCAACAGATACAATCTTCTGAGTATCAAAGGCTGTCTGAGCGGCGGCCTTGAGGGTCTTAAAATAGAGAGGTAAGTTGGTAATCTTGTGATCAGTGGCTAGGTTGATGACAACGGCTTTAGGATTACGTTTATGGATAAAGGCAGCAGCGGTACCCATAGCCATAGCAGTGTTCTTTTTCTGGGGCTCACCAATGATGTTCTGGCGAGGAATCTCAGGTGATTGACGACGAACATCATCAATATAGTCTTTGTTGGCAGCAACGAAGATTCTTTCTGGGGGAACGATCTTTTTAGCCCGAGCAATAGTTTCCTGGAAAAGAGTTTGTCGACTGAGAATGGGGGTAAATTGTTTAGGAGTTTGTTTGCGGGAGCGCGGCCAGAGACGGGTGCCGCTACCTCCGGCGAGGAGACAGATATAGGTGTTTTTTAAATATGCTGACTTTGATGCTTTTGCCATAATGTGTCTACTTTATCAGAAAACTGGCGTTTAAATCTAGTTTGAGAGAATTTAGCGGCTTGTTGCCGACATAAATCGGCCTTGATATGATGCTGACCGGAGTCAAATTGTTGAACGACTTTGAGGAGAGAACCAGGAGTTTGTTGGGAGAAGAAGAGACCAGTCTTGCCATCAACAACAGTCTCTAAAGCACCACCCCGAGAATAGGCAATAACTGGGGTACCGGAGGCCTGAGCCTCAAGGGGAACAAGACCAAAATCTTCATGTTGGGGAAAGATGAGGGCTTTGGCGTGGCGGTAATGAGAGATGAGTTGACGGTCAGTGACTTGACCAGCAAAAGTAATGTTGTCTCGGGCCAGTTGACGGAGACGCTTTTGTTCAGAACCGGTACCGATGATAGTTAAGGGTAACTGGAGACGATTGAAAACTTGAACAGCTAGGTCAACTTTTTTGTAAGGCACCAGACGAGAGACGAGCAAGTAAGACTGACGCTGGGAAAAAGGTAAAAGTTTCTGCTGAGAGAGAAATTGATCGTCAATGGCTGGGTAGATAACGTCAGCCGAACGGTGATAATGACACTTGATTCTTTTTTTAACTTCTTGAGAGATGGCCAGATAAGCATCAGGTCGTTGAGCGGTGATGAAATCGTTGTCCCGAAGTCTATCTTGAACAGACGAAGGTAGTATCTTCATCTTCCAGTCTTGCTGGTACTCAGCAAAGTCTTGCCAGAGATAGCGAGTCGGGGTAAGACAGTAACAGAGATGAAAGGTGTCCGGTTTGGTGATGATAGCCTTGGCATTGGCACTGGTGACAGAGATAACCATTTGATAATCATTGAAACTGAAAGTCTCGAAGGCCAAATCAGCCAGTGGAGCCAAAAGTTCATGATGAGTACGGAAAAAAGGAAAGTTATTAAAAAAAGAGGGAATAATCTTGATACCTCGACTCCAGGTGGCATGTTGAGGGGAGTGAACTAGAGTATAGAGAGGAGCATCAGGGTAGAGTTGGTGAAGAGCTTGAAGAACACGCTCAGCGCCACCAAATTTGTTGACGCGATCATAGACTAGAGCAACTTTCATGATAAAAGTGAACGATAAATTTGACTAGTCTGTTTAGCCATCTTGTACCAGCTGAACTGTTTGACTCGGCGGCGGCCTTGATTGATGAGTTGTTGACGAACCTTTGGTTGAGTAACAACACGATTAATCTTTTTAACTAAATCGTTGATCTGGTGGGGATTGAAGTAGAGAGCAGCATCGCCATAAACTTCAGGAAGACAAGAAGCATCAGCTGCTAGGACAGGTAAGTCCAGATACATGGCTTCTAGGCCGGTAAGACCAAAGCCTTCAATGAGAGAGGGTTGAACGAGAGCTAGAGCTTGAGAATAAAGAACGGCTAGGTCTTGGTCGGGAACATAACCTAGTGGCTTAAGGTAGTTCGAAGGAGGAAAGGTGTCCTTGAAAACTTGGCGGGAACAGACAAGAGCAAGAGTGATCTGATGTTTGTGCTGACGATTAAACTGATTAACGGCTTTGATAAGAAAAGGGACATTTTTGTGGGGGTAGAGATTACCGGTGTAGATAAGAAAAGGTTTAGTCAGACCGTAGCGACGAAGAACCTTCTGAGAGTTGACCTTCTTGGGTAAAGTAAATTTTTTGTCAGCTGCTTCATAAGTGACATGAATCTTGTCAGGAGACTGGTGATAATGGTTGATGAGATAATCACGCCAGAAATTACTAGGGGTGATAATGGTTGAGGCTTTAATGAGATTAAGACGAACAACCAAACGGTAAGCCAAATGCTTAAACCAGTAGACTGGGGTAGAACGAGTGGTAACTTGTTTACCAGTAGAAAAGTGTTTGATGAGATCATGGAGAGTAACCACCAGTTTACCGAAATAAAGTATAGGAGCATTAAAGTGAGGAACATGAAGGAGATCAAGTTTAGCTCGGTGGAAGACAATCGAATTGATGAGTTGTTCTCTGAGGGAGTAGATGGGTGTGTTTAATTTAATGAATTGGAAACGTTTGAAAGACTCAATCTCCTCTCTAATGTCTTCAGAACCAAAGATGATGTAGGTATTTTTTCGATCAGCTTTAGCTAGATTGAGGATTAAGTTCTGGGTGTAGCGACCGATACCGGTGTGCTGAATTCCATACAGCCGGGCGTCAATACCAATACGCATATTAGTCAAATAATTTATGTTTGATTAAACGGAGTTTACCTTTTAGATTAATACCCAAGAGCATAAACTGAACGTAGATTTTAGGATATTTACTGACATAATGTTTAAGAACAAATTTGCGCCAGGCATCAATTGAGGCCTGAGCAACTTTGGTTTTGGTAGCTTTAGAGGCCTTGGTAATCTTCTTGGTTTCTTTACGGAAGCCAGAACTGGCCCCCTTAAGATGGGTAGTAGTAGCTTTGGGATAGTAGATGATCTGGTAACCCAATTGTTGGAGACGATAGCAGAGATCAATATCCTCACCATAGAAGAAATAGTCTTCGTCCCAACCACCAAGTCGATCAAAAACCTTTTTAGGCATCATAATAAAAGAACCGGCGGTGACAGGAATGGGGGTAGCTTTGGTGATCGGCTGGTAACCAAGATAGTAGGAATTGAAGAAAGTAGATTTAGGGAAGAGTTTGGACAGACCAAAGAGACGGCAGAAGGTGGTCCAGGGAGTAGGAAAGCCACGACGATTGTCGTAGTCAATAGAACCATCACCAAGGATAAGTTTGACAGTAATGGCACCAGCTTTAGGGTGTTTCTTAAGATACTTAAGAGGTTTGACTAGGCTGTAGCGACCAACAACAGTATCAGAGTTGAGGAAAAGATAGTAACGAGAATTAGCAACGGCCACACCAAGGTTGTTAGCTTTAGAAAAACCAAGGTTGTCCTCATTCTGGATCAGCTTGACCTGAGGAAACTCTTCAGTGACCATGGCAACGCTATCATCTTTGGAAGCATTATCAACGACAATAACCTCGAGACCATTTTTGGGTTGTTCGGCATCAAAGACAGAACGGAGACAATGACGAAGCAGGTCAACTGTGTTGTAGGAAACAATAATAACGGCGAGATCGTGACTCTTGTTGGTCATATTAATTTTTGACCATATCTTGATAACACTGGCTGAGAATAGAGGCAATTTTCTTGTAAGAGTAAGTCTCCTCAACTAACTTGCGTGAGTTTTGAGCCAGTTTCTTGGCCAGTTTAGGTTGGTTGATGACCTTAAGAATGTGATTAGCTAAAGCTTGGGGAGTGTTACCAATAAGAACGTGTTGGCCGTCTTTAGCACCTAAACCTTGAATACCAGTCTTGGTGGAAACAATAGGTAGCTGACTGGCCATGGCAGCTAGATTCTTGAGACGGGTGCCACCAGGGCCTTTGATGGTGGAAGCAAAGACAGTTGAGGTTTTGTAGGCCTCGACCAAGGTGTCAACGTCCTCACCAGGGATATCATTGATGATAATACTGTCCCCTGCTTGAGAAACAATGTCTTTGGGAATATGTTGGCCAACAATACGAACTTTAACTTTGGGGTTTTTGGCTTGAACTAATGGAAAGACCTTTTCGATAAGAACATGGGCGGCTTCGATGTTTTGGAGCCATTTGAAGTTGCTAACAAAAAGGATGACTGGATTTTTGTCTGACCAGGAGGTTTTCTTTTTAAAGAGATCGAGGTTAACACCATTAGGAACGACCTTAACATCTAAATCAGGAACAAGTTTACGCATCTCTTTTTTGTCGTCTTCAGAAACAGCAACGACCTGGTCAGCTTTTTGCCAGTAACGTCGCTCAGAAAGTTGGAGCTTGGCGACATCAATGGAGAGAATCGGGCGGAGAAGTTTGTTAGCAGTTTCGTTGGTGTAGTGTTTGTAAACCAGATACTCAATGGTTTGATCAACCAGGAGGACAGGTAGTTTGGTTGGGGGAATACTAGGCATAACATAGAAGGTCTCAGCATGAATGAGATCGTAGTCCCTTGTCTCAAGTTCATGAGCAACAGCCTCTTTAACACCGGGAGCAGAGTTACGGACAATAAGGAAGGGTTTGGTGGAAAAACCGGTAAGAAAGATGTTTTTAAGGGTAAAAGGGTTCTTACTTCTCTCAAAGGTAAGAACTTTGTGACAGTACTTAAGGAGGTGTTTTTTGTAACGATTATCACTCTTGTCCTTGATAAGGGAGACTAAGGTGATTTGATGTTCTTTGTGAAGATGTTTAAGTAAATTGAGAGTGCGAATCTGACCTCCAGAAGAGTCGGGATAAGGTAGATACGGAGTGAGCATGAGAATTTTCATAAGTTAAAAAGATACTAATTGACTAACTGAATGATAACAAAGTCATCATTGAGAACTAGAGGTCGAAAACGAGATTGGGCGAGAATATCACCGGTAGTGTCATCAAAGTTGACGGAGATATAGTGGGTGGCACCAAGATCGATCAACTGGTCAAGATCATAAGTCATCAATGGCCAACCATAACGATTGGTCTGGTAGAGAAAGGCGGTATCACCTTGATATGGGGCAATGACACGAGCGTTCTCAGGCAAGATATCATTAGCGACTTGACCAGCTTCGACAATAACTGGGTTGTTAATCTGGTAGTAACCTTCGATCTCGTACCAAGAAAAGGCCAGAGAGAAAAGAGTAATGACGACTGCGGCTGAGGCAACTAACCAACGGGGAAATTGTTGACGGGGTAGAGAGAAGAGATGATAAACACCTTGGGCAAGAAAAGCAGAGATGAAAGGCATGATGATGGCTTGATAGTAATCGTGAGTGACATTACCACCAGCAATGACAATGAAGTAAAGAAGAATACCAATTAACCAAAGAGGATAGATCCAGGTAAGTTTCTTAGGTTTTTTAATAAAAGCAAAAGTAAAAAAAGCAACACCAAAGTAACCAAGGATGAGCTTAGATAGTCTCTCAGCAAAAAGCCAACGGAACCAAGCGGGACGGAGACGGATGCCATCAAGATTAAAGAGCCAGTCAAAAGCAGGAATACCGGCTGGGTAGTGAGAGATCCACCAACGCCAGAGAAGGAAAGGGGTGAGAGAAACTAAGCCATAGACGATAAATTGGAGCGGAGAAAGTTTCTGTTGACGATAGGCCAACCAGAAGAGATAGAAGAAAGGTAAGGTAAAGAAAGCGGTGTAGGGTTTAAGCAAGAAAGAAATAGTCAAGAAAAGGGCCGAAGAAATAACTAGTAACCAAGAGGTTGTTTTCTTTTTTGACTGAAGTAAGAGAAGGAGAAGATAAAAAGAGGTGAGATAGGTAGCGATAACCAAAGGTTCGGGGAGGATGACCCGGGAGTAGAAAATATTGAAAGGGAGAAAAGCAAAGAAAAAGGCGGCCAGTAGTCCAGTCCAAACATTGGAGATCTTTTTAACAATGAGATAGAGAATAAGCAAAGACCAGAGGGAAATGATGACTGAGGTGAGACGACCAGCGGTCTCCAAACTAAGATTGGTAAGTTGGAAAGTCTGAAGGTGAAGCCAGTTATAAAAAGGAAACTCAACCATGCGCCAACCCTGGGGATTGTCCTGGCCAGAAGGGATATTAGAAATGTCCTGGTAACGAGGATGAAGTAAATCCAAACCCTCTTGAGCAAAAACGCGAGTGACGGAGGCAGTATCGGCTTGACGCCAGGAATGCCAGTCGGCAATGGGGTTGTCAATCTTGTAGAGTCTGACAAACAAGGCACCGACAAGAATGAAGAGAAGAAAAATGGTGGGAAGAATCTGTTTAAGCTTGGTCATGTTTGGTACTAAGGGCTAATCCCATGATACTCCAAAAGAGGAGGGCGATCTTACTGGCTTCAAAAACATCAATGAAGAGAGCAATTGAGGTCATAGAAGCGAAAACACCGAGGGAAGCAGTGGTGATGAGTTTGTCCCAGAAATCTTTAGCTCGTTGATGATGACGAAGAAGAAGGATAAATAGACTAACCAACAGAGAGAGGAAGGCGAGTAAACCAAGCAAACCAGTCTCCCCTAGCGTACGAAGGTAATCGTTGTCAGTAGCCAGATCAAGAGAAGAGTAACCGGTACCCAAAAGAGGATTTTTGTAAAAGGAACGTAGAGCTCGGGGCCACTCAACGTCAAAACGGATACTAGTAGAGCGGTCCTGTTGAATGGGGCGGAGGGTTTCTTCTTCGGCTAGAGCAACAATAGAAGTAATGGATGACTGACGAGTGAGAGGGAAGATATTAAGGATATTCTGGAAACGGCCAAGGAGATATGGTGAAGAAATAACTCCAACACCAATAAGAATGAAGAAGATAAAACCAACCCAGTAACGACGGGTGAGATAGGTGATGAAAGCAACGGCGGTGATGAGACCAACCAAACCCATACGTGAACCAGCCTGAGAGAAGAGCCAGATGAAGGGTAGCAGAAGCAAAAGATAGAGACCTTGTTTGGCTTTGTCTTTAACTAACATAACCAGGGCAGCAAAAAGGGAAACGATAAAAGTAAGGTAGATAGCTAAGTCATAATGACCAGAAAAAGTGGATGAGAGTTGAACGCCGGGTTGAAGAGTAAGAGCCAGACCCTTGGAAAACTCCTCATTCATAGTAGAGATAACTGGAGCTTTAAGATAGATCTGAGCTAGGCCATAAAGAAAGACACCAAAGGCAGGGAGAAAAAGAAGTTGAGTGGTAAAGCGACGATAGGAACGACCAAAGGAGCCATAGAGATAGAAGACAAAAAAGAGAGATAGGTACTCAAGACGACGAACAAAGTGAAGCAAGACCAGAGGTGGGCTGACATTCTGGGTGATAAGGACAGCTGAAAGACTAGAAACCAGTCCAATAGCAAAGAAGATAGTGATTTGGCTGGTTAAAGGCGGTAAACGGAAAGAGCGCCGGTGGCGGAGGAAGTAAAGGAGGGAGATAAGACAAGCAATGGCAATAAGGAAATCTTCAATACGAATGGAGACATAAGTAAATGGCAGAGTAAAAAGAGGAAACTTAGGATAGAGAGGAATGAAAATGAGTAGCGCAGCAACAAAGTACTTAAGCAAAAACTTTAAGACCTTGTCGGTAGGCTTGGCGAGCGGTTTCATCATGGCCAATTATTCCAAAAATAATAAAACGAAGCAAAGAACCAAAGAAAAAGATCAGGCGGACCAGGGGTAGCTGCCAACTAGGTTTGTGTTTGGAGAAAAAGTAAATGGTGTTTTTGATCTCACTAACAAGAGCGTTGACGGAACCACCAGAACCACCACCAAGATGAGTAATGGAATGAGTGGGGTCGTAGATAACTTGGTAATCGGCTTGTTTGATACGGTAACAAAGTTCAAGCTCCTCAACATAAAGGAAGATGTTCTTGTCAAAACCCTTAACCTGTTTAAAAACTTTTTGGGGAATAACCATGTAGGCGCCAGTGACCCAGTCAAGAGAAGCGAGACGAGAATAAAGAGGGTGGTTTGAATAAGGATGAATTGATTTAAAGAAACGACGAACCAGAGGAAGATCATCGATAAAGAATTGCCAAGCGAAGAGACGACCGAGAGTGGGAAAGTAACCACCACTAGGTTGGGTAGTCTGGTCAGCATTTTGTAAACGACAGGAGTAAACACCAGTTTGAGGATGACTAGAGAACCAACTAAGAGAGTAAGGTAAAACACCAGTGTTAATAATAGTGTCAGAGTTAAGAAAAACCAGGTAGTCTCCCCTAGCTTTCTTGGCAGCTAAGTTATTACCTTGGGCAAAACCCCAGTTTTTTTTCTCGGCGATGAGACGACAGTTGTCTTTACCGGCAACAAATTTTTTCAGAGCAGGAACAGAGCCATCAGTAGAAGCATTGTCCAAAACAATGACTTCAAAATTGAGGTCGTAGGAGTGTTGATAGATTGACTTGAGGCAGTCCAAGGTCAACTTCTTGGTGTTGTAAGAAAGAATGATGATGGAAAGTTGAGGTTTTTTAGCCATGGAAGAGATGATAGGTCTTTTTAAGAGAGAGATAGACTAGATAGACAGAGGGAAAGATAAGAGTCCAGACAAGAAGGCGAGCCCAGAGAGGAGAAAAGAGTGGCTTAAGAGTAACCTTGGAGCGATAAAAGATATCATCAATCTGAATACGAGGTTTTTTGTCTTCGGGATAGTCAGCATAAATAGGTGAGTTCTGTGGTTCCCAGCCATTAACAAAGAGAGATTCACGGAAAGGATGAACAATTTCTTCCAAGTAGTAGGTATCGATTTGCTCACGAACAAGAGTTTGGGCTTCTTCAGGCCGGTAGTTGAGACGGAATGAGGGCAAGGTTAAACCCCGAAAACTGAGAGCATAGTCTGATTGAATTTGAGAAAGAACCTGTTGACGTTCTTGTTGAGTGAAATAGGCTGATTGATCCGGGTTCTGAATAGTGTCACCTGGTTCCTGAGAACGGGTGGCATCGGACAGAACCGGCACAGATGGCTGTGGTAGGGAGAGATAGGCAAGACCAAGAAGATAGACAGCGAGAAGAGGAAGAAAAAGAAAGAATTTTTTCATTGCCAAAGACGGGGTCGACCCAAACGGTAATTAAACTTGGTTAGTTTTCTTTTACCGATGGGTTTGGCGGGAACACCACCAACGATGGTACCAGCCGGAACGTCTTTAGAAACAACAGCACCAGCAGCGACAACAGCACCTTTACCGATGGTGACACCAGGGAGGATGATGGCCCGAGGACCAATGAAACAGTAGTCCCCTATATTGACTGGTTCTTCAGTAGCTTTCATAGTGGCGGAAGAAAGGTCATGTTCGGAGTTGTAGATGAGAACCTGAGAAGCAATGTCAACGTGTTTACCAATAGTGAGTGGAGCCCGACCATCAAGGAAGACACGATCGCCGACAATGGTACCTTCACCAATAGAGATGTTATTAGGTTGATAGAAACGAGCACCAATGTGGAGGGTAGCTCCTCGACCAAGATTGATACCGGCTAGTTGATAGAAAAAATTACGGATGAGGTGACTGGGGACAAAACCCACTAACCAAAGTAGAAAAAGCTCGAAATCAAGAAAGTAGTGATAGAAACGATTGGTAATTTTAGAAACAGCCTGAGAGAGAGGTAATTTTTGACCATCCTTGTCAGTAAAATAACAACCGGAAAAGGAAAGATGTAAGTTAGCAATGTTCATATATAAACTATTCTAACAGTATTTTACTTTTTAGAGCCAGTTTGGCGGAGGACGTCAAGAATTTGTTGTGATGACTTGTCCCAATCAAAACGCTTGGTATTGTCTTTACCTTGATCAATGATGTCTTGTCTTTGTTTAGGAGTGAGATTAAGAACTTCCTCCAGAGCCTGAACGATACTATCGACATCTTTAGGTTTATCAATGTAGATACCTGAAGGACCAACGATTTCCGGCAAGGAACTAAGGCGAGAAACGACTACCGGAGTACCGACAGCTTGAGCTTCAACTGGAGGCATACCAAAACCTTCGTAAAGACTGGGGAGGACATAGGCTCGACTGGACTTGATTAAAGCAGGTAAGTCTTCATTGGGGATAAAACCGGGCAGAATAACTCTGTCTTCAAGACCGAGATCTTTAACCTTGTCGAAGATCTGTTGATAGAACCAACCCTTTTTACCACCAAGAACGAGTTTAAGACGAGGTCGGTCAATTTTGGCGAAGGCCTCGATGAGACGATTGAGATTTTTACGAGGCTGAAGAGTACCAACATAGAGAAAGTAACTACCAGTAATACCGTATTTCTTTTTCACTTGTGATTGTTTGGTCTGAGGAACTTTACCATGGTAGAGCTGGCGATCAAAGCTAGGATAAACAACACTGATCTTGTCTGGATTAGTGCCGTAAAAATGAACTATTTCACTCTTGGAAAACTCGGAGATAGTGAGAACATGCTTGGCCCGCCTGACTGAGAGGGGAGTCCAACGTTTGAGTTGGTTGAGGTCAACAGCAGTGAAGTACTCAGAACCAAAACGTTCAAAAGAAAGATCCATGAGATAGACAACGGTAGGAGTAGTGGAGATAAGAGGGGTGTAATGAGTGGGCGAAAAGAGAACGTCAATTTTAGGCCGACCAAAAAGAAGACGACGAGTCAGACCAGTAAGAACCCACATTTTATTAGGACCAAAAACCTCGTAGGTTAACTGGTCATTTTCCAGAGGCATGTCAGGTAAAGGTCTTTCCTTAGAAAAGGCATGAACATGTTCACCTTTCTTAAGATGTTCAACTAAGTGACTGAAGGTGGCATAGGCAACCTGGTTGACACCAACACGTTGGGGGATATTAGCTTCGTTGATATCGACTCCTATGTTCATGATGATTGAGACTGATTAATAACTTGTTGATAAAGCTGATGAGTTTTTTGGGCAGTCTCTTGCCAGGTAAATTGCTTGGCCCGCTTAAGGGATTTACTGCTAAGATCAGCTTGGTTTTTAATGGCCTTGATTATACCAGCCGAGATAGAATTAACTTTCTCCGGATCAACCAAAACCCCGGCTTTACCAACCACCTCAGGTAGGCTAGAAACGTTAGAAACGACAGTAGGAGCACCACAAGCCATAGCCTGAAGAGGTGAAAGGCCGAAGCCTTCGTAAAGACTGGGGAGGACAAAAGTGGAACAGCCAGAGTAGAGAGCGGGTAGATCAGCGTCAGGGATGAAACCAGGCATAAGGACACCATCAACTGGTTTGAGTTCTTCTCCCCAACCAGTTTTACCACCAATAAGTAATTGAAGATCGGGATGGCGAGACTTGATTTTGGTATAGGCTTCGATGAGACGTTGCTGATTTTTGCGTGGCTCAAGAGTGGAAAGAGAGAAGAGATAGTCACCTTTCAGACCATAACGACGTTTAACGGTATCGATGATTGATGGTGGTTGAGGAGAGTAACGCTTTTCAACACCTTCATAAATGACGGTGATTTTTTCCTCGGGAATCTTGAGTAAATCAATCAAATCTTTTTTAGTCGAACGACTAACGGCGATAATGGCGGCAGATTCTCGGGCCACCCAAGCAAGACGCTTCCTGTGCGTTTGACGGATATTGTCGGTGGTAGTCTGAGGGAATTTGAAAGGAATAAGATCATGAACCGTGGTAACTTTAGGGAGGGCTGAGGGTGGTTCAGTCCAGTCAGAGGTATGAATTAAATCAACTTGACCAATAAGTTTCTCAACCGGCAGAAGATGGAGGGAGTTCCAGAGAAAGTCCATCAGACGAGGAGGATAGGGATAGATGACAGACTTAGCTTTAAGACGACGAGCAAGACGCTGAAGATCTTGACGGCGACGGAGAGAACCACCAAAAAGAAGAAAGTCATCTTGAGGGAACTGACTGATGAGAGAGGAAGCCAGATTCTTGGTATAGACAGAGACTCCGGTACCGTAGATGGCTTGGGAGATATCTAAAGCAACTTTCATTGATTAAAGGCTAAAGGTTGATGCAACATAATCTGGTATGGTCCCACAGTGTAGATGGTGGTGTAGTTCTGGTCAAGGTAAGTATAAACCGGTCCGGCTGAATCAATGATCGACTGACCATCAACACTAGCCTGGGTATTAATGACCACTGGAGCGGAGGAGTTGAGCTTAAGAGCGGATAACTGTAAATCGTTGAAATAATCATTGGTCAAGTACCAAGGCAAAGAAGGGAGATAAAGATAAGAGGTTGGGTAACGACCGGAAAGCGGATAAATTAAATCGGAACCGCCGAGAACATAGACTTGTTCGCCAGGAAATTGTTTAAGAAGTTCGGAGACAGACTGAATATCTGGGGTGAGAAAAAAGTTACCATAATCATACTTAACAGCTCGGTAAACAACTGAGGAAAAGAGAAAAATAACTAGTAAACCGCTAACGAGATTGATGGGGCGACGATGAAGAGAGAGAAGATAGCAGGCGAAGAAGACACTAGGAAGAAAGTGAATAAATTCAAAACGAGGGTAGAGAGGTAAGAAAGAAAAAATGAGTAACAGGTAAGTGAGCCAATGGACAGAGCTTGACCAACGTTTAATAAGCAAAGGAAAGAGAAAGATAAGTAAATAGAAGGATTGACGGAGATTGGGTAATTTAGCAGCCAAGGAAGCATAGTCGGCCGTATTGAAAGTAAAAAAGATATTAAGGAAAGGATCAAGAAGATCAAAACGGAGAAGATAGAGAAGAACAATTAATGGCGGCAGGGCCAAACCAGTAAAGAAGTAGCGGTCTGGTTTGATATGGAGAAGAAGATAGAAAATAACTAAGGCAGGAAAAAGAGTGGGGCGAATAAGCAGGACAAGAGCAAAAAGAAAACCATTAGTGAGCAAAGAGAGAGGCCGATCAGATAGAGATAGATGAAGAATAAGAGAGAGGAAAAAGACGACAAAAGTTTCCAACCAGAGAGTATGACCAGAAAAGAAAAGAGAAGCAAAAATAAACAGGGCGAGAAGAAGTTTAGGAGAACGGGTTTTTTGACGAATTAGATAGAGGTAAAAAAGGATATCAGTAGTAACAAGAAGGGCAAGGAAAAAGGCTAGCAAGGGTTGAGGGTTGACGGTTAACCAAGAAGGTAAGGTGAAAGGACCAAAGAAAAGCGCGGGTAAGTGTTGATCAATGATGTTGAGGTAGGGCTTGAGACCGGCCTGGTAGAGATAGGGATAGAGGGTGAACTCGGGAGAAAGAAAGTAACCCTGAGCAAGAATAAGGAGCGGATGGAGAAGAAAAAGAAGAAAAGGAAATTTACGGAGTTTGATATTCATAAACAAAACCCAGTTGAGGGAAAGAGTAAGTATTAATCAAGTCTAGACCAGCTTGATCGAGCCAGAGTTGAGTCTGTCGTTGAGGATCAGTCAGGTCGGAAAGATAGTCAAAAAGGAAGATTTGCTGATGGTCAGAGATGGCTACGGGCAGAGACTGATCGAGGTCACGAAGATGACCGAGAGTCTCTTGGGTAGCAAAGTAAGTTTGACCGGGAAGATAGAACTTAAGAGGAGCGAAGGCGTCAGTAAAGTTGACAATAACTAGGGAGTCAGCAGAAATGTGATTGGTAGCGGCTCGCCAGTCTTCACGGTGAAATTGAGGTTGAAACCAGAAGTAAATATTGGCGAAAAGAAAAACAAGAACAACAAAGATGATGTTAAAAAGACGGGCCCGATCAGGTAAAGAGGCTAGACCAAAAGCAATTAAGGTAACAAAGGCAGGTAAGACAAAGATGTAACGCCAGTAACCGAGCATAGGGGTGGTAAGACTGAATAGGGCAGCCAAAGAAAGTGGTGCTAGTAACCAGAAGAAGAAGGGTTGGGCAGCTTTAACTTTGAAGGCGAGATAGAAGAGAAGAGCGAGATAGATAACGATAAGAAGAATAGCTAGGTAGTAGAAAGATTGAGGAGCGAGGGAGATACGGCCCAGAGTGAATTTGGTTGGTAAAAGAAGGAGAGACTTAAGAGAAAAGTCACCGGAAAGGGCAGCCCAACCAGGCAAACTGTCTTTAATGTATCCCCCACTCTGGAGTTGGGTCCAGAAACTAGGCAGCCAAGGGAGAAAACCAAAGAGGATAAGCAGATTACCAAGAGAGAAACGACCGAGTCGACGACGGTGGTAAACAAGAAGATAAAGCCATTGAGCAGCTAGATTGAGGAAAGCACCATAAAAAGTGAACAAGTTAAGAATGGAAGTGAAGATATAGAAGAGACCAGAAGATGAACCGGGTTTTTTTAGCCAAGCAAGTAAGTAGTGCCAGGTTAACAAAGTGAACAAGGCTGATAGAGAAAACATACGCAATTCTTGAGAGTAATAGATGTGAAGAGGATTAAGAGCTAGTAAAAGAGCAGCTAGGTGAGCCAGGGTAAATTTGTCTTTAGTCTTGTTGATTTGGAGGATAGTGAGTAAGCGGTAGAGGAGAGGAACAGTGGCAGTACCAACAAGAATACCGGGTAGACGCATCAGCCACTCACGACCCTGAGCTAAAGGCAGCCAAAAATGAAGGAAGAAGTAATAGAGGGGAGGATGAAAGTCACCAAGAGAAGCGGTGAGAAGTTGCTGAGGAGAAAGGGAAGCTAAAACCCAGGAGGCACCTTCATCCAACCAGAGACTCTGATTAGCCAGAACAAGACGAAGAGCTAGAGCTAGTAAAGTGATGAGAGTAATGATCATGATGAAGTTGATTGATGAGTTAGATAAAAAGACTTACTCATAACCTTAAGTATAGAGAAAGGAATCAAACCAATGACAGCGACAAGAAGAAGGAAGACACTCGGATCAGCTAGATCAAAGTGGAAGTAGTCGAGAAGAAAAAGAGGAATGAGAGTACCAATGGAAGTAAAGAGAGCAACAAAAAAGGAGTACTCAGTAGAAAGATCTTGAGGTGACTGATCCAGATCAGTTAAACGAGCCATGGTCGATTTATGACCAAGATCGAAGAGGACATCAAAAATGGCAACGGCAAAAGTAAAAACATAGATACCGATGAGATCAAAGTTAAGAGCAAAGAAGACCGAACCAGCTAAGTAGATAACTGCTCCGAGACCAAGAGAAATGATGGAGGTCTTGGCAATCTGGAGACGACGGTAAGCAATAACAAGCAAGAGAGAGAACAAAGAAACAACCAGCTTAAACCAACCCCAACCAGTAAGAGAACCGATGAAATTCAAAGTAAGAACGGTAATGAGAGAGAAATGGATGGAGTTTTTGATACCAGTAAGAAAAGCAGCTTTGACAAGAATACCTTTCTCGGGATTGGTACCAGGAAAAGAAAAAATCTGACCAAAACTGAAACGGCCATCAACAGGAGGAAAGGTGATGAAGAGGGAGAGAAGAGCAAAGAAAAGGTAAATAGCAGCAGCGACTGAGAAAGGAATAAGGAAACTTTGTTGACTATCAACTAAAAGGGAAAAAAGCGGTGGGATGATTAAACCAACAAAGATTAAGCCTGTTTTAATGCGCGAGTTAAGATCAAGGCGTTGATCCGGCGGAACTTTGGCAGAGACAGTGTCGGCGACAGAGGAGGAGAGCCCATTAACTAAACCGGCGAGGAGACCGAAAAGAAATGGGTTGGCAATAAGATCGAGACCGAGAAAGATCAAGGCCAGAGCAAAAGAAAAAAGGAAAAGCTTGGCCAGGACCTGAGTAAGCTTGAGAGAAAGAAACTCGGACAGTAAACCACCAAAGAGAACGGCTAAGGGGTAGATGATAAATAGACCTAAATTGAATTGAAGAATAGCATTAAGATTGCCGGTGACTTGCCAGATATAGAAGTCAACAAAGATGGTGGTGGCAATACCGGCCAGTTGATGAGTAACTTGGTGAGCTAACCAGTATTTTTTAAAAAGATCAGACATGTGATTTTTCCCAGACCTTAACCCTAAGAGTAGTGTAGTAAATTGCTTGAAGATAGGAAAGGAAAAGACCATGATAACCCTCAAGGAAGCCTAGTTTGTAAAAATAACGCTTACAAAAATCTTTGACAGGAGCCAAAAAAGAAACCTGATTAGTTTTGGCGGCAGCTAAACGGGAATAACGATTAATCTTGATGATGTATTCTTCAATATCAGCATAGTTGTAGTGAGTAAGAGGCTGGTGAAGACGCGCTGTCTGACCTGTGGTGACATAAAGTTCATGAACATCTGACTGCCAACGACCAGAACCCCGACGATAGAGACGGAGATGACAATCATCTTTTGGACCCCAATCAGCATGAAGGATAGGTTTACCCCAGATGATGTTGGTCCGACCAACGTAGTAGGCGGAAATACTATCATCTTTGATAGCCTGAGTAATCTCCTTGGCTGCCTTAGATGGGACAACAACATCAGCATCAATGGAGAGAATCCAGTCGGACTTGGCCTGAGAATCAGCAAAATTGCGGGTGTCAGTAAAATTTTTGAAAGGATGGTGGACAACACGAGCACCAGCTTTCTTGGCAAGAGCAACAGTCTGATCGGTAGAACCGGAGTCAACAACAAGAATCTCGTCAGCTAAACCCTTAAGTGAATCCAGTGTTCGAGGCAGATCTTCGGCCTCATTAAAGGTGGGAATAACAACAGTTAGGGTCATTTGGTTTTAATTGTAAACCATTATTAAGAAAGTGTGAAAACAAGTGATTCTGGTATATTAAAGTCATGACAATTTTAGTAGCAGGAGGCGCCGGCTACATTGGTGGCGTCTGCGTAGAAAAACTGTTAGAAGCAGGTCATAAAGTAATCATCGTTGACAGTCTGGTGACGGGACACAAGGAGAACGTCAATCCAGAAGCAACTTTCCATCAGGGTAGTATCGGTGATAAGAAATTTTTTAAGGAGGTACTAGAGAAAGAGAAACCAGAAGTAGTGTTCCATTTTGCCGGCCTAATCCAAGTAGGAGAATCAGTTAAAGAGCCTGACAAATACTTTGAGAATAACTTGATCGAAGCTAAACATATGTTGGACGTAATGATGGAAGTGGGAGTGAAAAAGATCGTCTTTTCATCAACAGCAGCCGTCTACGGCACACCAGAGAGAGTACCAATTAATGAGGATGATCCCAAAATACCAATTAATCCTTATGGTGAAGCCAAGAGAACCTTTGAATTAGTCTTACAGAGATACCACGAAGCCTACGGCTTAAAATACCACATCTTCAGATATTTCAATGCTGCCGGAGCAACGGAGAAAAACAAAGAAAACCACACACCAGAAACACATCTGATCCCGTTGATTATGCAGGCAGCCACTGGAGAGAGGGAAGCAATATATATCTTCGGCACGGACTACGACACACCAGACGGCACTTGTATCCGCGACTATGTCCATGTAGCCGATATTGTTCAAGCTCACCTACTAGCAATTAAACACATGGAGAAGGAACCAACCGGGATTTACAACCTGGGTAATGGTGACGGCTACTCAGTCAGAGAAGTAATCGAAACAGTGAAAAAAGTTTCCGGAAAAGAGTTTAAGGTGATAGAATCGGAGAGAAGGCCAGGAGACCCTGCCAGATTGGTAGCCTCTTCTGAAAGAGCCAAGACAGAACTAGGCTGGCAACCGGAGTTTCCGGAATTAGAAAAAATAGTTGAAACCGCATGGAAGGCAATAATGAAATAAACAAAGGCGAAGTAGTTAGTCCAACTTCCGAATCAAAAGTAGTCTCACCGAGTCAAGGATTAAATGAAGGGTTGCGGGGTCTAGTAGATCGACTTAAAAAAACTGAAGAGGAACTAAATGAAGCAGAAGAAAAAGCAGGGATAACCAGTAAACCTGAAGAAGATAATGAAAATGAGAAGGAGATACCCAGACCAATGAGTTATATTAATCCCAACAAGAAAGATGTCTGAAGAAAGAAGAGAGAATCCTAACAATGAAGTGAGACCTGTAACCAGGGAGGAAGTTGTACCTGCCCTGAAAGAGATAAATGAAAGCTCTGAAAGAAGTTTTAGAGATTATGTAGGCGACCTGAGAAGGGGTGGTGAGAGATTGAGGGATCTGGCAAAAAGTTTAGGCAAACTTAAACAAAAGGAACAAGAGAAAAAAGATAGAGCAGAAGCGACAGTTAAAAAGTCAAGAAGTTTTGAAGACAATCTGAAGATTGGTCGGGAAATGGCTGAAGGATATGGTGACGACTGGATTAATCCGAAAACAAAAGAGAGATTAGAGGAAAGAAAAACACATGGTGAGTTGGGTGAAAAATTGGCGAAAGGTGAAATGATGACTAATGAGGAAATTACTGATAGATTACAAGACGTTTTTGGAGGAGATGAGATAGATGGTCTCCCCCATCCACCAGTTAATAATCAAGAAAGACCTATGGAGAGAAAAGATGATTCTCAAGAAGAACCTGCCAGTTACATTATGAGAGAAAAACCTACTCCCAGATTAGAAGAGATGGACGAAAAACAATATGTTGAAGAAAACTCTGCATATAGAGATAGACAGGGAAGGAATAAAGAGAGGAGAGCTGGGCAAGAAGCAGCAGTAATAGCCCAAGAGAGAAAAAGTATGGAAGAAGACGTCTCAAGCATTCTGCGTACTGAACCAACAGAGTTAGAGATTAAACATCAACAAATTTCTGAGGAATTAGATAGGCAGGAAAGCGAAAAGGGAGTGGCAGAAGAAGATAAAGGGGGGGGAACTGAGGAAAGAAGAAATTCCCCTTTAGGTAGAATGAGGAGAATAATGGAGGCGGGGGGAGCAGATATGGAAAAGTCGAAGAATCAGGGTGGATCTTTTTAAGAAATTCTTTGGAAGAGTTTGAGATAGCGAGAGGAAACCTGGCCCCAGGAGAATTTACTGGCTTGTTTAAGTGGTGATTGCCCCCACTTCTTCTTCAAAGCTTCAGAGATAACTTGAGAGTATTCTTGATCATCATCCGGATCGGAGACGAATAGACCAGCCTGACTAATAATTTCCCGACGGGAAGGATCATCAGTAGCGACACAGGCCAATCCAGAAGCCAGGGCCTCGAGATAAACAATACCGAAAGCCTCAGAAGAAGCAGAACAAAGAGTAAAAAGATCACTTGAACGGTAATAAACGGGCATATTGGCGTGAGGAACAGAGAGATGAAGATAGCGTTTCTTGCCCAACAACCTATATCCTAATTTATCAACACTTTTATCCCCTGGACCGGTACCAAGAAGTAATAACGAGCCTTGTTTTAGCTTGGCCACCGCTGCTATCCCCTGCTCTACTCTCTTACTAGGAATAGTGGCACCAACTAGAAGAATTATGGGTTTTTGCAGAGCCAGTTTCTTCTTTTTCCCCGCAGGAGTAAATTGATCCAGATCGACACCATTAGGAATACGGACAATATCTACCCCCGACCAAGGACAGGCCTGCTTAGCCCATTGTTTCTGCCGATCAGTAAGAGCAATAAAAACATGAGGTTTAACCCAGAGGTTCCAACGATCATACCAACCTGGGCCAGACTGACCAGGAATGACGACTTTGGTACCAGAGAGATGAGCAAAGAGGGAGATAATGAGGGCTTGCCAGCCGGAATTGAGAGGAATGATGATGTCGGGCTGAAAACGAGCTAAACGAGGAAGAGACTTGAGGGTGAAGATAAGCTCACGGCGTTTGCGAGAGTCGAGAAAAAGACGTTTGAGAGGGTGAGTGACAGATAGGTCGTCATCGGGATAGTGACCGGTGTCTGGATGGATCTGGACGGCTGGAAAAGGCAGATTCTTGTCTACCGGGCCACCTTGGAAAACCAACAGATCAGTCTTCTTAGCCAGTCTCTTAGCTAGGTGGTAAACAAAAGTTTCAGCACCTCGATCAGCCGAGCCTTGGTTGTAGTGGAGTAGAGCAATTTTCATAGACTTGATTCTATACAGTTTTCTTTGGGATACAAAGTTAAGGTTTCGGTTTCTTTAGAGTGATCGTATTTAAAACAGTCTTTTTGGGGAGAATTTAGAAAAAGAGGGAGGGAGTCGTAGACAATAGCATGTCTTAAATTTGGGGTAACGTACCAGTTGGAAATGTAGAACGACTGCTTATTTTCAGCTATGGCCTGATCGACCTTTTCTACTATCATGTTCATGGCTTTTTTCTCGAAATTTTCTGCTGGATGCTTAAGTCTAAAAGCCACGTTGTAAAAATTATGGAAGGGGTTAAAAATAATTAGGAAAGCAATCAAGTAAGCCCACCAGCGTCGAGATTGTAAAAGATATGAGAAGAGGATAAAAATAAAGACGATTGGAGTGTAAAGATAATAAAACATAGTGTGATTAGGGAAAAAACTATTGGCTAGAAGTGTAACTAAGAAAGACAAGATAACCAGGAGTAATTTGGGTTTAAACCTTGTAATGGCAACTAGCCCAACAGCCCAGACACAGATGGTGAGCCAGATTGATTTGGGCAAAAGATTGCCACTGAGATCAGAAAGATAGATTGAACTAGTCGTGAGGTAGGTAGAAATGGAAACTGGTCTAAAATATGGATTCTGAGGATTAGCAAACCGAGTAATGTTGGCTTGAGTGTTCGCATAAATAACGAGATAGACAAGAGAAATAAGAACTAAAGGAATTAAGGGTTTAATGAAAGGAATAAATTTCTTTTTTGAGTTGTTTAGAAACAGGGTTAAAAGGAATAAGGCCGGCGGTAAAAGAACGGTCGGGCCGTAAGAGTAAACCATTAGAGGAAAAACCATCCAGATAAGAATTAGGTTTTTCTTCTTTTGAGTGTCAAGATAGTTCACCCATAAGTAGATCGTTGAAAACATACCAAGGCCCGCTAAATAGGCATGAATATTGGAAAACCACCAAAGATAAAAACGCCAGGCAAAAATAGAGGCCAAAAACAGGCTGATCATTGGCTTTTTAGACAGTTTCTTCAATAAACCAAAAAGTAAAAATGAGTTTAAGGTGTGGAGAATAAAAAGTGAGAAGAAATATGCTTCTACTTTAAGGCCAGCCAGATTATAGATCAGCTTGGTGACAAGATAACCGACGATTTTATGACGATCTACATCACGAGACAGCAAACTGTCTTTTATTATTTCTAACCAAGTCCTCTTGATGACAAAAGTAAAGCCGGTAAAATCATCGTAGAAGAAGTAACGACTATCATTTAAAAGGTAGATAAAATAAACAGAGGTAATAGTAAAAAGCAGAAAATATGGCCAAAGTTTTTTTAGATTCATTCTTTCAAAATGTGGACGGTTTGGGTATCTGGATTATATACAAACTTATGCCCTGAAGAGGATGTTTTGTTTACAAAGAGATTGAGGGTGTCAGAACCAAGCATTAATTTGGCGTCGCGCTCAAGATATATGTCGTCTAGACTTATTTCTTTTTCCGAAAGATTGTTTTCTACTTTATTGATAACATTCTGAATTGAAACTTTTTGCCAATTGGGGAAATTTTGCTTGGCAATGGGAGGCAAGATTTTTCTACCACCCAAAAGGAAGAATGTTAATAGAAATATGGGTAGTGTCTTTAATTTAAACTTGGGTAAAATAATTGACAAGTAGATGGCAAAATAAAATGTGGGCAAGTAAAGATAGTAAGTTTCCTGACGATTGACAAGAAGTAGGGCTGGTAAAAGCGATAAAAGTGACACCATAAAAAGCGGTAGTGTATTTAATTTTTTAAATAGAATAGGGATGGTAAAACTTAAAATAGGAAGCCAGATGGGTAGATAATATTTGAGGTTGCTTAAAATTAGAACTAAAGAGAGCCTATTGGCGTACGGGTGAGATAAGGATAAATTTGTTTTGGTTGGGCCCAGAAAAAATTGATAGAAAATAAATGTAGCTAGAATCAAAAAGAATGGTTTTAGGTCGGTTTTTCTGCGTAAAAAAATGTTTAGGCTTAGAAACAAGAAGGGTAAGGTGAAAGCGATTTCTTTAGTGAGTAAAGAAAGTATGAAAAAAAAGATTGAAAGATAGGTTTTTTTAGGAAACTTAAGGTGGGTGTAAACGCCTAGTAGAATGAGCAAGGTAACTAGATACTCGTGGATATTTGAGAAATAAAAGAGATATAAACTATTTGACAAGACAGCAATGAAGAAACTCTTAGAAAGATCTTTTGTCAGATATCGACTTATTAAAAATGTCAGGATTATACTTCCCGTATGAAATAAGTGGTTATTAATCATAAAAGCTGTAGGGTTGACACCAAAAACCTTGAAGATAAAACTAAAGTTAAGATAGCCTAAAATCTTTTTAAAACCCCAGATGTCTCCTTGAGATAAAAACTGAGTAACCATCTCAAAAGTTGTGTGGTTTTGGAGATAGTTTAAAAGAGCAAAATCATCTAAAGAAAAGTATGTATTGGTTCTTAGGGCAAAAACTAGGTAAAGTGTAGACAGGCAAATCAGTAGAAATATTAAAAAAAAAGAGGTTTTACTTTTCATCTTTTATTAACAACAACAAATATCTGAGGTCCCCAGTACTTGAAAGGAAAGATACCAAGTCGACCAAGAAAGGTAAAGAGTAATTTACGTGGATTAAAACTGAAAGGTTCGAGAGACCAGAGAGAAGTGGACTTGATAATTTCCAGATCTAGGGAAGAAAAGTAATCATGGAGACTTTTGAGATATGGTTCGACCGTAGTATCGTCATCGATATTGACATATTTCTTTTTAGGTTTAACTTTAATCCAGTTGAGAGCAGAGAGGTCAGTAAAATCATGAAAGAATCCGGAGATAAGTTTTTTGACTGGTGACTGGACTGAATTGGGAGAACGACGATTGGGAGCACCAAAGTTGGGACAGATAATGATGATTTGACCACCAGACGAAGTGACTCTGACCATTTCTTTAAGAAAGAGATGGTAATCCCGGGTGTGTTCTAAAACAAAAGTAGAGTAAACGAGGTTGAATTCTCCATCAACGAAAGGTAGTTGTTCGTCTCGTGCATGGACAAACTTAAGGTGGGGATATTTCTTTTGGGCTAATTTAATGGCATAACGATTAACATCAATACCAACAGCTTTCTGTTTCTTTGAGGCGAAGGCGGCCAGTTTAGTACCTTCACCACAACCAACATCTAAAACTGATTTAGATGAATGAACTTGGTTTTTGAGGTAGCGGAGGCCTGGATGGGTATCAATTTCTTGACTGGCTTCAGAGGCAATGGTGTAGTACTTTTTTTGATCCATTAATAACCAGTCTTTGATGAAGGAAGAAGTGTCCGCTTAAGGATTTTAAACGGTTCAATTATCAGTGCTCTAAAACGGAAGAAAGGACTGGCCTTGGCAGTGACATCAGGGACAAGGGCCGGCTTAGTAGTAAAGAAGACTTGAGGAATCCAAGAACGGGGTATAGTTCTCCCCCACTCTATTTTTCGTTTAAAAGCTCTTTTTAAAGTCTGCTTATCGACAGATGAACGTTGAAGGTGAGTAGCATGATGGTAGTAGAGATCAAGAAACTTAATTTTTTCTGGATCTCGGTCTTGAATGAGAGTACCTTGGTCATCAAAGTAGCCTTGTTGGCCATGAGGACGATTGGCATTAAGACCGGGAATGGTCTGACGGTTCATAAACCTCAAAGCTAAGTGGCCGGTGTGGCCAGCCAGGGTGTAGCGACCAGCCGACTCAGGTAGGGCGTGATAGATATCCCCGACTAAGTTATGGGTACGAACAACAATAGAATCATGGTCCGGATGTTGACGGGCAAAGTCAGTAGCTTGTTGGATAGATTTCTTAGGCCAAACTTCATCCCCATCAAGGATCATAATCCAGGTAAAGTTTTTGGGGGTAGCATCAAGCATCTGTTGACGCATAACAGTAAAGGAATCAGCATCCTTTTGGACAACCTGTTTAAAGTCAATTTTCTTCGATTTAATACTGTTGACAATATCGACGGTTTTGTCAGTGGAACCGGTGTCCCAAACCATAATCCGATCGACATAAGGAAGAACCGATTGGAGAGCATACCAGATGAAACGTTCTTCGTTCTTAATGAGACAGTGAGCAACAATCTTAGGCTTCATGAAGGAGGCGAGCTAATTTGACTGAGGAGAGAGTGAAGACAAGTAAATTAGAGACACCGATGGAGTAACAAGGGGCGAGAGCACCGTGGTGAGGAATGAGGATGAGATCAAGGACAACTAAGACAACCACCTGGAGGATGGTGATATGAGCAAAGAAGCGGGGCTGGTTGAAGGTATAGATGATGGGGTTGGTAGTAACGATGGAGAAAAGGAAGGGAATCATGGCTAGACCAAGAGCTTGGAAGACGGGAATTGAGTTGATATATTCCTGGCCAAAAACAATAGTGATGATAGGTCGAGCCAGGAGAACGGAAGCGATCATGGCCAGAGAGATAGCACCGATAAGAGGAATGAGTTTTTTGAGATAGGCCAAGGTATCTTTCTTGTCAACAAAGGCAGAGAAACGAGGAGCAACGACAGAACCAAGAGCCGAAACCAAAAGAGTGAAGAGAAGAGTAACCCGACCGGCGGCGGAGAAGATACCAGCAGCAAAGGATGAATGAAGTAAGTTAAGCAAGATAATATCAACACGAGCGACGGCGACAGAGAAAGCCCGAGCTAAGCCAATCCATTTAGCAAACTTGAAGATTTTTCTGAGATAGACTTTGGGGAAAAGAGGCGACAGCTGACGAAACTCATGACGGAGGGCATAAACGGTAGAAGCAATAACGGAAACAGAATTGGCCAAAAGAACTTGACCAATGGTCAAACCACGAAAGAGGAAAAGAGCAGCAACGAGGATAAATTTGACACCAGAATCAATAACTAATACCCAAGAGGCAGCAATAAATTTCTTTTCGGCTCGAAGAAGACCAAGGCCGTACTGATTAAGGATATAGAGGCCAGTAACCAGGGCGGCAATGAGAAAATGACTGGAAAGGGAGCCGGGGATGAGGTTTTGATGGAAGAAAGCGGCAGCAGCGAAAAGGAGAGTAAAGGCGGCAGAGATGGCTGATTGAAAGTAAAAACTAGCGGAAATAAGCTTACTTCGCTTACCGGGCATCTTGGGGAGAAAATTAACCAAAGCAGAAGAGATACCCAGATCACCTAGGGTGGTAATGATGGTAATAGCGGCGGCTAGAGAAGAGTAAACACCAAAGGGAGCTGGACTGAGACTACGAGCTAGAAGAATAGTGAAGACGGTACCAAAGAAAGCACTGACACCAGTGCCAATGAGGGTAATAAAAGTATCTTTACTAGTCTGGGAAAAGAGTAGTGCTTTGACTCGATTGATCACAGATATATTGTAACCAAAAAGCCTAGCGAAGGAGAGCCAAGTCAGACTCAACCATCATCTTCATCAATTCTTCAAATGAAGTCTTGGGTTTCCAACCTAGTTCCTTGGTAATTTTGGAATGATCACCAACTAAAGGACCGGTTTCGGTTGGTCTGACCCATTTAGGATTAACGACAACATAGTCTTTCCAGTTAAGACCGACGGCACCAAAGGTAGCTTCACATAGATCTTGAACAGTGTGAACTTCGCCAGTACAAACTAAGAAGTCATCTGGTTTGTCATGTTGAAGAATTCTCCACATGGCATCAACGTAATCACCAGCGAAACCCCAGTCACGTTTGGCGTCAAGGTTGCCCAGTTCTAATTTGCCATCCTTGTTGATAACTGGATCACCACCTTGACCAAGAGGCACTCGGGCACCCTTAAGACCAAGTTTTAGAGAGGCGACAGCTAGAGAAATTTTACGAGTAACAAAGTCGGGGCTACGACGAGGAGACTCGTGATTGAAGAGGATACCGGTGGAAATAAAGAGATCAAAAGACTTGCGGTAAATACGAGCGTCAAAATGAGCTAGAGCCTTGGCAGCAGCGTAAGGATTGTTGGGCATCAATGGAGTGTTCTCTGTTTGAGGTACTTCATAGGTCTCACCAAAAAGCTCAGAAGTACTAGCTTGATAGACTTTGGCAGTAGGGCAAACATTTCTAACAGACTCGTAAACACGGAGGGCACCGAGACCAGTTTGATCGGCGGTAGCTAGAGGTTGATTCCAAGACTCGTGAACATGGGATTGAGCACCAAGATTGTAGATTTCATCAGGCTGAATCTGGGAAATATACATATTGAGACAGGCAGGATCAGCTAGATCACCAAAGACGAATTTAATGGAGTGGCGAAGGTGGCCGACATGACCGTAATCAGGTTTACTCTTACGACGGAGAAGGCCATAGACTTCATAATTACCTTTGTCTAAGAGAAGTTCAGCTAAGTAGGAACCATCTTGACCGGTAATACCAGTAACGAATGCTTTCTTTTTGTTTGAAGATTTTTTATCAGCCATAAATTTGTTTGTTAAATGATAAAGGTAATGATATCAGCTCGAGCAAAAAATTACTAATTAACCAGACGCCGGTTAATGAGAATGGTGCCTTGATAGGGTTGGTTCTCGTAAACCTGTTCAGGAGTGAGATATAAGGTGGTGAGAAGATCAAAGTTATCTATCAGCCACTGACTACGGAGATCTTCTGGGGCATAGACCACCTGAGACCACTCCCCAAGAGCAAAATCGCCATCATCTTCCAGATAGTTGGTGATGACAATGTAGTCGATCTTGTTCTCGTATCCTGCCAACATATCAATCTGGAGAGGAAACCACATAGTGGTCAGACCTTCATACCAAGCAGCCCAGGCATCAAGATTGGTGATAATCAAATGGCCCGGCTCGATGTGATCAGCCATGATGGAGGAAATGTGACGATAGACTGGCGGTTGATCAGTATTAAACTGTTGAGATCGAGAACGAGCATCCAGGGTGAGATGGCCAATGGTGGGAAAGATAATGAAGAGGGAAAGAACAACCAAAACCAGTTTCTTTAACTTTTTAGGGACGACTTTGACCAGATCAACTAAGGCAGTGGCGGCGAGAATAATAACCAGAGGGATGACTGGGTGAACATAACGAGCATTAGGGAGAGTAGCTGAGGCAGCCAGAAGGAAGGCCAGGAGAGAAATAACAGTAAAGAACTTAAACTGAGTAAGTTCCCTTTTCTTAGGCTTAATGAAGAGACCAAGCATGAAGAGGAAGAAGAGTATGGGAGAAAGAAGGCGTGACGGAGCTTTGATGAAGTTATATAAGTTGTAGAAGATCTTACTAGCTAAGCCAAACAAACTAAGACTCTGATAGTCCCCTCCTCTGATATAGGTACCAAAATTACTACCAGCACCAATGTTAAAAGAACCAAAGATCTTAGTAGGCAGGATAGAGATAGGAGTAAAACGATCAACAACTAAACCAACACCGGCCAGAAGAAAGAGAGCACCAATGAAAGCAACTTTCTTTTTGTTACTAATCTTACTAGTAAGAAAAACAACCAAGAGAGTAAGTAAAACAGCACCAAGGAAAACCGCTGCTTGCTGACGAGTAAAGAAAAGAGCAACTAAAGGTAAAGTAGACAACAACTTCCAACCCTTGGGCAAGAGAATGAAATAGGTGAAGAGAAGAATGAGAAGAGTAAAGGGAATCTCACTAGCAAAATTAAGAGCATATTCTTGGAAGAAAAGACTAGAGAGAAAAAAGACAGAAGTCAACAATCCAGCTACAGTAGAGTGAAGTTTTTTACCAATGAGAAAAACAATTAAAGCAGAGAAAGCAAGGAAAACCAGACCAAAAATGGCAATATTAGTATCAGTAGCAGGAAAGAAACGAAAGAGAAGAGAGAGTAACCAGGAAGGAAGAGGAGGAAAATTAACAGAAAAGAGAGAGTTGGACTGGAATGAGTCTAATAGATTGGTGGAAAAGAAGCTGTGGGTAATGGTTAGACTTTTACCTTTTAAGAGATTAATGGCGGCTTGGGCAAATTTGGCGGAATCTGAAAAGGTGAGGAAGTCCATTGATTGCTTAAGTATTAATATTAAACAGTTTGCATTTATTCGGCACAGAAAAGGTTTTATAAATGAATCTTATCGCAATTATAATGAAGCATCTAATTGTTGTTGTAATTATCCTTGTGAACGATCTTCTCTTTTTATTAGCCATTTCTCTCAAACATAAAAATCCATTTTTAAATTTACCACTTTTAAATTGTTCCTCGGCTAACCAACCAATAACATAATTATAATAATTTTTGATATAAATCTCCCCTTTTCGGTAACCGAACCATTCTTTGATAGTGGGTGTCCACTTTTCAATATATCTTTCAACAGAAGAAATTCTTGATTGATAGTTTCTGATCATTCTATTTGACTGGTCAACAGAGTTAGAGACGAGTGGTAGATCGATGAAGTCTGCCCAGTAACCTTTACTCGCCAAGGACATCCATATGTCGTGATCAATATTGCTTTTCAATTTTTCGTCAAAACCACCTATCTTTTCTAAAGATTCTCTAGTAAAAACGTTTGTTGAAGATATGGTACTTAACCCGTGTTTAACAATTTCTTCAGAAATATTACCTTTGATTTTAGGGTGATTTATATATTTTTTTCCATTTATTTTATTGACTATCTGAGCACAATAAAAAACACCATATTTTTCATCTTTACTTTGAGCCAGCTTAATTTGTCTGGATAATTTATTTTTTTTCCATTGGTCATCGTCGTCTAGAAAGGCAATGTATTTACCTCTGGATTTTTTTATACCTATGTTCCTAGCAAAAGACAGTCCTTTATTGTTTGAGTATTCTATAAATTGAACGGAAGGAAATTTTTTTTCTGTTTTTGGGGAGATTTTCTCTCCCCCATCATTAACAACAATAATCTCTTGATTTGGATAACTCTGATTAGTAACACTTTTGATAGCTTGTTGGAGTAACTTTGGTCTGTTGTAGGTAGTGATAACGGTTGAAACTAGGGGATCTTTCATTTTTTGGTTAATTTTAGATATATTCTTGAACATTTTTTTTCATTTGTTAAAAAGATGTTTTTTTGATAGAAATCGAAAATTTTATTCCTCAGTTTTACATGATTTAAAATAAAAACTGGATTTCTGAGAATAAGTAAAATTAGCTGATATCGCCAGGATTGTTCACCAAGAAAATGAACTTTTGATATATGAAAAAATTCCCCCATTTCAGATTTAAGGGTCTCCAGATCAAAATGTTGGAAATGTTTTTTCTGTAGAGGCATATTTTTATGAGGAACAGTTAAAAGTAGCTCTCCTCCTTGGTGCATACTGTCAACAATTCCTTTAATGAAGTTTTTTCTTTGTTTGGGAGAAATGTGTTCTAAGACCTCAATCAAAAGAACTCTGTCAAATTTCTTTGGTGGCTTTTCTTTTTGTATGTTGACTACCTCAAAGTTTAGTTTAGGGTTTAGTGCCCTGGCTAAATTGATTGCTCTTGATGAATAGTCGATACCAAGAGTATCTTTTTCAGGGAAGGCACTGCTTAATTCACGGACCAAACGCCCATCACCACAACCGATATCAATTAGTGAATTAAATTTATTTTTTTTTAATTCCTTGATAATAAATTCTATTGTTGCTAGATAATTGATACCCCAGGACCAGTAGAGATGTTGGGAGAAAGCCGGAGATTTTTGTGGGATATAGTGGTATGGGAGAGAATATTCGTCTTCTTGAATGTTTTGTTTTTTACTAACTGAGGTCATCTGAAAACTAATTTACTAATTTTTGTTTAAGATAAATGGCGGGTGAAAGGATAATGTTTCTGAGGCGTTTCATGGCTATTTTAGGATTTTTAAGATATTGATAGAAGTATTTACTAAGAAGATACAAGTTTGTTTTCATACTAATTTTAACTGATTTAAAGGTTTTGACCGGGGTTAATCTACTTCCTTTGTGTTCGTAAATATTAGTTGTAATATCTGGCAAGAAATAGACTTTCAAATTAAATTTAATAATGCAGGTTCTATAAAATTCACTATCCACTCCCCTGACCATACTTTTGTCAAAACCACCGACTGCAGTCATCAAACTTCTCTTAGTTAGGACTGTTGGGCTATAGATAATGCCATTGCCTCCTAAAATATGTTTGTTTAAGTCTGAAGGAGCTTTAACCAGTTGAGCAGTCTTTCTGCTCTGAGAATCAATAATATTAACACTTGTGCAGACGATTGCTAAGCGTGGATCAATCGAATCGTCGAAGACCTTTATTTGTTTCTTTAGTTTGTTTCTGTCCACCCATTGGTCATCATCATCTAGAAAGGCAATGTATTTACCCCGACTATTTTTGAGAGCGGTATTTCTCGCCTGAGCGTTTCCTTTGTTGTGAGGATGACGAAAAACCTTGATTCGTTTATCTTTCTTTCGGTAATCTTGAAGTATGTTTTGAGTGTCGTCTTGAGAGTGATCGTCAACAATAATTAACTCCCAATTTTGATAAGTTTGTTCAAGGACACCATTAATGGCCCTTGGTAGTAATTCACATCTATTAAAGGTGGTTAGGTTAATACTAATAAGATCATTCATTTGAAAGAAAATATTCTGATAAAAAGGTTTATGTATTTAACAGTATTAATTATCATTATCATTTGAATCTTTTCAAATATATTGAACAGTCCATAGAATTTATTTTTAGGTAGAGTAATAGTGGGTAGAAAGGAAAATAAATTTATTTGGGCATGATTCAAGGTTTTATTTCTTGACAATTTTCTTTGTCCATATCCCACCCTAATGGTTTTCTTAACTAACTGTATGAAAGTATTTCTAGCTGGGTGAAAAACCACCGCCCCTCCAGAGAATTTTATTTTTATTCCGGCTTTAGTTATTCTCTGTCCAAATTCATAATCTCCACCAGAAAGAAGACTCTCGTTAAACAATCCGTGATTTGAAAATATGTTCTTCTTAATAAACATGTTGGCTGTGGCCGAAAAACCGCTTTTGACATAACTTTTTTGTTTCAATTTCCTGACCGAATCTAAATATTCATATATATTCGGTTTATTTTTTTTGAAAATAAATTTTATGTCTCCAGCAACAACGTCAATGTCCTTTTTTTTAAGTGCCATTAATCCTTCTCCTAACCAGGTCCTACTCGGGAGACAGTCTGAATCAATAAAGGCAATGGTGCTTGACCTGGTATTTTTGATTCCTAAATTTCTAGCAGCGTATGAGCCCTCTTTTTTTTGATTAAAAAGACGGACAGGAAATTGTCTAGCAACTTCCCTGGTATGATCAGAAGAATCATTGTCGACAACGATAACCTCAAAGTCACCAGAAAATTTTTGTCTGAAAATTGATTCTAATAGTAACGCTAATCCGACAGGATTGTTCTTGACAGGAATAACAATGGAGACTAAGGGTTTTGACCTGTTCATAATACTTTTAATTGCCATTTATTTTTAACTCAGACAAGGAACATGTACCCGTTGCAGTTATGTTCGTTCTAATTGGTGTAATAGTATAGTCTTGAATTTTTGTTTTTTTGGAAAACCTTTGTAAGACATCATTATTGGATTCTGATTCTCCAATGACAAAAATCTGTTCTCCTTCTATTTCTTTGATTGACAGATGTCCTGGATTGTGAGTACTTTTATCTGAAAAGAAATAGGGGTGTCGATGGGTGTCTGACAACAAGATTGAATTCTCGGGAAGAGTAAAGTTTTCCTCTCTAAGCTTATAGAGAAGTTCTGATACACAAGTGGGTTGACGAGGGTGAGCAAAAATATTAATTGAGGAAAAAAGGACACAAAATAAATAGGGGTAAATTATTATCTCAAGTTTTCTGTTCTGCGAAGAAAAAAAGAGCACTATCAATATTGTTAGGATATACGAGTGGAAAAAATACCTCTGTGATAATATTCCCGTTAATAGTCCCAATGAATAATTGGCAAAGATAAAAGTTGATAGAAAGATTAATAGAAAGTTTTTCTTTTTAATTCCATAGACGAAACCGGATATTTGGATAAGCAAAAAAATCAAGTAAATAATATTAATACTGGGGGAAATTTTATCTAAACGGACTAGGAAAACTTCCGGCAAACTCTCAAAAAAGAGTTCGTGTAGATCGTCCAAAATCGGTGATTTTACGAGAGGAGACTGAGCAATTTTGTTTACTGTCTTTTGTCCATAATAACTCACGTAGGTATGAATCTCTGATAGATTTTTGGCATCAGTATTATAGATGGGAGACCTAACAACTAGTTTGAGTGAAAAGAAGGTAAAAAAGAAAATTAACATATATGTGGAAAGTTGTTTCCACCGTTTTTGGATGAAAAGCACAGCAGCTACACTTAATAAAACTAAATAAGTATTAATTCTGAAATTAATAGATAAAACTGAAAGTAAAATAATGGGGATTAAAAATTTCTTTTTTTTATCTAATTGATAAGTAATGAGATAGATGAGCCAAAAAACAGCAATATTATAGATGCCATCATTAACTGGGATAAGTTGTAGCCTGTATATTATCCAATGAGCATAATAAAAGATACTAAGAAGGTAAATGTGTTTTTTGTTGAGTTTTAAAAACTTTGCCAGCTTGTAAACTGCATAAAAGGAAATTAAATAAAGAAAAAAATTAATAAAAGGGATGGTGATAATAATTTGAAAATCAGAAAAGTTAATTTTTTTTAGGAGAAACATAATAAAAACAATGCCATTTTGCGGTGACGCTATGGGGAGTGGAGGAATCGAAGTGATATTTAAAAGAACCCCCTTTTCAATCAAGTTATCCGCCAAAGAGAGATAATAATAAATATCCGAACCGACAAAAAAATATTTGTTTGAGTAAAAATAAATCAAAGAGGCAAGAGCAAAAGTTGCATTTAGCACTATTAGTAGCCAGAGTTTAGGTTTCTTTTTTAAAATTTTGTGGAATTTCAAATACATTGGTCCAGCTTTAAATTTGTAGATCTTGTGAGTTCATAGACTCTGGCAATAAGTGTAAGTTTATCAGAGGTTTTCGTGGTTGTTATACCTTGTTTTGTCGTCTTAAAATTTTGTTTCAACTGTTTTTTAAGCCAGGGAATAGAGTCTTTTTTATTCTCTATAGAAAAGGTTTCATAAATCAGAGACATCTCGAAACCGATAGGATTGTAGGGGTAGCCATATTTGTTATTGGTTGTGTCTTTTTCATATTGCTGACTAAAGCAATATTGAAGTGCTTTTTTAATCTTGACTGATGACCAGATTGAATGTTGAGGAAATTGTTTTTTGAGGATAGCTAGAGCATAAAGATTGAAACTGTGGTAACCAATAGATTTATAGATCATTTTTTTTCTTGTTTCCTCTTCGCTGTTTTTATTTAACATACTTTTCTTAAGTTGGGAAAAATATGTTTGGCGACGCCAAATTTTAACGATAGGATGGAAGATTACCCCTTGGTCTAGAATGGTAATATTCCCTTCTAATTTATCAAGAAAAACACCTATCCTCTCTTGAACCTTTTTGTTTTTTATGGAGGCAGCCGATGAAGCAAACCAGATTTGGTGATTAAGTGTGGGGTCAATGGAAAGGTTTTTCCCATTTATTTCTAATCTATGCCAGAGACCAAGATTCTGATTAAACTTGTGTTTTAAGAAAATTCGAATGGCTAAATCTGTATATTTCCTTTTTTTTAAGACTTTTCCTGCCTCCATGAGAGCTTCAATTACCCAAGCTTGTCCGATTAGACCATTACACTTATCTTTATTTTTTGTCTGGCGACAGAAAAAGCTTTGTTTATATGGGAGAGCTTCAGAAGAGGACAGGTATTGAGCAAACTGGAATATAATTTTTTTAAACTTTTCTATTTTGGTAATTTCGTAAGCTTTGGAAAAAATTATTAACCAGTGTGAAGTGTTTCTCACTGGTGTTTCTCGGTCGTTATATGGACCATTATTTCCAGGGAGCATAAAGTTCCCTTTCTTTTTCTTGAGACCACTTCTGGCCACCTGGAGGACAAGATGATTAGAATCTTTGATGAGCATTGTTTGTTATTTTTCTAAATTAGTGAGATATTCTTTGATTAATTTAGTGATTCTCTGTGAAGAATTCGTGTCTTGTTGTTGATAGATTAATTTTCCCAGTTTTTTTCTTTTTGAGAGATGAGAATCTTTGCCGGAGAAAAGTTTGTCAATTTCCTGAATTAAGTCTTCTTGTGTATAGATTAATGGGCCTGGTGCTAATTTTTTGTAATTGTAAAGGAATCCGTTTTGTTTGAGGAAATTTTTGTAATCGTAGGGTATTAAAATAATAGGACGATTGAAAAGAAGAAAGTCGTGATAAATGGCTGAGTAATCAGTAATTAATAGATCGACGAAGGGTAGGATTTTATAGGGATCTGCTTCTTCTTTGTGAGTAGCCAAAATGATGTTTGGACTGGAGGAGGCAAGGTATTTAATAAAACTGTTGATCTCCTCATACTTAAGCAGATCGTTTATATGAGGCCTTAGTAGGACAGCGATGTTTTTCTTTTTTAAAAAATTGGACAACTCTCCTAAATTAAAGTCTGGAAAGGGAAAAAATTGAGTAGCTTCTCGTCCATGTCTCCAGGAGGGTGCGTAAAGAACTACTTTTTTATATTTTTTATTCTTAAGAAAATTTTGTCTGAATTTCTTTGCTTGAACAGGTGTGGGTGTTGTTAATAATGAATCATTTCTGGGATAACCGGTGATGATATGTTTATCTTTACCGATTTGTAAACACTCTTCTTGCATATCTGACACCAATGAAGAAGTTGAAATGGCGAATAATATTTTTTTACCCTCCTTAAGTCGACTTTCTATTTCTTTTTTGCCGATTTTGTCTTTTTTTCTAGCAAAACGGACTCTCTTAACTGACCTACCATGCCTGAGAGCAATGAGTTTCAATCTTTTAGGAAGCAAGTCTATATCGAAAAATATATCCTTGGCACTGTTAGTAAAACAGGCTAGAGGGGTCTTCATAAGAAAATACAACCCCTTCAGGCTGTTATATTTAATTACTGGTTTACCTTCTTTTTTTAGTCGTTGGTACACTCGCTTGCTTGAAGTAAACCAAACAGGTTTTAAATCTCTTTCGTGTTTCAAAATCCATTCGTAGAGATATCTACTATTATCTCCATAAAATCGGCCATTCATTGCACCAAAGATGATTCGCTTAGAATCGATCTTTAAAAGTGGTTCTAATCTTAAAATAAACTTTATTAACCACCCCATCAAACTTCCTCTCAGATGGTTTATTTTTTTGTTTAGATATTTTTTAGAGTTCTCTAGACGGTTACATTTTGGAGGACTCTGTGGGTGGTGATAAATAAAGTATTTTTGGTTGTCAAGCGACCCCTTAATGTGGGGTTCCTTTTGAGAATATTGTTGACTTTTGAAATCATTGACTAGTGGCAAAATAACTGAATATTCTCTTTTTTTAACCTTGAAAATAACTTTAACAAAGTTGTTTTTTTCTGAAACTAAAAATGAGGATGTGGTAATTTTTGAATGAAAGTGTTTTTTAAGAATTCTTGTTAATAAATTTGTTTTTTTCTTTTTCTTGTCAACAATGAAAGAAAATGCAGGTGCAAAGTTTTGTAAAAATTTAGAGGAAAATAACGAATTACGAATATCGTTAACAAGTGATTCTCTAAAAGTCTGTCCCGGTAAATAAGAATGGTTGTGCTCTATAAAATTACTATAAAGTTTCTCAATATACTTATAGTTTGGTGAGGGGAAAAATGTTTCAACCTTTTTAAAACCGGCCTTGTTGAACATTTCTAAATATTTCTTATGTGAATGTGTGTATGTTCGGTAGGATTTGTTTTTGATGATCATTGAATAAATGTTTGAAAAAAAACGGGGAAGTAACGAAGCAAAAATAAGGTGCGAATGATCATCTGGTTTACCCAAAAAGTATTGGTAATTGTATCTATTTTCTATTCCTAAATAGAGTGACCCATCATCTTTGAGAATGCGATAAATTTCTCGAAGGAAATTCTCTTGAACTTCTTGCGGAGAGCCTTGAATAGAGGTGGGAAGCCACTCCAAAACACCGTTGACTATAACCAAATCAAATTGATTATCTGAAAAAGGAAGTTTTTTATCTCCTCCACAACACAAGAGTTGTAAATTGGTGATTTTAGACAACTCGGCTCTTTTCTGGGTAAAAATTAACCTATCCATATCAAGGTCTGTTCCATAAACTTTCTTGACATGTGGAGCAAGAGAAATGGAGACGCTGCCGTAACCACAGCCAAAATCCAGAACGTTCATCTTTTTATCTAAAGGAAGAACAAACTTAAAGGCGGCTCGACCTGGATTAACTATATTTTTAAAAAATCTTTCCCTCTTAATTTTTTGATTATTTTCTGGAATGGAAAATAATTCATCCAAAGTCTTACTTTTTTGAATTAAAGAGACCATTTTAGTTTTCCGATTAATAAAGTCGGAAAAGTTATAGTCCTTGTTTTTAGAAAAAGTCTTTATTGAGGTTGTTTTTCTCTCTGTTTCTATCTTGGGTTGTATCACGATTGTAATTATACCTATTGTTTTGGCGTCTTTTCATTGATCCTCTGGCTTCGATAGTTTAGACTTGATGCTGAGATGAAAAATCCCCCGTTTGTGGTAATAACAACCATATTTAAACCAACAGAAGCCATTAGGCAACTGGTGAAACTGGAAAAGTACAAGGTCATAGTCGTGGGAGATTTAAAAACTCCTTCTGGATGGTCATTCGATGGAGTAGTTTACCTCTCTCCAGAAAGACAAAAGAGTATGGATTTCAATATAATCAAAGGTCTTCCTTGGAATCATTATTCTCGAAAAATGATTGGCTATCTTTATGCAATTAAGATGGGGGCAGAGTCAATAATTGACATTGATGACGATACTATTCCCTACAGTAGATGGGGGTGTGTGCCAACTGGTAAATACCGATTAGCAAAGTCACCGGGTGCTTTTAATGTCTATCGAGCTTTTTCGAAAGAAATGATCTGGCCAAGAGGTTTTCCCCTAGAAGCCATACTAAAGAAAAATAAAAAACCATTAAAAAGGGATGGATTAGCAAAAAATTCTGTTCCGGTTTGGCAATTTTTGATAAACGGTGATACCGATGTAGATGCCATCTATAGACTAACTAAAAATAAACATGTTTATTTTAGAAAGGATGATCCTGTAGTCCTTTCGCCTGGAACATACTGTCCTTTTAATTCTCAAAACACTTTTTTTAGTAAGGAGACATTTCCCTTAATGTATTTACCCGCTTTTGTTAATTTCCGTTTTACCGATATCTTAAGAGGTTTGGTGGCTCAACCAATTATGTGGGCAGATAATTACCAACTAGGTTTTACTCCTCCAACAGCAAAACAAAAAAGAAATCCTCATAATTATTTAGAGGATTTTGAGTCTGAGATACCTTGTTATCTTCAAACGACAAAAATCATTAACTTAATTTCTGATAATACAAGAAAGGGTGAAACCATATCAGAAAATTTGCTGAGGGCCTATAAAGAACTGGGGAAAAATGGGGTTGTAGAGAAGAGGGAGTTGTTTTTATTGCAATCCTGGTTAAAGGATCTAGAAAAATTGAAAAAATGAAAAATATTAGTGAAGGCTTTAAAAAGATTGCTATTTTGGGATTGTCCCATCACCCAATAGCTTTTGATAATTTATGTTATCTATTTGGTAATAGAGATGTAAAGCTTTTTTTATGGAGAGATTATGTTGATAAACTCAAAGAGAATGATGTTCATTATTATGAGAATTTGCCCAAAATTATAAGCAGAAAAAAGGAAAGTTTATCGGTTTTTATGGACCGAATTAAGCCCGATTTAAATAAATATGATCTGGTAATTATTCCCACCTTAAGAATTGGTTTTGATTGGTTTGCTAAAAACAAATTTTCTTCACGAACGATACTTTTTATCCACTGTCTGAACTTTTGGGCCTTTCCAGATAAAAAAATATCTTTTTGGAAAACAAAGTCTATCAAAGATAAGCATGCGTTTTTGTTAAACAAGTCGACCAGATACTCCTCTATCAAGAATAGATTGAAGATTTTAGAAAAGGTGGATTTTCTGAATTTTCATGACAAGGGAATGAAAGATTATTGGTTTAGGAATAAAAAAAACTATGGCAAGAATATATCTACTATGCCCTATTCTCTTTATATTCCAGAAAATTTAAGGTTCAAAAAAAGAAAAAGTAGGGATAGTATTGTATTTGTTGTTCCTGGAACGATTGACCCCGGTAGAAGAGACTACTGCTGGTTAATGAGAGTCTTCTCGAAAGCTAGTAAAAAAACGGATAAACAAATTCGGTTGATTTTGCTAGGTCGGTTAAAAAAAACTGAGGGTTATGCGAATAAAGTCAAGCACCTAGCGGATCGTTTGTCTTCCTCAAAGAACTTGGAGATTATTTATTTTGACACGGAGAGGTTTATCCCTCAACAAACATTTGATACTGAGATGATTAATGCGGATGTAATTATGTCTTCGGTGCCATTGAGTAGGATAAAGATTTTTAAACATTATAAAGAAGTTTATGGCGAAACAACAGCTTGCCACTGGATAGATGTGATGCGTTTTGCTAAACCGGGGATTTTCCCTGTTAACTCTTTTGAGGAACCATTGTTAGACGATTGTGTCCTTTTTTATAAAAACGAAAGAGAATTAATTGAGAATATATTAAAAATGACCAGAAAAAATGTTTTTGAGAAGAAAAAGACTGCCGCGAAAAGAGTAAGTGAAGATTTTTTCTCAAGAGAGAAGATTTTAGAACGGTTTTGGAATCAGTTAATCGAATAGTTGATTCAGTTTGCTCTTAACGGTCTTTTGATTTTCCTCTAGTTTGTCCTTATATTTCTTCTTGGTGAAGTATGCTGACGGATGTTTACTGAGATTCTTAATGTAAAATTCTGAGGGTGAATCACTGAAATATTCTCGGTATCTGTTTTTAAAATTTCTGTCTTGATTAAATTCAAATAATTCTAAAAATGTATATGCATTAAAACCAAAGTTGATAGCTGAAAGCGACGCTGTAGAAAAGAAAGAGAAAACACTATGAATTTTTTCCCTATCAATTAGAAAATTGGCTTTTGTTCCATCTCGACATATCCGAAAACCTTTTAGGTAAGGTTTTATCTTTTTTGTGTTTTCAAGTGGATGGGGTAAATAAATGAGGTCTTTGTCATTATATTTTTTTCTAATAAAATCGAGGATTTTCCTCGTGGTGTCTACATTGTGTTCATTTTCAAAAAGATGTAAACAAGCACCATACATATAGACTTGTTTCCGTTGAGAAGATTTGGTTGGTTTTTTGAGGTCTCTAGCAAGTATTGCTTGGGGGAAGGGTATTTCCTTTGAAGCGAAATTTTTCTTGTCAAAGTTCTTAATAAGGAGAACTTTGTCATATATATTCCTAATGTCTCTTTTATAACTGATTAATCGTGGTTGATTTTTCCATTTAGGATAGAAGAGAACTGGTTGTAAATTGAATATCTTAAAAATTAAGTTCATGGAAAAACTCAAAAGATTTTTTTTGGATGCCTATTTTTTTTATCGTGTTCATATTTGTAGAGGGTCCCCAAAAAAATTCTTTTATTTTGTTTATATTTTGAAATAACCATGTTTTCGATAATAGACCAGCAACCCCCTAACCCAATAATGTAATCTTCTCTCTTTATGGGTAAATTTTTGATCTGTTTACGAGCCTTTAGTGTGGGTAGTAAAAACCAGGAGAATAAAATATAAAGATCAAATTTTTTGGGTCTCTTGGGTGGAATGATTAAAAATGTTTTTTCAAATTCTTTTTTTAAGAAATCATGTGTCCTTTTTGACCAGTATTTGTGAACAGAAATAATAAGACAAATTTTAAATTTTCTTTTAAGGAGTCTGTTGACGGCAATGGCACGAACTATTTGTTGAGGGTGGTAAGCAATTATCCAGATTCGTTTCTTTGACACCAGTTTATTTGTTCTTACTGTTGATATTTTTGATTTTCCAGTGAGCGGGAAAAACTACAAGACTATGAGGACATGAATTGGCTGTTGATTTGTATGGTAGACCAGAGAGATTATTAATGCTGAAACTTATTTCTTGGGAGACGACATCAACAGCCTTACCCAAAGTTGAAGTAGCAAGCTTGAACGAATAGTTTCCCTCATTAAGTATGGGGTTTATTTTTATGGTGACAATAGAAGTACCCAGATCTAATCTGGTTTCTTTCTCTACACAATCTCCCAAATAGCTCTGCAAAATATATTTATTATTAAAAGTGCTACTGATACCTAAAAACATCCTTGTATTAGGGTCGCTATTACGCACCTTTGCCTCGATATAAAAAGGATGGGCCATGTCCAGTTGGTTAGTAATTTCTTTTTTATGATTCTTTATGGTGATTTTTAATATTTTTGACCTTTTGTTAATATCATCTTTAAAAGAGATTGTTTTTTTCTGTTTAACAAGATCTGCTTGTGAAGAGAGATATTGATTAATGACATTATTGGTTTTACCAATTTTTTTAATTTTTCCGTTATCCAACCAAATGCAACGGTTGCAAAGTTTGTTAATGCTTGAAAGATCATGACTGACAAAGATTATTGTTCTTTTACCCTTTTGAGTAATATCTCCCATTGTTTTAAGACATTTCTTTTGAAAAGAGATATCGCCAACGGCAAGAACTTCATCAATTAGAAGTATCTCTGGTTCTAAATGAGCGGCAATGGCAAAAGCTAGCCTTAAACGCATTCCTGTAGAATAGTGTTTTACTGGAGTATTTATAAACCTCTCGACCCCTGAAAAATCAATTATTTTTTTAAGTTTCACCTGGATCTCTTTTCTGGTCATGCCTAAAATCGCCCCATTCAAATAAATATTTTCCATCCCGGTGAGTTCTTGATGAAAACCGGTACCAACTTCTAGCAAACTGGCAACACGCCCGTGAATAATAACTTTTCCATTGGTAGGATAGGTTATCCGACTAAGTATTTTAAGAAGGGTGCTCTTACCGGCCCCATTGGCACCAATAACACCTAAAACCTCTCCCTCTTTGACTGTAAAAGAAACGTTGTTGAGGGCGTAGAAAGATTTTTTGTCTTTCTCTTTTTTACCACTTAAACTTTGAGGGAATATGTTTTTGAAAAATAGATAGATGTTTTCTCTTAGTGTTAAATAGGCACGGAAACCTTCTTTGTTGTATTTTTTGGAAAGATGTTCTACCTCAATTCTTTTTTTTATCATGTTAAGCGATATCAGCAAATTCATGTTGGGTACGTTGAAAGTACCAAATGCCAAAGATAATACAAATGATGATCGATACCGAGGAAATACAAATTAGAATTGGATCTATTTGGAGGTTACCAGAAAAACTACCTCGGACAACTTCAATGATAAGCGTCATAGGATTAATAGAAGCCAGTAAGCTGTTTCTCCGAGAAATTATGTTTAAAGGATAGATAACTGGAGTAATAAACATTAGTGTTTGAAAAGCAAAAGGTAAAACATAACGAACATCACGGTACTTAACATTTAAAGCTGAGAAAAATAACCCTAGTCCACCAGCCGTCAAACTTGTTAAGAAGGTGACAAGAATGATGAGTGGAATTTTATCTACTCCAGGTAGGTAGCCAAAGTATAGACCAGCAATGATTAAAATTAAGAAATTGATTAAAAAATCTATCAGACTGGTGACTAACGAAGATAGAGGGAGAATGGCTCGCGGAAAATAAACTTTCTTAATGATGTGTTCGCTTGAGACCAAACTGTTACTAGCTGCGCTTAGGGAATTTGAGAATAAATTCCAAAAAACAACGCCGATCAAAACAAAGAGGGAATAAGGTAATTCTCCTGATGGTATTTTGGCCATCTTACCGAAAAAAATAGTAAAAACAAAAGTGCTAGTGAGGGGTTGAATTATAGCCCAAAGAACTCCTAGAATTGTCTGTTTATAACGGACTTTAATATCTCTCCAAGCAAAGATAACTAACAGTTCTCTATACTGCCAAATTTCCTTCAAATCAAGTTTGAGGAATTTCTCTTGTGGTTTAATTGCAGTGGTTACAGAGGGTTTCATAATGATAAGACAACGTCTAGTGTCTGACAAGATTTTATCTTATGTTCTTATAAACCTGAAGGGTTGATTAGGTAAAAAAATTAATCAGGAGACTTTTTTGGTATTTTTGGTAATCTTTTTCCAAACACTTCTGAATGATAGAAACATCTTACCCATTATTTGTGGATTGATTTTTTCGACGATTCTTCTAATAAGATTTGTCGACCCTATAAGAAAGATGGTGTCAATAATAATCTCCATCAAGTATCTTTGGAGAGGAAAATTTTTTGCTTCATAACCGTAATTTGGTGTCTGTTTGCCTAAGAGCTTTAAGGCCTTTATACGAATGAAAGCCCCCCTTTTTTTGAGGTCATAGGCGTGTGAGTGCATTTCAAGGGCTTCTTTGATAGAAATCTCTTTTAACTCTATTATATTTTTTTTCTTCATGTCTTGAAGAATTTTTTCTCCCTGAGATGATCTGGAGATTATTAGCGAAAAACCCTGATGTCTTTGTTCATATTTGGGTGCCCAAGCATCTCCACCAGAAATGTCCGTGAATTCGTTTGTGAAGTCAGTGCATAACAAACTACGTTTATTGATGTGAAAAGGTATTAGGTAGTTGGCATAAAACTTGTTAATTTTAATAATTTGACCTGATTTGAGAATAATTTGTGTATATCCTGGCCAATCACCTTCTCTAAATCGTAAGGATTTAATTTGATGATAGTCATCTACTCCGTATGTTTTAAGTAAACTTATAACTGAGGAAAAATGGAGAGAATTTCCATAGAAAGGTCCTAAAACATATTTGATATTTTTAATAGAGGGATCTTTGGCTTGTTGTAGTTTTCTGATTGATTGAACCTGTGGAGGAATTCCAACGAATGCAAGTTTACCTTTAAATTTTTCTGTCTTGGACAAGATTTGGTTGGTGGAACTGATGGTATATTTACTACCAGCGGCAGAAATTATCTCTCTTGGTTTAGTAGCTATAAATGGTCTTGTCTCCCAAGGCCTTTTTTTATCAAAGTCAAGCACTACAGCCCCATCTATTTTTTTAGTTTTCAATAGGTAAAGGAGAGTTTCTGTAAGTATTCCTCCACTAGAACCGGCTTGCCGAATTTTTTTGTTCTTTGAGTAAGCTATGTATATAGATTGATAATGTCCCAGAAAAAAATCTCTGTTGGCCTTTTGACCAAAGATAAATTTGTTTAGATCAGGAAAATTGACTTCCTGAGCAGAACAACCAGATAGGATTCTTTTTGATGTCTTTTAAAATATTTCCTATTGCTTTCTCTTCGTTAAAGGCAGGGATAATAACAGAAATTTTTTTTGCCATGAATTTATTTGTTTAAATTTATCTTAAGGTTTTATTAAATCTCGATTGAATTTTATTAGATAAGATAGCAAATTGATAGACTGGAAAGGAAAAACTGTGTCTGAGAACAGTATGAAGGTTTCTGGTGTTTTCTGTTAAAAAATTTTTCCCTGAAGATTGTGCTCCAGAATGGAGAGTATAACAGCTAATTACTTCAGGGAAAAATATCCAATTAGTTTTTTTACCGATTCTCAGCCAAAAATCTAGATCCATTTTTGAACTTAGTTTTTGGTCAAAATAACCATATTTGTCAAAAATTTCTGTCTTTATGAATACTGCTTGATGAGGAACAAAATTTATAAAGGGTAGTAGCCAATAGAAACTCTTTTGAAAAATTTTGTTTTTGGGGAAAATGCCGACGGGAGATCTGTCTTTTTCAACTGTTTGGATCTGGCCATAAATCCAGTCAGGATAGTCTTTCTCTATTAGAAAATCATGAATATTCTCAAGAATCTGATTGTTTTGTAAAAAATCATCCGCGTGTAAATGAATTAGATATTTACCTTTTGCTATCTTGATACCCTGATTCATTGCGTCAGAGATTCCTAGTGGTTTTTTTTGTTGGATAATTACTGACTTACCCGTTTTACTTTTATAACTATTGATCATTTTGATGGTATTGTCTTTTGAGAAACCGTCGATAAAAATGTGCTCATAGTTGGTAAATGTTTGGTTTTTGACTGAGTTTAAATTTTTGTCAATGAATCTTTTGGAGTTTTTGGTGCAGGTAATGATAGAAAAGAACGGGGGTGTTGATTCGACCAATTTTTCTTCGAAGCCGGCAGCTAAAGACATCTTTTGGTTTAAATCGCCGACTTTATTTGTGTCGAATATAAAACCTTTATTATTTTTTTCTACTAAATCAGGTGCGCAACCACATCTATTACTGACGATTACTTTTAAACCAGAGTAAAGTGCTTCATTGACGACCAACCCCCAAACTTCTTCATGAGAAGGTAAAACGAGTACATCAGCAATACTATAAATTTCGGGTAGATCATATTGTTCCATGAACCCCAACATGTGTATATCCTTAAGCTTCTTATCAAAAATAGTTTTTTTTATCCGTTTTTCAAGTGGACCATATCCTACAATGATTAGTCCCCAGTCGGGATGATCTTCCTTGAAGATCTCAAATGATTTGATTAAGTCTAGAATTCCTTTTCTCTCAATTAGTTGACCAACAAATATAAGGTTCTTGGGGGTGGAAACGGAAAATTTTTTTCTTAATTTTTCTCTTTTATTTTTAAATTTTTTAGCTTGATCCTGAAAATATTCTTTATTAACATCATTAACGAAGATTTCTATCTTCTCCTTATCGGCTCCCAATTTAATCAGATACTCTCTAGCTCTAGTACCGTAGGCAATAAAATCTTGACTCAGTTGAACAAACAGTTTAACCAAAGGTAGGGATATTTTTCTTCTCCAACTAGGTTCATTGGTGGTACTACCACTCCACAAAGTAAGATGTTTTTTGTTAACACCACCCCAAAAGAAAGCGGCTTGATAAGGATAGATATCCCAACCACAGATAATAATCCTGTCTGGGTTAATTTCCTTGAGTTCTTTGATGATAGTGGGGTTGATGAAGTAGGTAAAAAGATCTTTACCTTTAAATTTGATGGCAAAGTTAGGAAGAATTCTGTATTTAAAACAAGGTTTTTCTTGAGTTTTCCAACGGCGATTAGACTCTGATTGAGAACTAAAAAGAACTAAAACTTCACCTAAATCCTTTTTATGTTTTTTAATGTATGAATTAAGTTTATAGATTGTGTTGGAAGAAATAATATTGTGGAGAATAATGGTTTTCACGGTAATAAATAGAGACTAATTGATTCTTTTGCTATCGATTGCCAGTTGAATTTTTTCTTTAATTGATTTATTTGTTTTTGATTAATCAAGGAAGATTTTTTGCTGAAGATCTTGAGAGCTTTTGTTAGAGATTTTATGTCTCCATACTTGATTGTTTCACCAACTTGGTATTTCTTAATTATTGGTGCTACTCCGGCAGAGACATCGACAAGACTCCAACAACCACTGATAGCTGCTTCTAACGGGACAAGACCAAAAACCTCGTGTTTAGTGACATATGAAAGTAAAGTAGCTTGGCGGAAAATCTCCCATTTTTGAACATTAGAAACAGGTTCATGAAATAGAACTTCATCTTCTATTTTTAACTCTTTAACTAAAATTTCGCATTTTTTTTTGTAGCCATCGTCGTTACCAACCAAAAGAAGTTTAATACCTTGGGAATATATATGACTTTGGGCGTAAGCTTTAATTAAAATGTCTAAGCCTTTTCTTTTGTCTAACCGACCAAGGTAGAGAATGTATTTAGCAGGAAGTTTGAATGGTGGGTTTTGACAATGATTGATTTCCTCCACTTCTACTCCATTTGAAATGATTTTTATCTTATCGGTTTTGACCCCTTTATTTTTAAGAAGTCTTCTTTCATTTTCTGAGAGAACCAGGTAAAGATCTATATTCTTGTTGATTATATTTTTGAAAAACAGATCAAAGATGGATTTAAAAAATATACGTGTGTTGTAGTTATCATACGTACCATGAGATTGAAGGATTACTTTAAGTCTTTTATTGTCCTGCTTTAATAATGCAAGAGAAATAATAAGGTTCATGGTGTTTCTGTACTCATGTAAATGAACCACATCAAACTTGGATAAATTTTTTCTTAGATAACTAGAGAAACCCATTGGAGTAGACATCTTATATTTATAGGCCAGCGGATTTGAAATGTTTCTAAAACGTATAACTTGGTAGTTTTTATCTTTTTTCCTTTCAATGTCTTTTATCGAGACCCTTCTGGATTGATTAAAAACATCGGTGGTTGCCACAGTGACCTGATTCTTTAACTTACTCTGTTGTTCTGCCAATTTAGAACAAACAATGGGTGTACCACCAAAATGTGATGACGGCAAAAAATGGGGAATTACATGAAGAATTTTCACCTTATTTTTCTTGATTTTTTAATGTTGTTGGTGAGAAAAGGTAGACATTTGTTTCGACTTCTTTGGAATGACAAACAATTTCGTTATTTAATTTTCTCAAATAGATTTTATAATCATCCTCATTCCCATACATATTGATTTTATCAGCTTCTGTGCAAGGGTTAAGTGAAGGGATAATGAACTCAATTTGGTTATCCACGGCGTAAGTTATTATTTCTTCTATAGACATTTCTCCAAAAGGATTGCCTACTTTTTTACAATTGGTCATAAAGACCCTAACTAAACCATTACGACTGTACCAGATTAAATCGGGGTCTATCCAAGCGTAAGTGATTGGTTGGTTTTTGGGTGGGTCATCACAGAAAAAGACAAACTCTTTCATTTCGGGAAATTCTAAACTAATCCAGTTCTTTATGTCAGCCCTACCTAGAGCAAATCTTGTTTGGTAGTAATTTATACCATCAGGGAGATAGTCTCTATATAAGGTAATCGTCTTTTTTCCATAAACAAAAATTGTTAAGAACGCCAGGATTAGGAAAATGGGGATACCGAGGGTGAATTTTTTATCTATAAGAAAGAATTTTAAAGTTAAGTATAGGGAGATACTGAACGTAACAGACAGAATAATGTTCCAATGGAAAAAGTATCTGTCTTCAAAACCAGCAAAGGGGGAAAGTAAAAAGTATTCACCAAAAACTATACCAAGTAATAATATTAGTGTCTTTTTATTCCTTTTAGATGTAATTATTAAAGAAAATAGAATAATTATCACCGCCGCGGGTGTTAGAAGGTGATGGTTGAATAGGACTGATTTGATTATTAGAGGTAAATTACCTAAAGTAAGAGGCTCCGTCCAAGAACCAAAAAACGACTGACCTACACCACATCCAGAGACTCGGCAAGGAAAAATAAAGGGGTAAATTGGATTTCCCGTAACGACCCAATTTTTGACATACCAATAACCACCAAGAAACAACCCCACTAAGATGACAGTGATGACTTCTTTTATTCTAATTTTGTAAAAATACCGCTTCAAATAGATAAAAATCAAAAACAATAGACCGATAATTATTGAAGGTGCGAGGGCATTATATTTGATACCTATACCGATACTTAGATAGAGGATTCCCAGAAAGAACGAGTTTTTGCTGGGTTTTTGAGTAAAGTGGAGTAGAGTTAGAACGGCAAGGGTAACAAAACTGGCAGTGGCGACGTCGATATAACCCCAGGTAGATTGGATGATTAGAGGTATTTGTAGATAGGAAAGGACACAAAAAGAAATCAAAGCAGCAATAGTATTAAATTGTTTTTTAATAAATAGATAGGTTGTGATGAGTAGAGAAAAATAAATAAAAAAGTGTAATAGTCTTGCCGAAGCGTATGATTTTGTTAGAGAAAAAAGATGAATGTAAATGGTATCCAGTAGGCGCGGAAGGTTTTCATAGAGCCCATGAAAACTCCACGTTTTTTGATGAAATAGGTCGTGTGGGGAAATATAATGATAGGCAGCCTCATCCCAAACATAGGGAGGTAGGGAGGTTTTGACAAAAACTAAAGGAATTAAAGGTAGGAAGATTAATAAAAGAATTTTGATATCTTTTACTATTCTAAAAAGTTCTTTGTGTTGATTCGTATGGAAATATGACTTAATCCAGGGAAGAATTATTAGAGTGGAAAATAGAAGCAGTAATTGTCCGTTATAAAAAGTGAATAGGTGACTTAGAAACATCAAGAATGTTGTTTGGGCCATACCAAAAAACCATAAAGTGGGTCTTAATGATTTACATGGAGTTATCCTGAGGAATTTGGTTAACCCCCAACCAGCTATGTCAAAAGTAAAAAGGAGGTAGACAAAAAATAAGAGATTTCTGAACGTGTGTGGTTCAAAATATTGACTAAGAGAAATCATCGCTTCTATTTGTTCTCTCTGGGAGTAAAAATAATTATATGTGATGGCAAAAGATTAAACATTCTATAAATTTTGATGGAGACCTTTTTTATTAATTTCATCTTTTTGAGATCTCTAATATATAAAGGGTTAAGATTTGATTCTTGACCCCAAAAATTCTTTCCGATCAAGCAGCAAAAACGTCTAAAGATTTTTAATGGCAACCAGTGTATGAACCAGACACCTGAGTGCGGTTCGTAAGGACATGCTCTATAAGGGGTGGTGACAAAGATTTTCTTACCAACTCTTAGAAGTTCGTTCAGAAAGAATTCCTGGTCTGAGTAATTACCAACGTGTTCTAGTGTGGCCCAAGAAACAACAATATCGAATTGTCTGTTTTTGAAAGGAAATTTTTTATGTGGGGTTATTTTTTTAACTTGGCTATCAGGATAAAGCTTTTTTAATTTGTTTCTGTCTTCGATGGTAGCTAGAGTGAGATTTTTGGGATAGGGATACAATTTATCGAATAAATTGCTATCTTTTAATATCTCTTTTGATGTCGGACCGACATCTAGAACCAAAGTTTTTTTGTTGGGTTTAATAACTTTGAGAAAAAAAGAATACTGTTTACTCCTTGTCCTGATGGAAAGTCCTGCTAATTTTTCTTTTATCGGAGTGATAGTATTTTGGGCTTTTTGGCCCCAGTTTTTGTTCTTTATCATTTAATTTAAGCGTTTAAAAATAAAACTGAATACCAAAAAACTTTGATTATTTAATGTCGGGTAAATGATTAATTAAGTGTGTTTTTATGGTCTCAATTAAAAAAATCCACATAAAAATTATTCCTAGAAAACTAACAAGAAAAAGTTTTATGCCGAGATGAGAGTCGGAGATATTAATAATAATTAAACCAATTAAAAAACAAGTAATCATGGTAACAGGGACTAATTTAAACTCTAGAATAAATTTTGAAACTTTACTTTGTTCTCCATCGATAACGAATTTTAGAAGTTCCAAACTAAGAAGACTTAAGATTAAGATAAAAGTCAGTTCTAAAAAAAAGAATGTTAAAGTAAAACTTTTTTGAAAGAAAAAATACGCTAGCATCGGGAAGATAATAAGAAAAACATAGAGACTCGATGGTTTGATTAGAATTATTGATTTGAGATGTCGCCAGCCATCTGACCAAGTAGATAAGTGGGGAGGTTTACCCCTCTTGTCTTTCTCAAATTTTATTGGAATTTCTAGATATTTACCCTTTTTGATAGCAGTCTTCAGAAGTAATTCACTAGCCCACTCCATACCAGAATTACGCATATTCAATTTTTTATAAAAAGATTTCTTGATTATTCTCATACCAGAGTTACAGTCTGTAGTGGGAATCCGGTAAATAATTCTGATTAAAAAAGTGAGGACTGGTGTACCGAGATAGCGATGGAGTAAAGGCATGGCCCCAGATTGTATATTTCCTTTGAGTCTCGACCCCAATAAAAGATCCGGTTCCTCGGCTAATTTTGCCTTAAATTTTTTGATATTAGAAAAAGGATAACTAAGGTCGGCGTCTGCAAACAGAACATATTTCCCTTTACTATTATTTATACCCCAATGGAGTGCCGCTCCATAACCTTTGACGGGGACATTGATTATCTTGGCTTTTTTGTTATTTTTCAGTAATTCAAGAGTACCGTCAGTACTACCATTGTCAGCAACAATAATCTCAAAGTCATCGAAAAAATTCTTTTTTCCATGAGTATAAGCGCTGTTGATGGCACGCTTAATTGTTTTCTTTTCGTTTAGACAAGGTATGACTATACTTAATGTCAATTGTTTCGACATAATTTAGGGTACCATAGTTATTTTTGATTTTTCCCTCTAAACATTTTTATGTACTGAAGGAATAATTGGTAAAAAATATCCTTTTTGTTTTTACTAGGCAATCTCGATGCTAGAAGTGAATAAGACTTCCACTTTAAACGACGATTGATATCTAAATTAGCAAAACTTTGAGGAGAATAGCGGAATTTGACTAATTTTTTAGGGATAATTTTAATTATCCCTTTATTAAGAGTAAAAATAACTAGATCCCAATCTTCTCCACCTCTTTTATAATCATGATTGAATTTAAAATTTTTCAAAGTTTCTTTTTTATAGACCATATGGGAAAGTTGACACAGATAAAAGGCTGAATTGTAAACATTTCCTTCATTTAAGGTTAACCCTGCTAAGAGACTAAGGTCTCTAATAATTATCAGAGGGATTAGTCTTAATTTATCCTTTATGGGGAAATCGGGTTCAAAGTTCGCTTTAGAAAGACAGACAGAAGCGACAACATTTTTTTTTCCAAAAACTTCTAGGGACTTCTCAATAAAATTTTTCTCTAATTGATCATCTGAATCTAAGAAGACAATAAATTCCCCTTTGGCAATATCTAATCCTGTTTGGCGATTTCCACCAGGCCCTTTTTCATTCTTGTTAATTAAATAAACAATGTTAGGAGACCAAGATACCATTTTTTCTTTGTTATTTGTTTTATCTCCATCATCGTCACAAACTATTATTTCTATTTTTGATTGTTGAATACCCTCCTGATTTAAAACAGATTCAACTGCTTGTCTAGTAAAATCAATTTTCTGATAATGAGGAATGATAACACTCAATAATTTTTTTCCTTTTTTTGAATCAATTTTTTCCAAATGGATGTTTTTTTTGAGTTTTATTAGATCTTCAATACTTTTGAGACTGCGTTTAATAATGGAAGACCGGGATTTGCGTTTCTCCTCAACTTTGACACCAATCTCAGTAAGACGGAAACCTTGGTACTGTCCCCTAATAAGTAACTCTGTGTCGAACATCTCCTTAGTCATCTGACATTGTTTAATCAAAGGCAAAAACTTTTTTCTGTCTAACACCTTAATTCCATGTGTGTCTGTAATCTTTAAACCAAAGAAGAGTTTAAGGATCAAAGTAAATCCCCGACTAACAAATTTTCGTAAAAAAGATCTCTGATCAGAAGCACCTCGACCAGTCTTGGTGCCGATAACAGCATCGACTTTAGACATCTTTTTAAAAGCTCGCTTCATAAAACTAATGTCGTAATAGTCGAGGTCAAAAAGGACTAAGAGATCACCCCGGGCAGAGAGGAAACCTTTTTTAACAGCCAAACCATAGTTACCTTCCGGCAAAGTCAACATACGAACCTGCCTTTTTTTCCGACAGATCTCTCGTGCTAGTTTTCTAGTACCATCTTGACTGCCATTTTCAACTAAAATGACTTCATAACTACGAAAACCACGAAGTTGCTTCAACAAATCAAAGAGAAATTCTTCCAAGTACTCTTCTTCGTTGTGGATGGGAATGATGATGGAAAACTTCATAATGGACTTTGTATTGGCTTTTATTATAATCAGCTTTAGTGAGGAAAAAGCAACTAATCGTTTTAATAGCTATTGTGTTAGTGGCCCTAGGAGTGAGAGTGTGGAAACTAAATAGTGTGCCTTCCAGCCTGTACGTCGACGAGATTGATCTAGGCTATCAGGCCAGAAGCTTGGTAGAAACAGGCAGAGATTACCGTGGCGGACTATCCCCTTTCTTTGTGAAATCTTTTAACTCCGACAGAACTCCCATTCCTGCCATCTTAACTGCCATTACCACAGCGATATTCAAAACCCCTGAGTTAGCCATCAGAATGGCACCGGCCATATTAGGAACAATTGGAGTGGTATTAAGCTACTTACTAGTCAATATGTGGATAGGAATGGGACCAGCCCTGGTAACAGCAATGGCAATGGCTTTGTCTCCATGGATGATCCAGTTTGGCCGGATTGGCTTTGAAGCCACATCAGTAATGGTGATACTACTAGGAGGCTTAACAAGTTTCTTTTACTGGTTAAAAAACAAAAAGAAAGAAAAGTTCTTCTGGTTAGCAGTAATACTGCTATCTCTGTCGATGTATACGTATAGAACAATGAGTTTGTTGACACCGATAATTTTCCTGATCTTACTAACCGTCTATCACCAAGAGATATTTAAGTTAGAGAAGAAAAAGTTGTTAATAGCAGCCGGTCTAGCTGGAATAATCATGGGCAGTTTCCTCTACGCCACTACCCTAGCATCAGCCGATGAGACAAGAATCAGCCAGATCTCAATTTTGGCCGATCCAGAAACAGCCATCTGGGTACAGAGGGATAGGGAGATAGCATCGGGAGACTTGAATGACAACACAGTCGGCAAACAAGCCACGCTAACATCCAAAATCTTCTACAACAAACCACTATCCTGGGCAGACAGCTTGTTAAATAACTATCTAACAGCTTTCTCGACTGATTTCCTATTCATCAACGGTGATCCAAACCTGCGCCAGTCTATTCCAGGCTGGGGAATGATGATCTGGCTGGATGTAATAGCTATCGGCTTCGGCATATATTTCTTCGTCAAGAAGAGAAAACAGAAATGGGTTCAGTTACTAACTTTGTGGTTACTAACCTCTCCCCTGGCATCGTGTCTGACAACTATTGGCGGTAATCACGCCCACCGCTTGTTCGTCATGGCCATACCATTATTAGTCTTAACAGGTATTGGCTGGTATCAGTTCGGAGTAAGTCTGTGGTCAACCAAGGCAAAGAAGTTTAATTACGGAAAGATATTGGTAGTAGCCACGGCTCTAATCTGGTTAGGTTGGTGGTCTAGGTTTTACCAGTCATACATGGTCCACTACCCGATTAGTTCAAGTAGATGGTTTGGTGGCGGGTATAAGGAGGCGATGTTAACCATTAAAGAAGTAGAAGACGACTATGAAGCAGTCAGATTGACCGACAGCCTAGACCCACCAATGCTCTACTATTTCTGGTGGACAGAGGTACCACCCAAGGCAGTGCAAGAGTATGGCAGTAACTTCTCAGAGGAGGTTTATAAAGGAACAGAGTTAGACAAAGTTAAACCAATTAACTGGCAAGAAGAAATGAAAAAAGAAAAATGCCAGAACTGGGATGAGTGCATTAAAGAAGGAACACTCTATCTACTAAGTACCAACGAAGTTAAAGAGGATTTAAGAACAGAAAAACCACCTAAAGGAATTAAATTAATCAAAACTATCCTCTATCCAGACAAAGAACCGGCTTTTTACTTGATCAGTCGTTAGTAGAGGAATAGATATCCAGAGATTTCTTCGGCAGTTCGTTCAATACCTTTTTCTTCCATATATCTATTACTTTCATTTCTCTCTCTAAGACTATCAATGATATCGTATTTTTCCGGACTTGAATCAATTTTCGTTCTGATCAGAGTAAGTTCAGGGACAGTAACTCCATCTTCCTGACTGGATTTGATGAACTCCGGTCTGACTGTTAATTCAGCTGGGAAATTAAATATTTCGAGTGAATCAGATTCTCTTCGATAATCCTCAAGACGTTCAAGACAACTAGCTACTCCATTCATATTAATATGTTCTTTAGGAATTAGATGACAATCAAAAGAAAAAATACCTTGTTTAGAGAAGAGATAAAAGTAACTTAAATTCCAACACTTAGCATCATCAACGATCAGAAGTCGATGGCCGTTTTCAGTTTGAAGAGATTTTAAATAGGGATATTTATTCTCGATATTATCAATGACTTTGAGATGTTCCCTTTCCTGAGCGGTATAGCTAGTCTTTACTTCTTCTCTGAGATTAATCTCAGCCACTCTGGCCGGGTGTTCTAATATAGCTATCTCTTGAGCATAGACTGGATCAACAATACGACCTTCATCTGGATTAGTAGCCCCAACATAAAAAGATCGACCTTGAGAAGTTTCTTTTGACATAAATAAAAGACTGATAATGTTGAGGGTAGTGTGTCATTTTACCTAAACAGTGTCAAGAGATAGGGATATTTTTACTTGATCAGCCGATAAAAAGGATTAAATTAATCAAAACAATCCTCTATCCAGACAAAGAATCTGCCTTTTATCTGGTCACCAGAGAAATTTAATTAGAGTTTGGAAAGAATATCTGCAGCACTAACTTGATTGACTCTTTCCTGTCTGCCCCATTCTTCGTTTCTAGCTTGGAGTGCCGGTCTGACTCTGGAAAGAGCATCTTCATCAGTGGTGTCAATTCTATTGATTCTAATTTCGATACCTACTTCTGGGTTGATATCGTCTTTATAAACCATCTCTGGAGGATAACCGTAGAAATTTCCTGGCTCCCCGATACTGTCCCCTCTGTCGATTAGTAATGATCCTAATTTATTCCGATCAATTCGTTCATGTTTGCCAGGGGAGTTGACCCTAAACAGACCTTTCTGGGTGAAGACAAACATTGACCCGGTCATATGAGCATTTCTTTCTGTAGCCACAACCATGGGACCGTATTCTGTGTCAGCTGTTTCTAAGTTAGGATATTTTTTCTTAACGCCTTGCATTACTTCAATATTCTTTCTTTCTTCCTCAGTCAAACCAGTTTCATGTTCCTTTTCCATGGTTATCTCTCTGTCTCTAGCTGGTTTTTCCAAATTAGCTAATTCTTGAGCTTCTCCTGGATCAGCGATACGACCTTTGTCTTCACCTTCTTGAACATGAAGTTGGGGAACCTCGTTAGTTTCACTTCCTATTTCCATATATAAATTACTTAATTAGCAATACTAATTTAAGTGTTCCATTTCCCCCTATCCTTGTCAACAAGAAGAAAGATTTTTACTTGATCAGCCGATAAAGAGAGATGGTCAACCAACGATTAAAGGCATGAATAGCTAACCAAACCGGATTATCTGTATATTTCTGAGCTATTTTATAGCTTTCTTTGAACTGATTATCAAAATTAGTACTTCCTTTGGCTTGAGGATGAATACGAAAAACAGCTAAATCCTGATTAAGTCGACCAGGCAAACCAGCTTGACGAAGACACCTAAGCCAGTAGTCATAGTCAAAAGCCTGATGGTATTGAGGATCAAACTCCCCCACCTGATCAACTAGATCCTTCTTTAAGAAAACAGCCGGTTGATTGAGCCAGTCAAAGAGATGGTGAACAAAACGAAAACGGCCATAGGGCACTAGGTGCTTAATGGTAAAACTCCAAACCAGTCTTTTATCACTAATCTGACAGCCGCCAGCCAACCATTGCTTTTGAGGATGTCGCTGAAAATAGTCAACGACGGTAAGGAAGGTATGGGGGAGGTAATAGTCATCGGAGTTGATATAGGCCACAATATCACCAGTGGCTTTTTTCAACCCCTGGTTAAGAGCATCAACCTGACCTTTGTCTTTCTTAGAAACCCAGTGAATGATTTTAGGATACTGTTTGGCGTATTTTTTAATAATATCAACGGAGCCATCAGTAGAACCACCATCAAAGATAAAGTACTCAAGATGGGGATAACCCTGATCAACAACTGACTTAATGGTTTGCTCAAGAAACTGAGCCTGATTGTATGAAGGGGTGATGATGCTGATCTTGGGTAAAGATGAGCTATTTCTTGTTGGAGTCACGGGATGACTGATTATTCTTGTTAGCTTTCTTGATAGCTTGCTGACGAACGAGTTGTTGGATCTCCTTCTGAAGACACTTAACACCAATGTGGTTCTGAAAACCGAGATAGGCAAGAACCATAAAAGCAACGATCATAAGGATGTCCATGGCCCGGGCAACAAAGATCTTGGCTAAGATAGGAGTAAAGACTTGGGGAACTAAAGCAAAGAAGATGAAGGTGAGCCAGATGAAGAGCCAGAAAGCAAACTCTTTACCCTGAAGATTACGGCGCTTAAATTGCAAAAAGGCAATGTAAATCATGAAGAGGGCAAATAGAATTGAGATAACTTGGATACCTAAGAAAGCTTCCACCATATTGATTGAGCTAATATTTTAATAGCATCTATGATTGTAACACCCTTGTATTTATCAACATAAATGGTGTCGATAGGAAACTCGATCCAAGGAAGTTTTTCCTTGTGTTGACCAAGACGAGCAACCATCTCGGTCTCAACACCATAACGAACTGAGGACCACTTAACTAAGTTGTAGGCCTTCTTAGTCAGAGCTCTGTAGCCGGAAAGGATATCAGAGACATAGATACCAAAGAGAAGGTTGATATAAATAGAGGCAAGGCGATTACCAAGGAAACGAACAAGAGGAGTGCGATAGCCCCGCTCACGAGAACCAAAAACAAAATCATAACCTTGTTCAAGATATTTCTTGAACTGAGGTAGTTCCTTAGGGTGATGCTGACTGTCGGCATCCATGAAAATAACAGCCTCAGCCCCTTGAGAGAAGGCATAATCAGCACCGGTAATCATGGCAGCACCTTTACCGAGGTTGAGCTGGTGACGAAGAAGAGTAGCCCGACAAGTAGGCGAGAGTCGTTCTTTGCTAAGAGAACCATCATCAACAACAACGGTTTTGGTTTCAGGGAAGTATTTTTTGGCCCGTTTAAGGGTATCACGTAAACGCTTACCCTCGTTGTATGAAGGAATAATCAGGTAGATGTTCATCATTCCCGATTATACCCAAAGACTAAGCAAACATGAGGATCTCCGGTTTGAAGAGAAGAAGGAGACCGATGATGAGCATGAGCAGACCGCCAATGATCTTGGCAAAACGGGAGTACTTACTCTCAACGCCAACGGCGTGGAGAGTGATCATGGCAATGAAGAAGATGATCAAGTCGTCAATCATGAAGAAGAAGATATAGAGAGCGATGTAGAGATAGTAGTGGAGAGTAGAAAGATGATTAAGAGTCAGGACCTGAGTAAAGATAGCCGGTAAACCAGCAGAACAAACAAGTTCAACCAAGTTAACAGCAAAGGCCAACAAAACAATACCAACAAGAGACCAGAAGAGACTTTTACGGGAGACAATTTGACGAAGCCGATCAAAAACCTGGCGACGTTTCTCATTACCACCAACAACCTGACAACCACCTTCCGGGTTGTTAAAGAAGTCGTAGATATTCTTACCACCAACAGCAAGAGCAAGAATGGAGATAAGGATACGAACCCAGACAACGAAACCAATGAAGAGGAAAAGATTAAGCCAGGCGGCCATGAAGAGGAAGTAAACGGCAGATGAAGCAACGATGAAAACGGTACCCAAAAGCCAACGTCTTTTTTTGTCCTCGATACCAAGAAGGAGAGAAATAAGGAAAAGTAGCGTCCACATGGCACAAGGATTAAAACCATCAAGGAGACCCAGAGCAACAGAGAGGAAAGGCAGGGAGACAGAGGCAAGTTTGATTTGACCGAAAACAGGCAGATCAATTGATTCCGGTAAGGATGGTTGAACGGTTTCGACTTGGGTAGTGCCACCGTTAGTGACTGAAGTGGGTTGGGCAGCCTCGGTAGGGATAGCAGTGGGAGTAGGAGTGGTGGTAATTCCCCGCTCTTGAGCGTAGATGAGATCACCAACTGGGTCAGGACAAGTGTTGTCTAAACAGTAAATAACCTTCTCCTCAATGAGATCACCATAGGAACCATCAGAAGTCCAACCAACCAAGGAAAGATCAGCGACAACAGTGAAAGGTACACCAGAGGTGTTGTAACCAAGTTCCCGACCAAGACGACCAAAAATAACTGAATTGGAAAGATTCTGACTAACTTCAAAAGACTGGATATCTAATTGAGGATATTTATCACTAAGATCCTCGAGGAAAGGTTTCTCACTGGCACAGTGGGGACAGGAATTGGAGTAGAAGAAATAGAGAGGAACTTGATTAGCAGCACTAACTTGATTGACGGCAGAAAAAAAACAGAAAAATAGGAGGACGAGGGCCCTCCAGAATCTTTTCATGACAGCTATTTATCTTTGTATTTGGTAATAAGGTCAAGGATTTCTTCTTCAGTAATCTCCCCTACTTTCCGATCGATTTCCTGACCATCTTTGTCGAGAAAGATAAAGACAGGTAATTTATCACCGACTTGGAGAGATTTAACTTGCTCAGCATCCTCATCAAAATCAAGATACTCAGTCTGTAACCAGGAATGATCGTGTTCAATCTTCTGCCAACGCGGCTTCATAACTAAACAACCAGAACACCAGGTAGCACCAATTTTAATGACTTTCATAAAAACCTAAGATATTAATGACAACAGATTTAGTATAACGCTGGAGTAAAGATCAGGCAATAAAGTAACCCCGAGTATAGAGAGCAATAGAAGCTAGAGCTAAGGTAATAGAGATAATTAGGTAGGCTTGCTTGAGCCACTTACGTTTGGTTTTGTCGAGGACAAGGGCAAGGACCATGAAGGCGGGGAAGATGGAAAGGGCAAAACGAGGCATAGAAGAAAAGCTACCAGTGAGGGTAGGGACAAGATATGAAAGGAGAGCAAAGACAGCATAACTAGCACGCAGTTTCTTGAAAGCAAGGATAATCAAGATAAGGAAAAGAGCACCAATAAAGACTTCAAGAATGACAGTGAAGTAGACCGGATCAAGTGGACCAAGGGAGAAGATCATTTTAAAGTAACGGAAGAAGACTTGATAAAGCAAGGTAATCTTAGTGGTAAAACGAGGAGCAAAATCGGGACGATTAACAAGGAAAGCGAGTGGGTTACCAGTGTGGAGAGCTTGGAAACGGAGATAGAAGAGAAGACCGAGAGGAGGGACAAGGAGGAGAAGAGACTCGGGTTGACGAATCATTTTCTTTAAGTTTTTCCCTTGCTGATGCCAAAGCTCAATAGCTAGGGCTGGCCAGAGAAAGAGACCAGAGAACTTGGTAGCCGAAGCCAGGGCGGCCAAGAGAACGGCAGGAAGAGGTTTCTTTTTCCTCATCAGATAAAAAGAAAGAACAACTAAAAGAAGATAGGTAGACTCAGCGTCAACAGTGCCGAGAAGAAAAGAGGTGGGAAAAAGGAGAAGGAGAAAGATAACCCAACGACTGGTACTGGGTTTGAGATCAAGACAAACTAACTTGTATAGAAAATAAAGGGCAAAGAAGAAAGAGACATTGGAAATGAACAGACCAGAGGAAAGATAACTTTGGAAAAGGGGAGTAAGTTGACGAACCAGATAGGGATAAACAGGGAAGAAGGAGTAGAGTTGCTGGGTGTAGAAGTAAGAGTAACCACGTTCAGCCAGAGAGAGGTAGTGGCGACAATCAAAGTTAGCCCACATATAGAGAAGATTAGAACGGGTAAAGTCAATTGTCTGGGAAGTGTACTCGAGACGAAGGGGAATAAAAAAAGCTGCCAGTAAAGCGACAGCTATTAAAGCGATCCTCCAGAGAAGAAAATGTTTAAAGATATTCTTAAAAGACATGAGGTAAGACCTCATTATAGGCAATGAGACAAGTTCTAAGCAACAAAGATGGTGTTAAGGAAGAGGAAGAAAAGGACTAGTTGTAAGAGGCCAGAGATAACTAGATAGATAGTACGGCCCTTTTTAATACCAGCGAGGAAAATATAGAGAGGGAAGATGGTAATAAGATAACGAGGTAAAGACTGGAGAGTACCGGTAAAAGAAGGGACTAAGGTGGCTGCCAGCAAGTAAAGAGAGGCAGGGAAATCTTTTTTCAGCCAAAGCTTGAGAGAAACAACCAGACCAAAACAAAAGAAGAAGAACTCAAAAAGAGCCACCCAGAACTGAACTAGAGTTGGGGAAACGGTCAGGAACATACGCAGGTAACGATAGACGGTCTGGAGAGGGAAAGTAACTTTGGACTTTTGCCAGAGAGAAAGGGCGTGAACAAACTGGAGAGGATCACCAAAATTAAGGTAGAGATAGCCCATGTAGGTAACTAGACCAAGAGGAATAAGAAGAAGGGGCCAAGCCGGCAGATAGGACTTAAGTTGAAAACGTTTTTTCTTGGATAAGGAAAAGAAGTAATCGAGAAAAAGGAAACCAAAGAGAAGAACGCCATAGAAACGGGTTAGGGCAGAAAAGTAACCGACCAAACCAGCCAGAAAATAACGCTTGTCTTTAAAGAAGGTATAGGCGAGAAGAGAAAGGAAAAGGAATAGACTCTCGGTATAGCCAGCCAAAAAGAAGAACGATAAAGGAAAAAGAACCAAAGCCAGGATGACTTGATAGGACTTAGTCAGACGATAAAGGAGATAGACACCACCAAGAAAAGTTAGCAAGGAAATAACTAGAGCTGCTTGAGAGAAATTAAGCAGACCGAAAGAAATAGAACTAAGACCTTTAATAAGAAGAGGATAGAGAGGAAAAAAGGCAGTAGCAAACCTCATGTTGTAACCATACTGAGCAATCTTCTGGTAATGAACACCGTCAAAGTTAAGCAGGTGGTAGAAGTTTCTAATCCAGTAGGGATGAAGCCAGTCTTGCTCAAAAGTGTAGTTAGTGTGGACGACCTGAGGAAGGAAGGTGGCTAACAGATAGATAGCCAAGATCCAGAGAAAAACAGTAAGGAGAGATTTTTTCATTGACTAAGAACTGAACGATAGACTTTGATAGTAGCTTGAGCGGTTTTTTGCCAAGAGAAGGTGGCGGCTTTTTTACGGCCTTGTTGGATATGTTTAACCTTTTCTTTGTTGGTCAGATGGAGACCATGATTGATAGCCTGTTTCATATCAGTCAAGTCGTGAGGATCAAAGGTGATGGTTTGACGAGGATAGATTTCCGGTAAGCTGCCGGCATGACTAGAAACAACTAAACAACCAACATTCATAGCTTCAAGAACGGGTAAACCAAATCCTTCATATAAAGAGGGCTGGCAGTAGAGGTCAGCTAATTGGTAAAAGGCAAGCAGGTCCTGATCAGGAACAAAGCCAGGAGTGATTAAGTGAGAAAATTTCTTTAACTTGGCCAGGTCTCTGAGTTCAGGATGAAGACGACCAGATGGTACCGGTTTGGCAACTCCCCCACCAACGATGACTAGAGGGATGTTTAACTCTTGAGTAACTTGGGCTAAAGCGGGTAAATTTTTGTTGGGATTAGGACCACCGGCAACAGTAAGGATGAAGTGATCAGGCAAAGAGTATTTCTTTTTGATGGCGGCAATTTTCTTGGCAGGAAGAGGGGAGTGGTAAATAGGGTTGACGGATAGGGGAGTGATAAAAACTTTTTTAGGGGAGAGCTTGAAGATATTGACCAGATCTCGTTGAGAACTGACCGAGTCGGTAATGACAGCAGAGACAGATTGGAGAGAAAGTCGTTGGCGGACCAGATTGAACCATCCCCTAGCCCCCTTGGGATAGAGGTGAGGAAAAACTAAGGGAGTGAGGTCATGAATGGTGACAACAGTGGGTAAGTTTTTTTTCCAGGGTAGAGTAGGGTAGAACAAATCAAAAAAGGGGTAGTGAATTAAATCAGGATTTTTGTCAGTCAGCTCAATCCCCTGCTCTTTAGCTAAAGATTGAGAGAGAAACTGGGCATAGAAGCCAACCCCTCTCCCCTGTGAGTGAGAGCCTGAATTGAGAAAAACTTTGATGGGTGAAGATTTCATGGTAAAGATGAAGGGATACTGATATATTAACTTTAGCTCAGATATAGCAAATTTTAACAGAGTGACCAGGAAAAAAGAAAAAAGTCAGCAAAAGTGGTGGGGATTGATTATCTTAGCCTTGGTATTGAGATTAATAGTCGGTAGTTTGTTTTATCACACGGACACTAAAGCCATTTATCGGGATGCCGGCTATATCAAGACCGGAGTAATTAATGGATATTTAACAGCTGAAGAAAACGAAAGCTCTCTCCCCTATCCCCCAGCCACCTACTTGATGTTTAATACTCATGAAAAACTGGGCAAAATCTTTTTCTCCAACCATTTCGAGACATGGATGAATGACTGGGGTGCAGAACAGACAAATAATCATCCTAGTATTTTCCGAGACTTGTGGGCAATGAAGCTACCAATGTTGATAGCTGACGGCGTGGTGGCCTGGCTGATATATGTGATAGTGAAGAAAAGAAAGTTTGAAGCAGTCAGTCTGTGGTTACTGAATCCTTTTTCACTTTACTCAATCTATGCCATTGGCCAGTTTGACATTATCCCGACAGCGCTGATGTTGGCTGGTTTGTATTTATGGAGAGAAGATAAGAAACACCCGGCCTACATGGCGGTGGCAGCCGGAGCAGGTTTTAAACTGTTCCCCTTAATGATGCTACCAGTAATGTGGTTGAGTGACGAGAGAAAAATAAAAGAGAAAATTGTTTCGGCCGGACTAGCTGGAGCCACTTTAGCAGTGATGTTGTCTCCGGTAATAAAGTCGGTGGCAGTGATGAAGTCAATCTTCCTGTCTAACCTGACCAGCGGAGCTTTTGAGGCGGTAATAGATATTGGTAAGGGTGAGAGTTTACCAATCTACATGCTGATATATGTGAGTTTGTTGTTATGGTTGTGGCTGAAGAAAAATAAGAAGAAAGATTGGGCGTTAGAAGTAGTGACTGTTTATGGTTTATTGTTTGGTTTAAGTCACTTCCATCCTCAGTGGATGACGTGGATGATGCCTTTCTTGGTAATACTATTAATCGAAGAAAGAATTAGTTGGAAAACAACCAGTTGGCTGATGTTGGCTTACTTAGCAACAGTGTTGTTGATAGACGATAAATTTGTTGGTCTAGGACTGCTCAAGGCAGTTAATAATGCCTTTGATACTCTACCAACAATTAGGTGGGGGGCTGACAGATTACTACTAGGAGAGAAGTTACAAATGGTGGCTCATGCCGGAGTACTGGCCGGGGTGATAGCCATGTTAAGAGAGAAAAAGCCAAGTCTAAAAAAGATAGATATCAATCTGACAAAGATAGCCATCGGCTGGTTTGGCAGTTTAATAGCAGTTTTCTGTTTAGCCCATTTACCACTGACCATCTGGGGCAGATATATTGATACCAACAAGATGAACCCTCAGGAGGTAATGGCGTTGACTGACAAGACAGTGTTCAAAGAGAGATTAGAAGTGAGCAACAACTATCTAATCGGAGTGGAATTAAGATTAAAGAATGTTAACTTGGCTAACCAAACAGATTTAATAGTCAGACTAACCGATGGTCAAGAGAACATTGTCGAAGAGAAGGTGATCAATGGCCGACAGATCGGCGATGACTTTGACTTGAAAGTAATGTGGGATTCACCCAAAGACGTTAACAGCCAAGAAGAGTGGTGGTTAGAGATCAGCTCACCTCAGGCACCAACAGATGATGAATTTAAGTTAGGAGTGATCAACAAAGATGAATTAGCTTACGTAACTTACTTTAATCCCGGCGGCTGGAAAGAAAATCTGGTTTACAGTTTAAAGAACATAGTGGCTAAGTTATGAACAAGAAAACTTTAAAAACTTGGCTGAGTTACTCCCCCTTTCTGTTGGTTTCTTTAGTAATCTGGTACTGGCTGTTTTACCAAGGAGTGGTTGGGGCACACCCAGAACTAATCAAGGAACTGACCTTAGCTAGTAAAGGAAACTTAACTGGTCTATGGCCAGTAAGTGGATGGATAGACAGAGGGTTGTTTCAAATCCTTGGCACCAACCAACGGGTGTTTTGGTTTGAATCATTACTAGCCAGTTTAACTTTGGGTTGGTGGTGGACCGAGTGGTTAAAAAAGAAAAAATCTAACTGGTGGATACTGATGTTAACTTTACCTTGGTTAGTCTGGCAGATAGGTCGACAACCAATAGAAGTAATGTTGGCTCTTTATTTAACCAAAGAGATACTGGATCAAAAAGAAAGTAATTGGCAGTCATGGTTAGTAGCATTGACTGGTTTGGGAATAAGCAAAGTGACTTGTTTGTTAGCTAGTTACTGGGCAATAAAGAAGAAGGGTGGTAAAAAAACACTAGCAATAGTTCTGGTAGCTTTAGTATTACTAGGAGGTCAGATTAAACAAGAGTGGCAAAGCGGTCATTTAAACAAATATAAGAGTAGTAATATCAGTCAAACAATCAATCTGAGATTAGGGACAGAGTTTACAGCTAGTGGAGATAACTTGTTGCCACTAAAGGTAAAGAGACTGGTATTTAATAAAGTAGTTTGGCCGGTTTACCAGGTGACCAGGGAGGGAGTAAGCCTACTAGACATTGAAGCTTGGTTCTTCCCCTACCAGATGCAACAAGATCTGGTTTGGAAAGAAGGTTTAACAGAGAAAAATATAATGATGATCTTTGACGGTTTGATACTGATAATGTTGCTAATTGGCTGGCAGGGAAAAAAGAAAGATAAGGAATTATCTCTGACAACACTGGCTGGTCTGGTAGTAGCCGGGATGATCTGGGGAAAGATAGCTATGGGGGAAGTAAATCTAGTAACACTACCACTAGTAGTCTTCTTAGGAAACCAAGCTGGAGAAAAGATGGCTAAGAAAAAAGTATTTTATTTACTAGTACCGTTAGTACTGCTATCTGTTGGAACAAGAATGGATCTGGTAATGAATAAAGAGGAACTATGGCGGGATAATCGAGCCATTGCTTACCGATTCATCACCAGGGAAATTAAAAACAAGCAAGAACAAATAAACATCTCGACTGCTTTCGGTCCCGCTGAGACTTATGTGGAGTATTACCTAAACAGTAAAGAAGAAAAAACAAACTTAAATTACGGCGCTTTACCAGAAGGGGAGATTTGGTCAGAGGGAATCTATGCCGGCTTGGAGGGAGAGTTTAGTGAGTTAGAGAAAAAAGAAGTGTTGGCAGAAAGAGAAATAAGCGATGAGATCAGTAAGGGTTTGGGGAAAAGGGTGTTAGTAGTGAGGGTAGAAGATGAATAAGAAGATAAGAAGATTAATACTACCAAGCTTGATACTAGTAGTCGGCCTACTATTAAGAGTATTGTGGCTTGAACAATCCCCTCCCTCGGTTAACTGGGATGAGGCGGCACTGGGATATAACAGTTACTCGCTATTAAAAACTGGAGCAGATGAGTATGGCCGGAGGTGGCCGTTAACGCTAAGGTCTTTTGATGACTACAAGGGAGCCATTTATAGCTATCTAACGATACCTTTTATATCTCTAGGTGGTCTGAGAGCAGCAACAGTGAGATTACCGTCAGTGTTAGCCGGCACTGGTTTGATACTAATGGCTTTTCTACTGGGTAAGAAATTATTTAACCGAAAAGTAGGTTTGGGGGCGATGGTGGCAGCGGCAGTGTCACCGGTGATGATATTGTTGTCTCGAACAGCCTTTGAAGCCAATCTAGCTTTAATGTTATTAATGACTGGCGTCTACCTAGTCACTAAAGAAAAAGACAAAAGAAAATTAATAATCGGTTACATATTACTAGTAGTGTCGATGTACACCTATCACACAGAGAAGATAGTGGCACCACTAGTGATATTGATGTCGTTGATAGAGGTATATAAGCGAGAAGGCAAAGAAGAGGCAGCGAAGCTAGCCATCTGGCCAGCACTAGTAGGTTTGCCACTAGTAATAAACTTGCTTTGGGGTGGAGGTAGCTCACGTCTGATCCATACCAGTATTGCCAAGTTATGGCCCTTCTACCCTAGCTATGGCTGGGAGAACTGGTTAGCTCTCCCCTACTACCTAGGAATTGAGCTTTGGGGAAGAGTGGCAGCCATGTTCTCACCAGCAACATTGTTTGTCAGAGGCTCAAGTGAACCAGGACAAAGATTGATTGAGACGGGCATATTACCACTAGGTCTAGCCCTCCCCTGGCTAGTAGGTTGGTATGAGGTAATAAGAAAGAAAAACAAAGAAGTACTCAGATTAATGGCCATCTGGTTGGTGATCACATTGATTTCCTGGAACTGGTTTAGTTTGATTAGAGGTCTACCGGCTATCTTCTGGCATTGTCTGGTAATTGGGGTGGGGATAGAGAGATTAATAAAGAAAAAGAAGGTACTAACCTTAATCTTGGCTGGAGCATTGTTACTAGAGACAGTCCAAACAACTAACGCAAACTGGATGAGCTTACCAGCCTATCAAAGTGGCGATTACCAAGGAGGGATGGAAGCGATGGTGAAGGAAGTAATGAAAGTGGAAGATAAGTATGATCGAGTAGTGATTGATTCACCCCAGGCCCAGACATATATTTTCTTCTTGTTCTACTCTCAGTTTGATCCAGTCGAAGAACAGAGGTTGAGCAGTCAGTTAAGTGAGGAAGAGTTAAAAGAACATACCAGATTAGGTAAGTTTGAGTTCAGACAAACGGCTTGGCTGAGTGATAGTCAGAAACCAGGACTGATCGTGACTAATAGTATTAATGTCAGCGATGAAAAAATCGAACAGATCGAGTCAGCCAAATTAATCGGCAAAACAGTAAATAACTTTGGCGATGAACAGTACCGATTAATTGAGATTAACTAACAGCTACTTTTCCTGGCGATAGAGTTCCCAAAGCTTCATGTATGAAAAGGCGTGATGGAGACCAGAGTAAAAAGAGAAAATAAAGCCGGGATAACCATCAAGGAATCCCCTTCTCCTAAAGTAGAGATTAAAGAAGGTACCAACAGGTTTAAAGAAAAGAAATTTAATAGTATTACCAAGACTAACAGGAACTTTATCCTCAAACATAAACTTAGCTTCTAAGGAAGAGTAACGGTTCTCACGAAGAAGGTAGCGCTCAAACTTGGGAGTAGCATAGTGGTCAAGATCACTAGCCAGCCAACCGACAAGACCATCAACTTTCATCTGCTCATGAACATCTTTAGCGGGCAAGATGGCTTTACCCCGCTGAAAGAGACGGATAACCGGGTCAGGGTACTGACCAGTATGTTTGAGATAGCGACCAAGGAAGTAGTTACGACGGGGCAACCAGTAAGCAGCAGCCGGTTCAGTCAAAGGTTGGGGCTGAGGAAAGACAGGTAAGAAACGATTGACAAACTTTCTTAAAGGAGAAATCCAACCATCATAACCAAAACTCTTGCCAGCAAGTATGTTCCCAATCTCTGACTTCATTTCTTTAGTCAGTCGTTCATCGGCATCTAATTGGAGAATCCAGTCACCGGTGGCTTTGTTAATGGCTTTGTTTTTGGTGATATGGAAAATGGGCTCATGTTTAACTTTAAAAACCTTGGCTCCCATCTTTTTGGCAATATCTCGAGTTTTATCAGTAGAAGACTCGTCGTAGATGATAATCTCATCAGCAAAACCCTTAACAGATTTTAAACAAGCAGTAATATTATCCTGCTCATTAAAAGTGGCTAAAACAACGGAAAGTTTAGGTTTGTCAGTCATACATGATAATTCTAACAGAAGGTAGAGAAAAACGACTGGAGAGGGTGGCAATAATTACGGATTACGATCATCCAGTCGAAGATATATTTTTTCTTTCGGTTGATAGAGCTTGTTGTATTGAAAAGTTAAATTGGAGAGAAAGTCTGCATCTGGAAAGTTCATATTTTCAGTTGTGAATATAAAAATCGAATCCTTGCGGACATAACCAACATGTTTTTCCTTGAAACATATATCATACCCAACTAGAGAAAATTCTGAATGGTGTCTAAGTTTTCTTCTGACGTAATCGCGGATACTTGGACGACCAAAAAAGAGAATCTCCAACTGAATCCATATTTCTTTAAGCACAATTACCTCCTTTTTTTAAAGGTGCCACCCTCTCGTGAAGGAAATTGTAGCAAAAAAGATCAATATAGGCTAATCAGTAGCGTAGAAACGGAAGAGAGTCTCTCCTCCAGGTGAGTCAATGGTGTAGATAGGTTGGTAGTTCTTCCCTACTCCCTCGTCAGCAGCAATGACCAAGGCATTATCAAGTTGAGAGTCAATCGGCCAGTCAATGGTCTTGAAGGTATAGGGTCCAAAACTGTTAAGGGTGGAGAAACCAAACTCGTCCCGAGGAGTCATATTCATGTCAGCTTGCAACTTCTCCGGAGGATAGTGAGTGAAGAAGGCAATAAGGATGTAAGGTTGGTCATAGCGATTAGAGATGATGATCTGGTCGTACTGCTGGCCATGTTCATTGAGATAATCCCCGATCTGTTCAAAACCATACTGCCAAGCATAAGGAAGTTTTTTAGGATAGTGGACATAATACTGATGAAGATAGTAAGCAAAGTTGTGAGCAAAGAGAAGAGAGAAACCGAGTAGTAGACCAACCAGTAAAGGTTTGACCTTTTTAAGAGAATTAAAGAAAGTAACTAAACCTAGAGCAATGATGATAGTAAGAGGAAAGACAAGGTTGTGTGAACGGAGAGCATGAGGTGATTGGAAAGTAAGAGCAGCCGCCAAAGGGGCAATAAGGAACCAAAACAAAGTGAGTTGCTTACCTTTATTGTCTAGTTTTAATAGATTAAAGAGACCAATAAAGAAGAAGGGACAGAGACAGAGAAGAGACTGACCAATACCAGGGACCTTACTACGGGCAATCTCATCACCAATAATGAAGAGGAAACGAGGTGAGTAGTGAGAGAGATAGTTCTGGAAGAAATGAATGGAATAGGAGAGATAGCGATTGTGGAGTAAGACGGCTAAGAGACTACCGGAAGGATGCTGACGGCGCATCTCAAGAGCCTCCCAGAGAGGACCTTGGTCGGCAAAGATAGAGACGCCAGAGAAACGAGATTGGCCCTGAGCACCAAGCATCTGCCAAGTCAGAGGTAAGGCCAGGATAATCATCAGACCGATGCTGGTAAAAAGATGGCGACGAGTAGATGATTGACGGAAGAGAGAGAAGAACTGCTGACGATAGAGAATGACAAAGAAAACAGCCAGGAGAGGGGCAATGATACGCATAGAGTGATAGGTATACATCGAAGCCAAGAAAGGTAAAACGGCCAAAGGTAAACGTTTAGGTTTGTCCAAACCAACCAGGAAGAGGTGGATAGTAAGAAGAAGAAAAGCAGCCGAAGCATTAACCTCCCAACCACCACGAGAGAAATGGAGATGCCAGGGAGAAGTGGCTAAGACCAGGGCGGAGACTAGAGCAAGGGAATCATTGCTAAACATTTTCTTAACGATGAGATAGAGGAGATAGACGGAGAGAAGGCCAAGGAGAGCCGAAGGCAAACGAACAGCAGTAACAGTTAGGCCGAGAATTTTAACAAAAGGCAGAACGAGATAGAAGTAGAGAGGTGGTTTGTAGTCATCGAAAGAACGGAAGACTAAAGGCCAGGACTGACTATGCTCGTCCATACCTGTCTGGAGAAGAGAGTAAGCATTGTAACCAATAGCGGCTTCGTCAGCATTAAGACCAGCCGGATAGTGAGAGAGATCAAAGAGACGAGTGGCAGCAGCCAGCAGAAGAATAAGGGCAAGGAAGAGATGGTGAAGTTTAATTTTCTTAATCATTAGCTTTAGTTTTAACTAAACGGAAGATAACATCGGGACTACCAGGAAGAAGGATTTCGGAAGAGTACTCCACTTGACTGGAAGAATAGTCAAATTGGTCACTGACATTGCCCCGGGAACCAACAAACCAGGTGTTGGGTTCAAGGAAGAGGTCAGGATCACTGAATTGGCGGAATTCAACTGAACCAATACGGTCAACCCGGCCGACATCAATACCCTGATCAATGTAGGCATCAAGTTGCTGATACTGGGCTGGATCATACTGAGTATAGAAGAGATAGAAAATGTAGGGCTGGCCATAGACATCAGTGAAGATGGTCTTGTCAGCTGGGAGAGTTTGGATTTGTTCCATGGCTGGTTGATAGCCATAGAGAAACTCCTCAGCAAAGACGGTGTCAGAATGGAGAAAGTAAACATCAAAAGTAAAAAGGATATTGAAGAGATAGACAGCAAGAAGAGGCAGCCAGTAGAAGAATTTACGAGAGAGTAACCAAGCTAGACCAAGAGAGAGAAGGATGGTTAGAGGAATAACCAGGAAGAGAGATCTGATAGTAGAGAATTCGGCTAGGGTAAGTGAAGCCGGTAGAGGAGCAATAAGGAGGAGAGCAATGAGAAGGCGACGTGAACGTTTACTTTTAGATTTAACTAGAGCAATGATAGAGAAAATAAGAAGGACAGCTTCGAAGTAATGGAACATACCCAGACGAGGCAGGTGACCGCGTTCGGAAACAACCGGACCATCATAGAAGAGGACTTCGGGTGAGAAGTGGTAGAGATAGCGGGAGGAGATGAGTTGGGTGGTTAGTTGGGCTTGACCATGGAAAAGCTTAAGAGTGAGGGGATTGTAATTATCAATCTGCTTAACATCCTCAGCAATCTCTGGTCGGTAAGAGAAGATGCTGAGACGGGAGAGACGATTACCAGCACTGCCAAAAATATTCTGGAGAAAGATAGCGGCAACGAGGAGAGCAGCCAAGGAGAGAGGTAAAGCAGTGACCGGTTTTTTAAACCAACCAGTAAGCTTGGGCCAGAAATCCCGCCAAGTGACGAGAAAAAGGGTGAGAAAAACCAAAGGAGTGAGCATCTTAGCAGCTTGGTAGGTAATGAGGGTGAGTAAAGCAGGGATGATCCAACCAAGGAGATAGCGATTATTTTTAAGACTACGAAGATAGCAGTAAATAGCTAACAGAAGTAGAGCGGAAAAAACATTGGTTTCCCAAGCACCACGAGAGAAGTGGACGTGCCAAGGTGAGACAGCCAGAATAAAAGCGGCCAACTGGCCAACAGAGGTTTTACTTTTGAAAAGCTTGAAATCTTTTTTAAAAAGTAGATCAGTAAGAAGATAGATGAGATAGATGGAGAAGATGCCAAAAAGAGCTGAAGGTAAACGGACAGAGAAATGGTTAAGACCAAAGAGAGCAACAGAAGGAACGGTCAAGTAGATATAGAAACCCGGTTTGTAGTCACCAAAAGACTTGAAAGTGAGAGGCAGAAAAGCGCCATGTTCATCACGAGCTGTCTGAGAAATGGAGTAGGCGTTGTAACCAAGAGCGGCTTCATCCCAGGTCAGACCGGGTGGATGGGAACCAAGTTGATAAAGACGGAGAAAAGCACCTAAAAGAAGGGAAACTAGCAGGAGAAGAGGAAATTTCTTGAAAAACTTCATGGCAAATAGATAATAGCAAAGGCTGTCTGGCCGTCAAGGAAATTGATGGTCTTGAGAAGTTGACCATTAGTGGGTAAGTGTTCAGGTGTAGTAACCAGAAGACTATTAGTGGTACTGATATCTCCCCCACTCTCTAACGGTAGGGAGGTAACTTGACTGTCAGGAATTTGCCAATCATTAACAAAGTAGTAGTCATCTATTTGATCAGTCCAGTACCAACCATCTTGGTAGAAACGGATAGAACTATCGGAATTAGGCCAGAGAAGGTGAGGATCAGTCTGATGATAGAAGGCATAGAAGATGTGGGGTTCACCATAACGTTTAGTAATAAAAACATGATCGACTTGGTGATCAACCTCATCCAGATACTGATAAAGCTGTTGGTAACCATACTGCCAGGACTGAGAGTACTGAGTTCGGTAGTTAGTGAAATAGTCCTTGATGTAAAGGAAAGAACAACTAAGGTAAACAAGGAAAATAATTGAAAGAGAAATTGTTTGTTGACGGTTATTAAGAATAGGTGAAAGAAGCTTCTTGAGAGAGAAAACCATGAGAAGAACAAGAGCGGGAATGATAAGAAGGGGACGGAGAGCTTGAGGAGGATCGGCAGTAAGAGCAGCCGGTAAAGGAGCTAAAAGTAACCAAGCAAAGAGAAGGCGATAACGGCGGCGATGGAGAGAAGAGATCAAGTAGTAGAGACCAACGGCAGCCATAACATAACCAGAGATAGTAAGAAGGTGTTGACCAGGGATGGCAAACTGAGATTGAGAACCAGAGATCTGAGTAAAGAAACCAAGAGAGAAATAAGAGAGGTAGTTGCCAAGGATGGTAGTGATAAAGAAGACAGGTCGATTGTGAATGAGACGAGCAAGAAAGTCGGGTAAATGACTGTTGGCCCGATCCTGACCAATTTGAAAAACATTGTTGTCGGAAAGAATAGCTAGTTTTTGATAACGAGCCATACCAGTACCATTAATAATTTGGAGAGCAACCGGGGTAGCTAGAACTAAAAGAAGAGCGAGGGGTAAGAGATGTCGCCAGTCAAAACGAAGGCGCCGACGGTAGATAAGGAAGAAGCCAATAAGGAAGAGGGGGGCAAATACCCGAGCTGAGTTGTAAGCATGAAGGGAGAGGCCAAAGAAAAGGGCGGCCAGAAAATAGTTGTTGGGTTTTCTCAAACCCCGATGAAGAAAGAGAATAGCGGCCATAACCAAGGTGAGGGCTAGATTAGCTTCAAGGGCTGGACGAGAGAGGAAGAAGTGCCAAGGGAGGAAAGTAAGGATAATGGCAGCTAAGAGACAAAGGGGTAATCTTTTCTTAAAGATGGAGATACGTTTACGGGGGAAAAACTCCAGAGTAAGGAAGTAGATGAGCGGTATAGCTAAGGTACCGGAAATAATAGAGATAAAACGAACAGCCAAGGGAGTAAGACCAAGAAGATAAACAGGAATAGTGGTCAGATAGATATAGAGAGGTAATTTAAAATCACCGAAAGCACGAAAAATAAGAGGGAAACGGAAGCCCCATTCATCACTACCAGTCTGGAGAATAGAAAAAGCGTTGTAACCATGACTGGCCTCATCCCAGTTAAGAGCTGGTGGCATAGAGGAAGCTTGATAGAAACGCAAAGCAAAACCAATTAAGGTAAGGAAGAGTAAAGCCAGACGAAAACGACGTTTTTTAGTCATAGGATTGAAGCAAGTAGAAGGCAGGAGTACGGTCAGGGTAGTCAACCTGATCAATGACCTGAGATTGGTAATCTTCTCTCATTTTATCAGCCGGGATAGCAACGATGGTATCAGCTTGTTCTAGATCCGAAGGAAGAGAGACAGTTTTGAAGCGATAGTTAAGGAGAGAGTAGTCATCCATCATGTCGAGATAGAGAAGATCGGTATCCTTAAACCTCAACCACCAAATGTGAGAGAAAGATTGGAAAGTAACCGGATCGATTTGGTGGTAAAAAGCAACGTAGGCTTGAGATTGGTTACCTCGATCAATGATGATGTGATTGTCCTCATCATAACGATCAAGCTTGGCGACCAATTGCTGATAACCATAACTAAGACTAGCCGGGAATTTAATGGGAGAAGCAAGGGCATAGTCTTCGAGATAGAAGACGAAACAGACCAAAACTAAACCAGAGAAAGCAAGCACGAACCAGGATTTGATCTTCTTGGGTAAGAGAGAGAGGAGATAGATGAGGCCGACAGCGGCAATCATTTCCCAGAGGAGAGCAAAAGAACCGGCTCGATTGGGACGATAACCTTCTTTGGTGAGAGCGGCCGGTAAAGCGGCCAAGAGAGCCCAGATGAGGAAGAGCAAACCGGCCTGCTTAGTCTTTTTGTTAGATGAGACGATGAGATTAACCAGACCAAGAATGACTAATGGTAACTGCCAGAGATAGAGGAGTCCCCGGCCGGGAATGATGGAGTAAGTGATCTCCCGACCACCCTCGGTAAACCAGAAGGAGGGAGTAAAGTAAGAAACGTAGTTCTCAAGAAAAAGATCAAGAGTAAACCAAAGCTTGTTGTGGAAGATGCGAGACAACCAAGGGGAAATCTGGTTGAGAGGCGAGAGATACTGAGCTTGAGAGATAGCCTGAATTTGTTCAAGAGAAAGATTAGAGATAAGTAAGTCTCCCCCTCGGGCACCGGCCTCACCAAAAATAGTCGAGGTGAAGGCAGGAACAAGGAAGAGAAGGAAAACTAAACCAGCAGGAAGAAGTTGACGGAAATCAAACTTAAGTAATTGACGGCGGTAGATGAATAACAAAGCTAGAGCAATCAAAGGAGTAAACATCTTGGCGGCGTGATATGAGTAGAGATTGAGACCCCAAAGAAGAGCAGTGAAGATAAAGAAAGAGAATTTTTTTTCTTTTAAACCACGAAGGAAGAGATAGAAACCAAAGGGAAAAAGAAAAGAGGAGAGATTAACTTCCAGAGCCATACGGGAAAACTGAAGATGCCAGGGAGAGATAGCTAGGAAGAAGGCAGCCAGAACAGGCAGACTAGTAGAAAAGCGACCCAACTTGACCTGTTTATCACCAAACAGCTGACGAGTAAGTAGGTAAGTAGCTAAAACAGCTAAGAGACCGAAGAGGGCTGAAGGAAGACGAACAGCAAAAGCATTGAGACCAAAGATAGCAACGGAAGGAATGATCAAGTAAGTTTGTAAGGGAGCTTTGTAGTCAAAGAAAGACCGGAAACTAGTCAGGGGCCAAGAAAGACCCCACTCGTCCTGACCGGTGGCCAGAAGTGAGTAGGCGGTATAGCCTTGGGAAGCTTCATCCGGAGTGAAACCAGCCGGAATAGAACCAAGGAAAGCAAAACGAAGAAGGGCAGCTAAAAGAAGAACAAAGATGAGGTGCTTAAGTTTCATACATTGATTGTAACTAGTTTTACCCTACTAACGCAAAAAGGATAAGATAGGAGAATGAAGTGGCTGAACTGTATCCTCCGCTTAGTTCTGGGTTTGTTGGTACTGGTGTTGATAACTGAGGTAATCAGAGTAAGTAAGTTAGACAGTACCGTTGGCCAAGTCCATTTATGGCGAGACCGACAGATATTAAGTGGTAATCCCCTACTAGAGGGACCGGTAGGCAGACTGGCAGCTAACAAGTGGTTGGTGGCAGTTGATGAAACCGAGAACAAGTTACTGGAGATCATGGATATAAATATTGTCTTTTTTGCCGGCCACCCAAATGAGAGAAGTAATGTCAGGGAAGGTGAGAAACTGCCCTGGCTGTTACTACCATTAGTAGCAGTAGCAATCTGGCAATTACTAAGGAAAGAGAAAACGGCTAAGTTATTGGCAGTAGTAGTACTGGTTAATTTAGCTTGGGCAATGAGACAGCCAGTGATAGACGATCAAGCATTGAAGGGTAGTTTGATGATTTACATCGGACTGATGATCTACGGAGCCAAAACAATATTTGATTACTTGAAGAGAAAAATAAAGTGAAGTTTAAAAAACCAAGTTACCAGTTAATCCTCGGGGTAATCATTTTTCTAGGAGCCTTGTTAAGAGTGGTGGGGATAAATAGTAGTGAGACAGGTTTCTATGTCGATGAAGCGGCACTGGGATATAACGCCAAGAGCTTGATAGAGACAGGTACAGACGAGTATGGCCAGGCCTGGCCGTTAGCCTTCAGATCTTTTGGTGACTTCAAATCTCCCTTGTTCATTTACTCAGCCATACCATTAGTAAAACTATTAAGTATTCCCTTAGGAGTGCGATTAACCTCGGCTCTATGGGGGATAGTAACAATTTACTGGACAGCAGAACTGGCTAGAGAAATGATAAAGAAGAAGGAGAAGGCCAAGTGGGTCGGATTAATAGCGGGATTAACACTGGCTCTGTCACCTTGGCACATTAATTTGTCTAGACACGCCATTGAGGCAGTGATGGCCACAGCCTTCTGGTCACTGGGTCTATTAATGCTAATAAGAAAAAAATATCCGGCAGGGATAGTGGCCTTGTCATTGGCGGCCTTGAGTTACCATTCAGCCAAGTATGCTGTACCGCTACTATTACTAACACTAGCTGGTTGGCAAGTGGTTAACAAGAAGATAAAGATAAAGAGAATAGACAAGAAATGGCTGATAGCCGGAGTAGCACTAGTGGTGATGCTAGCTATTAATCTACAACCTTTCTCTAATGCCCGGGCCGGCGGAGTGAGTCTGTTCGGAGTTAATGGCTGGCTAAAAACCGTCAGAGATGTGGCGGCCAGTTACCTGGCTTACTTTTCCCCCCGAGTACTAAATCTGGGCGACTGGCAAGTAAGGAATAGTATTACCGGGGTGGATAACGTACCAGTGACAGTATTGATTCTCTTCTACATCGGTATTTACCAAACAATAAAGAGATTAATAGAGAAAAGAGAAGAGAAAGAACTGATACTATTAAGTGCTTTACTACTCTCTCCCCTACCGGCTTCAGCGACGATTGATCCTTTCCACTCAATCAGATCATTAATCATGGTAGTACCACTGACAGTGATGGCTGGAGTGGGTGGTAGTTGGTTGATGGAAAAAGTAAACAAAAAGAAACTGAAGATGGTCAATCTGGTAGTAGTGGCCTTGGTCATCTGGCAAACACTTTTGTTAACAGAGAGAATACTGGTACAAAATACCATGGTTTGTTATGAAGACTGGGCCTGGGGATATGAAGAGCTAATCAACAAAACAATTGAGTTAGAGACAGATAAGTACCAAGCCATCTATGTTGATACAACCGATGCCTCGGCCATCTACTCGACCTGGCTAGTGTTTGGTGAAGTAGAAACAAGCGAGAAGATTCCCCACGAGAATGGTTACTATGAACCAGTTAAATGGCAGTCACCAGAGAAATTAGTCATCAAGGGTGGCAAAACCATTAACTTCAAAGAAATTTACTGGCCTAAGGACCAACTAAAAGAAAATACTTTGTATATTGGTTCGTATAAACGATTTGACGAGACAGCTTTGGAAAAAGCTGGGGCTGAGGTGGTAGAAGAAATAAAAGATAAGACAGGTAAAACTTGGTGGATGATAGTGGCAACACCAAAGGAAAGTGTGTTAGAGTTGGATTAGATGGCTAAGAAGAAAAAGAAAGATACGCGGAGAAAAATTGAATTAAGATTTTATCAGAGTGGTCCCCTAGCCTGGATAAAGGTAAAGAAAGGTGATGAGGTTAAAAAAGGTCAAGCCCTAGCCGGACTGGATGAAAAACTAGATAAGATTGATTTAGATATTGCTTTAGCCGACTACCGACGAGCCAGGGCTGAGTTTGAGAAGGTAGCCAGAAAATATCCTAATCCGGGTAATGAAGAAGAGAAAGGTATCAAGGAGATTGCTCAGGCCAAGTTAGATTCGTCAGTAAAGAAAGTAGAGAAATATAAATACCGACAAGAGAAATTAACTTTGATTAGTCCTGTTAACGGAAAGGTAGTTGACGACAGTGATCTAGTGGCTGGAATGAACATTACTCCATCCGGTTTCCCGATCATCATTGAAGAAGCTAAAGAGAAGAAAGAAGATAAAAAAGTGGCTGACCAGAAAGATCAGACAAAGAAGAAATAACATCGATACCCTCAGGAGGTGATTGCGCCCAGTCCCAGTCACCGGGGATTTCTTCGCCTTGAACGGCTAAGTAGACGTCTCCGGGTTGAAGCATATCAGTTAAGTGTTCGTAGGTATCAATGTGGCCAAAGTGGTAACGATCACCAAGAGAGAAACCGGTGAAGTAATCATTAACAACTTGATCAGGTAAATCATTAACAAAGAGAGATTGAAACTCAGCTGGGTTTAAACCAGCAAAGAAAGCAAAACGTAAGAGAGAAGGTTCATAGGTGTTGTTGATATAGATATGGTTGGGTTGATGTAAATATGGTTGAAGATCAGTAAAGATCTGTTGGTAGCCATAGTGCCAGTGACGAGCGGACTGGTAACGATAGTGAGCAGAGTAGTCATACCAGTAAGCAGCTAGGTTAAGGAAAAGAAGGAAACCAAGGAGGAGAGGTAAAAGTTTTTTAACCAGACCATCTTTAAAGAGGGAGAAGAAAGAGAGAAGGCCAAAGGCAGAGATAGTGGTCAAAACAGGCAGAATAAGAATAAGTCTGGTGGCATGGTCCCCTCCCCCCTGAGTAAGAGCGGAGCCGATAGGGGCAAGAAGAAACCAACCAAGGAGGAAACGAGAGAATTTCTGGGAGCGTTGACGCCAGAGAGAGAAGAGGCCAAGGATGAGAAAAGGGAGAGAGAAAAGGAGAAGCATACCGAAGTTGTTAATAGAGTGACGGAAGATGGGATCGCCGGAGATAAAAAGGAATTGAGGAGAGAAGAAGGTTAAGTACTGAGAAATAAAGACCTGGAGATGAGCGGTGACCTTGTTGTGAAAGAACCTCTCCCAAAAAGGCGAGGTTAGCCAGGTCTCGTTACGACTAAGAACAACAGAGTCGGTGATAGTAGAGTCATTAAAGATACTAATAAGACCGAACCGACCAGCGGCCTGACCAAAGAAAAGGTGATAGCCAATAGGTAAACAAAGAAGGAAACCAGTAATCAAGGGCCACTTAAGTCGAGACCAAGTGAGTTGAGGACGGTAAAGAAGAAAAAGAAGTAATAACAAAGAAGGAGTGAAGAGATTGGCAGTTGAGTAAGTGTAGAAAGTGAGTGAGAAACAGACGGCCGACCAGATAAGGAAGGAGGACTTTTTTAAACCGCGAAGGAAGAAGTAAGTACCAGCTAAGAGGAGAGACAATAATAAGGTAACCTCAAAAGCAGTACGGGAGTACTGAATGTGCCAAGGAGTAATAGCTAGTAGGAGAGCGGCCACCTCCCCTAGTGAAACAGAAAAACGACCAAGAACTAATCTTTTACTAGTAAGTTGGTTAGTTAATAGATAGATAAAGTAGATGCCAAGCAGACCAAAAAGAGCTGGAGCGAGACGGACAGCCAGAACAGTCGGACCAAGCAAACCAAGAAAAGGAGCAGAGACATACATGAGGAGAGGGGCCCGGTACTCGTTGAGACTGCGGATATAAGCAGGGAGGAGATTACCCATGTAGTCACGACCGGTAGTAATCAACGACCAGGCATGGTAACCAACATCGACTTCGTCACCAAAAAGAGCAATAGGAAGAGATGAAAGCTGGAAAAAACGAAGAAAAGCACCAACAAGCAAGGCAAAGATGAGGAGATAAGGAATTTTCTTTTTGATCATACAAACGGTAGTCCTAGAGTGAAGTATAGATTAAGAAAGTGAAAAAGGGAAAGACTGAAGAGAGAAAGGTATTTGAGTTGAGGGCGATGGAAATTAACTAAGAAGAGAAAAATCAACGCCGGAGCCAAATGACGTTCATGAACCCGAGTCTGGAGAAAGAAAGCAAGAAGAGAGAGGAGAAACATAGAAAGAAAAATGTTTTTTCTGTCATTTTGACGGTAAAGACGGAGAGAGACAAAACTATAACCAAGAGCCAAAAGACCAATTGACCAGTAACGAAGAGGTAAACCAAGAAGAGCGATAGAGTCAGATAAAGTGGAGGGATAGAAAAGAGACCAAAGGTTCCAAGCGGCGTCAGCAATAACGGAGGACGAACCGGAAAGAGTAGCTAGATAGAGAGAGAAGGACTGAGTGAGATTACCAGTAAAAGGAAAATAGAGAAGAAGAAAAGTAATTAACTGAAGGAGTAAACCCTGGAAGAAAGAACGGAGATCTTTTTTCTTAAACCAAATAATTAAATAAACAGGTAGGAGCCAGAGAGCGGTTTGTTTAATTAAAGCGGCCAGGACAAAAGAGAGGTGAGAGAGATAGTAAGAACGCTCCCCTTTTTGAAAAAAGAAATAGAGAGAAAGAAGAAGAAAGAAAAGGGTAATTGACTCAATTTGACCCCAAACGGTACTAATGTAAATGATAGCCGGATTAAAAAGAAAACCAGCCAAGAGAAGAAGTTTTAATTTGGTTTTTTTCTCTGGTAAAAGCTGGTAGATCAACCAACCACTACCGAGATCAGCCAGAATAGCCGGTAATTTGAGAAAAGCCGACTGCATATTAAGAGTACCCATGAGAGGAATGAGACGAGATGGGAAGAGACCGATGGCTTGATTAAGCCAGGAGAAGATATTGTTAACGAGAAGATAGAAACGCCAAGCCAGAGCAAAGATAAGAATGGTCAGGGGTGGATAGTTGGCATCGTTGAAACCGGGAAAGTGGCGTGAGTAGAAACCAGACAAACCATCAAGGGTACCCTGACCCCAGACAAGGTGATTACCGACATCACCGGAGTACTGGAAGTAAACAAGGAAAAGACGCAACAAGAGAGCACCAAGAAGTAACCAGACTAAAGGAGATAGTTTCTTTTTAAACATGTTAACGAGATTTTTTAGTGGTAGGAGAAAACAGAGTGACCAGACCAAGATGGGTAGCTAGAGCAGCAAAAAGACTCCTAACCAGACTCTTAAGAAGATTAATATCAAACTTAGTAGCCAAGAAATCAGTTAAACCAACAGTACCCCGAAGTGAAGGTAAGAAGACACCAAAAAGACCAAAGTTAAGGGAAGGTTCGAAAGTAAAGACAATGAAAAGATAACAGGCAAAAAGAGCAAGTAGATGCCAGAGGTGAGAGAGTTTGGTATCAACTAACTCAATGAGAAGGAAGGGAGATAGCCAGAGAAACCATTGAGGGTGGTAATGGGTGACGGAAAAAAGAATGAGGAAGAAAGCGAGGAAGTAGTGATAGTAGTGTTGGCGCAAATCCTGACGTTTGGCAGCGAGAAGATAAACGAGAACAGTGGCCCAAATAAAGGGGAAGATGCCTTCGGCGCCAGAAACCGGCAGAGACATGAAGAGCATCTTCTGGGATTTAGGTGAGAAGACCATGTGGCGAAAGGCAGCTGATTGCCAGAAAGGTAGGAAGCCGAGGAGATAGGGGGCCAGACCAACTAAACCAAGTTTAACTCTGGTCCAGAAATCACCCTTGGTAGCCAAGATAACTAAAGGAAGGAGGAAGAGGGGATAAGACTTGAAGGCAGCACCAAAGCCAAGCATGAGAGCAGAGAGATAAGGGCGATCTTCTTTTAAATAGACAGCGGCCAAAACAGTAAGCAGGGTGGGAATAATATCAAAGACACCCATACCGGCGGTGGCGTAGAGAGTGACTGGATTAAACATCCAAAGAGTGAAGATAAGTTTTTTCTTTTTTAGATCAGAAAAAAGACGGGTGAGAGTCCAGCCAAGGAAAACATCAATGAAAAGATAAGGAAGCTTAGTGACAAAAAGCAACCAAGGTAATTGGGGTTGGTAGACAGAAACACCTTGCATCAATTGAGAGACAAAGTCCCAGTTAATCAAGGGTGAGAGAAGTTTTTGGAAGAAACCAAAGGTAAAGTAAGCCAGGGGTGGATAGATAAAGATATCTTGAACACCAAAGTTAACAACCAGAGGGTGGTCAACTGGCAGAGAAGCAAGATGGTCATAAACATTAAAGATATTAAATTGAGAAAAGAAAGAACCGGAAAAAAGATGACCCAACAGATCGGGATGAAAAGTAGTCGGTAATAAAAGAAGACGAATAGCTAAACCAATAAGCAAGATGGGGAGGAAAGGTTTCTTGAACAGGGTTTTCATTTTCTAAAGATTTTCTTGACTAACAACTGCCATTTTTGACCTAAGTACAAAGTTAAGTTTAATAGATGAGAATAAAGAACGCCATGATAGATCTGAGCTGATTTAGCTAGAGGACTGTGAAGATGGGATTTGAACTGACCGGAAGCACCATGATGGTGTTTAACTTTAGCTCTAGGTAGGTAATAGATGAGTAAGTTAGCTTTCTTGAGACGACGGCAAAATTCAATATCCTCATAATATAAAAAGAAGCGTTCATCTAGTGACCCAAGCTGGTTAATAACCGAACGAGGAATCAAAAAGGCAGCCATGACAGCAACTTCAACCTGAGAAATTTTATTAGGTAGATATTTGTTGAAACTACCCTGACGGCCAAGGAAGTATTCTTGGAAAGCGTGCCAGATGGAGGGCAAGTTCATAACTGAAGGTTGAGGTTTGTTGTTGGGAAAAATAAGCCGAGGAGCAACAGCACCAAGAGTTTTTTGTTTTTGGGCAAAATTAACCAATTGACCTAGACAGGAACCAACTAAACGACAGTCGGGATTAAGGAGAAAGATATATTGACCAGTGGTGTGCTTGAGAGCCCGATTGACACCTTTAGCAAAACCAAGGTTAGTTTTGGACTGGATGGTTTTAGGTTTAAGTGAGTGTTGACGGGCTAGTTTGAGAGTTTGGTCTTGACCATAATTGTCAACGATAACAACCTCAATATTTAATTTACCAGCGCCCTTTTTGAGAGAATCAAGCAAGGGTTTAATGAACTTTTCGGAACGGTAGGTAACAATAACAACCGAGACGTCAACCTTCATATAGTTTGATTAACTAAAGCGATAATCTGACGATCAGTTAATTCAGTCTTTGGTGACTGTTTAAAGTGTTGTCCGACTTGGGGCAAAGAGAAGAGGGTCATGAAGATAATACGAACATAGCCGGGATGGGTGAAAGTGTAACCAAAAAGAAATAGGAAATGAGATAGGCGGAGACTAAATTGATGAATATTCAACCAAGTAAAAAGAAGTTCGTTTCTTTCTTTAATTCTTTGGATATGTTTTTTGTCGAGTTGGTCAAAAGTGGATTGGTGATGATGGACGACCTTGGCTTGGGGATCAAAAATAATGCGGTAACCAGACTGCCAAGCCCGCCAACCGAGATCAATGTCTTCCCAGTAACCAGGTGAGTAGATAGGGTTGAAACCATGGAGTTGTTGCCAGTGGGAGCGACGAATGATGGCCGAACCACCGGAAGGCCAGGCTGAGTAACGAGGTTTGCTTTTGTCCTTGACCCGAGTGAAGTGAAACTTGCCCCGACGCCAGGAAACCCGAGGTGGGGCTGAGTGCTGCTCGTTAAAAGTAACAGCAAAAACATCAGGCTGATCAAAGTAAGTTAAAGCAGATTTAAGATAGTTGTTGGTGGGATAGACATCGTTGTTGAGAAGGACAACGAAATCAGCCGAGGAAGTGGCAATAGCTTTATTAATTGAACGAGTGAAACCAAGATTGGTTTGATTACGAATAATTTTGACTTGAGGATATTCCTTTTTGAGAAAAGAGACGGTTTCGTCCTGACCTCCATCAGAGACAACAATGATTTGATTAACCGAAGGTGAGTGTTTAATAACCCGAGGTAGGTTCTTTTCAAGTAAACGCCGACCGTTAAATGAGGGGATAACAATATCAACTAAGGGTTTAGACATCAAGAAAAGTATATCAACCAGCCTGGAAAAAAGGAAATTACTCGACTAAAAGGGAAGTAATCTGTTTTTCAAATGATCGGAGAGAAAAGAGATGAGACCGACGACGAGCTCTTTTGGAAAAAAGGCGACGATTTTTGTCAGAGTTAATAACAGCCAGAGTTTGATCAACTAACTCTGAAGTAGAGTCCCAGAGTGAACCAATCTCAGGGATAACGATTTCTTTCTGACCACCTTTGTTAATAACAACAGGAACTAGACCGGCAGCCATAGCTTCGACGGTGGTCATACCAAAATGCTCAACCTGGTGGGGATTTTTTTGCTCATCAACACCATAACCAGCAGCATGCCAGAAGATCCGAGCACGAGAAAAAAGATCAAGCAGATCAGAAAAGGGTAGATTAACCTGAAAATCGACAGCCGACTTACCAGCCAACTTTTTTAGTTTGGTGATAATTTGATCGTTACCTTTGAGACCACCGGCAAGAACGAGACGATAGTCAGTTTTCTGCTTGGTCTGCATTTTCTTGAAGGCTTTAATGAGAACATCCTGACGTTTGGCATGAGAGGGAGAGTCAAAACGACCAACAGAGAGGATGATGTTGTCTTTTCTCTTGGCTGGTTTGAAACGACGAGTATCGATAGGAGGATAGAGGATAACGCCCTTGTCAGAAGGCAAACTCTTTTCAATAACGCGGCGGGTAAAGGCAGAGTTGTAAATGAGTTTATCAATGAAAGCGAGTTTGATTTGATTAATTAAAGAATGACCGGGGATAGAAGTAAAGGGTACTTGAAAATGAACAAAATTCTTGCGAGCGGAAAGTAGGGGTAAACTACCATCAGAAACCCAGAAAAGAAGATCATATTGACGAGTAAAACGAAAGCGTTGTAACAAAGATGATTGACTGGAGAAGAGGTAATAAGCTTGGGAATTGATTTTGAAATCAAATTTAAAACCGAATCTTTGCTGGGCTTTTTTTAAGTCTTCAGTGTTTGGCCAAGCAATTTCAACTTGGTATCCTTGTTTTTTCAGTGCCCGAGCAAAAGAGAGAACATAGCGCTCCCCTCCCCCAAGAGTATCGAGATATGGATCATAAATTAAAGCCTTTTTCATTGTTTGAGTTCTTTAAGAATACGCTTGTCAATGTCAGCGTAAGTTTGTTTAAGGGAAGGCTTTCTCTGTTTTTCCCAGAGACGAACATAGGTGATGAAGACAGAGAACATTTGGTAGATAACTTCAATACAACCTTCAATACCATCACGCCAGAGACCTTGTTTAACAAAACGTTGCCAGAATTCGGTGAGAATAACACGGAAGAATCGCCAACCCTTCATGGGTGGATGACCGGCCTTGTCAAGATTATCAGCTTCACGACGAGACCAGTTAAGAGTGTTGAGAACCTTTTCATCAATGTTCTTGTGAGAAAGGTGAACTAATTGACGTTTGATCTGACCAACAGAACCTTTAGCTTGAGGTTGCTCATGAAGTTTACCGCGCCATCTAATCAAAGCATCCCGCCGGAAAAGACGGTGAACCCGAGGATGGGGCCAGTGACGCAAATGCTTACCCATAAAAACTTCGTAACGAGGAATGGTATATGACTGATGGTCGTCTCGGTTAATAACGGAGAGAATCTCACGTTGAAGACGGCGATCAATACGTTCATCGGAGTCGATATATAGAATCCAGTTACTTTTGGCAGCAGCAGCACCTTCATTACGCCAGTGAGCAAAATTGGGACCAGTAGAAGGAATCTTAACTATCTTGTCTACGTAAGGTTTGGAAACTTTAATGGTATCGTCAGTAGAACCAGTATCAACAAGAATAACTTCATCAGCAAAGCGACAAGTTTTCAAGGTAGGAACAATTTCGTGAGCAACATCTTTAGAAAGAATGATGATCGACAGAGTAGCCATAGGGATATTGTAATCGAAGGAAGAGAAATGAGCAAAAAAAAGCGCCTGGGTGGTTGGGGTAGGGGTAAAGATATATGAAAGTAAAAAACCACCCAGGCTAATGCTCGAACACCAAGCCAGATCTTCCTAAAGGTTCTTCCTATTCTTTCTTGTCATAGGTTTCTCCATCGTCAAAAGGGAGTATGAACGGATAAAATAAAAAGCAGCGGATACATTAGTTGAGCTTGATGGTACCCTCCTTTCTGAGATTAAAGAATGGATAAGACAGATAAGACCGGATGTCAATGGACGATACCTAAATTGATTATAGCAAAAATTTAATTAAGAAAAAGAAACTCATGATCTTGATCGATAAGCATTTCATCAAAAGGCAGAATTTCTTCAAGGTCAAGCTCGATTTCTATTGTGTTGTCGGCAAGAATATCATAGATGGTGAGGATAACAAATAAGTTTCCTTCGTCATTGAAATAGTAGCCTGTTTCAGTGATTTGATATTGATTAATCGAATCTTGATTGCTCATGGACTATTCTCCTAGGAAAGTTAGTCAGAACGATACAAATGTTAAGGCGCACTAATGTTAGTCTACCAAAAAAAATTAACTTGGATATAAATTAAAGAGGATATTCCTCCACCCAAAGATCATGTGACTGGAATTGACCGGTGACAAGATCAAACTCCTCCTCTACTCTAGCTTGCCAGGCTTCGAGTTTGTGAGGTTGATCTTCATCCGGTTCCCAGATAGAGAAGAAAACGACTGAGTCCCGTAAATCGGACCGATTAAAACTGGAAGTTTTCTCCGGTAAGTAGCCATATTTAGGCTGACCATAGTAAAGAAACATATACTGCCAGACTTCTTCTTGGAAATAGGGAATGGTATAGAACCAGACAGAAAAAGGCTGACCATCGGCTTGGGTGTAGAGCCAGTCAATGACTTGCTGACGATTTTCGAGAGTAATGAGATTGGCATTACCAATAGGGATAAGGGCATTAGTGGGGTGATAGACGAGAGGAAGATGGAAAATGTTAAGAAAGAGAAGAGAAGAAATAAGTAAAAGACGGAGGAGATGAGGCAAAGTAGTGATGAAGTGGGCAATGACAGCCAAGGCGACGGGAAAAAGAGAAACAAAGAAGAAACTAATGGCGCCACGTTTGAAAAAAGCCAGACCAAGAAAAGGGATAAGGAGATAGGCATAGATAAAACGGGAGTGTTTTAGATGTCTAACTGAAAACAGACCGAAGAGAAAGAGAATAACGGTTGGCCAGAGAGAAGGATAGGAAACAAGATGGGAAATTTCTTTGAAAAAGATGCCCAAGTTATTAACCAAGATAGAGAAAGGTAGGCCAAGTCCCCCACCCCCAGAGGAGAAGGTTAATAAAGCCCGACTAAGAACAAACTGGTGACGGAGTTCAAAAAGAAGCAAGGGTAGGGCCGGTAAAAAGAAACCGACCGAAATTAAAAATAACTTTTTAAATTGAAAGGGACGGAGATAGAACCAGAGCAGAAAAGGAAAAAGAAAGACACCAATGGCGGCATTACACTGGGTGATAAGACCAACTAGAAAGGAAGAGATAAAGATGTTCTTAAAATCTTTTTTGTTCAAAGTAAGAAAGAAAAGGAGCAAGTTAGTGAGAGGAAAGATGGGAGTAACATTAACCAACCAACGACTGTAACAGATAAGACCATAGGAAAAAGTAGATAGAAGTAAACTTAGTAAAGCAGTACGACGATCAAACAATTTTTTAAGAGCAATAAATAGAAAAGGTAAAGAAAGGGTCTCAAGAAGAATCTGGAAGAGACTGGCGATATAAGGACTACCACCGGAAAGAGCATAAGCCGGCAACATCAGCCAGTAGTAGATAGGGGCATGGAAAAGACCGTCGACATCACTCGGGTGACCAAGGAGAGAAAATTGACGATCATGCCAGATATGCCAGATGGAAAGAGAGTGAAGACCCTGATCACGGTGGAAGAGCAGGTCAGTGGAAAGGTGATAGGTACGAAGAAAGAAAAAGATAACCATGAGAGTAACAGGCAACAACCAAGGAATAAGGCGGTGTTTAAGTTTAGTCATGAGTGATGACATAATAACTGTTTTCAAAGATGATGTCTTGAGGAATATCTTCTAGTAGTGGTTGCCAACCATAGGCGGCAAACTTCTTTTTAATTTGGCCCTGACCAGAAAAATCAGCGATTTCTTGTTCCTGTTTACCAAACCAGTTAGGATTAAATTCCTTGAACTTGTTAATAAGGACAAAGTTATCAAGGATAGGATAGTCAAAATGAAAACGACCAAGCTTTAATTGAGGAAAGCGTAGGCCCCAAAAAGTTTCCGGTCCGGTTTTAAAACCAAGATATATCTGACCTTGAAGACGAGAATAACGTAGATCAGGAGATATTTGAGACAGCCAGACAGGAATATAGGTGAGACAAGAATGATTAAGGTAACGACCATACTGACTGGAGCAGAGACCAGGGAGAGAAGAAACTTCTTGAGGAGAGAAAGTAACTTGCCAACCGGTATCAGAAGACTGAGCAAAAGAAGGTTGAGGAAAACCCTGGACAGAGAAGTGGTCAGGATAAAGTTTGATCTGACCTTGAGAAAAAGAAAGGGTAACTTCCTCCCCTACCTGAGAGATGACCGGCTGATCAACCGGACCGAGAACAACCTCATTAGCTAGAGAAATGCCGTCAATGATAGCAGGTACAAGCCGATTAAGATTGTGATTCAGGTCTTTAAAGAGTTGATCATTGTCTCGCAAACCATTCTGATGATACTGACGGAGATCGCGGATAACTAACTGACCCTGATCAAGAAAGAGGCCGAGACGATAGACTGGGGAAAAATACCAGTAGGAAGAAATATCCTGTTGAGACGAAGTGAGAAAGAGGGCTGGAGAAACATCTGAATATGTCTGGTGATAGAGGGAAGAAAACTGAGAGAGACTGAGAGTAGAAAGCTGACCAGCAGACTGCTGTTGGTAAAGATAATTGAGCTGGGATTGTAACTGGGGAAAGTATTCTTCTTCTAATTCAGCCACCTCGATACCAACAACTAACTGCGACAGAGGAGCAGAAACAGACAAGCAAGAATCATCTAGTAATTGGGTAAAATAATCAAGACCAAGACCATGATAACGATGATAGTCATTGACTTGAACAGAGTAGTTAGAACTCTCCCCTGTTGAACCATAACTCAAGGTTGGCTCACGGGGAGCCCAGAGAACCTTGACCACCCCAGTACTATCAGCCTGACTAAGAGCCGGTTCAAGAGCAGATTTTTTACTGACGTAATATGGCTGATTGAGATACTGGCCCCAGGACTGGTAACCATCAGTGGAGTATTGATCAGCCAGACCAAGAACAGCATCAAGGGCATAGTGGTCTTGAATGTATTCAAGGGAGTAAACATCAACATACCAAGCACCATAGCTTTTAGGAAAGTAACCAAAAGCTTGCTGAAAATGAGAAAAACTTTGATCAATCAGACGTTGTCTCTCCTGACGAGTGTAACCAGAAAGAAAAACCTTGTTAGCTGAGCTCCAGTGACCGTATTGCCAGTCGTAATAAACAAAACTAGCATCATCAAGTTTACGGGTAACTTCCATAAACAAACCGATCTCGTGTTGCTGAGGATCGAGACGCTGAAGGGCAGAGACAATCTGTTCATCTAAGAGAGCATCGTACTGAATTAACCAAGTAGCTTGGACCTGACTAGCATTAACCAAATCAATCAGATTAGTTAAGTGGGTTAGATCAGAACCCTGACGCCAGTACTCCCGACCCCGGACAGGAAAAATGGGCGTGACGACATTCTGGTCAGCAGCGAAAACTGAAGGTAAAGGTAGAAAAAAGAAAAAAAAGGAGAGAAGAAGAAAAACTCTCTTAAAAACGGACATGAGCTAAGTATATATGACAGATATAGAAAGAAGATAATAAATATCTTATATATTTGTATTTTAAGACTAAATTTGATAAATTAACTGATGGTTCGAGAAAAAATAGCGCATTGACATATAAACAAAAAAACTTTTTTAATCCCAAAAAGGAGGATAGCGATGAGGAATATAGTGATTTTTTTTAATCATCCCAGCAAGATTTGTATATATTTGAGTAGAGAAGACATGTTCCGGTCTGGCTGTACTGGGATGAGAAGCATCCCGGGTGAACATGAACGTTTAAGATCAAGATCAATAAGGGGAAGAATCATTCTCGATGAAATCCTCAACTTATCGAGGATGAAGGATATTAGTTTTAAGGTAGTGGGTAACAAGGCAGGCGTCTGTCTTCTTTTTGAAAAAGAAGATCGGTCATCGGTTGAGGAGTGGGTCGAGGAGTTAAGAACAAGATTGACTGATCGATTGTTCGACGATGAGGTCGGCTTTGAGTGCACAATTCCCCCAAAAAACAAAAAGATCATCGTCAAGGGTGATTTCCACAAATTCTTCCTAAGAAGGATTGGTAAGGTGGTATTGCCCGATGAAGATTTAAGTATAGAATCTTCCTTCTTTGATCAGAAGGAATACATGAAAAGATTCATAGCTAGAATTCTTTCTCTACAGGGTGTCAATACAATTATGGGGATGGATATATCAACCATCATGTTGGAGATAACGCCCTTTTTTTACAAAGAGAGAAATTCTAATGAATTAAAGGATCGTTTGAAAAACTTCCTTGAAGGAGAAGGAATGTTGGTTGACGAGATCATCCAACAAGACTTCGGCAAATATGAAGACCCACCCCGTGATATCTTCTGGGGTACGGAATAAAAAACATGGGTAACAGCCCTCACAAATGAAATACTTTGTGGGGGTTTTTTTATGCCAAAAAATTACTTAAGCCAGGAACCTTTACCTAAATTGTTAGAGAAAAAGTCTTTGACAGCAGTTTTCTGAGCTGGAGTACCAGAAGACAATTTATGCAAAGCTTCCCGGAGGAGGGCAAACTTGGTCCTAAAACTAGTGTATTTAAAACCAAAAACAAGACGGTTACGGGTAATGAAGTAGTCATTAAGAGAAGAACCAATACCAGAACTCTGAGCCACTTTATGCCAGATCTTAATCGAAGGATCAAAGACGGTTTGGTAACCAACCTGACGGACACGGATATTAAAATCAACGTCTTCGAGATAGAGGAAGTAGTCATCGTTTAACAAACCAACTTTCTCCAATACTTGTCTCTTGGTAATAAATAAACAACCAGTAACGAAGTCAGTCTGTTCAACTTTTTTAAACTGTCCCCGATCAACCTGATCAACACCCCGATGAGAACAGTAAACATTAGACCAGTCAATCCGGCCACCAGCGTACCAGATGACCTTACCCCGATCAGTTTTTTTGTATTTTTTCTTGAACTCGTAACCGGGAGCAAAGTAAATCAGACCACCAACTAAACCAACTTTCTTGTCAGTGATAGCTGACTTAGAGATGCTCTTAAAGAAATCCTTGTTAACTAAAGTATCGTCATTAAGGAGAACATAGTAATCGTGTTTGTCTCTGAGGGCTTGTTGTAAACCAAGATTGTTACCACCGGCAAAACCGAGATTAGAAGGCGAAACAACTAACTCAACTTGAGGATACTGGTCCTGGAGATCAGATTGGAAAGTGTCAGAACAAGAGTTGTCAACGATATAGACCTGAGTCTTAACGCCTTTAGGAAGAGTGGTTTTTTGTAAGGAATCAAGCAGGGCGAAGGTATCCTCTTGACTAGCATAGTGGACAATAACAAGGGCAATTTTCATCGATTAGAGTTTGAATTTGCGAGCAATTTTAAGGAAGAAACGACGGAAATTGTTCTTGGCGGTGTGGATACGAACGGTATAGACCCAGTAACGGAGATCGCTACCGGCTTGTTTAAACCAAGCTAGCCAGTGTTTGGTAAAAGAAGGATAGCGTTTAACTTTGAAACCTTGTTTTTCCCAGACAAATAAGTAAACGAGAAGAACAGAGAAGGACTGGAGAAGAGCAAGAATGAGACCGTGGAAGCCATCCTTGTAACCCTCGCCAGCGAAGAACCGACCGAGGAATTCCTCGATGGGTTTGAAGAACAAGTCTCGAGCGTCGAGTGTGTAACCAGACTCGAGAAGTTCTTTCGCCTGCTGGCGAGAGTAACGAAGGCTGCGATTAAGGTATTGGTCTAAAGAAGAGTAGTGATGATGGATAATACTAAGGTCTTTTTCTTCGGGAAGATTGAGTCCCCGACCGGAGGTGATAGGAATAGAGTGAATGGCATCTTGCCAGTCAACCCGACCTTTCTTGAAAAAACGGATGATATAGTCTGGCCACCAACGGGAGTGTTGAATCCATTGGGAGAAAATGATATTTTGACGAGGGATACGGACAAAGTCGGCTTCATCTTGTTCAGCGATTTCCATAAGACGAACGGCTAGAGATCGAGGAATACGTTCATCAGCATCAACAACTAAGATCCAGTCACCAGTGGCTTTACTAATGGCGAAGTTACGAGCTGGTTCGACATAACCAACATTGTCGTAATTAAAAACCTTGTCGGTGTATTTCTTGGCAATCTTCTTGGTGTCATCCTCAGACTCCATGTCAACAACAACGATTTCGTCAGCGAAAGCCAAGGTCTTAAGGCAGTCAGCTAGATTCTTTTCTTCGTTACGAGTATTAACAACAGCAGAAATCTTGAGCTTAGTCATGGCAAGTTACTTTATATACATTTACTTCGCCTGAGTCAAAGAGTTTAGTTAAACAAAGATCATCAACGTCAAAACCGAGAGATACCTGGGGAGTGAGATAGAGGTAGGAGATATGCTGATCGACCAAGAACTGCTCAGCCCAGTCAACATCTTCAGTAGAGAAGAAACGATAGACATCCTTAGCTCGTTGAGAGTAGTCGAAACCAGTGATATCGAGGTTAATGGTATCAGCGAGAAACTCAGGTTGACCAGAAAGGGCAGAGATATAGGCGGTGGAGGTGTAAGCATAAAGAGGTTTGGGTGAAGGGTAAGCACGAGATAAAGAAGAAGAATATAAAGGAGAGAGAACAATACCCGGCTGTTGTTGGGAAAGGAGATCCAAAGCTCTCATCTCAGTAAAACTAACTCGGGCAGCTGGTAATTGAGTGAAGTAATCACGGAGAGTACCAATAGTAGTGGGTAAAGTGAAGAGGAGAATGAAGACAAGGTAGATAGCGGCACAGAAATTAGTTTTTTTAACCATTTTGTCGGTGACCTGTTTAGCAGTGAAGGCACCAAGGAAGAAGAGTGAGTAGTAAAGAAATTGGATAGTATTCCAAGGATTAACAGACTGGATAAAGGTGAGGGGGATAAAGATACCAGCGACAACAATGACAGTAACAATCTTTTGAGACAAGGTCTTTTTAGAAGAGAACATTTTCTTTAGGCCCAAGAGTCGGACACCAAGGTTGCCGATAAGAAAGGCAAAGACAGCAAAGAGATTAACTAAAGCTAAGCGAAGGAAACGACCTTGGGCTTCATACACCTGCCAAGCTTCAACTAATCGCTGCCAGTTGAAACGGTCTTGAGCAGCAAACATACTGCGAGGGAACCAAAGCGGAGCAAAGACAAAAGGAGAACTAGACAAACCTAGAGTGGGCAAGGTGAGTAAGAGACCAACCAGACCAACGCCAAGAAGAAGTTTGATCTGCCAGGTAAGCAAGAGAGCGAGGCAAAGAAGAAGAAAGCCATAGACTTTGACCTGAGCTAAGAGACCACCAGTGAGAATAAGAAAGAGAAAGAGCTTTTTACTAGGTTGTTGTTGATAACATTCGAAAAAATAAAGAAAAAGAACGAGAAGGAAGATAGAAAGAGCGAAAGGAGGATTAAGGAAGAAAGAGACAGACTGGTTAGACCAGAAAAGAGACTCACCAGCAAAAGGCTGACCTCGGAAAATATAGAAGAGAAAACCAAGAGAGCCAGTAAGAAAAGAGAAAACGAGAGAGAGGTTAATGGCCCGACGAGAGTAACCCCAACGATGGAGAAGACGGGTAAAGAAATGGATAACACCGAGACCAAGAAGAAGAGGCAGAAGACGGAAGAAGAGATTAAGGACAGGTAAATTAAACAAACGAGCCAGAAGAGCAGTGAGATAGTCAAAAGCGAGATGATAGTTCTGGAGAAGGTAACCAGAAATCTGAGGATGAGAAAGATTAGTAAGCGAGTCTTTAAGGGAAGAAATGACGGAGAGATGGAAGATGGCGTCATGACCGTTAGGTCCCCAGAGACCAAGACCATAGTCCCCAACCCAACCAGAACGAGCAACAACCGAGAGAGCTAAAGAGAGAACTGAAAAGGCTAACAGTTTAGAAAAGGGTGGGTGGTCTTTTTTTTTGTAACCAAGAAGAAAGGCAATTAAACCAGTGAATAAAAGCAAACCAACAAAGGCAAAAATATTTTTAATTAAATTAGAAGCAAAAGGCGTCTGAGGTTGGATGAACCAGGTGGTTTGATCTCCCCTATTAACTACTCGGAGATCGTCTGTTTCTAGCGTTGGTGGAGTTAATGCTTGAAAAACAATTTTCTCTGGCTGGAGATGAAGAATTTTGTTGTCTTGAGTAATGATTAAATCCCAGTACTCGGCTTCGAGATCAACACTAGCGAGATCAAGATCGAGATTAATGATTTGGTCGGGATAGTTGAGACCGTCTATAAGAGCAAAAACCCGAGAGGAAACAGTAGTATCAACATTGGCAACGGTGTAATAATCCTCAGCAATATCAGGATCGTAGAGGCGGAAGTCAAACAACTGAGTACCAGAGTCGGATGAATGGAGACCAAGACGGTAGTAAGGATTCTGGTACCAGAAATAGAGAGTACCGTCGTCATCGGTGTAACGATAGAAAGAGCCAACATTAGTTTCCGGATGACGGGCTTTGAAGAGATCGGAGTAACGTTGCAGAGAGTAGAAGCGGAGAGAGTAATAGTTTTCCTGTTGACGCAGGTAAGAGAAAAGATCAGTAATATTTTCTCGAGCAACAGTCTCCTTGGTGGCAGCATGGTCACCGGTGAAGTAGAGTTGGTAATCATTATCTAAACGGATATTAAAGTGAGTCGATTCATTAAGAAGCTTGTCGGCGTAAGTATCAAGCAAGGAGGTGAAGTAGTCGGGTGAGAAAGCAGTAGTAGGAGTAATGGTCAGACCAGCCGGTCGGTTGACTTGGTTTGTATAGAAAGTATTTAAGTCAGGGAGAGACCAGTAAGAAACAGTCAGATCAATTTTGTCTTGACCAGACTGAGCCGGCTGAAGAGAGTTGTTAGACGAAGGCAGGTACGAGGAAAAAAGTGGTCCACCCCAACGAGAGAGATAGTTGGACTGATTGGTATCACCAGAGACAAGAACACCAACAACGGAGTAATGTTGTTGCAGATACTGAAGGGAAACGGCATCAAGGTGATCAGCAGCAACAGTGGTGGGATAGAAACCAAAACGATCGAAGAAGGCTTGCATGTAAGCATCGATGAGTTTAAGACGGTCCTCGGGTGAGTAGCCGGAGAGATAGAGACGATTAGCCGAGGTAAAACTACCAGAGTTGGGATAGACAACCTGGGCTTGAGAAGCGAGATCAGGGGTGACTTCAAGTAAACCACCAAGTAACTGAGAAGAGTCAGTAGCAACTAGATCATTTAGACGAGCAGAGATGTCATCATCCTGAACAGCATCAAGGCGAAGCATCCAAGTGACCGGCAAAGAAGAAGCTGAAGCTTCCTCGTAGGCAAAAAGAGGGAAATCAAGTGGTTGCTGATCAACTAAATTCCAGTTGTGCCAACCCCGGACAGGAAAAGACAGAGTAACAAAAGATTCTTTGGCAAAAGCAGAGACGATAGTAGTAGAGAGAAAAAAGAGAATGGTGGAAAAAAGAAGTGAGAGTTTTTTCATGATTTGATTTTAAAGTAAGCCAGAGTCTTACTAATGAATTGTTTACCCTCAAGGAGAACGATGAAGGCGAAGTAAACTAAACCACCAAGAGCGACAGTAGCAATTAAACGAGGTAAGTCGGTGACATAGTGACGGGCGAAGAAAAGGAAGAGAGATAGGGCTAAACTGGCAGAGAGAGATGAACGAAGAGAGGAAATAAGGGAGAAAGTTAAGTGGCGACGAGCCAAAATGATAGTAACAACCGAGGAGGTAGCGATGATACCAGCGGCGTAAGCAACACCGAGATAGCCGAACTTGATAGCTAAGATGGGCATAGTTAACCAGGTTAAAGAAGTCCACATGAGCATGAGTTTGAAAGTGATGTTAATCTTACCGACAGCATTAAGGGCATTAGTGAGGGAAGTAGACAAACAGGCCCAAGCAGCATTGTAGAGATAGAAGTAGAAAGGAATCAGGGCCGGTAACCACTTAGTGTATTTAGGAATGATGTGAATAAGAGGGAAAGCTAAGAAAGCCATACCAACCAAAAGAGGGAAGACAAAGAGACTGAGATATTTGAGATTCATCTCAACAGCCTTGGTCAGTTTTTCAGTGTTAGATTGGAGACGAGAGAAGGCAGGAAAAGCTACCTTGGTAACGTTGTCCATGAAGATACGTAAAGGCATGTTAGCCCAACGGCTGGCCCAACCGATGTAGCCCATACCAGTGGTACCGACAATACCACCAAGAAGAATACTCATACCATCATCTTTAAGGACAGCTAAGAAGGTATTGACTTGATAGGGTAAACCGAACTTGAGTAAGTGTTTGAGAGACTTGACGGAGATAGATAGACCAGGACGCCAAGGGGAAATGATGTACATAAGAACTAAACCAACAAACCCTCGAGCAAGAACAGCAAAGGTAAAGGAAGTAATACCATAACCCTGCCAAGCAAAGTAAACGGCGATAAGATTAAAAACCAGATTCTCAGCAATCTGAGGAATGATGAGCTTGTCAAACTTAAGGTGACGCTCAAGAAGAATAGAAGGGATGGTTTTGAGAGAAGAAAGGAAGAGAGAGAAGCCAAGAGCCCAGAGAAGATAGACGGCTTGTTGATCCATGCCATAGTAACGACGGATGAGCGGGGTGAAGGCAAGGAGAAGGATGAGAAGGAAGAGAATAAGAGCCTGTTGAATAGAGAAGGTAGTAGTCAGATCCTGACGAGTAACCTTGGTTTTTTTCTGGATAAGAGCGGCAGCCAAACCAATATCAGAGAAGTAAGTAAGGAAGTTGACAACAGAAGAGACAATAAAGAAGACACCATAAGTGGCCGGATCGAGAAAAACGGTTAGAGCAAAAGTAGCCAGAAAGGAGATGACTTGAACAACAAGAGTCCGAGAAGCGAGAGCAATGATACCAGTAACCGACCGTTGGCCGACCTGGTTAAGATCAATCTCTGGTGTACCGGCGTCGAGTTCAATGGGTTGACCTTCGCTCATGAGAGAAATTAATTTTTAACAAGACGAATAAGGAGACAAGAGTAATGATCTCGGCCAGGAGACGAACTGGAGTGCGACGCAACTTGGCTTCGATATAGGACTGGCCTTGAGGTAAGTCAACAATGATCCGACCAAGATCCTGATCGGTCTGGTAATCAACCACCTGACCATCAACCTTAACCTGCATACCAGGGAAACCATAAAGAGGTAACATGACTTGAGCTGAAGGCGAAGAGGTCTGAGCAGTAAAGTTAAGCCAGTTGCTACCGTACTGGTAATCAAGAATACCACCATAACCTTCAAAGTAATCGGGAATAGTAAAACCAGCTTCACCTGGAGGACGAGAAGCAGTTTTGGGCAAGTAATCAAAGATACCACCGGTGACTTGAAGTTCCCAAAGACGACCAGAAAGTTTCTCTTGTTCGGTGATATGAATGGGATAGTCAATCTGGAAGAAGGGTAAGTTCCAACCGATAACGGCGAGAATGGCAATAACGGCAGCAATTAACCTAGTCTTTTGTTGACGGATAAAGGTAAGACCGATGGCAATAACAAAAGAGAAGAGGAAGATAGGTAAGGCGAGTAAACGCCAAGGGAACTGAACCATGTAAAGAAGAGGAACGTGCTGCCAGAACCAGATGGAACGGGAGTGAATAAGGAAAATACTAACTAGACTGATAACCAACAGACCAAGAACAATCAAAGCAGACCGACGAACCTGAACAGTTTTCTTTTTAAGTAAACGCCAGAAAGCAATCAGGCCGACGAAGAAAGCCAGACCCCAGTGGAGATGACCAAGAGGAAAAGCCATATCATCGTTAGGACCCCAGATAGAACCGCCATAACCCCAGAAGCGGGAGATGAACATCTGGGGGAGGTCAGCGTAGTGAGCCATGTAATTAAAATAACCGATCATCATCGATTCGACATGGACAGCCTGACTCTCAAGAACAACTGGCAAGAAGAAAAAGGCAGCCAGACCAACAGCTAACAAGCCAGAGAAAATCAAGTACTTAATCTTGGACCAGGCCTTAGTCTGCCATAACCAGAAGAGAGCCCAGATGATAGCGACGGGAGCGAAGATAAGAGTCATGGGGTTGTGAGAGAGCATCAGAGCAGCAATAGAGAGAGCCATGAGAGATAAATTCTTTTTGAGGTGAGTCTTCTGCTTAATGAGACGGTAGATATATAAGAAAATGAGCGGGAACCAGACTAGACCCCAGGCCTCATTCATAGCCCCCCGAACATAGACATCAACCGAGTGATAGGGGGCATAAACATAGAAAACAGCAGCCAGAATACCAGGTAAGTTACCAAAAAGCTCATTAACCAAGAGATAGATAAAAAAACCAGAGAGAACAAAAGAGAGACCAAAAACAATCTCAATAGAACTAAAAAGATTAACACCAACTAAATGAAGAGTCTCGGCTAAGTAGTAAGGCAGAGGTGGATAGAAGTTAAACATGGGATAGCCGTAACCGAAACCACCATCGGCAATCCACCGAGGAGGAAACTGACCATCAACCAAAGCCTGGTGAAACTCGTAAAGACGGAAGATCTGAAGATCGTCGTGCATAGGAAAGTAACCAGAGCGCAGGAGAGGAAGAAGAGCTGGGAGAAATAGGAGAAATAAGATAAAGAAAGTCCTTATCTTGTTGGTTTTAGCTTTAACCATAGCCACCTTATTGTATCGTAAGAAAGCAGGTAAATGATAGGCAGGACAGGCAAAAGATGTCGAGGAAAGATAGCTTGAACTGAGAGGAAAAGAAAAGAAATAACTAAGTAGAGATAGAAAGGTTGTTTCTTCCAAGTAAAGAAAGCCAAGAGAGACAAAACAGTCAAGACCGGCCAACCTAGCCACCAACCAGGGGCAGCAATAGTCCCCTGTCCCCACCAAGTGGGCCAACGATTAAGGAAGATAACTTTAAAGATAGCCAAGGGAGAAGTCTGAGGACTACCAGCCCACCAGTTAATCTGGTAACGGGTGTAACGAGCAAAAGCCAGTAGAGAAGGATGATGAAGGAAGTAAGTAAAGTGACCAAGGGCAAAGGTCAGACCAACTAAAGGGAAAGTAACAGCTAAACGGAGGAAACGGGAAAAGTCGCTCTTAAAGAGGACGAAAAGGAAGTAGGCAGCGATAAGGGGAAAAGTAACCGGAAAGAACTTGGTAGCCATAGCCAAACCAAGAAAGAGCCAGGAAAAAGAAACAGAAATGAACTGTTCCTTAACTTGCTTAGAACGGAGGAAGCGCTGGAAGAAAACAAAGGAAGAGAGAAGAAAAACGAGAAAGTGAATATCGAGAAGAGTGAGAGATAGTTGTTCAAGCAACAAAGGCTCAAAACTAAGCAACAAACCAACTAACGGTGTACCAGCCAAGACAGAAATAAGTAACAAAACGAGAGTAAAACTAACAAACTGAAGAAGATAAGGATTACCAAGATGGTGCCAAGAGAGACCAATAAGATACTTACCCAAAGGTGGATGGCCAGGAGTAAGGTGCTCAAGATCATAACCCTCTGCGACCAAAAAGTGACCTTCAATTAAGTAGAGATCACTGTCGGAGAGAGTAATGTCACCTTTATCCCCCTGGATATAGGTAGAAGCAAAGTAGTTGTCCTTGGCAGTTTGAAGAGAAACAGGCTGAGTATATAAAGGCAAGTGAGTCCAAAAAAGAAAGAGTAAACGCAAAGACAAAAGAAAAACAAACAAACGACGAAGAAAAAAGGAGTTAAGTTTCATATACCCTGATTATATGCCATAAAAAAAACCTGCCTGGCGATGTCCCGAAGGAACAACTTCCGCCAAGCAGGTGATGGGCTGAACTATTTTTTATCTTCTTTGAGAATATCTATGAATAAAAGGATATCTTCAAATAGTAGGTGTAGACAATAATAGAGGGTGTCCGCATTGACATCCTCATTTAGGCGTGACCGTTTAACTTCTAATAAAAACTCAGTTAACCCTGTTCTAATTTTCTCATAGGATACCAATAACTCCCCCACTCTGTCAGAATCGAGAATGGAGAGTTCATATTTTCCAACGATCTCCTTTCGGATTGAATCAGGATCTGTTGGTCTACCCTTGCCGGAAACGAATAACTCTTTGAATGACCGATCTGCAATTGGTCCTTCTAATAAAGTTTCCGGAGTGTGGCAAGCTATTTGAGTGATTGGAAAATGTGTGAACAATTTCAATACGTCCGTCGGGGTCATTTTTTTCTCCTGTTTTTTTGGATCAGAACAAATGCTGATAGGCAGTCTTGAAAAGGTCACGAGTGTAATTAAGGAATCTCATCAAGGACTCCCATGTTTCCTGGGACTCGTACAAAACTGGAACAAAACCTTCACGGATACTACAAACTACATTATCAAGGATTTTGTAAGGAACGACCAGCTTCTCATTCTTGGCGAATTGAAGAAAGATGTAGGAAGTGAAGATATAGGTTAAGCGGGATATCATCTGAGAACTAGTGTCCTTACATAATTCTTGAATATCCCGATCAGAAACCTGACCCTTGGATAAATCAGAGGCAAATTCCTGCAGTCGCATGGTCTCGATAACCACCATGTTTTTGTCCCTGATAAGGTGGTCTGTGGTGATTATGTTGCGTATTAACCAAGGGTTGTATGCTCCGGAGAGCATTTCTATTACTTCTTTAATGAGTTCGCTATCAATAACGTACTTTTCCTCATCCATGGTATTTCTCCTTTTCTAAAAATTCCTTTTCTAAAGACCAAGAGGTTTCAAAACAGAGAACGGTTTCCCAGATTTTTGGGAAACGACTCGCCTTAATGTTGATGCCGATGTTGTCCCTACTAACCTTTTCGATATCTACTGTTATTTCCTGTTCGGATAGTGGATGGCGCGATTTGTCGTTGCTGGTGATCATATCATCAACAACCATCTGATTGAAACCGGCCAACATGAGGTAGATGGTGACGGCGACTCTAATGGAATCAAATGGGCTAAAAGTGAATACGTTAAGAAAAGAGGGATCACCTTTCTCGAGCAGTTGAAGATAGTCAAAAAAGATTCCCTCCTCTCCTGGGCCAAGTGGATGTCGTTGCAGTCGCCAATTTCTTTTGACAGGTGGATCTCTATCAAGAATGGCTTTAACAACCAATTGGTCGATTGGCTTGTTCGAAAGACTAACAAATTGATTCAAGATAAATTCTCTTGGACCTAGATATTCAACATTACTCATCTCTTCCTCCTAAAAAGTATGGTCTGGAAATGTAAAAGAACGAATTAGATAAAAAGGAATGTTTTCCCTTTAGTAAAGCCAATTTTATTAAATTAAATTAGTTTTTTCAACTTTATGGGATAAAAAAAGCCCTGAACAACAGTGGTTATGCTGTACAGGGCCTGACGATTGGCTAGATTTAAATTTTGGGCAGGATTTCTCCACTTTCCAATAACTGACCTCCTGTGGAGATGGCTTTCAATTGACGATCAAACCAGAAGATGAGAGAGATCAGAAGAATGAGATTGTCTTCACAAAGAACGGAATGGTTGCTGGATGATTCTTCAAGTTTGTACAGCCGTTCATAGGCTGTGTTCCTCCATTTGAGATATGCCTGCATGGCTTGTCTCAAGTTGGTAGAAAATTGGACAGCCCCACCTTCTGAATCAATTCTACAAATTGTGCGGGCATATAGAACATCTGTGTCTTTAATATGGATGTCGATATTAGCCCGGGAAATAAATTCCCTGAGGTACATTTCTTGTTGAGAATTGAGCTGGTAGTGGTTAATGAGGAATTCAATCACCGCTTCTAGGTGAAAAAGTCTTGTATCTTCTCTTCTCCTTTTCAAGTTTTTCCTCCTTTTGTTCCCATGTTCCTGGGGTATTGGGGATATTGAGGGTATTAAGTCCTGATTTTCGGACAAAAAATTACCCAACAATGAACGGATTTTTACTCCTTCTTTTAGGCTATCAACATATTCCCAAGACCTAGGAACTTCACCGACAAGGGTGAACATTGTCCTCAAATGAATCTGGTCAACCCAAGATATATCCTTTCCCTGACAAAATTTATCAAGGCGAGTTAACGCCTTTTCTATCTCATTCACTTGATCCCTCCTTTTTTTTAAGGTGCCAATCGTAGCCTATATTCTATCAAAAAGGGTGATAAAAAGGAAAAATTACCTATTTAAAGCGGTAAAAAAGAAGTTTCTCTTGAGTGCCGTCTGACCGAGCCGGTTTAGGAAACTCCATAACTAGTTCAAGTTGGCCAAGGTCTGAAGGAGAAAGAAGATTACGGGACTGGTTAACAACGAGGAAGATGAGATTCTCTCGAGAAGTGTTACCCAAAGCTGAAGGAATGGTGACGATAGGCTGGCCAACGCCAATGACAGTAATGTTAGAGTGACCCTGGGTATATATCTGAAGACCATCAGGCAAAGTACCAAAGTAGCCTTCAGTACCGACAACAATAGAGTGGCCTTGTTGTTCCAGATCAATCAAGTACTGAGCAACTTCCTTCTGTCCCCAACCAGCAGTCCACTCTTCCAAGTAACCATGACGAAGTTGGAAAGGTAAGTGAGGAAAGCCTTCGGGCTGGGTGACAAGACGATAGGAGAAGAAGAAAGTGAAGACAAAAAGAAGAAGAGGGATGGAGATGAGAGCAGACATCTGCGAACGACGGAGGAGAGCATTAAGACCAAGGGCAGTGACAATAACTAGAGGAGTAACAGCGAAGAGAATATAGCGAGGGGTATAGACCTTGGCGATAAGAGCTTGAGCCAATAAAGGCAGGAGAACAATGAGGACTAGCGGTAAAACATACTTCCGATCCTGCTTGTTGAAAGCGAAAACAAGAGAGAGGAGGACAGGTGGAGTGAAGAGAAACCAGAGCCAGGAAAAGGTAGATTTAAGATTACCAATGAGGGGGTTGAAAGGATGAGTAATGACCTCAGAGAGAGGGAAAACATAGTCAAGATTACGAGAACCAGCCATACTAAAGTTAGGACCAAGACGAAGAATGTTGTAACAAACAAGAGCAATGAGACCAGCAAGTAACCAACCGGCGACCAAGTGAAGAAGAGCTAAGAAACGTTTCTTCTTACCTTGATTTTTGTGAGGTAATTTAAAAAAGAAAAGGGCGAGGATAGGCTGCCAAGCAAAGAAAAAAATGGCCGGAGATTTGGTTAGTAATCCCCCACCGAGAACAGCACCAAGAACCATGGCCAAGTCCCAACGAGGTTTACGAATGTACAAATAGCCGATGAGGAGAGACCAGAGGCCAAACATGGCCAGGAGAGCATCAACCAAACTGAGACGCTGATAGAAAACAAAGAAAGGTAAGAGAGAGTAAAAAAGAGAAGAGATGGCCGAGACAGTCAGACTGTGAGTAAGAAGAAGAGAAAAGATGGCCAGACCAATCAAGGTACCTAGACCAGCCATTAAAGAAAGAACCCGACCAGCGATAAGAGGGTCGGAAAAATAAGAGAGCAGAGGCATGAGCAACCACATAAAGAGAGGTTGCTTGCCATCAGACATGGGTAAGAAACGAAGTGAAGGCTCAGCCTTCATCACTTGAGCCCAACGGACATAGATGGCCTCGTCAACAAAGACGGGTAAGTGGTCAAGTTTAAGCAGACGGAGATAGATGAAAAGACCAACAGCAAGAAGGAGAGAGAAGATATAGAAAAGAAGACTCTTAGAAGGTTTTTTCTTAAGTAACTTAATCATATTTACCTTGGAGATCGTGATACTTAACAGCGAGAATCTGCTTGAGCATGTCAAAAGATTCTTTGATGAAGTTCTTAGACTTGGTGGTAGAGATATCTTCGTCCTGCCAGATGACGTCAACCTCTTTGAGTTTGGCTCCCCTCTTCTCAGCTAAGAAGAGAAGTTCAACATCAAAAGCGGAAACATTCCAGCCGGAGACATCGCCGGCCTGTTTAATAACCGAGAGTTCTGGAAAAATTTCTTTGGCCAATTTACCCCGTAGAGATTTGAAACCACATTGAGTATCAGAGACACCACGGAGAAGGAAAAGTTGACGGATGACACGGAAACCCCAAGACATGATTTGACGATACCAAGGAAAGTTTTGTCTGGCTTTACCCCGAGAACCAAAGACCAGATCATAACCCTGATCGTAATAAGGTAGAAGCTTAGCCACTTCCTTGAGAGGGGTTGATTGGTCAACATCAGTAAAGAGAATGATGTCACCCTTAGCTTTGTTAATACCATTCAAGAGACCAGCGGCTTTGCCACCATGATTACCCTTGATGAATTTGAAACCAGAGTGTTGATTGACAAATTTCTCGATCATCTGACGACTACCATCAGTAGAACCATCGTCGTTGATGATAACTTCCCAGGAATAGTCAACCGTGCTGAGATAGTCGGCAATTTCTTGCAAAACACCGCGCTCGATGTTTTCCTTCTCGTTGTAGCTGGTGATAACGACGGAAAGCTTAGGTTTGCTAGTCATATTTAATTCTAGTTCTCTCTTCTACCAGTATACCGCCAAAGCGTTCCATCTTCTTAACCTCACCAATACCGGCTTGACGATCAAGCCAGGCTTGGAGACGACCAGGAATCTCGGTATCAACTTCACTGAGGGTATAGAGAAGTTCGATCTGGTCATCAACCGGCTGGTAACCATACTCTTTCTGACCATACCAGAGGAAGAGATAGTCGTAAGAATAAGGAATGACCGGAGGGACATAGACGTCAACATTAAAATCACGGCCATCAGCCTGTTGATAGATCCAGTCAATAGCCTGAAGCTGGTTACCCATGGTAATGTGTTCCGGACCATCACAGCCAGCAGCGAGGAAGTTATCAACTAGAGTGTAGTTGGCTTGACCAAAGAGGATGAGGAAAACCCAAGGAAAAGCAAAGAGAATGGGCATGAGAAAAAACTTGTTAAGAACACCAGAGAGAAGAACAACGGCTAAGGGATAGAGGCCGATGAGATAGTAAGAGTAAAAATTACCTTGATTGCCCTGATAGAAGGAGAGAATAAGGAGAGGAATAAAGAGGAGATAGTAAAGAAGTTTAACTTGAGGACGACGAAACTTCTTGGAAGTAAGAATGAGGAAGAAAGCCAGAACAAAAGCAACAATAGTGGGCCAGTAAACTTGAGGAATGAGAATAGAGGAGAAACTGTCGGTAAAGAAGTGCCAGCGGGCAACCAGTTTTTGCTGATCAAAAACAAAGCTAGGTTCACCAGGATTAGCAAAGTGAGACTTGATGGCATTGAAGATTAAGTGGTCGTGACGGAAATCAAAAGCAACTTGAGGAAAGAGGGTAAGTAAGAAAGTGCCGACGGAGATAAGCAAGGTCTTGGTTTTAGGCCAGTACTGGCGATTGAGAATAAGAAAGAGACCAAGGGCGACAATAAAGAAAAACTCAGAAGCAATCTCTAATTGAAGATTAAGACCAAGCATGAGGGCAACAATTGGCCACCAAAGGTGCCTCTTTTGGTCTTTAATAATCTGAATTAAGCCATAGAGCATGATGGGGACAGTGAGAAAGATGGGTGATGGGTTAGACAACCAACGGGAAAGAGAAACTAATTCATTTGACAGAGCGAAGATAAAGACAGAAATGAGACCGGCCCGACGAGAGAAAAGTTCTTTGGCAGAGAGATAGATGAAAATGAGACCAACTGTGTTTAGTAACTGGAGCCAGATAGAGGCAACAACGGGACTACCCTGACCAACTAGGTAAGCGGGCAAAAGAAGATAGTAGAAGAAAGGACCACGAAGAATACCGGCCAGACCAGTGGTCGGACCAACTAAAACCGGTTTGGGAGTATGAATCATGTCGTGAACAACTAGAGCATCCCGACCTTGATCATAATAGAAACGTAATAAGTCTTGAGTACGATGAGTACGGACAACAAAGAAGAGAATGACCAGTAAAGCTAGGAGAAAATAGTGAAAGGGATGACGGTAAAACTGGTGGCGGATTTTTTTAAAGAAAGACATGGAGAAGTTAATCAGCATGAGCTAAATGAAAGACCTGGATATAGTCAACAGACCATTGATCAGTAGTAGTGGCTGGACCAAAGATAGCAATCTGCCAAGCCGGATTACCCTCAGGTTGGCAGTCCTCATCTTCACAGACAACAAAGAGCTGATCGGTAATACCATCCTCTCCCCTAACTAAGGGAGCCTGCTTGTTCTCAAAGAAGTAACGGTAAGACTCATCGTAGTTTCTTTCAGCAATGAGACCAAAATTAAAGTCATCTCCTTGGGAGGCATCAATGACGGTATCAACTACCTGTTCAGTACGCTGCATCTGGCGATTGGGCTGGTACTGGAGAGGTGAGTACTGGTAACTGAGAACGGTAACGACAATGAGGAGAAGGAAACCAAGTAATTTATGACTAAAGGAATTGAGCAGAAGAGCAGAGACTAACCAACCAAGGAGAAGATAGACGGCGGGGTAAATAAAGCCGAAGTAGTGAGCATAGACATGCTGTTTGTAGAGACCAAGACCGAGAAGAGCAATAGCCAACCAAGCGAAAAGAAGATATGCAGGTTTCTTACGAGAAGTATCAAGTAAACCCCAGAGAGAAAGGAAAACAAGCAGGAAAGAAAATAGAGAGACAAGAAACTCACTCTGAGCCAAAACCAGATCAGAAACAATTTGATAAAGGACAGGTAAGAAACGGTTAGAGTTGGCCGGATTGAAGTTAATGGTAGTTTGGCGATTAGTAAAGAAGGTTTTGAAAGCCTGGTAATTCATACCATCATGTTTGAGATCAAAGAGAACCAGGGGTGACATCATCAAGAGAAAAACCAGAGCCATAAAAAGGGACTGGAGTAAAAACTGACGGCGATCTGATTTCTTGGACCAAGCCTGCTTGAGAGAGATGAGCCAGAAAAGACCAATAAGAGGGAAAAGTAAAAGACCGAGATAGTGCATTTGTAAAGAACCAGCCAGAGTGAATCCAATCAAAGGTAAAAGACGGTATTGCCGGTCAGTCCAGACACGATAGATAAACCAAACAGAGAGGAGAGCAAAGAAAGGCATCGGATTGGGATTCCAGGAAGAGTGGGAATAGATGATAGAAACCGGAGAGATAGCAAAGAAGAAGGCAGCTAGTAAACCAGCCAAGGGACCAAACCAGCGACGACCAAAATCCCAGGTAAGAAAAATGGTGAAGACAGAGAGGAGAGCCACCATGATAGCAGGTCCAACAGGATTAAAACCAGAAAGGAAAAGAGCCGGAGCCATCATGTAGTAATAGAGAGGACCAAGATACATGCCACCAATACTGGTCTGAGGACCAATGAAAGCCAGATCACCATGAAGAATATTGCGAACAACACGAACATCACGACCCTCATCACCAAGGAAGGTAAGATATTCGTCGATACGATAAAGACGAAGGACTAAAGCCAAGACGAGAATAGCGAGAAGAAAACAAAACTGCCAAGGATGCTGGTGGAAGAATTTTTTGATTTTTTGAAGAAAACTCATCGGTTAAACATCAAGGCTCTCCAGAGAACAAAGGATTCCTTGATGGCCTTTAAAATGACTTTAGGGTTGCCCCCGGTTGATTGACCTAAAGTGCGCGGATAGTGGCTGACAGGTACTTGTTTAAATTTGAAACCGGCCCGTTTGGCACGGATGAGAAATTCGGTTTCAGTGATAGCCGACTCAGTCACCAGAGGTTTAATACCTTTGACAACCCGGCGGTGAATAACTTTGAAACCACAGTCGGTATCCTTGACCCAGAAACCAAACCAGAAGAAGTTCCAAAGTTTGAGTAAGTAGGCAGTGAATTTACGAATGAAAGGGTCGGCTCGTTCCTGGCGGTAACCAATGATGAGATCATGGTCGTCGATATAGGGAAGGAACTTGCTAATCTCAGCAAAATCAAACTGACCATCGGCATCAATGAAAGAAATCAGCTCGTATTTACTCTTGTAAAGACCGGTTTTGAGAGCACCACCATAACCTCGATTAGGTCGGTGAGTGATCATGCGAACATGTTTGTTTTTCTTAGCTAGAGCATTAACAACTTTAGCAGTATCATCAGTGGAACCATCATTAACGACGAGAATCTCGTAATTAGTGGCAATTTTTCTCAGGATTTTATCAGCGTGATTAACGGTATCAGCAATGACCTCTTGCTCGTTGTAGGCAGGGAGGAAGAGGGAGATTTCCTTGAGCTTTTTCATACAGCCAAGTATAGCATTATCCGAGGGTGAAAAAGCAAGACTAAAGGAGAATAAGGTATATTAAAGTTAATGAGTAAGAAAAAATTGGCCTGGTTGTTACCTTTGTTGGCTCTGGTGTTAGTGGCAATAGCCTGGTTACCTTTCTTGTTAAAGATTAATTTCTGGGGAATTGATTTTTCTCAAGGTTTGGCTGTTTTGTGGAGTAACTTTGACGGACCGAACTATCTGATCATTGCTAAGACGGTTTATGACAAGACAGCCATCAGTCGGACTTTCTCCAATCCCCTACCCTTAGAGTACTACCCGGCTCACTGGCCTCTCTACCCGGCAATGATTGCAGCAGTGGACCTGATTCTACCTGGACCATGGGCAATGCTGGCAGTGGCGGTATTAGGTTTAGCATTCTTTTACTGGGCGTTAGTGAAGTTTTTAGATTGCTTTGGTGCTAACAAAAAACAGATTCTCTGGGTTGGTCTAACCAGTTTAATTCTGCCAGCCAGATGGCTAGCTTTAAGAAGTGTCGGCTCACCCGAAGCTTGGTTTTTAGCCTTCATTCTATTGTCTCTAGTAGCCTACAAAGAAAAAAAATATTGGTCTGCTGGTATCTGGGGAGCACTAGCTCAGGCAACTAAGAGTCCGGGAATTCTACTAATGGCAGGATATGGTATTTACGAGTTAATCAAGTTAATTAGAAAAGAGAGGAAATTAAAAAACTCCTTCTTTAATCTGTTAAAGGTGAGTCTAATTCCTTTAATGGTATTAGCTGTCTTCGGTCTATATTACTTGAGAACGGGTGACTTCTTAGCTTACTTCCATAGCGGAGATAACTTCCATTTGTTCTGGCCACCATTCTCGATCTTCTCCAAGGGTCAGACCTGGGTGGGAGAGTTCTGGCTAGAGGATATCATTTGGGTCTGGTTAATTTACGGCTTGGGTATAGCTAAGCTATGGAAAGAGAAAAAAGAGTTACCAGCAGTATTTGCTAGTGTTTTCTTTCTAACCACTCTGTTTGTTTCTCACCGAGATATCTCTCGTTACATCATGCCGATCATGCCAACGGTACTACTAGGTTGGAAAAAGGAGTTAACTAAACCCTACATGAAATGGATATTGTTGTTGCTAGTGATACCAAGTCTATTGTTCTCCTGGAACTTTATGTTGAATAATATGGCACCAGTAGCTGATTGGACTCCCTACCTCTAAGAACTAAACTATTTTTTCTTCCAGATAATTTTGTTGTACATCAACCAGTTGTAAGGAAGAACTAAGAAGACAATGATGAAAGGCAGAAGTAACTGGCGGTACTGCTGACCAAAGAAATAGACACCAACAGTGCCGGCAACGGTTTGAATGAGTAAAGCGCCAGCGGAAGTGAGATTGAATTGGAGAAACTTCTTGATAATATCTCCCAAACCTTTGATCTTGTCGGCCTTGAAGGTCCAGATATTGTTAAAAGTAAAGTTGGAAATGATAGCGGCTTCGGTGGAAAGCAACCAAGCCAACCACTCTAAGGGGCTGAGGTTGCTGATTAACTGAAGCAAACTAGCATTGACGAGGTAGCCAATAAAACCAACAGTGCCAAACTTGAGAAACTTCTGAGTGAGAGGGTCGTGCCATCTAAGTAAGAAGACAGAACGGAAGATGTCCTTAGCAGTATCGGGAGCAATCTTAGATTCACCAACAGTACGGAGACCAAACTGGAGAGGAATTTCGGTCACTTTAGCACCAAGACCAACCATCTGGTAGAGAAACTCAAGCTTGTAACCAAATTTCTTGGAGTAGAGATGGTCCATGTCCATTTTGTCGACAAAACCCTTGACCCGACTGGCTTTCAAACCAGTAGTCGGATCGGTGATCTGAAAAAAGTTTTTGAAAGGAAAGAAAAGAACAAAACGGGCCACCAAACCACCGACTTCACTAAAGAAGACACGTTTAAAACCCCAACCTTTAGGATTAGAGCCACCTTTAACTTTGCGGGAACCAAGAACGTAGTCATAACCATCATCAATCTTTTGAAGCATGACGGGGATGGTTTTGGGTGGGTGCTGGAAGTCAGCATCGAATTCGATAACAACATCAGCTTTTAGCTCCTTGATAGCGTAACGAAAGCCTTTGATATAGGCACCACCAATACCAGCTTTCTCTTTGTTTAAGTAAAGATGAAGATTGTCATATTTCTTCTGGTACTTTTGAACGATTTTGTAGGTACCGTCAGGAGAAGTGTCATCAACTACTAAAAGTTTACATGTCCAACCCTCAACGGTGGGAAAAGTTTTCTTGAATAGATGCTCGATCATTTTACCGATAGCGTCAGCCTCGTTGTAAGTAGGGATGACAACAACCGCAGTTTTTTTCTTAGGGGAAGTTTTTTTCTTAGTCATATGAGATGAGTATATCGTTAATGTTTATCTGAAGGCAAGAAATCAACGGATGGAATTAAAGAATGATTTTCTGAATCTAATTAAATTTTGGAAGTAACCTTCCTGTCTTTTTCATATATTTTTTATATTCTTTACCAAATTCTTCAATCATCATCTCTTCTTCTTTGCCAACTCTTAAAAAATATAAAATTGCCCAAGCAAGAATTCCATAGATCATAACAGGCCAATTATTAAGAATTAAGCCCTGACTTATAATTAACAACCAAAAATGGGTATACATTGGATGCCTTATTCTCTTGTAAGGACCTTTTTGAATTAATCTATGTTTTTCTCGGATTTCAAGAATCGAAGACCAGTTTTCTCCAAGGCTTCTATGGCACCACATAAAAAATCCGAGATTTAACCCGTAAATTATTAATCCCATCCATCTAACAACCGGGGGTAAATTCATGGTTGCAAAATCAAGCCTTTCACTAAAAACAACAAAAACGGGAAGAAAGATCATGCTTATGAGATTCAAGAAAACAAGGAATTTCTCCAAACCCACTCTTTTTTTAGTTTTTGATTTAACTTTTAATGATTTTTCCCCATAAGGAGTCCTGATAAAAAACCAAACTAAAAATAAAACAAAAAATGCCCATTTCCAAAATTTTTCTTCCATATTATTTACTGAGTTTAACGTTTCTGTATATTTGATGTTGGGTAGGTTTTATAATTTTACATTAAAACCTGCCCAATATGAGAGAGCGACAGCCGGAGTAAACCAGATATACAGTGTTAGAGGACCCGAACGGCAGTTGCTAAAATTTTAAAGCAACTAAGTGAGAATGCAATGTGACTGAACAAAGTGAAGAGTCTTGGACCCAGATCTATTTGTATCTTTTATTAATCTTCTCGATTTTTCTCATCAATGCATCTTCGATATCAACATTCATGGATTTGGCAAGAAGTAGAGTAGTTATGAGAACATCTGCAAATTCAAACGGAAGACCGTCATTCTCAACTTTGTCTAACTTATCTTTTCGTTGATCTCCATCGTGCGCTAAAATTTCATTGCAGAGTTCTCCTAACTCTTCCATTAACTTGATTGTCCTGGCATGGGTCCTCTCCGTTGGGGACGTGTTTTTGCCAAAGCTGTCAATCAACCTTTTATCTTGCAAATCGATGAAGCCCAACAGTTCTTTCATTTTCATTTTTGATGTTGATGATTGACGAACAGATATTACCATATCTGAGTCCAAGATTTTACCTAACGTTTCTGTATATCTGATGTCGAAACGCTTGATAATCGTATTTTATCAGAGCGTGAACGATATGGGTTGAGTGATGACAAGAGCGAGCCAGATATACAGTGTTAGAAGACCTGAGAGGAAGACGATATAATAGAGATATGAAAATCGATGTATTAACCTTGTTTCCCCAGATGTTCACTGGTCCCCTGTCCGAGAGCATGATCAAAAGAGCTCAAGAAAAAGGGGTGGTGGAGATAAATATCCATGATTTAAGAAACTGGGCCGAGGACAAACACAGAACAACTGACCTACCTCCTTACGGTGGTGGGGCTGGGATGGTAATGAGAGTGGACGTGATCGACAAAGCTATCTCAGCTCTAAAAACAGACAAAACTAAAGTCATCCTGCTGGATACTAAAGGAGAGTTGTATAACCAGAAAGAGGCAGTCGAACTGAGCGAGGAAGAACACCTAATCTTAATCGCCGGCCACTACGAAGGTGTTGATCAACGAGTCCACGATCACCTAGTTGATGAAGTCATTTGCACCGGCGAGTATGTGTTGACTGGGGGCGAGATACCAGCGATGACAGTGATTGACAGTGTGACCAGACTACTACCTGATGTACTAGGTAATCCTGAGTCTTTAACAGAAGAAAGTTTTAATAAGATTAGTGAGATAGAGTATCCTCATTACACCAGACCGGAAGAATATAAGGGGTGGAAGGTACCAGAAGTACTGCTATCAGGAGACCATCAAAAAATCGCCGACTGGAGAAAGAAAAAGAAAAATTAGAGATCGTGGAAGTAATCAGGTAGGGAAGTATCGTCACCTCGGAATCTCTTCATGTACTCGGTAACCATCAGCCTGTTTTTGTTTTGAGAACAGTAATCGATAGCTTCTCTAATTGTCTTACCGGAGAATTTAGCAACAGCTCTGATTTGTTCAATATCAACACCTTTATTACCCATGGAGCGAAGAAGAACTTGAGAATTAGGGCCATCAATGGAAGGATCAAGAGCCATAATAACAGCTTGAGGCCAAGCGTCTCTACCTTTTTCAGACTTGATAGTAATACCTGAGTCAGGTAGTTTATAACCAATAATTTTGTTTTTACCACCAACCTGACGGAAAATAGTTTCAACTCTGTCAGCAGCATCTCGTGGTTCCAGTTCTTTTTTAGCTTCGAGAGCTGAAGGGATACTTGAGGGTTTGTCTAGGGATGAAGGAGGGGCAACTTGAGGAAGGGATTCTTTAACAGGCGAACCAAACCCTGGCATAACGGCTTGTTCTGGGGAATCTTTTTCAGTCATGGATATATATTAATTAACTTGAGGGTAACCGAATGGTATCAGATAGATGATATCCTCTTCCACTGGTAGATTAAGGATATCTTTAATGAGGTCATCATCATCGGTGTCGATGGCATTGACACCCAGAGAGATACTTTCAGCCTGAAGATAGAGATTTTGAGCTACCTGGCCGGCTTCAAGATACATCTTGGAATCAAAGGTCTGTCCATCATAACGATCGGCAATCTTCTGATTGTCACCAGTAACAATAATGAGACCTGGAGCGGTGAGAATAGAGTTTTGGGCGACAATGTCAGAAAGCAATTGACGAAGGTCACCTTTTTGTAAAGGAACGAGCTGATTGGCAGGTTGAAGATCACCAGGATAGTAGCGGTAAAGACCAGCCTCGAGATCATCGATATCAGTAGCGAGAAGGAAGAGAGTGAGAGGATAGGCGGAACGAGGAGAGACAACAGTACGACCGCCCCAGTCAGTAGTAATACCTTGACCAGCCCAGAACATCTGAGAGACTTGATCTAAACTAAGAGACTGATCCTCAAACTGGTAATAGGCTTGGTTAGCATTAAGGGCAGACTCAACGGAGAGACGACCAGAAGTGGAGGGATAGGGGAGATCAATCAGTTCAGCCGAGTCGAGAGATTCGGAAATAAGATTGTTTGAAGTGAGTTTCTCTGGTTGGTGTTGAGAAAGAAAAAAAAGAACAAAGAGAAGAGCAACAAAAACAGTGGTGATAATAGGGATGAGATAAGGCGGAAGATGGGGGTGTTTTTTCTTGAGGACAGAGAGCATCAACTAGATAAAGAGTTTGACGGAAGCTTGATCCTTTTGTGTCTGGAACCAAGTGTTGAAAGCTTCTTGAAGCTCTTGCTGATAGAGCATGTCATAGATGCTAGTTTCAACATCCTCGAAAGTCTGATCGGTGAAGTAAGACTCGTTGGTATCATAGTAAGAACGGACGTCTTCATCAGCAATTTCAACCTGAGTAACTTTCTCGGCTAATTTCTCTTGAATGAGACTGGTGGAGATCCTGTCTTGAAGATCTTCGAGAGAAAGCTGATATTGTTCTAAAGTGGCATCAAAGGTTTCTTGACCACCAAGGCTTTCGATTAAAGTGTCAATCTCTGTTTGGATATCGTCTTGAGTAACCTCAACATCGTTCTCTTTAGCCAAGTCTTCAAGAAGAGTTTGATTAACAAGTTCTTCTAAACTATCAGCACCATAGGTGTCCATTAAATAACTATTAAGACTCCAACGAGAGATAACTTGACGATTGACAGTGGCAGCGATGAATTGACCTTTGAATTTCTGGGCCATTAAAAAGACGGCTAGACCGGCTAAAACAACAATACCGATTTTCTTAGCAGCAGCTAGATTTTTCGCATCCATATTGAAGGGGAGTTTGTTGATAATTTGTTTTTTGGTGTTTTTCTTTTTTGCCATGATGGCTTAATGATAACACAGTTTAATGAAAAGCCAAGAATTTAAAGGGAGAGGCCCTGGGAGATAAGCTGGTCAATAATTTCCTGCCAGGTAGGGTAGGTGAGACCAGTAAGTTGAGCACTCTTGTTTGTTTGTAAACCGCCAACAAGAGGATAGCGGTAAGGGTTATCCAGAGTCTTGAGGTAGTCTTTAAGAGAAGAACGTTTAACAACAGAGGTGTCCTGACCGAGTTGCTTAAGAGCATACTTAGCCAGTTGGTAGGGATTAGTGGTATCAGAGGAGCAAGCATGGAAAATACCAGAAAGGTTTTTATCAATGATAGCGGAGATAACCTCAGCTAAGTGGTCAATAAAGGTGATGGAGATGAGTTGGTCAGAAAAAAGGGGGTGAAGTTTACCTTGAGCATACTTGTTAAGAATGCCGCGAAGATAGTCAGCTTTGTCGGCAAAACGAAGACGAATGGGGTAGATAATGCGGATGATAGAGTGACCGGCATTAAGAGCGAACTGTTCTCCCCTATTCTTGGTCCAGCCATACCAAGTAAGCTGCTCTGAAGACTGAGGTAAGGGGTGATTTTCAGCGTAAGGACCAGGATCCTTAACACTGCCGGAGAAAACCATGTCAGTAGAGATGTGGAATAAATGAGTCGATTTAGGGAGAGACTTGATAAGGGACTCAAGACCATCAACGTTAAGTTGCCAGCAGAGACCGTGTTTGTCACCAGTCTGTTGTTCAGCAGCATTGACATCGGTAAAAGCAGCCAGATTAAAAAGATAGTCGGGTTGATGTTTGTCTAGATACTTCTTCAAAGAAGACTGATCAAGGAGATTGAACTCCTTTTCATTAGGAGTGAGCAACTGGTACCTGTCTTTAAGAAGCTCAACTAAACGAGAGCCAACTAAACCAGATGAACCAGTGAGTAAAACTTTTTTCATAGGCAGTTATTTATCCTTGAACTTATGAGGAAACATATCTCTAAGAGTAGGATTGTTTCTGTCTCGATCGGAGATGACAGGGTCTTTGATAGGCCAGTCGATATTTAAGTCAGGATCATCCCAAGTGATAGCCTTGGTATCAGAACCATCATAATACTTATCCACAAAATAGATGTAGTGAGCCGGCTGATCGCCGAGAACGCAGATAGAGTTGGCGACACCATTAGGAACAAAAAGGGCTTGAGGATCCTGGCTGTCAAATTCAAAAGTTTCAACCCGGCCAAAAGCAGGGCTGTCGGGTCGGATATCAACGAAGGCAGAAAAAATATGGCCAGATAGGGGATAGACAAGTTTGTTCCAACCCTCGGCATGAAGAGCACGGATGACTCGGGGTTGAGAAAAAGCGTGGTTGGATTGAAGAATTTGAAAATCAATACCAGTGGCTTGTTGAATGTGGTCTAGATGAAATATCTCACGGAAAAAGCCCCGTTCATCAGGAAAAGTTGGTCTCTTAACTACCAAGAGTCCAGGGATAGATGTTTCGGTAATATAGTTGTTTTCTTTAGTGACGGTGTATTCTTTCATTTTTGTCCGGTCTTAGTATATAACTTTTCGGCTTCCTCCTTTAATCCCTGCCACCAAGACTGATTGTCCCGGTACCAGTCAAAGGTACTCTTAAGGTGAGTGTCGATGTCAGCCTGGGGTTGCCAACCAAGTTGCTTTTTGGTCTGATTCCAATCAACGGCATAACGGCGGTCATGACCAGCCCGATCTTTAACGAATTTAATGTAGTTATCCACATTTTTCTTACCAGCAGCCTTGATGAGTTTCCTGGCCAACTCTAGGTTATTTACATCCTCAGTCAGGCCACCAACTAAGTAGGTCTCCCCTGCCCTACCCCGGAGAAGAGCAGCTTCAATGGCAGAACAGTGATCTTCAACAAAGAGCCAATCACGAACGTACTGACCATCTCCATAGATGGGAATGGGTTGATCAGCCAGGAGATTAGTGATGGCCCGAGGTAAGAACTTCTCTGGATCTTGATAGGGACCATAGTTATTAGAGCAGTTAGTGATGGTGATGGGGAGATTGTAGGTATGGAAATAGGCACGAACGAGGTGGTCAGAAGCGGCCTTAGAAGCTGAGTAAGGACTACGAGGATCATAGTTAGTATCAGGATTAAACTTGCCCTTACCTAAAGGTAGTTCACCAAAGACCTCATCAGTGGAAACATGATGGAAACGTTTGACTTGATGTTTAACGGCAGCATCAAGAAGGACTTGAGTACCAACAACATTGGTGGTGATGAAGACCTGGGGGCCAGTGATAGAACGATCAACATGAGACTCAGCAGCAAAGTGAACAACAAAATCAATACCCTTCATTAACTTATCCACAAGTTGGTGGTCACAGATATCACCTTTAACAAAACGATAATTGTGGTTGTCAGCAAAATCTTCTGTTGAAGAAAGATGACCGGCATAGGTAAGTTTGTCGAGATTGATAATACTGTCTTTAGGATGGTGGTCAAACCAGTAACGAATGAAGTTAGAACCAATAAAGCCGGCACCGCCGGTAACTAAGAGTTTCATATATTAATCTTGCTTAATTCACTAACAATTAATTCCAAGGAACGGTGATTACCAGTTTCATCCTGAGTAATCTCAGCATCAGGACCAATGATACTGTCATCAATGGTCTTGGCAACATCAGTAATCTTAACTCCTCGCATCAAAATGGAAGCAGTTAAACGAGCGTTATCAATGTGACAATGATCGTAGATAGAGGTAAAAGCACCGATATGACTGTCTTTGATGGTAACGTGGTCACCAATACTAACTGGACCACGAATAACGGTGTTGGTAATGTGACAGTTTTTACCAAGACGAACCCGGCCATGAATCTTGACTGAGTCATCTAGTTTAGAGTCAATTTTCTCTTCGAGATGATGATCAAGAAGATACTGGTTAGCATCGAGCCAGTCGTCCAGTTTACCCGGGTCAAGCCATTTACCCTGGATATCAACAACATCAACACGATAACCATTGTCATTAAGCCACTGAAAAGGAGAGGTAATTTCTAGTTCTCCCCGAGGAGAAGGCTTGATCTTACCCTTACCAGTGAAACATTTAAAAATATTGTGGTCGAAGAAATATAGACCGGGGATGGCCCAGTCATGAGGAGGATGCTTAGGTTTTTCTAAGTACTCAACCAAGCGTCCTTGCTTGTCAAAAATGGGCACACCAAGACGGGAGTTGTCAGGGTGATGAAGTTTACCAACCAGACCATTGGGTTTTTCTTTAACAAAATGGTCAACGAGAGGCTGGATACCCTCTGTAAAGATATTGTCACCTAAGTGCATGATGAAAGGGTCGCCAGCAAAAAACTCTTCGCAGACCTGGAAAATATTAGCTAAACCTTTAGGTTCAGCTTGGAGAACATAGCTGATATTAATCCCCCACTGGGAACCATCACCAAGAAAGTTCTTGATCTGATCAAGTCCACCTGGGTTGTAGGTAATAGCCAGATCTTTAACGCCAGCATTAGCAACAGTTTCGATGGGATAAAGAATTAAAGGTTTGTTGGCAACGGGAATGAGATGTTTATTAGATGAGAAGGTAAGTGGCTGCATACGAGTACCGCGGCCACCAGAAGGAATTACAGCTTTTAATTTCATAAATTAAACAACAGGAATAATTATACTCGTTAAGTAAAATCAAACCCCAATCTGTTAAATCAAACTGACGATCATGATAGCGCCAAAAAGGGAAATGAGCAAGTACTCAATGACAACTTCCTTCTCCAGAGTACCCTGACGACGATGGTGCCAGATACCCCAAAGGAAGTGGACACCAGCAAGAACAAAACCAAGAAACTGGAAGATCTGATGATGACGACCAAAAAGGAGGCTAACAGAAACGACCGAGACGATGAGAATAAGAAGGACGGTATAGTCAACAAATTGCTGGGTTTTTCTTTGTTTTCTCTTCATAAGATTAAACCTTGGCGGAAAATAATAAGCATGATGGTGATAGCAATGAGATAGGTGAGATGGGCCCAGGAGTTACCCGAGATACGAATAATACGCTTGCGCCAAACGTAGAACCAGTCGAAGGCCAAAGTAATGATGAGAAGAACAATGAAAGTAAGAGAGACTGTGCGGGAGAGATCAAGAGGAGAAAGACCGGTAAATCTTTGACCGGCTACTTCACTAGCATGAGCCTCACCCACGATTTGGCCGGAAGTACGACTAGAGAGGAATCCTTCAGTCTGAGGTTGACCGAAGAGTTGGACAACAATGGTGGTTTCAATACCATTGATAGTGCCATCAACAACAGCGACACCAATCTCAGAAAAATCATCTTCAAGTAAGTTCTGACGGTGGGCAGGTGAGTCGATCCAGGCCTGAACAACAGCCTGAGGATCAGTAAAATCACGGGCCAGATTTTCACCGGCATGGATATAGTCGTAACCTGATTGAGAGATAAAATACCAAGGTTCGATACCAGTAGGAGAAACATGGGCCCAGTAGTTGTTAGAAAACATATCTTGAGCTTTAGCTAGAGCAGCCTCGGTCAGAGTATCATTCAAAACCAAGGCTTCCTTACCTTCCTGGAGACGATATTGATTAGTGTACTCGATGACCTTGTCAGGATTAATATATGAGGCGTAGCCAAGAACTCCAGGTTGAAAAGAAGCAAAAAGATTAATGGCTGATTGAGCCATGATGTATAGACCAAGAAGAACTAGCAGGGAGTTGCGGTGAAGAAGACTAGCCTTTTGGTTGTTATGGGTATGGGGAGTGAAAAGTCGACGGATGGTGGACAGCATAACTGCCCTTCATTATGCCATCACTGACGACGGAAAAGCAAAATGGCGATGACGAGGGAAATGAGTAGTCCACCAATAAGGAAATATAGAGGAGAAACATTGGTAGATAAGCCTAAGACCTGAGGAGCAGAAGTGGGTGAAGGAGTAATTTGGGAAGTAGGACTGGGAGTTGGGCTAACTTCCTCCTCTTCTTCTTCCTCTTCAACTACAGTAGGTGAAGAAACATTAGTGGTAGAAACACCGAGGACGGATGGACTAGTGAAAGTAGCAGCACCTAAGACGGTACCAGCACTAGGAGCGGCTGCAGCCGGAGACGAAGGTGAGCTACCAGGACCAGAAGCGGAGAAGGTTCGATTAGACATCTCAGCACTGACAGCAGCAGGAGAGCCAGCAGAGATTAAACGGTAGTAATAGGTAGTCATATCATCAAGTCCGGTGAGTAGGGTTTCGTGAAATGTGGTTTTGCTGAGATCAAAAATCGAGGTGGCATAAGCATAGCCATAATTTAGTTTGGAGGGGTCTGGAATGGGATGGGGAAAAATATCGTAAACGACTTGGGCAGTAGTGGGCCTGTCAGTAAACCAGGAAATATAGATTTGACCAAAAGCAGGAGTAGTACCTATTTCATTACTGATAACAGCTGCGACACCGATAGTAACGATGTCTGAGTCGGAGAAATTACCAGCTAAGTCATGGGCACGAGCCATCAACTCATAATTTCCTAATGGTAAACCGGTAGTATCCCAGTTGCAGGTGTATGGAGAAGATGTCAGGGTGCAAAGAGGAACCCCGGTTAGGTCTCCAACAGCTCTGTATGAAAGCTCAACCCTGTCAATTCCAGAAGTTGAGTCGTTAGCGTCAACAGTGACAGCGGTGGTGCCGGAAATTACTTCACCGTCTAAAGGAGAAGTGACCTGAACTGTAGGATTAACGGTGTCGAGAGTAATAACTGGTCTGGGATAGAGCCATTTATTATTTCCCACCTGATCATATGCAACCACAGCCACTTCATAATTGTCATCGGGAATAGAAGCGACATTTATTTGAGAAGAATAGTTGTTAAGAGGGTCCAGTGTGGCACTCTGCCAAGGAGTACGGAAAGTATTTCCTGGATAATTCCTGAGACGAACTTCGACCTTTTCAATACCGGCCAGATTATCACTTACCCAACCACTGACAGTAAAGTCTTGATTGGTAAACTGACCATCAAGGGGGGTTAAAATTTTGCCAGTAGGTCGAGTGTTATCAATAAGAACCTCAATATCTGTAGCTTTATTCCAATTCAAAGCAAGATCTCTTCCTTGAGCTCTGAGGGTATAAATTCCGTCATCCGTTGGAGTAAAATCCCAGGAGTAGTCTGTATCAATAAGGTTAATGTTGTGTCCAGATTCCCAGACCCCGCCTGCTAATTTCCATTTGAATCTTAAGTTTTTGAGTGGTTCATTGGTGTGGGCTTGTAGTAATACTGGGGCTTTTAATTTATCACCATTGCTGGGATTAACCCAGGTAATAACTGGCTTGGTTGTATCAACTATTAAACTGTCAGATTCAGCGTAGTCACCTTGGTTTCCGGCGTTATCTTCCGCTTTAATTTGTAGTTTCCATTCTCCTTCGGTTAAGTTGGTGGTACTACCTAACACGTCACCAAGGGGCAACCAACCACTATCTGAACCACCAAGTACATCAATAATGTTTTGATAGTAACCACTGATACCAGCATCACCTGCATCTGTTGATGCTGTCCATAACCAGTTTTGAGAAGTCGATTTGGTTGGATTAGGAAGACTGAAAGGAATACCGGGAATAGAAGGGACTTCTCTATCAAGAATTACTTCACACCAATCACTGGATTGACCGATATTTCCTGCATTATCAACAGCTCTAATTTTATATTTATAAAGGCCATCTAAATCCCTAATGTGGGCTGAATAAATTGAGTCTGTTAATGATTTATGAGCGTCTTTATCTTTTAAATCTAGGAGGTAATAAGCGATATCTGGTTCTGGATTATTATCCCAGTCGATAGTGATATGTCTGTCGTTGGTAAACCCTCCACAACCTAGGAAAGCCCCTGAATGGTCAATGATCTGTAGACCTGTGGGCTGTGAAGGAGCAGTGTTATCAACTACAACATCTCTTGTAAGAGTAGTCCTGTTGGCTAGAATATCCTCGGTAATTAAAATTATCTTGTAGTCGCCATCTCCTCCAGCTTGTAAAGTATCCCAATTATATAAGGTGGCACTGGTAATGTTAGTTGTAATAAATTGTTTGCCCGTATCTGCAACCCTATCTCCTTGATCATTGTGAATAATGACGCGGTAGTAGTTGATGTGCGGGTCGGAAACAGAACCTGAAATAATTACCTGCCCCTTAACTAAACCAGCCGAAGGAGAATTTAAAGTTACAATGGGTGGAGTTGTATCATAAGTGACAGTTAGAGGTTCACTTTCCAGACTTTCATTGCCTGCTAAATCAGTTGTCTTAACATAGATTACGTAAGTCCCTTCACCATGACCATAGATCCCGGAATGACTATGGGGGTTACCAACCTTCTTCAAACCAGTATTCCACTCGGTGATTGAACCTCCCCCTAAAGGAGTAAATTCATACCTGAGATAGTAACCTTCAATTCCACTGACAACATCACCTTGGTCGTCACCCCCCACCCATTCAACCGTAATTTGATTGACATTGGTGAACAAATTATTCTCCGGAGAGACAATTGTCGGTTGAGTTGGAGATGTACCATCAAAAACAAAAGTTAGAAGTGTACCACCAGTCAGGTTACCCGCTTTGTCATATAAGTTCTGAGCAACAACATATCTACCATCAGGTAGGATCCCAGAATGACAACGAGATAGCTCCAGATCGGTAACAACTTGATTAGCTTCTCCATTTAGCAGTTCACTGTTTTCTGTACCATTCCAAGAACAATAAGCTAATCCGCCTTGACCATTCCAGTAGGGTGTCCCTGGATTATCTGGATGTTCCTCATAGATAACAAAAACTTCTCTGTCTAAACCAGAGATAGCATCACCGGTATCAGAAAGATCTAAATCAAAGGTAATATTATTAAGGTCAGAGATATAAGCGGGGTCAGTGGCAGTACCAGCTTGAGAGATGACATGACCATTTTTCTTCCAAGTGTCACTATTTAGGGTTGGATTAATATCATCAACAAAAACGTCGAGTCTAACTTGATCAATAACACTCCTTATACCAGATGGAATCGGATCATCCTCTTCAATATCTGGTGTACCGTAAGCCAATAATCTAACAGACAAATCGTCAAGATCTGTTGGTGAATCAAGAGAAATCTCTTGACGAAGAACATCATCTGTAACTAAATTGTCTTGACTGTAAATAATCTGACTAGAAGTAGGTTCCCCTGTCAAAGAAAGAAATTTAAAACGACATTCAGAAAAAATACCACATTGATCATGATTAAAATAGCCATCAAAAACAAGATCTGCTTTAGTAACATAACCGGTAATACCTGACTCAAAATTAAATTGCATGAGATATGGATTAGCATCGTCATTTTCCCAAGCAGTACCGCCAAATTCAAAAAGTGAGTCTGGCCAAACAGAACTGGTGTACAAATTAGTGTCGTCATCGACACTAATGTCATCTAAATCCGTACCAGTAATAAGAGACGTACAAGAATCACCATCACTACCACAATCCGAAAAACTGACTGGTGTCAAAGGAATGACACTAGCAAAAACAGAACCAACAAAAAGGGAAAGAGACCACAGAAAGACAAAGAAAGAAGAGCAGAAAAAGGAAAACTTCTTGGTAAAATTCATTTTCTATTAAGGAGTTTATCAGAAAAAACTCAGAAGTCAAAAAAGACCCATTTGAGCAACAAAAAAACCAGCGGTTAAGCTGGTTTCTTTGATTGCCCGGCGATGATCTATTTTCGCCACCCACAAGGGGTACTATCGTCGACGCTGACTCGTTTCACTACTGAGTTCGGGATGGGATCAGGTGGTTCCAAGTCGCTCCAATCACCAGACAAAACAAAAGACCGTAATCCCCTGTTATGTCTGGTCAAGCAATTTTAAAAGTTCAAGGATCGCTCCTCAAAAAGTGAATAGATAAAAAAGCAGTCTAAATTTTTAGTTTATTCTTCGGTAATTAGTACAGATAAGCTAAATGAGTTACCCCACTTACACCTTCTGCCTATCAACGTGGTAGTCTCCCACGTACCTTTCGTTGTTAAAACAACACGGATTCCTCATCTTGGGAATGGCTTCTCGCTTAGATGCATTCAGCGATTATCCAGTATCAATGTAGCTACCCAGCAATGCACCTGACGGCGACAACTGGTTCACTAGGGATTGACTCACCTCGGTCCTCTCGTACTAGAGGCAAACCCCCTCAAGAATCCAACGCTGACAGAGGATAGAGACCGACCTGTCTCACGACGGTCTGAACCCAGCTCACGTAGCACTTTAATGGGCGAACAGACCAACCCTTGGGACCTTCTTCAGCCCCAGGATGTGCTGAGCCGACATCGCTCAAATCAAATATTTCTATTTGTCCTGACTATACCTTCATCTCCTAAGTCATTAAGAGACGACAACGTGTTATGAAAAACTAAAGTTTTCCATCTCTCCATTAAATTTTAAATTAAAAATTCTCCGAATCAGTCGATACGGGGTTATACCAATAACCTGCGATTTCTTTCAATCACATTGATGACGAATAAACGTCAATGACTTCTTTAGTCAAAGGTAAACTTCCCACGGTATTGCCCTTTCCTTGCTCCACCTAAACCAAAGTTTAAGTGAATTGTTCATTCCAAGAATGAGGGTTTCACCGTTATGAGTTGAATTTCTCCTTTACCGAGTTTTTTGGTAAAGGAACAGCACTCTAACATCACTGCTAGAGGACCCCGATATGTTGAGGTAGCGAACTGCGCCGTCGCTATGGACGCTCAGGCGCAACTACTCTGTTATCCCTGGCGTAGCTTTTATCCGTTAAGCCCGGTACTTTCCACAAAGTACACGAGGATCACTTAGACCTACTTTCGTATCTGCTCGACCTGTTTGTCTCACAGTTAAGCACCCATATACCTATATGCTTACAATCCCGTTTCCATCGGGATTAAGGGTACCTTTGTACGCCTGCGTTACTCTTTAGCAGGCAACCTCCCCAGTTAAACTACCTCCCAGACAGTGTCCCTGGTGTTGTTTGCAAACACCTTAGGTGAGAAACAAATAAAGTGAAGAGAGGTATTCCAATGATCGAGTGCATGAATAAATTCACACACTCTCCCTCCTATTCTCGACAATCACAATACTTATTTCAGTGCCAAGTAGTAGTAAAGCTGCACAGGGTCTTTTTGTCCTTCTGCCAGTAGGCCGCATCTTCACAGCCATTTCAAATTCGCCGAGCTCTCTCTCAAGACAGTTGAGGGATGGTTACACCTTTCGTGCGGGTCGGAACTTACCCGACAAGGAATTTCGCTACCATAGAACAGTTATAGTTACTGCTGCCGTTCACCGGGGCTTCAATCACAGACTCACCATCCGAAGATGGATCATCCACTCATTTAACCTTCCGGCACTGGGCAGGTTTCAGCCCGTATACTTCAGCTTTCGCTTTTGCACAGACCTGTGTTTTTGATAAACAGTCCCCCCTCAGTCATTCACTGCGGCCTGGATTGCTCCAGGCAGGGCATCTCGCATAGCTTACGCCCAGCTGATTTGCCGAGTTCCTTAAGAAAGATTCGCTCGTCCACCTTGGTCTACTCGACCTGTTCACCTGTGTCGGTTTAAGTACGGATTATTTTATGTCTCGTTGCGACGCTTTTCTCGGAAGCTAAAATCGCTCAGCTCTCCTGCCCTCGCGGTTAGGATTGTATTGACAGTTCGCTTTAAGCATTCTGGCGGATTTGCCAACCAGAACTAACTAACTGATTAAACGTGTGCATCTTCAACGCACCGCCTGAGTTATCTAACTTCGTCCCGCCCCAACTGATAACGACAAAAAATAAGGACCGGAATATCAACCGGTTATCCATCGGCTACGCCAACTGGCCTCGCCTTAGGGTCGCCTAACCCAACGCTGATAAACATAGCGTTGGAAACCTCGAACATTCGGTGGCGGAGATTCTCACTCCGCTCTCGCTACTCATGCCGGCATTCTCACTTCTTACCACTCCAACAGACCTCACAGTCTGCCTTCAAGGTTGTAAGAACGCTCCCCTACCACTTATATATATAAAACATACAAATCTCTGAATTCGGTAGTATATTTGAGCCTCGTTACATCTTCGGCCACACATCTCTCGGCTAGTGAGCTGTTACGCTTTCTTTCAAGGATGGCTGCTTCTAAGCCGACCTCCTAGTTGTCTGAGAAATTGTGCGTCCTTCACCACTTAATATACATTTAGAGACCTTATTCGTGAGTCTGGGATGTTTCCCTTTAGCCTCCGGAGCTTAGCCCCCGGATACTGACTTCCTGGTAATAAAATAGGGTATTCTGAGTTTGATTGGAAATGAAGTTTTTACACCCCAAGTCCATTCAGTGCTTTACCCCCCTATTTGTCCACCAGAAGCTACGCCTAGACGTATTTCGGGGAGAACCAGCTATCTCCAGGTTCGTTTGGCATATTACCTCTAACCACAAGTCATCCAAGCCATTTGCGACTGACACTGGTGCGGGCCTCCACCAAAACTTAATTTGGCTTCACCCTGCTCATGGTTAGCTCACCTGGTTTCGGGTCTACACCAGATAACTAAACGCCCTATTAGGACTCGGTTTCCCTTCGGCTACGTTGTAAAACAACTTAACCTCGCTATCTGGAGTAACTCGCCGGCTCATTCTTCAATAGGCACGCCATCACCGGATAAATCCGGCTCTGACTGTTTGTTAGCAATCAGTTTCAGGTACTTTTCAACGGGCTTCTAACCCTACTATTTCACCTTTCCCTCACGGTACTAGTTCACTATCGGTCAACAAGAGTAATTAGTCTTGGACTGTGGTCAGCCCAGATTCACACTGGAGTTTGCCGTCTCCAGAGCTACTTAGGTGTCAAACTACTAACAAGTTCGGTTTCATGTACGGGACTTTCACCTCCTATGGTCGCTCATTCCAAAGCGTTCCATTACCATTCTTGTTAGATGTCGTTCGATCCTGCAACCCCTGATATAAATATCAGGTTTAGACTCATCTCTTTTCGCTCGTCGCTTACTAAGAGACTCTCATTCGATTTCTTTTCCTCTGGGTACTAAGATATTTCAGTTCCCCAGGTTACCCCCTGTAAACAGGTAATCATGTTGCCATGACCGGGTTTCCCCATTCGGACACCACCGGATCAAAGGTTTTTGCTACCTCCCCGATGACTTTCGCGAGCTTAAAACGTCCTTCTTCGGCTCTTGTTACCAAGGCATCCACTAATTGCGTTTACGAATAAACCAAAAATTTTTGATTTAAAATTTAATTTAAATGCGGACTACTTCTTTTTTCTATTCACTTTTTAAAGAGCGATCAAGCTTTTGAGGGCTTGTCACCTAAGTCTGGAAGACTCAAGTGGAAAAACCTCAAGGGTGGACCTGACGGGAGTCGAACCCATGACCTCCACATTGCAAATGTGGCGCTCTAGCCAACTGAGCTACAGGCCCATCAGAATTAAAAAACTCCGACTAGCGGAGTTGTCAAAGGAACAAACAGACAAAGGAAGACTACAGTGGTGGACAGTTTAGAATGTGTTCCTGTTTATTCATATTTCCGCGAGTAGAGATAATATAGCAAAAATAGGGGCATTTAGCAAGCTAGAGGCGAGGCTAAGATTAACCCTATTTAGCCTGTTTTTGAGCAATTAAAGTAGCAATTTTAGCCTGTCCTCGATCACTTTCTTGGTAATGCCTTATCTGCCAACCTGCTTCTGTATAGAAATCTTTCAACTGATTATGGGTAAAAATATGAGGTAAATCCTGTCGATAATTCTGAGTCATTCTGGCTCCAATGACGTTAATACCGCCTTCCTGGGTAAAGTTTTTCATTTTAGCGATAAGCTTGTTAATATCCTCAAGCGGCAAAAAGTGGAGTAAACCAATGGCGCAAACCAGGTCATATTTCTCCTCCGTATCAAAATCGAGAACATTAGAAGCAATCAGTTTAAGTTTGGAATTGTCGGGAAATTTCTGCTTGAGTATGTCTAAACCTTCTTGAGAGATATCGACCCCTGTGACTTGAAAGGACTTAGAAAGTAAGTAAGCAGCATTGCGGCCATTACCAACACCTAGATCCAGTGCCTTACCTGAAGAAACAAAGTTAATAGCTTTTTCCAAAACTGGCATAGGAGCTTGTCCAAAAGTATTGGGGTTGTCTTTGTATTTCTGGTTAAATCGACTCTGAAAATTCATATCCTGCTCCTAATTACATTCTAGTACTCTAGTCTAAGATAGTAAAAATTAAATTTTTGATTTAGGAGAAGTGATATTAGGTTCAGAATCATACTCAGGCTCAATTGGAGGCTGTTGACCATTAACAGATAAACCTAAGGCAAAACCAAGAGCATTAGCAATAGCGACACCCAAACGGACACCGGTAAAACTCTCCCCCTTAGGATTAACCTCTAGTTGATCAATATCCTGCCAAGAAAGGCCGTGATCTTTCAAGACACTGAGAATATTAGCAAGAATATCTTGATCTCGAGGTGAATCAACTTTAAAAACGGACTCCTGATCGTTGAGACGGATAATAACTTGTTTGGGAACGGTGGAGTCGAGATATAGTTTCATGAGACTAGTTTAATATCAATTTGACGCTGATCCCCTCCCAGATTCTTGAAATTAATCAAGTAGTGAGGATGAGGGAGAAGCTGAGCAGCTTTCTCAGCCCACTCAACAACAACTAAATCATGCGGTTGAGAAAAAATCTCCCGGAGATCAAAACTACGAGCTTCTTCAGGACCAGAGAGACGGTAGAGATCAATATGGACCAGGTTGGCAATCTGACCATGAGGCTGGGGTAACGAGTAGTGTTTAACGATATTGTAAGTAGGAGAGGTAATCCGAGAAAGGCCAAGAGCCTGACCTAAGCCCTGAACAAAAGTGGTCTTACCGGAACCAAGTTCACCAACGAGAGCAACGACAGCACCATCAGTTAATTGGGAAAGAAAATCAGTCGCTAGTTGTTGCGTTTGTTGAGAGGATTGAGTTTGGTGAGAGGACATGAGAAGTGAGTGAGTAAATAGTAAGCGAGAAAAATACCTAGAGAGTCAATGAGGACATCGGTGAGACGACCACCCCGACCAGGAACAAACAACTGATGAGTCTCGTCCAAAAAAGCCCAGCCTAACGGTAAGGCAAAATTAAGCCAGGTAACCTTGTTACCAGTAGCACGAAGGACCCAGGCAAAAAGCAAACCAAACTCGATCATGTGAGCTGACTTCTTGAAGATGAAGTCGATAATATCAACTTTGTTGCTAGGTAAATCGGGCATACTAGAGAAAAAGAAGATCACTCCCATCCAGAGAACAACCGGTAACCAAGCAGAAATCTTTTGACGCATGTGAGATATTTTACCTCTTTTGACGAAAAAACTCAGGCCGAGCTAGGAAAAGAGAAAAAGAAAAAATACAAAGTCCCCCACCAAAAACAGCTAAAGGAGGAATGAGGTCTTCAAGTCGAGTAGAAGAAGCCGACAGAACAGAACCAGATGAAGGAGAAGAAGAGGAAACACCAAGAAAGATAGCTCCTAACTGAGAAAGAAATGAAGAAGGAGTAGCCGAGAGAGTAGCTGATGGAGCAAACTGAAGGACAGTTGGTGAAGAGGTAACAGTAGGAGTAGAAGTAACGGTGTCAGTCGGAGTGGCAGTAGAAGTGGTAGGAGTATCAGTGGGAGTAGAAGTGGAAGTAACAGTAGGAAAGTTAATAACTAGAGAGAGAGGTTCTGTCCAATTAGCTGAACCACCTTGTCCAGAGGTATATCGGCCAAGTTTAAATGAATATTCTCCCGAAGTAAGAGATTTATCACCAGACAAATCAGCTACTACCTGCAACTGACCAGACCAGGTCCCCTGGGGAGAAGTGGTAAAAGAAAAAAGATCAATCCCATCTGAAGATGGACGACAAGCCCAGTTACCAGCCTGATTAAGAATACAACCAAAATATTTATAAGTACCAGGTAAAGAAAAGGCGGCTCGAAGATAGTGGGTTCTCTTTTTTTTATAATAACTTGTCTCTCCCGAGAAAGAAGCGGACAAAGAAAAAACCTGTTGGCTATCTACCTGCTCAGGTAAATCAGAAACAGTTAAACTATACCCAGCCCAGACCGGAGAAGCAAAAAAGAAGGATACAAACAAGAAAACCAGACAGACTAACACAAAATAAGTTTAGCAGAAGCTGAGAAATTACTTAAAGAAACGCATACTATCAATGTTGGAGGTGGAGTAATGGTCATTGAGAGCGATATCAGGACCATACCAAGGGTCATTAATAGTGTAGTTGCCACCTGAACCAGACTTGATGACAACAAAGTGGCCATCACCGCCTAGATTAAGGTGGACGATGACAACCCGACCGGCAGAGATCTCACCATCAATAAGACCAGAGTCGTAATTATCTACCCGGTCATAGGAGTAACCTGGAGGAGTAGGTGGGGTGTATTTCATATAAGCAGTGTTTAAAACAAAATTTCCGGGATCCTGAGCAATATCTTGGGGTGTTTTACTATGACCATATTTCTGCCAAACCATGGCAACGCTAGAGATGAGACAACCAACAGAGCCAATAGTCTCCGAGGAATTACCAATAGTCTGACCGCACCAACGAGAATCACGTTGACTCCAGAACCAACCATCTGGTTGGGGTTGAGGAGAACCAAGACAGGTGTCTCCTCTAGCAGCAGAGAAGCCTTTTAAGGAAGCGATTTCTGCCTGAGCTTCTGACATGAGTCTCTGGTACTCTTTCTCACTGTTCTTAGTAATAGTGAGGATATCTTGTTTCTGAGCCTTCTGAGAATTGAGATTTGATCTCTCTATCTCCAACTCAGCCATCAAGGACTCAATCTCCGCTTGTTTCTCTTCCTTAAGTTGTTTCTGATTGTCGTAGTCAGAACGAGCCTTCTCTAACTCAAGGAGGATGAGATGGTCACGGGCTTTAACAACACTAAGATACCTAGCTTTCTCAAGAAAGTCACTGAAACCCCGAGAAGAAAAGAGAAGATGTATGGGAGATAGATTTCTCTGTTTGTAACTCTCACGGACACGGGCAATATAAGCAGTGGAGAGATCATCAAGGGAGAAGTTAAGATCAGTCAGAAGAGTGGAAAGAACACCAATCTCTTCCTCTAAAGCAACAATTTGGGCCTCGGTCTGAGCAATCTGACCTTGGGCCAGACTAATTTTTGAATTGAGAGTAGATATGGCGGCGTTAAGTGTCCCCTGCTCCTCCTGAAGATCGGAAATTTTCTCATTACATTTACGAATATATTCATCCAGTTGACCAACATCACCGGTAGGTAAGGGATCGCCACATTCAATAGCGTGAACAGGAGAAGGAGAGAGAACAAGAAAGCTGGAGAGAAGCAAAGCAATTAGCCATGTCATCGTTTCAAAAATCTGGCAACAGCCCAGAAAGAAGAGATACTGACTAAGATGGTGGAGAAAACGATTAGACCGAGGAAGAGAAGAGCCATAGTCAGGAAGGGAATAGGGAAATCAATAATACCACTGAGACGAGGGGCCAAGAAAGGTGAGGAGTAAAGAACAGCGATATAGGTGAAGATCCAGCTGATGAAAGCTGAGACCAGGCCGTAGATAAGACCCTCATAGAGATAGGGTTTGAGAATGAAGTTACTGTGGGCACCGATAAGCTTGAGAGTACCAATCTCAGGACGACGAGAAGAAACCTTGAGAGAAATAATAATCATGATGGTAAGAACGGAAGTAAGTGAGAGGATGGTAATAATAACGATACCAGCAGTACGGATAGCTTTAGTCCATCTGGTAAGTTCATCAACAACATCACTGGGGAAATCAATCTCTTTTTCTCCTGAGGAAGTGACACTAATGATATCTGATGTTTCTAGAAGAGAAACAGCTTGATCAAAATCTTTAGAAGACTCGACACTAATCTCGATACTAGCAGGAAGAATATCAGCAGTAACTAGACCAAGATCGGTAACGGTACCAAGAAGAAGAGGATCATTGTTGACACTTTGTTTGTAGATCTCTAAAGCCTGTTCTTTACTAATATATTGAACATCCTTGATAACCGGGTCTTGAGAGATGGTATTAACAAGTTGGTTAGCTTGCTCTTGAGTGTGGTCGTCTTTGAGATAGGCGATGATTTGAGGTTTGGTCTCAAAGTGACTGAGGATGGTTTCGGAAGCGAAGGAAGCAATAGAGAAGAGAGCAATAACAAAGAGAGTCAAACTAGTGACAATGATGGCAGCTAGAGCTTGGTAAGGTGAACGACGGATGTTCTTAAGAGCAGTTTTCATATAAAGCCAAATCTTTTCTTCTTTTTATTATCCCCTTTTTTGTCCAGTTTTTTATCTTTCTTCTTTTTTTTCTTAGTTTTCTTGGTTTTTTCCTCCTTTTTCTCTTCAGCATCAACAGCGGCATCAATATCGACATCAATGTCTGAAACAGGTGGGGTGTCTTTAGAATCAGTTTCTTTTGGAGATTGATCCTCTTTAGAATCTTTTTCCGGAGAAGTTGGTTTGTCTGGTGAATGAAACTTGTCTGGAGACTGACCGCCTTGATCAGAAGTAATTTTACCTTTGTCTAAACAGATACGATGATGTTTACCTGAGTTAATTAAGTCTTCATCATGAGTGGCCATGATAACGGTAGTACCAGCTTGATTAATCTTCTTGAGAAGTTTGTAAATTTCTTCAGAGGTTTTTTTGTCTAAGTTACCAGTAGGCTCATCAGCAAAAAGGATATGCGGTTCAGAAGCAACCGCTCGAGCTAAAGAAGCCCGTTGGAGTTCGCCACCAGAGAGTTGACGAGGAAAAAGTTCTCCTTTGTTGGGAATACCCATTTGTTCAAGTAAACTAGAGATTTTGTCAGCCATCTGGTCCTCAGCATAGGAGGCGATCTGGAGGGCAAGAGCGATATTTTCGTAAACAGTTTTGTCATCAATGATTTTGTAATCTTGAAAAACGGTACCAATTTTACGACGTAAACTAGGTAAATGCTTGTCTTTGATTTGAGAGAGGTTTTCTTGGTCAACTTTAATGGAACCGGAAGTGGGCAAAAGCTCACGGATGAGGAGACGACCAATGGTGGTTTTGCCAGCACCAGAAGGACCGGTAATGACTAGAAACTCACCGGGGGCAACAAAAAAATTAACGTCCTCGAGGACGGTATCGCCATTAGGAAAGGTTTTGGTAACTTGATCAAAAATAATCACTAAAAACTCAAGTTAGTAATATGTCTATTCTTCAGGGGCCTCAGCATTAAGTTCATCGATGCGGACACGACCGACGTCCATAAGCCAACCAGCTTTCTGACCGGAGAAGGTTTCACCCCAGATAGTAACTTGATGACCGACAAATTCATCAAGGTCAACGATAGAACTGGTGAGGTAAACGGTTTGACTGGCACCACCAGTACGAAGGAGACTATGAGTACCTTCACCGTTGATACCACCAGCTTGTAAATAACCGGAGACGGTGTCAGGGAAGAGTTTGGTGTCATCGACGCCAAAGGTGTCACCGACTTGAAGCGAAGATTCATCAATATCAACACCACGGAGATTGGCACCACCAGAAGGGGCAAAGATTTTCTTAGCCATAGCACCGGTAGCAACACCGAGAGTGAGAACAAGAACAAAGAAGAGGGGAACAACAAATTTCTTTTTACCATTGGTAGGAGGAGTGGGGGTAGAAGGAGGAGTGGGGGCATCGTTGGTCTGAGCAGGTACCTGATCCTGTGAGCCTTCAACTTGAAAATCAATCTTTTTTATATCCATAGCAAGAAACAATGTTTGTTAATCACTATTCAGTTTAGCAGATTAGGAAGTTTTTGACAGCTGTTTGAGTTCAGCTTGAATGAAGGGTTGGAGTTGGCCATCGAGAACAGCTTCGGGGTCTGTGGACTCAACTTGAGTACGCACATCTTTAACAAGTTTGTAAGGATGAAGAACGTATGAACGGATCTGGTGTCCCCAACCAGGGACATGATGTTCACCTTTGATCTTGGCCATCTCCTGTTGACGCTTCTTTTCCTCAATTTCCCAAAGTTTGGCCTTGAGCATGTTCATGGCAAAACGGCGGTTTTGTTCTTGATATCGTTGGGTCTGACATTCAACAACAATGCCACTAGGTTTGTGTTTAAGACGGACAGCAGTATTAACTTTGTTGACATTCTGTCCACCGGGACCACCTGAGCGGAAAAAATCAATGTCTAGATCTTCAGGTTTGATATTAATATCAATGTCGTCATCTTCCATGAGGGGCATAACTTCAACGGCAGCAAAAGAAGTCTGACGGAGATTGTCGGCATTAAAAGGGCTAAGACGAACGAGACGATGAGTACCAGCCTCGCCCTTGAGATAGCCATAGGCATAAGGAGCAGTGATGATAATAGTAGCCGATTTGATACCAGCTTCCTCACCATCAGATTGAGAGACTAACTGAAAGGGCCAGTCCTGAGATTCACAGTAGCGAGTATACATACGCAGTAACATTGAAGCCCAGTCCATGGCCTCAGTACCACCCTGACCGGAGTGAACAGAGAGAATAGCACCGGAACGATCATATCGACCGGAAAGATAGGTCTGGAACTCGAGATCCTTGGTTTGAGAAAGAGTTTTTTGGTAAAGCTTATCAATATCACCGGTGAGAGTATCATCGCCGGTCTGTTGTTGAATACCAGTCAAGTCTTGCAGGTCAGACAGAGATTTCTCTAAGTTAGTAACAGACTCGATGGTTTGCTGGGTATGGGAGAGTTGCTGGAGAACTGAACGAGCACGAGACTCGTTCTGCCAGAGATCAGGGTCGGTAGATTCTTGTTGCAAACGATCGGCTTGTTGCTGAAGTTTAGCCAGATCAAGTTTTTTTCTGAGATCAGTAATTTTCTTAGCCAGCTGATCAAGTTGAGAAGTATCGAAAGACATGCCTTTATTTTATCAACCCCGGTTCTACTCGTAACGAAGAGCTTCAATTGGAGGTAACTGACTGGCCTTCCGAGCCGGCCAGACACCAAAGAGAACACCAATGAGGAAAGCAAAGGAGAAAGCGAGGATGACGGACCAGGGGGTAACGGCGGTCTGAATGAAAGTACTAAGAGCAAGGGAACCAAGGGAACCAAGAAGGATACCGATAACACCACCAAAGAGAGAAAGAACAATAGCTTCGATGAGGAACTGGATAAGAATGTCTTGAGGTCGGGCACCAACAGCCTTGCGGAGACCAATCTCACGGGTTCTCTCGGTGACAGAGACGAGCATGATGTTCATGATGCCGATACCACCAACGAGAAGAGAGATGGCAGCAATACCACCAAGACCGACGGTGATGGCAGAAAGAATCTGATTAACGGTGGTTAACAATTCCTTAGGATCAGTGGCAGTAAATTCGTCTTCATCAAGACCTTCTTTGATAAGAACTTGTTCAACTGATTCCTGAGCTTTAGACAGATCATCCATGTCAGCAACTTCGAGGTAGATATAGGCAAGCTTGTCGGCACCGGTTTGTTTCTGAAGGGTGGTAACCGGAACAATGATTTGATCATCTTGGTCGTTACCCATACCAGAACCTTTGGATTCAAGAACACCAATAACGGTGTACTTCTTGTCACTGACAGAAATTTCTTTCCCCAAAGGATCGTCTCGACCAAAGATTTCCTCGACGATAGTAGTACCAATGACGGCAACTTGAGCAGAACGACGGTATTCAGAATTAGTAAAGAAACGCCCCTCTTCTACCGGTGAATTACGAACTTCCTCGTAGTTAGGAGTGGTACCAATGACGTAGGTATAGTACTGCTCAGCTCGGTATTCTAATTGATAGTTAGTGGTCATAATGGGAAGAACACTCTTAGCGTACTTAACTTTCTTCTCTAGTTGATCAGAGATATCTAAGGTAAGTTTGTTAACCGAGGCCCCAGGAGCACCACCTTCACGAGAGTCAGAAAAGTTAATCTTGCCAGGCATGATATATAGGAGGTTGGTACCTAAATCCTCAAAGGCAGAGGTGACATACTTCTTGATACCGTTACCAATGGAAACGAGCATGATGACAGAGGCAACACCGATGATAATACCCAAGGAGGTAAGAATGGAACGAGCTTTGTTACGGTAGATGGCGGAAAGAGAAACTTTAAAGATATTACTAAAACGCATAGCTATTTTTGTTTAACAACCTGACCGTCTTTGATAACAATTTGTTTTTTAGCGTAGTTGGCAACATTCCGATCATGAGTAACAAGAATAATAGTCTTACCCTCTTTGTTTAATTGCTTAAGTAACTTCATGATTTCTAAACCAGATTTAGAGTCGAGATTACCAGTGGGTTCGTCAGCAAAGATAATTTGGGGGTCATTAACCAGAGCCCGGGCAATGGCGACACGCTGCTGTTGACCACCAGAGAGTTGGTTGGGGTAATTTTCTAAACGATCACCAAGACCAACCTTTTCCAGTAACTGACGGGCTTTGGCGAATTGTTGACTTTTGGGAATATCGGAGTAAACCAAGGGAAGAACAACATTCTCAAGACTAGAGGTACGGGCAAGGAGATTAAACTGCTGAAAGACAAAACCAATAGTGGTGTTACGGATCTGAGCTAATTGGTCTTCAGAAAACGAAGTCAGTTTTTTACCATTAAGAATAACATCACCAGAAGTAGCGGCATCAAGAAAACCAGCAATGTGCATAAGGGTGGATTTACCTGAACCAGAAGGACCGAGAATACTAAGAAAGTCACCGGGGTAGATATCGAGATCAACACCACGGAGAGCATGAATTTCGACTTGACCATCAAGACAGTAAGACTTGGTCAGGTCTCTTAGACTGAGAATGGGAGTTTTCTTTTTGGCGGCCATGGAGATTAGTCAGGGATAACAACCTGATCATCTGAGGAAAGACCGGAAAGGATTTCGATATAGTCGTCGGTGTAGATGCCAGTATCAACAGCAACCTCCTCAATTTGACCTTGACGGAAAAGTTGAACGAGAGATTGATTTTCTTTTTCGATGATGGCTTCTTGAGGGAGAGAGTCAACAGCGGATTTTTCCTTAATGATGATATCAACATCACCGTTGAAACCAAGACGATATTTTTGCTCTAAATTGCCAGGAAGAGAGAATTTAACTTGATAAGCAGTACCAGAAGCACCAGAAACAGGAGCAAAACCAATACTGGTAACAGTGGAGTTAATGTCTTCATCAGGGAAGGCATCAAGAACAATGATGGCTTGCTGACCAATCTGAAGAAGGGAAACATCAGTTTCATCAACTTCAGCGGAGAAATAGATAGTGTCAGGATTAACAATTTCGTAAACAGAGGAGGTGCTGAGAACATTGACACCGGCATGAGTGGGTTCGGCCTGAACAACAACACCAGAAATGGGGGTATTAATAGTAGCTAGACGGTAGGAAAGATCTTGGAGTTCAAAATCGATAACAGAGTTTTCCAAATCCCACTGGGCTTGATCAAGAATACGTTGGATTTCATCAGTAACTAAGTAATTGTCTCGAGTGGTTTGATAATCATCCTGGGTCTGCTCAAAATCTGAGCGCTCTTTAGCATAGAGATTAAGTTGTTTCTCGAGAGTCTTTTTAAGAGAACGGGTGTCTAAAGAGGCAATAGCTTGGTACTGGTTAACCTGGTCTCCTTGTTGAACACCAACCCAGGAAACTAAACCAGAAGCAGGAAAACGGAGATAGACATGCTCATCAGCCATGACTTCACCAGAAAGAGAGAGAATTTGAGATAGGTCGCGTTGTTCGATGGTGGTGGTCTGAGGAATGTCTGCCGGAGAAGGAATGATGCCAACAGCTTTGAGAATCAAGAAAACAACTAAGAGAGCTGACAGGCCTAAACCTATTTTCTTCCAGTGCTTTTTGATTCGAGCAAAAAACTTTTTCATAATCGCCTAAATTATACCCAATTTGAACCTAAACTACCAGCTACCACCACCGCCACCACCACCTCCACCGCCAGAGAAACCTCCCCCACCGGAAAAACCGGAGCCGGAAGCAGAACGGCCGGATTGAGGATTGTAAGAAAGACCAGATGAGGCCTGAGCAGTAAAGTGAGAAAAGTCACGAGCAAAACTAGCAGGATTGGTAAAACCAGCGAAATAGGCTGGTGTTTCTAAACCAAGACCAGCCATGTCTTTAGCGAGACGAGTAACAACACCGAAGGAAACAGCAAAAGGAAGAATTTCCTCGATAAAGAGATTTTTCTCCTTAATTTCTTCACGCCACTTACCGGTTTTGATGGTCTGACGGAGACCCTTGGCTTGAAGGTGATAGTTGGAACCAACAGCAGTTTTCTGAACCATGTTACGAGCGAAGAGGAAACTAACAAGAAATTGAAGACCAAGGAAAGGCATGACGATGGGTGGGAAGTAAGCGAGATTGGCAATGAGAGGAACGAAGAGGCTAATAATGAGCATATTAGCAATAACAACCAGAACGATATATTTAACTTTGGTTTTTTGGGGAGAGGAAGTAAAGAGTTGTTTGTTAAAGAGAGAGTTGTAAATGGCTTCTTGGATCTTAGGTAGTTGTTTGTAGAATTTACCTTTTAGTTGAGAGAGCTTGATGGAGTCTTTAGTAGAGAAAAGAGCATCAAAGAGAAGTTGCTGATGTTCTGGTAATTTACTAGTTGATTTGTTTTTGTTGGTAAAGAGGTAGTCTGTTTTAGAAAAGATATTTTTGGGTTCAATTTTCTTGATGGTAAGAAAGCCTTGTCTAGCCAGATCAAGAATGTCGGCAATGACATCCTGAAGATCAACCTTCTCGTCTAAGATGGTACCGGCCTGGCCAGGAGTAAGTTGAAGCGGCTCATAAACGAAAGGGGTACGAGAGTAACCAAAGATGGGTTTAAGTTGTTGAGGTTTCTTAGGATCAACATTAAAGACATTGGGGGAAATAAAGACGTAGTCACGACCCCGCTTGTACCAGAGATAGAAGAAGACGAAACCGGGAATGAAGAGGAGGAGAAGAGGTCCGTTGTCTTTAATAGACTGAAGTGTACGTTGCCAGGCAGTGGGAAATAAGAGAGAGTTATTTTGATTAAGGGCGATAAGAATAGTAAGGTTGTCACCATAATTAATCGGGTGGGTATAAGTGAAATCAGCTTGAGAGGAGGACTCTTGAGTAAACTGACAAAGACCGTCATCACTGCCGTACCGACCAGAGAAACAATCGATCTGGTCAATATCAGCAAACTCAGAAGTAAAAGTGGCTTGGGAGTTGTTAATAGTAATGTCCCAACCCTCACCAGTAATATCGAGATAGACTTCGTCGTGATCAGAGTAAGACTTAACTAAGTTGTTAATGGTATAAGAAATAACGTAAGTCTTTTTACCAGTGAAAGTCCGATCAGGATCACCAATCTTCAGAGTGAGATTACCACCGGAGGTAGAGCGAGTATAGGGAATGGATTGACCGTCAACATCGGTGACACTGAGGTGACTAATGTCAGTAGAACGGATAGAGTAGGTATCACCAAGTTTGAGAGGAATGTAGCGATAGATGCCATGACGGGCAGAGTCGGTCTGGTAGTGAATAGTTTCGGTAATAGAAAGAGAGGTATCTTGATTAAGAACAACGTCGGAAGAAAAAGTAGTAACTGCTTCATAAGCCCAAGCCGAACCAGGGAAAAAGAAAAACAAAAAAAGGAGAATGGAGATAAAAAATTGTTTTAGTTTCACTTAACTAAAGATTTAACAATATCAATATTTTTCTTGTCCGGTCCCTGACGAGAGAAACCAGGTACTTCTAGTATGACAGGTAAGTGACGGAGTTGGGGATGATTAATAAAATAAGCCAAACCGTCAGAACCAATCTTACCTTGACCAATATTCTGATGCTGATCAACGCCAGAGTCAAAATCACCTTGAGAGTCATTGAGATGGAGGCATTTAATTCGAGAAAGAATTTTAAATTCTTCAAGTTGTTTAACCAACTGATCAATAGCCTTCTTGTCTCGCAGGTCATGACCGGCGGCAAAGAAATGAGCAGTATCAAGACAAACACCAAGACGAGGAGATTTAACTTGCTTGAGAAGAAAAGAAAGTTCTTCAAGAGTACCAATCTTACCCTTTTGTCCAGCGGTGTTTTCCATCAAGAGAGGCGTATCTTTTGTTTGTTGAAGAATGTCTTTAATAGTATCCACCAATTGAGAAGAAACAGTATCGAATCCCCTACCCTGATGAGAACCAAGATGGACGACGACACCAGCAGAGTCAATCAATTGACCACTGTGGAGATCTGATTTAAGAGCGGTAACAGATTTACGATAGATATCTTTGTTAGGAGAAACAAGATTAATGAGATAGAGAGCGTGGATAAAGACGGGTCGAAAATTTTTCTCCTTAATGGTTTGGTTGAATTCTTTGACTTGATCAGCAGGAAAAGGAGACCTGGCCCAAGCCCGAGGAGAAGCAGCAAAAATTTGCAAACAGTTAGCACCAATCTTTTCAGTCCGATCGAGGGAAAGAGGTAAACCACCAGCAATGGAAACATGACCACCAATTTTTCTAACTGAAGACATACTGGAGCAAGTATATCAAGGAAGGGTGAAGGATGTGATAGGATGGAAAGTATGAGCATGCCAGTAGTAGTAGGTTTATTAGTAGCGGTAATGTTTTTAGTATCTTTTTCTCAGTGGTTTTACAACATCATCAGTGGTTGGAGAGAGATAATCATTGATGACCTGTACGTGGTCTATCGGATCGCTGGAGCAACAGTTGTATCAATGATGATTATGTTTGCTGGTTTTTGGGTGATTGCGACAGTAAACGAGTGTGATCAACCACTAGAAGAAAGAGAAGGAATTTTCAGAAAACTAAAGTGTGAAGAGTACTGGGAAATACGGACAGGAACAGAAGAACTGTTTTTAGGGAAAGATTAATTTAAGTAATCGTTGCCAGAAAGAGAGAGAAGGTTTCTTTGATGGCTGATAGTTGGGTTTTTGCCAAGCAGAGGTAACAATCCAGTCATTACCTTTCTTTTTAATGGTAGCGGTAATACGTTGACCGGAAATATCTTTGATGTGTTTCTTGGAGCCAGTAGTTTTACTGACGATGACCTTGTCGGGAAAACGAATAGTCTTGTCTAAATGACGGGGATCGATACCACGTTCTTTGACTCGTTGATGGAGATGTTTGGTCCAGATTACCTGCGCCATGAATTTTACTTACCGGCGGGTTTGACCTGGTCAGGGTTTTCAGCTAAAGGACTAGCTTTTTCAGCGGCTGGTTTAGCTGCTGGAGCAGCTGGTTGGAGAGGTTCATCCGTAGAAGGTGCAGCCGGAGCAGGAGTACCACCACTCATATCGGGTGTAGGTTGAGCCGGTGGAGTTGGAGTTGGAGTGGTCATTGATGGTGATGGAGAAACTACGGGAGTTTCGGTTGCCGGGGCTACCGGAGTTTGAGAAGCAGAAGGTTGAACTGGAGGTGTAGCTGGTTGAGCAGGCTCAGGTTTAGCTGCTGGAGCAGCTGGTTGAGCAGGAGCAGCCGAAGGAGTAGTTAAATTGGGATCTACATTTAAACCAATATCATTGGCAGGTTTATTACCATTACTAGCATTATTGTCCATAATTAGATGTGATTAACAATTAACTTCATGGTAAAGAGACCAGCTACCTTTGTCAAGGTAGGGTACGGAAGGTGTGATAAGCGTCGTAAACGGTATTTTTACCTGAAGAAATAACTTCGAAGTAAAGGAAAGTATCAGCAGGTAGATCAGTGATGGTAAGAGAGTGTCTTTTGGTAAGTTTGCTGGAGTAAGTGTCGCCGAGTTCGAATGAAGTAGAAGTACCATAATTAATTTTACTGTCGGCCGGATGGTTAGTTCTCCAGGTGATAGTAGCTGAATCAGGAGAGATGCTATTAATTTTGATATTAGAGATGGTAGTTTTCTCTCTGCTAAAAAGGACATTAAAGGCGAGTTGGAGACGTTGGCCAACCTGAGCGATGGCAGTATCTTCGACAATATCTTCAATAACTGGTTCGGTGTCAACTAAATCGGGGGCGGGAGCAATCGGAGATTTGAAGATCTGAGCGATAGTTTTGACTCCCTGACTGATGCCTTGACTAACGGTTTGGGCCACCTGAACAGTGGCTTTGACGATAGCCTTGGGGGCATCAACAACAACAGCTTTAGCGACTTGACCGACACTCTTAGCAACAGCTTGAACAACCTTGGTAGTACCTTCACTAACTTTCTTGAAAGTAACGGTGACAGGGGCGGGGGTGGGAGTTGGGGTAGTCTCTGGAGAGGAACTAGTAAGAGAGTCTTCTTGTTCCTGTGTTGGAGTGGTTGAAGGAGTGGGGGTCGGTGTGGAGGTGGGGGTTGGAGTAGGAGTTGGGGTTGGAGTGACAATAGGGGTTAGAGAAAGGGTTTCTGATTGAGAAGTAGAGTTACCAGCATAGTCACGGCCCGTGACAGTTAGATAGAGGTCCTGATTACCAAAGTCTTGATTGAGAGTGTAGTCGAAGGTACAAGTTTGAGTGGCATCGTGATCTCCAGAAATTGAACAAGAAGCAGAATCAAAATTAAGAGTAACACTGGCAACATTAGTTCGACCACCAAGAAGAGTATCTCTGTCTAAACTAACTTCGATCTTGTCTGGATTAGATCTGGCGTAATCAGAGTAGCCATCGGAGTGAGAACCGGTACGGGTATCAGACAAGGAACCAGATAGAGTTAGAGAGGAAGATGAGTAGGAAGTAGATAAGGATAGAGAGGGGGAAGAAGTATCTAGATATAGAGTGCGGGAGGAAGTGATTGAGGTGGAAGCAGCATTAGTGGCGGTAACTGACCAGCTACGACGACCCTCTTTGACTTGTCCATCAGATTGGTCGTTAGACCAAGAGGAGTGAGAGTGGAGGGTGAGAGAGATATAGTCACCGTCATAGTCGACAGAATAAGTGTTGGTGGAGTAATCACCAGAGGTAGGAATGTCAGAAACAGAGATATCACCTTTCTCACCGTTGTCGAGTGAGAAAGAATATGAAGAAATTGGGGCAGTAGTAGCGGTAGCTTGTTTCCATCTAAAAGTAGGACGGCTGGTATTAATGTATGAGTCGCCACCAGGAGAATCGAGAACTAGATCACTTGGGGCAGAGATGTCAACAATAAAGGCAATGTCACCTGAATTAGCAGTGGACCAATCAGAGGAAGCAGAATCATCATCAGAGGCTTTAACTCTCCAGTAGTAGGAAGCAGAAGAGAGGGTCTGGTTGACAGAACCGGCGGTGTAACTACCAGAACCAGCGGCTTGACCAACAGTGAAAGAGAAGGAACCTTCATCGTCAAAGGTGGAAGTATAGTCAACAACCGGAGAAGAAAAGTCGGAGGAATCATCAATCTGAATTTGATATTTAACTTGATCAGCATCGTCAGGATCGGAGATGGTAAAAGAAAAAGTAGGAGTCGAATCATAAGTTGAGGAACCGTCAACCAAACTGTTACCACCTAATGATGAAGGAGTTGAAGGAGCAGTGTTTAAGACAATGGTTAGATCGGTAGCACTCTCAGCATTACCACCATATGATACCCAAGAAGAACAGATAGAATCAGCATCACAAACACGAGCTTGCCAGTGATAGTTAGTCAGATCAGACAAACCATCAATGGTAACGCTACCAGTAACAACAGAACCCGAGTAGCTAACACCGGAACCGGTGTGAGTAGCGGAATCAGTGAAACTGGTACCAACTTCTCTAATCTCGACTTCGGGGGTAAGAGTATCGGAACTATCAGCATCGGACATAGACATCTTAACTACTCCAGAAGTTGAGTTAAGATCTTCACCGACAGATATCTCGGTAGAACCATCTGATTGGTATTGGGTAAGAGAGGAAGGATCAACAGGCAAACCATAAGTTTGATAAGTACCGTCGGCTGCCTGACCACCACCGCCACTAGAACCCTTGTCAACATTTGGGGTGTTAGTGAGAGAGTTGGCAGCATAATGAAGGGCAACACGACCGCCACCACCACCGGCGCCATTAGTAGAACTACCACCATTGGCATAGATTTCGCCGGAACCGGAAATGGTATCGGCAGAAAAATAGATGGAACCACCGGATCCCCCACCACCATTGGTAGAACTTCCTCCTCGAGCGTAGATACCACCATCAATAGTGATATCACCGGAAGCAACAACTTTGATGGCACCACCACCAGAAGCACCAGATTCTGGGTCGAGGTAACCACCACCGCCGCCAGAACCGAGATCAACCGGGTTAGATTCAGAACCATAAGTAGAACCACCAGATCCCCCATCGCTACTATTACCACCGGTGCCGCCATAACCACCACCGGCACCTTTACCGTAGTTGGCACCACTACCACCACCAGGACCGTGACCATCAACATTATTACCAGAGCCACCGGCATAGCCTTGGCCTGTCGCGGTAATGATGGAACCAGATTCAAGAGTAAAGTCATTAACAGTAAAAACAAAACCAACACCATCGGACTCGGTAGTGTAGTAACCCTCGAGTGTCCAGGTAGAGTTGTTATCAACTAAGAGGTTACCGAAAGTATGTTCAGATTCTTCCCGACCAGTTTTAACATCCCATTGTTGGGAAGTGAGAATATATAGATCTCCGGTAGTGGAATTCTGGACAATGGCTGTACCAGGAAGACCACTGCCGCTACTACCTGTGCCGCCAGAAACATTAATCGTACCGCCAAAACCTTTAGAACTATCAGAGTCACCTGAGAAATAAACGGCAATACGACCACCGCCGCCGGCATAATAAGGGCTACCACCGATGGCAGAAAATGAACCGGTGCCAGCAAGGTCAACGGTGGAAATATAGATTGAACCACCGGATCCACCACCACCATTAGTGGCACCACCGCCACCATTGGCACTAACGGTACCGTTAATAGTGGTCGTACCAGTAGCGATAAGTTTGATGGCACCACCGCCAGTACAACCTGTGTCTGTTCCATCACCGTAGCCACCACCACCACCAGAACCAAGTGAGAAAGCAGTAAAGGCATCATCATATCGACGGTCGGTACTACCAGCACCACGGCCACCATGGGAAGCACCTTTTCCTTTGGTAAAGTTACCACCATCACCGTAACCAGGACCACGACCGTCAACATCATTGCCGGAACCACCAGCATAACCTCTATAGTTACCAGATATATTGGCACCAGAATCAACTGTGATGTCAATAAAAGACAGACTGACACCGTAGTCATTGTCGTAATTGGTGTCACCAGAGTCGTACGAAGCTAAAGTAAGTGTAGCTGAGTTGGTAACTTTAAGGGAAAGGGAAGAACAGTCAAAATTACCTTGATTGCTAGCATCAGCACTCCACATGGTGTTAGCAGAAATGGTGACAATACCATCAGTGGAACCATCATCCCCATCAGCAACGGGACAACTAGCAGCAAAAACCGAGGTAGGGAGGAAGAGATATGAAAGAAAAAAGAAAAAGAGGAGGGTCTTGGAAAGATGAGGACGCAAAAAAGACATGAATATTTTCAGTATATTTAAAAGTCATGGAGACAACAAGGGTGAATCTGAGAAAAAATTAGATCGAAATTAAATATTTTTATTCAGTGTTTTCCAGTATATATTGTTGAAAGTTCTCATCTGACAAGTAAAATTTTGGTGTCTCTTCTCTCTCGTCGGCAATCTCCTGGCAACGAAGATATTCCTCTAATATACCCGTTTCTTCGTCATTTAAAGTGCAATCAGGATCATTCCAAAGATTGTCTTCGATCTTCTTAGCTTCATATTCTAGATCGTCTGCCATATCTTGAAAGAACTGCCAGGTTGGTTTGGACTCAATTACACCCTTATTCTGGAGTGTCTCAAGTATCTGTTCGTCTACACCTACCCATTCGAGGTAATCTTCGGCAACACCACTACCACCATCGGAAACAGCAAAAACAACACAGGCATATTTTTCTTCTTCCTTTAATGATCCCCAAGCTTGTCCGAGACGGCGGATTTGTCTTTCTGATTCAATCATGCCTGTATTCTACAACAATTTTCGGGTTAAGATTGGGGAGGTTGCTGAGGGTAGTGACATTTCTTCCATTTTTTACCACTACCACACCAACAAGGATCATTACGACCTAGTTTCTTCTTCTTGGGTTCCGATTCAGGTTGTTTGGTAGTCTTTGTTTGGTCAGTGGCAGCAGATTGGCCATTTCTATTAGTAACCATTTTTTGAGTTTGCTGTTGAGGAGTAGCCAGTCGAACACGGAAGATACGACGGGCAATGAGATTGTCGATACGGGCCAAAAGAGATTCAAAGAGAGCAAAGGCTTCTTTTTTGTATTCAACAACAGGGTCCTTTTGGGCGTAACCACGAAGACGGATACCGTCACGGAGTCCATCAACATTATCCAAGTGCCTCATCCATAATTCGTCATAGGTGGAAAGGGCAACAAATTTTTCGGCCTGAAGAAGAGGATCCTGACCAAGAGTCTTGAGTTGTTGTTCCCGAGCGGCAGTGACAATTTTCTGGAGAATTTGATCAACTTGATCGGCAGATTTGTCGGCTAGTTGTTTTTCCAGGTTGTCGGCTGAAGCGGGATGGAGAGGAAGAATGGCTTGGAAGTCCTTAACAAGTTTGTCTGATTCTTGAACATCAATACCCTCGGCTGAGTAGATGAGGGAGAGAGATTTAATCTCTCGTTGAAGAAGGTCATCAATTAACTTAGTTAAACCAGCCTTGTCTTCTGCCCGATCAAGAATATCCTGACGACGTTGGTAGAAAATCTGACGTTGTTTGTTCATGACATCGTCATACTCGACAACAGATTTACGTTGATCAAAGTGGAAAGACTCGACTTTGGATTGGGCTGTTTCGATGGCTTTGGAAACCATACCAGCTTCAAGAGGCTGATTCTCGGGAACTTTAAGAGTATCCATTAATTGACTGATGCGGTCGCCACCGAAGATACGCATGATGTCGTCTTCAAGAGAAACATAGAAACGAGAAGAACCAGGATCACCTTGACGACCGGAGCGACCACGGAACTGGTTGTCGATACGACGGGATTCATGACGGACGGCACCAATGATGTGGAGACCACCAGCATCGAGAACTTGTTGATGTTCCTTCTGCCAGTCTTTCTTGGATTGATCGGCCGGATCACCACCTAAGACGATATCAACACCACGACCGGCAATGTTAGTAGCGACAGTGATGGCTTTAAGACGACCGGCTTGAGCGATGATATCAGCTTCTTTTTCGTGATTTTTAGCATTGAGGACTTGGTGAGGAATGCGTTTCTTCTTAAGGTACTGAGTAATGATTTGGTTTTGATCGATAGACTTGGTACCAATGAGGATGGGTTGGCCAGTTTTGTATTTATCAACAATCTCAGCAATGATGGCTGAGTATTTGGCTCGTTTGGTTTTGAAAACCAAGTCGGGATGATCTTGGCGAACAACAGGACGATGAGTAGGAATGACAACTACATCTAAGTCATAGATCTTTTTAAACTCTTGAGCTTCAGTAGCAGCCGTACCAGTCATACCAGCCAACTTCTGGTACATACGGAAGTAGTTCTGGAGAGAGATGGTAGCTAAAGTTTTACTTTCCTGCTGAATCTTAACTTCCTCTTTAGCCTCGATAGCCTGGTGGAGACCATCAGAATAACGTCGGCCATACATGAGACGACCGGTGTGGTCATCAACAATGATGACTTGATCATCTTTAACAACATAGTCCTTGTCGCGAGTAAAGAGAGTGAGAGCTTTCAAAGCTTGCTCGATGTGGTGGAGGGTCTGGTAATCCTGCTCGTAAAGATTATCGACTTTGAGAATCTTCTCGACTTTTTTGAGACCATGATCAGTCAAGTTAACAGTACGAAGTTTTTCATCAACTTCAAAGTCCGTATCTCGAGAAAGAGACTTAACCAGATTGGCAAACTCGTAGTATTTTTGAGTTGGTTCGGTGTCAGGAGCAGAGATGATGAGAGGAGTACGAGCTTCATCGATGAGGATGGAGTCAACCTCGTCAACAATGGCAAAGTGATGAGGACGTTGGACCTGGCGATCAAGACTACGAGCCATATTGTCACGGAGATAGTCAAAACCGAATTCATTGTTGGTACCGTAGGTAATATCGGCCTGATATGCTTCTTGGCGGGAAACTGGTTTAAGATGTTGAAGTCTTTCATCAGAGTGAGTTTTGTCAACGTGTTTGGGATCGTAAATGGCGGCTGGTTGATTACCTTTACCGGAAAAGATGACACCGATAGAAAGACCAAGAAGATGGTAAATGGGGGCCATCCAGCCGGCATCACGCTGAGCCAGGTAATCATTAACAGTAATCAAGTGAGCTCCCCGACCAGAGAGAGCATTGAGAACTAAAGCAGGAACAGCGGAAAGGGTTTTACCTTCACCAGTCTTTTGTTCAGCGATCTTGCCCTGATGGAAGGCAATACCGGCCATGAGTTGGACGTCGTAAGGACGAAGACCAATGGTAACTTGAGCGGCTTGACGACAGAGGGCAAAAACTTCAGGTAGGACTTCGTCGGGAAGAGTGCCTTGTTCTAGTCGCTCTTTGATCTTGGCAATCTCAGGGGCAAAATCACCTTTTTTGAACGATTGGTATTTAGGTTCAAGTTGATTGATCTGATCAACCAGATCAGAGAAAGACTTGATGTCTTTGTGTTGGTTGTCAAAAAACTTCTTAACGAGATGTAACATAATCACCTTGATTATACAGTCCCCAGCTAGTCTTGGTTCTCAAGAGCTTCAAGTTCACGACGAGTCTGGTCGATGAGGTCTTGCCACTGGTCATAGCGAGGTTGGAGATCAGCTTTGGTGAGATTGACCGGAGAGAGACCCTCGACAATGAGGGCGGCATCAAGGAGAGAAGCAGCAGCCAGATCACGTTCGGGAATGGAGTCGGCACCAGAGACAATGGCAACGAGAGAAAGTCCATCAACATTGGCAGTGACGATGGAGCCGTAACCGGCATCACCGGTATAGGCGATTTTGAGACCATCGACACCGGGATAGACACCAAGAAGACCATTCCAGTTAGAGAGATAGTACTTGCCATGAAGATCATTAGCTAGAAGATCATCTCGGTCAGATGCACCAGCGGAAATAATTTCAGGGTAATTTTGTTGTGCATTGTGGATAAGTTTAGCGATGTCGATTAAAGTTGAGTACTGATTTTCCTCATCAAGACCATCAGGGGTAGCAAAATGGGAGTCGAGCATAAAAAGAAGCTGGGCTTTGCGATTCATCAGATCAAGATAATCGGGTAGGATGAATTTGAAGAGACGAGCAGTACCTTCAGCTAGAGTAGTAGCAGCATCATTAGCTGAGGTAGCAATACTGGCACGAATGAGTTCTTCAGCAGTGAGTTGTTCACCTGGCTTGAGACCGAGAACAGTAGGGACACGATTGACAGAATTATCAGTAGCGGTAAGAAGTTGATCGGGAGAAATGAGATCAAGAGCAACTTGAGCAGTGAGTAATTTGGTGAAAGAAGCTGGAGCAAAAGATTGATGGTAGTTCTTGGCGGCATAAACATAGGAAGTATCGGTGTTGTAAACAAGGTAACGAGGAATATTCTCAAGTTCAGTTAGAGTCTGGACTGAAGAAAAATCTAGATCGGGTTGGAGAGAAATATTTTCTTGGAGACGAGGAACAAGATTGAGAGTCTGGCGAGAGAAAGGAGAAATAACAGATGAGTAGTTGAGGAGATAGAAGAGAAAAACAGCTAGACCAAGAGCGAGGAGAAGAAGGAGAACAGAGAAAAAATTAGTTGTTTTATTTTTCACCACCAATAGTGTCTTGACCAACAAAAGGAACTAGCACTTGAGGAACTTTGATAGAACCATCAGCTTGTTGGTAGTTCTCGAGAATGGCAATGAGGAGACGGGGAGAAGCAACAACGGTGTTGTTAAGAGTGTGAACAAACTTAGTCTGGTTATCTTTGTCTTGATACCTAATGTTAGCCCGACGGGACTGGAAATCAAGCATGACAGAATCGGAGGCGGCTTCACCAAAGTCATCCCGACCTGGCATCCAGACATCAAGATCATACTTCTTGGCCTGGGGCTCACCCATGTCACCGGAAGCCATGAGAACAGCCCGGTAATGAAGATTGAGTTCCTGGAGAACTTCCTCAGTGTACTTAAGCATATCTTCATGCCAACGGAGAGACTCTTGGAGATTGTTGGCACAGAGAACAACCTGTTCAATCTTGAAGAACTCGTGAACTCGGTAACAACCCTTGGTGTCTTGACCATAGTTACCAATCTCACGACGGTAACAAGGAGTAAAACCAACTAATTTAATGGGTAGCTGATTGTGTTTGAGAGTTTCACCAGCATAGAGAGAGACCAAAGGAACTTCAGAGGTACCAGCGAGGAAGTAGTCGTTTTGAGGATCATTCTCATCGGCCTGAAGACGATAAGTTTCTTTCTCTCCCCAAGGGAAGTGGCCGGAGTTGATAAAAGCATGACGTTTGTTAATGACGGGGGCAATGACGGGGGTGTAGCCTTTGTGAACAAACTTTTGCAAAGCATAGTTCATCAGAGCTTGCTGGAGAAGAACAGCTTCGTTTTTGAGATAGTAACCGCGAAAGCCAGCTACTTTGGAACCACGGTCAAAATCAATCAAGTCATGTTTCTTGGCCAGATCAACGTGATCTAAAACCTGAAAATCAAACTCGGGTTTGTCTCCCCAAGTACGGATGACTTTGTTTTTAGAAGCATCACCGGCAGGAACATCTTCCGAAGGAACATTAGGAATCTGAAGCATGAGTTCGAGGAAAGATTCCTCGATTTGACGGAGCCGGGGCTCGACATCTTGGAGCTGTTGTTTAACTTCGGTGGCCTGTTGAAGAAGTTGCTCATCTTTCTGACCAGACTGAAGTTGTTTAGAGAGAGTGTTGCGTTGAGTACGGAGTTCTTGAACTTGGGCAATGAGCTGACGACGCTGATCATCAATATCAATCAAATTATCCACTACATCAGCATTAAGGTTTTTGACCTGACAAGCTTGTTTAACTTTTTTGGCATGGTCGCGGATATAGTTGATGTCTAGCATACTGTCCCCTATTGTATCCCAAAAGATGGGTTTTTACAGACTGATTTATGACTGTTTTTGCATTTCCGGTTTAAGAGTAGGAAAGATGATAACGTCTTTTAAGTTATCACTGTCGGTAATGATGGCAGTGAGACGATCGATACCTAGACCCAGACCAGCGGTGGGCGGCATACCGTACTCGAGAGCACGGAGATAGTCTTCATCCATAACTTGAGCTTCTTCAAAACCGGCTTTGGCCAGTTTCTTTTCTTCTTGCCAGCGAGCCCGTTGATCGATAGGATCGTTAAGTTCCGAGTAGGCATTAAAGATCTCGAAGCCAGCAATGATCAAAGCGACACTAGCGACCTTGTCTGGTTCATCTGGTTTTCTCTTGGCTAGGGGTTTAGCTGAATGAGGGTGATCAATGAGGAAGAGAGGACCAGTAACTTTAGGACGACAGTAGTCTTTGTAAAGCTGATCAAGGATGTTGCCGTAGCCAGAAACACCTTTAAGATCGACTTTAAGTTTCTTAACTTTGATTTCTTCCAGAAGATCGGCTTCAGTAGTAACCAACTTAATATCAATCTGAGTATGACGGAGAATAAGATCGCGGTAAGTAACTTTTTCCCAACCAGGAGAGAAGTCGATTTCCTGGCCTTGAGTAGTAATTTTGTAAGAGCCAGTAACTTCTTTGACAGCGCTAGAGAGCATGTCCTCAGAGATATCCATTAAATCGTGGTAGTCGGCATAGGCCATATAGAACTCGATCTGAGTGAATTCGGGATTGTGCTGGCGATCAATACCTTCGTTACGGAAGTCTTTACAAACCTCGTAAACTTTTTCATAACCACCAACAATGAGCCTTTTTAAGTAAAGCTCATCAGCAATACGTAAATAAAACTCAGCATCAAGAGCGTTATGATGCGTCTTGAATGGCTTAGCAGTAGCCCCACCATAGAGTGGTTGAAGGATAGGAGTCTCGACTTCAATAAAACCATGATCGTCTAGGTACTTTCTAAAATAAGTAAGTAACTTGGAGCGAGTGTCAAAAACCTGACGAACTTTAGGATTAAGAAGGAGATCAACATATCGTTGACGATATCTCTCTTCAATATCTTTCAGACCCTGCCATTGACCGGGTAAAGGGCGGAGAGATTTAGTTAACAAAGTCAGTGATTCAACCTCAATACTAGGCTCACCAGATTTACTCTCAGTCGACTGACCGGAAACACCAACAATATCGCCGAGGTCAAGCAAAGCGAGAACTTTTTGTTCAACATCCTTCAATTTATCTTGACGGAAGATGAGCTGGATCTTACCAGTTTCATCAACCAAGTCAGCAAAGGAGAGAGCACCATGACCACGCATAGCCATGAGACGACCGGCGGTAGTGACCTGTTTACCCTTCTTTTCTAGACACTGTGAAATATTAAGTTTTTTGTCGAAAGTAAAGGCAAACGGGTCAACACCGAGTTTTTTGAGTTCTGCTAGCTTGTCTCGCCTGATTTTTTTGAGTTGAGATAAAGGGGTGGCCATAGGGGTATTTTACCCAAGCTCGCCGAGCAATACCAGCCTAGAAATTAATTAATCTCTTTAATGGTATAGGTAACAGTACCAGCCGGAGCAGCAACTTCGACCTTGTCACCAACCTCTTTACCTAAAAGAGCTTTACCTAAAGGAGATTCGTTACTAATCTTCTTTTTGGCTGGATTAGCCTCCCATTCACCAACGATATCGAAGGTATGTTGAGAACCATTAACGGCAACTTTAACTTGTTTACCAATATCAACACCAGCAACGGCTTTTTTCTCAATGATAACAGCCCGAGCAACGGTGTCCTTGAGGTCAATAATACGGTCAACGATAGTAGCATGGGCATCACGAGCATCGTGATACTCAAAGTTCTCAGATAGATCACCGAGAGATCTAGCCTTAGCGACCCGATCAATAGCAGCGGGTAGCTTGACTTCTTCTAAGTCTTTAAGCTCGTCGAGTAAGGCTTGATAGCCTTGTTTGGTTAAATGAGCTTTCTTGTTGTTCATAATATATATTAATAATTTTTGATCGTAATAAGTTACCGACTTGGGCCGGAAATCGCAAAATTAAATAGACGGGGTCGGCAGGTTTTTGGTTGTGAGGTGGTATTTTAAGCTACAAAACCTTGCTTGTCAAACCAATTTCAAGGTAAAATCAGCCTAATTGGCCCCATCGTCTAGTGGTCTAGGACGCTAGGTTCTCATCCTAGTAACCCGGGTTCGACTCCCGGTGGGGTCACACTTAGAGAGATAGTAAGCAAAAAGTTAGACATCAATTTGAGATTGACGGACTAGACATTACGTTGGATGAGTAGAATGTTGAAGAACTGGGTGACCGACTAGAAATCGAAGGTAAATCAAGAGAAGAAGTTAAACAATTTTCAGAAAAAGTTTTACAGTTTTGCAACCCAAATCCTTCTGAGTAATTACTTAGTAAGATATTGGTAAAATCAATGTCATGGATGGTGCAGCAGTTTTTGCTTTTGATAAGTCTGGTAAAAATCTTCTTTTGGTAAAACGTCGAGATATACCAATATGGGTAATTCCTGGAGGAGGAATTGAAAAGGGTGAGTCTCCTGAAGAAGGAGCAATTAGAGAAACTAAAGAAGAAAGTGGTTTTGATATAAAAATTGTTCGTAAAGTAGCTGAGTACACATATAAAAACAGGGGGAAAATGGCACATATTTTTGAGGCGGAAGTAATTGGAGGAAAAGCTCAACTTAATAGAGAGGCAAAAGATATAGGGTTTTTTACACTCGATAAGTTACCGGAACTATACCATCCATTCATTCCTGATTGGTTGACTGATCTACAAAAAAATCAAGAAGGAATAATTAAAAGGGAGATTGTGGGAATAACCACGAAACAGGCAATGGGGCAATTTTTCAAACACCCCATTTTGGTTTTGAGATTCCTACTAACTAGGGTAGGTATTCATATCAACATTTAGTTTTAATTTTGTTTGGGGGGAGATTCGATGGAGGCTGATTTTATAAACCGCGCACCTAGCAGGCGAAGCCTGCTGATCTTTAGCCCCATTAAAAATATATTCGAGTCTTGTCGTAACGGTTCAAATAAAACAGATTAAATTAGGGAGATACTCACTTAGAATTAATCTTTCTTTTCCTCAGGGACAGAACTATACCAAGGAATAAATATTTCCCCATCTTTAGCTAATTGAGAAAATTGACCATAATCCTGACACTTACCCGAATCGACGGCTTGACCGAAATAGTGTGACAGAGAAGAACCAGCAACCATAAAATCACCAAACAAGACATCGAGAGCTTGATCACCATCTTCTGACGATAAATATTTTTCACTAAGACCAGACAGTAAATAAGCTCTGTATTCCAGTTCCTCAATGGAGTATTTTTGATTAGATTGATCGGTGCTTTTGTAATCTAGAGCATGAACCAGTTCATGTGCTAAAACTCGGAGAGCTTGAGGATCTTCAGTGGAAGGATCAGTAACGACAATACTATCTAAGTCTTCACTGTAACAACCAGACATGGCACTAGTATTTTCTCTGATATTTTTAAGAGCAGAGTCTTTTGCCAGTACCCAGTCGGGGACTTGATCAAACGAGATAATCTGAATGCCTTCTTGATTAGCCCGATCAAGAAGTTGTTGTCTGTATTGATCTGGCTGATGAACACTACCTTCTGGTTGAGGAAAAGCTAATTCTAGATGAAATCTTTTTTTGTCTGATATTACCTTGGATAGCAAGGCCTGATTGTCTTCGATGGGAATACCGGTTAATTGTTCGGCTAGTCTACTTTTATAATCCTGTTTCTCTCTGAACTCTTTCAGTTCTGGGCCTTTAAGCGTCGAGAGGAGGGATGGAGTTTCTAAGTTAATTTCAGGTGTATCTTCCATGATGATTTTAATTATAAAATATGGATGGGAGTTTTTGTTTCATTTTTAAACCCCGATTGTGATTTTACACCTCAGTCGAGCACTAATTAAACAAACGACAAAGAATTTTTTTGTTTATATTAACTTTTTTCTCTTAGCCCTAACCAAAAACACACTAAGAACAACGATAACACCAGCCATAACCCCAAGTAACACTAGCACCTGAGTAGAAAACATCTTTTCCTCAACAGTAACATTAACATTAAAAACCTCAGTCTCGTCATCCCCCGTCAAAAAGATACTTTGTTCACCTTCATAGTTGTCATAGGCAATTAAAACCTGGTGTTCACCTTGCTCAACATCGGTAAAGTGAGCAATACCATCTTCGCCGGTATAGGCTTCTTTAGGGTCAGAGTGTAAGGTAACCTTAGCGCCACTGACAGGCTGTGAATCCTTGTCGACAACCAAAACATTAACCTCGTACCCCTTAACCTCTTGTTCTTCCTGCTGTTCTTCTTGTTCCTGCCCTTCTGAATCCTCGTCCTCTTCTGGTGACTGACCTTGTTCCTTGGTAATGGTGGAGTCAGTTAAATAAAGATTACTGAAATCAAGACTAATCTTCTTGGTAGTAACAGAAATCTCATTACTGTAAGGTCCTGTAGCACAACCATTGTCTGATCTAATACGGAAGTAATAGGTGGTGTTGGGAGAAAGTGATTTAACTTGATAGGTCATCTGGTGACGTTCGTTAATCTCCATATCCGAAACACCGAACTGGTAATTGCCACTGTCAAAACCATACTCGAGAACATAGTTACTAACAGGCTCTCCAGCTTCGGTGAAGTAAAGGGTAACACTGGTCGGACCATTAGCAATGGCACCGTATAGCCAACTGGCTTGGTTACCTGGAGACGGTTGATCGCAACCAGGGGCACTGGCATCAGAAAGGGAAGAACTGGTTGGATCACTAGAATCATCCGAGTCACCTGAGTCATCATCAGTGGTTTCTCCCACGTTGTATGCTCCTGAACCATAGGAACCATCACCATAGTTGGTATCAGCAAAAACGGAAAGGGGGGAGAGAAGAAAAACACTTAGGGTAAAAATGATAGTTAGGAAGGTTAAAAAGTGTTTTTTCATGGACCTATTGCAAGTTTGATGCTAGTTGTATTATTATACTATTATGTTTGGAATAGGGATTCAAGAACTGTTAATAATTTTGGTCATTTTGCTGGTGGTTTTCGGAGGCAAAAAGTTACCAGAATTAATGCGCGGAATTGGTGAAGGCATGAGAGAGTTCAAGAAAGCAGTTAATTCGGATGAAGAGACAGACAAAAAAACAAACAAGAAAGACAAGAAAAAGTCTTAATTCCTCAGAACTGACTTTCCTGGAACACTTAATCGAGTTTAAAAATCGGTTTTTTGTTTGGCTTCTTTTCTTAATTCTCTTTTCCGGTCTCGGCTACTTCCTCTACCCCGAGTTACTAGAGATATTAACTAAACCTCTAGGTCGACAACTCTATTACACCTCCCCTACCGGTGGTTTCGAGGCAGTCTTTAACGTCAGCCTGTTCTTTGGCCTGATCATCTCTTTACCAGTATTGCTTTACCAGATGATCAAGTTCCTCAAACCGAGTATAGAACGGGTAACTAATTTGAATATCTTTAAGATTGTCTGTTCCTCCTTTGTTTTGGCAATATTAGGAGTTGTTAGTTGCTACTACCTAATTCTGCCCCCTAGCCTGAGATTCCTAAGTCAGTTTGGCGGCAATCAACTGACCGCCTTGATCTCAACTAATGATTACTTCTCCTTTGTGATTAAGTACTTGTTAAGTTTTGCCATCATCTTCCAGATGCCACTGGTGTTATTGGTATGGAATACGATAGAGAGGTTGGATATAAGAAGGCTGGTGGTGAATTTCCGCTACATCCTGTTAGTGGCTTTTATCGTCTCAGCCGTATTAACCCCGACCCCAGACCTAATCAACCAGACAATCATGGCCACACCGATACTGTTTCTTTACCTGGTATCTGTCTTGTTGGTATGGATCAATCAAAAAATGCTTGTCAAAGGTTGAAAATATCTGCTAGCATGTATTAAGTATGCAAACTGCCTCAAACGTGTTTAACAAGAAGATGACTAGGGCTGAGTTTCTCAAGTATTTTGGCTTGATGATAGTGTCTGTGTTGGGGATATCGACGATGTTTAAGAACCTGACGGAGTTTAGTGGAGCTAGTAGAAAAAATAAATTATCAAGTAGTGAAAAGCGCACCTTTGGCGGGGGCGCCTATGGAGTATAACTATGGCTAGATTACCGACAGTCGGAGGAGATTCAGGATCTTGGGGAACAGTTCTTAACGAATTCCTCGGGGAAGAACATAACAGTGATGGTAGTCACGGACTATCTAGTGGTTTAGTGACAGATGTAGTATCAACAGAAACTACCTCTGGTTCTGCTTACACGATTCCGGCAGTGACAACGGCGGGAATTACCGACCTAACACTAACTGACGACTGTACCCTAACCTTTCCAACAGCAACAGCGGGGCACTCTTTTACTTTAATCTTGAGACAAGACGGAACTGGAAGTAGGGATGTAACTTGGCCCGCCGAGGTTAAGTGGGCCAATGGGGTGAGTCCAACATTGACAGCAACAGCAAGTGCAGTCGATATATTAGGTTTCTTTTGCTCGGATGGAACTAATTGGTTTGGATTCGTATCAGGACAGGACATGAGTTAAGACAAAGAAGATGAACTTAGGAAGAAAAAGATTTGGTAAATCCACAGTCACTCGTAACTATCGTTCACCTATAGAGGAGGTATCTAAAGCCATCTGGCTCCGGGCAAGCAAGGGATCAGGTGTCTACTATCAAGAAAGTAGTAAGACAACAGCGGCTGGTAATAGTGATCATGTCGGTGCCTGGGTTGATCAAAGTGGTAATGGTAATGATGGAGTCCAAGCAACCGATGGACAGAGACCGACGATGAACACCAATATTCTAAATGGTTTCCCCGCTTTGGGTTTTAATCGAGCCAATACAGAACACTTCGATACCAGTTTAGATTTGGAAATAACTACAGGAGATTTTTGGATGCTGGCAGTTTCCGATCCAGACGATGACGACAACGCTAAACGGATGTTTGGAAACTTAGCCAACAGTGGTAATTACCAAGGTTTCTATCTCGAGCATGATAGTCTCGAAAGGGTGGCTTTTTACATTCGACAATCAAGTGAGGATATTTTGTCTTTACTAGAACCACAGCAGTCAAGGGATTCATACAACATCTTCTACGTTGAACGAGACAGTGGGGTGGCACGGTTGTACCGTAATGGTTCCCCTGTTTTAGCAGACTCAAGCAGTCAAAATCTTTCTGGTCATGGGGATCTGGGAATCGGAATAGAAAGGACCGGTGGATCTGCGTCCTATGGTGGAAGAATGGCCGAGGTAATGGGTAATGCAGGAACAGTGTTGACAGATGATCAACGGAGAATCGTTCATAAACATCTCGGAGGACAACTCGGTATTACCACTCAGTTTGACATGCCTTTTTACATACCTGGACCAGACAGTGTCACTAAGGTGCTAGATTTTGATGGTAATAGTGGTGGTCATCCGGCAGTGGTAAAAGTAGGCAGTACCTACTACATGTTAACTTCTGGTTCAGATGGAGGAAGGATGTACACGAGTTCAAATGGAACAACCTGGTCTAGTCAGGGTGCAGTGGTGTTGAACGGAACTCAGTCGTGGGCAGAAGCTGTTATTTCTCCACATTTCACTTACATTGACGGCACTTACTACGCCATCTTCACTGGTCAAGACGCCAGCGGAAACAGGGCCATTGGTGTAGCCAGTAACAGCGGTGATCCAACTGACAGTGATGACTGGAGCTGGTATGCATCCAATCCGCTCATTAGCCATGATGTCTTTGGAGAGACAAAGATCATGGATCCTCAGTTAATGTATTTTGCTGATGGGTTTAATCCAGGTAATGGAGATGGTGAACATAAATTCTGGCTGTTGTTTTCAAAACACGCAGACGCTGACAAAGTCCAAGAGGTTTACCTCGCCTATGCCGACAGTATCGAAGGAACATGGACATTGGCGAACAGTGGTAATGCAGTGATAGATAGGAATCATTCTTCATTGGGACATTGGCCGGGAGCTCTGGCCAAAGTCGGTGATGAAATCTACTATCTTTACTCCAGCGGTCACCCAGGAGCTTCTCCCCAAACTGGTTGGTTGGCTTGGGCAAAGACAAGTGACTTAATCACCTGGACATACCCTCTTCTTGAACCGCTGACTTATGACGGTGGTTTGGTGGGATATGAAAGATTGATAGAGCCTTGTATGCTCGAAGTAGGTAATGAGATCTGGGTCTATGTAGCCGCAAGTACTGATGGAGTTGGATCATCAACTCGTGACGATGTCATCTTGATTAAGATGAAGAAAAATACAGACAGCGATATCACAATTCTATAGTAGAAATTAACCTACCTTCTTCAACTCCTCCTTGTACTCCTGCACCTTACTCGAGTACCAATCAAACCAGTCCAAGAATTCATCTCTTTGTCCCCGATCAACCTTAATTTCCTCTTTGGTTACTCCCCCAGTCTCCTTATCAAACCAGCGGTAGAAGAAACGGACCCGGTCAGGAACATTCTTTTCTAATCTGGGTAACTTGAGAATAAAGGCACTACCTCGGTGAGACAACCACCTCTTGTCTAAGATATATCTAAGAGCGAATTGTTGAGCAGTGAGATACATTAACTGGGCCTGTCTTTTCTTAATCTCAGTTTGGAGTTCTCCTTGGGTTTGAGGATGGCCAGTTTTGAAGTCAGAAACCTGGACTTGAAGGGTCTTCTTGGACTTCTCTGGTCGGGTAATCCGATCAAAACGACATCTAATTTGGAGTCGTTCTAGATTGAATATGGCCAAAGTCTCATTAAGGCTCTGATGGTCGGGGAGATAGTCCCAGTCATCTTCTGAGTGAGAAAAACATCTGTCAACGTAATACTGAGCTAGTTTGAAACCCATGTCTTTAAACTCTTCACTTTGAAGGATCTGGTATGTAAGAGATCGGTCACCAGGTTGAGGAATGCCGAGACTAGGAAACATAGTAAAGGAGCCAATTTTCTCCATTTCTTGCTGTTGACGGAGTTGGAGAAATCTCTGCCAAAAACTTTTGAGAATATTGGCTAACCAACCTGGTTTAGTATCCTCCCTAAAGAAATATTCTTCGGTGGATAGACCATAGAGATCAATGTCTTCCTGAGAAGCAGTTGGTAAACCACGGATGACATTGGAGCTAATATTACCCTGAATGATAAGATTAAAAAGAACATCGGCTCGGTGCATCTCTTGACCGATAATAGCGGCTTTCTCAAGATCAGGAGAGTATTCTGATGAGTGATAGGAATCAAGCTGACCTTCTTTGTAAAGAATATATGGCAACCAAGTCTCAATTTTAGAAATACTAGTAGCAACACGCGGTATTCTCTCTTTAGTGGGAAGATGGTCGAGAGTTTGGATAAACTGTGGCTGTTTGCTACGACCATTATCTACAAACTCCAAACCAGAGGACGGCTCAACATGGATAAACTGGGACTGACGGATTAATGGTTCCTCTCTTTCAATCATGCTATTCAATATATTGAACAAAATACTTTTATCACAAAACCCTAGAAAAAACCAAGAGAGGTTAATTTAATTTAATAGCCTGATCAACCAACAACTGACCAATCTTCGTTCTCCTCAACTGAGTAACGGTAGCACCAACACCAAGCCGTTGACCGAGGTCATGAACCAGAGAACGAATATATGTACCAGAAGAACAATCAACCTCTAGAGTAAACTGTTTCTTTTTCTGATCAAAATTAACTAGTTTAATTGAGTGAATAGTAATCTGTCTCCGAGGTAACTTTTTAACATCAACCTGCCCTTTCCTAGCCAGCTGATACATTTTCCGACCGCCGACTTTAACAGCTGAGTAAGCCGGAACTGTCTGAGTAATTTGGCCGGTAAATGCAGGCAGAGCTTTTTCCAGATCCTTCTGAGTAACCTTGCCTACCTCTTCCTTACCAGCTTCCTTAACCACCTGACCATCGGTGTCGTAGGAATCAGTAACAAGTCCCAACTGACCGGTAACCAAATATTGTTTGTCTTGTTTAAGAAACTTGGACTGCTGTTTAGTGAACTGGCGACTGATGAGGATGATGAGCAGGCCAGTAGCCAAAGGGTCAAGAGTACCGGCATGACCAACCCGTTTAACACCAGTGGCTTGCCTAACCAGATTAACAATATGATGACTAGTCAAACCAGAAGGCTTGTCGATGAGGACAACACCGGCAGAGGGAAGGGGCGGTAGTTTAAGAGATGATTTGGTTGATTTCATTAAGAACGGTTTGTTTTTGTTTACTAGGAATGATCTCATCCAGTTTGTCAGGTTGTTGAAGTTTCTTGGCCAGCATCTGGAGAGTAACAATGTTCTGTTCTAGGAGAAGTTTCTGTTGTTCCTTGTCGAGACTAATCAGGGAAGTAACTGGATGGAGACGAGCATTAATGATCAGTTGACGAAGGTTTTCCTGAGCGGGATAGCCCCAGGTGGTAATCTTCAAGTTACGGCAGTTAGCATACTTAATACCATCACGACTAACCTTGGTATTGGTAATGAGCCAGGACTGAAGAATCTCGTCCTTGTCCCCTTGATATTTCTCAGCGATATCAAGGAAACGGGCATGAGTATATAGAGCGACTTGGACATCAGCTTTGTAACCGGGTTGGTTGTGGAACTTACACTCAACAAAGTAGTGACGGTTGTCTTTAGTGAGATCAATATCAACTTCATGATTAATACAGTGACCCGGGTAGTTCTGACTAACCTTGGCTTGATAACCGAGAGAACGGAAGATCTCAGCGACAAAAGTCTCGAAAGGATAGCCGGTAGGACCTAGCTGGAAGAGAGCCCGACGGAGAGAGTAGTTAGAGTAATGAAGAGGGGAGGAGTTTTTTTGGAGATACTGGCTGATGAGCTGACTGACCTCTTGAGTGGTGGCCCGATCTTTAGTGTGTTCTTTAACATGACGGAGAGCAGAGAGGGCAGTATCGTAAGGGACACCAACACGCTCGAGGGACTTAATGACTTTTTTTTCACTGAAAGGCTCGGATTTACCAGAAGCTTTGATGACTTGCATACAACCTCATTGTAGCTCAAACAAGGTAAAATGGGAGGGATGATCGAAGTAGCGGGAATAAAACTGTATGCCTATGGCCTGATGATTGGTTTAGGGATTTGGGCAGCAGCTGAAGCCAGTTGGCGAGTAGCTAAAAGAAGGAAGATCAAGGAGAAAACATTTAACCAGTTATTAATCTGGACAGTGATCGGCGGTATCATCGGGGCGAGACTGTATCACGTAATCGATTTCTGGAGTTATTACCAAGACAATCTGCAATTAATTTGGCAGTTATGGCAAGGAGGACTGGGAATCTGGGGAGCAGTGACTGGTGGCGGAGCGACGATATTGATATTCCAGAGGATCAAAGGAGAAAAGGAAAAAACTAAACTAAAAGACTGGTGGGATATATCAGCGGTGGGAGTACCATTGGGACAAGCGATTGGCCGGTGGGGTAACTTCTTTAATGAAGAACTCTATGGCAAGGTAACAGACTTACCCTGGGGCTGGCAGGTAACAACCACCGGAGAGAAACACCATCCCCTGTTCTTGTACGAGTCATTATTAAACCTAATCCTGTTCTTACTCCTGTGGAAACAAAGTAAGAAAAAAACTAAACCAGGGGAAATCTCAGGCATGTACTTGATGGGCTACGGATTAATTAGATTTGGACTGGAGTGGTTGAGACCAGAGACGGTGAGATGGCAGATTGGAGGAATACCAGTGGCGGTGATAGCGGCTGTTATTTCTTTTTCTTTTGGTCTGGCCTTTTATCTAAGGAGCCGAAAACAATCTTAATCAAAGAATCAACATCGGAGACGAAGTGGAATTGGAGATCTTGTTTAACCTTCTTGGGAATATCACGAAGATTTTTCTGATTGTCTTTGGGAAGAATAACTTGCTTAATACCAGCTCGGTGAGCGGCGATAACTTTTTCTTTAACACCACCAATTTCCAGAGCTCGGCCAGTAAGAGTAACCTCACCAGTCATAGCCAAGTCTTTCTTGACCGGCACCTGACAAAAAGCGGAGATAAGAGCGGTGGTAATGGCCAGACCAGCAGAAGGACCATCTTTAGGGACAGCCCCTTCAGGAACATGGATGTGGACATCAGTAGAAGAAAGTTTCTTTTTGTCGATACCTAACTTGTGAGAGTGAGAACGAACAAAAGAATGGGCGGCCTGAGCTGATTCCTTCATGACATCACCGAGTTGACCAGTAAGCTGGATCTTGCCCTTGCCGGGCATGAGAGCAACCTCGATGAAGAGAATATCACCACCAGCTTGGGTATATGCTAGACCGGTGACAATACCAACCTGATCATCCTTGACAGCCAAAGTAGGCGAGAACATTTCCGGACCAAGAAAGTCGTTAATCTTTTTCTTGGTTAAGTCAATGGGAGAGAATTTCTTAGCAGCTACTTTTTGACGAGCGACCTTACGGAGAAGGGAGGAGATCTGTCTCTCTAAGTTACGGACACCGGCTTCACGGGTGTAGTAGTTAATGAGATAACGGAGAGAAGGAGCATATAGCTTGGCATCTTTAGCAGCCAGGCCATGGTTTACAACCTGTTTAGGAATGAGATATTTCTTAGCAATATGGTACTTCTCGTCTTCGGTATAGCCAGTGAAACGAATGATCTCAAGACGATCTTTAAGAGCAGGAGGAATGGTATCGAGAACATTAGCAGTAGTGATGAAAAGAACTTGAGAAAGATCAAAGGGCATGTCTAAGTAGTGATCACGGAAAGTAGCATTCTGCTCCGGATCAAGAACCTCAAGAAGAGCAGAGGTAGGATCGCCACGGAAGTCTTTACCAATCTTGTCAACCTCATCGAGCATGAAAACAGGATTCTTGGTACCAGCCTCTTTAATTGACTGAATGATACGACCGGGCATAGCACCAACATAGGTACGACGATGGCCGCGAATCTCGGCTTCGTCACGGACACCACCAAGAGCCATTTTGACAAACTGACGTCCAAGAGCATCAGCGATGGACTTACCAACAGAAGTTTTACCGACACCGGGAGGGCCAACAAAACAGAGAATGGTGGGTAGAGAAGAAGGATCTTTTTTACTAGCCTTCTTGGTCTTTTTCTTAGACTTGAGCTTAAGAACAGCAATGTACTCAAGAATTCTTTCCTTAACTTTTTCTAAACCATAGTGATCACGATCAAGAATTTTCTCGGCCTGTTTAAGAGTAAAGTCGCCATTAGAGATATCATGCCAAGGCAATTCACAGACGGTCTCGATCCAGGTGCGGATATAGCCGGACTCGGGAGAATGAATGGACATCTTAGCCAGACGGTTGAGTTCTTTAAGGGTTTTTTGATTAACCTCGTCGGGTAAATTACTTTTCTTGATAAGACGGCGGAGTTCGGAAATATCATCATCATCCCCTTCTCCTAACTCACTCTGAATGGTACGAAGACGTTCACGGAGAACAGTCTCACGCATACTTTTGTCGAATTTCTTCTGAGTCTTGGAAGCAATTTTCTGTTCCAGTTGAAGAACCTTGATCTCATCAGAGAGATGGGTAATGATACTCATCAGCCTCTTCTCGAGGTTGTCTTCCTCGATGAGGGCTTGTTTCTGACGATTCTTGATATTAAGAATGGAGGCGATGTGATATGAGATCTCGATGGGACTGGAAAGACCGATGATGTTGACGAAAGCGTTGGGATCGACATTAAGTTTACCGAGATTAACGGCTTTCTTGACTAGGTTGATGGCATGACTGACAAGGGCAGAAAGTTCCTTACTGTCGACGTAGTGATCGGGAATATCAGAAACGGAAGCGGTATAGCCATCGGTTTTCTTGGTAACTTTGTGAATGTTGACCCGGTTGAGACCACGAACAAGAGCGTGAAGTTCGTCATTAACAGGTAAGATCTTAACGATCTGACACATAGTACCAACAGTGTAGAGATCAGCAGCGGAAGGACTGTTGACTCGATTCCTTTTTTGGGAGACAAAACAAACTTGATCTTTTTTCTCTAGAGCGGAACGGATAGTGGAGATGGAGTGGGTACGACCAAAAGCGAGGATGACCTCGGTACGGGGGAAGATAACACCCTGACGCAAAGTGATCAAAGGAACAGTTTTGCGTGAGGCGGATGAAGATGAACTCGAACCTAACATAGGGAGTATTTTAGCAGATACTCAATTCGTTTGCTAACGAAGAAAGAAACGTTGAGCCAGTAAGAGAGTGGCGATGACAACGAGGATGAGAACGATGAGAAAGAAGGGAAAAGAAAACTTCTGTTTAGACATGTTAAGGAGTAACAGTTAATTGATACTCGTCAGTCCAGTAGTGAGAGCCATTAATACGGGTATAGGCACGGAAGTAGAGAGTAACCGGTAGGTAATCAACCACCGGCAGAAGCCGAGCAGAGAAGGAATCAGGTAAGACAAACTCGCCTTGGGTATAGTCAGTGAGATGATTGGCATAACCAACGGCTCGGGGCGAGTCCTTAGCAGTCAGAGCCGAAGGGGAAGACTCGGCAGCATAGTAGATGGTAGTAAAGGGAGTGGTCAAATCAGCGGGAGCAGAGATGGACCAGTCAATGTTAGCAGGCTGGGAAAGAGAAATGGTGTCAGGGTGTGAGTCGAGAGAAATACTAACCTGGCCTGGTTGGTAATCAGCTAGACCCTGCTGAGCCTGACGGTAGTTATAGTAAACAAAACCAGCCAAGATGCTAGAGAGAAGTAAAAAAACAGAGAGACCAATGAGAATTCTTTTAATCATGACGGGTATCTAAGTTAATAGTAACAGGTCCATCAAGTTGCAGGTCTAAATGCATGTGTTGACCAAAAAAACCGAGCTCAACTTTAAGACCGTAACCGCGAAGAGCATCAGCTAAAGCCAAGTAGAGTGACTCAGCTAATTGAGGATCAGCAGCAGCCATGAAACTGGGCCGGTGACCTTTGGAAGTATTAGCCATGAGAGTAAACTGGGAGATCAACAAGATCTCTCCTTTAGTCTGTTGAATATCAAGATTCATCTTACCATCATCATCGGAAAAGACCCGTAGATGGGTAATTTTACGAGCTAATTGGTCAACATCTTCCTGGGTATCTTGGTGACCAACGCCAACTAAAACACAGAAGCCTTGGCCAACAGAGTGAGTGTCTTGTTGATATGAAACTGAACCTTGGGAGATGCGTTGAAGTAAAGCAATCATACTAGGAGTGATTTAACCATATATTCTCCCTGAAGGTGGTAACCGAGACGGCGGTAATATGGACGGGTGCCAATGGCGGAGATGACGGCCAGATTAGGGTATCCCTGACGACGGGCAATCTTTTCGGCTTCGGTCATAAGTTGACGACCAAGACCTTGGTGCTGAGCTTGTCCCTTTTTCTTTTGAGAGAGAGCGAGAGACTGACCGTAGGTATGGACTTCACGGATGAGGGCAGCGTCTTTTAACTCGGGAAAGAGTGGGTTGCTCTGCTCGGGTAAGCGGAGACGGAGAATGGAGTAGAGATATTGATCGGTTTCCCAGGTGAGGAAGATCTCCTCTCCCCCAAGAGTAGAATAGGAACGACGAATGATATCTGGAACAGCTTGTTCCTGACGATTTCTAATTTCACGACAGCGGATACACTGGCAGGAATGCCCTTCGTCTTTGAGTTCTTTTTGAATAACCTGACGGAGATTAGACTTGTCGGTACCAGAGGAAACCCACTGTTTAGAGATATCACGGACGAGGCGGTCAATACGAGTCCAGGGAGGAGTGATTTTCTTGACGTCTTTGAGAACAGACTTAAGATCAGTTTCAGAGTAGGTCTGGTACTTCCCTTGCTGCCAGAGACGATGGAGACCAGTACCGGGAATGACCTGGGTAGGGTAGATTTTGAGATAGTCGGGAATGAAACGAGAGTCTTGATACATGATCTTAGCCATAGCAACGTCCTTGTCGGGGGTAGAACCAGGTAAGTTAGGCATGAAGTGATAGCAGATCTTGAAACCGGCGTCACGAAGGAGACGAGTAGCTTGAGCAACTTCTTTGAGACCGTGACCACGATTAGCTTGTTGAAGAATATGTTCATCAAAAGCCTGGACACCAAGCTGGATCTTGGTAACACCAAGAGAGCGCATGAGAATGATCTCATCGGGCGTAATCAAGTCGGGTCGGGTCTCGACACTGATGGCAACAACCCGGTGATCAGCGGTCTCGTTTTTCTTTTGAGCCTGTTGAAGAGTGCTGCTAGTAGAGCCATTAAGAGTGTCGAACATGTCTTTGAAGAAAGAGATTTTGTAGTCTTGGGGATAGGCAGAGAAGGAACCACCGATGACGATCAACTCAATCTTGGCAGTGGGATGACCAGTTTTGGTGAGCTGACGGAGACGTGAGTCGATTTGTTTAGCCGGATCAAAGTCATTCATCTTAGCTCGCTGGGCGGCCGGTTCATCGGACAGATAGCTTTTAGGCATACCTTCTTCTTGAGGGCAGTAGAGGCAGTGGCCCGGACAGGGATACGGCTTAGTCATAACGGCCATAGGGGAGACACCAGAGAGTGAACGGCCACGACGGGTATGAAAAAGACGACGGAGTCGGGGAGTGGGAGAGAGTTTTTTCTCTTGAACAAGTTGCTTGTAGGCAGCGAGTAACTCGGAGTGTTTAGGTAAGCGACCAAGCTCTTTAGCCCAGATACGTTTGTATTTACCCAGATTATCCGCAGTAATTTTAGTAGAATGACGTAAAAGTAAATCAGTTAATTTCATGGTGAAAAGAAGCAAAAATGACTACCAGTCTGTGGCTAAGTATTTTAGCAAGAGAGAGCGACCTCTGTGGCCGGAGATGAAAAAGTACCTGAAAGAAGTGAAAGAAAATGACCAAGTATTAGATGTTGGTTGTGGTGAGGGCAGATTAATTCAGGGGTTAAAAGCCAAGGACTACACCGGCATCGACTTGTCCCCTGCCCTACTAGAGATAGCGAGAAAAAGATATCCAAAAAGAAGATTTTTAGAAAGAGATATATCGACAAAAAAAGGTTGGAAAAACTTAAAAAAATACGACAAGATCTTCTGCGTAGCGGTAATCCATCACTTAACTAAAGAAGAAGAACAATTGAGAGTAATGAGGGAGATGCGAAAACATCTAAAAAAGGATGGCCAGATGTACCTATCAGTATGGAATTTAAGACAAAGAAAATTCCTAAAAGAACACCTGAAAAGCTTACCAATCAAAAGCCAAACAAAGAACTGGGGAGCAGTAGAGATACCCTTTAGGCAAACAAAAGAAAAAAGATTGTATACGTGTATATCGGAGAGAAAACTAAAACAACTGGCTAACAAGGCTGGTTGGAAGAATTTGAGGCTAGAAAGAACAAAAAACAACCTGTGGATTAAGGGGAATATTTGACTTTTATAGGATAGATTGATATATTAATCCTACCTAACAAGTACCTTAAAATCGTCGTCGGAATTAGAGGACTTATTTCACACAAAGAAAAGGAGGGGAAAATGAATCAAGAGGAATTTTTAACCAAAGAAGAGGATAAGGAAGTAAAAAGAACGATATTATTTATTTCCATTTTGGGAATAATCGTTCTGTTGGGTGCACCGATAACAAAGTTTTTCTTTTTCTAAACGACGACGATTGATTTAAAAAGCCCCCGGGGTTAATCCTAATTTAGGATTTCAACCATTTTTACCGGGGGCAGCTTTTTTCAGCTGACGTTGCATGGAGAGAGGTAAACGACGAGTAGCTTCACGGAAAGTGAGACCAGACATACGTGGACCATACTGCTGAACAAAATCAAAAACTATATCCGGTTCCTTTTTAGAGATTTCGCGCAAAACCCAACCAATGGCCTTGCGGATAAAGAAGCGTTCATCTTTGTCCCAATTATCCCCTTCATCAAACATGGGAATAGCTAGACGAAAGAAAAGATCTTTGTCCCCGGCTTTCCTTCTGAACTGAGGTAGCTGGCAGAGTAGAGCCGAACGACGAACCCAAAAATTTTTAGACTTGGCCCAGACAGGTAAACGCTTGAGAGTACGAGGGTCGTTGTCAATCAGCTGACCAAGAAGATGAGCAGAGATATCATCGAGATGATCCCAGTTGTTAACTTCCTGAACCATTTTTCCCAAGAAAGGTAAGTGACGGTATTCCAATTTCTTAGAGTAACGATCAAGTAATCTGACAGCCAAGTTTTTCTTCTCATGATACGGCGAGTGCCAAAGAGCGTCAGCCATTTTAATAACTTGGTCGATATCTAAGTCAGGATGATCTTTCAGCCATCGAGAGAGAACTTCCCTTTGTTCGGCAGCAGTAAGACCGAAAAATTTGTAAGGACTTTTAAGATATTTTTTGGCTCCTTTAGCTCGTTGAGGATCAGCTTTTTTGGCTAGTTCCCGACGAAAAAATTGAAGTTCTTGCTTGAGATTCATTTAAAGTATTTCTTGTTTTTTAACTTATCAGGTAACAAATCAGTATCACCATACTGCCGGTACCCCTGGCCATAGCCAATATCTTTCATTAACTTAGTCGGAGCATTACGAAGCTTGAGAGGAATGGGCAGATTACCATACTTCTTAATATCTCCTTGGGCAGCCCGGAGGGCATCATAAGCCGAACGGTCCTTTTTAGCGTTGGCGAGATAGGCAACACCATGAGCGAGATTAATGGCACACTCGGGATAGCCAATTTGCTGACAGGCCTGAAAAACCTCGTTAGCCACAACCAGGGCGGTCGGTTGAGCCAAACCAATATCCTCGGAGGCAAAGATGACCATACGTCGGGCAATGAAGAGAGGGTCTTCACCAGCCTCAACCATACGAGCGAGATAGTAGATGGCGGCATCAGCATGACTAGCCCGCATTGATTTAATGAAAGCAGAGATGGTGTTGTAATGCTCCTCCCCTTTCTTGTCGAAACGGAGGTGTTGGGACTGGAGAGCATCCTTAAGAGCAGAGACGGTTAACTTTTGGTAAAGACGGTAAGTAGACTCGATGATGGAGATGACTTGACGAGCATCACCATTAGCAAAAGAGATAAGCCAGTCTCGAGCAGACTGAGACAATTTAATCTTGCCTAACTGAGAGACGGCCCGATCGATGATAGAAGAAATGTCATCTTCAGATAATTCCTTGAGAATGAAAACTCGACAACGAGACAAAAGAGGTGAGATGACTTCAAAACTAGGATTCTCGGTAGTAGCACCAATGAGGGTAAGAATACCTTTTTCAACAGAAGGTAAGAGGAAGTCTTGCTGGGCTTTGTTAAAACGGTGGATCTCGTCCAGGAAGAGAATGGTGGGCTGAGAAGCAAACTTGGCCTGTTCGATAACTTTCTTAACGTCAGCCTTACCGGCAGAAACAGCGGAAAGTTCAATAAAGTCGGCTTTGAGACTCTGGGCGTAGAGACGAGCCAAGGTGGTTTTACCGACTCCGGGCGGACCCCAGAAAATAATGGAGAATAGCAAGCCTTTGTCCATAGCGAGACGTAAAGGTTTACCAGTACCAACCAAATGAGACTGACCAACAAAGTCAGCTAGTTTATCAGGGCGAATTTGAGAAGCAAGTGGTTCTGAGTTCATCTTTTCGGTATTTTTTAGGGTATATGACTAATATACAAGGGAAAACAAAAAAGAGTCAAGAAGAAGAATTTGTACCCTAGTTGAGGTAAAATACAAGCACATTGTCAGGTCGTCTAATGGTAGGACAGTGGGTTCTGACCCCACCAATCTAGGTTCGAGTCCTAGCCTGACAACAATCTTGATCAGAGACATTTCCATTCCTTATTGGGAACCTCCATAAAAAATTCTGTCTAAAGTATTTGTTTTAGAATTATGGTAAATCCGAAGACTGGTAAAAATCCTCCGTGTTGCCTCTATAAATCCATTTTATAATGATATTTATCCTGTTCTTTTTTAACTTTCTTAAAACCATTTTTCTCATAAAAATGATGTGCCCTTTTCATTAGTAAATGAGTATTTAAAATCACTTCTTTGTAGCCCTGTTTTTTCGCAAAAGCAATTGCATGGTCAAGTAGTGTTTGACCCACATCCTTACCGTGGTAATTACTAAGAACAAACATTCTGTTTAGTTTTGCCGTATCTCCGCCCATATCTCTAATGGCGACCGTACCAATAACCTTTTTTCCAAGAAATATCAAAGATCTGTGTTTTAGTTTTAGGTTTGGTCATTTTTTTAAAGGATAGAGCTTATCAATCTGACTATACTCTAATTCAAAACCATAAATATCGGCGAACTTTCTGGCAAACTCCTGTTGATTGGGTGAATTTTGTTTTAGGTAGTTAAATAGTTTGAATAGTTTATCTTTACCAAATTTTTCAACAAGAATTTGAACAAAGTAACCAGCCTCGATATAGACTTCTTTACCAGATGACTGATAAAAACGGAGGAAAGATGTCAATTTCTCTGGAATAGTTTTTCTGTCTGGTAACTGATCAGAGAGATAGATGGCTAAGCCTTCATTAAGCCAGACTGGGTAGTTTTTTCTAGTCTTGACGTGATAGAAGAAATGAACAAGTTCGTGTTTAATGAGACGACGATATTTTTCCGGAGAGTAATTAGTGTGACTACTTTCAACACCAATTTTGTCTAAATCGAGAACAACAATATCGTTACCCTTAGTAAAACCAATAACCCAGTCACTTGTTTGACAACCATGTAAAACATTAAGACTATGACGATCATGAACAACAATTAGCCCTGGTTTGTTTCTGTTCCAGTTAATATTAAAAAATTGACAAAGTTGCTGATGATCTTGATCTAAGTGTTTTTTAAGAAGACCTGATTTAACTCGAGCCATTTTAACTCCTTTATTTTTGTACCAGGAATCAAGTCTTTGTTGATAGTTTTTATGTTCTTTCTCTAATTGATGTCTAATTTCCTCCCAGTCATCAACTTCGGCTCTAGCTAGATAATCTGGACCAACTTTTCCGTTTGATTTGGTCAGATCAAATTCCTGCCAAATTTTTTTCTCAGGGATATATACCTTGATCCAAGTATGGTCGACTGACCTATCTGTTTCTCCATGAATTTTTTTAACCCGATAACCAAGGTGGCGAAGCATGGTAGTACTGACATTGGTGAAGGAACCACAACTTCTAATTTTTTGGTTGTAGGCTTCTTGAGCAGGAGTAAAACGAGATTCCAAAAGGCTATCAGCATTCCGACCAGCTGATTTAATATGGTCTGTATACATTTGACCAATGGATAGAACTAAATCTTTGGTGGAAACAGACTTCTCTTTTAACTCCTCAGCGATTTCTTCTAGTTTTTTTATTTGTTTGATAACCAAGCTTGATCTATTTTACTCAAAATCGGGGAAAATTGTAAGAGAATGAGGTCCTATATCATTGATTTTCTGAGGGGGTTATGTATAATATAGGATATCTGAACATTGAAATCGGGGTTGGATAAACCAAAAGGAGAGGAATATGATCGATTTAATGGCTTTAGGACTGCTCGGCATGACAGGTTTCGTTTTTTGGCTTTCAGTCACTCTTACTGGTTTTTGTTTACTTTTTCAGATCTTCTATTTCTTTAGCCTTGAGGATAACGAAGGAGAGGTTAAAAATAAGGAAAAAACCAAGGTGATAGTGTGGGGGATGATAATCTTTATCCTTGGACCCTATACTCTCTTTGCTCTTTTTGTCATATATCACTCAATCGTTGTGAGTAAGAAGGTCGTCAACTATTTCGATGACATTCCTGAAGTATTCAAGCAAATGATGGAGGACCTGAGAAAAAATTTACGAAACCCCGATTAGTTCGACCTGGGCAAGGAGTGCACAAAAGCATTTCTTGCTCTTTTTTTTTACTTTCTAACAGAAATGGTGGGTATAAAAAAAGCCGTTGTTTAAAGATGGGTTGCCCCACAACGGCTTTTACGAACTTTTAGAATTTGACCTTCCCGTCATGCTTCCTCTACCTGAGGCTGTTGAGAAGATTCCAGTCTTTTTATCTCTTTGTTGGCATTACTACCCATGATTAATAGGGTTGTGGTGACGGCGATATTGCCAATGAGGTCCATCACCAGAAGATTTGTTGAGTATCTTGCGTACATTATTTTGACAGCCTCTTGGCCATGCATCTGTGCATAGCTGCTGAGATTTGCCCCCATCCAAGCCCCTATTAGAAGCGCTCCCCCGTTGATGAGGAGCACCGGGAGCACTGCCTTGAACCATCCCCACTTGGCACGTTGGCGACGGATGGCTACGATGATAGTAAGGACTATATTAACAATTAGCCAAATCATATTTTTATCTCCTTTTGTTTGAATTAAAAATCGGATACGGCAAGTCTTTTTCTTTACTGGAGTCAATTCTAAAAGAACATCTATATTTTACTAAATAATATAGGGTTTAACAAATCGGGAAAAAATAAAGGTGGAGTACTAGGCTATGTCTTACCATAAATATTCTATATTTAGTTACTTTTTGTCTGAGTCCCGAAAGACATGAAAGAGGGTTTACAGAAACCCACAACTACGATTGGGAAGGGATTGCTCGGAGAGATGACGACTACTTCCCAACAACACGAAGAGAGGACGGCCCACCGAAGACTGCTGCTGAAAAGTTTAGAGAATCACTACCTCGAGAATTTCAATTAGTAAGTATTTTGCTTGAGAATGAGGAAAATTTCTCCAGTGAGTTAAGGTCTTTCCTCGAAGAGGAGGCTGGTGAACCAGAGAAGATTTTATCCATTTTTGAAGAAGCAGAGAAAAAAGAAAGAGCTGGAAATCTTCCGATTGTTTTCCTTTCAGACTACAGTCAATCTGATTTTAACGGAGCAAAAAATCAATTGGGTTTGGCCAAGTTGGCTAGTCCAGAGGATGAGGAGAAAAAGGGCGTATTCTCACCAGATGATTTGCCTGATTTAGAACCCGGCGAGATAGAGGTATTAGAAAAACTCCCCAGAGGAATGTTTCCTTTGGTAGATAGGGAAGTACTGGAAGTTGCTATGAAGTTTATAGTAAACAAAACTAGGTTTAAAAAAGGAAAATGGGGGTCCTACAGCTTGGAAATGACCACGCCAGCCGGGATATTAGAAGGGCGATTGGATCAGATATTTGAAAGGGCGAAGAGTCAGAGTGAAAGAATTTTTAAAGTACCAGCTGCCCGAAATGAAGATCCTTTCATCCAACATCATTATGATGCGGATATAGCTAAAGAAGTGATAAAGGAGGAGTTTTCAAGGCTAAAAAGAGAAAATAGAAAAGTTCTGAAGAAATATGGACTAAATGAACAGTTTAATGCAGGATATAAGGAGCAAATGGAAATAGACTGGAGTGAGCAGGGCTGGAGATCCTCAGCCGGAAGGTGGCGTTGGCATGAACACAGCTAATCTTGATTTGATAAGGGTCATCTAATTTCGTTTTTACATCCGAGGAGAGATTGAGTAAAATCAAGATCAAGTTAATTCTAAATATGGCCAAGAAAAATTTAGATTTCAAAAACTACGAAAAAAAGTGGGAAGACCGCTGGGAAAAAGAGGGAATATATAAAACGCCGAAAAAAGTAACTAAGAAAGATAAGTACTACATTCTTCCTCAACTCCCCTACCCATCCGGTTCCGGACTACACGTCGGTCATGCCGAGGTTTACACCGCTTGTGACATCTACGCCCGCTTTAAAAGAATGAAGGGCGAAAAAGTTTTCCAGGCAATTGGCTGGGATGCCTTTGGCTTACCAGCAGAGAACTACGCTATCAAAAATAATATTCACCCGAGAATAACTACCGACAAAGCGATTGAGAATTTTAAGTATCAGATAAAGAGGATGGGGGTATCAATCGACTGGGAGAAAACAGTTGGCTCTCACGAACCAAGCTACTACAAATGGACTCAGTGGTTTTTCTTGTTAATGCTAGAGAGAGGGTTGGCGTATAGGAAAGAACAGAGAGTGAACTGGTGTGAGTCATGTAAGACAGTACTAGCTAACGAGCAAGTAATTGATGGTAAGTGTGAGCGATGTGACACAGTAGTGGAACAGAAAAAGATGAAGCAATGGTTCCTAAAAATCACTGACTATGCTGACAGATTGATCGATGATCTGGACAAAGTTGATTGGCCGGAAGAAAGTGTCAAACGACAGAGAGAGTGGATTGGTCGGAGCAAAGGAGCGATGCTAGATTTTGAAGTCGAGGGTAGTAAGAAAAAACTAAAAGTGTTCACCACCAGACCGGACACGATCTACGGAGCCACTTTCATGGTAATCGCCCCTGAACATGAACTGATTGAGGAGATGAAAGAGAAGATGGGTAACTATGACGAGATTGCCAAGTACGTTAAAGAAGCAAGTCTAAAAACAGAGCTAGAGAGACAACAGCAAGAGAAAGATAAGACTGGGGTGGAGATTAAAGGAGTGAAAGTAATCAACCCAGTCAACGGTGAAAAGATACCGGTATTTGTGGCCGATTACGTGTTAATCACCTACGGTACTGGTTCGATCATGGCCGTACCAGCCCATGACGAAAGAGACTTTGAATTTGCTAAAAAACACCAGCTACCAGTAAAGAAAGTAATTGATGGTAAAGAAAAAGATGGAGTGAGTGCCGGCGAAGGCAAGTTAATTAATTCAGAACTGTTTGCCGGTTTAAGCTATCCCAAAGACGAGGAAAAGATAATTAAGATCTTGGAAGATAAAGGAGTAGCTGAAGGAAAGGTGATGTATAAGCTGCGGGATTGGTCGGTATCAAGACAAAGATTCTGGGGAGCACCAATCCCAGTAGTCTATGATCCTGAAGGTGAACCACACCCAGCCAAAATGGAAGACTTGCCAATCAAGTTGCCTGATGATGTTGACTTCCACCCAACCGGTAAGTCACCAATCGCCAACTCAAAGGAATTCCAAAGAGGAGTCGGGGAGAAGTATGGTCAAGGTTGGCGAAGAGAGACCGACACCTTAGACACCTTTATGTGTTCCAGTTGGTACTACTACCGTTACTTAGACCCAAAAAATGATCAAGCTTTTGCCAGTAAGGAGATGTTAGAGACCTGGATGCCGGTTGACTTCTACCTAGGCGGACCGGAACACGTGACCGGTCACCTACTCTACTCCCGTTTCTTCACCAAGGTGTTGCACGACGCCGGTTATGTTAGTTTTGACGAACCATTTTTGAAACACCGACACCAAGGATTAATTCTGGGAGAGGACCAGAAGAAGATGAGCAAAAGATGGAACAACGTGGTCAACCCAACCGAGGTAATGGATAGACACGGAGGAGATACGCTGCGGTTGTATGAGATGTTCATGGGACCACTGGAGCAGACCAAGGCCTGGAACACTAATGATGAGAAAGGTATCTTCCGATTCATTAATCGGATATGGAAACTAGAAGAAAAAGTAACCGAAGACTGCCAATCAGAAGAGCAAGAGAAATGGATAAATAGGACGATTAAAAAAGTAGAGAGAGATATTGACCAACTCGGTTTTAACACCGCCATTGCCTTCTTAATGGAGATGGTCAACTTCCTAAAAAAAGAAGAGAAGATAAACAGAGAAGTGTGGGAGAAGTTCTTACTACTACTAGCACCATTCGCTCCATTCATGGCTGAAGAGATGTGGGAGAAGATGGGTAATGAGTTCTCAATTCATCTGCAACCCTGGCCAGAGGTAGAAGAAAAATACCTGAAAAAAGAAGTAGTTAATTTAGTCATTCAAGTTAATGGCAAGACCAGAGGAATGATCCAAGTAAAACCAGGACTAGAAGAAAAAGAAGCGATTAAGTTAAGCCAAGAAGACGAAAAAGCAGGTAAGTACCTGAAAGATGGTCACAAGAAAATCATCTACATTCCCAACAAAATCATCAACTTCGTTGTCTAAGGACAGCGAGCAGATTTAACGTAACCAGCGGATCGGGCTTCAACTTCGGTACAGAACCATTGTTCACCCCGATCTTTCTCGACGATAGTAGTGTCATAGTGAACACAATCAGGGAGGTGATAGATCTTGTTAGTCGAATCACTAGGATCAATATTACCTTTAATAGCACAGTCCGGATCAGGCGGATCAGACTGGTAACACTCAGGCCGGTAAAGACCAAGTTGAGATTCTTTAGCCTGATCACCGACAGCTTTAAGTTGATCGGCGACTGAAGTAGTGTCGTGATGGAAACGCCCCCAACCAGCTTCAAGGACCAACTGGTTAATTAACTGACCATCGAGATATACCAAAGCCAAGGCCCGACCCCGCTGATCAAGAATTTTTTCTTTAATGACAATCCGTTCCCCCTTAACCAGATCTTCAAGAAACTGCTGTGACTCGGGACCAGCACAGTACTCCAGTTCAGGAGCATCAACGTGACGAAGGCGAAGACGAACATCTTGCTCCAGCAAAAGAGTGTCACCATCAAGAACTTCAAGGACCTGGATGGAGTAATCACTTTTGTCTAGAGAAAGGAAATACAGGTTAACTAAAAGGGAAGGAATGAGAAGGAGGAAGGGCCATTTTTGCTTGAATAACGGCCAATTAATGTTAAATTTCATCAGCTAAGATAATTGTACCGAGAAAGGCAAATAAAGATAAACTTTAATCAATTAAATGATGTGATAGACTGATGGTTATGAAAGAAGACCTTCGAGCTCAGGAAGCAGGCTTAGTAAGAGATTTGATATTAGTTAACGAAGGAATAATCCAGATTTTTTTAGATCAAGGTACCGTGACAAACGAACAGATAGACGAAGCAATTAATGACGACGGTTTGAGGACCCTTTACCAGAGATATCTGGAGATATATGAAACAGAAGGAAAGTGGCCGGAGGTGGAAGAAGAATTTAAAGATTACCCGGAGAGAATATTTGCTTGGTGGAGATGGTTGGGAGAGGAGTGTGAAAGGAGATCAGGACTAAGACTCATTTCTCCTGAGAAGATGGCTCAAGCTCCTGAACAGCCCGAGAAAGGACGGTTTGGCCGGTAGAGAGGAGATCGATAAAAACCTCTTTAGTAGAAAGATTAATTTCTCCCTCAGTCCCCTTTTGGATAGTTAACTCAATTAACAAACCTTGCTGAGTAGCAGTAGAAAAATACTGATCAAAAACAAAATTACCGAGAGAGTAATAGATATTTTTACCCTGATACATCTCATGGGTCTGAACGACATGAGGATGAGAACCGATGATTAAATCAGCACCTTGATCAATGAACTGGTAAGCCTGATCGGTAATGACATCACTAGGTTCATCCTGGTACTCTTCACCCCAGTGGGTGTAGATAATGATCAGGTCAACTTGAGATCGAAGTTGGGAGATAAGATTGAGAGTGGGTTGAATACCCTGATCGGTAAACTGATTGTAGTTAATAAAAGCGAGGTCCAGACCAGGAAAATGCTGAATGAGAAATGGTGAAACCAGATCAGTACCGGTGTCACCAAAGTAAAGCAGGTTACTTTGATCTAAGTAATTGGTGGTTTGTTGTAAGCCCTCCTCACCGAAATTAAGGATGTGATTGTTGCCGAGATTGAGAAGGGTAATATTGTTGGTAGTGAACAAGTCAGTAACTTGAGGCTCAAAAGTGAAGATAAAATTGGCAGTTGAACCAGTCTCAGAACCAAGACTTTGGGAGTCTTGATCGGTGATTGGCCCTTCAAGGTTGGCAATGACCAGATCAAAAGAATCAAGGTAATCAGTAAGACCATCGAGAATAAAGGCATAACCATCCTCCTGAGCAACTTGACGGATATTACGATCGAACATAAGGTCACCGCCAAAGAGAAGATTGACGGCAGGAACAGGGGTGGGGGTAGGAGTGGGCTGAGAGGAAGAATCTTGGGGAGGAGAGGTAAGAGAAAAATAGAGAAAGACAGAGACAACAATCAAGGAAGGCAAGAGAAGGAAAGATATGAGCCTGGACTTCATCTGGCTACATTTTAGAACAATATGTCAAGAAAAAGAAAGGTAGAGTTCAGGAAGAGAGACCCAGTTCCTGGCGAATCTTCTTAACCAGAGTATCAGCTTGAGCCCGGATCTGGTCTTCAATATCATCAGCAATCTTTTTTTTAAGCATAATTAAGAGTTCTGGATCATAGGGGGCAGCATGAAGACGCTTAAGAAAAGGTCGGTGATGTTTTTCGGGCAGTTGTTTAAGAATGAAATCAACGATACCTTGATGAAGAATATCATCGACTAATTGGAGAGCCTTACCTTTTTGATTTTCGGGGGCATCATATTTTTTGATGAGGACGATGATTTCCTCCCGGGGAGTGAGGTGATCGTAGAAGATAATGGACATAATATTTAACTAGTTGATAAATTGAGTGACTGAGTGACGGGACCGAGAGGAATAAGGTCATCAGGATCATCGATAAAGAGAAAGAGAACCAGACCTTTACGAGAACCAAGGTGAAGATCAAGAGCCTTCATAGTCTCAGGAGAACCACCAAACTGTTTACCAGTCCACTCAGCTGGACCAGCATCACCAATAACAGTGACAACAGCTTGACCATTAGCTGGATTGACAACAAGAACCTTGCGGTACTTGTACCAGTCACGGAGATAGGCAAAGTCAGAAACCCAGTTGGGTAAGTAGAGAGTCTGGGCAACAGAGTAGTACTTCTCACGGAGGTAGTCTTGAGTAGTGAACTCGGACTGAGAAGAAGCAAAGTAGCCCCAAGCGCCAAGACCAGGAGCGATACCAGCAACTTGTTCATCATCATGTTGAGTAAGAGTATCACCAGGGTAACGTTTGAGGTGTTGCTCGTAGCCAATGTAGCCAACCTGGTGATTAAGAGACTGACCTTCAAGTTCGGCGACAGCGGTAATACCAAGAGTGTCTTGAATGACTTGCTCGATCTGAGCAGCTTGGCCCTCATCTAAGTTAGTGGGTTGGTGAGGAGTAATACCAGTGAGTTTCTGAGACAAGTCCTGACTGACATCAAGGGTATCAGTAGTAACGGTGGAGCTGTGAACCGGGGCAACATCGGAGGTCATTGGTGTAGCAAGAATAGTACCAATGAGACCAGCACCGGTGAGTAGTTGAGCTGATTTTTCGCGAAGTTGGTGAGCGAGGAGAGTGGAACGGGTATAGAATTTTTTAGCAACTTTGTTTTTTTGAAGTTGAGAGTGAAGTTGCTGTGAGTGTTTCTCTAGATTAGCAATGGCCTGGGACAGGTCAGTTTGTGGATTCATGAAAGTGAGTCAATAACTTGTTGAAGACGGCGATTAATTTCTTTCTGACCAATGACAGCAAAAGTATCAAAAAGAGGTGGAGTAACAGTAGCAGCGGTACCAGCGACACGAAGACTCATGAAGGCCTGGCGAGGAGTAAGACCAGAGTCCTGCTGAAGATTACCCAGAAGTTGATGAAGATGGTCAGCAGAGAAGTCATCAGCTTTCTCAAGGACCTGTTTGACTTGAGCAAGCCAGGATTTGGCACTGGCAACATCAGTCTCGGTCTGGTCAGTAATGTCTTTAACATTAGGAAGTTGGTAATCAAAGAAACAACCAGTTAAATCAGCGAAGTCCTTAAGAGTAGTCATCCTGTCTTTAATTAAAGAAACAATGGCTTGAAGTTTGGTTTTGTCTGTTTGCCAGTCTTCGGGGACGAAGTGATACTTAAGTAAACGGTCAAGCAAGTCTTGACCATCAAGACGTTTGATCCAGTGGGAGTTAAAGTAGTTGAGTTTCTGAATGTCGTAGATGGCATTCTGTTTCTGAAGTTTGGTTTCATCAAAAACCTCAATCATCTCTTTAAGAGTCAAAAGCTTGGAGTTGTCTTGGTAGGAAAAGCCGAGATAGAACATGAAGTTATTAAGAGCTTCGGGCAAGTAACCATCATCTCGTAAACCAAGAATGGACTTGGCGCCATGACGTTTAGAAAGTTTACTGCGGTCAGGACCGAGGAGGAGAGGAACGTGTGCTAAGACAGGCATTTGCCAACCAAGAGCTTGATAGATGAGAAGGTGGACTGGAGTAGAACTGATCCACTCGACACCACGAATAATATGGGAGATGTTCATTAGATGGTCATCAACCATGGCAGCTAGATGATAAGTAGGAACACCGTCTGACTTGAGAATAACTTTGTCGTCAACTTCGTTGTAAGGAAAAGAAAGTTTACCTTGGACAAGATCGCGCCAAACGGCATAACCTTCTTTAGGCATCTTGATACGAATAGCACCGTCGTCTTTGTAAGCAGCACCCTGATCAACCAGTTGTTGAGCATATTTTTGGTAGATATCTAAACGTTCTGTCTGGATATATGGCCCGTACTTACCTGGGTGACGAGGACTTTCGTCGGGGTGGAGACCAAGAAAATCTAAAATTTCATAAGTAGCTTCTAGAGCTTCAGAAACAAGACGTTTCTGATCGGTGTCTTCAATACGTAAAACAAAGTCACCATCATACTTCTTGGCAAGAAGGTAATCAAAGAGAGCGGTTCTTGAATTGCCGATATGGGGAATACCGGTGGGAGAAGGGGCAATTCTAGTTCGGACTTTGGCTTTGGACATATTGATAGTATACTTGAAGTTGTTATGGCTTCGTTAACCCAATCAGCAGCAACAGCGAGAAAGGCGATTAAGTATGGTGCCATCGGTATAGTGGTGATTACCGTTTTGTGGTTTCTTGGTGGCGCCGCTATCGATTATTATAAAGAACTAAATCCGCCACCACCCCCAGAGCCTCAAGTAGGTTTCGGTAAGATCGAAGCAATCACTTTCCCTGAAGAGACAGGCAGACCAAAACTAACACTAGAGTTACCGACTGGAGCTATCCCCCAGTTTGAAACACAGTTGAAGGTTTATGAGATGGTTCAAGAAAGAAGTAGTTTCTTAGATACAGACAGATCAGTAGATACAGCAGCCAACTTAGACTTCCTGTTTGAACCAACAAAAGAATCATCATCAATCTATGTTTGGAACAACGGTGATGAATTGGCATCAACCTTGAGGATGAACATTGTTACTGGCAAGTTTGTGATGAGTAGAAGATGGCAAAACAAACCGGAGTTAATCATGTTAGCCGACTTCAAATCAGACAATGATGTCATCAGTCGGTCAGAAGAAATCCTCAAACAGGCGGATGTAGATAATAAGGATATTATGGGCAGTGAGAGATTAACTTACTTGAAGGCCAGTGGTGATAATCTGATTGAAGCCCTATCCTTGTCTGATGCCGACTTTGTTCAGATTGATTACTTTAGAAACAACGTCGAGGAAGTGGATATAGAAACAGAAGCAATCCTGTCCAGTTATCCCTTCTACCAAACCCAACCGGAGAAAGGTTTGGTAAGGATCATCATCTCCGGCTCAATGGATGCAAATGAAAAAGCCATTTACATCGAGAACAACTATCGAAAAATTGACTACGACAGATACAGTACTTACCCAATTAAGACTGGTGAAGAAGCCTGGACGGAATTAGAATCGGGTGGCGGTTACGTAACCGACGCCAGTCCAAAGGAAGGAACAGTAAAAGTAAGAAGAATTTTCTTAGCTTACTATGACGGCGACAACGAGGAATACTCAGAACCAGTCTATGTCTTCCTAGGCGACCAGAGCTTCACCGCCTATGTACCAGCAGTGAGTAGTGAGTGGGTAAGGTAGATCAGAGATAGGTAGCCAACCAATCAAGCAAAAACTCAGTTTCACCAAAACGATCAGTTGAACCAAGGAGGGTAATGATGAAATGGTGACCCTCCGGGGAATATAAAGTAACTAAACACTCCCCAGCTGCCGGAGTCCAGCCAGTCTTGACACCAGAGACATCATCCCGACCAAGGAGTTCGTTAGTGGTATAGAGAGTGTAGTCGTGTCCTTGGAGACTAGTAACAGTAGTTTGTTGAGTAGCAACAGCTTCGACAAAGAGAGGAGAGTTAAGACCGGCAATAGCCATGGTAGTCAAGTCAGCGGCTGAGGTGTAGTGCTGGTTGTCCTCTACTCCGGAGACGTTAGTAAAGTAAGTGTTGGTTAAACCAAGTTCCTGAGCCTTGAGATTCATAGCCGAGACAAAAGCAGAGTAACCTTGAGGATGATTCTCAGCCAGAGCCAGGGCAGCATCATTACCAGAAGAAACCAACAGACCAAAAAGAAGATCACGGGCCATGAGCTGGTCGTGAGGAAGAAGCTTCATAGTATGACCAACCGAACCATCAGCTGAGTAAACAGTGAGGATCTGATCGGGTCGGTAAAGGTCGAGGGCAACTAAGGCAGTCATGATTTTGGTGGTCGAAGCAGGAAAGAGACGGAGATCAGCCTGACGCTGACAGACAACTGTGTCGGTGTCGAGATCGTAGATATATATAGCGGTGGCATCAATTTCGGGCAAACTAGAACAGGAGATATCTAGAGGAGTAGTTGAGTCAGTGGGATGGATAGAGACGGACTTAACTTGAGGGGAGAGAGGGAAGTCGGTAAAAGTAAAAGGGAGAAAAATAAAAACGGAAAGAAGAAGAAAAACGGAGATGAGAGAAACGGGATGAGTAACAAAGTGGCGGAGAAGTTTGCGGCTCATGAAGTGGTTTTGATGTGGAGCTCTTTTAACTGTTCAGGGGTGGCTGGACTGGGAGCGTCCATGACACTGGTTTGGCCAGAAGAAACGGCAGGGAAAGCCATAACCTCACGAATACTAGACTCACCAAGGATAACCATGAGGAGACGATCAAGTCCAGGAGCAATGCCACCATGAGGAGGAACACCGTAAGTAAAGGCCTCGAGTAAGTGTTTGAACTGAGATTTCTGTTCAGCAGTGAAGCCAATGAGGTCAAAGACTTTGGACTGGACCTCGGGTTGGTGAATCCTGATACTACCACCACCAACTTCATAGCCATTGAGAACGAGGTCGTGCTGGAGCCCCCTAACCTTGAGAGGATCTTTGTCTAAGAGAGGAATGTCGTCTGGGTGAGGAGCAGTAAACATATGATGAGAAGGAGCAAACTTGGCCGTACCAGAACCATGGAAGTAATCATCTTCGGATTGTTCAACAAAAAGAGGGAAGTCGATGGTCCAAGAGAAAGCGAGTTCGTTGGGGTCTTTCTTGTCTTTCCTTAGGTCAGGTTTGTCAGTATGGTACTTAGTCATAACTTGTTGGTGAGAAAGACGAGGCCAGGGAGAAGCAGTAATGTGTTTGTCGGGGAAAAGTTTTTTGACGGCTTTAGTAATCATGTCTTCAGTCAATTGAAGAATGTCGTCCTGAGAGACAAAACTCATCTCCATATCCAACTGAGTAAATTCACCATAGGCCCGATCGGCCCGAGGATCTTCATCACGGAAACAACGAGCAAACTGGAAGTAACGCTCCATACCAGCGACCATGAGCAGTTGTTTGTATTGTTGCGGGCTTTGGGGTAGAGCATAGAAATTACCAGGTTGAAGGCGGGAGGGAACGAGGAAATCACGAGCACCCTCAGGAGTGGTTTTGGTGAGGATAGGGGTGTCGATTTCAACGAAATCTTGGTCGGCCAGATATTGACGAACGAATTGAGTGAAACGGGAGCGTTGACGAATGATGTGGTTCATGCGGGGACGACGGAGGTCGAGATAACGATATTTAAGACGAAGTTTTTCGTCAATATCATGACCGTCGGTGTCGAGGGGGATAGGAGGAGTGGCTGCCGGGGAGATGACTTCGAGTTTCTTAGCGAGAACTTCAACTTTACCAGTAGCCATGTTGGGATTAACAAGTTTGGCGGGTCGAGCTTGAACCTGACCGGTGATGGCAACAACCGATTCAGGTTTGAGACCATCAGGACGAGGAGTGGTGAGAACAATTTGAAGGAGGCCGGAACGGTCACGAAGATCAAAGAAAGTAATCTTGCCATGATCACGGATGGAATTGACCCAACCTTGGAGAAAAACGGTTTGATCAACTTTGTCTGGAGTTTGGGAAACAAGAGTGCGCTGCATCTGATTTATGATATCAAAGATTGAGAGCTTTTTTAATGTCGGTTTTGGCTTTACTAGATTTAACGAATTTGAGCCAGTCGCGAGAAGGTTTTCTGGCCCTTTTAGATTTAACGATCTCGACGATATCACCACTCTTAAGAGGTTGGTCTAAAGAAGCCATTTTCTGATTAATTTTGGCGGCTTGAAGATGAAGACCAATATCAGAGTGAACAGCGAAAGCGAAATCAACTGGGGTAGCCTGAGCAGGCAGGTCATAGACGTCTCCAAGAGGAGAGTAAACGTAGATGCGGTGTGAGAGAGCATCAAGTTTGAGATCAGAGACAAATTCCTCCGAAGACTGGATCTGTTTCTGCCACTCGGCCAGTTGTTGAACCCATTTCATTTTCTGGGTGATCTTGAAGGCAGTACCTTTTTCTAAAGATTCATCACTGACACCACTAGACTTAGCTTCGGCGTAGAGAGCGTGGTGAGCTGAGCCAAACTCGGCTTGATGATGCATGTCATGGGTACGGATCTGGATCTCGATGATCTGACCTTGGTGGTCAAAAACTTTGGTATGGATGGACTGATAACCATTGGGCTTGGGTTGGGCAATGAAGTCAGAGACACCAAGGTAGGGCACAGGTTTAAAGTGAGCGTGAACGAGACCAAGAGCCTGGTAACAGTCAGGTTTGGAGTCGGTGATGATGCGGACAGCAATGAGGTCGTGAACTTTGTTAATATCTCCCTTAACACCAGGGCGGTTAAGTTTGCAATAAAGACTGTATTTACGTTTGTAGCGACCATGAACTTGGGCGGAGATATGGTTCTGTTTAAGAAGTTTATTAATTTGACTGATGATCTTGTTAGTAGTTTGTTTGGCTTTAGCCATGTGTTTATTAACCAGATCGGTAATTTGACGATATTCTTTGGAGTGAACATACTTGAAAGCCAAGTCTTCTAACTCACCTTTGATCTCCCCCATCCCCAGTCTTTCAGCTAGGGGGGCATAGACTTCGAGAGTCTCGAGAGCAATACGACGTTGTTTCTTTTTAGGTAGGGCGTCAAGAGTGAGCATGTTGTGAAGACGGTCAGCCAGACGAACAACGACAACACGGAAATCCTTGGACATGGCAACGAACATTTTGCGGAGATTCTCGGTAAATTGCTGGTCAACACTGTGACGGAGTTTAACTTTACCAACGTTGGTGACACCATTAACGAGAAAAGCAGTGGTGCGACCGAACTCCTTTTCCAGATCATTGTAGGTAACGGGTGTATCCTCGATGGTGTCATGGAGTAAGGCGGTCTCAATAGTGGTTTGATCCATGCCCCAGGTGGCAACTAGTTGGGCGACATGGAGAGGGTGTTGAAAGAAAGGTTCACCAGAGAGACGTTGCTGGTCGCCATGAGCCTGTTGAGCGTAATCAAAAACTTGACGGAGATGGTGTTGATCAAGGGGAATGGAGTGTTTTTCAATGGTACTAACCAGATCCCTAAAGGTGAGAATTTTCACAGTACCTTTATTTTACCCGAAGAAGAAGGATAAAATAAGGAAAGGAATGACAGAGAAAAGAGATAGGAAACTACTAAAAGACGAAGAGCAACAACTAAGTCAGGAGTTAAAAAAACTAATGAAGTTGTTCGTTGAAGCAGATAAAGAAATATACCTGATTGGCGGAGCAGTGAGAGATTTACTAATAGAAAGACCAATGGGTGACTTGGATCTAACGACTAATGCTACCCCGGAAGAGACGATGGAGATAACGAAAATGTATCAACCGTTCTACACTAATAGCTTTGGCACAGTAAGCGTACCAAGTGAGACGGACGAAGTAATGGAGATAACCACTTACAGAAGCGAACAGGGTTACTCAGATTTCCGCCGACCAGACAAAGTTAGTTGGGGTAAGAGCCTAGCCGAGGATGTAGAAAGAAGAGATTTTACTGTTAACACCTTAGCCATTGGACCAATTACAGATAAGAAAAAGATCATTGGTTACCAAGTAATTGATTTAAAAAACGGAACGGCTGATTTGGAAAAAGGTTTGATCAGGGCAGTGGGTGAAGCCAATAAACGTTTTGGAGAAGACGCATTAAGAATGATACGGGCAATTAGATTAGCGACAGAACTGAAATTTAAGATAGAAGAAGAAACCTGGCAAGCCATCCAACAACAGGCTCCCCTATTAAAAAACATCAGTGGTGAAAGAATTAGAGATGAGCTGTTTAAGATATTAAAGACGGATCGACCAGCAGAAGGAATAAGAAAATTGGTGGAGAGTGGCCTGATGAAAGAGATAATACCGGAGATGCTAGAAGGAGAAAAAGTGGAACAAACAGGTCATCATACCCTGGATGTACTAGAACATACATTACAGTCATTAGAGTATTGCCCTTCACCCGATCCCCTAGTGAAACTAGCGGCACTACTGCATGATATAGCCAAACCAAGAACAAAGAGATGGCGATGCAGTAAGTGTGGTTGGGTGATGAAAGAAAAAGATTTACAAAGAGACAAATTAGTTTGTCCAAGATGTGCATACGAGATGACAACTAAGGAGGCAACAACTTTCTATGGCCATGAAGTGGTCGGAGCAAAAATGGTCGGTGAGATTGCTGATAGATTAAAGTTAAGCAAAAAAGACAAAGAAAAATTAGTCAAGTTAGTCCGTTGGCACATGTTCTCTTACCAACCAGAGATGACTGATGCGGCCATCAGACGGTTCATCCGCCGGGTCGGTAAAGAGAATATTAATGACATGATTCTGCTAAGAATTGGCGACAGAAAAGGTGGCGGCAGTAAAGCGACTAGTTGGCGACTAACCGAGCTACAAAAAAGAATCGGCGAACAACTGTACGAGCCGATGGAGATCAGAGATTTGGCCATTAAAGGTAACGAAGTAATGGAGATACTAGAACTAAAACCAGGGCCAGAGATAGGAAAGATATTAAAACAACTGTTTGAAGAAGTGATTGAGGATACCAGCAAAAATACAAAAGAATACCTGACTAAAAGAGTAAAGGAGATAGGGAAAAAAGCATAAAAAAACCTAACTCATAGAAACTAACAACTGGTGGAAACCAGTAAAACTGTTAGCTCTACAAGTTAGGTTAATGGGGGAAGAAAAAATGAAGGTCAATCAATAACCTCCTCTTCTTCCTCAACGGAAAAACTGATGTCTCTACATTGGAAAACAGAGAGAAGAAAACAAACGATATCAGTAATCCGTTCAATTTCTTCTTCATCTCCAAGTTGGTAATCCTTCCCATAACAGAAAAGACTGATGTGGTCTTTTCGGAAATCTACTGAAGCGAAATTAACATGATGGTCAGACAATCCCCTGAGGATGATTTGCTCCATGGGTGTCTCCTTGTATATCAAAGGAGATCCAAGACTGAGACCATGAGTGTTATACCGACCTCCTCGAAAAAGTTTTTGGCTTAAATGGAAGTCGATATATATCCTGTTATCTTCGATCCAGACTTTCCGGACGACCTTAATTGGATTGTTCATATTTCCTCCTATTCTGTAATTACTTCAATATCAGCAAAGAAACTAACAAGAACTTGACAGAGTTCATCAGCAACAACCTGTTGGACTAAATCAAGATCTTTGGTTTGGAAAACAGTGATAAGTATCCGGGGAGGAGAGGAATCGATCCGAGGAACGAACTTAGCGTAGGAAACACTGCCAAGATCCTTGAGCCGGCCAAATATTTCCCTCTCCAGCACTGGTGATTCTCGGGGAATCGGCAGATGGCTAAAGTATTCTTGGCCACTGAATTGAACTCCGTCCCAAAAATGACAGATAAGATACTTGAAACCGTTTCTGTTCTTCTGAAAGATTGTTACTCGAGGAATTGCCCAGGATATTGATGTCTGAGGAATCATCTAACCCCCTCTAACAAGATTTGCATCTTTGGTAACCTTGATGTTTGTCTTGGGAAAGTGTTTTTCCAAAACACCAATCAGCAAAGGTGTGATGATATTTTCGGCAACAAGGGCTTCCTTGTCGAGGGCAACCAGAATGGTCAGCTGGTTGGTTCGAAGGAATTCGACCAGGTTGGTTACCCCAGATTTGAAGGTAGCTCTGGCGATTTTTTCTTCGAGGGTGGTTTTTTCCACAGAACCACTACCCAGTTTTTCTCGGAAAAAATCAATGTCTGAGGAAATGATCCCTGGTTTGAAGAAATATCTAATAAATCTGGTGCCACGCTTGTTGATTACTTTGACGTAAATATCTAATTCTTTCATATTGATCTCCTTATCCCCTTCTGGGGTTGAGATGTCTGGCTTCATTTAGATACGAAAAAGACACCCTGACGTGTTCGAAACGAAAACGTAGACGGCCAAGGAAAAAGTGAGAGAGAATCATTTCTTCAATTTGTTCTTGAGCAGAATTAATCTTGGTATCAGGAACTTTGATGGAGAAACCAAGGTGATCTTGAGAGACAAAAACTGCCTTAACCACACCGGTAGAAATAATCTTCCTGGTTAGCCAGTAGACAGACTGTTTCAAACCTTCTGGTCGTTGGCTTCCCTTTCTGGTGGTAGACATTTTCTTGAAAGACCACCAAAGACTGAAAGGAAAATGAAACTCGAAATAGTGGGAGTTAGGGCCTTGTTTTACGAGAATTGTTTTCTTTTTGAACATTTTAATATCCTTTCATGGATTTTTTTGAAATGGGAATAATACCTGACCCAACCTTCAGCAATGATAATGGCCTCAGGCTGGGTCAAAAAATGGGAAGGTAGCAATCATTTCCCATGAACTTGAATCTTTGCGTGACGATAGTGGTTACTCAGTACATCAGTAATTGATTTCCTGATATTGGAGGAGATCGATTCTAGTAGACAGAAGGAACCGATACTGGCAGAAACACAGTTTCGGTAATTTCCATTTCCTCTAAATGATCTTGAATTTATGACCACTGAAGAACAGAGATGAATATTGCTCAAAGAAGTAACTATTTCTTTTTGGATGAGACTTGTGAGTGGACTGAAGATAATTGGCCGATTGAATAGGTGAGTCCCTTCAGTCAACATAACCGGAATATCAAGGAAGAATTTGATGGTCCTAATTGCACTGAAAGCATCTAGGCCTGGTATATCTGGACGTTCTTCTGTTGTCCAGAACTGGACCTTAATTTTGATATCTTTTTCCTCCCTGATATGATATCTCCTAATAACCTGAGAGAAGACGGTGTATAGTTTTGATCTCAACCAATTAAACGAGCAATTTGAATATGAGGAGAGAGAAATGATAAAGCCCTCCTGAGTAAAGATGATCCGGTCAACGATAAACTGACCAAATTCCGATTCGAAGTAGAGATGATTGATAACATCCTTACCGGTGACGGTGAGGATATCGGAATTGAGAAACAGATTATTGGGTGGATTGAGAGAGAAGGTGACTTTATCTTTCCTCTTGATAAGAGGCAGACCAGGATAGGAAAGGCCCAGATATTTCCTGCCATTTTTATTTATCGTTTGCACCTTTATTTTAGCCATTTTTTATCCTTTCTTGGAAAATCAGAGTTAACTAATTTCTCGTTTGAGTTCCAATGGGTGGGGGCCGGGTAGTAGATGAGGATCTCCATTTATTGTTACTCTGATGAGAGATGATTTTTTAATCTCTTCTGAGAGAACTTTTTCAATTGAATCCGTGATTCCTTCTATAAATCCTTCACGGAATTGAGACAACTCCGGACCCAACTCGATGGAGGAGGTAAACAGATAAATTCTACCCGCCATCAAAAAAGCACCCTTGAACCAACTAGGACGTTGGTGCAGGATATTAAAGGCAACTCGATGAATGAAATCTTTTTCAATTGTTTCGAGTACCTCTAAATCCAAATTCTCAGGGGGAAGAAATCTTTCGGTGTGATGACGAGAGAATCCCGAGATTTCTACAAAGCTTCCGTCTAGATTTACTGCCACTTGAAGATTAAGGCGGGGAAGTAACAATTCTTCTTTTTCACCCATGATTGCCCTCCTTTAGGACAAAAGTATTTGGTAGAACGATTGTTTAAAATATCAAAGAGCTGAGGATATTCTAACGAAAAAAGACAGATGTTTCAATGATATGGGCTATTCTCCAAACAGCTTCTCCCAGACAAGGAGAAGAGGGGCAGCAGTGAAGGTAGATGAGTAAGTACCAAGAATGGTACCGATAAGCAGAGCCAAAGCAAAGTTGGTGATAGTGCCCCCACCCATAAGCACCATAGCCAAGAGAACAAAGATGATAGTAAGAGAGTTGTTAAGAGAACGGATAATAGTGTCAGTAACAGCCCGGTTAATTAACTCGGTGGTGGAAGAATGGGAGTGATGACGAGTGAGTTCACGGATACGATCAAAGACAACAATAGTATCGTGGACAGAGAAAGAGAGAATGGTGAGAACAGCAGTAACGAAGAGAAGATCAACCTGGAAACCAATGAGCCGACCAAGGAGAGAAGCGGAACCGATAAGGATGAAGGTATCGTGAAGCATAGCCAAGATGGCACAGACACCAAACTTTAATTCCTTAAAGGTAAAGGAAACGTAGATGAGGATGACTAAGGCAGCGAGAACAATGGCGGTAAGGGTCTTACGGAGAGTTTCTTGACCAAGGGCCGGACCAACAGTCTGGAAATCGGCCACCTGGATATCTGGATTGTCGGTCTGAAGGGAGGAAACAACCTGATCAAGCTGGTCTTGAGAGAGAGGTGAGCTGATCAAGGTTAAGAGACCATCGCGAGAAGAGACAATGTCAGGTGAGTAATCAGAAAAAGCAGCCAGAACTTGATCGTCAGTTTGGGAAATATTAGTCAGAGAGAGGTCAGTACCACCAGTAAACTCAACTGAGAGATTGAAACCATGGAAAATAATGGAGTAGAGAGAGACGAGGATAAGAAGGAGAGAGAGACCAAAATATAGAGGTGAAAATCTCATCCAGTTCATGAGGTTTTTTTCTTACTAGTAACTTTTTTGTCTCGAGGATGATAGAAGAGACGAAGGAAGGTACGAGTGACGACGATACCGGTAAAAAGAGAGATGAAGATACCAAGAATGAGAGTGAGGGCAAAACCACGAACAGAACCAGAGGTATTAAGGAAAGAGAAATCAAGAGGATTAAAGAGAATGGTACCAGTGATGAGAGTGGCAATGTTAGCATCTTTGATTGAGTCCCAGGCCCGACCAAAACCAAGTTCGAGAGCAACGTGCCAGTCCCGACCAGCACGAACCTCTTCTTTGTAACGCTCGAAGATAAGAATGTTACTGTCAACAGCCATACCGACAGAAAGAAGGAAACCAGCGATACCAGGAATAGTCAGGGTAACAGGGATGAGCTTGTAGATAGCCAAGGTGTAGAGACCGTAAAGTAACAAACCAAGAGAGGCAATGATACCCAACCAGCCATAGTAAACGGACATGAAGATGATGACCATGAGCAGACCAATACCACCAGCAAGTAAACTCTGATTAACCGCTTGCTGACCGAGAGTGGCAGGGATGTTCTGCTGACTGAGAACCTCGATGGGAACTGGTAAAGCACCAGCGTTGAGCTGGATAGCCAGTTGCTGGGCCTCTTCCAAACTAAAATCACCAGTGATGATGGCTTCACCGGTAAGAATCTCGGACTGGACAGTGGGAGCGGTAACGATACTACCATCAAGGGTGATAGCTAGGGGATAGTTGAGGTACTGACGAGTGAGTTCAGCAAACTTGTCTTTACCTTGATCACGGAATTGGATAGAGACAGCCGGCTGACGATCTTGAGTTTGAAAGGTGACCTGAGCTAAACGAAGATCGGCTCCAGTGAGGTCAGTAGCAGTGAAGTCAACAACCTGAGCTGAGTCAGTGGCTCCCTCGGCTAAAACAGGAGTAGCAAACTCAAGACGAGCAGTCTGACCAATGAGATCGAGAGCTTCCTGAGGCTGGTCAACACCAGGTAATTGAACAATGAGACGGTAGTCGGACTGGTTAACTGAGGTAGTAACACCAGCTTCAGCCACACCATAGAGGTCAACCCGGCGAGAAATGATCTCTCTAGCTGACTCTAGGGCGGTAGAGCGGTCTTCAGGTTCAATTTGAGACATATCAGCCTTGAGAACAACCTCGGTGCCACCTCTGATATCTAGACCTTGTTTAAGCTTAAGGTCACGTTGGAAGCCAAAAAAGTTCAGACCAGGCAGATTTTGATCAATGGAGATAGGTTGACCAAGGAAGGAAAAGTTGATTTGAAGGGGGCGAGGCAGAGCGAGATAGATGGCGAGGGTAGTGACAAAAACGATGAGGAGAAAAAGTCGGCGCGAAGAAGACATGTCTAGATTATATACTCACCCCCAGCTATTTCTCCGAGGATTTATCTTCAGGTAACTTCATCTGGCTGAGACTGAGTTGTTGAGGGTTGAGGAAACGGTAGGTGATGGTGTTGTCCTCGTTTTGAGTGGACTCAATCTGATCACCAGCTTGAATACTGAGGTTTTTAACCACACGAGAAGGCAGAGTAACAGCTAAAGAGTTGCCGACTTTAATAACTTTTTGTTTAGCCATAGATTAGCGCAAAAGTTTTTCTTGACTGCCGATAAGCATGATACGGGGCTGGAGAAGAACCTGAGAAATGAAGGGGTCTTTACGATTCTTGCGATAGTGAAATTCATCTTCGGTCATGGACGAGTAGTTGATCTCGGTATCAAGTTTCTTTTCCAGTTTCTTAACAATCTGATCCAATTGGGGCATGATAACTTTACCGATGACAACTAAGTCAACTTCTTCATTTTGACGAGGCAAACCGCGGACAAGACGTTCGGAGATGAAAGCAAATTTAATGAAGCCAAGTTTGGAACGATTGTTGATGACCAGCTTACCAACAGGAGAAGTCTTGACAGCTAAGCTAAGTAACTCGGTAAAGAAGGGGTAACTAGCACGGAAGTGATAGTAGAGACGATTACCTCTTTTCTCACTCTTGAGCATACCGGCATCCTGCATACGAGCCAGTTCACGACGAACAGCATTGATCTCTTCATCGGTCAAACGGGTAAGTTGACGAACATAGAACATTTCCTGGGGTTGAGAAAGGAAAACTTGCAAAAGTTTGATACGAACACGGGAGGTGATGAAGTCGGATAGCTTGGCCATATTTTTTGATCAGTCGTACTAAGGGGGCAGATTGAGTAGTATTTGGGTGCAGTATATCTCAGTAGAAGAAAAAATCAAGAGGAAAAAACAAAAAAAGACCACACCTCGAGAACTGGTATATACCAGGTGAAGTGTGGTCCTAAATTAAACGCATTCGCCCCGTCAAGGACAATATAGACTGGGGAGGACGTACTCCAGGAAGATGAAGAATATGAGAGCTGCTGCACTTTGTGCTCCACCACCCATTTCCTCTTTTTTGTCAGGAACAGTCTCCAGCAGATACGCCACTCCAAAGGCGGCGAGCAGACTGATGAAGAAGTTCATTACTAGTGCAAAAAATTCTGGGAAATTCATATTTTTTCCTCCTCTCCCTTTTTAAAAAAGATATCAGTGATTTCGCTGATATCTTCTTCTTTCTTCTTTCTCATATAACCTCCTTGATATTCCCTCGTCTGAAACGAGAAACTGCAGGTAGATAGGGAGATTAAGATAGATCACCCTTTTCTTTCTGCTGATGAGTCGATAGATAAACTTAACTAGATAAAAGCCAACTAGGACAATGATAGTCCCCAAAATGATGAGAGTGATGGTAAAAACGAAAGTAGGGATATTGACCGGGAGGAAGGTGTAGAAGAAACCTCCCAAACTGAGCAGAGCTATCCCCAAAAGAATAATCTCTGTCCGGAATTTGTAGAGGACAATAGCTCCGTTCAGAGTGTTATCAAGATGGTGAGCATGTATGTCCCTGATCTCCCTCAGAGTGTTGAGAATAGAGGTGAAATAGAGTATCGGGCCGATCATTGACAAGATGACACTGCCGGTGTTGTTCCTGCCGATCATCAACAGGCCAACGATGGAGATGGTAATAGCAGCAAGGGCGTATCTCCACCCGACAGAAAGGTAAAACTCTCTTGGTGGATCATCACAACTGACACAATCTCTGATGAAATAAATTGTTTTTTTGTCCACAATCTTTTCCCTTCAATTAAGTTTTTATGAGTGAAAGAACGATGACGATAAAACCGACGATAAGAGGTAATAAAGATGAAAGATACTGGGAAATGTTACCTGCTTTCAAGAGACTGAAGGAGAGGGTAAGAATACCCAGAAAAACAAGAAAAATGCCAACAAAAAAGAAAATCTTCTTAAACAGATCAATCCTAACCTTTTCATCTTCATAAAAAACTACCAACGGATATTGATACTCGTTCATGTCCATGAAAACCTCCTTTAAAAAGATTTTAAAAATGTCAATGTCCCCCGTTCACTAAAGGTGATTTTACTGTATTATAGGGCTAAAAGCAAGAAAAAACCGTTGTGATGGTGGTAAACCAGAGCACAACGGCTAGAGCGAAAGGGTGGAGGAAATCAAAGGAAACAATTTTTGATCCATGAAAATAGACTGCTGAGAATAACAGAGTGATTCTTGAGGATATTTTCATCAAAGTCTTGTCCTTGCCTATCAGCAAAATTCTCAATCTGCTTGTCGAATGGTAAACCAAAACAAAGGATAAAAAGGATGAGAAATATCCCGGCAGCCAGGAATATTAAAGTGTCAGGATTAAATACTCCTTCGGCTGATAAATCAAATTGAGAAAGAATCTGAAAGAGGAGAAAACAGATATCTCCTATGGTGACAAGAAACACTCCTAAAATAATTGTTTCCAACTCAGCTCTGATAGAGAATAGTGTGCTGTTGAATTTGTCACAGAGATAGGCTTGAAAAAGTCGACCAATGACACTATTTGTAATAACACTATTAAAAGTGAGAATGAAAGAGCCGAGGATCAAAAAACTGAAAGTTAGATACGACAAAGGGTGTTTAAAAAAAACAACCCAACCTTGACGATAGATAGTGATGATGAGGGGGACGACGAAAAGGATGACATTCAAATACATGAAGAGACCGACAATAAAGACAGGTCTTTCAAAAGCCTTTATCAGCTTTTCCGGCGCGTCGTCTTTCTCCATGGCCTGTCTGATATAGCCAACGTCATTAATGGTATTCATGATCTTTTTTTCCTTTCTTTATGATTTATTCCCTGAACATTTCTTCGTCGACGACAAAATCCTCAGGCACAGAATGAAACCTTTTCAACAGCCAGAGACAAATAGGTTTCCTTAGAGGAAGAAGGGCAGTCATAAGGATGACGATAAAGAAAAATATCTCGATGATGGTGAGAGGAAGATTTTCTCCAAGATAAAGGGCATAAACAAAACGACCACCCTGGACGATGATAGGTAAAACAGTCAACGTGATGTAGAAATCGGAGAGCCTGGCATAGATTTTATTATTCTCCCTTATAGAGAGATAATCCTCCCGAAGCTGACTGGAAAAGTCTTCAGTGGTATTTTCTTTCATGATTTTTCCTCCTAGAGTAGAATGTCAAGGTCCACACTTTCGCTAGGCAGATTTTACCAATATATAGGCTCAATAAGCAAATTCAGATGACGGAAAACAAAGGAGGCTTAGTAGTCGACCGAGTTACCTTTAGGAATAGCCTCGATCCAGATCTTGCCTGGCTGGAACTGATACTCATCACCATCTTCATAATAGAAAGTGGTTCGGGCAGTCCTCTTGGACTTTTCCCAGGTAAGCTCTTCGACCTGACCTTGGGTGAAAGCCAAGGCGGTACCATCATCGATGGTGCCGTAGAGCATGTGTTTGAGATCGTCGATAGGACCAGTCTCGGTAACGAACTGAACAATGACGGTAGTAGCAGTGAGAGCTTGGCCGGTGTTGAAGTCAATATGCTCTTTGCCACCGTTGTTGCGAACATAGACGCCTTGGGCGGAGTCATAATTCCATTCAACAGTGTACTGGGAGAAATCATCCCAGAAATCAAAACTAATTGAGGTAGCTGGATCAGCACCAGCGAGATCTTTCTTGGCGAATTCCCAAGCGGTGTAACTGTCATCCCAGGCATCACCATCTTCACCAGCAGCGGCCCAACCTCGGGTGTCAGCTAAGTCCCAGAGAGCTTCGGTGTAGCAGTACATGGTGTGTTCGGTAGCCCGAGTTTCACCGGTACGAGCATACTCACGGGCACACTCATTGACAGAGAGACCAAACTGATTAAAGTCATTCTCACCACCCCAGCCATAGTCAACGATCTGACCAAGAGCATCAGCTTTACCAGGAGTGTTAGCACCACCAACATGAACATAGACGGGATTAGAACTGTACTCGGAGGCCCAGTCGAGGAAATAGGTACGGGCACTACGAACAGGACCAATGGTGAGATCACCAAAAGCGGCGTCACAGTAGAAGACGGCCATGAAACGAGTGATACCACCCTCAGCAACGGCTTCGTAGACAATATCAGCTTTGGAAAGACCGGATTGAGGACGAGCTTCAGAATGGTTCTCGATCATGACAACAAGAGGACGACGTTGCTCCCAGAGAGCTTCTTCGGTTTTGGTATAGAGGGCGCCATTAAGAGGACACATCTCTGTCTTGGGTTCACCAGGATCGATAGTGGGAGAAGAAGAATCACCGCCTTGAGGGGAGATCATACCGGCAGAAACCGGAAAAAAGATGTAACTAAGAACGCTAGAAGCGAAAAAAGTGACAACTAAACTGATAATAATTTTTGGGGTAAAGTGATTTTTAAACGACATTATTTACTGAGTGCTTGTTTTAGAGCTTGTTTCTCCTCAGCGGACAGGCTGTCGGCTGATTTTCCTTTAGTAATTAACTTGCCGTAGATCCGAGTGGATTCACGACTATGTAATGAGCTTATCACAAGACCATGAGCGTTTTCATCTAGCAAACAGAGAGAGAAGCTCTGGTTGCCACCGGTATTAGTAAAGGGATTAAAACGAACAAAACCAATACGTTGAAGATGGGCCTTGTTGGCTTCAACTTCTTTTTTCAAGTCTTCGGCAACAGTCTGGATGTCATCGCCGTTAGTTTTAGCTTGAGCAATGAGCTGATTGAGAGAAGATAGAAGATCCTTTTTAGAGACATCTTTAGTGAGACGGCGGTAGTGTAAAGAAAGGCGAATAAAGAAGAAGGTAAGGACGATTAACCAAAGGGCAAGACCAGCGAAAAGGTAATAAATCTGCATGAAGCCAATTGTAGCAGAAATGGAGGGTATAATGAGGGCATGAGTAAGAAAAGACGAACAAAAAAGCAAAAAATTAAAGCTCAAGAAAGACGGACTCAGCAAATAAATCAAGGCTTCGTCATTCCAAAGTCCAGTTTAAAAACAACCAAGAAAAAGAAAAAAACTCAGACAAAAACAGAAAAAAGAGAAAATGCGTTTTTACAGGCAGACTTGACAAAGACGCTACTCGTGACTATGCTTGCTTTAGCCTTGGAGCTGGCCTGCTGGAGATTACTTTGAAATATAAATAACAGGCTCTAGGAAAATTGAAAGGGGGTGAAAAAGACGATGATCATGTACTGTGTAAAATGCCGTGCTAAGAAAGATGTTGGTGAAAACTTCGAGAGAGTGACCATGAAGAATGGTAAACCTGCTTCTCGCGCTGTTTGTCCCGACTGCGGCACTAAAATGTTTAAAATTGGGGCTGCTTAGTCCACAGTTTTGTAAACACTAAAAGACCCGACGAATTGATCGGGTTTTTTAGTGGAGACAAAGTTGTGTCTTATCTTATAACAATATATAATCCCAGTAGATACGTTCTTTGAAAGGAGAGTGAGTATGAGAGGAATCATTTACAAGTACGCTGTACCTATAGATGAAGACTTCTTTGAGTTATGTCTACCCAAAGGAGCTGAAATTCTGAGTGTACAGACACAGGGAAATAAACCCTGTATTTGGGCCTTGGTCGACCCCGGTCAATCGAAAGAACAAAGGTCTTTTTGTTTGGTGGGAACAGGTCATCCAATCATTGATGACCGGGAATTCCGGTTCGTAGGAACCTTTCAAATAGATGACGACACAATTGTCGGTCATGTATTTGAAATAATCAAAGACTAAAGGAGAAGTTAATGGCAAGATTACTTGTCAGAAAATATTGTGTCGAGTTAAAACGGGCAATACGATTTCATCTTTTTTTGCCGGAAGGCGCGGAGATTTCATCTATCCGAGTAAAGTCAAGTCCTGTCTCCAAACACCTAAGTGAAGGTGAAACGGTGATCTGGATTTGGGCCCTGATAGATCTAAGTAATCCTGAGGAAGAGAGAGATTTTCTTCTAGTGAAAACAGACCAGGTTGTCATCCCCGTAGACCTAAATCTCGATAACACCTCTATAAGGGGCACCTTTGTGGAAAGTGAGGATACCCCTGCTTTCCATTTGTTGGAAATAAAAAAGGATTAAAGAACGTATCTACCAATAGCCGTTGGTATCCCAAACTATCAACGGCTTGATTTTTACTTCCTTCCCAAAAACTTAATCTCTCGGAATTTTTTCCATTAACAATAACCCACTCAAGAAATATTTTCTTCGCTCTCAATTGATTGCAAAAATTCTTGATCTTCTGAGGATAGATTCCCGCACTCTATCATCTGATTTATCTCTTCTTTTAGTTCGGCAATAATGATTTTGGCAGCCCTCATACCCATACTCAAATCAACACAACGATGACAAGAGGTAACAGGAAAACCATGATGTTTCCTCTGGTAATGTTCTACTGCTCTTTCCCTGACCCAATCACGATGAACTTCTAATTTTTGCCGTTCGTCGAATAGTTCTTTTAACATATCTCTAAATAAAAACTCCTAAACAAAAACACCCTAAGAGGAAGGTATAGACAGAGAAAATAACTAAGTTCTTTTTCTTCATCAACAACTGCAATAACTGAAGAGCAAAAAGAGAAGAAGCAAAACTAACCAAGAAACCAACTAAGACCGGCCCAGGATGAACACGACCTAGAACCAGGCCATCTTTAAGACTAAGAATTAAACTGCCTAAGATGGCAGGGATGGCCAGAAGAAAAGCAAAAGCAAAGGCAGCCTGTTGATTAAGTTTCTGGAAGTGACCGGCAAAGATAGTGGAGCCGGACCGAGAAACACCAGGAAGGATAGCAATAGACTGGAAAACACCAACGATAAAAGCATTAAGAGAGGGAATGTTAGTCAAAGAAATCTTACCCCAAGGAAGACGGTGAAAGAGAGCCAGTAACAAAGAAGTAAGGAGGAAAGTAAAACCAAGCAGCTGGGGAGACGAGAAGATAGACTGGAAACGTTGATAGACCAATAAACCAACTAAAACAGCCGGCAAACTACCAACAAAAAGAGGCATAAGCAAGTTAACATTCTTCTTAGAGAAAACAACCTGACGGAAGAAATAGATAATAGCTAAAAGACTACCAGCATGAAGAACAATATCTAAAAGCAAAGGACTATCATACGGAGCAAAGAGAGAACGAAACAACAACAAGTGACCAGAAGAAGAGACAGGCAAAAACTCAGTCAAACCCTGAAGGAAACCAAAATATAGAGCGGAAGCATATGACATAGAGGTATTGTATATCCCCTAGTGGAAAGAGGGCAAGAAACTACCTAAAAGAAAAAATCTGATAACCATATTTATCAACCTCCGGTTGAGTAAAGTAAGGCAATCCCTTGGTCTTAGAAATATGGGTAATCTCCTTCTCTAAACTCCGACCAGTGTACTTCTGCTTGTCCGGATCCCACTCCTGCAAAATGAGGATATCGCCAACTTGGCAGTCCCAGTCCGCCAAACGAAGATCAAAAGTCTTTTTACCATCAAGAATACGCTGAAAATCATCGGGCCAGGTTTTTTTCTTGTGTGTCATATGGGCCCTAAATATTAATTTAAAGCCAAGCGCAGGCTACTTAAGCTGCTTTTTCAGGTCTTTGTACCAGTCCTCAAGGATGGTCTTAATGAGGTCTTTAGAACCAAGACCTAAGCCCAAACCAAGGGCAAGAGTGATGATGGCGATGAAGCCGATGAAGATGATATTGATGAAGTACTGAGCGATACCCAGCTGAGCGATGGCAGCGAGGACAACGATGACCATGATGAGGTAACTGGTGAACTTACCCATGAGACGGGAAGTACGAACATCGAAACCAGCCAAGGAAGCCTTGACGACTTTCTCAAGGAAACTAGCCAAGAGAGTACCAGCCAAGAGGATGATGAGAGCACCAAAAAGGTTGGGGAGGTAGTTAAGGAAGCCAGTAAGGACCTGGGTAATGGTGTTAAGACCCAAGAGATTCAAACTGGTAATGGAGAAGATGAGGATGATGAGCCAACGGGCAATCTCACCCATGACAATCTCAAGTTTCTTCTCGATCTGAGCTTTCTTGAAAAACTTAGTCAGATTAGGAGAAGAAGTTAACTTAGAGAGATGAAGAGCAGAAAAGAGTTTTACGATAACGTTGCGAGTAATACGAGCAAGAATGAGGCCGATGATGAAGACAACCAGAGCAACCAAGAAAGTAGGGATGAAGGAGATAACGTCAGCGGTGATTTGATTAAAGACAGAAACAAAAGTTTCTTGGATGGAAACAAAAGTGTTGTTCATGAGTTCATCATAGGTAATGAAAACAAGAAAATCAAGTAAGGCAGAAAGGGACAACTAACTTATAATATTTTGACGGAAAGTGGTAAAATATAAGGGCTCGTCTGTTGAGACCGGTGAAAAGTGCTCTACCCTTCGGGGAGAGAGGAAAGTCCGGACAGCTAAAAGACAGGGTGGCCAGTGAAAGCTGGTCCTCTAGCAGGTAACTGTTAGGGCGCGATAGGGCCACAGAGACGATTAATGTGAAACGCCTTCTTTGAAGGATCTCTCCTGAGTAATCTTGAGAGAGTGGTAACCCGCCCCGCTGCAACCTCCGAGCTGAACGCCGTAGATGTCTTTTTCAATTCCTCCGGGAAGCGTTCTAAGGTTGAGGGCAAAGACAGATACTTTTCCCCGCAAGGGAACAGAATCCGGCTTACAAGGTCTTGGAGGACGAGCTAATCTAAATGGGGGAGATCATCCCCTTTTCTAAGAGTGAGGTGGGAGAAGATGACTTGGAAAGCAAGAACCAAGGGAAGAGAGAGAATGGCCAGAACAGGGCCACCAAGTTTGAGACCGATGATGATAGCCAGGATGGTGACAACCGGGTTAAGACCAGCGGTCTTTTGCATGACTTTGGGAACAAGTAAGTTGTTCTCGAGTTGCTGAACAAGAAGGCCAACGATAAAAGCACCGACGGCATGAGTGGGAGAAACAGCTAAACCAACAAGGATGGAAACGATACTGGTAATGGCCGGACCGATACTAGGAATGATTTCGAGGATAGCGGCAATGACACCAAGAGCGATGGAGAAAGGTAAACCAATGAGAGAGTAACCGAGATAGCTAAGGAGACCAACAGCAAGCATGAGAATGAGCATGCCGCGGATCCAGCTACCAAGTTTGATCTCGACTTGAGTAAAGATCTGGTAATAGTGTTTAGATTTTTGACGGAAGGCAAGTTTGAAATAGTCCTCGATGTGGGGTCTCTCTTGGATAAGGTAGTAACTGATGATGATGACGGTGACAAGATTAAAGATGCTGTTAACAGTACCGGCGGCTAATTTAAAGACTTGATCAGAGACGGTGAAGGCAGGGGTGAGAGAGGAAAAGTCGAGCTGACTGAGACCAAAGTCATCAGGAAGAACTCGGTCAACGATGTTAGGCAGAGAGACAAAGAAGGTCTGGAGTTGAGAGGTAAGTGGTTTAGCAAAGGTGGCGATGAGGGAACCAAAACCAATGAAGAGGAGGAGGATGACAACTAAGCCGGAGATGGAGCGAGGAATTTTTTTCTTTTCTAGACGAACAATGAGCGGGTTAACACCAAGAGAGATGAGGATGGAGAAGAAAAGAATAAGGAGAACGTCAGTGATACTGGCAATGAACTGAAAACCAAGAATGATGGCAATGATCCAGACAAAAGTCGATGGAGCAATACGAATAGTAAGGTTAGTTTTCTTCTTGGCAGTCATGGTTAGTTAACCAGGCAGACGTTTGTCGAGTAAGCTGTTGTCTGTCTGTATTTTCATCATACCAGATAACGTGGGGTTGTTTCTTGAACCAAGTCCACTGATCTTTAGCATAGGAAAGTTCTTGCTGGGTCCAGAGCTCAATCATCTTGTCTCGGTCAATATCTTTGTTGAGATACTGACGGATGTACTTGATACCAAGAGCAGAGAGAGCGGGTAGATCAGGTGAGTAATTTTTAAGCAGAGATTTAACTTCATCAAGAGCACCCTGATCCAAACGCTTAAGTACCCGAGCGTGAATTTTGTCTTCAAGAGTAGAGAGATCAGGTTTAAGACCAAGCCAACGGAATTCAACCGGCTGACGAGAAGAGGAACCAGTCCCCTGCTCTACCCCAGAAGAGACCTCGATGGCCCGGATGAGGCGACGAGGGTTGTGACGGTCAGAATGATTAAGACGATCCAACCAGTCAGGGTCGAGACGACGGAGACGTTGTTGAAGTTGGTCGACATCAAGTTGATCAAGTTGTTGTCTGAGCTGAAGATCGGGTGGATGGGAGAGACGGTTAAGGGGTTGGCTGATGGCCTTGAGATATAGACCGGTGCCACCAACGATGATGACAGAACGACGGTCTTTAATGGCTTGGTCAATAATTTGCCAAACAAAGTCAACGTAATCAGAAAGATTAAGAATCTGGTCCGGAGGTAATTGGTCAACAGCCCAGAGACGGATATGGTCAGAGTGGAAGTAAACAGCCGGTTGATCGGTGTAGTGAATATCGGAAGAGGTAGCCCGGGTAAAACCAGAGGGAACATCTTGACCAGAGATAAGGCGGGGGCCTTGATAGAACTGGCGAGAGTCAGCGGAGATGATATCAACAGCAGGGAGCTGACGGGCAATGGACAAAGCCAGATCGGTTTTACCAGAAGCAGTTAAGCCGGCGATGATGAGAACTCGGGGAAGAGAAGTCATTTAAAGTTTTAATTCAGGACGCTGATGAAGGTTGTCCTTGTTAATGATTTTATCTAACTGCTGCCAACGCTTCTTCTTGATGGCTGGAGGAACGTCATCAGGATAGACCTTGCTAGCGGCAGTACCCGGGCGAGGTGAGTACTGAGCGACAAAACCAATGTGGAAGTCAATCTGCTTAACCAAGTCAACGGTGTCCTGGAAGTCCTGATCAGTCTCACCAGGAAAACCAACGATGATGTCGGTACCGAGAACAACATCAGGAATCTTCTTAGTAATCTTTTTAACTAATTTAAGGTAATCATCTCGGGTGTAACCCCGGTTCATGCGCTTAAGAACGGCATCACTACCAGACTGGATGGGGAGGTGGATATAGCGATCGATCTTTTTGTTGACGGCAATCTCATCAATTAAATCGTCCCAGAAATCCCAAGGATTGGCAGTCATAAAATAGATTTTCTTTAAACCTTTAAGTTTGGATAGTTCCTGGAGGAGTTTAACAAAAGGAGGGATGTCACCTGACTGTTTAACAAAAGATTGGTAGAACTGCTTGTCGAGTTCAGCTGAAGGATGACTGAGGTGACGTTTACGATTAGAGATGGTTAATTGGTCGAGACCATAGGAGTTGACGTTCTGACCAAGAAGAGTAATCTCCGAGTAACCCTGGGAGAGAAGCTTGTTAACTTCACATAGGATATCCTCCATCGGGCGAGATATTTCCCGGCCACGAGCATAGGGGACAATACAGTAAGAGCAGAAAGAGTTACAACCAGAAGAGATGGGGATCCAGGCATGATTTTGATCCTGACGGACTGAGTCTTGGTTGAAACCAATATCTAAATTGAGATGAGGAAAACCGTCAACAGTAGGAAAAATTTCTTTTAACTTCTTTTTGGGTAGGTGAAGAATACAACCAGTGATAAGAATTTTAGGACGAGGTGAAGATTTCTTTTGAAAGTAGAGATCGATGTTGCGAACAAGACCAATGACCCGATCTTCAGCCCGTTGGCGAACAGCACAGGTGTTGATGATGACCAGACTAGCCTGTTGCCAGTGATCAACCAAGGTATATCCTTGTGATTGATAGTGGGCAGCAATCCTCTCGGAGTCAGCCTTGTTAGCCTGACAGCCGTAGGTCTGTATGAAACAGGTCTTGTTCATGAGAGTTACCAAACGCGTTTGCGGAGAGGTTTACCAACTTTGAAGTTAACCACCTTGTGGCTTTTAACGGTTTGTCTAGCGCTTTCATTACCGAAAGGAACGACTTGTTTGTCGTCAACACGGGAAACATAGAAAGTTCCGAAACCGGAAATAACTACTTTCTCCCCTTTGGATAAAGAGTTAGAGACCTCGTCAAAGAAAACGGTGACGGCTTCTTTGGCAGCCTTCTTGGTAAGATGAGCCTTCTTGGCAACTAAATTAATTAAAGCTTGTTTTGTCACTGGGGTTTTCACCTCCTTCTAAAATTTAAATTTAACTGTATAAACGTGAGAGTTGATGATAGCACTAAAAGACTAGTATGACAAGCAATGTTTAACTAGCCGTTTCAGAAACTCGGGTCTCACGGATGACATTGATCTTGATGGTGCCGGGGTAGGTGAGATTCTTCTGAATATCATCACGAATTGAGCTAGCCAGAACAGTCATTTCATCATCAGAAATCTTGTCTGGATCAACAAGGACACGGACTTCACGACCGGCTTGGATGGCAAAGGCTTCTCTGACACCAGGATGTTTGCTAGCAACCTTTTCGATCTCGGCGATACGCTCGATGTACTCCTCGGTGTTCTCATGGCGAGCACCGACACGGGAACCAGAGATGGCATCAGCGATATAGACGAGAACGGATTCTTTGGAGGAGAAGTCTTCGTCTTCATGGTGTTGAGCAACAGCGTCGATGACAACCTGAGGTAGATCAAATTTCTTCAGATATTTGACACCAAGTTGGACGTGACTACCATCACCTTCAAGGACCTTACCAATATCATGGAGAAGACAACCAAGTCTGACCATGTCAACGTCAGCGCCAACTTCTTGAGCGAGTTTGGTACCGATCTTGGTAACTTCAAGGGTATGAGAGACCATGTTCTGACCGTAGGAAGTACGGTACTTGAAACGACCAAGGGTAGAGATGAGCTCACGGGGAAGGTTGTAAACACCAACAGATTGACAGAGTTTTTTACCTTCTTGGAAAGTAATCTGATCAACTTTCTGTTTGGCTTTAGCAAGATATTCCTCGATACGAGAAGGCTGAATGCGGCCATCCTTAACCAGTTGGTTAAGAGCAAGACGAGCAATCTCACGACGGAGAGAATTAAAACTAGAAAGTTTAACTTCACCGGGAGTCTCGTCCATGATGACGTCAACACCAGAAGCTTTTTCGAAAGCACGGATGTTACGACCCTCTTTACCAATGATGCGAGACTTAATTTCCTCGTTAGGAATACTGACAGTAGAGACGGTGTACTCGGCCACGTAGTCGGTGGCACCAGCACGCATGGCCTCAACAAGAACTTCTTGAGCTTTGTCTTCAGCTTCGACTTTAGCCCGCTCAGAGAGCTGACGGATCTCTTTAGCTAGAGCATCTTGGGAAGTTTTTTTAACTTGAGCAACAAGTTCTTCTTTGGCTTCGGAAGGAGTCATGGAAGAGACTTTAGCTAGTTTGTCAATCAGTTCTTGATTGGTGGCAGCGAGTTTTTCCTTTTCCTTGATAATTTCTTTTTGATCAAGTTGGAGTTGATCTCGACTGTTGTCAATTTTTTGTTCAAGTTGGTCTAACTTAGCTTGTTTCTGCTTAACTTCCTGAAGTTGTTTGTTGATATCTTCTTTTTGCTGACGAAGCTGTTTGTTAGCCTCATCTTTGATTTGGAGAGCTTGGTCTCTGGCCTCAAGAATGATCTCACGAGCCTTAGCCTGGAAGATCTTTAAAGATTCATCAGGTTTCTTGGAAGAAGATTTCCTTTGAGAAGTAGCAGTTTTTTGGCCAGTTTTGCTGGGAGCAGTCTTCTGAGAAGCTGGTTTTGAAGCTGGACGAGATGATTTTCTTTGAGAAGAACTGTTAGTATCAGTAGTAATTTTTTTAACGGGTTTACCGGTTTTGATAGTGAATATAGGCATAGTAATAGATAAACAAAATAATAAAGGGGATCAACCAACCTAGAAAAGACACAAAAAGACTAGCCTAAAAGTCGGGAATGGCTAGTTAAGAAGGTAATTAACATAGATAAGTTCGATTTGTGTGATTAATAAAGGTTAACGTCGATCTAGGGGTATTGTAACTCATTAGATACGGAAGCGTCAATCTTTTCTTGAATAAGACGGGAGTCAAAACCACGTCTTTTAAGTTGATGATAGAGCTTAATCTTGTCTTTATGAGTGGTGATACCCTGGGGGTACTTTTTGGTAATAAAAGTGGCGATAGCCTGAGACTGCTGCTGATCGGTGATGAGTTGAGGAAGGAGAGATTTAACTAGTCGACGGTCAGCACCAAGTTGGTAAAGACGATTGGAGATATAGTAGGGGCCTCTGAGCTTGGAGTTAATCTGAACTTGAACAAACTGGGTGATAAAGCTGGTGTCGTCAAGGAGATTGAGTTTCTCTAATTTAGCAATAACTTGAGGAATGGCGGCCTCACCCTGAGGACCATAGTTCCTTTTAGCTACCTCCTGGTGCAGACGCTTAACCACTTCAGCCTGGAGACGGTCACGGTAACCAAGATAACGGATGGCTACTTGAGTGAGTTTCTTAACTAAGTCTTGAGGGTCGTTCATGAAGAAACCTTAGCATAGATTTCCTTCTCGATCTTGCTGGCAAGTTTAGAATTTTCTTGGAGGTGTTGACGAGTGGCTTCACGACCCTGAGCAATGACCTCGCCTTGGTATTTGAGGAAAGCGCCAGATTTCTCAATGATCTCGTGATCGATAGCGACATCGATGAGGCTACCTAAACGAGAAATACCACCATCATTAAGGATATCGAACTCAGATAGGCGGAAGGGTGGGGCAACCTTGTTCTTGACGACCTTAGCACGGTGACGACTACCAATGATCTGGTCACCATCTTGGATATTGCCAATCTTACGCATGTCAATACGAACAGAGGAGTAGAATTTGAGAGCCCGGCCACCGGGGGTAACCTCGGGGTTGCCGAACATAATACCGATCTTCTCACGTAATTGATTGGTGAAGACGACCATGGTTTTGGACTTGCTGATGACACCAGCTAGCTTACGCATAGCCTTACTCATAAGACGGGCTTGGAGACCAACAACGGAGTCACCCATCTCACCCTCGATTTCAGCTTTAGGAACAAGAGCAGCAACAGAGTCGATGACGATAACGTCGACACCACCAGAGCGGATGAGGGTCTCAACAATTTCCAAGGCTTGTTCACCAGTATCTGGTTGAGAGAGCAGTAACTCCTTGAGATTAACACCAATACTTTCAGCTCGAGCCGGATCAAGGGCATGCTCGGCATCAATGAAAGCAGCAACCCCTTTTTTCTTCTGGGCTTCAGCAATGACGTGAAGACAGAGAGTGGTTTTACCACTAGCTTCAGGACCAAAAACTTCGATGATACGACCATGAGGTAAACCACCAACACCTAAGGCTAGATCAAGTCCGAGACAACCGGTAGAGGTGGCAGGAACAGACTTTTTAACATGATCTTCACCAAGACGCATAATGGAACCGTCACCAAACTGTTTCTCGATTTGCTCCATGGCAATCTTAACGGCAGTAGCGCGCTCATTGGCGTTTTCTTTTTTGGTAACAGGAACCGACTTGGCGGTATTTTTCTTTTTTCTAGGCATGTATTTTCGGGTTAATTTATGATCTCTGTAGTTTCATTATAGGGGGAATTAAAAGTTTTGCAAGATGGTTTTTGTGGCTAAAAATGATAGAATGAGACAGCTGAAATAATTCGGGATATCGTATAGTGGTAGTACGGGCGCATGGGGTGCGTCCAGCCTCGGTTCGATTCCGAGTATCCCGACCATTTTTCCCCCCATTTTTTTTGATTTATCAAGGTATTTTTGGTATTATAGGACTGAGTAAGAGAACTTATATATCGGACCCGTGGAGTACCTTAAAATTCGAAAAAAAGGAGAAGGAAAATGATTGAGCTGTTAGGAAAGATTGAAATGATTAATTGGTGGTTGATATTGTTGGTAGAAGGTGCATTAGAAGTGGTCGCCACCTGTTTAATAGTATGGCTGGCAGGAGGATTTAAAGGTATATTTGGGGGGAGTAATTTAAAAGGGAGATATACAGCCTTTTTCCATGTAATGGGCGCAATGCTTGCCGCTGTTGGGTTAAAAGATCTTGCTAATGTCGTTTTTAATGCCTATGGTCAGGGACTAGACTACCTTGACTTCTATTGGCACCTAGTCAAATTTTTGCTTGGGACAGGATTCTTAGTCATTTGGAGAATAATGGAAAAAAAAGGGAAAAAAGGAGAAAAAAGATGTCTGACGTTGCGTTGGCAAGTCTAATGATTGTGATTTTGATAACCCTAGTGATGATCTGGTTTACTGACTCCTTTCGGAGTCCTAAAGACCTGGGGAAGACCCTAGGGGTGATAACGACGACGATAGGAATGGTGCTGTTCATCAGTCCGCATTTTTGTGTTTGTGACCCAAATCAGACGGAATACCACATCCGTGGTTTTCCAATCATGTTACTAGGTTTGATAGGGCTGATCCTGGGAAAAATAGGGAGGAGTAGAAAATGAATGTCTGGAGACTTTTATATTGTTTGTTTTTCCATCAACTGCAGTGGTCACCAGAGATGAAGGATTTCAACCTGCTGGTGATTAAGTTAGGGATCATCCTTCTCGCATATTTGGTAATAATGACAATCACCCAAATGGTATATAACTACCGTCTGGAGAAGAGGTTTTACCAAAAGGTCGATTGGGTCTGGTTGGTATGTTTACTAGTATCGGCCAGGATGGATCAACTGACAGAGTGGTATTGTTTTACCATCCCGATTGTCATTTTTAAGTTGGGATTGGAAACATACCTTTGCCTAAAAAAGGAGAGGAGGAGGAATTATGGATAGCCTTTGGAAGTACCTGCTTTTTTATAGATTTCCTTTATTGGCTCCTCTAAGAGAAATCTGGGGTCTTTCGATCGTTCATATAGGTCTCTCCTTTGGGAGTGTGCTTTTTTGGTTGGGAGTAGGGATAGTTGAATGGGAAGAGTCGCAATTTAGGCTATACCGTTTTATTAGAGGGAAGGTGGCGTTCCAGGCTCATTTGAATCTGGTGGTCACTATCCTGTTCCTGGCGAGGCTTGGTTGGTTGCTTGGGGCCTATGGAGTAATCCTTTGGATTGTCTCAATGGTTATCAACTCCAGGGAAAGAGACAAAATTTATGAAAATATTAAGGAGGAATGAGAATGAACAACATGATTATGTGGCTGCCAGTTCTGGTGGCATTATTTCTTCTCCTACTTGACAACAACGGAGGAGAAAGTGGCGACGAGGAATAAAATTAGGAGGAAAAGGGTAAATTTATATTAGGAGCAAGTGGATTATCACTTACACAATACCGTGTAAGAACCACCTGCTCCTTTTTTTATCTACTCAAGGCCGTATTGACAAAAATATGGCGATGATATGAACAAGGACCGTGCTGCTTAAGAGCCTGAATGTGGGCTTGAGTACCGTAGCCTTTGTTCTGCTGCCAACCATAGTCTGGGTGTTGCTGATGAATTAAAGCCATATAGTTATCTCGTTCAACCTTGGCAATGATACCTGCAAGAGTAACAGGTAAGACATCATCATCGGCCCGGACACGAGAAATGACTCGAGATTGTTTGTGAGAATTTAATTTGAGATTACCATCAACAATGTACTGAGGTGCATTAAGAGAATCAATTAAACGTTCAAAAATAGTCTTGTTAGCCCAAGAGATACCCATTTGATTTATTAAATCGGCGGAAACAGTACTAAGAGCAACAGTAATGGGCATGGAGAGGAGATATTGGTGCAGTTTACTACGCTGAAGTGGAGAGAGTGTCTTACTGTCTCTAATGGGTGCAGGAGCCTGAGAAACAAGTCGATCAGCCGAACAACGGAGAATGACGGCAGAGGCGAAAATAGGGCCAGCTAAAGCTCCCCTACCAGCCTCGTCTAGTCCACAAATAGCAGTGTAGTCCACGAGTGAATGATATCACGGAAAAAAAGGTTTAACGCTTAGGTGATTGTTTCTTGAAGCGAGCTTTACCACCACGACCAACTTTTCTGGTCTCTTTCATACGAGAATCACGGGTAAGCAGTCCTTCTTTTTTAAAAAGAGGGCGGTATTTTTCCGAGTCGATCTGGTCAAAAGCTCGAGCAACACCATGAGTAAAAGCATCAACTTGGGCATTCAAACCAGAACCACTGATCTTAGCAGTAGCGGTGTATGAATCAAGAGTACCGGTGAGTTTGAAAGGAAGTTGGTAACGAACTTGCTGAGCAGGTAATCGCCAGTACTGAGAAGCGGGTTGACCATTGATAAGAATCTCTTGTTTACCAGGGAAAATCTTAACGCGAGCAGTAGCGGTTTTACGACGACCAATGGCATAGATAGCATCCTTGGGAGTCTTCATTTTATTTTGAGAAGATGACTTCTTAGGAGCTTTTTTCTTCTTGGGTTGAATGGGGGTAGATTTTTTCTTACTGAGTTTTTGAGCCATGATATAGATTATTTCTTGTTAGTAACTGTTTCTTTTTTAGGAGTCTTGAAGTGGTTTTGGTATGGGTGTTGATTGTCAACAAAGACCTTGAGACGACGCATTCTGGGTTGCTGAAGTTTGTTCTTAGGTAACATACCCTTAACAGCATGTTCGATAACTTGGCGGGGATCTTTGGCCATAACTTGTTCGAGACGAAGTTCCTTGAAACCACCAGGATAGCCAGAGTGAGATTGATAGAGTTTATCAGTCATCTTCTTACCAGTAACTTTGATATCTTTGGCGTTGATAGCAACGACGAAGTCACCGTTATCAAGATGAGGGGAGGACTCAGGTTTGTGCTTGCCAATAAGTAGAGAAGCAATCTCGGTAGAAACACGACCAAGAGTCTGACCCTGAAGATCAATCAAGTGCCATTTCCTGTTGATTTGAGGTGACTTAAGTTGAGTAGTTTTCATAATTATTTCTTACTAGTTTTTTTAGTAGTTTTTTGGGCGGGAGTCTTAGCAGCTGCTTTCTTAGTGGTCTTCTTGTTAGTTTTCTTGTCCGCCTTACCAGTCTTCTCTTTAGTTTCCTTAACTGGCTCCGGTAAAGGTACGGCTAGTTCGAGTAGAGCCATGGGGGAGGCATCGCCACGACGGACAGTAGTTTTTTTGATGGTAGTGAAACCGCTGCGACGATCTTTCATGGAAGGAGCAATAACATCAACAAGTTTATTGGCGGCTTTAGGATGAGAAAGGAAAGCAGCAATCTGGCGACGAGTGTGGACGTCACCTTTGTGAGCCTTAGCAGCCAATTTATCAAAGTAACGCTTGATAACTTTGGCCCGAGTCAAGGTGGTGTTGATATAGCCATGCTCGATCAAAGAGATGAGCAGACCCTTGATGAGAGCCTTCCTTTGATTAAAGTTACGGCTTAGAGCGATGGATCTGACGCGGTGACGACGACTCATGAAAAATTATTACTCAATATTAATACCCTTATCAGCAGCTTTCTTAACGATCTGTTTGATAGACTTCTCACCTAAGTTTTTAACTTGTTTAAGATCAGCCATGGTGGCACCATCTAAGTGAGAAAGTTCTTCATAACCACCCTTCTTAAGAGCGTTGGTGACACGAGTGGGTAACTCGAGATCTTCGATGAAACCATCAGGGATCTTTTTACTGTCATCTACCTCTTTTTCCTCAACCTGTCTAACAGGATTTTGGAGGAATTTGAAGAAATCGGTAAGAATCTCAGCAGCACCTTTAATGGCGTCCTCAGCTGAGAGGGAGCCGTCGGTGGTGATGAGTAAACGAACACGATCGTAGTCGGTGCGACGACCGACACGAGTGGCTTCAACAGAGTAGGTAACATTCTCAACAGGAGAGAAAGAAGCGTCGAGAGGGATGACGCCACGTTCATCAGTAGCAAATTCCTCGGCGGGAACATAGCCAATACCGGTACCAACGTTGATGGTAGCAGAGATCTTGGCTTTAGCATCAGTTAAGTTAGCTAAGAGGTGATCAGGGTTGGCAACTCTAACACCAGCAGGCAACTCTAGATCTTTAGCAGTAACAACTTTTTTGCCAGAGACACTAAGTTTGACTTTAGCTTCTTTGTCTTCACCTTCAAGAACGAAGCGGACACCTTTTAAGTTGAGAACAAACTCAAGGACATCCTCATGAACACCTTTGAGGGTGGTGAACTGGTGAGAGACACCAGAAATCTTGACCTGGGTAGCAACACTACCAGGAAGAGAGTTGAGGAGAATACGGCGGACGGCATTACCGATGGTGTGGCCAAAATTATTAGGTAAAGGTTCGATGACGGCTTCGGTGGTGAAGTCATCAACTTTGTTAAAAGTTAGATCGAAGTTGGGTTGTAAAAATTTCATATTGTTTTTTAATGATTAGTAATTTTAAAAACTAAATTAATAATTAATTGTTAACGGGAGTAGTACTCGATAATGAGACTCTCTTTAATGGAATCATCCATTTCATCTCTAAGAGGTAAACGCTCCATCCTGCCAACAATGGCCTTGCGAGTAAGCCACTTGGGAGGAGTGATTTTTTGCTCAAGAGCATCTTTGACGAAACCAAACTTGGCAGCTTTAGGGGAGATGGTGATGGTCTGGCCAGGTTTAACTAGATAGCTGGGGATGTTAACTTTGCGATCATCGACACGGACATTACCGTGATTGACTAGTTGACGAGCAAGGGAACGAGATTGAACTAACCCAAGACGGAAAACAACATTGTCTAGGCGGGATTCAAGTAACTGGAGAAGTCTTTCACCAGTGTTCTGAGGAGATTTAATAGCTTCCTCGTAGTAACCACGGAATTGTTTTTCGAGAACAGAGTAGATACGTTTAACCTTTTGTTTTTCTCTAAGTTGAGTACCGTAACCAGAGAGACGGCGGTGCATTTTTTTACCGTGTTGGCCGGGAGGTTGAGCTCCACGTTTGTCGATAGGACATTTGGCAGTGTAACAACGAGCACCTTTAAGGTAAAGTTTTTCACCTTCGCGACGACAGAGACGGCATTTTGCATCAACGTAATGGGCCATATTAAACTCTTCTAGGTTTCTTGGGGCGACAACCATTGTGAGGAACCGGGGTGGTGTCGGCCAAGAGGTTAATTTCTAATCCAGCAGTCTTGAGAACACGGAGGGCGGCATCTTTACCAGCACCAGGACCACGAAGGAAAACTTCGAGGGTGTTAAGACCAGCTTCTTTAGCTTTACGGAGACCATCTTCAATGATGGTAGTGGCGGCAAAAGGAGTAGCTCGGCGAGCGCCTTTGAAACCACAGATACCAGCAGAACTCCAGCAGACAACATTGCCCTGAAGATCAGTGAAGGTAACGTGGGTACTGTTAAAAGTAGATTTGACGTACATACGACCATGACCACCCTTGAAAAAAGCGGGTGTCTTTTTCTTAGAGGCTTTCTTGGTGGTTTTCTTAGCTTTAGCGGTAGCCATTATTTACTAGTAGTTTCTAATTTAAGTCTGGTGTCTTTGGTCATAGCACCAACGGTCTTTTTCTTACCTTTACGGGTACGGGCATTGGTACGGGTGCGTTGACCGCGGGCAGGTAAACCCATGGAGTGACGAAGGCCACGATATGCCTTGATACGTTTTAGAGATTCAATATTGTTGTGGACCATTTGTCTGAGTTCACCTTCAACAGCAAGTTTGTCGATGGCTTGTTGGAGCTGCTGAATCTGACCAGAAGAGAGATCTTTGGTGCGGGTGTTGGCATCAATGTTAAGACGAGAAAGAAGGTCGTGAGCAACAGAAGAACCAACACCGTAGATATATGTCAAAGAGACTTTAACGGGTTTTTCTTCTGGTATGTTGACACCGGCGATTCTAGGCATAGTTTATCCTTGTCTTTGCTTATGGCGAGGGTTTGAACAGATAACAAAAACCTTGCCATGTCGTCTGACAATCTTACATTTATTACAGCGTGGTCTAACAGAGGCGTGTACTTTCATGATTATTGGTTTGGTAAGGGAAACGGAAACTTACTTAGAACGGTAAACAATCCTGCCTTTAGAGTCATCGTACTGGCTCATTTCGAGCTTGACGTTGTCCCCAGGCATGACGCGAATGTGATACAAACGCATTTTACCGGCTAAATGGGCTAAGATTTCTCTGCCGTCTTCTAGTTCTACCCGAAATTGAGTATTGGGTAGAGCCTCGAGGACGACTCCGTTTACCTCAGTCACTTGATTATTTTTAGCCATAATTTAATGGACTGGTGTATTTTAACAAGAAATGAGTATTTTTGCTAGTTTTTGAGGAAAAAGCAGCAAGGCTATTTCTCATCTTCTGATGACTTTCCCTCAGGTGGTGAGGATTTTTCACCAACAGGCACCCACTCTCCTGGTGCGGGCATCTGGTCTAAACGACCTTTCTCGGCTTGTTCCTTGCGCCAGTCGGAAAAGATAGGTTTGTTTTCTTCTGGTTCCGGGGAAGAATTAACTTCTTGCCAACCTTCGGGTGGCTGACTTTTGGCAACGTCTTCAGGAGAAGGGACAAGTTTCTTAGCTGGTTCTTCGAGAGGTTTCCAATCAACTGCTCCCTCGGGGATGGGTAATGGTTTTTCGTCTTTTGTTTGTTCAGGCATATTAACAGTAAGTAATTAGTACTAGTGTCAGTGTATAGCAGGGAAAGGAAGGAAGTCAAAGAGATATAGGATTAGGAAAGGTAGTAGTCGGGGTCAATAGCGGTAACAGGGACGGTACGATCTTGACCAATATAGACGGTCTCTTCCCACATACCAGAGAGAGAACCATCAATGGTTTCGTAGGTCCAACCATCGTCGGCCAGTTTAATACGAGGATTACCTTGAGCATACATGATCTCAATAGCTAAAGTTTGGTCGGGGACAATCTTAATTTCTTTGAGGGCAGGATTGGCATAGCAAGGAATATTAGGTGGTTGATGGAGTTTTTTGCCAATACCATGACCAGTAAGTTCACGACTGACAGAGTAACCAGCGGATTCAATGGTCTGTTGGAGAGCAAGACTAATATCGTAAATGGAGCGACCGGGACGAGCTTGTTTAATGGCAGCTTTAACGGCTTGTTGACCAGTATGGATAAAGTCGGTGGTGGGTTGATCTTGAGGAGGAATCTGAATGGTGAAAGCATTGTCAACGTGATGATGGTGATAGACAAGACCAGTATCAATAGTAACCACATCTCCTGGACGGAAAATGACTTCTTTACTAGGAATACCATGGACGAGACCAGAGTTGATGTTGATGCAGGTGGCAAAATCATAACCATCAACGGTAGAGAAAGAAACTCGACAATTGTTTTTCTTGATGAGATTAACTGTCAGATTCTCGATATCCATGGAAGAAAGACCGGGCTTGATAGCGGCAATGAGCTGCGACTTGATATCGGCCATGATAGAGCCGGCCCGGAGATATATTTTTTCTTTTTTAGTCATGGAAAGCAGCCAATCTAGTAAGAATATCTTGGTGGATAGTGTTGATGTCCGGGGTACCATCGACGTCGATAACTTTACCTTGTTGACGGTAGTGTTCAAGGACTGGAGCAGTGAGAGTGTGGTAAACGTTGAGACGTTGCTGAATGGCGGCAGGTTTGTCATCGCTACGATTTTCCACTTTGGCCCGCTTAAGCAAGCGTTCCATGCTAACTTGATCAGGAATATGGAGATGAATGACAGCGTCGATGTGTTGAGAATGTTGTTGAAGAAACTGTTCCAAAGCTTCTACTTGAGGCATTTCACGAGGGAAACCATCAAGAATGAAGCCGGTGGTGAAAGCCTGTTCGACGTGGGGCATAAGCAAACGAACATTAAGATCGAGGGGGAGGAGTTTACCAGAGGTAAGTAACTGAGCGATTTCCCGACCTTGAGGAGAATCCTCTTTGGCGGCTTGACGGAGAAGTTGACCAGAAGAAAGATGAGTCAAATTGAACTTTTCAGCCAGAAGTTTGGCTTGAGTACCTTTACCAGAGCCAACCTGACCGAGAATGATGAATTTCTTTTTAGTAGCATCCATAGTGATTATGTTAACTCTTTAAAAATTTATCGTAGTCGTACATAGACAGCTGAGAGTCGAGATTACGGATAAGTTCAAGAACAACGGAAACAACAATGAGGATGGAAGTACCACCAACAACTAGATTGTCCATGCCGGTAAGGGAAGAGATAACGGAAGGAAGGATGGCGATGAGACCGAGGAAGATGGCACCGATGGGGGTAAGGCGACCAAGAATGAAGTTGAGGTGATTGATAGTAGCCTGGCCAGGACGAATACCGGGGATGAAACTACCGGATTGACGGAGGTCTTGAGCAATCTTTTCTGGATTAAAGACAACGGTGGTATAGAAATAGGTGAAGACAACGACAAGGAGGAAGTAAACAATGTTGTAGGGCCAGGAGCCAGGAGAGAGATACTGAGTGAAGAATTGAGACATATTGGCTAGAAATTGATGAGAAGAGGAAGTAAAGAGACGGCCAAGCATATTAGGAACAAGCATGAGGGAAACGGCGAAGATGATAGGAAGGAAACCGTCTTGATAGAGACGAACAGGTAAATGATTAGCAGAGGAAGTGAGAGCAGGATTAGTGCTACGGCGAGCTGACTGGATGGGAACAGGACGAATGGCTTCACTGGTTTTGATAACTGAGTAAACAACAACTAGAGAGATAAGGAGGAAGACAAGGAGACCGGAGAACTGAGTCTGACTGATGGTGACGGAAGTCTGAGCAAAAGAGACCGGTAAGCGACCAACAATACCAGCAAAGATGATGAAACTGATACCGTTACCAAGACCATATTGGGTGATTTGCTCACCGAGCCAGATAAGGAACATGGTGCCAGCGGTAAGAGTGATGATGAGACGAATGAGTTCAAAAGGAGTAGTGGCAATGGCCAGAGATTGCTGACGGAGAATCATGATGACACCAAAACTTTGAATTAAACAGAGTGGTAGGGTCAAAAGACGGGTGTAGCGGTTAATTTTCTCCTGACCATACTCCCCTTCTTTGGAGAGCTCCTCGAGACTGGGAATGACCATAGTGAGTAAACGAAGGACGATGGAGGCATTAATGTATGGACCAATACCGAGAGCCATGATGGAAAAGTTGGCTAAGGTGCCGCCGGAAAAGAGATCGAGAAGAGAAAGAAAAGCTGAGCCAGCAAAAATTTCTTGAAGAGTCTCTAATTTAAGACCAGGAACAGGGATGTGGGAGAGGAAACGATAGATAGCAATAAAGAGGCCGGTATAGAGAAGACGCTGACGGAGGTCCTTAAGCTTGAAGAAGCCCTGAAGCGGCTGGAGAAACTTTAACATGAGGTTATTTTATACGAAAATTACTGGCGAGGCTGGACGACTTGTCCACCAGCTTTTTCGACAGCTTTAGCAGCACCAGCGGAGAGAGGGAGAGAAACTTTAAGAGCTTTATCTAGTTGACCAGTGGCAATGACTTTCAAACCATGTTTATTTACTTGGTGAGAGTTGAGTTTTAGGGTCTTGATGACAGATTCGGTATCAACTTTACTACCAGCCTTGAAGTTGTTTAATTGGTCAAGAGTGATGGTTAGAGGTTGAGGCTTAAAGGACTTGAAACGACTCTTACCACGAATAAAGGGGGTACGACGGATGAGAGGGAGTTGACCACCTTCAAACCAAAGAGGAACCTTACTACGGGATTTTTGACCCTTTTGTCCCCTATTGGTGGTGTGACCACCTTTACCAGAACCATAACCACGACCGAGTCGTTTCTTAGAACGGGCGGTAATAGAAGGAAGTTTGGATAGCAACATGGTTATTTTTTCTTATTGGTAGTCTTCTTAGTGGTTTTCTTGGTAGTTTTTTTAGTTTTGGTAGTTTTCTTGACAGATTTTTTGGAAGTTTTCTTAGGATCTTTCTTGGGGGCTTTCTTGATAACCTTGACTGTTTCTTTAGCAGTTTTAGAATTTTTGGTGCTGTTAGGATTAAGAAACTTGTGTTTCTTGTCAAGCATCTCAATTTTTTCTAGAGCCTTAAAAGTAGCCTTGGCATTGGTGTGTTTGTTGTTGGTACCAAGAATTTTGGAAACAATGTCAGTAACACCAGCGGCTTCAACAACGGTGCGGACAGCACCTCCAGCAATAAGGCCAGTACCTTTGGGGGCTGGTTTGAGTAAGACGGTGGCGGCTCTGAATTTGGTTTGAGTGGGGAAAGGAATGGTGCCGTCAACAACAGGAACACGGACTTGCTTACGGTTAGCTAAACGGATGGCTTTTTTGATGGCGTCAGCTACACTAGGAGCTCGACCTTGGCCGAGACCGACTTTACCTTTACCGTCACCGGTAACAACTAAAGCGGTGAAGGAGATATTATTACCACCTTTGGTCTTTTTACTGACACGACGAATCTCAAGAACCTGCTCGAAGGCATTGTCTGATTCCCGGCGTTGTTGGTTTTTTCTGTTGTTGTTTCTAGCCATAGACTTATATTTTAATACCTGATTGACGGAGAGTTTCAACTAAAGCTTTGACACGACCATGATAGCGGTAGTAACCACGATCAAAAACGAGTTGATCAATTTTAGCTTTCTTGATTTTATCAGCCAGCTGTTGACCGACAAGTTGGGCCTGTTCGGTCTTGGTGCCTTTTGACTGAAAATCTTTCTTGTTACTGGTAGCAGAAGCGAGAACGTGCCCGTTTGAGTCGATAACCTGAGTACTGATGTGACGAAGAGAGCGGTTAACAACGAGACGGGGCCGAGAAGAACGGGAAGTTAAACGGCGACGAACGCGGTTTTGACGAGCGAGTCTGGTTTGTCTTATTTTTTTATCCATTTTTGTTTATTTTAATTTTTGTATCGTTATTTTTCTTTTTTATTTTAACTTTGAGTACTTTATTTATACAAGTGATATTAGGCTCCCCCAGCGGCAGCGGCAGCGGTTTTAGCTGCTTTACCAGCTTTACGGAGAACAACCTCGTCAGCATAGCGGATACCTTTACCTTTATATGGTTCCGGTGGGCGAAGGCCACGGATATCAGAGGCAACCTGGCCAACCAATTGTTTATCAATACCGGAAATGAAGATTTTGTTGTTACCTTCGATATCAAAATCAATACCGTCGACTTTTTTGACGACGATAGGATGGGAGAAACCGAGAGTGAGAGAGAGACCGTCTGGATGGGTAGAGACACGATAACCAGTACCAACAAGTTGGAGTTCCTTTTTATATCCTTCAGTAACACCAATAACCATGTTGTTAACTAAACTGCGGGCTAAACCGTGAAGAGCCTTAACTTCAGGGGTATTGTCACTACGTGAGAAAGAAACTTTGCCTTCTTCTTGAGAGAGTTTGATCTTTCTGGGGAGTTGACAAGTAAGTTCGCCTTTGGGGCCAGTAACCTTAATGGTTTGACCTTGAAGTTCAAGTTTGACTTGTTCAGGTAGATGGACGGATTTAGCACCAATGCGACTCATGATTAAAAGATTTGACAGATAATTTCGCCGCCAAGACCTTGCTGGCGAGCTTGTTTGTCGGTAAGAATACCGGCAGAGGTAGAAACAATAGTAAGACCGGCACCAGAGAGAGAAGTGGGGATATTCTTAGTATCAGCGTAAATGCGGACACTAGGGCGACTAACGCGTTTGATCTTGGTGATAGCGGGGACATCATTGATATAGTTAAGCTGGATGAGGAAGTTTTTCTTAACTTTGTCGATGGAATTGATGGAGAAGTCTTTGATATAGCCATGGTCCTTGAGGATGGTCAAAATAGAGTTCTTGATGTTGGAATGAGGAGCAGAAACCTCTTTTTTATTAGAGAGGTAACCGTTTCTGATGATGGTAAATAGGTCGGCAATTGGATCCATGTTATTTTGAGTCTTTGTAAACACCTGGTAATTCACCTTTGAGAGCTAACTCACGGAAGCAGAGACGGCAGAGGCCGAAGAGGCGGATGTAACCACGAGGACGACCACAGATTTGACAACGGTTGTGATCTCGGGTGGTATGACCCTTAAGTCGTTTGCTTTTGTTTATTTTACTTGTTTTAGCCATAAAAATTGACAAATTTTACTTTGCTTTTTCCTCCTCTTCTTGCTTGGCGAAAGGCATTCCTAAAGCTTGTAGTAGAGCGAGAGCTTGTTGTTTGTCAGGAGCACTGGTGGTGATAGTGACTTCTAGCCCCTGAATCCTACCAATTTTATCATATTCTATCTCAGGGAAGATGATTTGTTCAGGAAAACCAAGAGTAAAATTGCCTTGCTGGTCGAAATGGCTGCGACTAACACCTTGGAAGTCTTTGAGGCGAGGAAGAACAAGACTAACGAGTTTCTGGTAGAAATCGTACATTTTGTCGCCGTGAAGGGTAACTTTGAGGCCGACAATGTCCCCTTCTCTGACGTTGAAACCAGCGATAGAAAGTCTGGCTTTGGTTTCTTGAGGTTGTTGACCGGTGATAACAGCTAACCATTCTTTGGTTTTAGCTAGGAAATCCTTGTCAGTTCTGAAGTCAGCAGAACTAGTATTGATGGTGATCTTAGATAATTTAGGCACAGCCTCGATACTGGATAGTTTAAGTTCATCCTTGAGTTTGGGGCGGATATCTTTCTGGTAGTGATCTTTAAGGGTAGAAGGCATGATTATTTGGTATCGTTTTTAATAACTTGACCACACTTACGACAAACTCTAACTTTAGGTTTCTGGCTGGCATCGAAGCCAACACGAGTGGGTTTTTTACAAGCGGGACAGACAAGCATAACATTGGAAGTAGGTAGAGGACGGGGAAGCTGAGTTTTTTGACCAGCTTGATTGGCGTTAGCTTTGAGATGGCGGGTATAGAGATTGAGATTTTCAACAACAACCTGATCCTGATGAGGAAGGACCTTGATGACTCTACCGGTCTGACCTTTGTCTTTGCCGGTAGTGATGGTGACAGTGTCTCCTTTTTTAATTTTATTCATGCTTTAAATAATTAAATTGATTAAACTAATTCAGGCGCGAGAGAAGCTATTTTAGCAAATCCAGCGTCTTTGACTTCACGAGCAATAGGGCCGAAGATACGGGTGGCGATAGGATTCTTAGCACCAATGGAGTCGATAATAACAGCAGCATTGTCACTAAAACGAACATAGGAACCGTCGGGACGACCGGTTTCTTTTCTAGTCCTGACAATGACAGCTTTAACTACTTGCTTGTCTTTGATTTGACCAAGAGGATCAGCACCTTCAACTGAGGCGGTAACGACGTCACCGACATGACCAAAACGTCTCCTAGAACCACCATGGACAAGAATAACATTAAGTTTCTTAGCTCCAGAGTTATCAGCAACATTGAGAACGGATCTGAGTTGAATCATGTTATTTTAATATCTTGGTAATTTGCCATCGTTTACGGCGACTGAGAGGCTTGGTTTCTTCGATGATAACTTGGTCACCAGCTTTGGCTTTAACTTGGTTGTCAACTAGGTATGATTTACTGGTTTTGGTACGTTTGTGATAAAGGGGGTGAGCTTTGATACGATCAACGATAACAACAGCTGAGTTGGTCATTTTGGCGCTTTTAACGGTACCGGTGAGTGTCTTTTTCATTAGTGTTGATTTTGTCTGGTTAGTAATTGAGCAATCTGCTTTTTGAGAGTTTTGTGAGCATTAGTATTTTTTTCCTGACCGGCTTTGATTTTAAGTCGAACATTGATAAGTTCCTTTTTCAACTCAAGTAAACTCTTGTTTTTATTATCTTTCTTAGCTTGAGTCTTGGTAGTTGAAGTCTTTTTATTGGTAGTTTTGGAGTTGGTCTTAGCCATGATTAATTTTGATAATAAATATTAATTAACGTTGAATGAATTTGGTTTTTAATGAGATCTTGTGACCAGCTAAACGCATAGCCTCTTGAGCAACACTTAAAGGAACACCAGAAAGCTCAAAAAGAACAGTGCCAGGTTTAACAGTGGCAACGTAACCGTGAATATCAGCCTTACCAGAGCCCATGCGAGCACCAGCACCTTTTTTGGTATATGGTTTGTGAGGAAAAACACGAAGATAGAGTTTACCCTGACGTTTAGTAGCGTGGGTAATGGTACGACGAGCAGACTCGATTTGTTCAGAGGTGACCCAACCGCCAGTGATGGCTTTGATACCATAATCACCAAAAGCAAGATAATTACCCCTTTGAGCAATTCCTTTCATGGAGCCTCTGAATTCTTTGCGGTATTTTCTTTTGGCTGGTTGTAACATGATAGTTTAATTTATTTAACTGATTAATTATTTTTCCTGTTATTAGTTTTTTTGCCTTTGACGATATCACCGGTGTAGATCCAAACCTTGACGCCAACATAACCTGAACGGGTGGCGGCAGGTCTCTCAGCATAATCGATGTTGGCCCGGATGGTTTGGGTGGGAATACGACCTTTTTTGTATTTCTCGGTACGACCAATTTCGGCCCCACCAATTCTGCCGGAAAGAACAATCTTGATTCCTTGGGCACCAGCGGCCATAACTTTGTCGATAGCTTGATTAATAGCACGACGATGAGGATAACGTCTTTCTAGTTGGTTAGTAAGACGATCAAGGACGAGAGCAGCAGAAAGGTCAGGATTTTTAACTTCCATGGGATGAATATTGACCTTGAGAGGGAAGTTTTTTGGAGGGTTTTCGTAACCAAGAAGAAGCTTGTTAAGTTCTTTCTTAAGAATTTCTAGGCTGGAACCACCACGACCGATAACGACACCGGGGCGGGAGACGTGAACGTAAATGTCGATGGTGTTGATGGAACGTTTGATCTCAACCTTAGTAAGACCGGCGAGACTGAGACGTTTTTCTAGAAAACGACGGGTCTTGTTGTCCTCAAGAACTTGTTTAGCATAGTTCTTTTTGTCGGCAAACCAAACCGATTTAGTAGGAAAGGTGATGCCTGTACGGAAACTGGTAGGATTAACTTTTTGACCCATGATTATTTTTTAGTAGCTGATTTTTTAACGGTGGTTTTTGTCTTTTTAGTTGATTTATTGGAAGTTTTTTTAGAAGTAGTCTTAGTAGCTGTAGTTTTCTTGTCAGAAGCTTTATCTGGTTGAGGAGAAGATTTGAGCTTACTTTGGAGGACAACAGTGAGGTGAGAAGTAGTTTTGTAATAGGGTTGAACACGTCCACGACCAGCAAATCTAACTCGGCGAGAAGCACTAGCCTTGGTAGCATAGGCTTGGGAGATAATTAGATCTGAGGAAGTGAGTTTGTATTGATCAGCGGCATTACCGAGAGCTTGTTGAAGAAGCTTGATAACCGGTTTGGCGGCTCGTTGGGGGGCAAATTGGAGTTGGTCAATAGCCGCCTGAGGAGCTTGACCAACAATACTCTTAAGAACAAGATTAGCTTTACGGGGAGAAGTATTGATGAAGCTGGTACGAGCAGTGATGGTGATAGTGTTGTCTTGTTTAGCCATGATTAAGTCTTAGTAAGAATACGTTTAGTCATACGTCCGTGTCCCTTGAAGGTTCTGGTAGGAGCGAACTCACCTAGGCGGTGACCGACCATGTTCTCAGAAACAAAGACTTCAATGAATTGACGACCATTGTGAACGAGAAAAGTGAAACCAACAAATTCAGGTGGAATCTGACTGGCACGAGCCCAAGTTTTGATAGGCTCTTTTTTAGAACTAGACTGCATGTTAGCAACCTTAGCGGCTAATTTTTCATCTACGTATGGTCCTTTTTTACTACTTCTAGACATGTGTTTTATTTTACTTTATTTATGCTTATTTAGCCTTATTTTTTGCGACGGCGAGACTGAACAATGACTTTGTTCGAATACTTTTTAACTTTGCGTGTTTTCTTACCTAAAGTCTTCTTACCCCAAGGACTCTTGGGAGAAGGCATTCCGATACCGGAACGGCCTTCACCACCACCATGAGGGTGAGAGCCAGGATGTTGAGCTACACCACGAACGGTGGGGCGGATACCCATGAGGCGTTTGCGACCAGCTTTACCAAGTTTTTCTTGTTTATGTTCAGGGTTAGAAAGAGAACCGATAGTAGCTCGGCAATTACCTTTGAAGAGTCTGATTTCTCCGGAAGGCATCTTGACAAGAACTTTATCCCCCTCTTTGGATTGGATAAGGGCGTGATTACCAGCGGAACGGATAAGTTGAGCACCTTTACCAGGGGTAATTTCCAGACCATGAATGGCAATACCAACAGGAATATTCTTGAGAAGACAAGTATTGCCTGGTTTGACATCAGCTTTATCTGAGGAAATGACAGTATCACCAACACGAAGATCTTTGGGAGCAAGAATGTAGTTCTTACGACCGTCGGGATAGACTAAAAGGGCAATATCAGCGGTACGATTGGGATCGTACTCGATGGAGGTGACCTTAGCAGGAATATCAACAATTTGACGCTTCCAGTCAATAAGACGGAGATAACGCTTCTGACGGCCACCACGGCTACGGACAGTTATTTTACCAGAATTATTCCTACCTGATCTCTTAGGATTGATGGTATGGAGTTGTTTGGAGTATTTCTTAGACATGATTAATTTTTTACTTTAAATTACTAAAGAGATCGATTTTTTGTTTAGGTTTAATTTCAACTAAAGCTTTTTTATAACCTTTGATAGTCTGCATTTTACCGGTACGTCGATTCCTCTTTTGTTGAGGTTTGGCGGTGATAGTGCGAACTTTGATGACATCAACGGAGAAAAGTTCTTCAACAGCTTGTTTGATCTGGATTTTGTTAGCGCGGGGGTCAACTTTGAAGTGATAGCGGTTATAAACACTATCTTTAAGGCTCTTCTCACTGAAGATGGGTTTGAGAATGATCTGGTGACTGGTAATTGGATTAGACATGGTTATTTAGTTTTCTGATTGACTTTTTTAACTTCGGATTTTTTTGATTTCCTATTAAGATAGGTTTTAAGTCGGTTAGTAAGTTGATCTAAAGCGGGTTGAGTAAAAAAGAGATGTTGAGATTGGGCTACTTTGAGAGTATTAAGCTGGGAAACGGGGATAAGGGAAAGATGAGCGATGTTGCGGAAACCACGGAGGAGTTCGGGTGAGAGTTTAGAATAAACTAGAGCAAATGATTGATCAAAAACTTGAGGGGGGAAGAGTTTGATAGCCTCTTTGGTCTTGAGAGATTTTTTACTAGTGGGAAGTTTGATGAGGGTAAGTTGTTTGTCTTTTTGATAAAGAGAGAGGATACCAGCGAGGGACAAATTCTTCATTTTCTTGGTTAAAGTCTTGGGCCGAGCAAGAACACCTTTGGGACCGTGGGCAATACCACCACCAACAAAGATAGGAGCAGAAAGAGCTCCGTGGCGGGCACGACCGGTACCTTTTTGTTTCCAGATTTTTCTGGTAGAAGCCTTGATTTGACCGCGGGTTTTGACAACTGAAGGAGTGCGGTGAGAGTTGCTACGATAAACATGAATAGCTTGAGAAATAAGCTCTAGAGGAACATCTGCTTTAAAAACAGTGATGTTAGAAGCAGTGTTTTGAGTAGTTTTGCTGGTAGTTTTCTTAGTGGTAGCCATAATTATTTTTCCTCTTTTTTATCAACTTTTTCTTCTTTCTTGTTGCTCTTTTTATCTTCTTCAACTTTGTTGGTCTCTTCCTTGGCAGATTTGGACTTGTCTTCTTTTCTGGTTTTCTCTTGTTTTTCAACTGGCTGACCAGGTTTAAGAATATCGATTTTGAGAAGAGTGTGACGAGCACCAGGAACTGGGCCAGAAACGGTTAAAATCTGGTTCTTTGGATCGTAGGAGACGATGGTGAGATTAGCAACATGGGCGGTTTGATGACCATGATGACCGGCCATCTTCTTACCAGGAAGAACACGTCCTGGAGTGGTGCCACGTCCGATGGAACCCGGAGCACGACGTCGATCAGATTGACCGTGAGTACGAGATTGAGCGGAAAAATTCCAGCGTTTGATAGTACCGGTGAAACCCTTACCTTTGCTAAGACCACTAATCTGAATGAGACTACCAGGGAGAAGAATATCGATTAAATCAATCTCTTGACCAAGAGAAAGTTCCTCGTTTTGAGGAACCTTAATTTCTTTAATATGTTGAGGAATATAATTAATGTTGTTTTTCTTGAGAGAATTTTGAAGGGCTTTAGAGACACGACGTGGTTTATCTTTTTTGCCTAGACCAATAACAGCGGCAGTGTAACCATGTTTGTCTTTAGTACGTTGGTCAATAATACGATGGGGAGAGACTTTAAGCAGGGTAACAGGTACACGACGGCCTTCCAGGAAGACCTGTTTCATTGATTGCTTGGTAGCGTATACTTGTCTGATCATATTGACGTATAAGCGGACTGATTAACCTGTAAACAGGGTAATTGGTCATATTATTCAAAGTTTAATTTATTAAATTTGATTACATTTTAATCTCGATGCCGACACCAGCAGGAAGATCTAGATGTTGAAGTGAATCGATGGTCTTGTTGGTAGGCATTAAAATGTCAATCAACCTCTTGTGAGTAAGAACACGGTAATGTTCCCGAGCATCCTTGTCGGTGTGAGGACTGGTAGTGATGACGATGCTCTTCTTTCTGGTAGGCAAAGGAACAGGACCAGCCACCTTGGCACCAGAGGCTAAAGTGGTTTGAATGATCTTGTTGGCCGCTTCGTCGATGACCCGGTGGTCAAAGGATTTTAGTTTGACGCGAATGCGGAGTTGGTCAGAAGCAGCCATAATGTGTCAAAGTTTAATTGTTAGTCGTTGATCTTGGTAACAACGCCGGCTCCGACGGTCATACCACCCTCGCGGATAGCAAACTTGGAACCTTCTTCGATGGCGATTGGTTGAATGAGTTCAACATCAACAGCATCGGCATTATCACCAGGCATGATCATTTCAGTACCTTCAGGAAGTTTCAACTCACCAGTAACATCAGTTGTTCTGATAAAGAACTGGGGTTTGTAACCACCAAGGATGGGGGTGTGACGACCACCTTCTTCCTTAGAAAGGATATATGCTTGAGCGGTAAACTTTTTGTGAGGTTTGATAGAACCAGGTTTAGCCAAAACTTGGCCTCTCTGAATATCTTTCTTCTCAACACCGCGGAGAAGGATACCAGCATTATCACCAGCTTGACCTTGATCAAGAGTCTGGTGGAACATTTCAACACCGGTAACAACACTCTTGCCGGTATCGGTGATACCAACAATTTCGATTTCTTCACCAACCTTAACAACACCTCTCTCAATCCTGCCGGTGGCGACAGTACCTCTACCTTTGATGGAGAAGACGTCTTCAACGGGCATGAGGAAAGGTTTGTCTAGATCACGCTCTGGAGTAGGAATCCAGGTATCGACAGCTTCCATGAGTTTCATAACACCTTCTTGAGCTTCTTTGTCTCCTTCTAAAGCTTTGAGGGCAGAGACGCGGATAACAGGGGTATCCTCTTCGAACTCATATTTGGTGAGAAGTTCTTTGATTTCCATCTCAACTAGATCGAGAAGTTCAGCATCATCAACCATGTCAACTTTGTTTAAAGCAACAACTAGGCGAGGAACGTTAACCTGGCGAGCCAAGAGAACGTGCTCCTTGGTTTGAGGCATAACACCATCAGTAGCAGCGATCACGAGGATAGCACCATCCATTTGAGCGGCACCAGTAATCATGTTCTTGATGTAGTCACGGTGACCTGGAGCATCGATGTGGGCGTAGTGACGTTTCTCAGTTTCGTAAGGAACGTGAGAAATGTTGATGGTAACACCGCGCTCTTTTTCCTCAGGAGAGTTATCGATCTGGTCGAAAGCCATTTCCTGAGCTAAACCCTTAGAAGATAGAGTTTTGGTAATAGCAGCAGTTAAAGTGGTTTTACCATGGTCGACGTGGCCAATGGTACCAATGTTAACGTGAGGTTTTTTTCTTTCAAAAGTAGCCATAATATGTTTGTTTAATTTTTTAATTAATTAATTGATAAAACAACAACAATAAGCTGAAGATTTTACTAGCGTATTTTAACAAATTTATTTAGCCTTGTCAGCATCGGGTTTTAAAAGCTTGTCGGCCAGGTTGCTAGGTAGAACCTGATAATGACTTGGTTCCATATAAGGATTGGCACGTCCAGCAGTAAGAGAACGAAGAGTGGTGGTGTAAGCACCAAGTTCAGCTAGAGGAACTTCGGCGGTAATGACACGGGCGTTACCACGCTGGACAGAGCCAGTAACTTGACCACGACGGCTAGAAAGATCACCGATAACGTCACCCATGTATTCTTCTGGAGTGGTAACCTCTAGTTTCATGATAGGTTCAAGAAGAACAGGATCTGCTTGTCTGACGGCAGTTTTAGCTGCTTGAGCACCAGCAATCTTGAAAGCAATATCGGAAGAGTCAACTTCGTGATAGGTACCATCGATAAGGTCAACTTCGATGTCAACGACGGGAAAACCAGCAATGACACCGTTTTCAAAAGTCTCTTTAACACCTTTCTCAACTGAAGGAATAAATTCACGAGGGATGGCGCCACCAACAATTTTGTTGTTAAAGACAAACCCTTCTCCCCTCTCTTTGGGGCGAGCAATGATGATACAGTGACCATATTGACCACGACCACCAGATTGACGAATATATTTCTCCTCAACTTCGACTTCTTTAGAGATGGTTTCACGATAGGCAACCTGAGGTTGGCCGGTATTGGCCTCAACTCTGAACTCCCGCTTAAGACGGTCGACGAGAATTTCTAGGTGAAGCTCACCCATACCTGAGATAACGGTTTGACCGGTCTCATGATCGGTTTTGATTTTGAAGGTGGGATCTTCCTCGGAAAGTTTAGATAGTGCTAGTCCAAGTTTTTCTTGATCAGCTTTAGTTTTGGGTTCAATGGCTAGAGAGATGACTGGATCAGGGAAAGTGATGGATTCGAGGACAATAGGTTTGTCTTCCTGACAAAGGGTATCACCAGTACCAGTGTATTTGAGTCCAACCATGGCGACAATTTCTCCGGCACGGGCTTCATCTATTTCTTCACGAGTATTGGCATGCATGAGAAGAAGGCGGCCAACACGTTCCTTCTCTTCTTTGGTGGAGTTGTAGATGTAAGAACCTGATTTAATGACACCAGAATAGACACGAACATAGGTTAATTTACCAACATGAGGATCCGTTTGAACTTTGAAGGCCAAGGCAGTGGTAGGTTCGTTAACGTCAGGACCGCGCTCGACTTTCTCCTCAGTGTTGGGTTTATTACCAGAAACTTTACCGACATCGAGAGGGCTAGGAAGATAGTCAACAACGGCGTCAAGTAGAGGTTGAACACTTTTGTTGCGAAGAGAAGAACCTGGATACACGGGGATAAGTTTATTAGAGATAGTAGCTCTTCTTAAAGCTTCTTTAATATCTTTGATTTTGAGTTCTTCACCTTCAAGATATTTTTCCAGTAAGGTATCATCTGTTTCGGCTACGGTCTCGATGAGTTTGGCACGATATTCTTTAACCTTATCTTTGAGGTCGGCGGGGATGTCATCGGAGATGTTGTATTTAGCACCGGTTTCATCACCTTCCCAAATGATAGATTTTTGGTCTAAAAGAGTAACAATACCCTTGAAAGTATTTTCGACACCAATGGGGATGGCCATGACAACAGTTTTGGCACCGAGCTTTTCATGAATGTCGTCGATGGTGGCAAAGAAATCAGCACCAAGAACATCCATCTTGTTGACAAAAGCTATACGAGGAACTTTATACTTGTCTGCCTGACGCCAGACAGTCTCTGTTTGTGACTGGACACCAGAACTAGCATCGAGAACAGAAACAGCACCGTCAAGAACACGGAGAGAACGTTCTACTTCGGCTGTGAAATCGACGTGCCCAGGAGTGTCAATGATATTAAAACGGTGTTCTTGAGAGAAAAGAGGATCACTAAAAACTGGGGTCCAGAAGGTGGTGGTGGCAGCAGACATAATGGTGATGCCACGCTCTTTTTCTTGTTCCATCCAGTCCATTTGGGTATCACCCTCATCGATATTGCCGATTTTGTACGTCTTACCAGTGTAAAAAAGAATACGTTCTGTGGTAGTGGTTTTACCGGCATCAATATGAGCAATGATACCGATGTTCCTGACTGATTCTAAGGGAATGTCTTTTTGGATTGATTTTTTGTCGGCCATTGTGAAGTAATATTTAAAAAATAAAAATTATCTGAAATTAAGTGATTACCAGCGAAGATGTGAAAAAGCTTTGTTAGCCTCAGCCATTTTATGGGTGTCAATTTTCTTTTTGGCGGCAGTTCCCTGATTCTGATAAGCATCAATAACTTCAGCAGCTAACTTTTCAGCGAAAGTATGAAACTCGGAGTTAGAACGGCTTCGAGCAGCGGCAACAATCCAACGAATGGCTAGAGATTGTTTTCTTTCGGGTCTGATGGTACTGGGAACTTGATAACTGGCTCCACCAACGCGGCGACTACGAACTTCCATCTGAGGTTTAATATTTTCGATAGCTTGTTCAAGATATTCAAGACCGTCTTTCTTAGTTTTCTGGGCAATGATATCGATAGCCTTGTATACATGTTTGCTGGCAAGATTTTTTTTGCCATCACGCATACAGGCATTGATCATTTTAGTAACCAAACGGCTGTTGTGAACGGGATCGGCTTGAATAGTTCTTTTAGGGGCTTTTTTTGTTCTCATAGTTATTCAGTTGATTCATTATTGCTAGTCTCTACAGCGGCAGCCCCACCATTACCTTGACGGGTGCCATATTTGGATCGACTGGTTTGACGACCTTCAACTCCGGCGCAGTCTAGTTTGCCACGAACGATGTGGTACTTAACACCAGGGAGATCTTTGACACGACCGCCTCTAACTAAAACCAGAGAGTGTTCAGCTAAGTTGTGACCTTCTCCCATGATATAGGCAGTAACTTCCTGGCGGTTACTTAATCTAACCCTGGCAACCTTACGAAGAGCAGAGTTTGGTTTTTTGGGAGTCATTGTCTTGACCTGAAGACAAACACCAGCTTTCTGAGGGTTGATGGTTTCAACCATGCGACGATTAACGGAATTGAAGCTTTTACGTAAAGCAGCCGCTTTAACCTTCTTAGAAGATTTTTTTCTTGGTTTTCTGACGAGTTGATTAATTGTAGGCATTGCGAATTAGGTATTTTACCAAAAATTAGATGTTGTCGATGCTAGCTCTCTTTTTGGATGTAGGGATCAAACGACCAATAATAACATTCTCTTTCATACCAACTAGATGGTCAATCTTACCTTCAACTGAAGCATTGGTGAGAACTTTGGTGGTATCTTGGAAGGATGCAGCAGAAAGCCAAGAGTCTGTGTGGAGAGATGCTCTGATGGTGCCAAGAATAAGATTTGTGGCTGTAGCCGGTTCACCGCCTTGAGCAATAGCTGCTTCATTGGCTTTTTCATAACTACCTCTGGAAATAATTTCTCCAGGAACGAGGGTGCTGTCTCCACTGGTGTCAATGCGGACACGATCACTCATTTGACGAACGACAACCTCGAAGTGTTTATCGTGAATGTTGATACCTTGAGATTGGTAGATGGATTGAACTTCATTGATGAGATAGGTTTGGGCGGCACGTAGACCTTTGACAAGAAGGAGTTTCTTAATATCTAATCCCCCGGTGGCTAAAGGTGCACCAACCTCAATTAAATCACCGTCAGAAACTCTGAGTGTCTGCGTAAGAGGAACAACATATTCTTTTCTTTCTTCTTTATTACCACTGGGAGTAACGGTGACACGGAAACCGGTGTCTGTTTCTAGTACTTTAACTTTGCCAGCGACCTCTGAGATTGGAGACATGATTTTGGGGGTACGGATTTCGAGCAATTCGGTGACGCGAGGTAGACCTTGAGTAACGTCAGCGCCAACAACACCACCAGAGTGTTTGGTTCTCATAGTAAGCTGTGTACCAGGTTCACCAATTGATTGGGCGGCAACGATACCAACAGGGTCACCAATTTTAGCTACTCTGTTAGTGGCATAATTGTGGCCATAACATTTGGCACAAAGACCAAAGCGGAGATCACAAGTAAGAGGTGATCTGACACTAACTTTAGCCACTTTAGCCGAAACCATATCTTGGGCAATTTTCTCGGTAATAAGTTCATCAGCGGCAAGAATAACTTTTTTGGTCTTGGGATGAATGACTTTTTTAGTGACGAAGCGACCAACAATACGTCTGTAAAAACTTTTGCCATCATTTTCTATCTCGAGAAAATTCTTAGTACCACAGTCTTCCGAGCGAATGATGGCGTCATGACTGACATCAACCAAGCGACGGGTAAGATAGCCGGCATCAGCTGTCCTGAGTGCAGTATCTGTCAAACCCTTACGTGAACCACGGATGGCAGTCACGTATTCAAAAATGGAAAGACCTTCACGGAAGTTACCCTTTGTGGGTAACTCGACCAAATTACCCATAGGATCAACGTTGATTCCACGCATGGCTGAAAGCTGTTTGACTGTATTAGGAGTGATACGACCCATGCCCGTGTCGATAAACAGCCTGACAGGATTGTCCTTAGAAAATGATTCCCAAGTCTTGTCGGCTAGTTCTTCAGCTGTTTCCATCCACATCTGTATGGTGAGTTTTTTCCTCTCCTCATTGGTGATTAAACCCAGTTTAAAGTTATCTTCTATTTCTTTAGCCTTGATGTTAGCGTTGTTAATCACTTCCTTTTTACCTTCATACATTTCGTTGTCAGAGATGGCGAATGACAAACCTGAAACCGTACCGGCTTCGAAACCCAATCTTTTAACTGAATCGATTATTTTAATAATCTCTTCGCCCTCTAATTCATCGATGGCTCTTTGGAAAAGGTTTCTTGTCTCCTTGCGTGTAAGACCGATATTAATGAATTCCCATTTTTCTGGGAGAATTTGATTGAAGATGATGCGACCAACAGTAGTTTCTGTAATTTTATTATTCCCTTTGTCTAAGCGAACCTGGATTGGCTGACGCATTTTAATTTTGCCGGTCTCATAGGCATTTATAGCCTCTCTCTGGTCTGTAAAGATAGATGGATGAGAATCAAATTTGGGATCAATTGAGGTTAGATAGTAGATACCAACGGCCATTTCTTTTTTGTCAGGAATAGATTCAGCGTGTCCGTCAGCTGGTTTAAGTAAGTTTTGTTGGGGTAGCATATACTTCATGGCTTCTTTTTTTGCTCTTTTAGTTAAAGGTACATGAACAGCCATTTGATCACCGTCAAAGTCGGCATTGAAACCAGCACAGACAACAGGGTGAAGTCTGATAGCCGAACCTTCAACAAGAACGGGTAAAAATGCTTGAATGGATAATTTATGTAGGGTGGGAGCACGATTTAATAGGACAGGATGGTTTTTAGTTACCTTTTCTAGAATGTCAAAGACTTCTGGTTGACGTTTTTCGATTAAAGCTTTGGCCGCTTTAACATTAGGGGCAAGCTCTTGTTTTATAATCTCGTGAAGTACAAAGGGCTTAAACATTTCTAAGGCCATGTCCTTGGGAATACCACACTGGTTAACGTCTAGTTCCGGTCCAACAACAATGACGGAACGACCAGAGTAATCGACACGTTTTCCAAGAAGATTTTGACGGAAACGCCCCTGTTTTCCCTTTAGAGAATCTGAGAGACTCTTGAGAGAACGACCTGCACGAGTTCTACGACTAGTTTTTGCCTGAGAAGAGTCGAGTAAAGAGTCAACAGCTTCCTGCAACATGCGTTTTTCATTTCTAACAATGATCTCTGGTGCCCCAAGTTCTAAGAGTTGTTTAAGCCTATTATTGCGGTTAATTACACGCCTATAAAGATCGTTGACATCTGAGGCGGCAAAACGTCCACCTGACAGCTGGACCATTGGACGGAGGTCAGGAGGCATCACGGGTAAAATTCTGAGAATCATCCACTCTGGATTCGTTTGGGAATTAATTAAACCTTGAACTACTTGCAACCTTTTTACCGCTTTGAGTCGACGTGTTTCTGATTTGCTGTTTAATTCCTGACGAAGTTCTTCTGCCAATTCTTCTAGGTCTATTTTTCTCAAAGCTTCAAGAATAGCTTCCGCGCCCATACCGACCTTCAACCAGTCTTCTACTTCATACTCGATTAATTTTTGATATTCTGAGTCTGACAACAGAACATTTGTTTCCGTTTTTTCTATTAATTTTTGAAGTTTATCAAAGATCTCTTCCGTAACATTTAATTCGGCCACCATTTGTTCCCTTAAACCAGCTATTTGTCTTTTTGTGTCCATTTTAATCTTGTCTGTTTTTATGGCGATTTCATCTTTGGCTTTGATCTTACTGCGGAGATCTTTTATCTCTTCTTTAGCATTGTCCTTTATCTTCTCTATCTTTTTGTCATAGTTCTCCCTTATGTCACCAAGTTTTTTATCTTTTTCCTCTTCGATTTTTTTCTGCGCTTCTTCCTGGAGTTTAGAGTCCACCGAGAGGACTAGGTAACGAGAGAAATAAATTACCAAAGTCAAACTTTTTGGAGAGATGTTGAGTAAAAGAGACAATTTTGATGGGGCACCTTTGAAAAACCAAACGTGAGCAACAGGTGCGGCCAAATCAATATGACCCATTCTCTCTCTACGAACACGGCTACGGGTGACCTCAACCCCACATTTATCACAAACGATTCCTCTAAAACGTACACTTTTATATTTTCCACAGTAGCATTCCCAGTCCTTGGTGGGACCAAAAATTCTTTCACAGAAGAGACCATCTTTTTCTGGTTTTTGGGTTCTGTAATTTATGGTTTCTGGTTTTGTGACCTCTCCATTAGACCAACTCTTCATTTCTTCTGCAGAAGCCAGTTGTATTTTGAGACCTGAGAAATCTATATTATTTTTCATCATTTAGATAATTTATTAATTTCTTTCTTCCTCTTCTTTGATTATTTCCTTATGAGAATCGTCTTTTATGATATTGGTCGATACGTGAGAATTGATTACTTTTGTTTTTTCCTCTTTGTTTTTTATGTCAGATTCAATATTGCCAACAGGTGATACAGATAAACCTAGAGAGTTAAGTTCTTTAACTAAGACCTTGAATGATTCCGGAGTTGTCGATTCAGGAATTGGTTGTCCTTTGACGATTGCCTCAAAGGCTTTAGACCTTCCAATTACATCATCTGATTTTATAGTGATCATTTCCTGGAGCATGTGTGCGGCCTTATGTGCTTCTAGTGCCCACACTTCCATTTCCCCTAATCTCTGTCCTCCCATTTGGGCTTTGCCTCCAAGTGGCTGTTGGGTAACCAAAGAATAAGGCCCAATCGATCTTGCGTGTGTTTTGTCCTCCACCATATGGGATAGTTTTAATATGTAGGCCACACCAACGGCTGTTTTTTCAATAAAGGGCTCTCCTGTCCTCCCGTCGTACAGTTGGAATTTTCCATTAACTGGAAGTTTTGCTTCTTCCTGAATCTTCGCAATTTTGTCTTCAGGGATTTTTTCAAAGGTAGGAACTGCAATCTTTTTATTTAATGTTTCTGCAGCAATACCAAGGTGTGCTTCAAGCAATTGTCCTAGGTTCATACGAGCCAAAACTGAAAGTGGGGAAATGACAATATCGAGTGGTCGGCCATTTTCTAAGAATGGCATATTCTCTTCTGGAACAATTTTACTAATAACACCTTTATTTCCATGTCTACCGGCGACTTTATCTCCGACGGTTATTTTCCTAAGTTGGGCAACTTGAACCTTGATTTGTTTTATTACTCCCGGATCTAATTCGTCACCCTTCTCTCTGTCCAGAATTTGAATGCTGACAACAACTCCATGTTCGCCATGAGGCATTCTTAGAGAAGTGTCTCTGACTTCTCTGGCTTTTTCACCGAAGATGGCCCTTAAAAGTCTCTCTTCCGCTGTTAATTCTGTTTCACCCTTTGGGGCGATTTTCCCAACTAAAATGTCTCCGGGATTAACAACGGATCCTTGAGTAATTATTCCTTCAGAGTCAAGGTGTTTCAAATCAGTTTCGGAAACCCCGGGAATATCAGATGTTAATTCTTCTGAACCGAGTTTAGTATCCATAAGTTCAGCAGTAAATTCACTAATGTGAACTGATGATAGTAAATCTTTTTTAAGAAGACGACTTGAAACAACAATGGCATCCTCGTACCCTAACCCCTCAAAAGAGGTGTACCCAATTAAAAGATTTTGCCCTAGTGCGATTTCCCCATTTTCACAAGATGGTCCATCTATTATGATGTCACCTTTTTTAACTTTATCTCCAGGAAAAACTACTGGTTTTTGAGAATAACATGTATTTTGTGAGGTCCTGTAAAATTTTCTTATTTTGTAAATTTCGACATCACCTCTGTTTTCTATATATCCATATTCGTTGTTATATTCTTCAATTGGCTCGTTTTTTTTGTCTGATCGAGAAATTTTTATAGAGACACTGGCTCCATCTGATGAAAGGACCGTACCATCATGCTGTGCACGGACAACCCAACCCATTGATTCTGCAATAGCTCCCTCCATTCCTGTCCCAATAACGGGAGAATCAGCTCTCAAAAGCGGCACTGCCTGTGTTTGCATATGAGATCCCATGAGTGCACGACCACCGTCGTCGTGATGAACAAAAGGGATTAAGGATGCTGAAGTTCCAATAACTTGAGAGGGAATTATGTCTATATATTGAACCTTGTTTATATCGGCCTCAATAAATTCCCCTTGATAGCGGCATGACACCCATTTGTCAATGATAGTTTTTCCTTCTTTTTGAACCTCTGCGTGAGTGATGTAGTAGTTTTCTTCATCATCGGCGGTAAGATAAACTGGTTTTGAATCATCGACTACAGAAACTTTTTCTCCTTTTTTGTTTTTTTGTCTTTTGACTTCGAAATATGGTGCTTGTAAGAAACCGAATTCGTTTACTTTGGTATAAAGAGCTAGGTAGGTCACAAGTCCTATATTTGGTCCTTCTGGTGATCTGATGGGGCAAATCCTTGAATATTGACTTGTATGAATGTCACGCATGGAGAAGCTTGCTCTCTCCCGGGTGACTCCACCTGGTCCCATAACAGTAATTCTACGGATTGTATCAATCTCAGATAATGGGTTTGTTTGGTCTAGTATGGCGCTGAGGCGATTACGGCGGAAGAACTCTGCTACAGCAGCTATAACCGGTCGCGGATTAACGAAGGTTGAGGCGTTTGGTAGTTCTTCTGGATCGGCCAAACTCATCTTTTCGCGTATTGATCTTTCTAAACTTAATAAACCTCTACGGAATGATGTTTGATTAACAAGCTCCCCTACTCTTCTAAGTCTCCGGTTGGCCAAATGATCAATATCATCTATTTTTCCTTCTCCATTTTGAAGACGAATCAGGTATTTAACTGCCCCAACAATGTCTTCCTTTGTCAGGGTGGTCGTGTCTTTATCTATGTCTAGAGAAAGTTTTTTGTTTATCTTATGACGACCAACCTTTCCAAGAGTGTAACGTCTTCGATCAAAAAAAGTTTGACGGAACAAATTTTTTGCGTTTTCTAGAACTGCAGGTTCACCTGGACGAATTTTTTCGTAAAAATCAAGGAGAGCTTCCTCTGTATTGGAGGTGTTATCTTTTAATAAGGTTGTATGGATATATTGATGTTCTTTATCTTTGTCAACATCTTTAAATAAGTTTACAATTTCATCGTTATTGGAATACCCGAGTGCCCTAAGTAAAGTTGTAGCAGAGATTTTACGACGACGATCAATTTTGATTGATAAATAATCATTACGACTGACAATTATTTCTACCCACGATCCATGAATGGGTCTTATCTCCGCTTTATGTAAATATCTACCGGAATTCTGATCCAGTTCCCTAGTAAAATAGATACCTGGACTACGAACAAGTTGGTTAATAACAACCCTCTCTACCCCATTAATAATGAATGTTCCTATCGACGTCATTAAAGGAACATCTCCTAAGAATACTTCTTGTTCTTGACTTTTATTCGTTTTTAAATTGGTAAAACGGATCGTTGCCCAGATGGGGGCTTCGAAACTAATTCCTTTTTTGAGTGCCTCCTTGGGGCTGTTTTTGGGTTTACCAATTTTGTGTTCTAAAAATTCAAACTGAAAAGATTTACTTGTAAAATCTTTTATTGGATTTAGTTCCTTGAGTGATCTGCCTATACCCTTTTCGAGAAATTCTTTATATGAATCTGTTTGAATTTGTGTTAAGTTTACTGGAGGTAATTTGTTTGCGACATTACCCCAATTTTCTCGCTGGGTTTTATTGAGCATGAATTTTGAAACCAAAGACTAACAATTTAAAGATGAACAGAAAAAACCTGGCCGTCTGGCGACCAGATTAATCGTGGGTAGAGGATAACATGTAAACAACTCTTTGTCAACAATCTTTATCTAGATAAAGGCATATGTTTTCTTGATGTTCTTGAAGTGTCTCCGCAAAATGGACTTTTTGATCTGATCCATGTAGATAAAACCAGTAGTCCGATTGTTCGGGATTGATAACGGCCTTCAAACTTTGTAGGCCAGGATTGCAGATGGGTGCTGGTGGCAATCCTTGGTTCCTGTAGGTGTTGTATGGAGAGTTAATTTGTAGATCTCCCCAGTTTAGGTTTGATGGCCACCATTCACAATCCGGTTGTGTACATTCCTCCGAACTTAGTGCATACTGAACCGTGGCATCAATTTGAAGTGGCCAGTTTGCGTTTAATCTTTTTATTAAGATTCCAGCAATAATAGGCATTTCTTCTACTTTTTGAGTTTCTCTTTCTAAGATAGAAGCCAAAATAATCAAATCGTCTCTTTCTGTGGGGAATTCAATTGACTCTGTTTTACTTTGAAACTCCTGATTTAGTATATTTACTATCTCTCCTGTAGTGATTTTTATATCGAAAGCATATGTGTCAGGAAAGAGTTGTCCTTCTTCTTCCTTCGTAAGATAAATAAATTCTTGTGGAGAGAAGTGATTTTCCTCTCCTAAATTGGAAAATTCTTCATCTATCAGGTTGGCAATTTCTTCCCTTCTTAAGCCTTCTGGTATGGTGATCCAGATTTGTTTACTACTTGAGTGGGTTAATCCGTTGGTTATCTCAGAAAGATTCTGAGATTGAGAAAAATAAAAATATCCTGCCTGAATTTTTCTACTTATCCCTTTAGAAAGAATGTTTATCTTTGCAATAACTGATGAACGGATTAATTCTTTTTCATGAAGTTTATAAACTATTTGATCTAGAGATTCACCCGGCTCTATGACAAATTCGATCTTTTTCGTTGAGTCTTTGTTGACTGGTCTTGAAAGAAATATGCAAACAGAGGAAAGAGAAGTCAGTAAAAAAATGAGAAGAAGGAGATTTTTTCGAAACATTTTTAGATTTCGTCAAAAAGGGCTCTCCTGTAAGTCTTATTTTTACGATTGTACATAAATATACGTCCACATTTGCAAGTGACTTTCTCGTGTCCCTTGATCTTTGCCTTCTCCCAATTGCCATTTTTTAGGGCTGTACCGCAACCCACACATTGTCCTTTTGAGAGGAGCCAAGCTTGTACTGGAGCAATAATATTTTTAAACACTTTTAAACTTATTTCTTAATGTTTTTATTGTAGCAAAAAATTACAGTTTTGGATTCTCCTCTAAAAAATTTTGCAAAATGATGGCAGCGGCAGCGGTGTGTTCTTTTTCTTTTCTTTTTGCCGGAGATTTACCGGTTTCAATCATTTTCCTTCTTGCTTCTAGTGAACTTAAATTTTCGTCTTGAAAATAAATTCTTGTTTCAAACTTTCCTCCTATTTCTTCTTTTACCTTCATTGCAATCTTCCTCATTATGCCTTTTTCCGGTTGACCGATGACAATTATGTTGGGTCTGTTTTCCTGGATTAATTTTTTAAGTTGATCAAGCAACTCGTTGGTTGTCCGATGATGAATCGTCCCGATAGGTTCAACTATTTGAGTTGAACCCGCTGTGGCTAGGCCGGTATGTTTTACACCTAGATCTAAACAGAGGAATTTCATTTTCAAATCAATTCTAATTCGACAATTAATCTTTTTAGTTTCGTTCCAGGAGGAACACAAGTGATCAGCTTTAGTGTTGATTGATTATAGTCTTGTCTTAAAACGTAAATATCTGTGGGTTTAACTTCATAAATTCGAACGACTTGATATAAATATTTGATGCTGTCGTAGGTAACACTGACTTGGTCTCCAATTCTGATATCGGGGAGATTCGAGAAAATTGTGTTGTAGTCTTCAGGGTTGAAAAACTGTGGTAGAGTGGAATGTCCAAAGATGACTGGGGAACCTTTTTGTCCCGGGAGGGCAGTTTGGGGATAATGAATAAGATGTCGACTTAGGTCTTCATCGATTAGGCTGACTGTTGCAGATAGTATTTTTAACGAGGGAATAGATATTTTATACTCTGTTATCGAAGTGTTCGTGTCGAAGAGGGGAGTACTATTTGTTTCAAACCAATTCCCGGCCTCTGTATAATCAATGTTGGAGAGGAGTGTCGGTTTACTGCTAGATTCATCCGCGAGAGATGTGTAGTGTAATGGAGAAAGTAAATTTTTTGAAGATAGATTAAAGAAAGTAGAGAAGTGGTAACCCAATATTGGCCAAATAACTGATGTTATCAGGGCAAAACCAAGTGCGGATATAATGGTTGGCAAAAAACGAATTTGCTTGGGTATTTTGTGTCCTGGAGAAGGATTGTCCAAGGTCGCTTTTTTGTAAGAGTAGAGCATTATTGGGGAATTTTATTTATCTGTTTTGGTCTCTAATGAAATATTCTTTTTGACGGCGGGCAGAAATGATTTCAGTAAGGGTATATTAGGTTTGATAAGTATAGTAGCTGAAACGAAGTTAGTGGTTTGTTTGAGTTTCGTCTGAACTTTGTTAATCGGTCTGGCAACAATTTGATCTATCAAATCTTTTTCGTCTATTTCTGTGGCCAATACACCATCTATGCTAACCCGACTCTTATATTCGGTGTCGGATATTTTCTCTGGTTGATCGAATTTAAAATTTGTTTCCTCGGAAACTAAAGTTGACCCTTCTACCATATCTTCTTTTAAATTTTGATTGAGATAGTTAATCAATTCATCGCGCGAAAAGATAGCAACTTGGGTGGTGGCTGTCAGATCAAGATTAACATCTTCTGCCTCTTCCCCAACTTCTTTGTCGAATTTTTCTTGATCTATGTTGACTTCACCTAGAATAATTGGTCTTAAATTTTCATCTTGTTGACTTATTTGAGATTGAAGATCTTTTTGAACTTTCTCAATGGCTGAAGCAAGAAGATCTTCTTTGTCTTCTTCTGAAACAGCTTTGACTGTACGGGATGAGCCTCCGCCAAAATTTTCCTCTGCAACGGCATACGTTACTGTCCTTGAATATTTTTCCACATTGAGGTCAGATTCCTGAGTGATATTATATTCTGATCCGATGTTGCTAGCAGTAACCTGAACACCCGTTGATTTACCAAATTTTTCCTCCCCGTTAACTAAATCTGAACTTTTAGAGGCAACCGTAACTTCTGAATTTAGAAGAAAACTTAAATTTTGGTTTTCTAAAGATATCTCTGTCCCTGCAGTCAGAGTAATGGGTTCATAAGTACGGTTGTAAATAGTTATCTTGCCAGTGGCTTTATCACCAACTATTGCTTCGCCTGTGGTCGGAATTGACTGACTTGTTTGAGAAGACAAATCTTTGATTTGAATAGAAAGGGTGTCTTCTCTGACTATACTGGAGAGAGTAATCTCTTCTATGGTCTCTATTTTTTGTGAAGGCAAGGTCAAGATAATTTGAGCTTTACCCCAGAACATATATCCAATAATGATAGCGAGGATTGCAGTTACGAATAAGAGAGGGTAAATAAATTTATTTTTTTGTTTATTTATATTGGGAGTAAATTTCCCAGTGATGGACTTGATTTTTTCCAATATTAGAGAAGTTTTAGTCTTCTGTTTTGTGTCAACATTGTCTTTTTCAGACTCCTGAGATATTGATGGAGAAATAGTTTTGGAAGCAGGATCTTTTGTTTCGGTTTTAACTTCTCTTGTCTCAGCAGTAACTGGAGATTGACTGGTAGAATCACTTGGTTTTTCTATGTCGAAACCTAGGCCTTTTAGGTTGTGTTTATCATCATTTTCTTTGGAGGTTTTTTCTTTATGAGATGAACTAGATGTCTCGGTCCCCTTTTTTGATAGATCGACATCTATACCTAAAGATTTAACTGCTTCCGCCCCTCCAGTAATAGCGACTGACTGAATACTGAAATCGATAGGTAAAATTTCCACCTTAGGTAAATGTAGAAAAGAGAGTTTTTCAGACCAAGAATGCGAGAGAAGTTGTTGTTGTTCGTTTTCTAGATTAGATCCGTTAGTAAGTAAGAAACGAGAAGGGAATTGGTCTATATTCATCCGAACCAAAGCTTCTTCGACATCTTTAGCAACATCCCCAGAACGACCAACCTCTTCACTTGCCTTGATTTGGCCTAGCTTAACTACTGTTGTAGTTATTTTTGTTGGATAAATTTCGAGAAGGATTGTTGTGGGTGGGACGCCCTCACTATTTCTGAGATGGTGGATAATAGCCTGAGTGACAGTAACCATACCCAGTGGTTTGAGGGCTAGTTCCTTGATTATTTCTTTGATTAAAACGGTTTTGCTGGGGTGAATCTTGTTTCCATCTAACCATGATTCGGGTAAACCAAAGATTATTTCATTCGGTTGTTCTTCAAGATCTTTAACTGCGCTTGTGAGAGAGGCATCTATACCATTAATTAGGGATTCTTGTGAGTCCCACATCTCGAATGATCCCAAGGTGACTATCTCCGGCTTATTTTGTGGATCAATTCTCCAGGCAGCACTCTTAATGAGAGATTCGTGAATTTCTACTGCCAAGTATGTCTTTGGTAAATTCTCTTTTTGTTTGATGGAAAATATTTTTTTGAAGTCCATTAGATGACTTTGAAGTAAAGACGGCGAAGTCCCTGACCTAAAGATTTTTGTTTATATATATTAATTTTACCAATTTCAGATGTATTCTTGACATGAGGTCCAGCGCAAACCTCCTTGGAAAAATCACCAATTGAGTAAACGGAGACTTTTTCTGGATATTTTTGTCTAAAAAAGGCTAAAGCACCTTGATTGACAGCTTGTTGATACGTTGTGTTCTTGGAGGTGACAGGAATTTTCTGGGAAATCTTTGAATTGATCAGTCTCTCTAATTGTTGGATTTCTTGTTCTGATAGTGGTTTAGGGTAAGTAAAGTCGAACCGACCTCTTTCCGGAGTAATATTAGAGCCAGATTGTTTTATTTTATCTCCGAACAATTGACGGAGGGCTTGGTGAAGAAGATGAGTGGCGGTGTGAAGTCTAACAGTTTTTTCCTGATGATCAGCTAACCCCCCCTTAAACATTCCAGCGGAGGATGTTCTAGAAAGATCTCTATGTTGTTGTTTGATTTTTCGGAACTCATCAATAGAAAGGTTTTTATTTTTTTCTTGAAAGAGTTCTTGGCTAATTTCAATTGGGAAGCCATAAGTTTGGTGAAGATTGAAGGCAAAATCAGCATTGAGTTGATTTGGCTTGGCCTTTCTGAATTCTCTCATACCTTTTTCCAAAGTTTTTTGGAATTTCAGAATTTCCTCTTTAATAGACTGACTGATTTGATCAGAGACCTTTTCCAATGAAAAATAATTTTTATATTGAATGAGTATCTCCTGGGAAAGACCAGAAAAGACCTTTTCTGTTGTATTTTCCTTCGTTGGAGACAAGCGACTAAATTTGATGATCGAACGACGAAGTAGGCGTCTAAGAACATATCCCTGTTGTTTATTGCTGGGCTTGAGTCCTTCTGCCATAAGAAAGGTGGCAGCCCTTAAATGATCAACAATGACACGCATTTCTTTTTTATGGTCTTGGTAATTTTTCTTTGTTTCTCTTTCTAGAAAATTGATCAAGGGGGAAAAAGAAGAGGTGAGAAACAGGTCAGGTTGATGTTCTGCGGCAGAGATCATCCTCTCTAAGCCACCACCAAAATCGATGTTCTTTTGAGATAATTCTTTAAAAGAATTATTCTTCATTTTTTGATACTCAATAAAAACAGAATTACCTATTTCTAAGAAACGACCACATCCACAATTGGGATGACAGGGCTGGTCTCTGTAAGAAGAATTCTCATGGAATTTAAATTCTGGTCCGAAATCATAAAAAATTTCTGAATCTGGACCACCTATCTCTCCGGGGGGCATATTTTCAGGTGAACCACTGCGTGACCACCAACTTTCGTCGTGTCCATAAGTGTAAATTTTGCGAGAAGGATCGAAGCCATCCTTTGCTTGAGCTGGATCTTGTTGATTTTTAAAAAGTTGTTGCCAAATATGAATGGATTCTTCATCAACAGATAAATGTTTGTTGCCAGCGAAGACGGAGACATAGAGTCTATTGGGGTCGAGTTGCAGTTCTTGTGTTAGAAATTGAAAGATCCAAGAGAGTTGTTCTTTCTTGTAATAGTCGCCGAGACTCCAATTACCCAACATCTCGAAAAATGTTGTGTGGTGATTGTCACCAATCTGCTCAATATCCTCAACTCTGAGACATGGTTGAATATTGACGAGACGTGAACCTAGCGGGTGTTTTTTTCCTTTTAAGTAGGGTATCAAGGGTTGCATGCCAGCGATAGTGAAGAGACTAGTAGCAACATCGTCTATCTGAACAAGAGGCTCATGAGGAATAACACAATGACCTCTTTTAGAAAAGAAGTTTATATATTTTTGACGCAATTGATCAGCAGTAAGCATGAAGTTATTATAACTTATGGGTGTCACCTAAAACTCTCTATCTGGGGGTACTTCCGTCATGATGTCGGAAAAATTGTGGAGCGGATTGTGATTTAGGGGGGGTGGGGTTGGTGGATTGTGAGGATGATGATGAAGGTTGTTGCGAAGATGTATGACGATAGCTATCTTTTTGGAGTAATGAGGATGGAGGGGTGGTTTTATCATGAATATTGGCTTTGTGTTTAATATTTAAATCATCAGAGATGGAATCTAAAGTTTTTTTGGTGAATTCTCTGCCTTCTTGAGTGCCGAGTAGAATCGCCCCTAGAGCTCCCAGAGTTATACCAAGAATAAGAACTGAGAAAGAGTTGTCTAAAACTGACTGATCTTTTTTATTGGAATGATTCATATTCTTTTGGTTCTGATTTTTGTTGGGATGATTTATGATTGACGAAATTGGAAATAACATCAAAAAGTTTATTTGATTGCTTTAAACCTTCGAGAAGACCCGCTATTGTGGCGGCGGGTTGTGATAATCTTTGGAAAGCCAAATCTGCCGTATCAATAACTTGATTAAGACGGTTGAGAGAATGACGAAATTCTTTTAGAAGAAGAATTATCTGGACACCGACAATGACAACAATGGCGGTGATAAGAGAAGTAGAAATGATGGTAATTATTTGGGGCAGACTCATGTGTATCTAGATAATAGTATGGAGTTTGGAGAAACAAAAAGCAACAGCTATTGGGTAACCAAAGTGATAGGGATTATTTGTTTATTAGATCGATTAAAACGGTTGGTAACTTCTATTTCTACCTCATTTTCTCCTAAAGGCAGGGGAATAGATAGGATGAAGTAACCAGAACTGTCAGGTTTAACAATATTATCTTGGTTAATTTGGACGACGGAATCAGATGATGTCCTCCCTTCTATGGTAACAGGGGAAATCAAAATATTGTTATCTCTAGGTTGGTAGATTTCTAGGTTGGGAGGAATGAGAAAAACACGAAGTTGGAAGAGAAAGTAAGTAAAGAATATGAAGACTGTAAATAAAACAATTATATGGGTTCTTTTTATTTTTCTATTGACAATATCACCCTTGGGTTTTAGTGGCTCGGGTGAAAGTTTTATAGAGGAAGGTTGTGAAGAGTCCCTTCTAAAAATAGCAATAAGTTCATCCGGGTTTTTATTTAAAGACTGGGCAACATTGCGAATAAAACCCTTAACAAAAGTATCCGAAGGGAGAAGATGGTACTGATCCTTCTCCAGAGCCTTGAGATAGTGTAGATCTATCTTGGTTATTTGTGAAAGTCTTTCAAGACTAATGTTCTGTTGTTTCCTGGTTTGGGAAATGATTTGACCAACGGTTTTCATTATTTCTCTATTTATTCAATTGGATCGTTGGTGTTTGGATTCTGATTGAGAAATTTATGGGCATTTTCTGAAATAATGTCTCTGGGTTTATTGCCTTCTGGAGCAGCAACGACTCCAGCTTTTTCTAGTTGATCTAAGATTCTGGCAGCCCGAGCATAACCTATTGATAAACGTCTCTGTAAAAGAGAGGCGGAGGCTTTGTCACTACTGAGACAAACCTGTATAGCTTCCAAGAAAAGTTCATCGACATCATCAAGATCTTGACCATCTAGGCCGATGGCTGAAGCATCTTTGGATTCTTTAATAACGTCCGGTTGATATTCCGGATCAACACCGGTTTTAATAAGAAAATTAATAAGGCTTTTTATTTCTTTTTCTGAAACAAAGGCTCCCTGAATTCTCCTTGGACGGGCCTGATCTGGGGGAATGTAAAGCATATCTCCCCGACCAAGTAGTTTTTCTGCTCCTGGAGTATCAATAATGACACGGGAATCAATCATGGAAGTGACCTGAAAGGCAATACGACAAGGGATGTTGGCTTTAATTAGACCAGTGATAACATTAACCGATGGTCTCTGAGTGGCAACAATAAGATGAATACCAACTGCACGAGCCATCTGAGCAATACGAGTAATTTTTTCCTCGACTTCATGAGGAGAAATGAGCATGATATCAGCCAATTCATCAATAATGATGATGATGTAGGGCATAGCCTGGAAACCACTTAATTCATTGTAGCTAGCAATATTTTTGACACTAACTTCGGCGAGAAGTTTGTAACGTCTTTCCATTTCGGCCACTGCCCAACCGAGGGCATTAATAACTTTCTCGGCATCAACAATGACTGGTGTCATCAAATGAGGAATATCGTTATAAAGGCTGAGTTCAACTCTTTTAGGGTCGACCATAATGAATTTGACTTCATCTGGAGAGGCACGGAAAAGAATTGAGGCGATAATGGTGTTAATCATGACTGATTTACCGGATCCAGTGGCACCAGCAATAAGAACATGGGGCATTTTAGTGATATCGGTGACGATGGGATCCCCGGCAACATCTAATCCTAAAGCACAAAGAGTTCGTGACCGATCTTTTTTCATTACTTCAGAGGTCAACATCTCTTTGAGGGTGACAAATTCCAGTGAACGATTGGGGATTTCGACGCCAACCAGTGATCTACCAGGAATAGGTGCTTCAATACGAATTTGTCCCTGAGGAGCGGCTAAGGCAAGTGCCAGATCTGATTGTCTGGCAGTAATTTTACTTAGTTTGACACCTAGGGCAATTTCCAGGGCATATTGAGTAACTGCAGGTCCTTGATTAACCTCAACTACTTTGGCGGCGATACCAAATGAATCAAGGGTTTTTTCGATGATGTTGGCATTAGTGTTGATGTCTCCTCTGTCGGCTTTACCTAGTTTTTCATCCGAAAGAAGAGAGAGAGGAGGGGCTTCCCAGATACTTGAAGAGGTACCTGATGTCTTTTTAGGAAGACTTTTTTCGTCGGGGTGAGGAGTCTTTTCTGTTTGATTTTTGTTTTGATTCTCTTTTTCCTGTTGAGTTCCCATGCCTTTGATTTTTATTTTGGATGAACTGGATTTTTCCGAAGCAAATTTGGGGTGAGATCTCGACTGTTTAACTTTGTCTAGAAACTCAGCAACCTTTTGAAAGACTGCTTGAAAAAGGACGAAGATATCTTCAAGGGAGGTTTCAAAAAGGATGATGGTACCGATAAGGGAACCAACAAAATAGAAAAGGAAGGCTCCCGGTTTGGTAATAAGTGAAGAAGTAGAGAGAAAAAGTTGTTGACCAATATCACCGGCATGAGAGAGACCGGTGAGGGCAATGAGAGTGATGAGCGAACCGAGAAAGACGTTTGGGGAAGCGATCGGCCAATTGATTTTGGTGAGAATGAGTCCCCCAGAGATAAAAATAAAAGGAGTAAGAATGAAAGTCCAACCAAAAAGTTGACTACCCGTTTGGTATATCTGGGAAAGAATTGGTCCTTGACGAGAGAATGAGATGGCTAAAAGACCACCTAGACCAACAACAATAATAGCTAAGATTGAGTTAGTGGTGTCCTTTTTAAGGTCAATTTTAAATGGTTTGGATCTACGTCCACGTTTACGTGCCATAAGCTGTATTAAGTATAACTTAAACTAGATTAAAGACAAAATTAAACCTCCAGAAGAATGGCAATAATTAGAGGTCTTCTTTCTATTTGTTTAAAAAGGAATCTCTCAAGACCTTCTTCTACTTTTTTCTGGATAAAGTTTGGATTGTTTAGACGAATCTTCTTATTGCTTTTGAGTATCTTGATAACCTCTTGCTCAATTTTATTGATCAGATTTTGTGATTCTTTGGTATAGATGAAGCCACGGGTGATAATTTCTGGTTTACCCACCATTTGGCTAGTGTTTGAATCTATGGGGATAAGAGTCAGAAGGATACCCTCTTTGGCCATAGTTTGTCTGTCCCTAAGGACAGTGGTGCCAACGTCCCCGATACCCAAACCATCAACATAGACATTCTTATTAATGATTTTTTTATCTAAACGAAAACCCTGATGAGAGAAAGCAACTGACTGACCAGTATCAAGTATATGGATTCTTTTCTTTTTGTAACCGAGTTTAGTGGCTGCTTTTTGATAGAGACGACTGTGGCGGATTTCTCCACCAATAGGAATGATATCTCGTGGATGAAGAAGTCGAAGAAGGAGAGTTAGATCTCCTCGATAACCGTGACCAGTAACATGAAGAGGATGCTCGGCAATGTCTGGGTAAATAACATCTATCTCCTGTTCAAAAAGAGAATCTATCAAACCATAGATATTACTTTCATTGCCGGGAATATAACTAGAACTAAGAACAACCTTGTCCCCGGGGCGAAGTTTGAGATGGCGATGCTCACCAGCGGCAGCCCTGTAAAGAGAAGAGCCTTCCTGACCTTGAGCACCAGCGATGATAACGGCAACTTGAGAGGGAGGAAGGTGTTTAATTTGTTGAGGTTTAATAAAGGTATTTCTAGGAATTTTGATGAAACCTTTTTTTTGGGCTATTCTGATATTTTGTTCGATGGAACGACCAATGAGGGCAACTTTACGATTGTGTTTGGCGGCGATGTTGATGAAAGCATCTATACGAGAAATGGAAGAAGACATGGTGGTGAGGATGAATCTTCCACGACTGGTTCTGATCTCCTTTTCCAGTGATTGCATAACCGTTCTTTCTGAAGGTGTGAAACCTTTTTTTTCGATACCGAGACAGTCAGTGAGGAGAACATCGACGCCTTGTTTACCGGCTTGAGCGATGCTAGCGAGGTCTGGGGGTAGGTTATCCAGGGGATTGAGATCAATTTTAAAATCAGAGCCGTGATAAGCAGTAGCTGAAGGTGTTTTAATGAGAAGATGTTTGCAATTAGGAACTGAGTGAGTGATATGGATGAAATCAATAGAAAAGGGTCCGAGTTTAAGATGATCTTCGACAGAGTTGAATTTATTCTTAATATCGAATTCTTGACAACGATTTTCAGCCAGAGCCATGGTTAGAGTTGAACCAAAAACGGGTACTTTGGGGAGACGTGGAAGAATATAGGGTAAACCACCGAAGTGGTCCATATGTCCATGAGTGATAATAATGCCATGGATTTTTTTGCGGTTTTTTTCTAGATAGGTAATATCGGGAATGAGGAAATCAACACCAAGGGCAGATTCGTCAGGGAAACCAACACCGCAGTCAACAATGATCTGATCTTGACCATATTCGTAGACATACATATTCTTAGTAACTTCCCCTGATCCTCCCAAGGGGATAATTTTTAAAACTTTATTGGAAGTTTCTTGAGGTTGTTTTTTCATATTTTTTAGAATTAAAATTATAAAAGACTCATTTGTTGATTATTTTCTTTAGTTTTTTTCTCTTGTTTCTTTGTCGACATCGTTACCGGTTTTTCACTTTTTTGGGGAGGGCTGATAAGATAGTGTTTTAATTTTTTGAAATCTTGGTAAAAATCTTTCTTAACTTTAGGATTTCTGAGGGCGGCAGCCGGATGATACATAGGAAAGAGGAAGAATTTGCTGCTCTCCCAAGAGATAAAACGTGGTTGTCCATGAGCACGAGAAATGTAAACTCCAGAAATAAATTTCTCCATAGCAAAGCGTCCTAAAGTAACAACGAATTCCGGTTGGATGATTTTTAACTGACGATCAAGAAATGGTTTGCAGGCCTTGATTTCCTCAGGTTGAGGATCACGATTTTTTGGAGGGCGGTGTTTGAGAACATTACCGATCCAGACATCATCTCTTTTAAGAGAGATCTTTTCTAAACAATAGTCTAGGAGTTGCCCTGAACGACCAACAAAAGGTATGCCTTGTTGGTCTTCGTAAAAACCAGGGGCTTCACCAATGAAAACAATTTTTGCTTGGGGATTACCTTGTCCAGGGACAGCATGAGTAGCACTTTGATAAAGTGAACATTTTTGGCAGGTATTTATCTCTTGAGTGATTTCTTGAAGTTGGTCTGCTGGAGAGGTCATGGAGTGGTTCTTTACTTAGGTAGGAATTCTTTGATATTTTCTGGAGTAAGATGGATTGATTTAGCTTTGTTTTCAACGATTATTTTAGCAACACGACGGGTAATACCCTCGATGGTACGATTGAGGGTACGGATACCAGCATCATATCCTAGTGGTCTAACAATCTGAGGCCAAAGCTGTGGATCGATGGTAATGACATCAGAATTGAGTCCAGCTTGTTGGAGAGCCTTAGGAAAAAGATAGTCACGACCGATAATGGTTTTTTCCTCATCAGTGTAGCTTGGCATTTGGATAGGTTCAAGACGGTCAAGGACGGCGGTGGCAACATTGGTGGTGTTATTACCAGTAGCAATGAAGAGTACTTCAGAGAGGTCTACTGGATAGTCAATAAAATGATCAATAAATTTGTGGTTCTGACTTGGATCGAGTAACTCAACTAGAACACCCATAATGTCTGCTCTGGCTTCGGCGGTGACACGGTCAATCTCATCGAGAAGAATGATGGGGTTTTTAACCTGGGTTTTGACCAAGGCTTTAATAACTTGTCCAGGTTCAGATTCAAGATGTAAACGGGATTGACCACGAAGATCTCTGGCACTACCCATACCTCCAAAAGGTATACGAGCAAGTGGTCGGCCAAGGGCTTCAGAAAGAGCGGCGGCAAAGGTGGTTTTACCAGTACCAACGAGACCAACGAGGAAGATAATAGGGGCTCTGGCTATACCCATGTTTCTTTCAGTTCTAAGCTTGAGGACGGACATATATTCAAGGATCCTTTCTTTAACTTCGGACATGCCGTAGTGATGTTGATCTAGAGTTTGTTTAATACGAGCTAGATCGATAGGACGTTCACCTCTTTCGTTCCAAGGAATACGGGTAATCCAATCAATGTAGTGTCGAGTTTTTTCAAATTCTTCTGAGTAGAAACCCTGAAAAAACATACGCTGAAGACGATCAACCATAGTTGAAGTCCTGTCTGATAGTTCTGGAGGTAAGGAAGCAGCAGAAACTTTTTGATGTAGATCAGCTAAATCTTTTTTTATGAGGTCTTGGGATTGATTAGGAGAGGCAGAAGTAGACATAGGGATAGTATAGAGCAGTGAAGAAAAAATGGCTATTAATGAGGTTTAGCGGTGATCTTTAAAACGCTTGTAGGTTGGTTTAGAATTTGGTCTTTCCCTTTTTGAATCCGATTGCCGACGAGAAGATGGGAGAGTCGATGAACCTTGAAATGGTTTGGTGGGAACAAGATTGAGACGACCTTGATCATCAATTTCTTGTAGTTTAACTTCAATAGAATCACCAACCTTAACAACGGTATTGATGTCTCCCAGATAACCCGAGGCAATTTTTGAGATATGAATGAGACCGGTCTTACCGGGCATAAATTCGACGAAGGCTCCATAAGATTCAACTCTGGTGACTTTACCTTGATAAATTTGACTGACTTCTGGTTCACTAGTTAGTCCTTCAATATATTGAAGTGCTTGATTAACTTGATCATCTGATAACCCAGAGATGCTCACTTGACCATCATCTTCAACATTAATATCGACTTGATAATCGTTCTGGAGTTGGCGGATCATTTTACCTCCAGGTCCGATGACCTCTCCAATCTTTTCAGGGTTGATAGTGAGACTTTTGATATGAGGGGCGAAGGGGCTAATGTCTTTCCTTGGTTTATCAATAACAGCAAGCATTTTGTCTAGGATATGAAGTCTACCTGTTTTAGCTTGTTCGAGAGCCTCACCGAGAAGATCAGCAGTGACACCCTTGATTTTGATGTCCATCTGGATGGCAGTGATACCATCCTTGGTACCAGCAACTTTGAAATCCATGTCACCAGTATGATCTTCAAGGCCAGCTATATCACTAAGGGTGACGTATTTACCCTGACCGTCGGTGACCAAACCCATGGCAATACCTGCGACAGGTTTTTTAATGGGGACACCGGCATCCATTAGAGAAAGTGTTGAGCCACAAATTGAACCTTGAGAAGTACTACCATTGCCGGACATAACCTCAGAAACAACACGGATGGTGTAAGGAAAATCACCGTTGTCAGGAATCATGGGGAGAAGAGCTCTCTCGGCTAGAGCACCATGACCAATTTCACGTCTACCAGGATAACCGATACGGCTAGGTTCACCAACACTGAAGCCAGGCATATTGTAGTGATGAAGATAACGATGGGTGGTTTGTCCTTTCATGCCTTCGACCAGCTGTTCTTTGTCAGGAGAGGCAAGAGTGACAATACTGAGTACATGGGTTAACCCACGTTGGAAGTAACCGGAACCGTGGACTCGAGGGATTAGCCCGACTTGGCAAGAAATAGGACGGATCTCTTCTGGTTTACGACCGTCAGGGCGAATACCTTTTTCAAGGGTTTGTTTTCTAATAGCTTCTTTAGAGAGATTATCGAAAATTTTACCTATATGTTTAGGGTCTAGATCTGGATTATCTTCAATGATGGCGTTGATAATTTCACTCCGATCACCGGTTTTAGTAACTTCGGCTTTGGCAATAGCGAGAAAATCGGGAACAGCTTTTTTGATAACTTTGGTGATTTCTGGATTAACTTGCGGTGATTTGAAGGTTTTCTTTTTGGGTTTAACTGATGAAATAAGTTTATCAATGGCATCGACAATGGTACCGAGATGAGATTGACTAGTCTTGAGAGCTTGAAGAATCTGGTCTTCAGTGACCTCGTTACTACCGGCTTCAACCATGGCGATAGAATCTCCTGAACCAGAGACGACCATATCCAGTGAAGATGTTTCTTTTTCTTCCCTGGTGGGATTGATGAGAAATTCTGATTCGTTGTCCAGACCGACACGGACAGCGCCCAATGGCCCTTGCCAAGGAATATCTGAAATAGCTAAAGCGGCTGAGGCAGCGATGATGCCAAGAATCTCGGGCTCGTGTTCCTCATCGATTGAGAGAGGGTTAACAACAATTTGAACTTGATCCATATAGCCTTCAGGAAATAGAGGCCTAACGGAACGATCTATTAGTCTAGAGGTGAGGATTTCATTATCAGAGGGTCTACCTTCACGTTTGATAAAGCGGCTAGAGCTGATAACACCACCAGCGTAATGTTTCTCACGATATTCAACTTGTAAAGGAAAGTAGTCGATGTCTTCACGGGGAGTACCAGTGACAACGGTAGCTAGGACAAGAGTATCGCCACATTTGGCGGTGACGGCACCATTGGCTTGAGGGGCGAAGACGCCAGTTTCAAGGGTAATTTGATGATTGTTTAGTTTGAAATCAACCTGATGTTTTTTCATAGAGTGTTTTCTTTCTAGGAGAGAAGGAAACACATTAAGAAGAAAAGAGAAACCTCTAAAAAGTTGTTTCTATTTACTCCTCAAGCGTTTGCCTTTCTTTGTTCTCCAATTTTTAATTCTTTAGTAATAAATTGATAATCTTTACTGTTAGTCTTTTGTAGATAATTTAAGAGGCGGCGGCGTTTACTGATGATCTTTAGAAGACCGCGGCGAGAGTGATTGTCTTTTTTATGTGATTTAAGATGGTCTGTTAGCTGACTGATCTGTTGAGTGAGTAGAGCAATCTGAACACGAGGGGAACCAGTGTCTTTACCACTGGTAGCGTATTTGGTGATGATGTTTGACTTGGTCTGTGTATTTAATGCCATATCGGGGGTATTTTAACAAAAAATGAGTGTTTTGTCATGGGGAGAGAGAAAAATTAATCCTCATCTGGATGGGAGGATGAGCGGTAAACTTTAGGTTTTTTCCATTCAGGTGGTATTTCTGAGGGAGTGGGTGGTTGCCATTCATCTTCATTTATTGTGGCCTGCTGATTAGATGGAGCAGAAGAGAAGATTGGGGGCGGGGTCGAAGGAAAAATGGGGGTAGAAAGAAGAAATTCTGAAGAGAATTTACCACCATGATTCATAAGATAAGCAAGTGTCTTCATGGTTTGGGAAGAAACAACAGAGGTAGTGAGATTGTTGGTATCAAAGTAGATACGAGAGACAAGAAGGGTGGCGGCTTCTTTAGTCGGAGTGATGTTTAATTGAGAAAGGAGGGTGGCAATAATTTCAGCGATACCAGAGAAATCTGTTTGGTGAAGGTTGAAGTTAGCAAAATGAGCAGGTTTGTTAGTTTGATGAAGACTGACAATGTCAGCTTGATCAAGAAAATCTTTTTCTTCAGAATAAATACGACCCAGTTCTTCCAGTGAATTGATACCGATAGTAAAAACTAGATCGGCATCAGCGCCAGAATATGAGTAGTTGATTTTAGATGTGTCTGGAGCCGGTGAGTTCTTTCGAGGTTTGATGAGGAGATAGAAATTTCCCTGGTCATCAACATCATAATCAACCTTATCAAGATGTTTTTCTTGGTATTTAAAATTGATGATGAGATTTTTGTGACCGACATCTGATTGGAGACGATTAAGATGAGGAAAATCCTGGTTCTGAAGGTTTGATGTGTCGGAACAACCTAGTTGAACTTGTTTACCACCTTTTTCCAAAGAAAGAAGAAGACTGATGGCGGGGAGGGCAATTTCAGGGTCTGGTTGAGGGGGAAGAAGGATGAGAAGAGAGCGGGCATGAGAGAACTTTTGTTTGAGGGAGGAAATAGTCTCGGAGTTAAACATAGCTTTAATCTTGATTGCTTTGGTTATAGGCTATTATAGTCTCCCCTGGTTTAATGTCAAGAGGTGAGTCTAGTAAAAGACCAAATTCTTGATCTTTTTTAACTTCTTCTATCTGGTCTTTACCGATTTGTAGTGAAGTAACTTTATGTTTCCCATTAATAAGATCGCCGACGGAAATTTTACCTGAAGTGACTTTAGCTCCAAGAATTTTTTTATCGTTGATCTCAAATATTTTAATAATTTTGGCTTGGCCCTTTTCCTCTGGTGGGGGTGGCTGTTTAAGGGAGTCTATAAGTTCGTCGACGAACTCAAAAAGATGGTAGATGATAGAAAAGTTTTTAAAATTAACTTTTTCGACTTGGGCAAGTTTGGTAACTGAAGATGACATTTTAACGTTGAAACCGAGAATCTGGGCTTGATTGATACTTGCCTGATCAACATCGGATTCGGTGATGTGACCAACACCACAAGAAATAAGATTAATTTTATCTTTAAGACCGTCAACGATAGCCTCAAGAGAACCTTGGACGTCAGCCTTGATAATGAGATTAGGTTTTTGAGAATCCAGTTGGGAAGGAGTTAATTGGGAGATAGGTGAAGTCTGGATTTTGTCTGAACTAAATTTCTGGTTACCAAGAATTTCTCCAACAGGTGGTGTGGTTGAAAGACCAATAATCTGGATTGGAGTGGATGGACCAGCAGAAGTGATCTTTTTTCCTTGAGCTGAAAAGAGTGAACGGATCTTGCCGTAAGGTTGTTCCTGGGCAAAGAGAGAGTCATCTTGATTAAAAATACCTTGTTTAACAAGAATAGTGGCCAAGGGGCCCTTGCGCGGATCAAGAAGAGATTCGATAACAATCCCCAGAGCTGGTTGTTGGTCAGAAGAATCTTTGAGCTCTTCAAGTTCAGCCAGAAGAAGGATAATCTGAAGGAGTTTGTCTATACCTTGACCAGTTTTGGCTGAAACTTCGACAAAAGGAATGTTACCACCATAACCTTCAACATACTCACCAAGTTCAGCTAAACCGGTTTTAACTTTATCTGGTTGAGCATCGGGGAGATCCATTTTATTAATGGCAACTACATAGGGAATTGAGGCTTTTTTGATGTGTTCAATGGATTCCTTAGTTTGGGGCATAACACCATCATCAGCAGCAATAACAAGAACAGCCAGATCAGCAACTTGACCACCACGGCTACGCATGGAAGTAAAGGCTTCGTGACCGGGAGTATCGATAAAGGTGATTATTTGTTTTTTGTGTTTAATTTGATAAGCAGAGATCGCTTGAGTGATGCCACCATCTTCTTGTTGTTGAAGATTTGATTGGCGAATATTGTCTAATAAGGATGTTTTACCGTGGTCGACATGACCAAGGATAGTAACGACAGGCGGTCTGGTGATGTTTTTCTTGGTCGGCATAAAGAGTGTTAATTGATTCTCCGACCAGTAATGTTATTCTTCGGAAATTTGGTCGGTGTTATCTGAATCAGATTCTTTTGAAGAGACTTTGTCTTTTTCTTCTGAGGTAGGGTCTGGTGTATTCTCTTCTTCTTCTGTTTTTTCCTCTGTTTTTTCTTCTGCCTTTTCGTCGGTTTCAACTGGTCGAGGGGGTTGATAGGCGGCGATTTGATCTTTAATTTTGGTGAGAGATTTAGGGCCAATACCCTTAACTTCTGCTAATTTCTCCGGCCGATTAAGTAAGTCCTCAATACGGGTTAGATTAGCATCGATGAGAAGATTCCTGATCTTAGTAGAAAGGTTGAGTTGATCAATTTCGTATTCTTCATCTCCGGTAACAACAATACCAGGATCAGTTTTGTCGGAAGTAATTTTGATCTTGAGACCAGTGAGTCTGGCAGCAAGTTTAACGTTTTGACCTCCTCGGCCAATAGCTAAAGAGAGTTGGTCTTCAGGAACAGTGACAATAACTTCTTGTTTATCTTGATCAAGCTTAACGGAGAGACCTTCAGCAGGAGAAAGGGCGGCTTTGACAAACTTGCTTTGATCCTGACTGTACTGAACGATATCAATCTTTTCACCATTAAGTTCATTAATAACTGCTTGAACACGAACACCTTTTTGACCAACACATGAACCAACAGGGTCAATACCGTCTTGAGTTGACTCAACAGCGATCTTTGAACGGTTACCAGCATCTCGAGCAATAGCTTTAATAACGACATTACCAGCACCAACTTCGGGTACTTCTCGAGCAAAAAGGCCAGAAAGGAGTTTGGCATCTGAACGAGAGACAATAACTGATTCCCCTCTAGACGTTTCACCAATTTCTTTAATGAGAATACTAATACGAGAATTGAGTTTGTAGTATTCGTTACGAATTTGTTCTTCCGGAGGCATGATACCTTGACCTCGACCAATATCAACGACTACGTTTTGTCCATCCATGCGTTGAACCATACCGGTAATAACTTCACCGATTCGATCTTTATATTCAGAGACAATAGATTCCTTTTCAGCTTCTCTGACTTGTTGAAGGATAACCTGTTTGGCGGTTTGGGCGGCAATACGACCAAATCCAGGAGGAGTAATATCTTTCATGTCTTTAAGAGATTGACCCTCCTCACCTTTGAAAATGCGGAAGTTACCGGTTTCTTGATCGATGTCAGCAGTGATAATGGTATTTTCTTCTGTTTCGATTTGCTCGGCTTCTTCAGGGAAGTCTTTATTAAAAGAAGCAACTAGAGCCTGTTTGATGGCTGAGATAACTGTTTCTGGTGAGATACCTCTTTCTGAACAGATTTGGTTAATGGCAGTGGCGAATTCTGTTCTGGCGGTTAATTGGTTGTCCATGCTGTAAGTAACTTATTTGATTAATTAAATGGGAAGGATGAACAAGTATTTAAAAAGGTGGCCTTGTGCCACCCTTGTTCTCTTACCCTGTGGCTATTATATCGCGAAAGAAATGGGGATGCAATGAGTTCGGTTAGAATTCCCTTAAAATCTGTTTTTGTTTACGAGTAGTGCGTTTAGGTAGATCAATGAGAAGACGAATATAAAAGTCCCCACGCTGACGACCGTGAATATGGGAAATTCCTTTGTTAGAGAGTTTAATGAGAGTATTGGGTTGAGTACCAGGTTTAACTTTTATCTTTAAATCTTTGTCGAGTGTGGGGATAGTGATAGTGGTACCAAGAATGGCGTCAATGAAAGAGATGTTTTTATCAAAATAAACATCGTAGCCTTCACGTTTGAATTGTTTATGGGGAGAAACATTAATACTAACATCGAAATCAGAATAACGGATACGGGTGCCGTCGTCTGCCCCGGCAGGGATCTTGACTGTGTATTCTTTCCCTTGATGAACAATTTTTTTACTAATGCCCTTAACAGCATCCATGAAGCTTATCTTTAGGGAGTAACGGGTTTTGGGTTGGCGAGGACGTTGGAAACCAGCACCACCGAAAAAGGTTTCAAAGATTTCGAAGGGGTCAGAGAAACCACCAAAGGCCTGATTGAAGGAACCCGATGAACCATGAGTGTGATAGGTGTAAGTAAATGGGCCCGTTCTGGCTGAACCTGCTTGAGAGAATGGGCCACCAGCTGAAGGATCAAAGGCTGTGTGACCGAATTGGTCGTAAGCTTGTTTCTTCTTTGGTTGAGAGAGAATTTCGTAGGCTTCGTTGATCTCTTTAAACTTTTCTTCAGCCGCTGAATCTTTATTACGATCAGGGTGCCATTTGAGAGCTAACTTGCGGTAAGCAGACTTAATCTGAGCTGGAGTGGCAGATTTAGACAAACCAAGAACATCGTAGTAATCTCTCTTGGTAGTCATGATTATTCCTCGACAACCTCACCCTCTTCAGCACTATCGGGGGTATTCTTTTCATCAGAAGAAGAATCTTCTTTTTTATCTTTAGATTCTGAATCTTGAGCAGCCTGATAGAGAGCCTGGCTGTGTTCTTGGGCAACTTTGATGGCTGACTGGAGTTTGTCATCAAGAGAGTCTGTAGTAACATCATCTTTAGATTTCTCTTCTTCAAGATCTTTGAGGGCTTTTTCTATATCCTCTTTGGCTTGTTGATCAAATTTATCGCCAGCTGATTCAAGAGTCTTTTTGGTAGAGAGAATGAAAGCTTCGGCTTCGTTCTGTTTATCTACGAGAGCTTTCTTCTTTTGATCCTCTTCAGCATTAGCTTCGGCCTCCTGTTTCATCTTTTCGACTTCCTCATCGGAGAGATTAGTGGCGTTTTTAATAGTGATGCTTTGTTCCTTGCCAGTAGCTTTGTCTTTGGCTGAGACATTGAGGATACCATTACTATCGATGTCAAAGGTTACCTCAATTTGAGGAATACCACGAGGGGCCGGAGCAATACCGTCAAGGATGAAACGGCCAAGAGTCTTGTTGTCGGGGGCCATGGGGCGCTCACCTTGAAGAACATGAATTTCCACCTGAGGTTGATTATCAGCTGCAGTAGAGAAGACTTGAGATTTACTGGTAGGAACAGTGGTATTGCGCTCGATTAAAGGAGTCATGACGTTACCAAGAGTTTCTAAACCAAGGGTAAGAGGAGTGACATCAAGGAGAAGGACATCTTTAACGTCACCAGCTAGGACACCGGCCTGGATGGCAGCACCGAGAGCAACCGCTTCGTCTGGGTTAACACTTTTGTTAGGCTCCTTACCGAAGAAGTCATTGACGGCTTGCTGGACTTTAGGCATACGAGTCATACCACCAACGAGGATAACTTCATTGATGTCTTTTTTATCAATGTTGGCGTCCTTGAGAGCTTGTTGACAGGGTTTAAGAGTCTTGTCGATGAGATCATTGACTAGTTCCTCAAGTTTGGCACGAGTGAGTTTGGTAGTAAGGTGAAGAGGTTGACCATCTTTGCCTTGAGTGATGAACGGCTGATTAATCTCTGTCTCAGTAGAGCTAGAGAGTTCAATTTTGGCTTTTTCAGCTGCATCTTTAATACGCTGGAGGGCCTGTTTGTCTTGAGAAAGATCAATACCATTGTCCTTTTTGAATTGATCAACGAGGTAATCAATGATTTTTTGGTCAAAGTCATCACCACCCAAGAAAGTATCTCCAGCCGTGGATTTAACTTCAAAGACACCATCTCCTAGTTCAAGAATGGAGACATCAAAGGTGCCACCCCCTAAGTCGTAGACGACAATGGTTTCTTGTTTACCTTTATCGAGACCATAAGCCAAAGAAGCGGCGGTAGGCTCATTAATGATTCTTTTAACCTTGAAACCGGCAATTTCACCAGCTTGCTTGGTAGCTTGTCTTTGGGAGTCATCGAAGTAAGCAGGAACTGTGATGACAGCTTCGGTAACTCTCTCTCCAAGGTAAGCCTCAGCATCAGCCTTAGCTTTTTGGAGGATCTTAGAACTGATTTCTTGTGGTGTGTAAGTTTTACTATCAATATTGACGGCAGCCATGTTGTCTTTACCGGCAATAATATCGTAAGAGGCGTGTTTTTTAGCCTTCTTGACAGAGTCTGATGAGAAACGTTGACCCATGAGACGTTTGACAGAGTAGACAGTTTTACCAGGATTAAGAACCATCTGACGCTTGGCGACTTCACCAACAAGCTTCTTTTCTGGTTCAACAACTGAAGGGAAAGTGTGACCACCCTCAGCTGTGGGGATAATTTTTGCTTGGCCACCTTCCATAACAGCGACAGCACTGTTGGTGGTGCCTAGATCGATACCGATTATTTTACTCATATGTTTTATGTAGTAATTGTTAATTTAAAAAACAAATTTATTTCTTTTTGCCAGAGCCAACTTCTACCTTAGCCGGTCTGAGGACACGACCCCGATAGGTGTAACCTCGAGAAAGAGTATTGGTAACTATATTTTTATCACCAGGGACAACTGTACTGCAATCCATGGTTTGAGGGTCAAAGGGTTGATGGTCTGAAGAGATAGGTTTAACCTCTTCAGAGGCAAGAATTTGATGGAATTGATCAATAATAAGAGAAATACCCTTGTCATGGAGATGGTCTTGAGCTATCTGAAGAGAATCAAGGAGTGGGAGAATTTTGTCGAGGAGTTTTTGATTGGCATAGAGAACAACTTCTGATTGCCGAGATTGGTAACGACGATCCTGATTTTTATAATCAGCTAAGGTCCTTTTGAGTTTTTCTTCAAGATCAGAAATCTGTTTTTGAAGACATTTTATTTCTTTTGATGATGTTGATGTTTTTTTAGATTTGGAAGTGGACATATTTACCAGTCTTGAGCTATTTGATTGATGAGATTGGCAACGAATCTAACTAAAGGAATATTACGTTCGTACTGTTGACGATGAGGGCCAATGATACCAAGACTACCTTTGGTGTCACCGATATGTAGGTCAGCAAAGACACAACTGACGGGTTCAAGGAGATCGTAACCAAGTTCGTGGCTACCAACCAGGAGATGAATGGGTTGATTGCTGGCGGCACGAGAGAAAATTTGTTTGAGACCATCTTCTTGATCAAGGAGTTTAAGGACTTCACGAGTGATGTCAATGTTGTAAAACTCAGGAGTAGTAAGAAGATTGGCATAGCCAGAGTGATAAGTTTTTCCTTCGGAAGTGGAAGCGACAGAAAGGAATTTTGATCTTTCAGCAAGGATGCGAGTGGCTTGATGAAGAAGGGCATCGGTGTCGAAGCGATGATCCCAGACCTTTTCTCTGACAGCAACTTCTTCAGCAACAGAGAGTTCCTGCTCTTTCATAAGTTCACTGACATAGAATTTAATAGCAGTGGAAGTGGGGACGCGACCAGCAGAAGTATGGGGCTGACGGAGAAAACCTTTTTCTTCCAGGGCAGCCATTTCGTTGCGGAGAGTAGCAGGGGAAACACCGAGTTTATATTTCTTTTCTAGGGTGACACTACCAACTGGATTAGCGGTTTCGGTAAATTCGTTGACAATGGCTTTAATGATAGAAATTTGTCTTGGAGTGAGGTCCATTTAGCAGAATGATAGCATGAGTGATAATTGAGGTCAATGGGGAGTTCACTTAAAGGCTGCCAAGAAGGTTTCTTGAGGAAGTTGGATGCGACCAAATTGTCTAAGACGTTTTTTGCCCTTTTTTTGTCTTTCTAAAAGTTTAGTACGACGGGTGTTGTCGCCACCATAAAGTTTGGCGGTGACATCCTTACGGAAAGCCTTGATTGTTTCCCGGGCAATGATCTTGCCACCAATGGCAACCTGAATGGGAATTTCAAATTGTTGACGAGGAATAATGGTTTTTAGTTTTTTGGCTAAAACTCGAGCCCGGTGTTCCGCTTGTAAACGAGGGATAAGTAGAGAAAGAGGGGGAAATTCCTGGTAGTTAAGAAGGACATTAAGTTTGACCAGATCGACGGGCTGATAACCAATAAATTGATAGTCAAGAGAAGCGAAACCGGAAGAGACAGACTTAAGAGAATCGTGAAGGTTGGTAATAACCTCAACAAGAGGCGTGTGATACTCGAGTTTGACAAGCTGATCGAGATAGGTCATGTCCTGAAGTTGACCGCGAGAATCTTGACAAAGTTGAATAACTGGGCCGAGATATTTTTCTGGGGTGATAACTTGGAGATTAACATAAGGCTCGAAAACTTGTTTAATATGGGTTGGGTCAGGAAAGTCTGTAGCTGAATGAACGAAGATTGTTTTGGAGGAAGTAAGTTTGATCTTATATTCGACTGATGGAGAAACGGGGGTGACAGAGAGGTTGAATTCTCTTTCTAGTCTTTCAATAATAACTTCGGCATGAAGAAGACCTAGAAAACCAACTTTGACCCCCTGACCAAGAACGGGTGAGTTAATGGGGGTAAGTTGAAGTGAGGCATCATTAAGTTGGAGTTTTTCTAAAGCTGAAAGAAGATCGAGATATTCGGACCCTTCAGTGGGAAAAAGATCTTGATAGAGATGGGGTTTGATTTGGCGGAAACCAGGGAGAGGAGCAATTGAATCGTTTTTTTGAGTTAAGGTGATGGTGTCACCAATATTAACGGCACGGATATCCTTAAGTCCGGTGACAATGTAACCAACTGAACCAGCAGCGAGGGTTTTTTGAGGAGACCTTTGAGGAGTGAAAATACCTATTTCTGTAGGAACAAATTTCTGAGTGGTAGAAAGAAACTGGAGTTGATCGGAGTGATTGATTTGACCAGAGAAAATACGAATAAAAGCAATGACACCAAGATGAGAATGAAAGGTGGAGTTGAAGATGAGAGCACGGAGGGGAGAGTTAGTAGAGAAAGACGGTGGAGGAACTTGATCGATGACGGCTTGAAGAAGTTGAGGGACATTTTGATTAGTTTTGGCAGAGATGAGTATTGGTGGGGGCGAATCAGGGAGAAGAGTATCTATCTGTTTGAGACAAGCCTTAGGATCGGTTAGATTGTTATCAATTTTGTTAATGGCTGGAATGATGGTGAGATGTTGTTTTTGAGCTAGTCTGAGATTGGCGACCGTTTGAGCTTGAACACCTTTGGTGCCGTCGATGAGGAGAATCGCTCCTTCACAGGCTTGAAGGGCACGTTCAACTTCATAATTAAAATCAACGTGTCCGGGGGTGTCGATGAGGTTGAGAATATATTGGTGTTGGTTGATGGTATGGGTCATGGTGACCGGGGCAAGTTTGATGGTGATACCCCGTTCCCTCTCAATGGGATTGGAATCTAAAAGTTGTTGTTTCATCTGGTTGGGGGCAACTGTTTGAGTGATCTCAAGAAAACGATCAGCTAGGGTGGATTTACCGGCGTCGATGTGGGCAATGATGGAGAAGTTACGCAGAGAAGATGTCATGAGGGGATTTTATCAAGTTAGGAAAGATCGTCGTCTAAAGTGGGGCTGATGACTTCATCACTCTGGACAAGGACGTGGCGCCAATTACCTAAACGGGAGATGAGTTGAAGGAATTGTTGCAGTTGAGGAATTTTAAGAAGAAAGGAGAAAAAGAGATAGACAGCTAGACCCATGGAACTGACAATGATGGTAAGGAGGATGAGGGGAAGAGTGCGAGTGGTGTCGAAAACGAATTGGTCAAAGAAACGGAAAGGTAGCCAGAGGGAGATAGTCATAAGGAAAGTAACAAGAATCATTTGGAAGATGGGACGAAAGAGGCAGAGGGAGGGAAGTCTTTTCTTGAGAAGGAGATAGAGAAAGAAGAAATTAAGTAGATTACTGAGGGAAAGAGAGAGAGTGATGCCGATAACTCCAAGATTAAGAGTTTTGGAGGTAATGAAAGCGGAGGTAACAAAAAAGATGATAGTTAAAAGACTGACCTTGAGAGGAGTGCGAGTATCTTTGAGGGCGTGGAAGGAACGGGTGAGAAGTTGATTAACAGCTTGGGGAGCGATAGAAATGGCCAAGAAAGCAAGTGCTTTTCCAGTAAGGAGGGTGGCTTGCCAGGGGAAGTTACTAGCACCAAAAGCGAGACGAACGAGAGGAATGCGGAGAATAAGGATGAGAACACTAGCAGGGAGAGCAAGATAAAAAATTTGGAGGACTGATTGAGAGAGAATGTGAGTGAATTGTTTCTTTTTGTCTGGATGATGGACAGATGAAGAAAGAACAGGGAAAGAGGCTTGACCTAGGGAGACACCGAAGAGAGAGATGGGTAAGGTATAAAGTTGACGAGCAAAATTAAAAATTGAAAGAGAGCCGGCAGCCAGAAGAGAGGTGAGATTGACAGCCACCCAGCGTTCGATTTGAGAGAGACCGAGAGCGGCGGTACGGGGAGGCATGAGACGAAAAAGTTGTTTGACACCGGAATGGCGGGGGCGAAAATAGAAACGAGGAGAAAAACCAAGATTTTTAGTAAAAGGAAGTTGGACAAGCATATGGAGGAAAGCACCGAAAACAACGCCAATGGCGGCGGAGTAAATGCCTAGAGAGGAGGAAAGGGTGAGAATACCAAAGATAGTACCGAGGTTGTAGAAAATGGGAGCGACAGCAGGAATAAGGAAACGTTTTCTGGCTTGAAGGACACCAGTAAGAAAAGCGGAGACAGCAAAGAAAAGCTGGGCGACAGACATAAGACGAATGAGGTTGGCCATAAGTTGGAGTTGGTGAGGAGGAAAATGAGAAATAAGTGAGGCAAGAGGTTGGGCGAAAATAATAATAGCGAGAATAATGATGGAAAGGATGAGTCCTAAGCTAGTAAGAGCAGCGTTGGCTAGACGATTGGCTTTTTTCTTTGATTGACGGGCGTAATCTTGGTAGATAGGGATAAAAGCGGCAGAGAGAGCACCGACAACTAGAAGTTGAAAGATGGTATCAGGAATAACAAAGGCAGCAAAGTAAACGTCAAGATCAGCCTCAAGACCACCAAAGAAATGTGAGGCTAAGAGACGATTACGGATAAGGCCGAGAATGGCGGAACCGAGGTAGGAGGCGGCAATAATGGTGGCAGCAGAGAGGATAGAGTTGTTCTGGCGGTTGAGGAGATTCTTTGATTGATGAAAAAATTTTTTGACCACGAGTTGATTTTAATTGATTTTTGAAGATGTACAAGTTGAGTTTATACTGAATGGCTGATAAAATCAGCCCCATGCCGATAACAAGTTCAGCAATTAAGAAACTGAGAGCCGACAAGAGGAAGGCCTTGGTAAACAAAAGGATAAGGACTCAAGCTTTGAAAGCAGTAAAGAGTTTCCGAGCTAAACCGGAGAAGAAATCCTTGGCTGGTGTATTCTCTAGTATAGATAGGGCAGCCAAAAAGGGGATTTTCCATAAGAAGAAGGCGGATAGATTGAAATCAAGGTTAAGTAAACTGGTAGGTAAGAAATAAATTAGGCGGGTTAGCTTTATTTCATGGTTAAGGTTGGATATACTGAAGGGAGTTAAATAGTAGTATTGCTTGTGTCTGCCCAGTCCTCCTTATTTAAGGTTAATTTATTACCAAAAGACAGTTTTGAGGCCAGTTTTGTAGGTAAGTTTTTGCGTTGGTCATTAACGGCAGGGAGAGTAATGGTGGTATTGACTGAGTTTGTAGTAATTTTAGCTTTTGGATCGAGGTTTTGGTTTGATAAAGAACTAAATGATTTAAGAGAAGTAATTGATCAAAAGAGTATGATCGTGGCGAGTTATGCCGAAACTGAGGCAGAGATGAGGAGAGTGTTAGCCAGGCAGGCGCCAGTGGATGATTATCTGGAAGGTAATTTAGAGCTAGAGACAAAAGTGAGGAATTTAGAGAATTTTTTACCGGAAGGAGTAACTTTGATAGAGATGGAAGTAGCAGAAGATAAGGTAAGGCTGGTGGGGGTGGCTGGATCTGAGGAAACTTTTTCGAGGGCTTTGCGGGCAATGACGGCAATTGAGGGGGTAGTACAAACAGAGGTGAGGAATTTAGAGTTTGATCAGAAAAAGGGTGGAGTAAATTTTGAAATTGTTAACTATTTGGCAACGGAAGACTAATGGCTAATTCTTTGTTCGATCAAACCAAGTACTCATTAAACTATCAGAAGATTCGGATGGTGTATCAAAGGCCAGAGATAAAGGCCTCAGTGGAAGTAATTTTATCTGTCTTTTCAGTAGCCTTTTTGTTATTGGTGGCGGTAAGACCGACTTTATCAACAGTGGCAGAATTAAGAAAGAAAATCGAAGATTACCAAGTAGTGGAGAAGAAATTAGATAATAAAATTAGTCAGTTAGCCAGAGCTGAAGAAGATCTGGTGGATAATAGCGCCTATTTGTATTTGTTTGATCAGGCGGTGACTGATGAGCCAGAGCTGGCTGAGATAGCTAAAAGGATAGAGTTGATTGCAGTAGAGAGAGATGTAATATTGGAAAGTTTGAATTTTTCCAGAGTAGATATAACAGGTGAAGAGGTGATTGATGAAAAGAAAGATGAAAAGGATAATTATGTTGAAGGAGAGTTTAGTTTGAGATTCAGTTTGAGTGGAACGGAGACTAATATCATGAGATTTTTGAGAGAGGTAGAGGAAATGGATCGGGTGGCAGTGTTAGAAAATGCCTTAATTAAAAAGGTGGATGAAAAAGATTTACCGGAAGGAAAATTGAGGGCAACAGGGATATTGAGAGGTTATTATTTAGAGAGTGTTTTGAAGGAGGGAGAGTGAAAGCAGAGAGAACGACAAGTAGTTATATTTTGATTATTGGAGTCCTGGGCTTGCTGTTAGTGGGATCGTTAGTGGCTTACCAGGTTTATTCAGCAATAATTAAAAGCCAGGTAACAAGTGAGCAAGAGAAAGCGATTAGGCCTTTGGATGGAAGCATTGAAGAAGAAGTGGTAAATGAATTGAGAGGGAGGAGACAATTTAGTTTGAATGAGTTAATGAAGGAATTAGATTTTAGTATGGTGGTAGTGGAAGAAGAGACGGAGGTTAAAGAGGAGGAGGCGATCGAGGAGAGTGTTGAAGAGGAAGAAGCGACAAGTAGTGCTGAGTTAATAGAAAGTAGTCAGGAGGCCAGTGAAACTGGTAAAGTGGAAGAAGGAAATGAAAGTTGAAAAAAACCTTTTAAATAAAAGGATACCGACGATATTGGCTTTGGTATTGTTAGTGGGTGGTTTAGTGGGGGGAATCGTGTTGGTGAGTAAACCTCAAAGTTTGTTGACTAAGGCAGGACCGACATCGACACCTGGAAATGTGAGGATTACTAATAAAACAAGTAATTCAGTAACGATTAGTTGGATAACTGATACGGCAGTGACTGGGGTAGTGGAGTATTCGAATAATCCAGCTAGCCTAGAGATGACAGCAAGAGACAAGAGGGATGTAAGTGGGGAGACAGGAAGTTATACAACACACCTGGTGGAGATAAGTAATTTAAGTGCCAATACAATTTACTACTTCCAGATTGTGTCTGGTTCGGGGACTTACTTGGATGGTGAGACGCCTTATCAGGTAAAAACTTGGGGACAGACATCAGGAACAGTGGGTGAAGATTTGATCAGAGGAAAAGTAACAACGACTTCGGGAAGTGGTTTAAGTGGAGCGTTGGTTTATGTGGATATAGAAGGAGGAGAGACCTTGGCGACAGTGACCCAGACAGATGGTAGTTGGGTTGTGGACTTGTCAAAGAGTAGGAGTAGTCAGGGAGAGATAGTGAGTTATGACATGGAGGAAACACGAGTATCTATTTTTGTTCAGGGTGGAATTTCTGGAACAGCAATGGCGTTGACAAATACAGGAAATGATAACCCCGTACCGGATATTACTATCGGTGGACAGCACAATTTTATAGAAACTAGTTTAGAGGGGACAACAACGGCTTCGACGACAGGTGGTGAGTCAAGTTTTTCCGATTTGGGTTCTTCTCTGGAGGAAGGTGATGAAATTATCAATCCAGCCAGTAATGGGGAGAAGATTGCTACCAGTTCACCAGAGTTCAAGGGTAAGTTGCCGGCAGGGACTGAGTTGACAATTACAGTTAATTCAGAAAATGAGCAGACAGCAACAGTGACGGTAGATGAAAATGGAGAGTGGGTATGGACACCTCCGGAAGATTTAGAACCAGGTAATCACACAATAACTGTGGAGTATGAGGATGAGGCAGGGGTAATACAGAAAATTGTCAGGTCGTTTGTGGTGTTAGCAGCAGAGGATGAGAATGGTACACCGGCGTTTACAGCGACGCCATCAGCGACACCGACAACGACACCGACGGCTAGTCCAACAGCTAGTCCAACGACGACGACAAGTAGTATGCCGTCAACAAGTGCTGGTATACCCGAGCCCGGGGTATTGACGCAGACAGTTTGGTTACTTACACTGGGTATAGGCCTGTTCCTGTCTGGAATTGTCTGGAAGAGGCGAATGGTTTAGATAAATGGATCAGGATAATCAACAAAATACCAATAATCAGGCACAGGGAAATGTGAGTGGTGGTTTGCCACCGATGTCTGGAGATGCAAAAGACACATCAGTGACCCCTGTCACACCAGCTAGTGATACCAGTCCTCAAAGTGTGCCACCAGTAGAAAATGAGAGTCCGGTGACACCTCCGAGCGTAGAAAAGAATACTCCTCCTACTAGTGATATGGTTGGGAAAGAAAAAGTGGAGGATTTGGGTCAGTTACCTCCTTTGGAAGTAGCAGAGGATGATACCTTTGGAGGAGGAAAAGAAGAGAAGAAAGATTTACCTCCTTTACCGACTGATGATGGACAAGTGAAGGAAGACGGAAAAAACTTGGAGAAAGTGAAGGAAATGAGTGAGGCAAATGATGGCGGAGAGACTCCCCCACCGCCGACTCCGGAAGTGAAGCCAGCTGTTCCTGGGGAAGAAGGAAAGGAAGTAAAGAAGATAAAGAGTGAGAAGAAGGTGGAGGATTTAGCTGGAGAAAAGGCTGGGGCTGGTGGTAAAGGGAAAAGGAAGGTGAGTAAGAAGTTGGTGGGAGCAATGGTGGCTTTGCTGTTGGTAGTGGGAGTGCCGTTAATGGCTTGGAATTTAGGATTGTTTAGTGGGGATTTGAGAGAGAGGGCGGCATTTGTGTTGGATAGTGGTACTGGATGTAACAGCGATAGTGATTGTAGTGGAACAAATATCAAATGTAGGAATGGGACATGTGTTTATGTGTCACCAACAAAAGCACCAACAAAAAAACCAACAAAAAAACCAACAAAAAAGACCACTCCCTCAAGTAGTGGGAGTGATACTTCTTGTTTGACTGCAGGAGAGAGGTGTGATCAAGGTGGTGAATGCTGTGACGGTTTTACCTGCACTGGACCGTATGGGGTGGGAACGTGGCCAATTTGCACAAGATCGTCATTTGATGATGACAGTGATGAGGTGGAGGCAAATAGTGGTAGTTATCTTACTTGTTCTAAGGCAGGAGGAACTTGTTATACCAATGCGACTTGGGTAGCACAAGACCCTAATTGTAAGGAATTAAATGCTGTTTGTTCTAACGATGGAGAGGTTTGTTTTTCTTGCACCTATGATTCTTCTGATAATACCCCTGAAGATAAAGAGCTTGTAACTTGTGAGGAGAATGGTGGGGAATGTGTTCGAGTAACTGTGAAAGATTCTTATCTGGCAAATGGTGCTACTAGTGTTTATGGTTATTGTGAAACTGGATATACTTGTTTGGATACTGGTAATGTTCCTGATGGTTTTGAATATGGTGATAGTGATGGAGATGACGGAAGCGGTGGGGGTGGCAGTGGAGGAGATGTAGTAGAGGCAGAGGATAGTACAACAACAAAGAGTGGTGGATCTCTGGTTTGTTCTGAGATTAAGATATATACATTGAGGAGTGGGGTGTGGACAGAGACGGCAGCTAGTGAGATGGGGAGTTATGCGAGTGTAGGAGATACAGTTCGGTTTGCTTTGAAGGGGAGTGGTAGGACTGCTGTTCGAGGGCAGTTTAATGTGATTGTTCATGGAGTGGACGATGAAGGGTGGGTAGAGACTAATACAAAGAATGATGCTGGTGAGCTATATATTGATTATGTGTTGAATAGTGCTGGTGATTATGTAGTAATTGGAGAAGTGCAGGATGACTAAGAAAACTAAAAATATACTAGTGGGGATAGTGGTGTTTGTGTTGATTGTGTTGTTGGGAATAACGGCTTATTTTGTAGCCTTGAGAATGAGTACAACTGAAGAGACGATAGCACCAACGGCACCAGAGAGTGAACCATCAGCGTATGAGGATTGGGTAGGAAGTGGAGATTGTGTGACTGAGTTTAGTGTGGGAGATGTTGAGTTTGATACTGGTCCATTTGAATGTAGTGGTCATGTAGTGATTTATTTCAGACACTCAATGGCTGAAGATTACGAGGGGGTGGTGACATTAACACATGAGGATGGACAGACGGATAGTATGACTTTTAATGCTAAGAGACAGACGTTGACGAGTTCGATGACGGTGGAGCCCGGAGATATGATTAAGGTGGCGATTGCCGATGCTAGTAATAGTAGTAAACAGGCAGTAGGCTGGGTTCCTCCTGATGGGGAGATATGTGGAAGAGAGCCTTTTGGAACTTTGAGTCTGACAAGACAGATTGAGGAGGCAGAGGCGGTAGGTCAACCAATTGCGTCGATGCAGTGTTGGTCTGACTGGATGCAGGATTCTTTGGATTATGATTACAACGACTATATGTTAGTGTTTAGTTGTGATGGTAGCGGGACAACGACAACACCAACAGAGACACCGACAACGACAGTGACTGAAACACCAACAACAACGGTAACTGAGACACCGACAACGACTACCACGACGACAACAACAGCGACAGCAACACCAACTGGGACGACGACTGTAAGTGGGGCAACACCAACATCAACTCCGGCAGCTGAGTTGGCAGAGGCGGGTATATTGAGTTTGCCTGGTGCATTTGCTTTTGGGGGTGGATTGTTAATGGCAATTTTGGGAATTATCCTAGCTTTGTAGTATGAGAGTGGCAGTAATTGGGGCAGGCTTTGCTGGTTTATCAGCGGCGGTGGAGTTGGTAGATGCTGGGATGGAGGTAGTGGTGTTTGAGAAAGAGGAAAAGGCAGGCGGGTTAGGTCTTGGTTTGAAAGAGAAGGGGTGGAAGTGGAGTTTAGATCGTTATTATCACCATATTTTTAGTGGGGATAAGGAGGCGATTGAGATGGCGAAGAAGATGGAGGTAGAGATTGTCTGGGGGAAACCGGAAAGTAATAGCTGGGTTAATGGTGAGGAATGGCAGTTAGATTCGGCTATGTCGGTGTTGAGATTTGGAGTGATGAGTTGGTGGGGAAGGTTGAGAATGGGATTGGGTTTGGCGGTGTTAAAAGTAATGAGGAAGGGTGAGTGGTTAGAGAGATATCGAGTGGTGGATGTTCTCCCCTGGTTAATTGGTAAGGAGGGTTACGAGAAAGTGTGGGAGAAAATGTTGAGAGCTAAGTTCGGTAAGTATATTAGTCAGGTAAGTCTGAGTTGGTTTTGGGCGAGGGTGGCAAAGAGGACAAAGAAATTGGGTTACTTTGTTGGTGGATTTGAAAGTTTGGCGGAGAAGATGGTGGAGTATGTGAGAAATGGTGGAGGGGAAGTGAGGTTGGGTGAGGGAGTGGAGAAGGTGAAGAGAGAGGGTGATGGTTGGGTGGTGAATGGAGAGAAAGTGGAGATGGTATTAGTGACAACGGCTGGAGAGATTGGGAAAAAATGGTTTAAGGATCTTGAGGTACCTAAGTTAGATTATTTGTGGGGGCAGACGTTAATTTTGGAAATGGATGAGGAGCTGATAGATGGCTATTGGTTGAATATTCTGGAAAAGGATTGGCCATTCTTGGTGTTAGTAGAGCAGACCAATTGGTTGGAGAAGAAGAATTATGGCGGGAAGACGATAGTTTACTTGGGTAATTATTTAGAAGACGGTGATGAACGGTTAGAGATGTCCAAAAAGGAATTGTTGGAATTGTATTGGCCGTATATGAAGAAGATTAAACCGGGATTGAAAAAGAGTTGGGTGAAGAAAATGTGGAAGTTCCAGTCCCCTTTTGCTCAGCCAGTGTTCCCGGTGAATTATTCCAAAAAGAAACCATCGATGCGGAGTCAGGTTCCCGGGGTGTATGTAGCGAATATGAGTATGGTCTATCCTTGGGACAGAGGAGTGAACTTTGCAGTGGAAATTGGGGAGAGAGCAGCAAAAATGATGATGAGTGATTACAATATGGGGCATGAGGAGTGATTTGTTGCTGATTGGTTGGGTGTGGTTGATGAGTTTGGCGTTGCAGTTGTTGGGATGGGGATTAGTGAAAGGATTGGGAAAGAAGATGAGGGATGGGGGTTGGGTGATGGGTAGGATGGCAAGTTGGTTGATGGTGTCGTTGATGGTATGGTCTCTGGGGCATCTGGGGTTGAGGGTAAATAATGGTTGGGGTATTGGAGTAGCAATATTGTCGGTGTTAGTGTGGGGGGTGTTGATGATGAGAGAGAGAAGGAAAAACGGAGTGAAAAAATGGTTAAAGAAAGAATGGTGGAAATGGATACTGGTTGAGGAAGGGTTGTTTCTGATTGGCTTGGTGGGATTAAGTGTAGTGAGAGGTTTTGAACCAAGTATTTTTTCATTAGAGAAGTTTATGGATTATGGTTTTGTGAGGAAGTACATGATAAGTGAGGTGTTACCGGTAGAAGATATCTGGTTTGCTGGTAAGAGTTTGAATTATTACTCGTTTGGTCATTTTATGGTGAGTGTACTGGTAAGAATCTGGGGGGTGGGTTTGGAGGTGGGCTACAACTTAGCGTTGGGTTTTATATTAGGGACAGGGTTGAGTTTATCTTTTGGGATAATAACGAATTTGGGAGAGAGGAAGAGAGGGAGTGATGGAAGTTGGTTAGTGGGGGGAGTGATGGGGGCATTGTTAACTTGCTTAGGGGGGAACAGCTATACCTGGTGGTACTTGTTGAAACATGGTAGTTGGCAGGGATTTTGGTACGCAGATGCAACCCGTTTTATTGAAAGAACAATTCATGAGTTTCCAGGATACAGTTTTGTGGTGAGTGATTTACACGCTCATTTATTAGACTTTCCAGTGGTGTTGGTTTTTATGTTGATGTTGGTGATATGGGTAAAGGAGAAGAAGAAAAGAGTGGGGGTTGAAATGGTAATGGGAGGATTGTTGGGAGTAATGATGATGACAAATACTTGGGATGTATTGGTTTATGGCTTGGTAGGAATAGCGGTGATGGTGAGAGTGTTGGTGGAGGAAAAGAGAGGGAAATGGGGAGTGTTGATAGACGGAGTGTTGAAAACGGGAGTGAGAGTGATGATGGTAATGCTGGTGGTTTGTTGGCAATGGTGGATTAGTTTTGAGGCAATTCCAAGTGGATTGAGGAGGGCTGATGAGCACAGTGGGTTGGAGAGTTGGTTGATATTGTGGGGAGGGCATCTGTTGTTGATGGTACTGGTGTGGTTGGTGAGTGGGAAAGAGAAAGTGAGGGAGAGGTTGTGGTTGAGGGGGGTGGTGGGGGTGGCAGTGGTGTTGTTGTTAATTCCTGAGATTGTTTACGTAGAGGATATTTATACTGGTTATCCTCGGGCAAATACAATGTTTAAATTAACTTATCAGGCATTTATATTGATGTCTTTAGTGGTGGGATGGTTGGTTGGTTGGGGTTGGGAAAAGGGTAGAAAGAGAGGGGGGAAGGCGGTGTTATTGATAGCGATGGTATTGTGGTTGGGAATGATGGTTTTTCCTTACCAGTCTTTCCCTGTTTACTACCTGGGTTTGAAGGATTATCAAGGTTCGAATGGACTGGAGTGGATGAGATTAGAGGAAGGAAACAAGTGGGAAGCGGTGAAGTATTTAGAGGATCATTATGATGGGCGGAGTTTATTAGAGGCAACAGGTGATAGCTACACAAGGTTTAATAGTGTGTCGGCTTTTTCAGGAACAAGTAGTGTGTTGGGGTGGCGGGTACATGAGTGGTTGTGGCGAGGAGGATATGATCAGGTGAGAGAGAGGGAATTGAATGTAAAGACGATGCTGGAAATGAAAGATGAGGAGGTGGTGGTGAGATTGATGAGTGATTATGGAATTGGGTGGGTATATTTAGGAAAAGAAGAGATGAATGGTTATGAGGTGAATAAGGAAGGATTAGAAGAGTTGGGTGAAGTGGTTTGGGAAGGTGTGGGGGCAGAATTGATTAGAGTGAGTTACTGAGTACCGTTGAGGCGATTAAGGAGATATTGTTTAAGGGCGTCCCAGTTGTTGTCGTGGGCAATGAGAACCCATTGATCTTGGTAGAGATAGCTGGGTGGGACGTCGAGAGCGATGATGCCATTATCGTCAGGTTCGTAGGAGAGATTGATGTTGTTGATGGGACGAGAGCGGGATTGGAGAGCGAGACGAGCGAGAGAAGGATAGAGGCTTGGGGTAATGTCGGTGACAGTGTAATTTTGGATGATGCGGTAGAGATCTTCTCGGTGGGAACGATTGAGAAGAAAGTTGACGTTGAGGAGTCCTTGCTGGATGGATTTGATAACGAGTTGTTGGCGTTGACTGCGGGCGATATCGGTACCCTCATCTCCCTCGGCGTGACGAGAGCGGATATAGTTGAGAGCGGTGGTACCATCCATGGTTTGTGAGCCAGCTTGAAATTCGATGGTTTGGTAACGTTCAGAGATGGGATAGATGTTTTCTTTACCGGGTATGGGAAATTGGTCATCTGTGAAAGCAGTGGGGACGTCGATGTCGATACCACCAAGGAGGTCAATTATTTGGGTGAAGGCTTGGAAATCGACAACAAGGTTGTAGTGAACGGGCAGACCAAGAGTCTCCAGAATGGCAGCGTCGATGAGTTGGAGACCTGATGGTGGTTGGCGTTCTTGGCCGTAATGGTAGACAGCGTTGATTTTAGTTTTAAGGGAGTCAACCCAGAGATCTCGAGGAATGGAGATAAGAGTGAGTTGGTCGGATTGGTATGAGTAAGAGGCAAGGATGATGGTGTCGGTCAGATCAGGGACATCAGCAGTGCCCTCTCCACGGATGCCAAGAATGAGAAAGTTGGTACGTTGACCAGTGGAATCGAGTGTTTGTTGGGGAGAGGAGAAGAAAGTAAGTAGATGTTGGAAATTAATTTGGTGCTGAGAAAAAAGACGGCCAATCTTGATGACAGAGAAAGAAAGGAGGAGAAGGAGAGGGAGAAGGAGGAGGATAATGAAGTATTTTTTAATCCAAGAGATAATTTTGATGGCTAGTCGGCCAGGACGAATTCTTCTAAGTTTCATTGTTTTGGGGTGGAGTTGATGATGTGATGGAGATCTTCAGGAGTAAGACTGTCGGTACCGACAAGAACTCCGTGAAGGTGGGGTTGGGAGATAAAGTTGGAGACATTATCAGCAGTAACAGAACCACCGTAAAGAACCTTTGTTTGAGGAGAAGTGAGGAGAGAAATGTTGGTGGCAAATTGGTTGGCAATTTGAGGAGAGATGGCTTGACCAGTACCAATGGCTGAGATGGGTTCGTAGGCGAAGAGACAATCTTCAGGATTGACGTCTTGGGCAATGAGGGCTTTAATTTGGTCTTCTAGCTGAGGTGTATCGAGACAAATGATGGGGGTGATGCGGTAGTGTAAAAGTTGTTGAGCTTTTTGGGCAACTAGTTGGTTAGTTTCCTTAAATTGTTGACGTCTTTCCGAGTGACCAATGAGACAGTAGGAAACCAGTTCTGAGAGCATCTGGGCAGTAACCTCGCCGGTGTGTTTGCCGGCAGGAAAAGGACTGACATTTTGGGCAGCGGTGATGAGAGGGAAATTAGTATCAGAGAGACGACGATTGAACTCAGGGATATCGGTAAAGGGAAGACAGATAATGGGGGTGATGTGGGGAGGAATGGTGGGTTGAAGTTGTTGGAATTGCTCCAACCAGAGGAGTGATTGAGTAATGGTATGGTGACTTTTCCAGTTGGCGATTAAGTAGATCATGTGATTATATGTGTATTATAGACGGAATGAAAAAAGAAAGGGAAATGCTGGGATGTTGAAGTCTGAAGTGATATAAAGAATGTTTGTGAAGAAATGGAAAGAAAGACTAAATGAGGAGCAAGAGAGAGCAGTAACACACTGGGGAAGTCCATTGTTGGTATTGGCGGGGGCAGGGTCAGGAAAAACAAGAGTGTTGACTTACAGAACAGCTTGGTTGGTGGAAGAAAAGAATATTGAGGCAGAAAGAATTGTTTTGTTAACTTTTACAAATAAGGCGGCTGGAGAAATGAGGGAACGGGTGGAAAAATTAGTAGAGAGAGAAGGAGAGGTGAGATTGGGTTTTACGGGGACATTCCATACCTTTTGTTCTAAATTGTTAAGAAAATATGGCCGATCGCTGGGAATAGAGCCGGGGTTTGTGATCTACGATACCAAAGACAAGGAGATGGTGATTAAGGAATTAGGGGAAAGAATGGGAGTGGCGACAGGAAATGGTCAGGGAAGAAAAATTGCTGCCTTTATTAGCAAGATGAAAAATGAGTTATACAGTGCAGATTCTGTAGGGAGTTGGATGAAGACGGATTACCAGAAAAAGTTGGTTGATTTGTGGCGTGAGTATGATAAGAGTTTACAAGCAAGTCAGGCCCTGGATTTTGATGATTTATTGGTAAAGGGAGTGGAACTGTTGAAGAAAAATGAAATAAAGAATGTGGTACACGAAGAATATGGGTGGGTATTAGTAGATGAGTATCAGGATACGAACAAGGCTCAATTTGAATTAAGTAAGTTGCTAGTGCCAAAGGGAGAGAGATTGACGGTAGTGGGAGATGTAGCTCAGGCAATCTATTCTTTTAGGGGAGCGGATTTCCGTAATTTGGATCTATTAAAGAAGGAATTTAAGGATTTGAGTGTAGTGGAGTTAGGACAGAATTACAGAAGTACACAGAAAATATTAGATGCTGCTTACGAGATGTTAAGAAACAACAAGAATCATCCTGTATTGAGATTGGAGGCGGCGGGGGAGGAAGGGAAAAGGGTGGAAGTGATGGAGTTGTCTGATGAGAAACAAGAAGCTAGGGAGATAGTGAATAGATGTGAGGAAGCAGAGAGAGGGGGGCGGTCAATAGCGGTGCTATATCGAACGAATGCGCAGTCAAGAAGTTTTGAAGAGGAACTAATGAAAAGAGGTTTGGCTTATCAGTTAGTGGGAGGGATACGATTCTATCAGAGAGCAGAGATTAAAGATTTAACGGCCTATCTAAGATTCTTATATAACGAGAAAGATGGTGTAAGTAAAAAAAGGTTAGAAAAGGTGGGGAAGAGAAGATTGAAGAAATTAGTGGAGTGGATAGAAAAGGAAAAGAGAGAAGAATTATTGAAGAGAAAGCCAGTAGAGTTAATCGAAAAAATTCTCGAAGTAACTGATTATCTGAATAAATTTAAAGAGGAAGATGAAAAAGATCGAGCCAGAATGGAGAATATTGAAGAGTTGATGGCGGTGGCGGGAGAAAGTGAAAAGCTAGGTGAGTTCTTAGAAAAGATTGCTTTAATTGAGGCAGATGAGGAGGCAGAGAGGGGAAAGAAAGAAAAAACAAAAATTCATTTGATGACTGTTCATGCGGCTAAGGGGCTGGAGTTTGATGAGGTGTGGGTGGTGGGAATGGAAGAGGGATTATTCCCCCATTCGAGGAGTTTGAATGAAGAAGGAGAAATTGAGGAAGAAAGAAGACTTTTATATGTAGCGATAACGAGAGCTAGGGAGAAAGCGGGAATGAGTTATGTAAGAAACAGATTGATATATGGAGGACGATCTAGTCAAGTAGCATCAAGATTTTTAGGAGAGATACCGGATGGGTTATTGGAGAAAAAGGTGAAGAGGGGTGATCAAAGAAGAGGAGAGAAGAGAGGTTGGAGTAAAGGTTTTAAAGGAGAATGGGAGGGAGAGATAAAGTCAGTAAAGAAGTGGGAAGATGAGTGGGGCGAAGGGAAGAGAAAAATTGTCCAAGATTGGGAGATAGAGTCGGAGACGAAAGACGACTTTGAAGAAATTGATAATTGGTAATGGCTATAATAGGTTTATGGTAGTAAGAGAGATTGGAGAAAAAGAGAGAAAAGAAATAAATAAAGTAGCACGGCATCCATTGCAGAGTTATGAATGGGGTGAGATGAGGAAATCTAAAAGGGTGGGGGTGGTGAGACTGGGTGAATATGAGGGAAAGAAGTTGAAAGAAGTCTACCAGATAACCTTACATCAAATACCGGGTCTACCTTGGAAGATTGGTTATTGTCCCAAATCGGCGATACCAGGTAAGGAAGTGACTGAAGAGGTAAAGAAGTTGGCAAAAGAGAATGGAGTGATAATGATAAAGTTTGAACCGAATGTGAGGGTGAGTAAGGGGGAAGAAAATTTGAAGAAGTGGAGAAGAGAATCAGCTGTAGTGAGGGGTGAGCCCTTATTCACCAAATATACTTTTTGGTTGAATTTGGAACCAAGTGAGGAAGAGCTGATGGCAGGAATGAAATCAAAGACTCGGTACAATGTGAGATTGGCAGAGAGAAAAGGAGTAGAAATAAAGGAAGACAGTAGTGACAAGGGTTTTGAGGATTATTGGCGGTTGATGGAGGAGACAACTGAGAGACAAGGTTTTTATGCTCATGACAGGGATTATCATGAGAGAGTGTGGCAGATGATGAGTAAATCTGGACAGGCACATTTGCTTAAAGCTGTAAAAGGTAAAGAAGTATTAACTTGTTGGATGATTTTGATATTGAATGGTGTTCTTTATTATCCCTACGGTGCTTCGAGTCGAGAACATCGGGAGTTGATGGCAAACAATTTAATGATGTGGGAGGTAATTAGATTCGGAAAGAAGAAGAATTGTCGACTATTTGATATGTGGGGGTCTTTGGGACCAGAGCCAGATAAGAGTGATCCTTGGTATGGCTTCCATCGATTTAAAGAGGGTTATGGTGGTGAGTTGGTTGAGTTTGTGGGAAGTTGGGATTTGGTGATTAATCCCCTAGCCTATTGGATTTACCGAGTAGGAAACAAGTTGAGATGGGTGTGGTTGAGATTAAAGAAATAGATTATTTCTTTTTCTTGTTGTTTTTTTGGACTGGTTGGTGTTGATTTTGAGGGATGCCTTGAGGCCAGCAGTGTTGCTTAAATTGACAGCGTTGGCAATGACTGTAGTCCTGGGTACGAGGGAATTTAAGTTGACGGATACGGGAAAAGGTAGCAGTGATGGTTTTCTTGAGATCGGAGACCTCTTGGGAAGAGATACGGAAAGAGGTACGGCCGGACTTTTGTTTTTTGTGGGGGGCTTCAACAAAGTCTAATTCGACTGATTTGACTTGATAAGGAAAACGTTTGTCTAACTGAGAGAGAAGTTGATAGAAAATTAATTGACGTTTAAGAGATCCGTCCGAGTCTTTAGTAGTGCCATTGATTTGACCTTTAGTTTTGAGACGACCAGTTTTGTAGTCAACGATACGAACTGATTTAGAAGAGGGTGAGGTGAGATCAATACGGTCGATTTTACCGGTAAGAGGAATGTCGTTGAGATAGCAACGAGAGTAAGCTGAAGCACCAAAATGTTTTTCTGTTTTAAGGGCGGGGGTGAAATCCTGTTGATGAAAGTGGTAGTAGTCGGTGAGGATTTGTCGGCCATAGCGAAGACGGGAACGATGGTCTCCGGGGGAGAGAATCTCCTGACTAAGGGCGTGTTTGAAAGCTTTAAGGAGAAAATCTAAAGTGGGGAGTTTGTCTGTTTGTTGATAGGAAAGATGAAATTTTTCTAGAGCTTGGTGAATAGCGGTACCAAAGGCGAGATGGGGTTCCTTAGTGCGAGGAAGACGGTAAAGATTGTTGAGTTTAAATTTATAAGGACAGTTAAGATAAGTGTTGAGAGCTGTGACGGAGAGTTTAAAATCTTGAAGAAGGTGATGGAGATAATCTTTTTCTGAAGTAGAGAGGGGGGAATCTGGTGGTGGAGTAAAGAATTGATGGAGATAGTGTTTATTTTTCTTCTCAAAAGTGGAGACAGGGATGTCTCTAATGGATGACGATGGTAAAAGAGAGATAAAAGGAGAAGGGAGAGCAGGTCGATAACCGGTGCTAGTAGGATATTGAGAGGAGGAGGTGATGGTAAGGTGTTGACGGGAACGAGTGAGGGAAACGTAGAAGATACGTTTTTCTTCTTGGTTGGGATCAATGGTAGTGGTGAATTGAAGAATTTGTGGAGGAAGTTTTAGAAGTTGATAGTGGCGAGGGTTACCCCATTTTTTGTCGGTGCAACGATAGATGTAAACGTGTGACCATTCAAGACCTTTGGCTTTGTGAGCAGTGGTGAGGGTGATGGCCTGGGAATTAATATCGAGAGAATGGAGAGGAATTTTGACTGATTGTTTTTGGAGTGTGTCTAGATTAGTGAGAAAACCGGCTAGATCTAGATGAGGTTGAGCAAAAGACATAGTTTTAGCTTGATCAAAGAAGGTGTTGAGAATGTTAAGTTGATGAAGAAAGTCAGGCTGTTGAAGAAGGTGATCAAGTAAACCTGAGTCCTGAAGGAGGAATTGGAGAAAATGAAGAAGGGAGGTATTAACGGCTTTGTTTTGCCAATGAGAGAGGCGTTTGAAAAATTTTTTGATGGTGGGAAATGATTTAGAAGGGGTAGAGAGAAGATATTCAGCTAAGTGTTGGTGTTGGCTAGAGGCTTGTTTGGCAAGTTTAAGAATTTGAAAAGAGTCGAGGGAAAAAAAGTCTAGATTGAGGAGGGTGAAAATATCTTCATCAGAGTGCTGATGAGGAGAACGGTGGATGACGGTGAGGAGAAGAATGAGTTGTTGAATGAGAGGTTGATCGAGGATATCACCACCCCCTTGAATGATAAAGGGAATATTTTCCTTTTTGAGAGTCTGAGAGAGGTCGAGTAGATCCTGATTATGTCTGGCAATAACGGCAATTTCCTGAGGGGAGACAGATGAATGGAGAAGTTTTTTGATATCTTGAGCAATGTAGGAATCTTCGAAGAGCGGATGAGAGAATTCAGCTCGACGGATAGGTTGTTTAGTAATTTTAAGTTGGGCTTGAAGATGAGTTGGTTTGAGAGAGGATGAGGAAGAGTTGTCTGTGGAAGTTGGTGAGTCTTGGGTGAGAAGTTGGTGAGCAGAATCGAGAAGTAGTTGAGTAGAACGATAGTTAAGTTGAAGATTAATGAGGGTGGCTTGAGGAAAATGTTGGATGAATTGTTGGGTGTTTTCGAGAGAAGCACCCTGGAAACGAAAGATAGATTGAAAAGGATCGCCAACAACAAAAAGATTAGCTTGGTCTTGCCAGTAGGAAGCTAATTGGAAGATGAGTTGGTTTTGGGACGAGTTGGTATCCTGATATTCATCGACAAGAATGTAGTTGATTCTTTCTTGATACGAAAGGAGAAGATCTGAATCGGTGGAAAATTTTTGGTTGACGAAATTAATCATGTCTTCAAAATCAAAACGGCCTCGTTTTTTGAGACGGCGTTGATAGAGACGATAGATTCTGAGGAGATCGAGGTTTTTGTCTAGATCTCTCTGGAGGGAATTAAGTTGAGTTTTGGAAAGATCTGGTTGGTCAAGTTGCTGTTTTTGTTGATCAAGAATTTTTTTAAATTGTGAGGGAGAGATTCCTTCTCTTTTAAGATCTTGAATTGAGGAGAGGATGGCTTTGAGATAGAGATAGGGGGCATTAAGAGGTTTAATAAGTTTAAATTGATGTTGATCAAGAATTTTTTCTAGTATTTGGACTCTTTCTAAATCTGAAAGTTGTTGGGTGGTTTCGTTGATGATAAATCGGTCAGGATTCTCCATGATAATTGACTGACAGAATGAGTGAAAAGTGGAAATGTGAACTAAGTAACCGGGCTGACCAATGAGGTCAATAAGACGGCGGCGCATTTCTTGGGCAGCGGCTTCAGTAAAAGTAAGGGCGAGAATGGAGTCAGGAGAAACGTCGGAGTGGCGGAGAATGTTGGCGATACGGAGAGTGAGGACTTGGGTCTTGCCAGTACCCGGACCAGCAATGACCATAAGAGGGTCCTCGATGGTGTCAACGGCTAATTTTTGGTTAGGATTGAGCTGGGCATAACTCTTTTGAAAACGATTGGTGCTCATGTTAACTTATCAGGCTCACTGGCCTCGAGGGTTTTGGTAGAAGCGAGTTTTTGACCGAGACTGGTGAAGTTTTGCCTGGTATTACCCATCTGAGTATAGGCATTACTGAGATGTTTGTTAAGTACATTAAGATTATCCTCAATTTTTTGGTAGTCTCTCTGGACACCACGGAGGAGAGAAAAGACTTGTTTGGATTTGGTGGCAATCTTTTTGCCTTCGAAGGAAAGTAGGATGGTTTGGAGATGGGCGTAAAGGGTAGTGGGGGAAACAGGGTAGACACGTTGTTTGCTGGCATAGTCAAGTAATTCTGGTTGATTGACAATTTCGTAGTAAACAGACTCTGAAGGAATATACATGAGAGCAAAGTCGAGAGTGTCTTCATCGGGGAGAATATATTTAGAAGAGATATCACGGATGTGTTTGCGAACATCTCTGATGAGGGCGGCTTTATGGGCCTGGCGTTGACGAGGTTTCTCGGCCTTAATCATTTTTTGGAAGTTTTCCATGGGGAATTTGGAGTCGATGGGAAGAATACCGGCTTCGGTCTTAATGGCGGCGTCGACAATACTACCTGTTTTGAAGGAATACTGGAGATGGAAAGAGCTTTTGGGAAACATCTGACCAATAAGATCTTTGAGTACCCGTTCGCCGATATTGCCGCGGAGTTTAGGGCTTTGGAGAAATTGTTGGAGATCTTGCATTGAACGACCAATTTCTGAGAATGATCCGGCTTCTTTTTTGAGTTCGCCCATGATTTCGGTAGTTTTGTCAAGACGTTGATAGAGTTCCCGGTAACTTTGTTGAAGAGTAGTGTTAATATTCTGATTAGAAAGATCAACGCTTTGTTGAAGACTTTTAAGCCACTGGCTAAGAACAGGGTCTTGTTTGTCTTGAGAAAGTTTTTTGTTGAGAGAAAAATAGATAAGAGCTAAACTAGCTATAAGAACAGCAAGGATTAGAAATGTGTCTGGAGACATAGATACATTTTACACGTTCTGATTAGTTTAAAAAAATGAAGACAAAAAGAATTAAGAAAGGTGACCAAGATGGAGGTGGATGGTTAGGTGGTTGGCGACAAAAGAAAGGGATAAGAAGAGAAAGAGAAAAAAGAAAACGGGTGGTGATTAAGCATTATGAGAGGTTAGTGGTAGCCACTTTAGTTAATTGGTTGTTAATTGGTTTGATGGTCGTCTTTGTTGATCCAGAAAATGTGGAGGATCTGGTGATAGCGGACAGTTATTTGTTGTTTTTATTACTGTTGTTGGGGGGGTTTTTCTTCCTGTTAAGTATTATATTAATGTCCAGTAAGAGGGCATTGTGGTGGACGATGTTGTTAGTAATGTTTATTTATTTGAGAATTGTTGGCGTGGGTAGTTGGATAAACGGTTTATTGTTGTTGGCAGTGGGAGTAACTTTCGATGTCTATGGACGAATGAAGAGTTGATTTTCCCCTATCTGACTGTATACTTTGATTAAAGAAATCGGTTTTATTTTGTTTAAAATCGACAAAAATACTAATTGATAAATTAAAGATGCAGTTATCGAAAAAGAAATTGAATAAAAATTTAGAGGAGCAATTGAGAAAGATGTGGTATGGGTTGTTGGCTGAGATAAATTCACCAGAGGAAATAGAGAGATTATTAAATGATCTGTTAACTGAAGCAGAGAGAATGGCGATATATAAACGTTTAGGAATTGGTTTGTATTTGGATAAGGGTAGAAGTTATGAAGATATTAAAAATCATCTGAAAGTGAGTTCGGCAACGATTGCGGCGGTGGCGGAGAATGTAGCCAAGCCGGGTTTTCAAGAAGCAATCAGGAGAATCAAGGCTGATGAGTGGGCGGATGAGTGGAGTAGGAAAATTAGTGAAAAAGTAAAGAGATTGTTACCCGTCTGAAGAGTTGGTTGATAAAATAGAGAAATGTTGGTGGATAGCCATTGTCATTTGACTGATAAGAGATTGATAACTGAGATTGATGAGGTAGTGGATAAAGCTAGAAGGAATGGGGTGGAGAGGATAATGACAGCAGGAGTGAATATTGAAGATGGAAATGAAGTGGTGGAGTTGGTAAAGAAATTTAAGATGATAGATGGAGTAGTGGGAATACATCCGGAGTTTGTTGGTGAAGGAGAGGATGGAGAAGAAAAAATGAGAGAGTTGATAACTTTACTTGAGAAGGGGCGGAGGTGGATTAAAGGCATTGGTGAGATTGGGTTGGATTTTTATTATGATAAGAAGAAAGAGACTCGGGTTGAACAGATGAAGTTGATGGAGAAACAGATGGAAATAGCAAGAGAGATGAATTTGCCAGTGGTAATACATATGAGGGAGGCTGAAGAAGAGATGAAAGAGTGTTTAGAGGAGAGTGGAGATCTAAGAGGGGTGTTTCATTGTTGGGGAGGGAGTAAGGAGATGTTGAAAATGGTACTGGAAAAGGGTTTCTATGTAAGTATGGCTGGAAACGTAACTTTTAAGAGTGCGGATAAATTGAGGGAGATGTTGAAAATGGTTCCTAAGGAGAGATTATTATTGGAGACCGATGCCCCCTATTTAAGTCCAGAACCAGTAAGGGGGAGGTTAAACGAACCTAAAAATGTTAAAATATTGGCTAAGTTTGTGGCAGAGACAAGAGGAGAAAGTCTTGGTGATCTGGTAAAACAAACTGGAGAAAACTATTTATGTTTGTTTGGTTAAGAAAGTTTATCAAGAAAAATCCCCGTTTCAGCCAGAGGACGCTGGAGATTTTACCTGGTTTCTTTAGTTGGAGTTTAATCTTATTCCCTTTGTGGGGATCATTTTTGTGGCCAATTGGGGTAGCTTATTTTATTATTGCTTTTGATATTTACTGGTTATACAAATCAGTAAGTTTAGCCAGTTTGGCACTTTTGTCTCATTACCGGATTAAAGCAAATGAAAAGTATGATTGGATGGGAGATGTGAAGGGATTTGCTGACTGGAAGGAAGTTTATCATGTGATCGTTATTCCTACTTACAAAGAGCCGGGGACAACGATTGCCAGAACACTGGAAGCACTAGAGAGACAGACGTTAGGGGGGAAACAATTAATTCCGGTGGTAGCTTTTGAGAAAAGAGCTGGTGAAAAGATAAATAAACCGAGGGCAGAGATGTTGAGGAAGAAATTTGGTAAATCTTTTGAGAAGTTGATTTTTTCCTATCACCCAGGTGATTTGAGGGGTGAAGTAGTGGGTAAGTCCTCGAATGCAGCTTGGGCAGCAAAGACATTCTTGAAGGAAATGAAGAAACAACCAGAGTGGCAGATGGAAAAGATGACAATCACTTCGTTGGACTGTGATGTGTTGTTACATCCCAACCACATGGCAGCCTTAACTTACAAGTTTTTGGACCACCCACAGAGATATCGCCGGGTATGGCAGGGGGCAATTATGTTCTACAACAACATCGAAAAAATTCCGATGTTAATGAGGGTGTTTAATCGAATTTCTAGTGTGATTAATATGGGGATGTTGATGAGGCCAGACAGATTGATTAATTTCTCAACCTACACGCTAAGTTTGAAGTTGATGGATGAGGTGGGTTACTGGGATACAGATGTAATCCCTGAGGATTACAGAATTTTCTTCAAGACTTATTTTGCTACCAAGGGTGAAGTAGAAGTGGAACCAATATTCCTGCCAGTACATGCTGATGCGGCTGAGTCTGTAGGTTTTTGGAATACGTTTGTAAATACTTATGAGCAAGTGAAGAGATGGGCTTGGGGGGCCAGTGATGATCCTTATATTATTAAAAGTTACATTATGGACCGGGAGGCACCTTTTTGGGATAAGACAATCCGGGTATTGAAGGTAATTGAGGATCACTTCTTATGGCCAGTAAATTGGTTTGTAATTACTGTGGGGGCAAATTTACCGCCGTTACTGAATGATGTGTTTTCGAGAACAATCATTGGAAAGACCTTGCCACAGATCGCTTCGACGATCATGACATTGAGTTTGTTGGGAGTAGTGGCAATTGTGTTAGTGGATATGCAAGCCAGACCAAAGGTGGAAGATTTGCCTCGGTGGAGAAAGATATTGGCCCCGTTTGAATTTATCGCCATGCCAGTAGTAGGGTTCTTGTTTAGTGCTTTGCCAGGCTTGGATGCACATACGAGATTGATGTTGGGTAAATACCTGGAGTATCGAGTAACAGAGAAAGTTTAGTAGAGTCACTGAAATTGGTCTTGGCAAGAGGGATTTTTTGATAAGATGGAATTGATGAGTAAAAAGAAGTTTTCTTCTGTGGTTGCTTGGATAAGGGAAAATGAGTTTTTGTTGGTAGTAGTACTGTTGAGCGTGTTATTGAGAATCCCCTCTTTGTTTGAACCAGGTTGGTACGGTGACGAAGGGATTTATCTGGTAATGGGGGAAGGATTAAAGAAAGGTTTGGTGTGGTATAGGGAGTTGCATGATAATAAACCACCACTACTTTATCTGTTAGCAGCGATGGCAGGAAGCGTAACCTATTTTCGGGCAGTGTTGTTGGGGTGGATGGTGGCAACAACGGTGGTATTTGATCGGTTGAGTAAGAAGTTAATGGGAGAAGGTTGGTGGCAAAAATTGTCGTTGGTGATAATGGTGGCCCTAAGTACCTTACCTTGTCTAGAAGGCAATATTGCTAATGCAGAGATTTTTATGATGTTGCCAACAATGTTGGGAGTGTTGTTGTTGATTAGAGCTAGAAAAGACAAAGAAGGGAGTAAGTTTGATTACTTAGCAAGTGGTATTTGTTTTAGTTTGGCCTTCTTGTTTAAAGTGCCGGTGTTGTTCGAGACGGTGGGGGTGGTGTTCTTTTGGGTGGTAATGGAGAAAGGATGGAAAGGTGTAGTGAAAGAATTGAAACGTGTAGGTTGGTACTGGATGGTGGCTGGTTTTGTTTTACCAGTAGTATTAACAGTGGTTTATTACTATTTGGTGGGGGCTGGGGCCGAGTATTTGAGAGCAGCCTTTTTACAAAATATTGGCTATCTATCAAGCTGGCAGAGAGGGAGTATGACTAAGAGTGGTGGTTCAAGTGAATCGGGGTTAATGATGAGAGGGGTGGTATTGTTGGTTTTGACGGCAGTGTTTGGTTGGGGAACAAAGAGGATGGAGTGGGAGTACAGAATGGTAGGAATATGGTTCTTGTTTGCCCTATTTGGGGCATTACTTTCAGAAAGACCTTATCCTCACTATTTGATACTGGCAATTAGTAGTGTGGCTTTGTTGATGGGGTTATTAGCAAAAGAATGGAAGAAGGGAGAGAGATGGTTATGGACGGTGATGTTGACAGTAGTGACAATGGTGGGGGTGGTGAAGTATGGTTTCTATTTTTATCCGACGATGAGTTACTATGGCGATTTCTTGCAGATGGTGAAAGGAGAGAAAAGTTATGAGGAATATGCAAATGATTTTGACTGGAGAGTAGAAAGGACAAGAGAGTTAAGTAGTTATTTAAGAGAAATTACTGATCCGGGGGAGAAGATCTTTGTTTGGGGTGATGAACCTTTTGTTTATTTTGAGTCAGAGACCCTACCAGTGGGGCGATATATAGTGGCTTATCACATTGTTGATTTTGAGGCTCGAGAGGAGACAATGGAAAAACTAAGAGAAGAGAAGCCAAGAGTGGTGATAAATATGGTGAGCGAGAAGAGAAAATTTGAGGATTTTCATGCTTGGAGGGAAAATAATTATGGTTTGGCTGAGAGAATCAGTGATGCGGAGGTATATATTAGAGTGGAAGCTGAGAAGTGAGGTAGGTTATACTTAAGGCGCTAATGAGTGAAGAAAAAAAGGAGAAAGAAACAGAGTGGTTGGGATGGTTGATTGTTTATGTTTTGGTGGGGTTAGGTCTATTGAGTTTATTTATTTGGTGGTCGAAATTACCACCAGAGTTACCTTGGTTATATTCTTTACCATGGGGAGAAGAACAATTGGTAAAAAGAGAGATATTAGCAGGAGTGATGATAGGTTTGGGTGGAATGGTGGGGCTGAGTAATTTATTGGCTAGATGGATGAGAAAAACAGATGAGGGAGCAGGAAAAATTGTGCGGAGGATTAGTAGTATTTTAGTAGTGTTATTTTTATTGGGCTGGTATCGGGTTTTAAGTTTAGTATTGGTGCTATGAAAGAAGAGTTTTTGCAAATAATGGTGATCCCTTTTTTATCGGCGCTAGTACTAAGTTTAATAATAGTACCTTTGAGTATCTGGTGGTTTAAGAAAAAAGGTTGGTTAGTAGATCCTAAAAAAAGTAAACATCCAGCTCATGTGCATAAGGTACCAGTACCTAAAGGTGGCGGCTTGGCCGTGTTTGCAGCTGTGGCAGCGACAAGTTTGATTCTATTACCAATAGACAAACATTTAATATCAATTTTGGTAGCGATGTTAATTAGTGTGGTGGTAGGTTTATGGGATGATATAAAAAGTGTAAATCCTTATCTGAGATTAGGTGTCAATTTTTTAGCAGCAGGAATCATTGTGGCTTCTGGAATTGGTATTGCTTATATCAGTAATCCTTTGGGGGGAGTAATTGACTTGAGTTGGCCGAGGATAAGTTTTGAATTGTGGGGAGAAATGAGAGAGATATGGTTGCTACCAGATTTGTTTGCTCTGGTGTGGATACCGTTATTAATGAATGCAATTAATTGGTCGTCTGGGGTTGATGGACAGGTGAGTGGGGTAGTGATGATAGCGGCAATAGTGGTGGGGATTATTTCCTTGAACTACAGTGCTGATATTACTCAGTGGCCGGTGGCAGTACTAGCGTTTTCTTTGGCGGGTGCCTTTGCGGCGTTGGCTTGGTTCAGTTTTTATCCCCAAAAAATTATGCCTGGCTACTCAGCAACGAGTTTGGCAGGTCTGTTATTAGGGGTTTTGTCAATTTTGTCGACAGCAAAAGTGGGAACACTGATTATGGTGTTAGGAATTCCTCTGATTGATTTTGTTTATTTGTTTATGACTAGGACATTGAAGGGGAAATCACCTGTGTGGGGTGACAAAAATCATCTTCATCATAAATTGATGGAGAGAGGTTGGGGAAAGAGAAGGATTGCTCTGTTTTATTGGTTTTCAGCTTTAGTTTTGGGGGTGGTGGCACTGAAGTTGGACGCTAGAAAGAAGTTGGTGATCATGTTAGGATTAGGTGGATTAACAGTATTAATGTTTGTATGGAAATATTGGTGGCCTTGCTACGGACGGTCAGACCGAGGCAATGGTTGAAAAACCTAGCTTTGTTGGCAGCATTGGTTTTTTCTGGTTCTCTATTTGAGGTTGAGATGTTGGTGTTAGTGATAAAGGCGGCGATAGCATTTAGTTTGTTATCAAGCGGAGTGTACATAATGAATGATTTGGTGGACATAAAGTCAGATAGGTTGCACCCATTTAAGAAGAAGCGTCCTTTGGCTTCAGGTAAGTTACCGGTAGGGATAGCAGTGGTAGTAATGGTAGTGTTGTTAATAGTGAGTTTGGTGTGGATGAGAGATTTAAGTTACTTCCTTTATTTAATTGGATGGACATATTTAATAATCCAAGTGGCTTATACAGGTTTCTTGAAACGAATACCGATCATGGATGTGCTGTTGATAGCTAGTGGCTATTTATTGAGGGTCTATGGAGGAGCAATGGTGATAGATGCTCATATGGATGTGTGGTTCTTGTTAACGGTAATTTCTTTGTCTCTGTTCCTAGCGGTAGGAAAGAGAAAAGGGGAACAAACTTTATTAAAAGGAACTGGTTTAACTAAAAATGTAAGAGAGACACTGAAGAGATATACCGAGGATTTATTAAATATCTATACATCGATGTTTGCGACGGCGACCTGGTTAACTTATGCTTTGTTTACCTTTAATCATCCTCGAGTAGTACCGAAAGGAAGAGTGTTGACACTAATGTCTAACTTGCCACAAACATTAGTACTAGAGAAGATGATGATGATCACTATTCCCTTAGTGATTTATGGAGTGATGAGGTATTTACAGCTGATTTATGAAAAGAATGAAGGAGAAAGCCCGGAGAGAATACTGTTAACAGATAAACCGTTGTTGTTGACGGTAGGTACCTGGGGGATATTGACAATACTAATAATTTATCGTCTGGGTTAAGCTATTGGTAGAGCTCGGCGTAGGTACCGGAGATCCAACCCTCTTGGTCGTCATCAAGTTGGATTTGGTACCAGCCAGATTGAGAGTCAAGATAAGGGAATTGGTCACCGGGATTAACTTTAGCTATTTCGGTACTTGAGGTAGTGGCATCCTGGCGAACACGGAGCCAACCAGTAGGAGTGGAAAGGATTTCAACGTAAGGTTTGGTGAGGGCAGAGGAAGAGGCTTGGGTAGGAAGAGGAGTAATTTCATCTGGAGAGGTGGTGGAGGTGGGGGTGGCAGATGGAGTGGCAGTGGGGGTAGGGGTGAGAGGGATGTCGACTGGTTGAGAACCTAGCTGAACTTCAATATTAAGCTGATAACCAGCTTCGACGTTGGCAGTGATAACTTTTTCTTGGTAACCAGGAGCAGTAAAGGTAAGGGTATGACTACCAGGAGTGATGGAGTCATCGGAAACTGGAGTAAAACCAGCAGGTTGGCCATCAATGAGAACAGAGACACTATTAGGGATACTAGTAATGTTAATTTCTGATGATTCTTTGTTATTAATTTTAGTGAAGTAAAGGACGTAACCATGAGATTGAGTAGAGCTGACAGCGAGATGACGATCGACGATGGTGACAGTACCAGCAGTGAGAGTAACCCGACTTTCCCAAGGTTGGAGAGTGGAGTCTTGAGGAACAATCTTAACATCATATTCACCAGCTTTAAGATCGGAACGATGGAGAGGGGAAAGACCAGAAGTTTCTTGATTGATCTGGATATTGCCTTGAGGATCAGAGGTAATCTGAAGGCCTGCTTGACGGTTAAGGAAAGGCAGAGAACAGGCAGAGAGGAGCAGGGCTAAAGGAAGTAAAAAAATGATTCTTTTCATATTTACAAGGGTATTTTAACAGAAGCTAAGGAAAAGAGAGGTAGGAATGATAAAATATGGAGGCTGGCCGGATGGCGAAGTTGGCTAACGCGGTGGTCTGCAAAACCATTATGCGCGGGTTCGAATCCCGCTCCGGCCTCATTATTTTCAATGATTAGTCAAGGAGTTCCTTGTTGAGAGTGATCTGTTCTAGGAGGCGGTTGGTATAACCCCATTCATTGTCGTACCAGGCAAGAATTTTAACAAGAGTGCCATCAACAACACGAGTAAGATTGAGATCAACAATAGAGGATTCCGGGCGACCAATGATATCCGAAGAAACTAGAGGTTCCTGAGTAACAGCAAGAATATGTTGGTATTTTTGTTGACGGGAGGCGTCAATAAAGATTTGATTGACTTCGTCAACGGTGGTAGGGCGTTGAGTAACAAAAGTAAAGTCAGTAATGGAACCAGTGATGATAGGAACACGAAGAGCAATACCATCAAAGAGACCTTTCAGTTCAGGAATAGTGTCAGTGGTGGCTTTAGCGGCACCAGTGGTGGTAGGGACAATGTTAAGAGCGGCAGCTCGGGCACGACGAAGATCTTTGTGGGAGTTGTCTTGGAGATTTTGATCGTCAGTATAGCCATGAACAGTGGTGAGCATAGCTTTGAGAACACCGAGACGAGAGTGCATGAGGGAAGCAACAGGAGCAATGGAGTTGGTGGTGCAGGAAGCATTGGAAAGAACACTGATGGTGTTGATACGATCTTTTTCTTTGATTTGGTGCTGATTGACACCAATGACAGAAGTAGGTGTGTGATCATCTTTGGCTGGGGCTGAGATGATGACTAGTTGGGCACCACCTTGAAGATGTTTTTTGGCCAGTTCTTGAGTACGGAAGACACCAGTAGCCTCAAGAACGACCTGAGTAGAGTAGCGTGACCAAGGGATTTTTTCGGGTTCTCTTTGGGCGAGAATGGGAATGTGATAGATCTGACGAGGTGTGTGGATTTTGAAGTAACCGATAAGAGGATTGTCGTCTGTGGCTGATTTAGGATCTTGGGTGTCCTCAACTTCAATCTGGTAAGGGAGAAGGCCATAGGAAGTATCGTGTTTGAGAAGATGAGCCCAGGAGGAGGCAGACATGGAACCGGAGGTATTAATAGCGGTGAGGTTGAGATCATCAAGGTGGTAGTCTAACCAAACTCTAACAGCTGAACGACCGATACGGCCAAAGCCGTTAATGGCAAAGTTAATCATGATGGCAGGTGTTGTTAAGTAATATCATTTTACAGTTTTAATGGGAGATGATGTCAAAGAGAGGGTGAGTGTGAGTGGAGAGGAAGTTAAGCATGGAGCCACCACCGGTGGAGACAAAAGAGAAGTCTTGAGGAGAAAAGTCAAGGGTAGTGATGGCGGAGATAGTGTCACCACCACCGAGGATGGTGAGAGCAGGGGAGTCCTTTAGGGCGGAGAGGATAGTCTGAGTGGCGTGAGAGTGGCCTTGTTCGAAAAGACCAAGAGGACCGTTGAGAACAATGGTCTGAGCCTGATGGAGGTGATCAAGAAAGGTTTTGAGGCTGGATGAAGAGATATCAAAACCATCGTCAGTGAGACTGGCGGGGGTAATTTTAGGCGTAGTTGAGGCTGATCTAGCCAGAAGACCACCGATGAGAATATGGTCAAATGTTGAGGTTAAAGAGGGGAGAAGTTCAAGCTTGTCTTTCTTGGCACCAGAGAGGATGAGAAGGGTGGGTTGTTTAGGGTGACGGAAGACACGAGAAAGTTGATCGACTTCCCTATCAAAGTGAGGTCCAGTAAGAGTGGGAAGATTTTCGGGTATTTTTTGGATTGAGGCGGAGGGACGGAAGTGAGCAAAAGCTTCATAAAGGTAAAAATCTGAACCTTGGGAAAGTTGGTGAGCAAAACTAGTTTGAGACTTTTTTTCTCCAGGGAAGAAACGGAGGTTTTCTAAGAGGGCTAAAGGGGAGGAACTTTTTTGCCAGTCCCCTATCCCCTCAGGAGTTTCTATAAAGGAAATAGATTGATGTAGCGCACTTTCTATTGGTTTTTTGAGGCTAAAGAGAGAATGTTTGGGATCTTTTCGGGTTGGTCTCCCCTGGTGAGCGATAACGAGGGTTTTGGCGGCATGTTGGAGACAGAGCTGGAGGGTAGGAAGAATAGCCTGGAAGCGAAGATTGGTGGATAATACTTGAGACTGATCAAGAGGGAGATCAAGATCGGCACGGAGAAGAACATGCTTATTTTTGAGTTTGGCAGGAGTGATCATAGATTAAGTGTAGCAGAGGTGAAAAATTGACAATTATAGGGTGCTATGCTATGATACTGAGGTCTGTCGAGTAAGACAGATTTTTTGTTTTAGGTAGGTTTAAAACCTGGCTAAAACAACTAACTTAACATCTTTTTAGGGTTAAAGTTTAGCCTTAAGCAAACTAGAGGCCAGCAGCCGGATTCTTTAGTTTGAAAAAGCCAATTAGCTTAATGATGTTAGGTTGGTCTAATCACGGGTTTTGCCCGTGGCTATGATACACAAAATATTACCTTTCTTGCCAGAAACAAGAAGTTCCAACCCGGTGTCTAAATGGATTAGACCTGTTTTCGAGAAAAAGAGACTGAAGTCAGTATTGGGAGGTCTATTGTCAGCTACAAGTTTGATGGTTGGAGTACTGTGGGTACCAGCTGTGGGTGCTTACCAAACAGAGACGGTAGCTATGGGTATGGCTAGTGAGGAAACCGTACTGGAGACAAAAAAGGCTGTTTATACTGTTTTGCCGGAGATGACTGGTATTTCGCAGAGATTTAGTGCCTGGCATACAGGTATTGATATTACAGCTACTCCTGGATCTGGTGTTTATCCTGTGACTGAAGGTAGAGTGGTGATGATTGGTAACTACAGTTGGGGTTATGGTCGCCATATCTTGGTTGAGCACGAAGATGGATTAACCAGTTTGTATGCCCACTTGGGTAGAATTAATGTGGAGGAAGGTGAGAGTGTTGATGTGAATACCAGTTTGGGTGAGGTAGGTTTGACTGGTAGAACAACTGGTTACCACTTGCACTTAGAGGTCAGAATTGATGGTAGAGCGGTTAACCCACTCCCCTATCTAGAGATTAAGCAGGATTAAGTCACTTTTTAAGTAAAGAGAAGAGAGATGGCGGCAAGACTCATGAGAATGAGGGTGAAGGTGTTGACAATGTTGCTAAGGGGAGAGTTAACTTTGTCTTTCATGATTTTACGAGTATTAGCCAGACGGAGGATGAGGAAGATGAGGAGGGGAGCAAGGATACCGTAGATGATGGCAGTAGTGTAAAGGAGGGTAATTGGGTTAAAAGGTAAGATGGAGAAGATGAGACCGAGAAAGATGGAGAGGATGATGGTGAAGTAAAAAGGTTTAGCCTCGAAGAAACGTTTATCAAGGCCTTCGGTCCAGTTAAAGGCTTCACTGACGGCATAGGCAGCAGAACCGGCTAAGACAGGAATGGCGAGGATACCGGTACCGATGACACCAATAGTAAAGAGGAGGGCAGCTAGAGGGCCTGCTAAGGGTTCTAGAGCTAAGGCTGCCTGGGCAGTATTGGTAATGTCAGTAATGTTGTTTTGATAGAGAGTACCAGCGGCACTAGCCAGAACAAAGAACATAACAAGATTACTGAGGACCATGCCAACAACAACATTCTGACGCATGTTCTTGACCTCTTTGCGGGTAACAAGAATACGTTTAAGACCGGCAGCTTGACTACGTTGCTCTTCAAGTTCTTCCGAGGCTTGCCAGAAGAAGAGATATGGGGAGATGGTAGTACCAAGCATGGCGACGATGGCAGTGATGGTAGTTTTGTTAAAGTCGAAACGAGGGATGAAAGTGTGAGAGATAACGTCTTTGAAAGAGAGATTGGTAAAGAAGGCTGAGGCAATGTAAGCAAGGATAGGTAGAGTAAACCAACGGAAAAGAGAAGCAAGACGATTGTAGGAGAAGAAGATGAGGGAAAGGAGGATGGCAAGGGAGAGGAGGAGGGCCAGGAGAGATCGAGGAAGAGGGATGAGTAAGTTGAGAGAGGCAGTCATACCGGCGAGATCAGCGGCAATATTGAAGGTATTGGCAAAAAACATAAGGAAGATGACGACATAGAGGAGCCAAGCAGGAAAGCGGTCTTTCATGTTACCAGCAAGACCTTTTTTGGTAGCCATGGCAATACGAGCACACATTTCTTGGACAGCAATCATGAGAGGAATGGTAAGAAGAGCAGACCAGATGAGTTGGAGGCCGGTCTGAGCACCAACAATGAGACAGGTCATGATGCCGGATGGTTCATCATCAGCAGCGCCAGTAATGATGCCTGGACCAATGGAACGGAAGAGAGATTTGAGCCTGGAACACTTCTTTTTATCAGAAGATCTTTTCAGGTTTAACATAACTATCTCCTAATTCTAACTTATTTAAAAAGAAAAAGTTATGCAGAAGTTGGATGTTATTTAGATTGGTATAGCAGTTAAAAATTTTGTGTGGAAAAAGAGAGTTTTTTGTGGATATATGTGTAGTTATCCTCCGTCAATTAATAGTTGAAATTAAAAGTGACTGAAGTAGAATGGCGGTATGAAAGAAACAGAGGGCAGGTCTGAAGAGTTCTTAGTTTTGAAGGAAGAATGGAGGGAGAAATTGATGGAGACCGGTGTACCTTTAGATGAGTGGGGTAAGGGGGAAGCAAAGACGTTGGATCATTTAATTGGAGAGATTGTTGAGAGGGTGACGGTGATGGTATTCGATGAAGAAAAGAGTGTTTGGATGAGAGAATTGGAAGGTATAGAAATAGTAGTGTTTTATGATCATCCTGATAAGGGTGTTCTGTTGTTAAAAGAAGATAGACAGGTCTTCAGTGATGGCAGGATAAGAAAACGTGGTTTTAGTTGGGTGTCAGAAAAGGTAGAAGAAAATGAAGAAGTTGACATAGCAGCGATAAGAGGTCTGAAAGAAGAGCTAGAATTATCTCCCCCTTTCAAAAGAGGTCCGATTAAAAAAGGAAAGAAACTAGTTGAGGAGGATTCAAGAAGTTATCCCGGTTTACCAACTAAGTATGATATGGATTGTTTCGAGGTGTGGTTAACTCCAGAACAGTTTAACCCAGAAGGTTATGTCGAGGAACAGGAAGATAAAACGACTTTTTTTGTTTGGGAAGAGATGGGAGCTACATACCCATATTCATGCCAGGGTTAGGAGCTGGAGTGTCTTCTTTTTCTGGTAAGTCAGTGACTAGGGCTTCGGTGGTAAGAATCATGCTAGCGACTGAGGCGGCGTTTTGGAGAGCTGATCTAGTAACTTTGACTGGGTCAATGATACCTTTAGCAAAGAGGTCTTCAAATTTAAGAGTGAGGGCATTGAAACCAAAATTATGGTCTTTGCTTTCCTCCACTTTCTTAACAACCCAACCTTCGTCGACACCTGAGTTTTTGGCTAACCAACGGACTGGTTGGCTAAGAGCTTGTTGGATGATCTGAACACCGATTTGTTCGTCGGGATCTTGGGATTTGATGGAGTTGAGTTTCTTGGCGGCATGGAGAAGAGCAACTCCCCCACCGACAACAACACCTTCTTCAATGGCGGCTTTGGTGGCACCGACAGCATCTTTAACTCTTTCTTTAAGTTCATTAAGTTCGACTTCGGTAGCGGCACCAACGTTGATGACAGCCACTCCCCCAGCGAGTTTAGCAAGCCTCTCTTGGAGTTTTTCTTTGTCGAAGTCGGAGGTGGTTTGATTAATCTGGTGCTTAAGTTGTTTAACACGAGAGTCAATTTCTTTTTTAAGACCTTGGCCACCGATGATGCGAGTGTTGTCTTTGTCAGACCAGACACGGTCAGCTTGACCAAGATCTTCGACAGTGACAGAGTCAAGTTTACGACCAGTATCTTGGGAAATGACGGTGCCACCAGTGAGGATGGCAATGTCTTCTAGCATGGCTTTACGTCGATCACCAAAAGCGGGGGCTTTGACGGCGAGGATATTGAAAGAACCTCTCATTTTATTAACAACGAGAGTGGCTAGGGCTTCACCGTCGATGTCGTCGGCGATGATGACGAGGTTTTTACTGACATTAACAATGTTTTCTAGAAAAGGGAGAAGATCGGACATGGAGCTAATCTTTTGATCGGTGAGGAGGATGTAGGGATTGTCGATAACGGCTTCCATCTTGTTAGTGTCAGTGACAAAGTAAGCAGAAGCGTAGCCTTTATCAAAGTCCATACCAGACTTGTGTTCAATCTCCATCTCCATACCCCGACCCTCTTCGACTTCGACAACACCATCTTTACCAACAAGTTTGAGGGCTTCGGCAATTTTGGCACCAATGGTTTCATTCTGGGCTGAAACGGTAGCAACTGATTGCCAGTCCTCTTCCTTAACTTCTTTTTTGATCTTTTTAAGTTCCTTGGTAACAGTATCAACAGCTTTATCAATACCTTTCTTCATAGGCATGGGGTTGGCACCGGCAGTGATGTTCTTCATGCCTTCTTGAACGATTTGTTGAGCTAAAAGAGTAGCAGTGGTAGTACCATCACCAGCAATATCATTAGTTTTAGAAGCAGCTTCTTTAACTAGCTGAGCACCCATGTTTTCAAATTTGTCTTCAAGTTCAATTTCTTTGGCGACGGAAACACCATCGTGAATGACGCTAGGAGAACCCCATTTTTTGTCAATGGCGACATTGCGACCACGAGGACCGAGAGTAGTGACAACAGCTTTAGCTAATTTATCAACACCGAGAGAGAGTTTTTGGCGGGCTTCTTCAGAGAAAACGATTTGTTTAGGCATAATGTATTTATTTAATTAATTGATTAATGACCGGATTATTTAACAACAGCTAAGACATCCTCGAATTTGAGGAATTGATACTCAGTGTTGTCGATGAGAACTTCGTTACCGCCCCATTTTTTGTAGACGACGGTGTCCCCTTTCTTGGCTGGGGCACCAACTTTAACTCCATCTTCGGTGGTGGCTGGACCAACAGCAAGGACTTGACCGTATTGGGGTTTTTCATCATGAGTGTCAGGGAGATAGATACCGGTGGAGGTTTTTTGTTCTTTGGAAGCTGGTTCAACTAAAAGGTAACCAGGAGTGGGATTAAGAGATTTAACGGTAAGTTGGGTCATGATTTTTTATTGGTTGATAATTTTTGAGATGAAAAAGTATCAGCACTTGCTGATATCGAGTGCTATTTTGAGGGAAGAGGGAGGTTTTGTCAAGAGGAGGATGGACTTTTTGGGGTGACAAGAGTGAGACTGTAGCGATTTTTGTCGTCGATGTTGATTAGTTTAACTTTGATGGTGTCTCCTTTTTTGAAGTGTTGAGTGAGATCTTTATTGAGGTCTTTGGGGATATTGGAGATGTGGACTAAACCTTTAGTGTTGGGAAGAAAATCAATGAAGAGACCATAATCTCTAATGTTATTGATTGTTCCTTGGTAAGTCTTGCCAACTTGAGGTTGCGGTTGAGGGGAAGTGTTCAAAGATGGATCTGATTTAGTTGATGATTGGGATTGAGACGAACGGGCCTGATCTTGGTGGCGTTGTTCAGCTTGGGTGACAAGAGGAATATCGGAGATGGGTTTGTAGTAGCGTTGTTTGGTGGCAGTGATGACTCTGTCTCTATTTTGATTGGCGGAGTCAGGGAGAGGGAGGGTGTAGCCAGGGAAAGGTTGGGAGATGGTACCATCGATGGAAAGTTTGGTGATGATTTGGTAACGACCGAGATTAACAAGATCGTCTTGGGTGTAGAGATCACCGAGTTCGGAGATGAGACGGTTAGCATCGTCGGCACCAACAACAAAGGTACAGAGAGTACCAGCATTACCAAAGATGGCTTTTTGGATTTCCTCGGCGAGCTGGGCAGTATATTGGTTGGCAAGGATGAGGTTGAGACGGAATTTTCTGGCTTCGGAGAGAATTTTGACAAAACTAACGGTAGCGAAGTTCTGGAACTCGTCAACGTAGAGGTAAAAATCTTTTCTTTGTTCCTCGGAGATATCGACACGGTTCATGGCAGCGATCTGGATCTGGGTAATAAACATAGCACCGAGAAGAGCAGCGTTGTCCTCCCCTATTCGGCCTTGAGCGAGATTAAGGATGAGGATTTTACCTTGGTTGATAAGTTCGTCAAGGTCGATGGTTGATTGAGGATGACCGACAATGTTGCGAATGGTGGGGCTGGTAGTAAAACGACCAACTTTGTTAAGAATGGGAGAGACAGCCTCTGATTGAAATCTTTCGGAGTAACGATCATATTCTTTCTTCCAGAAATCGACAACAACTGGATCGGAGACAGATTCGAGGTATTTGTTCCTAAATTTGGTATCAGTAAAGAGTCTGGGGATATCTAGGAGAGTGGCGTTAGGTCGTTCAATGAGGGTAATGAGAGCATTACGGAGAAGATATTCCATGCGGGCTGACCAGACATTAGCCCAGATTTTAGTAAAGATGGAGAGGATACTGGAGACAATGAGTTCCTTGTGTTCCTCTTTTTCGACGTGAAGAGGGTTAAGACGGAAGCTCTGATTTTTGTCAGAAGGGTCGAGATAGATGACGTCATTAATGCGTTCCTCAGGAATGTAGTCGAGAAGAATCTCGGAGAGGTCACCATGAGGGTCAACAATAGCAACACCTTCACCATTATGGATATCGGCAATGGCCATGTTGGCAATGAGAGTAGTCTTACCAGTACCAGATTTACCAAGAATATACATGTGACGGCGGCGGTCTTCCCCTTTCTTGATACCGAAGAGGGACATTTTGTTTTTGAACTCAGTGCGGGCAAAGAAATTGATATTCTTCTTAGCATCATCAGTGAGGTGATCGGTGACAGGAAGAGCAGCTGGTGGTTCACCTTTAAGAGTTTTACCCCAGGCGATGTTGCGAATTTCAGAGAGACGGGTATCGGGAAGATGGAAAAGAGAGGCGATTTCTAAGAAATTAAGACAAAGTTCTTTATTATTCAAAAGGGAACGAGAAACAATGGCTTGTTTGAGTTTTTGATTGTTTTTGGAATTGGAGGATTGATTGAGAACAAGGGAGTTACTATCAGTAAGAGTATAGGTACCGAAGGCACCGGCAAGTTGAGTAATGATTTGTTGAGAGATTGATTGATCTTGACTGATGCCGATGAGACGGATGTCTGTTTGGTAAACAGGATGACTGATTTTTTCTTCAATGAGGGTCTTTTGAGGGTGGGGAGGTGGAGTGGGTTGGTCTGGTTGGGGGGTGGGTGGGGCGATGAGTTTTTGAGCGTAGGCAGACCAGTTTTTAGGTGAACCAGTGAGAAGAATTTGGATGATGGCAGACTGTTGAGGTGAAAGACGGGAAAGGACACCGAGAATGGAAGCGAGATGGTCAGGGTCTTGATCGGTAACAGTGTTGAGGGGAAGATAGCTGGGTGAGGAGAGTTGAAGTTGAGATAAGGAGGGTTGACCATAGTTAAGCCAGGGTTGAAGGTAATCTTGCATGGGGGTGATGACTGAGGAGGGGTACTGAGCTGCCAGTTGAGATTTGATGAGAGGAGTGAGAGAGGTAGGACAGGCGATGATGAAGTAAACGGTTTGATTGAGACAAGCAATTTCTAGGGAGATGGGTGGTGAGGATTTGCCAAAGAGACCGAAGGAAGATTTGCCTAAACTTTTTTGCAGAGCGGCGAGAAAATGGACAAAATTATTAATGGAAGATTCAGAATCCTTAGCAGGACGAACTTCTAAAACAGAGTAAGAGGAGGGCTGAGCCATGAATCAAGTATATCTAAAAAAGGGGTTATTGAGGAGAGGGGGCATTTTCTTGAGGGGCAACTGGTGGTTGAGGAGAAGTGTCGGAGTCATGATTTTTTTGGAAGATGACTTGGTCGTTGCCTTTTTCTCCACTAAGAATCTTAATGCGAGAAAGAAGGACACCTTCAACCATGAGACCTTTGTCACTGAAGAGTTGAGAAAGTTCACGTTTGAGAAGCTCTTCTATCTGGCTACGATTGTTGGTGAGATCGGAAGAGGAGAATTGAGTGAAGATATTGCTGAAACGGGAACGAGAGTAAGGACGAACAACTTTGGAAACAAAATTATCACCAATATTTTCCCAGAGTTCAGGGGCGTTGGCTTTGTCAATACGGAAGAGTATGGAGCCTTCAACAGAGATACCTTGACCGTCCTGAGTGGTGGTGAGAACAGCTTCGTCACCGAGGGCTTCTTTATTGGTAAGAGTAAAGGCTTCCTTGATAGTGTACTCGAGAATTTGAGCGTTAAAGAGTTTAGCTACTTGCCAGAAAGGGATTTTGAGGTGAAGTCCGGGACCAAGAACTTTGTTGAGAACACCACGACCACGGTCATAGACACAAGCGATATGACCAGGAGGAACAGAGATGAAAAAACCACCAACAACCTCATCAACCAAAAAAGAGACAACAAGTTTATCGAAATCAGCCATAGAGCGTGGTTAATAATTAATAGGCAGGAGAAGGACAGAATATCTATCTCTTAAAGGAAATGATACCAAAAAAGGGGAAAATAAACCAATTTATGAGAGGCCAAGATGAGAAGAAATGGAGGCAGAAAAATCCTGAGGATGAAAGTAAGCCTGGGAGAGAGTGATAGTTTCGTTGGTGATTTTAGAAGACATGTAGAGACGTTGACCGAGAAAGGAGAGAAAATTAAAGGGAAAGAGGAGAAAGGAGAGAGACGGTGTTGGTCTAAGTTTTTGTATGAGAGAGTTGATGGTAGTGTGATAGGCATTGGCGAGGTAATTGGAAACCCAGGAGTTGGCCTTGAGAAGACGGGGGTAGGTCTGTCCCCTATCCAGTAAGGGTTTGATCTGGAGAAGCTCGTGAGCAGTGTAAAGATTTTGTTTGGAAGGAGTGAGAGTAAGTTGAGAAGTATCTAACCAGAGATTGAGACAAAGGGCGTCTGGTTGGTAGGGTTGGTGAGGTCGACGACGATTAAAAAAGAGAAGGAAAGGAAAGAGAAGAAGGCGGGTGAGCCAGAGGGTGTGGGGAGAGGTGATAATGAGAAGATCGATATCGTCTTCAGGGGTGGAGTGATAGACAGCCAGAGAACCAGTGAGGGCGACAAGGCGGATGGTGGGGAAAAAACTAAGGAGGCGGAGAAATGGTTGGATGGTAGTGATTTTTTGTTGGTAAAGTTTCTTTTGGGAGGGAGAGATAGAGGGAGAATGAGAGAGTTTCTTTTTTAACTTAGGGAAACGAGAGAGAGATTGACGGAGTTGCGATTGAGTAAAAGTGTGGGGAGAGATGAGCCAGTGATGAAGTTGAGAGAAATTAAGACGAGAATGGAAGAAGTCGGTATAGGCGATGGTTTGTTCTATATGAGAACGAGAAGGAAGACGTGGCTTCATTGAGAAGTAGAGATAGCTTGGACAAGACCGTATTGAGAGAGAACTTGGTTGAAACCGAGATTAAGGGTGTTAATGGTTTCATCGGTGTCTTGATTGGTGGCATAGGCATTGACAGCGTTGGCGAGATACTGAATGAGACGAGAATTGATAGCGGTATCGGAGTCGTGAGTAAGAGAAGCGGTATAGAAAGTCTGAGCGGTGGAGAAACTATCGAGATATGGCTTAAGGAGAAGATTGTCGCTAACAGTTTGATAGACACCTTTGTTGGCTGGTGGTTGAGGAATACCTCTTTCTTTGGCGGCAGCTTGGTAAATGAATTGTTGGGCTTCGGCTGAGGCGAGGTAGGTAAGGAATTTCCAGGCTTCTTGAGGATGAGAGGAGTTTTGAGGGACAGCTTCAAACCAGATGGAAGCCCAGTTAATAGAAGGGCTGTCGGGTAGTTGAGGAACAGGAACGATATCGAAGTCTAAGTCTGGGTTGAGAGCTTGGATTTCTGAGGCACGCCAGCTAGGAGCAAAAATCATGGCAACTTTCTGGTTAGCGAAGGCGATGATGGAGTCGGGTTGAGTGTCGTCCCAAACACGGTTAGATGATTTAGCGAAAGAGACATAATATTCAAGGGTCTCCTGAGTGTAGTTAGAATCAATATCAAAAAGATTGATGTTGGATTGAAGAAGCATGAGAGTAACAATGTCAGACCAGTGGGCAACATTGGAAGTAGTACCAAGAGCAACACCGGCTTGAGTGATACTGCCAGTTTGTTCGTCTTTAACAGTAAGAGCGAGAGCATTGTTAAGAAGATCATCCCAGTTTTGAGGAACTTGAAGATTAGATTGTTGATAGAGATCGGTGTTGAGATAGAGAGCAAGACCGTCGAGAGCAAAGGGAACACCATAGACTTGACCACTAAGATCGAGGGTAGATGAAACGACAGGATAGAAGTTATTTTCTAATTCAGTAGAAGAAACTGTGTTGGCTGGGGCGGGGAGGAGATCATTGATAAGGAGAGGAAACCAGGTAGTGTGAAGACGAACAATGTCGGGTGAGTTTTTACTTTGAAGAGCAGTTTGAAGACGCTGTTGATAGTCTTGAGAAGATTGCATCTGGTAGTTAATGGCAATATTAGGATGTTGTTTTTCATAGGCGTCGATAACGGTCTGCATGACAGTGGGTGACTCCCAGAGACCCCAGTAAGTAAGGGTAATAGTTTCTTCTGAGGTGGATGAGGAAGAAGAGTTTCTGTTAATGAGGGTTCTGACAACAAAGAAGATGAGGCCGATAACGAGAAGAGCAAGGAGAATGGGGATGATAACTTTAAAAGGGGAAGAGGAAGGGGTGGCTGGAGACTCGGCTGGTTGAGGTGGTTGGTAGTCGGGTGGTGGAGGAGGAGTGTCTTCTGGAGTAGGAAGATTAACTGGTGAAGAAGGAGACTCTGTTGGAGGTGGATTGGTGGGTGGGTTATCAACTGGAGGAGTAGGGAGGGACGGGTCTGCTGGAGAAAGAGATGGTTTTTGATCCGTGGGTGGAGGTGGTGGAGGAGGAGTGTCTTCTGGTAAAGGAAATTGATTGGCAGTCATGTAGTGTTATTTAAATGAGTGAGATAAAAGAGATTGATACTAAGTAAGAGTATAGCAAGAAGTAAGGTGAGGAGAAAAGGAGAGAAGGATAGTTTAAAATGAGAGAAGAAATGAAGGTAGAAGAGAAAATAAAAATGAAAGAAAAGGGAAAGGGAAAAACTAAAGGAAAGAAGATGGAGAAGATAATAAAGAGTCAGAGGGGGTGGCGAAGAGGGATAGAGGTTGGTGGTGGAGTGATGCTGATGGTTTTAGTGTTAGTCGGAATAGTGGTGGGGACACATGCTTGGGTGTATAGAGGAAGAGTAATGCCACATGTGTGGATTGGTGAAGTTGAGGTAAGCAACATGAATAAGGAGGAGATAGTGAGTTATTTAGAAAAAAAGTTTGAAGAGGAAGAGAATGAAGTGTTGTTAGATTATGGTGAAAACGAGACGGAAAAATTGACTGATTTAGGAGTAGAAAGAGAGTGGCAGTGGGCAGCCGAACAATCTCTAGGTGTGGGTAGAGGAGGAAATTGGTTAACGCAGATTAGGGAGAGATGGATAATTTTTTGGAAAGGTAAGGAAGTAATGGTCCCTTTGAAGTATGAGGTAGAAGGATTAGAAGGAGTGATTGAAGAAGTAAAAGAAAGAGTGGAGGAAGAAGGAGTAGAGGCGAGTTTGGTAATTGGGGAAGAAAATGGAGAAAAAAAGATAGAAGTAGATGAAGGGGAGATGGGAAGAGAGTTAATGGAAGATGAGTTGAGAAATGACATTCTATCGGCTTGGAGGAGACCAGGAAAACAGATGGTTGAAGTAAAAACAAAAGAGGTTGGAGGGGGTTTAAAGGAAGAGAGAATGATAGAGGTGGTAGAAACAGGGAAGAAGTGGTTAGGAAAAGAGATGTATATTTTTTATGGCGATGAGGGAGTGGTGTTGAGTGAAGAAGAAATAATTAACTTGATTGGATTAGGAGAGGAAGAGATTAAAACAACTGCTTTTGAAGAGATATATGAGGAATTAAGAGAGAGATTGGAGACGGAGGCGGAAGATGCCATATTCGAGTTTGAAGCGGGTGAAGTAGTGGAATTTAGAGCCGAGGTGGTGGGGATAAAGATCAGAAAAGAAGATCTGAGAGAGAGATTGGAAGAGGCGTTGATAACTGGTGAAGATGAAGTGGAGGTGGAGGTGGAGATAGACGAACCAGGAGTAAAGACAGGAGAGATTAATGATTTAGGAATAAGAGAGTTGGTTGGAGTGGGTGAGTCAACTTTTTATCATTCAATCACTAACAGGGTGTTTAATGTAGCCCTGGCAGCGTCAAGGTTAAATCACCAACTGATTGCTCCAGGAGAAGTTTTTTCGTTTAATAGGGCTCTTGGAGACGTGTCAGGAGCAACAGGTTATCGAAGTGCTTATGTGATTAAAGATGGAAAGACAATTTTGGGGGACGGCGGAGGAGTATGTCAGGTGTCAACGACGATGTTCCGAGCAGCATTGTCAGCTGGTTTACCAATTGTGGAGAGAAAGGCTCATGCTTACAGAGTGGGTTACTATGAACAAGATGAAAAACCAGGATTAGATGCGACGGTGTATGCACCTTCGGCAGACCTAAAATTTGAAAACAATACTGGCAATTATCTGCTTATTCAAACGGTGGTAGATACAAGCAATTACAGTCTGGAAATTGATTTGTATGGGACAGACGATGGTCGAGTAGTAGAAAGAAGTGAACCAAGGGTATTTGGTTTGAGTGCCCCACCGGAAGATCTATATGTGGATGATCCGAGTTTGCCAGTAGGGACAGTAGATCAAATTGATTGGGCGGCTTGGGGGGCAACGTCAGTGTTCGATTATGTGGTAAAGAGAGATGGAAAAGTGTTAACAGAGAAGACCTTTTATTCTGTTTACAAGCCATGGCAGGCTGTTTATCTGAGAGGAACAAAGGTGGAATGAGATAAAATAGGCGGTATGATTTTAGCGATTGAGTCAACAATGGATGAGACTGGAGCGGCAGTAGTGAGTAAATGGGGTGAGGGTGTGAGAGTGTGGATGAATATCAAGGCAAGCTCGGCTGAGTTGCATAGAAAATATGGTGGAGTGGTGCCAGAGGTAGCAGCCAGGGAGCAGGTAAAAGTAATATTACCGGTGGTGAAAGAGGCGTTGGCAGGAGTAGGAGAGGGAAAATGGCAGGAAGGATGGAAAAAGATAAAGAAGATAGCAGTAGCTTATGGTCCGGGAATGATGGGGAGTTTATTAGTGGGAGTAGAAACAGCGAGAGTGTTGGCTAGTGTGGGTAAAACAGATTTGATAGGAGTAAATCATATGATCGGACATGTAGCAGCTAATTGGATTAAGGAAGAAGAAGGAAGTAAAGTACCAGAGTTACCAGCGGTAGCTTTAGTAGTCAGTGGTGGACATACTGATTTGGTGAGCATAAGTGCAGAAAATGAGTGGCAATGGTTGGGGGGAACAAGGGATGATGCGGCTGGTGAGGCGTTTGATAAAAGTGCCCGATTGTTGGGCTTGAGTGATTACTTAGGGGGAGCAGTGATAGAGAAAGCAAGTAAAGAAGTAGATGAAGAAGGAAGGAAGTGGTTGAGAGAAGAAAAGATAAGATTGCCAAGACCGATGATTGATGAAGATAGTTTAGAGATGAGTTTTTCAGGTTTAAAAACGGCAGTATTAAACGAGGTAAGGAAATGGCAAGAGAAGGGCGAGTGGGATGAAAAAAAAGTGAAAGCTTTGGCGGGTGAGTTTAATGAAGCGGTGATAGAAGTACTAGTAAAGAAAACAAGGATGGCGGTGAAGAGAAATGAAACAAAAAGTTTGTTGGTAGGGGGTGGGGTGGCAGCGAATGAAAAACTGAGAAAAGAACTTGAAGAGTTAGCAAAGGAGATGGGATTAGATTTCTTTAAGCCAGAGATGAAGTACTGTACTGATAATGCGGCAATGGTGGGGGCGGGAGCGATAGTGAGAGGGAGAAAAATAAAAATAGAGAAGATGAAAGCGGAGCCCGAGTTGGGAGTGGTGGATTAGAAAATGGAAAAAGAAAAGATAATGAGGCTGTTTTGAGATATAATTTGAGCAAATGGAGAAGAGATATGATTACAACCAGGGTGAGGAAGAGATTTATGAGAAATGGGAAAAAAGTGGTGGATTGACTCCCCCAAGTGGTGAGGAAGCAGATAAAGATGTTAAGCCATTTACGATCATTATGCCACCACCGAATGCGAATGATCCAATGCACGTTGGTCATGCCTTGTTTGTGGCACTGGAGGATATTTTGATTCGCTATCACCGAATGAAGGGTGAGAATAGTTTATGGTTACCGGGGACGGATCATGCCGGAATCGAGACTCAGTTTGTGTTTGAGAAGAAGTTGAGTAAAAAAGGAAAGAGTCGGTTTGATTTTGACAGAAAGAAGCTTTATCAGATGATTAGTGAGTACGTAGAAGAGAACTCGGGAGTGGCAATTGATCAGATGAAAAAGTTGGGAGCAAGTGCTGATTGGACAAGATACAAGTTTACTCTAGATGAAGAAATTGTTGAGGAAGTAAAGAAGACTTTTGTGAAGTTGGCAAAAGACAAAGATGAGAACGGTGAGAGTTTGGTGTACAGAGGAGAGAGATTAGTAAATTACTGTACTAAATGTGGCACGGCTTACTCTGAACTGGAAGTAGAGCATGAAGAGAAAGAAGGGAAACTGTACTACATTCGTTATCCCCTAGCAGAGAATGAGGAAAAATTCTTGGTGGTAGCAACAACCAGACCAGAGACAATGTTTGGTGATACAGCAGTAGCAGTTCATCCTGAAGACAAGAAATACAAAGGTTTAGTAGGTAAAGAAGTGATACTGCCCTTGTGTAAGAGAAAGATACCGGTGATTGCTGATGAAATGGTAGAGAGAGAGTTTGGTACTGGAGCAGTGAAGATTACACCGGCACATGATCAGAATGACTTTGAGACAGGAGAAAGACATGGGTTGGAGAGAATTCAGGTAATTGATATGCGAGGAAAGATGATGGAGGGGGCTGGTGATTTGGAAGGAATGTCAGTAATGAAGGCGAGAGAGGAAACAGTGAAGAGATTAGGGGGATTGGGGTTGGTGGAGAAGGTAGAGGAGATGAAGCATAGTGTGGGAGTTTGTTATCGGTGTCATAGAGTGATTGAACCATTACCAATGGCTCAGTTCTTTATTAGGACAAAACCATTAGCTAAAAGGGTGATTAAGGCTCTGGATGAAGGTGAAACAGAGATTTTAGGAGCAGGGAGAGAAAAAATTTTAAGACACTGGCTAGAGAATATTAGGGACTGGAATATCAGTCGGCAGATCGTATGGGGAATTAAGATACCGGTGTGGTATGAGGTGAAGGGAAATGAAGAAAAGATTTTGGTAAGTTTTATTGACAAAAAGGGTGAGTATAAAAAAGGAAGTTTAAAAGAAGTAATGAGTGAAGGATATGGCTTGGAAGAGATAAAGGTTGGTTTACAAGAAGTAACGGTACCGGCAGGAGAAAGAGAGGAGAAAAAAGTAAATTATGTAATTAGTGAACAAAAACCGGAAAAGGGAGATTGGATTGAGGAAACAGATACGTTTGATACCTGGTTTTCTTCTGGTCAGTGGCCGGTGTTAACTTTGAAGACGAATAAGCCGGGTGATTTTGAGTATTACTATCCAACAAGTGTGATGGAAACAGGTTATGATATTTTGCCTTTCTGGGTAATGAGGATGATGATGTTAGGAATTTATTTAACAGGTAAATCCCCTTTTGAGAAGGTTTATCTTCATGGATTAATTAGAAGTGCTAAAGGGGAGAAGATGAGTAAGAGTAAAGGTAACGCGATTGACCCGTCAGAGATGGTAGAGAAGTATGGAGCTGGGGCAGTGAGAATGGCATTAGTGATGAGTTCGACACCAGGACAAGACAAGAATGTGGGTGAAGAACAAATTAGGGGAATGAGGAATTTGGCTAACAAGATCTGGAATGCGGCTAGATTTATCAAGATGAGAGAAGACGAAGGAAAAATGGATGAAGGAAAAAAGAAGGAAAATGTTGAGTTTGAAGAGAGATTAAAGAAAGTAGTGGGAGAGATTAGTCGACAATTGGAAGAGCTGAGAATTGGTTTAGCAGCAGAAACTGCTTACAATGAGTTCTGGCATTGGTTCTGTGATGAGTGTATTGAGAAAGCAAAAGAGGGAGAGATTGGCGGAAAAGAGATCAAAAAAGGACTAATAACTTTCTTGAAATTACTCCATCCATTTATGCCATTTGTAACAGAAAAGATCTGGCAAGAGTTAGGCGAGAAAGAATTACTGATGATCAGTAGATGGCCTGAAATTTAGATTGAACTTGGGAAGTTTTTATTTTTCCTCTTTGGCGGGTTTGTCTGATTCTGGAGAAGCGGATTTTTCTGCTGATTTGTCCTCAGTTGATTCCTCGGAGGTAGCTTCTTCCCCTTCAGGAGCTTGTTCACCTTCGGCGGTTTCCTCCTCTTCAGGGGTAGGAAGTGGTTCTTCTTCTTTGGCTTCTTGGACGAGAGCGATAACAGTATCATCCTCAAGTTCAAAATCAATATCTTTAGCACCTTGGGCATCGGAGAGTTTGAGAGAATCACCGACTGACTTTAATTGAGAGAGGTCGAAGATGATAGCTTCAGGAAGGTTGGTGGGTAGAGCTTCGACTTCGAGTTCGTTGAACTGTTGAACAAGAACAGCACCTTCGGTGATTGCGGAAGATTCGCCTTTGAATTCGACAGGGACACTGACTTTGACTTTTTGGGTAAGGTCGACTTGACGGAAATCGATGTGAAGATATGTGTCAGAGACAGGATGGAGATGGATGTTGTTGATGAGGACAGCATGAGGTGTTTTGGAACTGCCTATCTGAAGATAGACAATACTAGTTTCACCGGCTTGGTCAAAAACTTTTTTAAATTCTTTTTCGTTTATTTGAATGGATTTACTTTTGACTTTTTTACCGTAAAGATTGGCGGGGATGATGCCTTGACGACGAAGTTGTTTAACTTTGCGTCCGTGTATCTTTCTGGTCTCGGCTTTAAGAGTGATTTTTTTATCGGTCATAGTAATTTTGAATTAAGAGAAAATGATAATGGCAGTTGGGGGGCTGACGGATGGTATTTTATAGTAAATGAAGCTGGTTCTCAAGCGAGAGAGGGTCTAGAGGGGTGAGTACTGGATACCAAGTTGATAAGAAGGAAGTGAAGGAAGTGAAAGTAAGCTGCCGGTAGGAGTGGAGGTAAGAGGAGTAGTTAGAGCTGAAACACGAGATGAAGAAGGAGTAAGGAGAGAAAGTTGATATGGTTGAGAAAGTGTGCCTGGTTGACGAAGAACAAGAAGAGAGTAGGTAAGGAAAGCTGAGTAGGACTCCCCTACTGACCAAGGGCGGAGGAAGGAGACGATGAGTTGGTGTGAAACAGAAGGAGAGAGTGGATGAGAGAGAGAAAATTGAAATTGAGAAAGTCCAGCGGAAGTGGTGGAAACTAATGGTTTAATGTCGATGATGTCGTTATCTAGTTTGAGTGTAAGGAAAGATGAAGAAGGAGGAAGAATGACTTGATAGAGAGCGGTGTAAGGTCTATTGAGGTTGGGTAAAGAGTGAGAGTATTGGTAATCGAGAGTAAATTGATGAGTGATACCTTCAGGAGAAAATTCTACCTGATGATTGATTTGACGTTGTTGATAGAAGGTAAGAGGTGAGTTGGTGTAATTGGCTTCATTGAAGTAAGCAATATCGGTAAGACAAGGGTCAGAAGGAAGGAGAGGATGACAAGATGGTGAGGGAATGTAACCAGAGAGAGAAGAATCTAAGGTGAGATTTTCTAGAGTGGGATCAGTAAAGAAAACCTGAAGGTCGAGAGATTGATATGAGTGTAGAAGTTGACGAACGAAGAGAGAGAAAGGGATCTGATCGGAACGAAGTTGTTGAAAGATTGTTTGAGTGAGTTGTTGAAGGAGGAGACTGTTAGTGGAGAGGTCTGATTGGAGGAGTGAGTTTTTAAGATTGTCGGCGGTGTAGGATTGATTATTGATATTGATCTCCCCTAGTTGTTGGAGGAGATCGATGATAGAGGAAACATTAAGATAAATGACGGTGTCGGGAGTGAAGTTGAGGAAGTTAGTAAAAAAACGATTGGTTTCAGCAGCAGTAAGAGTGAAATCGGGAGAATGATTAAGATCAGTGAGAGTAATGTTTTCTTGACCAGTAAGTTGTTGGAGAATTTCTGGGGCAGTAAGTTGACCCGTCTGTCGAGAGGAAAGATCATCGAGAGAATAGGTCTGGAAATTGGTGATGTGATGATCGACCAAACTGAAGGTGGCAGCAGAGGTGATAAGGCCACCAGAGGGACGAAGTTGGTAAGGATCCTGAAAGATGAGGAGGAAATTTTGATTAGTGGAGGATTGAATAATTTGGGTGAGAAGTTGTGACCAAGTGAAGGCTTGGGTTGTTTGGGACTGAAGATTTTCCAAGGAGAGAGGAGAAAGTGATTGAGTGATCTTTTCGTTGAGATTAAAGGGAAGAGACTGGTTTTCAAAGGAAAGGTAGAGTTGATCAAGTTGGTGGTGAAGTAAACCTATTTCTGATTGAAGGGCAAGACTGAGATCATAGGGTTGAGAACTAGAGGAAGGATCAAGGAGGGAGTAATAAAGTTGTTGAGCAAGGAGGTAGTTCTGTTGGGTGGAGTAAAGAGTGGACTGAAGTTGACCTAAAAGATTGATGAGGTGAGAAAGTTGGTCGGCAAAATGGGGAGAAAGGAGATTAAGAGGAAGATTAAAGTAAGGAGTGAGAGATTGGGTAAATTGTTGATTTCTCTGGGCAGAAACGAGTTGTTTAGTGGATGAGTCGATGTCTCCTTGACGAAGGGATGAGAAAGAAGAACTGGTGAGGTTGAGGGTTCTAAAAAGGGTAAAAAACCAAAGGAGACTGGGGATGATATAGAGAAGAAGAAGGGTGAGGAGAGAATAAGAAATTATTTTATGAAAAAGTTTCTTTTTGTAGGGAGGAGGTGTTTCTTTAGTTTTATTTCTCTGATTAAATATCTTGAATTGGAGGTGAGGAAGACGGGAAAAGAGAGAGGTGAAGTTTGAAAAGATGGGGAGAGACTGGTGGGTTGGGGGTGAAGTGGTGGAGGTTGATGGAGATGAAGAGATGGGACTCTCCCCTACTAGAGGTTGCTGATCGAGGAGGAGATCAATTTTTTCTCCAAGAGAAGATTCAGTTTCCTGTTGAGGTCTCCAGTTAAGTTGGGCCTGCGATGAAGAGGCGCGTTGTTGCCAGTTAGTTAGTTGTTCGGGAGAAGGTAGGATGGTATCAATATCTAGAGTGATATCTTTTTGCTCTAGCTTCTTTTTAAGGAGGTATGAGAGAGAAAGGTCAGAGATGTCTTCACCAGTGACGACAAATTCTTTGCCGTTGGTGTGTTGAAGAAAGAGAGATTTTAGAGTGGCAGTAAGTAAATCTGAAAGACTAGTGGGAAAAAGTTGATGATTACCTTGACGGGTGATGGTGATTTTTTGTTTTTTTATGATTTGAAGAAGAGATGTCTCAAAAGAAGAAACAAGAGAGGTATCTAAAGTAGAGTAAAGATTTTGAGAAAGGATGAGGCGGTGGAGTGGGGTGGGGGAGATGGCGGTTAGTTGTTGGCGGATGAAAGTAAGACGATCGTCTGGTTGAGGATGAAAGAAATCATCAAGGAGAATGAAGGCAATTTTACTTTGAAGAGGGTAGGCGAGTTGGTGGAGTTGATTGATGATTTGTTCTACTTGGGAGGAAGTGAGAGAAGGAGGTAGGAGAGCAATGAGGTAGTGAGGTTGGTAGTGTTGATTGATCTGATGAAGGTCAGAGATAAAGGTAAATTGAAAAGGTTGAGACTGAAAAAATTTTTTGAGATGAGAAGAGAGTTGATCATTAGGAGAGTAGAAGAGTAGTTGAGTTTTTGGGGCAGGGGTCATGGTTTAAGTATACCCAAGGGAAGGGGAGAGAAAAAGAATGAGAGAAAGAAGGGGAAGGAGAGGAAGAAAAAAATTAGAATAATTAATTGATTAAATGATGTTATTACTTTTGTAAAAATTTTGTTTTGAGTTTATTTAATTAAATTGATTGAAGCTAGTGATGAATGGATTTTGTTATGACATAGCTCACATGAAAATCTAAACCTGGAGGTAAAAAATGTTTTCCACAGAGAATTAGACCAAGAAAAAACCTGTTTAAATTAACAGATCGTCAGTGAAAGATGGGATTAGAGTTGAAGAAGTTGTTGGTCGAGGGCTTGGTTGACGAGGGCGTCAGATTGTTTGTTTAGTTCTCTTTTAACGTGAGTGAAGTTGATTGATGAACAAAGTTGTTGTTGATTAAGATGATGGAGAAGGCGACGGAGGGAAAGATGAAGTTTTTGAAGATGAGGTTTCTTTATTTTATATTCTCCAGAAAGTTGTTTAACGATAAGTTGGGAATCGAGAAAGAAATTAACTTGTTGGGCTTTAATGTGATTAGCAAGGAGATATTCAAGAGAACGAATGACGGCAGTATATTCAGCTACGTTGTTGGTGGTTTGACCAATGTATTCAGAAAGAGAGAAGAGATGTTGTTTATTAACGGTAGCGTAAGCGCCGATGCCGGCAGGTCCGGGGTTACCTCTGGCGCCACCGTCGCAGTGGATGTCTAATTCTTTTATTTGGGTCATAATGAAAAACAATGGCTAAAGTCAGGGTAAGTATAAGCTGGTTTTGAGGCAATGTCCACCAATAGTGATCAAAGGCACCAGTAAAAAGAACTATAAAAAGAGTAGAGAAAAGAAGTTTGCGAGAAGTGTTGGAGAGTTTGATATTTTTAATCTTGTTAAAAAGATTTTTGAAAAAGAAAAGGAGAAAGAAGGGAAAAAGACCAAGTTCGATGAGGATGAGAGTTAAGAGGGAATGGATGGGTTGGAGAAGGGAGGGGAGGAGAGAGGAGGAGGGAAGAGAAGAGGGAAGAGAGTGGAGATATGCACGGAGACCGGTGCCAGTAAGAAAGTGATGGGTAAAAATATCGACAGAAGGTCGAGAAAGGAGAAGTCTTTGGGAGATAGATTGAGGAAGGGTTTTAAAAAATGAGGAGGAATAGAAGGAAGAAGGGAGGAGAGAAGTGAGAAGGGGGTGGAGGGAGAGAAGAGAGAGAGGGATGAGGGAGAGGATGAGAGAGGAGGAGGGAAGAGAAGAAATTAAGAAAAGAAAGGGAAGAATAATAATGGCCGATTTAGAGAATGTGAGAAGAAGAGAGAGGAGGAGGGTGATGATGAGAAAAGGTGAAGGAAGGAAATTTTGACAAAGAAGGAGAAGGAGGAGGAGGTAACCGGCAAGGGAATTAGGATGAGAAAAGGTGGAGTAAGGACGAAGGAGTTGGCGAGAGAAAAGATTGACTTTGGCAGTGAAGGGAGTAGTTAAAGTTAGATGCCGTTCACCGAGAAAGTAAAAGATACCTTGAAGAGAGGATTGATGGAAGAACTGGAGAAATTGAAGGATGATGATGAGAGAAGAAGAGAGAAGGAGAGGAAGAAAAATGGATTTAAGTAGATGTTTTTCTCTAGTAAGAGAGAGGAAGAGGAGGGAAGAGAGAAGTAGTTTAAACCAGAAAATGAGACTAGTAAAAGGAGAGAATGAAAAGATGATGTTAATAATGAAAACAATAGGAAGAAAGAAGAAGAGAGAGGAAGGAAGAGAGAGGAGGGCTAATTTAATTTGACGAAAAGAGGTGATGAGATAAAAGAGAAGAAAGACATCGGTAAGGTAGATAACCGGGGAGAGATAATCTATAGGGAGGCCGATGAGATAACTGGAGGAGGGCCAGAAATGAAGACCAAGTTGGAAAGGAAAAGAAAAAATAAGAAGGAATAAGGAGAGCCGATGCATGATGTCTCCTAGTATAGTCGATGATTAATCGACTTGAGGAATGATGACTAGTTGTCGATCAGGAGATTCACCTCGAGATTCAGTGATGACTTGAGGATTATCTTCAATATGGAGATGAATGAGACGGCGTTCGTAGGAACTGAGGTTGGGAAGAATAATTTCTCTCTGAAGCTGAACGGCTTTTTCAACAGCATTGTCGGCTAGTTGGAGAAGAGAAGAGTTTCTTTTTTCTTGGTAATCATTAACGTTAAGGCGAAGGTGAGGCCAGATATCAAGACGTTGGCTGATGATGAGAGAAAGGAGGAGACGGAGGGCATTAATGTTTTCTCCATGGCGACCAATGAAGAGACCTGTTTGATCTTCCGGGACTTGGATATTGAGAGTGATTTGATCGTCCTGAAAATCAACTTGATACTGATCTGGTTGAACTTGAAGAGAAGAAAGAAGGTTATTAATGATTTGGGTGATTTTTTTGTTTGAATCAGACATTAGTAGTTAATAATTGGTATTACTTATTAAAGAAAGGGAGACGGTTGGCGAGATTTTTAAGACCGCCGGGGCCGGAAAGGATAAGTTGTTGAACAAAAGAGAAAATAGTGTTGACACTCCAGTAGAGGGCAAGACCTGATGGGAATCTGAGGGCGATAATGGTGGTCATCAGAGGCATAGTGTAAACCATTTGTTTCTGAATGCTTTGAGCCATCTCAAGTTTGTCTTCTTCTTGTTGTTTCTTTTTCTTGTCTTTAGGGTTTTTAACCTGAGAGATGGTACCTGATTGGGTGAGAAGGGAGTAAAGAAGCTGAGTAAAACCAGCAACAATGGGAAGAATGTAGAAGGGGTCAGGTTGAGAAAGATTGAGCCAGAGAAAATCTAAATTAATTTTGACGCCTTGAAAAAACTCTTGACCAATAAAATTGGTGAGGACACGGTAGAGAGAGATGAGAATAATAATTTGGACAATTTGAGGTAAGCAGCCAGAAGCAGGATTAATGTTGTTTTGTTTATAGAGTTGAAGTTGGGCTTGTTGAAGTTTTTTAGGATCTTTATATTTCTTCTTGAGACGATCGAGGGCAGGTTTGAGTTCCTGCATTTTTTTGGCAGATTTAAGAGAAGGAAGGGTGACTGGAATAAGAATACCTCTAATAATAAGGGTAAGACTGATGATAGCTAAACCCAGATTGAAACCAAGATGTTGGTAAAGAAAGAGAAGAAGCTGAGTAATGATGTTATTAATGGGAGTAAGCATATAAAAACTATTATTTAACTGGATCGTAACCTCCTGAGGAGAAAGGATGGCATCGGAGCAAGCGTTTTAGGCTAAGGATTCCTCCTCGAATGATACCATATTTTTGGATGGCTGTTTGAGAGTAGCGAGAACAAGTGGGAGTAAAACGACAGGAGGAGTGAGGATTAAAGAAAATGTGAGTAAGAGAGTGGAGGAGAGGTGAAAGGAGGCGTTGATAAAGGTGAAAGAGAAGATTAGTGATTTTTTGAGGAAGTTTTTTTAGTTTCATATGACTGAGAGAGTTGATGGAGGGATTGGAGAAGAGGAGATGAGAGTTGAGTTGAAGAAAGAGTGAGGGTTTTTTTCTTGGGAATGATAAGGATATCTAGTCCGGAAGGAAGAGAAGAAAGGTTTTTTTGAATTATGGAAATGATAAGTCTTTTGAGATGATTGCGAGTAACGGCTAGAGGAGAGAATTTACGAGAGAGAAGAACGGCATAACGAGAATGAGAGAGTTGGTTAGGTTGAGAGATAAAGGTAAAGAGAGGGGTTTGTTGAGTATTACCTTGTTGAAGAAGGTGTTGACGATGAAAACGGAGATTGAGCCGATATGGTCGAGGAAGGGACATAAATCAAACAGCTAGTCTAGATCTGCCTTTTTGGCGACGACGTTTAAGAGTACGACGACCTAGACGAGTGGACATACGAGAGAGAAAGCCATGTTTTCTTTTTCTTTTGGTCTTTTTGGGTTGGTAGGTTCTTTTGGTGGACATAGACGAATAGTTGATTAATGACTAAGTGGCTAGATTTTACCTTGTTTTGATGTTTTTAGAAAGGAGAGATTGGGAAAGAGAAAGAAGGAAAAAAGGAGAAGAGTTACTCAATGGGAGAAAAATGAAGGTGATTAACAGACAAAAAATGATTTTTGTTGGGGTTATTTGGGGGTTGTGAAGATTGTGGAAAACTTGTAAAAATAGGTTATCCTGCCCAAGTAATTAAGTGGATAGTGTATGGAAAACCAAAATGAAGGTTTATGGAAGAGCGTAAGTGGTGAACTTCAAGTAAGTATATCTGAAGCAAGTTTTAATAGTTGGATTAGACCCTGTTTTGTTAAGTCAATAGCGGAGATAGATGAGGAGAGGGTAATTGTGGAGATGGCAACGCCATCGGGTTACCACTTGAGAACAATAGATGAGAGATATTATGGACAGATAAAGAAAATCATGGAGAAGATCTTAGGTAAGAAGTGTGAATTGGCTTTAATAGTGGAACAGAAGAGTGAAGAAGAAAAAAGGGAAATTAAGAAAGAGGTTAAAGAGGAAAAAGTTGATGAAGAAAATGGAGGAGATCTTTTTTCGCAGCCAGTAAGAGGAACAGCTGAAGGATTAAATCCTCGATTTACTTTTGATACTTATGTAATGGGTTCTTCGAATAATTTGGCATTTGCAGCGGCAAAAGCGGTAGTAGAGAATCCAGGAACAAGACACAATCCTTTATTTATTTGGGGAGGAGTGGGGACAGGTAAGACACATTTGATGCAGGCAGTAGGGCATGGATTGGCGAACAGGGGAGTAGATGGGGTGACTTATGTAACAAGTGAACAGTTTGCTAATGATTTGATTAATTCTTTGAGAATGAAAACAGTTGATGGTTTTAAGAAGAAGTATCGACAGGTAGGAGCGTTATTAGTCGATGACGTACAGTTCTTTTCTAAAAAGGAATCGACTCAGGAAGAATTTTTTCATACTTTTAATGAGTTGTATATGAAAGGGGTACAGATCGTATTGACGTCAGATAAGAAACCACAGGAGATTGGTGAATTAGAAGAGAGATTAGTAAGTCGGTTCTTGGGGGGATTAACGGTAGATATTGGTTTACCTGATTACGAGATGAGAGTAGCGATACTAAAACAAAAGGCGGCGGAGTTACAAACTGAAGTGAGCGATCGAGTAATTGAGTTGATTGCCAGTAATATGCAAACCAACTCAAGAGAGTTGGAAGGAATGTTTATTCGTCTGGTAAACGAGGCAAGTCTGAATGGAGGACTGATTAATGAAGAGATGGTGAGGAAGGCGATAGGGGTGAATGAAGTCGAAGAAAGAAAAAAACCACCAAGACCAATTAAGGTGATTAGTGTAGTAGCAAAACATTTTGATTATCGGAACAAAGATTTGACGGGTAAGTCGAGAAAGGCGGAGTTAGTAACAGCTAGACATATAGCTATGTATCTATTAAGAGAAGAATTGGGATTACAGTTAATGAAAGTGGGAGAATTGATGGGGGGAAGAGATCATACGACAGTAATGCATGGAGTAGAGAAGATAAAGGGAGAAATAGAAGGAAATGAGGAGACAAGAAATATGGTAATGAACGTAAAACATAGTCTTTATTCACAGAATTAAAAAGAATGAGTGGAAAAGAGAGAAAAAAGTGAATAAAGGTGAAAAACTAAAAAAGGAAATACACAAAAAGAAAAAGTTATGCAGAAATTAATCCACAAAAAAAACAAGAAAAACACAAAGAATGAGATAAGGATTAAGTAGAAAAATTAAGAGAAAGAAAGAAAAAAGATGAATATGACGATTAAAAAAGAAAAAACCACAAAAAAGTTAGTCATGAGTTATATTGGGTGTACACATATCAACAGCGTCTATAATTACTACAACATTTATTTATATAAATATATTAGTTAATTAAAGACAGATAAATTGTTAAGAAAATAAAAAAGAAAGGAAAGATGAAAGTAACCGTTTTAGCAGAAAATTTAAGAAAAGGATTAGGAGTAGCAATTAAGGCAGTATCGACTAGATCACAGTTACCTGTTTTGTCTGGAGTGTTGTTAAAGGCGGAGAAGGGGAGTTTAGTGATAATGGCGACGGATTTGGAGATTAGTTTTAGGGTGGTGTTAGGAGCGAAGGTGGAGAAAGAAGGAGAAGTGGTGGTACCGGCAAGGTTGTTTTTGGATTTGGTAGGTGGATTACCAATTGGTCCAGTGGATTTGGTAGAGGAGAAACAGATCTTAAGAATCGAGAGTGGAGGGGTAAAGGCAGAGATAATTGGTCAGGCGGCAGATGAGTTTCCGAGTTTGCCGAGAGTAAAGAAATTAACGATGGAGTTGGGGGCAAAAGAGTTGAAGGAGTGTATAGAGAAAGTAGCGGTGTCAGCAGCGAGGGATGAGACACGACCGGTATTGTCAGGGGTGTTGTGGAGTTGGCAAGGTGGAATATTGAAGTTAATTGCTACGGATGGTTATCGTTTGGGAATAGATGAGATTGAGGGAAGGAAAGATGAGGAGAAGAAAGAAGATGAGAGTTTGATTTTACCGGCAAGGGCGTTGCAGGAGTTGGCTCGGGTGGTGGACGAGGAGGGAGTGAAGAAAGTGGAGGTGGGGTTTGACAAAAAGAATCAACAGATGATGTTTAAGGTTGAAGATGTAGAGATGGTGAGTCGATTAGTAGCAGGTAAGTTTCCGGCCTATGAACAGATTATGCCGAGTGAGTATAGGACAAAGGTGGTAGTAAGTCGGGAAGAGCTACTAGAAGCGGTGAAAAGGGCTAGTTTGTTTGCTCGGGAGGATTCGAATATCATTAAATTTAAAGTGGAAAAGGGTGGGTTAGTAGTAGAAGCGGAGAGTGGTCAGGCTGGCGGAAGTGAAACGAAGTTAGAAGGAAAGGTGGAAGGAGAAGGAATGACGATTGCCTTTAATGCTAGATATGTGAGTGATTATTTGGGGGTAGTGGAGAGTGATGAGGTGAGTTTGGAGTTAGTGGAAGAGTTGAAGCCGGGAGTGTTTAGGGTGGAAGGAGAGAAGTTTGTGCAGGTAGTGATGCCGATTAGGATGCAGAAGAAATAGGATTATTGTTCAATCCAGTCAAGGCGGAGAGTGTTGAGAATGGAAGTAGGGACATTTTCTTGTTGAATCCAGTCAAGAACTTGTTGTTTAGCGGTGGAGTAAGGAGTGGTTAGGAGAGTAATGGTGTAAGTGTTGTTGGCATAAGTGTAGTCGATGATGAAATTATCTTGTTCAATGGGGGCGTGTTGACGGATGTAGGCAAGGGTGGCTTCGGCTTCTGCGTTTCTGGTTTGTTCATATTCGTTGAGACCTTGTTGGTAGAGTTGTTGCCATTCATCAGAGGTGTTGTAGGAAAATTCGATGGTGGAAGGAGTAGGGGAAATGGTAGATGATGGAGTGGTAGTAGGGGTGATGGTAGGGAGAGGTTGGTCTGATGGGGACGAAGAAAGGAAGAGAAAAAAGAAAACTATTAAGATAATAGGGATAGTGAGAAAGAGAATGATTTTTTGTCTCTTGGTAAGTTGTTGGAATTGATGTTTGAGTTGAGAAAGATTCATGTTAGTTTTATGGTACTACACTCCAGGTGCGAGTAATTTTGTAAGTTTGACCAAGAGTGTGGACGTAGTGATCACCGTCTGATCGACCAGGATCTAGGGTGGTGATTTGGTTACCGTTATGGCCAATGATGACGATGAGGTGGCCGTACCATTCTCCTTTGTAAGCGACTTGGCCAGTGGCGAGGATGAGACCGCAGTCTTCAAGAACACTATCCATTTCGCCGGGAACTATCTCTGAAACACTGAGGCCGGCTTGAGTGAGAACTTTGAGAGAATCACTGTTGTCAGTACCACAGCCGGTATAGGGTGGAGTGGTGGTGGTGTAAGCATAACCACCAAGAGAGTGTTGTTGATGCCAGACTTCTTTAACACCAGTGTTGGCACCAAAAGCATTAAGGATCATGGTCATGGAGGCACTACCACAGCCAGAACCACCAATATTACAGTTACCGGAAGTAGAACACTGACTACAGAAAGTGCCAGACCAAGCAGGGTTACCTTGGTAGATGAAGATACCTTCGGTATTAGCACAGCTACTACTGATACCAGAGAAAGAGGTGGATTCAAGTTGGGCAATGGTGGAGATGAGAGGGGCGGCAGTGAAGGCGGTGAGATAGAGGAGGCCAGCGATGGCGGAGGAGATGGCGATGGTAAGACCAACAGAGGTAGCGGCTGAAGCCATGGCGGCAGCAGTGAAGGAAATAGCGGAGGTGAGAGCGGTGACGGCGGTACCGATGAAGACTATTGGAGCAGCGATGAGATCGCGAGCTTTGAGTTTTTGTCCCCAGAGAGAGACAGAGGCTGATTGAAGTGATTGGAAAGTCTTTTTGATGCCTTTGGTAACAAATTTAACACCTTCGATGACGATGGGGATGATAACACCGATGCCGGTAGAAGCGGCAGCAGCTTCACCGGTGGTGAGAGCGGCTTCGGCAGCTAGAGTAGCACCTTTTTTGGTGAGGGCAGAAATGGTGGTTTGGAGACCTTTTCTGAGACCTTGACGGAGAATTGATTTAACAGCGAAGCGAGCAGTTTTGTTGGTGACTTGTTGAGTGAATCTTTTGTAAAAAGAGACGGCGATACGCTTGCCGATTCGTCGACCAAGCCAACTTTTGACGGCAAGGCGAGGATGGATGATGGTGTTGATGGTGGTGGTGAGTGGAGAAGAGGAAAAACGGTTGAGGAGTTTGGAGAGAGGAAGGCGAGAGAGAAGGTTTTTTGTTTGAGAGAGAGTTTGAGGTTTGATGTCGGGTGAAGGTGATGATTGTTGAAGACGAACAAGTTGGGATTTAGTGAGAAGAAGTTGACGGTGTTGTTCTGGGGTGAGACGGGCAGTAGGTTGATTGATAATGGTGTCAATGTCTTGAGGAGTAAGACCCTGATTGTAGGCACGGATGACGGTAGCGGTGGTGGGGTCAGTAATCTCAATAGCAGTAGCAATTTGTTGAGCTGCTTGAGTAGGAAAAGGAGAGAAGGTTTTTTGTTGGGATGAAGGGAGGGTGTGATGGTAGAGATGAGAGATTTGTTTGATGGTTTGAGGGGTGATTTGGGTATGGAGTTGATTGATAGCATTGATGGTGGATGGTTGGGTGGAGACTTTGTGAACGAATTGAGTGATTTCTTGTTGTGAATTTTCTATTTTATCGATGAGATGAGGTGTTTGTTGGATGGGTGATTGAAGACGATCGACTTGACGAGCGATTTTGATAGGATCAGAGTTTGGTTGAGAAGAGACAAGATTGATAGCGGTGGTGGTGGCAACTAGAGGAGGAAGTGATTGTTGTTGGAGTGAGGAAGCGAGGAGGAGGTTTTGGGAGATTTGGAGAGCTTGTTTTTTTTGAGTAGGAGTGAGAGAGGTATTGAGGGAGTTGGTAGTGGAAGTAATGAGTGTTTCTAGGGTTTGTTGTGTTTGGGGGAGAGGTTGGTTTGATTTGGGAGTGGCTTGGGTAATGTTTTGTTGAAGGGTTTGTTTAAGTTGTTGTTGAGAGTGGAGACGATTGATGATGGTTTGATTGCGTTGATGGTTTTTGAGAGCGAGTTGAACCCAGTCGGCAGTGTTTTGAGGGGTGAGTTTGGGATTGGACTGGGAGTCAAGTTGGAGATCTTCGATGAGATTGGCAGTGATGATGGCTTCAGGAACGGTAGAAGAAGGAAGGGGTTGAGTAGAGGTAAGAGGAGGTTGGGTGAGAGTGGAATCGGAGAAAAGACTAAGAAGATCAGGGGAAGCTTGGAGAAGTTGGTAGGTTTCTTGGGGAGAAGAAGTATTGAGGGTAAGATTGAAAGTAAAGAGATCAAAGAGTTGTTGCTGCTGGGGAGTAAGTTCTGACCAAGAGAGTTGGGACTCGAGAATGGTCTGAAGACGAGTGAGAATGGAGGCTGTTGAAGTGGATGAAGCCATGGGTATAGTTTAGCAGGAGTAGAGAGGAGAAGGATTATTTATTTTCCTGTTGGCGTTGAAGGATTTCTGAAGGTTTGGTAGTGGCCAGAGCGTGTTCGTCTGGTGAGGAGACAACCTTAAGAGCGACGTGGTTTTGGCCGGCAAAGAAGAGACCTTCACCGATGTTGGCTGAGAGGAGGAGGTGTTTTTCTCCCTGAGAGAGATAGAAGGTTTCGGCGATTTGGTTGATAGCAGCGGGTGATTGTTTGAAGAGCATTTTGAGAGCAGAGTTGGTGATAATAGCTTTACCGTAAGGAGAGTTAAGGAAGTCATCGACATTTTGAGAGATGACGGTGACACCAAGGTAGTATTTGCGAGCACGTTTGATAAAGCTTTGGAGAATTTTGGCGGAGTCTTCGTAGCGCATGAGATACCAGGCCTCGTCAACGACAAGAAGTCTTTTTTTGAGATCTTTACGGATTTGAGTCCAGATGTAGTCAAGGATGATGAACATGATGATGGGGCGGATTTCGTCGGCAATTTCTCTGATGGTAAAGACAGTAACAGGGGCATCGATATCGATGTTAGATTGTTGGTCGAAGATGCCTTTAAGAGAACCTTTAACATATTTTTCTAGACGGGCAGAGAGATCTTTGGAAGTATCTTCTTCCATACCAATGAGGGTTTTGTAGAGATCCTCCATACGGGGTGGTTCAAGAGTGTGGGTGGAAGGATCGTCAGTGATACCTTTTTGTCGGTAGGTGAGAGTGATAGCTCGGTTGAGGATGGCGTCTTCGGTGGGAGTGAGGTCACCAAGCATGATTTTAAGGAGAGACTGAAGGAAGAGACTTTTGTAACTGAATTCGTCTTCACTGGACTCTTGAGCTTGGGAGATCTGGAAAGGATTAATGCGATTAGTGGAGGTTTTAGAGAAAGAGATGTAGTTGCCACCCATGGCTTTGGTAAGCATTTCGTACTCGTTTTCAGGGTCGATGACGATGGATTGGGTGTCGAACATAAGGGAGCGCATGATTTCAAGTTTGACGGAGTAAGATTTGCCGGAACCAGAGGTGGCGAGGACGAGCATATTGGCGTTTTCCTGAGAGAAGCGATCGAAGATGACGAGGGAGTCGTTATGGGCATTAATGCCATAGAGAATACCTTGATTATCAGAGAGTTCAGAAGAAGTGAAAGGGAAGGTAGTAGAGAGGGCAGTGGTATCCATGTTGCGAGTGATCATGAGACGGTCTTTACAGTAAGGAAGAGTAGTTTTGAAGGCGTCCTCCATGGAAAGGGAGGCAGTTTTGGAGATGATGAGAAGAGAGGCGAGAGTGGATTGGACTTGTTGACTGATGGTATTAAGTTCTTTGACTGAGTCGGCAGAGATGGTGACATAGAGAGAGAATTGGAAGAAGCGTTCAACGCCTTTAACCAGTCTTTCCTGAAGAGATTTGGCGTCATCAAGGGCAGCTTGGGTGCCGGCTTGAGGAATACGACCTCTTTCGATGTCGGAGTTAATTTCAGCTTCCATTTCGGCGATGCGGCGACGGAGGTTGTCTAGAGTGTCTTTGGAATCAGAGGGGAAGATGTACATGGAAACATCGAGAGAGTGGTTGAAGTTAATGAGAGGGGAGAGCCAGTTGGCAGAAACGTAGCGAGGGTAGCCGACAACAAAGAGGGTACGGAAGTAACGATCATCTATTTTGATGTGACTGAAGTCAACTTCGATGTGGGGAGGGGCGATGATATCTTGGATGGCTGAGGGTTGGGGAGAGTTGGATGAAGGAGGTGTTTTGGACGGTTGAGGTTTAATGGGTTGGGGAGGGGTAGGAGAAGGTTGACCGGAACGAGGAGGATTAACTTGGGAGGTAGGGGTGGTATTGGTTGGTGGTGGAGATGGTTTTTTAGAGAAAGGTAGTTTCATGAGGTTTTGTTTTTGTAAACGTTTTTATTAGTACCAAGGGTGAGGTTTTGGTTTTGTTGTTGGGGATTAACAGAGGTAATGAGATTGTCTTTGGAGTTGGGGTTGTAGGCGTAATGGAAAAGATTAACGAGTTGGGTAGTAGTGAGTTGTTTGGCAGAGAGACCAAGACGAGCGAGTTGGCGGATGAGATGGTCGCGTCTAGGATAGAGGGCAAGGGAAGCCTTTTCACTGATGTGGTCAAGGTCGAAGGGTGGTTTTTGAGGTCGTTTGGCAAGGGGATTAAAACTTTTGGAGGTGAGACCAAGTTCATAGGTACTGAAAGGGATGACGATGTAGAATTTTTTCTCAAGAACTTGGTTTTCTTTAACCAAGCTTTTGACGAATTGACGGTAGTTGATGATGGATTCTTTGATTTTTTGAGAAGAGGTGGATTGGATGTGTTGATCAAGGCGATCGAGGTAATCAGTGATATTTTTTCTTTGGGAACGAATGAGGATCTGAACAGAGAAAGAGAGGGAGTTAAGAAGAGCAGCATAGGCATAGATGGTGGCATCTTGTTCTTCTTCAGAAAGTAGATTGAAGTTAATGGCAGTAGTTTGAAGAACAAGAGAAACAGAACCGTCTTTTAAGTAAACAAGATGGTTTTTGATGGTGTAGATGTCGAGATGTTCTTGGGTAGAGGCTTTGACAGGTTGGTTCATGAGATGGATTGATTAGTAGTTGGTTGAGCTTGAATTTTAAGGGGTTTGACGATTTGGCCGTCGAGTTTGATGGAGTAGGTGTTAAATTGGTAACCGTCTCTCTCAGTTCTAATTTGGTAGAGGCCGTTTTCTAGAGGCTTAGCGAAGAGAAATTGGCCGAGCTTGTTGGATTTAGTGGCTCTGACAGTGAGTCCGTTATTAACGATTTCGATGAGAGCGGAGTCGAGGATGTGAGTGTCTGGAGTAAGGGTGAGACCGACAAGAGTATTGGGGGTAGTAGGGGTGAAAGGGATGGGAAGTTGAGTAGTGGGACTTTGAGAGGTAGAAGAGGTTTTCTCCTTAGTAGGTGTAGGAGGAGTAACGGAAGAGATGGGTTGTTTTTTGGGAGGAGTAGGGGGAACAGGCGTAGGAGAAGATTGAGGAGGGGGAGGGGTTGGTTTTGGTTGAGGTTTGATGGATTCCCGTTTGATTTTTGGAGAAGGTGGAGAAGAGGGAGAAGAAGTGGGTTTGATGGAAGAGAGAGACTGATGAGTGGTTTTTTCCTGTTTGGCTTTGGGTTTTTTGGTTGGTCTGGTTTTTTGAGGATGAGTGGTTTTAGTGGGGCTAGTAGTAGAGACAGGTTGTTTTTGCCAGACGTATTGGGTGGGAGAGTAGATGGATTTGATAAAAGCGATGAGCCATTTATCAAGAGGACGGCCTTCGACTGGAACAAAAGCAAGACCGATACCAAGAAGGAGGATGACAATTTCCAAGGGGTAGCGGAAGAAAAAAGGAAGGGGAATTTGGTGGAAAAGGAGAGTAAGAAGGACAGCTACACCAAGATAGAGGAATTGTTTGAGAGTCATGTCACCGATGAGGCGGAAGCGGTAGCCGGTGACGTCTTGTGGTAAAGGATGTTGTTCAATGGCCATACGAGTAGGTAGGTTAAGTATAGCGAAGAATGAGGTAATTGTGGATGTTTATTGGTGTGAATGTTAGAATTAGGGGTGTTATGGGACTGCCTGAAAAATGAGTGATAGAGCTATGAATATTGAGAAAGATTTAGGTGTGGGTGGTAGGGATTGGAACTGGATGGATGAGACAATGAAAGAAGAGAGATTGGATGGGAGTGAGGAGAAGTGGAGAGAGTGGTATGAAAGAAGATTGGGGGAGGCGTATACGGATATTACACGTGGGCTGGGACAGTACAAATTTAGTGATTTTGAGTCAAATTTTGAAATTGGTGTAAGTAATGGTGTTGGTGAGGTGAGGAAGTTGAATGGTTTGAGATTAATATGGGAAGAATATCCTGAGTTAAGAAAAAATTTGGAGGGGTTAACAAGGAGTATATGGAAATTACATAGCAATGCAGTGGCAGTTTTCGAGAGAAGAAAAAGTTTTGATCATTTGGTTTCAATGCGGGAAGGTAGAAACCCTAATTATCATTGGTATGATTTGGGAGTGGAGGATTTTGAAAATTTCAAGAAATTGGGTATTTCTGAGGAAATATCAGAAGCCTTTGCTTTGTATTTGAGAATGGGAGTTACCGTCGATCCGAGATATAATCCGGAAGGATATAGTGATCCTAAAACTTGGCAAATAGACATTGATGGTGAGATTTGTCGTAATTTATGGGCATCAGATAGCGAGGGGAAACCCCTGAAAGATAATGATCTAAATAGAGTAAGGAGGATAGTGAAAAGTAAGTGTGGGAGTGATTTGGCTGAGAAGATAGCATTTAGTTTGATCTATGCTACAGATTTGAGTGGGGCATTTGGGAAAGGGTTTACTGATGAAGGCAATGATTGGAGTAGTGCCTCAAGGACTCTTTATTATCCTTTTGATGAGTTGGATAGAAGTCGAAAATTAAGCGATGGTTTTAAAAGCCATTTGAAATCTTGGGGAGGGATGAAAATTTCTTTTATGGATAAGATATCTGATGGGATTTGGGTGAATGAAGAAGGAGGAGAGGTTAAAAAAGGAGAGAAGGGTGATCCACCAGAAGGACGAATTAGATTGATGGATTTTTGGCTTAATGGTGGTTTTGACAAAGTGGGCTACATAGGATGCGGTTTTAGGGGGACTAATTATCAGACTTATCTTTATGGGGATGCGGCTAAATTTTTTGAGTTAATGAGTGCTGATCCGGAAGAAGGGGAGAATTTGGTTCCAAGTAAGTTGTCTAGATTAAAATATCCGTTCAGAACAGTAATAGGTGAACGTTATTCTGATGAAGTGCAGTTTCTACTTCAGAGAGATTGGTTGTGGGATCAGTTAGAGAAGTGGGAGAATAGTGTCTTTGTCAAATATAATTATGATTATGAAGGGAAACCTTTAAATAATGAGGCTAAAAGAAACCTGAGAAGAAGAGCAATGAGGGGTGTAATAGAAGGAGCTTTAGAAAATGGATTTTTGTTAGATGGAAAAGAGGAGATATCCAAAAAAATTTTTAGACGGGCTGGACATAAGATTAACACTTATAAACCAATTCGTAGATATTTTGGCGGTTTGATTTGAAGGATATAGATGTTTTGTGAGATGAATGTTAGAATTAGGGGTGTTATGGGACTGCCTGAAAAATGAGTGATAGAGCTATGAATATTGAAGGAGATAGAGGTATAAACAGAGAAGTTGTTAATGTAAGTGAGTTGGAGAAGTATTTTAATGAGGGTGGTGATGAGAAATGGTGTGGGTTGCTAGTTAATCGTTCTGAAGAGGAAGTGTTAAAGCAAAGGGTAGGAGTAAGAGAAGAGATGAAAGAGATAGGGACAATTTTATTGAAGTCGGGGATGAAAACAGAGGAAGTGGAAGAATTGGGACATGAAGGTGCCTACAAGGAGGCGAAGAGGTTATATTTTGATCATTTGTTGGGTGAGAAAGGGAGGAAGAAGAGTGAGATGATAAGGATGGCAGTTGATGATCGTTTTCCCCGGGAAATACTAAACAGTCAGGTGACTGATTTGATGGAGATATTGATAGGAGTGATACCTGAAGAGATGTCAGAAAAAGGAAAAGAAGATTTTCAAGAGTATGTTTGGAGAAATTTGAGTGGTTCGGGCAAAGAGGAAGACCTTTTGTATGAGAGTTATGATACTGATGAAGAATGGATTGATTTAGCGAGGAGAGAGTTTAGAGAAAGAGAAGAGAGAATGACTCAATATGGTCAGAGGGAGTTTGATACGGTGGGTCTAGAGGCTAAGTCTGGAGTAGAGGTACCGATGTTTAAACATATGGAAGGGAGAGAGGAGTTGGCTGAAAGTCTAAAGGAAGAAGGAAGAGCGAGATTAGGAATACATAATGCTTTTATAGCTTGGAAGAGTTCGTGTAGTAGACCAGAATCTCTTTTGAGAGCTTTTGGTTTTTTTATTAAGGATCAGGAGTTACCTAAATCAACGGCGGAAGGAATTAGTTTAATGTGGTTAAAAAGTTTATCGGAAGCTGAGGGAGAACTAGGAGAGGAGATTGGAAAAGCTTTGGCTTTGTATATTGAGGAAGGTGAGAAAAGTGGGGATGCCTATAACGATATGAAAAGGAGAAAAAGAGCAGATATTAAGGCAAAGATGGATGATAAGTCGGAGAATATTTTTTCGCAAATTTATCAACCAGCAAAGATTGTGGATGTAAGAGAAAGAATAGCAAGGGAGACAAGTGTTGACGGTGAAGAAATTGCTTATAGACTGGTGTATTTGTTTGGTTTAGCGGCTAAGTACAGTTATTCACAGAGTGGTGGTTGTGCAGAAAAAGATGGTTTGGGGACTTTATTTAGAGTGAATGATTTTTGGCAAGATACGATTAATAAAAAAGGAATTTTGCCAGCACCAGAGCCAATAGTAGGAAGTAGGGACGATGTAAGCAGACAGCCATTTAATAGATTAACGTTTTTACAATCTTATCCGGAAATGGTAGGTGAGATATTGTTAAAAAGTGGTAAATCTAAGAATTTAGTTGAAGTTTTAAGGGATGGTGATTTTAGTCAAGTAAAATGGGAAGAAGTTGATTTTGATCATGGTGGCTTTTTGGCTAGGATAGATAAAGCGTTGAAGTTGAGAGATAAGTTATCTGCCTTAACCCACAAACCTGAAGAGGTAAGCAAGGACGCGATTTTGGGTTTGAAAGATATGATTGAAAAAGCACTAGAGCATGAAAGGGAGATTGTGAATGTAGAGAAGAAGAAAAAAGAAACGGTGGTTGACGGGGTTAAATGGGAGAAGTCTGAATTTGATAGAGTTAGGGGTGAAAAAGATAGTGTAACTCAGGGCACTTTATATTTTTGGGCCAAAGGAGTAATAGAAGGACATAGTCCTCTCAATAGTTTTGTGCAATTGGATGATTGTTGGGGATTGGAGTCGTTAGATGCCTTTTTGGGAAATTTGTCTGAAGTTTTATCTGATGAAAAAATGGGACGACTGAATAAAAAAATAAAGAAACTTTCTTGGGCATGGAGTTTGGCTTCTAGACAAGCGGAGAGATTTTAGTTAGTGAATTAGAAATATTAAAAATCTGGAGACTAGTTTTATTGACGAATCCTTGTTTCACCTTTTTCTTCACGGAATGTGGGTTTTCGTTTATTAGGATCTTGACCTTTTTTAGGATTGATAAATGGTTGGAATGTTGAACCAACTCTTTCTTGGAATTGTTTTTGGGCGGGTTCAACAACTTGTCTTTTAATAGGGTTAATGATTGGCATGAAAGCTTCTCCAATAGCAGAGCCATAGCCGGCATCTTTGATTTGAAGAGTATTTTTAATGATTTCTGAAAGTTTAGGAATCATGAGAATGATACCTAAACCAAGAAGGGCGAGTTTACCTTCACTGTTGACTGCCCCGTCAGCTTGGAGAGGTGCAGGTGCCCAGAGGTCACCGGAGATTTCGGTGGAGTTGACAGAGAGAATGCTAGTATTAAAGATGCCGACGAATTTGAAAGGACCAATGAAGTAAAAGGCAAGGATGAAGAGGAGCATAGTGGTGATGAAGACGGAGATTTCGGCGGCAATGTTTTTGAGCCAGTTACCGAATGATTTTGAACCAGGGAGAAGATTGCCGAGAAGAATAATGGGAGAGAAGATGATGTTAAGAATGATGTTGACGTAGGACTTGAGAAGTGACCAGAAAATTTTGACAAAAGTGATGAGAATGACGATGGAGAGAATGAGACTAAGAATGAGGGAAATGGGGATAAAAAGAGAATGGGTGAGAAGGTCAGTAACGACAGTGGGGAGGCCGAGGACAGCTTGCCAGAGTTTATAAATAAGACCTCCGAAATTTAGATGGAGAAGAGTGGCAAGAAAAGGACCATTAAACAAACCCCCACTAAAACCACTGATTTTATTAGCAGCCTTGGCATTGGTGATGATATCTTGATTGAGGAGAACATTGAAGATGATACCCCAGATGAGATAGAAGAGATCGATGATGAAACCGGCAATGGCGTAAGAGAAAGTGATAAGAATGAGAGTGAGAATGAGTTTGGGTAAAGCCATTTGAATGTTGATGGCGGTTTGAGGGTTGATTTTGACACGGAACATGATCATGAAGCCGTAGATGATGAAACCAAGAACGAAAACAAAGTAGGAGACATTTCTGAAGGCTTTCCAGACGGGGAGGATAGGAGAGAGAGAATTGAAGCCGTAACCACTGTCAGCATAGGCAGGGACGGCGATTTTATGATTTTGGAGGTTATTTTTAACGTTGGCTAGGTAGTCAATGGAGGAAGCAGGTGGTTCTTGGTAGAGAAAAGTGATGGCTTTGCTGGAGGCAAGGATGGCACTGTCATTTGGATTGATTTTGGTGGATTGAGGGGAGTAGCTAAAAAGACTTTCGAGGAGTTCGTTAAGGCTGTCTGTGTCATCAGAGTAACCACCAGAAGTTTTTTCAATGAGATCGAGGAGAATGATATCACCAAAACCAATACTTTCTTCTAAAGTACCGCCGTATTTACCACCATACCAAGTCTCTAGATTCATTTGATCGCCAGTACGACGTTCTGAGTAGATTTTGGAAAGACTTTCTATCTCAGTTTCATCAGTATCATCATCAGCAGCAATGACAGGTGAGGGAATGATGAGGATGAAAGAGAGGAGAAGAGTGAAGATGGTGAAGGCAAGGCGACGCATAGGGTTATTATTGCACATCAGGGAAGTTCTGTGGGTGTTTTTTGTTAATTTGTTAGTAATTTGCTGGTCGGTGACAGAGGCCGGTGATGGCACAGGCAAGATCAGCGTAGTTCATGTTGTCGACGGAACCACCAACTAGATCCTCTTGTTGGATGTAACCGAGGTAGAGAGCTCTTTTAGCATTGTTGATGGTGTTGGTATCGGGGTCTTTGGAGCCATAGTAGCGCCAGATGGCAATGTAGAGTCTTTCTGGATCGGTGAGGGAACCGAGAGGCTGGTAGTTTGATGGTGAGGAAGGGAAGAAGAGATCTTCTTTAAAGAGAAGGAGGCGGGCAGCGAGTTCGAAGGTATCGACAGGGCTACAACGATTGATGACGTTTGATTTGGTGGTACAGACGTTTTCTTCTTGATCGAGTCTTTGGTTGGGAGGGACGATGAGAGGATAGGAGTAGTCGGTGATTTGCATTAAACCAAGAGCGCTAGCGTAGTTTCTAGTACAGGTAGTGTTGTTTCTGGTGTAGAAGGTGGTAGCTTCAACAAAGTAGATGGCTTTAAGAATTTCGTCAGAGATGTGGTGAATGGCCCCATTGGGAAACTTGTTTTTGGCTTGAGCGATGAGGGAGTCAAGTTCGGGGGAGTATGGTTGAGGAGCAGAGCAGTCGGAGTCTTCAGTAGCAACTGGGAAGGTGGAAGAGCAGACATAGTCTCGTTGGAGACCGTCAGGAATGAGCCATTTATTTTGGAGGGTACAGATGGAGTCTTGGGCGAGGTTGGATTCCCGGTAGATGGGCATGGTATTAGAGCCGTCGCTAGTGACGACAGAGACAGAGGAGTTGGGTTGATCACTGGTAGCGACAAAATCAGAAGTGGGGGCGTCGATGAGGCGTGTTTCTGGTTCTTGAGCGTAACTAGGAAGAAGCATTTTGAAGAGAGAGTTGGCGCCGGAGACAAGGGAATTAGTAATGTTGGTGATCAAGGGAGAGTTGAGAACAATGATAGGATCACCTTGACCATGGGCGGTGTAGGTGTATTCATAAATGGGTTTGGAAGACCAAGAACAACCAGAGTACTGGAGACAAGATGATTCGGAAGTAAGAGAGGAACAGTAGTAGGCTCCTTGACAGGAGTGGTTGGTGCCGACTTTTTCTTTACCTGTTTGTTCGAGATTAGTAAAGGTGATTGATTGATTGAGATTGGCTGGTTGTTGTCCTTGGAGGGTGGTGGGGTTGGTGAGAGGGGCGTCGACGTAACCCAGAAGATCTTTGTTGGTGACCGGACTGCAGGAGTAACCACTATATTCAAGAAGATCAGAGGCAGTGATGGTGCCAGGTTTGATTTTAGTTAAATCCTTTTTAATGGCTGATTGGGCCCAGGAAGGAGAGAGAATGTAGGCGAGACCGAGACGACGGTCGTTGACTCCGTCTTCAATGGCTTCGAGAAAAGGAATATGTTCTTCGAGGATAGTATTGGCGAGGAGGAGATAGCTTTGGGTGTTGTCGAAGTTAAAAGGGAGGAGAGCGTCATAGGCGGCGCGGGTATCATCATCAAGATCGAGGTATTTTTGTTGATAGTTTTTGCAGACGGGAGTAGTACGGAGACAGAGGGGAAGTTTCTTGGCTAGATCCTTAGCAGTAGTGGTTTTTTCCTGACCTTTGTCGTTGTAGTAAGTAATGGTGTGGTTATTGATGGTGGGGGAAAGATTGATGTCGTCAGCCTCGATGTTAGCAAGGACATCGGAATAATCGATGGTGAGGGTGGCGGTGTTTCTAATGGCGTTGATGAGAGAAATGAAGTTGTCGAAGATGCCTTTTTTAGCTGAGGTGAGGTATTCGACGAGAGGAAGAAGACTAATATCAGGGTCGATGGTGGGGATGAGTTTAAGAATTTGATTGGCGAGATGGGGTTTGGCTTGGTCGAGATAGATGGCTTTGACGGTGGCTTGTTGGTAAGAGGTAAGAAGGCGCCAGTAAGTACGGAAGGATTCACGACTAAGAGAGTCGGAGGAAAGATCGATGGGTTTATCAAAAAGAGCATTGAAGAGATACTTTTGAGCAAGTAAATCAGGATTACCACTATCAGCGACTGATTGGCTGGGACCAAAACCGCCGAGTTGGGCTTGAGAGAGGTCGACGGTAAGATTAACAATGACTTCGGCAGGGATGGTGCTAGGGTCAGTGGTGACTTGGGTGTAGGTGAGACTGGAAGCAGGGATACAAGTAAGGGGATATTTATCTAAATTTTTGTGAGGTTCATTGGGAACAGTGGAAATACAATTATCTTCTTCTTGTTCGGGATCACCAGGACGGTAGATGGTTTCGCCGGGGGCACAGTCTTGGGTGGTGGCGTAAACAGGGGAAGAGAAAGTGAGGAAGATAGTGAAGAGAAAAAGTAACAAACGTCTCATGCAAGACAATTATAGCTTAGAGGGTGGGAGCAAACTCAGTGACATTCTCGGCACCAGTAAAGTTGCGAATGGCGACAATGAGAAACCAAGCCCCAGCGAGAAGAATGATACCAATGACGGCCCAGGCAAGACTTTTCCAGGCTTCAGCGAGAGCTTTGGGGTCATTACCGGCAGTGATGATGCGAATACCAGAAAAGATGATCATGAAAAGGGCGGCGAGAGCAATGAGGGAGGGGATGGGTTTGAAGATATTTTTGAGAATGCAGAAGATACCTTGGAGAGTGGCAACATCGCCGTCTGGTCCACCAAGACATTCGGCAGTCCAGTTAGAGTCGGCGGCGTAGATGGTGGAAACAAGGTGGTTCATGAGGTTGATTATACAAAAAAAGCGGTTGAGAAAACCGCTCTTTTCTATTAGCTGTTTAAAAGTTTTTAGTAGGCAGTGGGGATGTCGACGTTGCCTTCAAAAACATCACCAACTCCGAAGAAGTAGGAGATGAGTTTGGTAAGGGCCCAAGAAGCGGCGACGATAGCGAGGCCGACGAGGGCGGCGGTAATACGATTTCTGGCTTCCTCGGTTTTGGTTTTGTCACCACCAGAGGTCATCCATTGAATACCACCCATAACGAGAAGAGCGAAAACAAGGATACCAGCAACAATAATGACAATGTTGATGGCGGAGGAAATGAGAAGGCCAATATCGGTAATCTTAGCTTGCTCTGGTTGGGGAACATTGAGGCTAGCAGCGAAGACGGTAGGAACTAATGAGGGGATGATTTGGCGGAGTTGTTTTTTCATATTTTGATTGATTGGTTAATTAATTATATGAGTTACTGAGGTTATTATCTGGTTTTGATGAGATGATGTCAAGTTTAATTTAAGAGAGATTAATGTCAATGCCAAAGAAGTAGATAATGATCTTCCAGACAGCCCAGGAAGCGGCGACGATGGCGAGGCCGATGAGGGCATTGGAGATTTGTTTTTGAGCTTTTTCAACTTTTTCTTTGTTGCCACCGGAAGTAAGGTATTGCATACCGGCGATGACGAAGTAGGCAAAAAAAGCAACGGCGGCAATGATGATGACGAAGTTGAAGATGTTACCAATGAAATGACCAATATCAGAGTAGCCGAAGTAATCTCTAACTTGGCTGTCAATGTCAACAGTGGCGGCGTAAACAGGAGTGGAAAGGAAATTTAAATATTTCATGAGGCGCTAGGGAATTCTGGTTGCAAAATATTAATATCAAGAACTTCTTGGATAAAGAGGATGATAGCGTAGGAGACAAGGATAACAGCTAAACCGATAATGGCATTGGTAATTTGTTTCTGAGCCTTTTCAACTTTGGCTGAGTCACCACCGGCAGTAAGCCAAGAGAGACCACCAAGAAGGAGATAGATGAGGAAGGCAAGACCGCCAACAACAGAGACGGTTTTCCAGAGTTGACCGATGTAGAAAGCGAGGCCTTCTCCAGGGGAGAGGTTCTTGACTGAGCTGGAGAGGAAGTTGTTTTGAATTTTGTCCATGAGTATTAAAGATTAAGTATTTGACCAGGGCTGAGGATATCAATACCAAGGATATCACCAACAATACCAATGACGAAGTAGGCAACAACAACGACAATGAGACCGAGAGCAGCGTGGACCATTTGAGTTTGGGCTTCTTTGATGGATTGTTCTTTGTCACCAGCGGTAATCCATTTGAGACCACCAAGAATAAAGTAGATGGCAAAGGCGAGACTGGCGGCAACGGAGAGGGTGGTGAGGATGGTAGAAAGAAATTGATGGAGGACGGAGGAAGTGCCAGAGGTGAGTGAGTCGGCTTGTTGGTATTCACCAATACCGGAGATGGGTTCACCGAGATCTAGATTAGCAGCAAGGATTTTTTTCATTTTTAGCGACCACCACTATTAATTGAAGTAGAAACGGATTCGAGTTGAGGGTTAAAGATGAAGCTAGGATCACCGAAGAGAAGTTGGCCGGCGATGGCAGCTAAGATGAAGCTAACGCCAATGACGACAAGGCCGATGATGGCATTGGAGATTTGTTTTTGGGCTTTTTCGGATTTGGCTGAGTCACCGCCAGCAGTGATGATGGCGAAGCCACCGAGAACGAATTGAGTAAAAGCAAAGAGACCGGCAAGGGTAATGAGGAAGATGAAGACGGTACGGAGGAGAGAGTTGGTGTCGGAGACTTCGGCAGCAACTTGGTTAGGGGCTTCAAGAGTACCAACAATGTCGTTGGTGGCAGCAAGAACAGTGGTGGAGAGATGGTTAAAAGAAATCATAGCCAAGAAGTGAGCCAATAATTTTAGTAATTAGCCAAGCGGCAGCGACGATGAGGAGGCCAATTAAGGCATAGTTTAGCATATTGCTAGCTTGCTCCAATTTTTTTTCATCGCCAGTGGAAGAGATGAAAGAGAAGCCAGCAAAGATGAGAACGGCGAAGGCGGCAATACCAGAAATGGTAAGGATATTTTTGATGAGGGGGTTGAGGAGGGTGGAAAGAGTCATGTTGTTACCGCCAAGAGATTGGGCGGGAGAGTAAACGTTGGAGAGGTTTTCAGCGAAGACGGGTTTGATGAATTGCATGTGTATATTTTATAGCTTATGAGATTGATTGTACACAAGTTGAGAGGGTTTGCTAGTTGGGATGAGGTATGCTTGGGGATATGAGTGGAATAGAAATGGGTCCGGTGAGGTCAAATAGATTACATGAGAAATCTTTGGGATTAGGGGCATCTTTTTCTGGTAATGGAAATGGAAGAAGGGAATTATCTATTTTAGGTAGAAGAAGAGGAGAAATTGATTTGAGTGGTTTAGGAAAGAGGGGGGAAGGCGAAGAAAGGGAAGTGAAAAATAAAGAAGAGGAGAAAAGGGAAATGGAGGAAAGAAGGAAGGAAGAGTTGACGATGGTGTTGGAAGGTTATGGTCTGAATGGGGAAGTGGCGGAAGAGCTGGCTGGAGAAATGTTGGCTAGTTGGGAAAGAGAAAAAGAAGCGGTTTAATTATTTTTTCTTTTTAGAGTCACCACCGAAGCGGCGATCGCGTTTAGAGAAACTTTTGAGAGCGAGACGGAGTTTTTCTGGGGTGAAGTCAGGGAAGAGAGTGTCAGTGAAGTAAAGCTCGGCATAAACGGATTGCCAGGGGAGGTAGCCGGAGAGGCGTTGGTCACCACCGGTGCGGATGATGAGGTCTGGGTCGGGGATATCGGCAGTATCAAGGAAAGAGGAGAAGGTTTTTTCGTTAAGATCTTCAGGTTTAATGCCTTGGTCGATGATTTTTTTGACGGCACGGAGGATTTCGTCACGGCCACCGTAGTTGAGGGCGAAGGAAACAGTAATGGTGGAGTTTTTCTTGGTCTTGTTAACAACATCTATACTTTTTTGAGCAATGTCTTTGGGGAAACGGTTAATATCGCCGAGGATTTTTAAGCGGGCGCCCTGGTTGATGAATTTTTGAGCCATGTTGGTAAGACCGAAGCGAAAGACTTGAAAGAGCTCATCCAATTCTTTCTTGTCACGTTTCCAGTTTTCGGTGGAGAAGGCCCAGAAGGTAACGTAGGGAATCTTTTGTTTAACACATTCCTCGATGAGGGGTTCAACAGCGTGTTTGGTGGCGTGAGCATGGCCTTTGGTGGGTTCAAGATTGTGTTGGCGAGCCCAGCGACGGTTGCCGTCCATGATGATGGCCAGATGTTGAAGAGGAGGTGTCATATGTTATTTATTTGTTAACAAGTGTTAATTTTACAATACAAAGCCAGTTTGCGGTAATACTGCGGTGAATATGCGGTAATTAGATGAGGTTATCAAGGCCGATCATAGAGGAGATGAGTCGGACAATGAGAAAACTGGCGAGAACAATGGCAAGGCCGACAAAACCATTAAGGAGGCGAGAACCGGCAGAGGCGACTTTTTGAGGATCACCAGCAGAGAAGAAATATTCCCAACCAGAGATGATGATATTGAAGAAGAAGATGAGACCAGCAATGAGGAAGATGAAGTCAATGAGACTGAAACCGGCGTTTTTACCGGAAAGAATATCGGTGAGGGTGCCACCAGTGTCAATATTTTTGGCGGGATTTTCAATGTTGTCTAGAACGCTCATGTGGTGATTTTACCTTAAAAACCAGGAATGGAAAGAATTTCTACGCCGATGAGATTGAGAAGGAAGATGGAGAGGATGATGAAGAGAAGGCCGGAGACGGCCGAAGTGATGAGTTCCTTACCTTGATTGAGTTTGTCGGGGATACCGGCTGAGGTAGTAATGATGAAGACGCCGACGAGGATGAGAAGGAGGGCAACGGTGCCACCGAGACCAATGGCGAGTTTGAGGATATCGTTGACGAAACCGCCACTGGAAATATCGGTGGAGATACAACCAAGAGCGGTGTTGATTTCACCTTCAGCACAGTTACCTTGCTGAGAAGGGGCAGTGTAGTCCCAGTTAGTGACGTCATCATTAATTGGGTCGTTGGTACAAAGATATACTTCTCCGATGGAACTAGTATGACGATGAAGTTTGCAACCAGTGTAATCGTCACGATTAGCGGCAGTACAGTCAGAGTTGGAGGTACAGGGTTCTAGAGCAAGGATGGTAGTGGGGGAAGAGTAGGTGCCAAGAAAGATGAGAAGAAAAGAGAGGGGAGGAAGGAATTTTTTTATAAGTTTCATGGGTTGAGTTGATTTTAACATGAGAGATGAGATGACAAAACAAGGTAAACTATATATCAGTATGGGAAAGTTAAGAACATGGTTTCTGGTAGTGGTGTCTTTTTTGTTTGTGGTGATAGTGGGGGGAGCGGCTGGTGTGTGGGCGGAGAGTTGTGATCAGTATGAGAGTAATAGTGGGGTGTATTTGGAGTGTTTAGAAAGAGAGATTGGTGATTTATCAGAGCAGTTGAGATTGTCGCAAGAGGCAACGGCACCATTAGAAGAAGAAGTGGAGAGGTTAGGTAATCAGATTGCTTCATTACAGTATCAGATCAATGAGGCAAGAGCGAGACAAGACGAGATTGAAGTAGAGATTGCAGAAAGAGAAGATTTGTTATCTGAACAATATATATTGTTGGCGCAGAAGACAAGAGAGTATTACAAGAGATTGAGAAGTAGTTCATTATTAAGTCAGTTGTTGTCGTCGATGGGGACAGGAGAGTCGCAGAGAGAGATGGCTTATCGGAGTGATGCCAATGAGAGGGATAGGCAGATTATCTTGCAGTTGTCTGATGAGATTGGTGATTTAGAAAATGACAAGATTGAGTTGGAAGAACATAAACAGACATTGGCGGCATTGCAAGCGGATTTAGATGAACAGTCGGCTTTTTATGAAGGAGAGGTAGCTGAGGCAAAAGCGTATCAGTCGAGTTTGTCAGGTCAGATTGCTTCCTTGTCGGCGAAACAGCAGGCGATTTTGTCTGAGAAACAAGGAACATTTCAAACAACGGTAGGTGATGTACCTTTAGCAGATGATCCGAATTCAAGACCGGATTACAATCCGGGATTCTCACCGGCTTTTGCGGCTTTCTCTTTTGGGGCCCCCCATTTTAAAGGAATGAGCCAGTATGGTGCTTTTGGAAGGGCAAAGTCTGGTCAGGGATATGAGGAGATTTTGCGGGCTTATTATGGAGGTGGAATAGAAATAAGGACAGTAGATACAAACACACAGATAGTGGTGGATGGTTATGGGAGTTACTCGATTGAAGATTATGCGAAGAGAATTTATGAGATGCCGGGTTCTTGGGGAGATGAAGGAGGGATGGCAGCGTTGGAAGCGCAAGCAATTGCGGCTCGAAGTTATGCTTTAGCGAGAGGCGGGTCGATTTGTGCAACTGAGTCTTGTCAGGTGTTTAAGCCTGATTCGAAGGGGGGAAACTGGGAGACGGCGGTGAATAATACAGCCGGTAAGGTGGTTTATGCTAATGGATCACCTCTATCAACTTGGTATGCCTCAACCTCGGGTGGCTATCAAGAGTCGTATACCTCTAATGGTTATTCAACGCCAGGGTTTTGGGATACAAATAATGGTCGAGATGGTTGGACGAGTGGAGCTTATGAAAAGATTGCCGAAAGTCCTTGGTTTTACAAGGCTTGGTACAAGACAAGGTCGGGTGATACTTGTGGTAGATCACATCCGTGGTTGACGAGTGAGGAAATGGCAGACGTTTTAAATGCTTGGGTGGTGTTGTATCAAGGAGTGGGAGATAGTACGAGAGTAACACCGGAGTCTGACTGTTGGGGAGGTAATCCTTATAGTAAAGATGAGTTGAGGTCTTTGGGGGGATTTAGTAGTGTAAGTGGAGTGAGTGTGCAGTACAGTAATGCTGGAGTGACAGCGAACGTAACTTTTTCGACAAACAAAGGAAGTCAGCCAATTAATGGGGCGGAATTTTACAAGGCGTTTAATTTAAGGGCACCGGCGAGAATAGCTTTAAAGTCTGGTTTGTTTAATGTGGAACAAAAATAGGGGGTAAAAATAGCTAGAGGATGATAGAATGAGGGTGTATGCCGGAGCTGTATTCTGCGAAGACCAAAAAGATCGGGGGAAAGAAGAAGGTGGGGGGTGGAGTGAAGAAGAAAGATGAAAAAGTAGTAGTGGAAGAGGTGAAGAGAATGCATAAGGAAGGTGGTTTTGATAGTTTTTGGAAGTCGTTGATGGTGTATCCGAGAAAAACTAGTTTTGAGTTTCAAGATGATGGTGAGGTAGTGATGCTATTAATGAGAAGGCATCCGGTGACAAATTTGGGTTGGGGGTTGGTGAGTTTGATATTGTTATTTATTCCTTTGTTTTGGGGAGAGTTTCCATTGTTGGTGAATTTGACTGACAGGGTAAGAGTGGGAGTGACGATTTTGTGGTATACGGGGATACTGTTGTATATGTTTCAGAATTTCTTAATGTGGTTTTACAATGTATATATCGTGACGGATGAGAGAGTGGTGGATGTGGACTTTTTTGGATTGTTGTACAAAAACATCAATGTAGCTCAGTTGAGGAGCGTGGAAGACGTGAGTTATTCTCAGATTGGTTTATTGTCGAGTATGTTTAATTATGGCAAGGTGGTAGTGCAGACGGCGTCGGAACAATTATCAGATGACGTGGGTCAGGAGTCGGCGGCCTTTACCTTTAATGCGGTGTCTAATCCGGATCGGGTAGTGAGAGTGATTAATCAATTAATGGAACAGGAGGAACAAGAGGCCTATGAAGGTCGAGTGAGATAGTATGAATGGTGTAGAAATTTTTCCAGGAGTTAGTTTGGGTTTAAATTCAGTAATGAGTTGGATGGTAAAGATATTGATGGTGTTGATTACTTTACTGTCGTTGATTATGGTGAGGCAAGTGAAGTTGATGGGAAAAGTAGTGAATGTGCCAGTGGGGGGTAATTTAAGATTGCTGTCATGGTTGTTCTTCTGTGTTTGTTTGATACTGACTGGTATAGTGGTATTAGTAGGATAAAAATTATTAGTTTTTAACCTATTAGTTTGAAACTGCCAAATGAGTAATTTAGTTGGAATAGATTTTTTCCGTTTAGTGAGTGAGGGGTCGATTGATGATTGGGCGCAGGTGTATGCCCGGGTGCCTTTTGAAGAAAAGGAAGTGGAAAAGAAAGGAGCGTTGTTTGGAGTGGTGAGATTGAAAGGGGGGAAAGAGTTGGTAAGTAGGGGGACAGAGATATTTTCTTGGTTGGATGAACATTTTAACAAGATAGAGAGGGGCGGAGATTTACGAGCATTGATGGAGGAGTTAGAGAAGAAAGATGAAGAATTAGAGGCAGTGTGGTTGTGGGTGAGTTTGGAAGAAGGTAAAAGAGTGTTGAGAGTGATGGGAGTGAGAGATGGGAAGGTGGATATTTTTAGAGAAGGACAAAGGGTGTCGTTGGTGGAGAAGGAGAGATTGGGGCAAGTAGTGAAAGGAGAGTTAAGAGAAGGGGATAAGTTGATGATGGGGGTGGGAGGAATGGTAGATTTGAAGATTGGTGGTTTTGAAGATGAGGAGAGTTTAGAGAAAACGGCAGAAGAGTTGAAAGAGAAGATGGAAAAGAATGGCGGAGGAGCAATGGCAGGGTTGATGTTGGAGATAGGAATGATGAAGAAGGATTTAGTAGGAAGTGATGAACAATCGGAGGAGAAGGGGGATGATAGTGAGAAGAAAAAGGGAACGGAGGAGGGAGAAAAAGATGAGGAAAAGAGTGAGAAATTAGAAAGTGAGAATGAGAAGGAATTAGAAAGAGAAGCGGTGGATGAGAAGAAGGAGGAGGTAGAGGGAAGGACGGGTGAGTTGGGTGAAGTGGAGAGTAATGAAGTGAAAGTGGGTAGCGGGGCAGGGGTGAAGATTGAAGCAGAGAGAGAGAAAGGAAAAGGTTGGTGGGGGAAGACTAGTGGTGGAGTGAAGGTGAGGAGAAAAGAAGGTGGAGAGAAGAAGTTGCTGTATTTGGGGGGGTTGTTTTTGGTGTTGTTTTTAGGGAGTGTAGCTTTTGGATCGGTGAAGATGAAGCAGAAAAAAGAAGAGGAAGCGTGGTTGGCAGTAGTGGAACCGTGGGAAAAGAAAGAGGAAGAGGCGTTAGCTTTGGTAGAAGCGAATCCGGTAGGAGCAAGAGAGTTGTTGAAAGGGGTGATGGAGGAGGTGGAAGAAAAGGAAGTTGAGTATGTGGAAACAAAGTATGAAGATGATTTTGAAGAATTAAAGTTGAGATTAGAAGAAAGTTGGAAGAAGGTGTCTGGAGAAAGTGAAGTGAAGACTGAAGTGGTGGTTAGTCTAGAGTTGTTAAGAAATGATTTACAAGGGGAAAGGTTGGTGGGAGTGGGAGATGGAATGGTGTTGGTGTTGGACAGTGAAAAAGGAGTAGTGGTGGAAGTAGAGTTAACAGAAAAAGCAATGGAGATTAGTTTTGGCCAAGGTGAAAATGAGGGTTGGAAAGATGTGGCAGGGGATGAGAGTGGGGTGGTGGTGATGAAAGATGAAGGTTTGGAGTATGAGTTTAATGGTAGTGAAGGGGAATTGGAATTTGATGGATCGGTACTAGCACCAGTAGGAGTGGAAGTATTTGCTAATGGAGTGTATGTGTTAGATGGAGGAGCGGAGGAAATTTGGAAGTTTGCTAGAAGTGGGAATGAACTGGAGGAGAGAAGGAGATGGTTGGAGTCAGGTGAGGAATTAGGGGTAAGCGGGGTGGTGGATATGGATATTGATGGAGATATCTGGGTGTTGAGTAGTGAGGGTGGGGTGAGTAGATTGAGAAGAGGATATGAAGAGAGTTACAGTTTGAGTGGTGGTCCAGATGATTTGAAGGGGGTAATGTTGGCGGTGAGTTCGGATGGAGAGAGATTGGTAATTTTGGACAGGGAAAATGAGAGGTTGGTAGAGTTTGACAAGGAGACGGGAGAGTATGTGAAACAGCTAGTAGGAGAGAAGATTGGCAAGATGGATGATGTGATGGTGACAGAGGATGATAAATTGTTGGGTTTGGGTGAAGGAGAATTGTTCTATCTAGAGTGAGATACAATAGGGGGAGATGAAAGTTAGTAACAAGAAAGCTTGGCGAGATTATCAGGTGGTGGAGAAGATTGAAGCGGGAGTAGTATTATCCGGAGCAGAGGTGAAGAGTGTTAAAAGGGGGCGAGTAAATTTAAGAGGGGGTAGGGTAGTGATTGGAGATGGTGAGGTATGGATGACAGGGGTAAATATTGAGAAATATGAGTATGATGGAAGTGAAGAAGAGTACGATGCAACAAGGAAAAAGAAACTATTGGTGAAGAGGGAAGAGAGAATGATGTTAGAGGAGAAGGCAAGATCAGGTGGTTTGACCCTGGTGCCCTTGTCGATGTATAATAAGGGCAAGCTAATCAAAGTAGAAATAGGTTTAGTGAGGGGAAAGAAGAAATACGAGAAGAGGGAAGAAATAAAGAAGAGAAAAGAAAAAAGAGCATTAGCGAGAAGATTAAAAACCAAGTAGAAAATTGAGCAAAATAAACGTATTTTGGAAAAAGGTGATGCCTGCTTGTGTGGAGAATTTTTCTTGGGGTAGTGATTTGTCTGATTGTGGAACTGAGGAAGAGTGGGGAAAAGGTTTAAAAAGTGAGGTAAAGAAGATGGATGAAGGTGAGTTTGATTTGTTTTTGGCTGAGGTGGTAATGGTAGCGGCAAGGAAGCAGATAATGGGAGTAGATTTAACGGAAAAAATAGAGTTTTTAAAAGCGCTGAGAGGTTGATTTTTTCTTGATTTGAGGCTAATTTTGTGCTAATATACTGATTTATCGGGGACGTTTCAAGGCTTCGATGTGATAGGTACTTTGACAGTGGCAAGTCGAGCTGATTTAACTCGTTAAACTGAGTCAAAAATTAACTGTCGAAAAAGAAGACAGAATACTTAGTGGCAAGGCCAGTCCGCTGGCAGCTAAGCTAAGTCCTAGAGGTAACTACGCTTACGCGTACGCTGCCTAACTAGGCATCTCTGAAAGTAATTGCTTGAGGTTAATTTAGAGGTGAGTACTTACTCAAGTTGCCTGGTTGATGGTGATCAAGTGTTAACCAGAAAGACTTTTTGATCAAACTCCAATTTTTGTTTGCTTGTGAATATGATTGGAGAAGAAACACAAGCTAAACTTGTAGAAACTGTTGAGAATTTATTGCAGACGAGGGTTCGATTCCCTCCGTCTCCACCAAAGAGAAAAAGCTCCTGAAAAGGGGCTTTTTTGGTTAAGATATGGTATGGGTTGGTGGGAGAAGGTACTAGATTGGGTGTATGGGAAGGAGTGTGTTGGTTGTGGAAAGGAAGGGGTGTGGTTATGTGATAGATGCCGGTTGAGTTTGAGGCTAGCTGATGATCGGTGTCCGGTGTGTGGCAAGGAGAGTGAGGGTGGCTGGAGGCATGATGGGTGTGAGGGTAAGTGGGAGATGGATGGTTTGAGTGTGATTTGGGATTATGGTGAGAAGAGGGTAAAGAAAGTGATTTGGGAGATGAAGTATGGATTTAACCGGGAGTTGATAAGGGAGGTGGTGAAAGATTGCAATTTTGAGTTGGGTGGTGAGTGGGATGGAGTGGTGGCAGTACCATTGCATTGGCAGAGAGAGAACTGGCGAGGATTTAATCAGGCGGGGATATTGGCAGAAGAGATGGCGGAGAAGTTAGGTTTGAAGGTAAGAGAGGTGTTAGTAAGAATGAAAAAGACAGAACAGCAGGCAGGGATACGAGGAAGGAAAGAGAGACGAAGGAATGTTGAGGGTGTGTTTGAGGTGAAGGAAGGAAAGAGGCGATGGTTGAAAGGGAAGAAATTGTTATTGGTTGATGACGTATTTACTAGTGGAGCGACGATGAAAGAGGCGACAAAAGTGTTGAAAAAGGTAGGAGTGGAGAGAGTGTGGGGAGTGGTGTTAGCTGGTTGAGGGAGTGGAAATGATAAAATTAAGGCTACTGGAGAGGTGCGCCGAATGGTAAGGCACCGGTCTTGAAAACCGGGGGGTGCAAACCCATGCAGGTTCGACTCCTGTCCTCTCCGCATGAGATATAATGAGCGATGATTTGGAGGTGTCGCATAGTGGTCAATTGCACAGGTTTGCTAAACCTGAGCCCTATTGGGCTACGTGGGTTCAAATCCCGCCACCTCCGCAGATTTGAGGACTCCTGTTGAGGAGTCTTTTTTGATAATATGGATATGTGAGTGAAGAAAGAAAACTGCCAGAAGAAGAGAAGGTTTTGTTGGTGTGGGAGGCGAGTGAGAGACCGTTTGAGAGAAAAGGGAAGGAGTTTTTTAGTACGGTGGTGGTATTGGCTTTGTTGGTGAGTATTATTTTGTATTTTATTGAGGGAGTGATGCCGGTGTTGGTGGTATGGGCGATTGTGTTTATGGTGTGGGCAGTGTACAGGACAGAGCCAGGAAAAGTGAAAAATGCAGTGACTAATTTGGGATTGGTGAGTGGGGAGGAATTTTATGCTTGGGAGTCAATGGAAAGTTTTTGGCTTGAGGGGAGAGGAGAGCAGAGACTATTGAGAATATTGTTAAACAAGTTTCCGGGGCAGCTAATTCTAGTATGTGGGAAAGAGGAAGAAGAGAAGATAGAGGAGTTGGTGAAGAAGTATGTGAGGAAGAGTAAACCGAAAGATGGGTGGAGTGACCGGGCAGTGAAGTGGATGAAAAAAAAGATGCCGTTGGAGTAGTTGATTTCGTGTTTTATTCGGTATATACTGAGACTAGATATTAGGTTGGTGTACTGATGAAATATTGGAGTGAGGAAATTAAAAATAAAGCGGTTGTTTTAAGAAAGAGAGGTTTGAGTTATGGAGAGATTGGGAGAGAGTTAGTTGTACCTAAGACAACGGTTTATGGTTGGTTGAGAGAGATGGGTAGATCGGCGGTAGTTGATTTTAAGAGTAGGGAAAGATGGATAAGAAAGATACAACCTTTGGGAGCGGAAGCGAACAGAAAAAAGAGAGAAAGAAGATTGGAAGAATTGAGTGAGAGAATGAAAGAGGAAGTGAGTTGTTTGGAAATTGATAGGGAGAAAGCGAGGTTAGTATTGGCGATGCTTTACTGGGCTGAGGGTTCTAAGGGAAGAGATATTTTGAGTATGGCCAATACTGATCCGAGGATGTTGTTATTGTTTGTTACTTTATTAAGAAGAGTTTATGATCTAGATGAAGAAAAATTTAGATTAAGATTGCATTTACATCATTATCATAAGGAGGAAGAATTAAAGGAATTTTGGTCTGATTTATTGGGAATAGGTTTGGATAAATTTCATAAAAGCTATTGGAAACCAAGAAATTCTAATAAAAGGATAAGGAGAAATTTTGGAGGAATATGTACTCTCAGGTATAATAATGTCCATCTGAAGGATGAACTTTTGTTTTATGCAAGAGCCGTTTCAGATAAAGTGACGGGAAGAAATGGAGTCCCTGTAGTCTAATTGGATAGAACACGGCCCTGCGGAGGCTGAGATGTGGGTTCAAATCCCGCCGGGGACACAGAATTTGGAGGGTTGGCCGAGTGGTTAAGGCGTCGGTTTCGAAAACCGATGGGTGTTAAACCCTCACAGGTTCGAGTCCTGTACCCTCCGCCAAGCGCTCGTAGCTTAATGGATAGAGCATCAGTTTCCGGAACTGAGGGTTGTGCGTTCGAGTCGCACCGAGCGCACTCTCTGTTAAAATATGGGTGTTGTTTGGAGGAGTCGCGTAGTGGCCAATCGCACACGCTTGGAAAGCGTGAACCGTCAGGTTTCGTGGGTTCGAATCCCACCTCCTCCGCCAAGTTTAATTTGTATATAATTGGGATATGGATTTTGACTTAGGATCTTTGGGTGATTTAGCAAAGCAGATGGAGAAGGCTTATGGTGATGGTATGGGGGCAATGGATAAGGCTGGTGAAGAAGTAGCTAAGGGAATGAAAGCTGATCACGAGATTGAAGTTGATATTTCGCTAGAGGCGAAGGTGGAGGGACATGAGTATGCAGCGGAGAGTAAGATTATTTTTGAGATTGAACTGAAACCAGTTTTGCAGGCAAGTGGAGGCGATTTGAGTAAAGTATTGGATGGTTTGGAGGTAGATTTGGGTGATGATAAAGAGGCAGTGATGGAGCAGTTGGGTCAACCAAGGGCGGTGGGAGTGGTGAAGGAGATAGAGACGAAGAAGCTGGAAGTGTCTAATAAGAAAGGTAAGGTGAAGACTGAGTTGAACAAGAAGGGAACGATTTTAGCAACGGTGAAAGGAGAAAAGATTTGTTTGAATTTTGAGGGGGTGTTGAGTTATCCCAAGAATCCAGGTTTGTTTGTAGCGATACCATCAATGGAGAAGATGGAAAAGAATGTAGTGGTGGGAGTGAAGGAGATGGGAAAGAAGAAGGAGTTTAGTTGGGTAGAGAAAGACAAGGATAATTTGAAGGTGAGTGGGAGTGTGAAGATAGTTGAGAGATGAAAGTGAGTGCTTTGGTGGGTAAATGAGGCGTTTCTGGTATAATCTAGATTAGACCACTCATCAGCAGTTCTTAGTTTTCCTAAGTATCGTGTCTAGAGAGATTAGTTTAATTTTACCCTGTGGTCGATGGGTAAAGAAGAAAGGATACAATGGAAGATTCCGTTAATCCCAAAAAGTTATATGTTGGCAACATCCCCTTTTCGATGTCTGAAGAGCAGGTGAAGGAGATTTTTGCTGAGTTCGGCGAGATCGTCGAATTTACCATTATTAGTGATCGAAATACCGGCAGATCAAAAGGTTTTGGTTTTGTTGAGTATGCTGACAAAGAAATGGCTGAAGCAGCTGTTAAAGCTGTGGACGGCAAAGAATTTGATGGTAGAAAGATGTTTGTAAAGGTGGCTCGACCTAAGAAACCTCGTAGAGATTCTTTCTCTGGAGGTCGTTCCGGTGGAGGATCTTACAGGTAAAAAGAAAAAACTTTTGTTTTAAGACCCGTCTTGATGGCGGGTCTTTTTATATGTGGGTGAGAAATGAGGTAGAATTGGAGGCAGAATGGATCAAGTTGAGGAAGTAAAGAAAAAGACGGATATTGTGGCTCTGATAGGAGAGTATGTGGATTTGAAGAAGGCGGGAAGGAACCATAAAGGCTTGTGTCCTTTTCACCACGAGAAGACACCGTCGTTCATGGTAAATGAGGAGTTACAGATTTTTAAGTGTTTTGGTTGTGGTAAGGGTGGAGATGCGATTTCCTTTTTGATGGAAGTTGAGGGGTTGGAGTTTGGTGAGGCGTTGAGGAAGTTGGCGGAGAGGGCAGGAATTAAATTGAGATACGAGGAGAGAGATAAGAATAAGGGGGAGAGAGATGAGTTGTTAAAGATGCATGTTTTGGCAGGTGAGTATTATCGATACCTATTAGAGGAACATGAGGTAGGGAAATGGGCAAGGGAGTATTTGGAGGAGAGAAAGGTGGGGAAGAAGTTAAGGGAGACGTTTAAGTTGGGTTTTTCACCGACAGGATGGGATGGATTAACGAGATATTTAAGAGACAAAAAGGGATTTAAGGAGGCAACTCTTGTTAAGAGTGGTTTAGGGATTGAAGGAAAGAAGGGGATATATGATCGGTTTAGAGGAAGAGTGATGTTTCCTTTGTTAGATAGTGGGGGGAAGATAGTGGGTTTTACAGGTAGAGTAATTCCGGAGTTGGCAAGGAAAGATGAGCCAAAGTATTTAAATTCACCAGAGACGCCGATATATCACAAGTCGGAGATGTTGTATGGTTTGAGTCAGGCAAAGCAAGAGATGAGGAAGAAAAACAGGGTAGTGGTAGTGGAAGGGAATGTAGATGTAATTACCTCTTTTGGAGCAGGAGTGGGTGAGACGGTGGCGATTACAGGAACAGCGATGACAGAGGAGATGGTTGAGAGATTGGCGAGATTGGTGGAAACAGTAATTTTTGCTTTAGATGCTGATGAGGCAGGAGAGAAGGCAATGCAAAGGTCGATTGAGTTGGCAGAGAAGAGAGGATTGGAAGTGAAAAGGGTATGGTGGGAGGAAGGGAAAGATCCAGATGATATTGCTAGAGAGAATCCGGGTAAGTGGAAGAAGATCGTGGAGGAGGCAATGCCGGTGTACGAGGCAGTGATGAAGAGAGCGATGAAGAAGTGGGAGAAGAAAGGTATAGAGGGGATAAAGAAGATCACAGCTGAGGTAGTGCCCTATTTAGCTAAGATTGATAATGAGGTGGTGAGAGAGGTATGGGTGAAAAGATTAGCGGATGGTTTGGGTGTGAGTAAAGAGAGAGTGTGGGATGAAGTGGAGAAGGAGAGGAGAGGGGTAATGAAGAAGAAGGTAGTAAAGAGTGATGAGATGAAGGAGGAAAAGATGGAGAAGGGGAAGAAGTTGGCTAGGCAGTTGTTGGCGATGTTGATGCAGAAGGGAGTAACGAAAAGAAGTGAGATTAAGAGAATTTTGGCAGATTTAAGGATTGGTGAGGTAGAAGGCAAGTTGTTAGGGAGGTGGTTGAAGGATGGAGTGGAGGAAAAGAAGAAATGGATTGATAAATTGCCGGAGGAGTTAAAGAAGGTAGCAGAGGAGTGTTACTTGATGGAGATTGAGAGGGGAGTGGAAGACAAGGGAATGATTGGGGTGGCAGTGGAGTTGGGAAGGGAGAAACTGAGGGAGGAAAGGAGTGAGTTAGTGGAAGAATTGAGGAAGGCAGAGGAGAAGGGAAGAGAGAAAAAAGTGGATGAGTTAAGTGAGAGATTGATGTGGTTAGATCAGAAAGAGAGGTCAATTTTAGGTTATTTAGCTTGATTTTTGGGTGTTTTGTGTTATGCTAGTAACAATTGTTTCCTGAGGGATTTCCTATGGCTAAAAAAAAGCAGACGAAGAAAAGATTACTGTCGATACCAGTAAGGATAAAGAGATTAATAGAGAAGGGGGAGGAGAATGAGTTTCTGACGCAGGATGATATCTTGGAGTTGTTTCCGGATGCGGAGGATAAGGTAGAGGAGTTGGATGATTTGTATGGTCAGTTATTTAAGAAGGATATTGATGTGTTTGATACGGTATTGGGGGATGAGGAGGATGAGGTAGAGATTAACGAGAAACTAGAGAAGGAGCTGGAAGAGGTAAAGACAATGGACAAGAAGACGGTGAATGATCCGGTGAGGATGTATTTACGGGAGATTGGCAGGATTCCTTTGTTAAAGAGAGAAGAGGAAATTTCATTGGCACAGAAGGTGGAAAGAGGGGATAAGAAGGCAAAGGCGAAGTTGACACAGAGTAACTTGAGGTTGGTAGTGTCGATTGCCAAGAAATATATGGGCAGAGGGATGAGTTTCCTAGATCTAATTCAGGAAGGGAATAAAGGATTGATTAGGGCGGTAGAGAAGTATGACTGGACAAAGGGATTTAAATTCTCCACCTATGCTACTTGGTGGATTAGACAGGCGATTACCCGGGCAATTGCCGATCAGGCGAGAACGATTAGAATTCCGGTGCATATGGTGGAGCGGATTAACAAGTTAATTAGGACACAGAGGAGATTAATGCAGGAGTTGGGGAGGGATCCGACTGATGAAGAGGTAGGGAAAGAGTTGGATATGGAGCCGGATAGAGTGAGGGAGATTTTGAAGATTGCTCAGAAGACAACTTCGTTAGAAACGCCGATTGGTGATGAAGAGGACAGTTTGCTAGGTGATTTCATTCCAGATGATAGGACTGTTTCTCCTTACGAGGCAACAAGTAAACAGTTAATGCATGAGAATTTAGATGAGGCTTTGTCTGGTTTGACAGAGAGGGAGAGTAAAGTATTGCAGATGCGGTTTGGTTTGAATGGATCGAAGCCGTTGACCTTGGAAGAGGTAGGGAAGAATTTTGGAGTGACTAGGGAGAGAATTAGGCAGATTGAGAGTAAGGCCTTGAGAAAATTAAGACATCCAAGTAGAAAAAAGAAGTTGCAGGACTTTTTAGACTAGGTTAGGATTGATATATATGATTGTAAGATTAGTTTTAAATGCGATTGCCTTTTATGTAGTAGCTTACTTAGTACCTGGTATTGAGGTAGCTGGTTTTGAGGCATTAGCAGTAGTATCAGTGGTGTGGGGAGTGTTGTCGGTGTTAGTGAAGCCAGTGTTGGTATTGTTGACTTTGCCGATTAACTTTTTAAGTTTGGGTTTGTTTTCATTTGTGATTAATGGAGGTTTATTGTTGTTGATGGCTAAGTTGGTGGATGGTTTTGAGGTGGAGGGATGGTGGAAAGCATTGGTAGGGGCAGTGGTATTGGCGTTGGTGAATATGGTGCTGAACAGGCTCAAGTAGAGGAGAGGAGATGGTATAATGGGGAGCGTTCCAGGAGGTTTTTCTGGGATGAGTTCTTTTATATTCCCCGATAGCTCAGTTGGTAGAGCGCGCGACTGTTAATCGCTAGGTCCCTGGTTCGAGTCCAGGTCGGGGAGCAAATCTAATTTAGATTGATGTATGGGTATTTTATGGTATGATGGAGTTTGATATAAAATAAGAAAGTTGACTTGTTGTTTACTGATGTTTTTTATTAGAAAGAGACATAGGGTTGATTAGAAGGATTGGAACTGTGGCCATAAAAAGAAACTCGACAGGGAGTGGAATCGGTCTGATCAATAGTGAACCCGTGAGTGGAATTTATTTCTGAGGCAGGAATTTCGATGCTGATATAGTTACCGATTTGAGAGCTGGAGTCAATAGTAAAACTAGCAATTGTTTGACCAGCTTTTTGAAGGCCTTGGATAATATTGTATGTGGAGGTTTCTGGTTTCCAAGATGAGAGGATTTTTTTGATGACGAAGTTTTTGGGGAAACCACATTTACCCTCTTTATCTTTACTGTAGATATCCTTGTTGTGAAAGGCACTGAGTTTAAGGTGAAGAGTGACTTTGGAAACATCTTTTAGCTGGGGGATGTTGATTTTAATTAGTGAGGCGTAAGTCTCACTGTTGTTGGGGGTCCATTCACCTGATTTGTATGATGAGTCGTTGATGTTGGGGTTTTGGTGATACTCATCGGTGGTGACTGAGGTGGTGTTGCTTGGAGAGAGGTATATTTTGTTACTAGTGCTTGGATTATCAGGTAAGTCTGGTGTGGGGGATTTAATAAGGGTAGTGCCAAGGATGGCTAAGGTGGTGAGGAATAAAAGAGGTATAACTATTTTTTTCATATTCTTATTCTGATTTAGTCTAGCATAAAGGTACTAACATGGTCCACTACGGGGAGCAAGGTCGGATTTTGATTCCAATAAGTCTCCATTTTGGCCGTAGGATAGCTATAAAATTCAGGTTCTAACTTTTCTGAAATAGTCGGTTCTTTCTGGATGGCTGTTTCTATATATTGAAGAGGTTTTTCAAGATTTATACGCACAATTTTGTCAGTAAGTATTAGGTCCGAACCCAGTCCTGCAATTATTTCCCTTTTTGTCTGCCTGTCTCCGTTTTCAAACCAGTGCCGTGCATAGCACGCGAATTCAAAGGTTTTTTCTGCTGTTTCTCTCCATTTTTCTGCTGAATATACATTGGAGTTTAATTTCTCTTCGATGTTTTTCTTTTCACTATTAAGTTTGTCTTTCTGTTTTTTGTATTGCTCATCGCTTATAAGCTCTCCGTTATAGTTTTGCGGAGATATCTTCATGTTGAGAAGATTGTTGAGTTTCACTTCACAGTCTTTCTGAGCCGATTGCAGAGACTCTAAAATAGACAGATTTTCACTGGATTCTTTATCGTTGACTTCGTTAAGATATTTGACAGCCCAAGCTTTGAATTTCTCTGAAATCTGTATGTTACTAAACGCAATATATTGACAACTTTCCCTTGCACTTCAAATTCTGATGTAATCGGCAGATATTTTTTATTTGCAGGGAAAAGAATTGGCCTGCCTTCAACAACGCGGTATTTTTTAAGAGTAACCCCCTGCCCCTTGTGGTCAGCAATAACTATGTCGCCATCATCAGCAACTTGCTGAGGAAAAACAATAGCAATATCTCCTTCGTCTATTCCTTCGTCTACCATACTGTCTCCAGTAACTCTGACAGCAAAAACATTTCTGAGTCCTTTAGTCTGTTTCGAAGTTACATCAAGTGTTTCGTCGGAAAAGTCGTCGGTATCAAACCCTGGTCCCGCTGGGACACGGCTTGTTACAAGGGGAATGGAAAATGTCTTGTTGTCATCTTCAAGCAGGGAAGGGCTTACAATAATACCTCTGGCATGACTCCTTCTTTGAATATATCCAGCCTTCTCTAGTGCTTCAAGTTGTAGTACAACTCCCCGCAGTGAGTTTAGGTTTGTTTTTTTCCCAATTTCTCTAATTGAAGGAGGGTAACCCTTTGTTTTTATTGACTCCAGTATTACATCCAGGACCGTCCGCTGTTTTTCGGTCAGCTTAGTAAATTTCATATTTTGAGACAGTTGTCTATTGATATTTGTCTACTTTATATGATAAAGTATCCGCAATTGTTTTGCAAGCAGGAAAAATAGCTTTCTTGACTTGAGGCAAGGAAGGCGGGTCGCCAAAATGACCATCAGAAGAAAAAAGCGGAGAAGTTAATCACCCCTCCGCCAGTAACGCACTTTAATAATTACATATACTGAGTTCTTCTGCAACAGGGTGGTTAAACAAAGAAGGGAGGTGAACCTAACAATGGTCCTAAAATGGATTGGCTACTATAAATTAACAAAGGAAAACATAGAAAAATTTGTTCCAACTGGAGCAGGAGTTTATGTGCTTGGTGTTGAGAAAAAAGATGGAAAAATCAGGCATGTCTATGTTGGCCAGACAAAAAGCCTGGAAGACAGGATGTTTCAATATCTGAATAAGGATACAGACAACGGATGTCTGCTTAATCATTTAGATAAACATATTGTCTACTTCAAAGTTGCGGAAGTCGGTTTACAATCAGACAGGGATGCTTGCGAGCGTGCGCTGTATGACAGGTATGAGACTGAGTGCAATGACCCAGACAAAATTCCTGATGTAGAGCCAGCAGATATCAATTTTACTAACTGATATTTGCTTCTACACTAATCTGTCCCCTAAGCTATTTTTTGGGGCAGATTTTATTGCTGAGCATAAATAAAGCAGTTTCTAACGTTGTCCATTAAGTAGAGCCAGTTACCTCTTACTTGAACCAAGATTTTCTTGGATTTGAGTAGAGGTTTTAGTGTTTTTGGCTGTGTCGAGGGTAGGCTTGTTTTGTTTGATAGAATCAAGGCATGAAACTCGGTGAAACCCTTTATGTTACGAATAAAAGAATATGGCGTTCCTGGTTAGCTAAGCATTACAAATCTAAATCTGAAATCTGGCTCGTTTATTACAAAAAACATACCGGTAAATTAAGAATATCCTACAATGATGCCGTAGATGAAGCCCTTTGTTATGGTTGGATTGACAGCACGGTTAAATCTATTGATGATGGCAGGTTTGCCCAGCGGTTTACCCCTAGGAGAAATAAAAGCGTACTATCTCAAATGAATAAGGAGCGGGTAAGAAAGCTCATTACACAAAAGAGGATGACTAAAGCAGGAATTGAGGCTATCGTCCATGTTTTTAACCCTTCCACAGATGTTGCTAGAAAACCGAATATTTCACTTGATGTCCGCAAGGCACTCAAGGTAAATCCTAAAGCTTGGCAGAACTTCCAAAGGTTTCCTGAGTCTTATCAAAGAATGCGGCTCGCCTATATTGAAAGTCAAAAGAAACACAATCAGTCTCAGTATGAGGCTGCTCTTAGAAACTTAGTTAAAATGTCTGCCCAAAATAAGCGATTTGGTCTTATTCACGAATAGGCGACATTGAAAGGTTGTCTAAATCTTAAGAATGGTTTGTGTAAGTTGATGGATGGGGAGCAAATAATTGAAATAGATTGGCGTGAGACATATTTTGGATGTTTATATTCAATTTTGTTTTTATGTAATAATGGAATGTGATGATAGATAAACTGCATAAAGGTTTATTGGTTGTTGGTTTTTGGTTAATCTTTGGTTTATTGGTTGTTGGTGAAGTGATGGCGGTAAGGAGCTATTCGGCTTCAGGTAGTTTTGAGATAGGGCCAATACTTGAGGCGCAAATGCAATTTACTGAGGAGATGATAGAGAACCCGATTGCCAGGAGGGAGGTTCTTTATCCAGAGGTAAATTCCATGAGCTTGTCTGTGTCTGATAAGGGAGTAGTAAGTGGTAGGGGGAGGATTAGTTCGTATGGGGCTGATTGGTGGGTTTGGTGGGAAGGGAAGGTGGCGGATTATTCATCTTGGGGGTTGAGCAATGAGTATTCGTTTGCATTTGAAGGAGAGCAAAGAGGGACGGGGCTTTATGGAGAAGTGGTGACGAAAGAGGGGGAGTTTGGAAGTTATGAAACAGATAGGTATAGTTGGGAGGCGGAAGTGGTGGGGAAAAAAGTTAAAGGGAAGGTGAAAAAAGTTTCTAAAGCGAAAGCTTTTAGAGGAAAGGATGTGGAGTTTGAGTTGGATACGAGTGATTTTATAGAGATTGAGATGGATGATGAGGTGGAGAAGGAACTACAAGCAGAGTTGGGCAAATCAGGTGTGGTGATAGCAGGAGATCCTGAAGACAGAGAAGAGTGGAAAACAGATGTTTTAGGGGTGAATAATGCGTATGTAGTGGTGGGCAATGAGAGAGTGCCTTTGGATGACAACATGGTGTTGGAGCCAGGGATGGTGATTGAGACAGAAGGAGAGGATGGGTTGGCAGTATTTACCACTTCAACAGGAGAACACATTCGACTGCAGGGTGATGGAACAAGAGTAACCTTGATGACAACAGAGTCGGTTGAGGATGCGCAGTGGAAAGAGGTTCTTGATCAGTATACCGAGAGAAGGTCAGAAGGGTCTCACTCTTTTGAAAGGGATGATCCAAACAGGCTTAAGACAAGAACACCAGTAACAGTAATGCAAGCAGGTCAGATGGTAGTTAAGTATGAAGGTGGAGGTAAGAGTGGTTGGTGGAATGCTGCCTTCAAGAAAGATCATTTTGATGATACAAACGTAAGTAGTGTAGGTTTTGCTAGGAATATATATTCTGACTACAGAGGAGAAACTAAAGCAGGTATCGGGGACAGTGATCCAGTTGAGCTTGCTTTTGAGAACCATAGTGTAGTGGAGTATCTGTATGAAGGTGATGAAATTACTGTTAAGGTATATGAAGGAGAAGCAGTAGCTTACAGGATTAATCTACAGACCAAGAAAACAGAGGAGATATTTAGAGTAGAAGAAGGAGAGAGTGTAAAGATTGATGTTGAGAAGTATGGAAGAGGAGGAGAAAGTTGGGAGAAAGGAACCTTTGACTCAAAACAAAAGAATGAAGCGGTCAAGAGTGTGTTGAGAGAGAGTAGTTGGTGGGGGAGGTTGATTTTAAAGATTAAAAATTTATTTAAAAAGTAAGAGAAATATGAAGAAAATACTAAAGATAGTTGGAGTAATAATACTGGCTCTTGTGGGCTGGTTTGTGTTTGATGTGGCTAAAAACTCGATAAGGATTAATAAAGAGATGACAGAGGTGCAGGTAATTGAGCGTACAGGTGATGGAGTGTATGAGAGTCAGTATGGTTGGAAAATGGAAGTACCAGTTGGTTGGGGAAGGACGGAAAATAAAGCTAGTAAGATGGAAATGTTGGTAGTAGCTGACAAAAAAGTTGAAGATACTGGTTGGACTTATGTGGCAGTTGAACCTTTTGCTAGGGTAGAAGAGGTGGATAAGGGTGGTTTTTTAGAGAAGTATGAAGATGTGTTGGTAGAGATGCATCCTAACGCGAAAGTGGTAAAGAAATCTGTGGAAGGAATATGGAGGGGAGCTAAGAACTATGATTATTTGTTTGACCATGATGGTCAGAATGAGATGAAGTTTAGACAGTTTCGAAGGTATTTGTTTCATCCGAAAGGTGGCGGTGGGTGGTTGATTTATTCACAAGCAAAGGTTCAGGATTGGGAGAGGCTTGAACCAGTGATTATGGGGATGGTGAATAGTTTTGGAATATTGGGCACTCCCGGAGAGTAGTAGTGTTTTATTCCTAAATCCCAAAAATGGTTCGAGTAAGCTGATGGAAAGGGAGCAAAATGGGGTAGGTTGGTCATCTGATACTTTGAGGTGTTTTAGGTTGATATGACAGGGAGTTTTATGATCGTCCCCGTGTTCCCCTGTGTTTTGTCTGTATTTTTTAAAAACAATTTGTTAAGATGAATTTGAATTTATGTTAAAAAAATTCTTATTTTTCTTGTTGTGTGGTGCTTTGTTTGTAACAGGCGCTTTTTTTATTGTGCGAGAAGTGCAGGCAAGAAGTATGGTTGCTACCGGTAGTCTTAATGTGGATAGTTTGGTTAAAGCCAAATCAGAAAAATTTAAAAATAAACTGAGAGGTGAGGGTTATTTTTTTACTGGGACTGAATACAGTGAATCTAGTATTAATAGTATGACATTGCAGGTTAGTGATGAAAATCAAGTTAGTGGTTGGGGGAAAATTAGTACTTATGAAGTTTTATACTATGGTGGACAAAATGGAAAAAAAAGCGAGGGTCCAGTGGGTGGCACAGAAGGCGAATATTCTATAGTTTTGTCTGGAGCCTACAAGCGAGGGGGCTCTCTCGGCGGAGAAGCAGTTATAAGATTTTTTTCTCAATGGTCTGAATCTGGTGCACGAACTCATAGGACTAATTGGAATGGAGTTGTAAAAGGCAATTTTATTGAAGGTAAAATTGTTAATTTTGATGAAGGTAGAGATGTAAGTTTTACTTTATCGCTGGGTGAGAGTGCAGAAGTGACCATGGATGAAGAAATTAAAGCTGAATTAGAAACAGAACTAGATAAATCAGGAGTAGTGGTAACTGGCGATCCAGAAGATAGAGAAGAATGGGAAGCAGAACTTTTAGGGGTAAATAATGCTTATGTAATTGTTGATGGCGTTAAAAAAGAGTTAACAAATGGGATGGTGCTTGAGCCGGGTATGGAGATTGAGACAGAGGGTGATGACGGGTTAGCGGTGTTTACTACTTCAACGGGGGAACATATTCGTTTGCAAGGCAATTCAAAGGTAACTTTAATGACAACTGAGATAGTTGAAGATAAAGAGTGGAAGGAAATTTTAGATCAATATACCAGGAGGGGGGTGGAGAGCTTAAGTGGGAGTAGGCAGGCAGGAAAAGAAGAGTTTAAACAAAGGAGACCAGTGACAGTAATGCAGGCTGGCCAGATGGTGGTTAAGTATGAATCGGGAGGCAGGAAAGGTTGGTGGAATGCAGCTTTTAAGAAAGATTATGATGTAGATAGTGAAGGAAGTGCGGTGGGGTTTGCCGGGGGATTAAAAGTAGATCCGGTTAGTGGAAAAGAAAGACAAGAGCCAGTACAGATGATTGTGGAAAATTATAGTGAGGTAGAGTATGTGCATAATGGAGAAAAGGTGGATATAAAAGTAAATGAGGGAGAGGTCGTGGTTTACAGAATAGATTTAGAGATCAAAGAGAATGTGGAGTTGGGAAAGATTTCGTCAGGTGAGAAAGCAGAGCTGGATCTGGTGAAATTTGAAATAATTAGTAAACAAGTGTTTGAAAAGATTGGTTGGTGGGGGAAAATGGTGAGTTTTATAAAGGGTTTGTTGGGTAAATAAAGGTTTTAAGTTGATCTAATATGGGGAGTCAAAGTGAACAATTTTTCTAAAGTTCGCGTTAGTTGATGGTGGGGAGCCAATAATTGAAATAGATTGGTGTGAGATGTGTTTTGGGTGTTTATATTCAATTTTGTTTTTATGTAATAATGAAATGTAGTGATGAATAAACTGTTTAAAAGTTTGTTGGTTGTTGGATTGTGGGTGGTTGGTGTGTTTTTGTTTTCAAGATCGGTGTCAGCTGTGAAAGTAACCGGCAGTTGGAGTGCGTCAGACAGTATTCCTCAGGGAGGAAGTCTAGAATTGAGAGTTCCAGTTCATGGGGGAAATGTTGACGGGACTTTTTCTGGAGGTGGGGGGAGTATGTTTCAGTATGGAGGAAGGTTTACAGGGAGTTTTGATGGTGGATGGGAAGGAAAGATGAGAGGGTCATTTGATGGTTGGGCGTCTATGGTTTTAAAAAATCCGTCTACTGGAGAACAAGAACGAACCAATTATGATATTGCGGGTACGTGGTCGGGGTACTTGAGATCTGATGGTACAGGGTATGCCAAATTTGTCAATCATGCTAGGTTTGGTCTAGATGGTACAATTTTTTTACGATACTCAACAGATGTATTTGAGAGGGAATATGGGTCAAAGTTTGGAGAAGAATCTGAAACAGAGAATGGGGTTGGTGCTGGGAAAGGCAACTCAGAAAAGAAAGATACTAGGAGTCTGTGGGACAAATTTAGAGACGGCATAATGGATGGGCTTTTTGGAAAAATTCTTGATAAAACTACGGATGATAGGGGACAGACCATGGATGATCTAATGGGTGATGACCCGGACAAAACCCTAGAAGCAGAAGAAGACATGCAAGAACATGAGATGGATGTAGTAGATATTGCTGTAGAATCCGGAAAGAAGGGTGTAGAGATAGTAAATGACAGCACGGGACTTTGGGGTAAAGTAACTAATTTCTTTGGTCGTTTCAAGAAGACAAAAACTCCGGAGAAAGAAGATGATTTTTGATAGATCGAGGAGAATTTCGAACGAAAATTAATACAAATTCATCAGATTATTCGGTAGAAAAATTGTCTCGAGACAAATGGTATTGTACGTAACTGTCTGGTTGCGCTCTTTTATACCTAAATCCCAAAAATGGTTTGTGTGATGAGATGGATGGGGAGTAATATTGATGTTTCTTGTAGATTTAAAGGGAGGATTCTTTATTGTCCTGGATTGATTAGGGCTAGTCGCCAGTCTCCGTTTTCTTTTTCTAGATTAAATTTCCAGCGCATAGTGAGATCGTTACCCCAGTAACCAATGAGGACGACCTCCGCTTGGTCACCTTGGATATTTTCTGTTTCGAATTCAACTTTGTCTGGACCGTCTTGGATGCCGTAGGCTTGGGGGATGAAGGAAGGGTTGGTGAATTCTTGGGCATATTGTTCGGTCATGAGGGTTTTGGCGAGAGTGTAGTCAATTAATGAGTTGGGGAGGGAGCCTAGGGTTGAGAGGGTGAACATGTCAACGACTTCTCTAGGGGAGTAGGTAGTTTGGTCTGTTGTGTTTTGGGTAAAGATGTTGGTGTTGATGGGGGTGTCTTTGAGTTGGGTGTAGGTGATGGCGATGATGAGGAGAATTAGGGCGGTGATGATTATTTTTTTGTTTTTAGATTGTTTTTTCATGGTTATTTTTAATTGATTAATGTTTCCTTTTCTTTAGAAAAATGATAGTACCGGTAATGGCGATGATGATGAGGCCAATGGTGAGGTATTTGCCTTTGTTTAAGGATTTTTCTAGATTGGTAACGGCACCACTTTTGTCTTTAATGTTAAAGGTACCGGTTTTGAAGTCAGTGGCTTGGCCGGAGTCATTGATGGTGAAGGAGATGGCTTCTCCTGTTGCAGCCCTGGCGACTTCTTGTCTGTCACTGGTAGTGAGGTCGATGATGTAGGCAATGGCTTCGCCTTCGTAGACTTTGGCGAGAACGGTGTTGGTCATGGGGTCTTTGATGTATTCGACAGTAGAGTGGTTGTCGAACATGGCAGCGACCATTTGGTTGTTGTTTTCGTCTCTGTCGATAACTCTGGTAAAAAATACTGAGCCTGAAGCTGAATCGTCTCCCTGAGCGTCGTTGATGCTCCAGTTCCAAAGGCCTTTTTTGTGGCCCGTTTCGTATTTAAAGACCATTGATCCGGAATGGATGGTAAGAGATTTTCTGATGGTCGTACCGTATCTGGTTCCTTCTTGGGCCTGTTTGTCTTCCTGTTCTTGGGTGTATCTATTAAGGACATTTTTCCACTCTTCTTGGGTGACTGAGTCAGGAGAGACGATTTCAACTTTAGTGCCTTTTCCTGAGATGTTGATGAATTCACCGGTGGGGAGGGCAAAGATGGCTTCACCATTATCTTCTTCTATTTCGATGACGGCGCCAGGTTTTAGTTCGACGTTTTTAGTAAAGGGAACCTTTTCTCCGTCAATGGTGATGAAGGCACCCGTTGAAACTTTAATGTCTGTTTTTGCTTTTTGGTTAAACCATTGGCTGAGTTTATTTTGTTTGTTTTCGTTGTCAGGAATGATATCTATTCCACTTCCGTCACACTTTTTTTCACAGAGAGGTAAAAATTCTCTATATTTTTCTTGGACCCTGGCTCTAACAGCATCCATTTTAGGTTCATGGATAGCATTTATTTTTTCCTGACATTCAAAATTTATTTCATACCCCTTGCCTGTCTTGCATGATTTGCTAGCGTCTAGGTAGGCAACTGTTACTTTTGATGATTCGTCTAGAATTGCAGAAAACTCCTTGTTGTTCATGAGACAGTCGTACTCGCATTGTGAGTGTCTTTTTATCCAGCCTTTAGTAGCAGTAAATTTATCATCAACAAACGCGAGAATATCTTTTGAAAAAAGAGAGGCCATTAAAGTCAAGACAAGCAAAAAACTGAGGAGTTGAAAATTTTTCTTTTTTGATAGTTTGATCATGTCAACTTTAAGTATAGACAAAGAAAAGAAGGTTTGACAAGAATTGGTGAATAGGTGAGAATTAAGTAGTATTTATGACAAAGATTTTGATAGTTGTTGGAATTGTTTTTGCAGTTGTCTTAGTGGTTGCAGCCAAGAAAGGTGGTCTGAAGGGGTTGTTGATAGCTTTGGGGGTAGAAGTGGCCTTGGTAGCGGTGGCTTATTGGGGTTTGATTAGATTAGGAAGAAAAGTTGTGTCTTCAAGAGGTGGTAATTATGATTTGGTGGAGATTGAAGTAGATGAGAGTGGCTATTATGAGAGTGAAGAAGGTTGGAGAATGAAGGTTCCGAGTGGTTGGGAAAAGATTGAGGGAGAGGAGATAGATTATGAGAAGTTTCAGCCGGGTGATACTCCAGTAGGAGAGAGTGGTTGGATTTATATTGCAGTAGAACCTTTTGAGAGAGTGGCGGAAGTTGGTGGGAGTGGGTTTATTGAGAAATTTAACGGTTACTTTGTAGGGGATGGTCCGGAGAATACGAAGAAAAATTCTGAGTATGTGATTGATCCAGAAGAAAGTTGGTCTAATGGATATGTTTCTTACCAGTTTATTTTTGATCATGATTATGAAGGATCAAGGTTAAGGCAGTACAGGAAGTATGTATTTCCTGTTTCCGGAGGTGATGGTTGGTTGATATATTCACAGACGAGAGCTGATGAGTGGGGTACTTTTAGTTCAATGATAGAGGAAGTGGTGGAGAGCTTTAATTTCTGATTATGTATAAAATTAAAAAAATAGGAAAGAAAGGGGGTGAGTTGGGTGAAATTGATAACGGATTTTAATTACAAAAGAAATGTGGGTGGGGCAATAGGTTTTTATATCTTTTATTTAGTGTCCTCACTGATTTTGGTGATAGTTGCTGGTGCTTTAGTGGGTCGAGGAAGGAGTGTGGAAGAAGCACAAAGATTAGCAGCGGTGATAGGTCGAGTGGCGGGAATGGCGATACCGATTGTGTTAGCTCTATTGATATCGTGGTCGAAGAAGATATACAAGAAGGTAGTGGCGATAGTGTCGGTGGTCTTGACAGTATTACTAACCCTTTTTGGGGGAATATTCTTAAGTTTGATTCCAGTGGCATTTTTGACTACTGTTAAACCTCAGAAGAAAGCTTAAGATTAGATTAAAAGATGGGGTGAGTTAATATGGGAATTATTTTGTTTGCCAAGGTTCTCTGATTTTTGTGGTGACGTCGAAGAATTCATACATGTTGTTGTAATCTGAGAAATAGTTGGTGTCTGGTAAGAGGGAGTAATTGGTTTGGAAGTAGGTGTTAAATATTAGTCTGAAACTATTAACTGGTGTAATTTCTGGGTAGATTACATCTGAATGTTCGGGGAGGAAGTAGGCATTTAGGATGAGCATTCTCTCTTTAATTCCGTTTATAGGAGCTGGTCTGGTCCAATCGAAAGGATGACCTAAAGTTGAGGCGGGGCCATGATCAGACTGAAGGATGATGATAGGGGAGATGCGAGAATTATTGATGATTTCTTTTAGGGTTTTGATGGTTTTCTTGTTTGTGAAGATGAGCTGTTGAAGGTAGTGTTCCTTATCGGAGAAGGAGTCTCCGGCGAGTTCTAGGGCGGCTTCAGGGATAGAGTTGCCGTTTTCATCGAACAGATATGGAGGATGGGGGATATTGAAGTGACATAAAACAAAGTGCTGACCACGGCGGTATGGAATTTGAGTAAGTTGATCGAAGTTGTAGAGAACTTTATCACGAGCAATGTCGGTGAGATGTTGTTTGATGAAGGGGGAGGTGGCGGTGGTTTGGAGAAAGACGATATAAAATTCATTTAGGGAGATGTTTTTTCCGAGAAAAGTGAAATTACTAGGGTTGGAAAAGTTGATGTCGGCACCCTTGAGTTGATCGGTTGGTCCCCAGCCGGATGAAAAATTGATAATTTCATAACCCCTGACTCGAAATTCATCAATAACTTTATTTTGATGAATCATAGAGAAAGGGAGGTTGGTATCAGAGGATGATGTACCTATCCTTTCCGAGAAATAGGTGACGTGTTCCATGTTCAAACTAGAAGGTAAGGAGAGGTATGTTTGGGTATAGTTACTACTGGCATTGTCCACAACAACAAAACCTAGATCTTGGAGTTGTTTAATGAATGTGCTGTTATCGTGGTTATAAAGATTTTTTAAGGTAGATTGGTTGGCGTAGGAATCTAGAATGATGTAGTAGACATCGGGACTATTCAGGTTGGTTTGGTTCGAGCTTTGACTGGTAGTTTGTTTTTGAATTTGTTTTTCTTTTGTGGTGATGTTGAATGTTTGGAATATTACTAGAAAGGCAAGTAATATATTAAGAAAAGTATTTATTCGAGGATTTATTTTTTTTGTTTTAAAGAGGTAAATTGTGATGAGAGAAAGAATAATAATTATTAAAGGAAAAAGAACCTTGTTGGGGCCAATGATGGTGTGGCGGACAGGAATGAAAAGATTTTTTAGTAAGTTTGAGATATGTCCGTATGAAAAGAAGATGGCTACGATGGTAAAGGTAAAAAGGGCACCCTTGGTGACATTTTTATAAATGAGTGAGGTGATGGTCCAGAGAATGGTGGTGCTGATAATTGAAAGAACCAGTGGAAGAAAAATAATATCTAGTGATAGTTGGCTCTGATTCTGAGAGTAAAAGAAGAGAATGGGGTATAGGGCAAGTAATAGGGGGTAGTAGATAAGGTCTTTTTTTCTTTTTGTTTTCATTTTCTTTTGAAGAGATAAATAGTCCTCTTGGTCCCGGGAATAAGTGTTTTTTCTTGGATGTGGTAGTATTTGCTAAAAATTTTCTCAAAGTTGTCTTGAGTGTAGTTAGGGAAGATATCTTCCCTCTGTGTGAGAAGTTTCTGTGTTTGTGAGTCGTTTTTAGGGATAAATTCAATTATTAGATACGGACTAAGCTTAGAGAAGAAATTGGCAAGTTTATTCAAGGGAATGTTGTGACTGATGGCGAGATGGTGAATCAAGGCAAGAGCGAGGGTTGTATCGGTTTTGGTTCTACTTAAGAAAGAAGGTCTTTCTTGGTTGTCGAAGCCTATTCCGGGACTGGGGTTGATGATGTCCTGACGAAGAGTGAGAATGTTTTCATTACTTGACAGATAGTTTTTTTCGACGGCGACAGGGTCAATATCAGTAGAGATAACATAAGCTTTTTTTGATGCTATGTGGCTAAAAATGCCTGTATTGGCTCCTAAATCAAGTACCGTTTTGGGTTTAGCCTGGGTGAGCATTTTCTCTACAATTTTCTTCTTTTGAATGAATGATTTAGGTTTATAGTTAGTGTTGTTGTAATAATCTCCCCAAGTGGTTGAAGGACAACTGATTCTCAAATTGTCAACAGTTTGTTTTAGGTTTTGGATAAGTTGTGTGAGAGTATTTTTATCAATATTTGCCTTCTGTTTATCGGGGTTTTTGGAAGCGAAGGATTTTTGAGCAGTTGCGTGGAGAAAGATGTGGGTTAAAAGTCCGAGGTTAAGTTTAGCCTTATTAGGTAATAGTTTGGCGGTTTGTTCGAGAGAGATGCCATCAACATTGGTTTGAAGGAGAAGGTTTAGATCAAGGTCAGTGTAAGCCATTAGAGATAATGGTGATAGAAAATGATTGCAAAATTGGCGATAAGCTATCCACGGTTGATCTTCTCGGTATTTTTCGAAGGATAAGGTATCAATAAAAATTGGCTGGTTACCAATGAATTGAATGTTATAAGCGCTGGCATCTTTTAGACTCATCCCTTGCGTGAGAGATTTAATTTGGATATCAAGGGTAAGGAGAGCAGCCTTTTTAAGTTGAGTGAAAGACCATTCATAGGGGTAGGAAATGAATGGAATTCTGTCGGGTTTGATAATTAGAAAACCCTCTCCTGTTGGTTTGAGCCTAGTTTCGGTGTGTTTGACTAAAAAATTCGATTGTTGGAGTTGTTTTAGAAGCCCGGTTTTTTTGAGAAAAAGATAGTTGTTTTTGTAGGAGTTATTTACCTGTCGATAGATAATATTTTTTTGACAGAAGATAAAACCACTAGGGTCTCTAAAAGAACTTAATTCTAGTAGTCTGTTACTCACTTTTTCTATTTGATTGTTTTTCTTTGATCTTAGTGATGAATTCTGTTATCTTTTTCCAGAATGACTTGGTGAAGAAGCTAAGGCTGATGAGAGAACCTATCAGTATTTGAATAAAATAACTACCACTACCAGGATCAAGATAGGCGTGAGTTGGTTTAACTAGAACAAAAAGATAAAAGAGAAGAGTATAGGTAATTTTTGTTAGGTTGGTGACTTGCATGATCTCGATTATACGACTTGACGGTATTAATAGTATAGGGATGGACTTTGGTTGTTGAAGTTGTTTTAAGAGCCCGGTTTTTTGAGGTAGAATAAGTTGATATATTTGTTTTATGTCTAGGGGTTTGATAATTAAATCTTTATTGGTTTGGGTTGGTTTTATTCCGGTGGCGATTTTGAATGGGATTGTCAGAGAGAATTTTTATGGTCCGATGGTGGGGGAGTTATTGGCTCATCAGATAAGTACAGTAGTGGCGGTGGTGGCCTTTGTTTTATTAGCCTTCGTGGTTTTGAGAAATGAGGTGCAAGGTTTGGATAGAGGTAGTTTGGTGTTGATGGGGGTGGTTTGGGTGGTAATGACAATGTTGTTTGAGTTTGGTTTTGGACATTATGTTGTTGGTCATAGTTGGGAGAAATTGTTGATGGATTATGATCTGACTAAAGGGAGAGTATGGGGTTTGTTTTTACTGTCGAGTTTGTTAACGCCGATGATAGTGAAGCGTTTGAATAAGTGATAGTGGTTTGGTTATACTGATAGCTTATGTTTGAGAGTTTGATTGGTTATGTAGGACAATTGTCAGAGAGCGTACCGTTGATACCATTTGCCTTTTTGGGTGGGTTGATTGAGGAGATTGTTGCGCCAGTGCCGTCACCATTGGTAATGGTAACGGTGGGGAGTTTGATACATTCTCAAGAAAAGGGGTGGTTGATGTTGATGTTGGTGAGTTTTCTGGCGGCGATAGGAAAGACGTTTGGTTCATGGTTGATTTATTTTGTGTCGGATAAGGCTGAGGATGTGGTAACGACGAGGTTGGGGAAATGGTTAAGTGTGAGCCATGGTGATTTGGAGGAGATTGGTGAGTATTTTGATCGAAGTTGGAAGGATGATGTTTTACTGGTGTTTTTGCGGGCGATACCATTGATTCCGGGAGCGCCGATAGCGGTAGTGTGCGGAATAATAAAGTTGGATTTAGTGACCTATTTACGGTCAACTTTGATAGGAACTTTTATTAGAAGTTTGATGTTTGGTTTGGTGGGTTATGTAGGAACAAGTTATGGTCAGAGGTTTTTAGAAGGAGTTGAGTTGCTTGAATCGTTAGGGAAAATAGTTATGTTGTTGGGGTTGGTATTGGGAGGGGTAGGGTTGTATTATCTGCGTAATCATGGAGGTGTGGGGAAATGGATTAAGAAGTATCTGAAGAAGAGACAAGGCTAGTTTTGTAAAGAATACTTGACAAAATGTAAAGTGTATATTACATTAGGGGTATGGATAGAAAGAGATATAAACAGATGCGAGTGATGGTAGGTTTGTTCGTGATGGCAATAGTATTGTTGGCATCTAATATAGGGAGTTATTTATTGGCGGCGGCGGGAGTATTGATTGGGATGTTGTTTATGATAGTGGTGAGATCGGGGATGGAGATGGAAGTAGATGAGAGAGAGAAAATGGTGGCAGAGAAGGCGGCAAGATTAACCTATGCGATTTTTGGACCAACAATTGGTTTAGGTTCGTTTTTGATGTTGTTTCCCTCTGGGAGTGGTTGGAAGGTGTTTAGTAAGGGAGATTTTGTTTATTTGGAGTCTTTGGGAATGGTGTTGGCTTATTTAACCTTCTTTTTGATTATCGTTTATGTGTTGGCTTATCTTTATTTGAATAGAAAATATGGAGGGGGAAATGAAAAATAGATTGAGAGTGTTGAGGGCAACGAAGGAGTGGACACAGGAGGAATTGGCGAATAAATTGGGGGTGAGTCGGCAGACGGTGGTGGCGATTGAGGGAGACAAGTATCGGCCATCGTTGGATTTGGCTTTTAAGATAGCGGATGTGTTTAAAGTGAAGATCGAAGAAGTTTTTATTAATTAAAAATTATGAATTTAAAAATGAAGAAAAAAGATCTAATAGAGAAGGTGTTGTTTTTAGGAGTAATTGGGGTAAGTATTTTTCTATTGTTTTTTGTGGTGGTGTGTACTTGGATTGGTTATGATGTGAAGAGACAATGCAGTGAGGCTAGAAGTGAGTATGGTGGGAGTTGTGTGGAGGCATTGATGGAGTTGGTTGATGATGAAGAGGCTGGTTACAGAAGAAGGAACTCGGCGATCTGGGCCTTGGGTCAGTTGGGAGACAGTGAGGCGTTACCACTATTAAAGAGTTATTATACTGGTGATATTCCAGACAGGGAACCGTTAGATGAAGTGATTAGTCAGTATGAGTTGAAGAAGGCGGTGGAACTGACAAGTGGTGGAGTAAATGCGTCAGCATGGATATGGAGGGGTTTATTGAAGATTGATGAGTAGGGTTTGTTAGAATGAATTAGTGAGGCGTTTAGGGAGATATTTGTTGATGTTAGTGGTGGTGGGGGTAGTGACTTTGCCATGGTGGATTAGGATGGTGCCGATGGAGAGAGTGGAGTTTTTAGTGGGTCGGTGGGGAGTGGTAGATGAGATGGTATGTAGTTATCCAGTGACGGTAGGAGGTGAGTCGATGGTAGGGGTGATAGAGAGTGGTGAGAAGGTGGAGATGAATAAGTGTTTTGAGGAGGATGAGATAGTGGAAGGAACAGTGGTGATGTTTAAAGATGAAAGTGAGATGCATTTGGGGATAGTGAGATATGTGTTACCTTTGGAGAGGAGAATATATATGGTATCGGCGGAGAAGAGTAGTACTTATTTGCAGAGTAAGACGGTGGGGGAGATAGTGGCGATAACGAATGAAGTAGATGTGAGTGGGTCAAGGTTTGTAAGGGAGAATGAGGTAAGTGACTTTATTTTGGATAAGGATAAGTACTTGGACGATTTCTATCTGGCTAGGATGAGAATTGGTGGTGATGTAGATGTAGACGAAATAGTGAGAACAAATGTATTTAATGGTAGGGAAGATATGTTCTGTATGGTGGTGTGTCCAAAGGAGAAAATGATGGATGTAGAGATAGCGGTGTTGGTTGGTGGGGAGGAGATAATGTTAGGAGAAGGGATGATCTTTGATACGAATAGACCTAGAAATGTGAATTGTCGGCAGATTGGTGGAGAAGGAGTGGAGAGTATTGATCTGAGTGAGGGGGAGTATGAGGTGGAGTTGAGAATGGATGGGCAGATATTAGAGAGATTAGGATTTGTGATTGAGTAGATATAATGGGGGTAAGGAAGGAGGTGAGAGATAAATGGATAAAAAGAATTGGTGGTATGTAGGTTTAGCCTTGGTATTGGGTTTAGTAGTTGGTTATGGAGTTTTACGAGAGAGACCTGGTGGCAATGGTCCGGTTGGTCAGATGGGTGAAGGAATGATGGGAGGACAGGGAGTAAGTGGAGAGCCAAGCAGAGGTAATTGTTTAGCTGATGATTGTTTATTAGTAGAAGATCTGGAGTATCCGGTGAGTGAATTACCTAATGAAGTAGTGACGGCTTTGGATGAGGCAATTAATGACGAGTACAAGGCTTTGGCGACCTACGAAGCAGTGGTAGAAGAGTTTGGAACAGTGAGACCTTTCTCAATGATTATTGGAGCGGAGGAGCAACATATTGCTTCTTTGAAAGCGATATATGACAAGTATGGTTTGGTAGTACCAGAGAATACTTGGGCGAGTAAGGTGAGTGTACCAACTAGTTTAGAAGAAGCTTGTCAGACAGGAGTAGAGGCAGAGATTGCTAATGCAGCCCTTTACAAAGATGAGTTGTTACCGGTAGTGGTGGATTATGAAGATATTACTTGGATATTCACGTCTTTGATGGAGGCTTCTGAGGGTAAACACCTACCAGCTTTTGAAAAGTGTAACTAGAGTAGGGGAGTATTAATTGAAAAAGCAAGGAGACTTGTGAGGTGTGGTATGGGTTTTGTTAGAATGAGAGTATGACAAAAGAAAAGAAGAAAAAAGCGAAAGGTTTGCGAGGCTTTGTAGATTTTGTGAGAGAGCAAGGAGTGGTGGGTCTGGCAGTAGGTTTTGTTTTAGGAGGATCAGTAAAAGAAGTAGTGTCATCTTTAGTGGAGGATATTATTAATCCGTTGTTGGGAGTGGTGTTGGGAAGTGGGGAAGAGTTGGAAAGAGCGGTAGTGGAGTTAGGGTCAGTGGAGATTATGTGGGGAAGTTTTGTGTCGACGTTGATTGATTTTATGGTGATTGCTTTGGTAGTTTATTTTGGAGTAAGAGGTTTGGGTTTGGGTAGGTTGGATAAGAAGTAGGGTAAATATCTGGTTTAGTTGCAGGAGAATGGTATAATATAGGATATTGTACTTTGACGTTACATTACAAGGGTGAAGGGAGATGGAGATGAAAAAGAGGAAAATAGATGTAAACGAATTGGTGTGTTGGTTAATGAGTAAACAGGAAGGAATAGTGAGACAGTTTTTGTCTGGCCTGGTTTTTGTAGTATTTTTTGGGTTAGTATCGAGAGGGAATTGGTATTTTGTTCTGGCGGTGATGTTGAGTATGGTAATTCACGAGTTAGGCCATGCTTCCGCCGGTTTCATATATGGAGTAAAGACGAAGGTGATGTTTGTCTTTCCTTTGGGAATGGTGACTCTTCCTAAGGATGAAGTGGAAAACAAGAAAATAACCTTGCTGTCCGATTGGCAAAAGGGTTGGTTTTTTCAGGCAGGACCCCTTTTCAATCTAGTTTTAGCTGTAATAGGTTGGTTTTTGAATATGTATGTAATAGGTTGGGAGGCATTCGGGTTGTACTTGTTGTTGTTTAACTGTATTTTGGTTCTTTTTAATCTATTACCGATTGAAGGTTTGGATGGAGGATGGTTGTTTAAATTGTTTAAATCCTCTCTAGGTAGGGAAGAGGCAAAACAATTGGTGGTTGCTGTGGTCATTTTGACTGGAATAGTAATTGCTTTAGTGATTACTCCGGTGATGGAGAAGCCGACAACGGAAATTTTGCTGGAATCGATATTTAAGATTCCTTGGGTATCCTTCTCTCTAATCTTGAGTTTATCGATGATTGTTTGGGGAGAAGTGGGGAAAGTGATTCCTGGGGAATATTCCACTAAAGAGATGAGTAAAGGGCAGATAGCTATCCAATTTGCTTTTTATGTGACGATTATCTTTTTAGTGATGAATATCCCGTTCAAACCATTATTTTAAAAACCCTTGTAATGAATGAAGTGCAAAGACCTCCTTGGAAGGAATGTTCCAGAAAAGGAGGTTTTTTGTTGGTTATTTTTCTTCGATGATGACTTGAGTGATGGTGGTGGGATTAGTGGGAGAGGAGTTTTCTCCAGTGGAGCTGGTTTGGGTGGGGGAGGTGGCAATGGTGTCGACAACGTCCATACCTTCGATGACCTGACCAAAGATGACGTAGTCTTGAGGAAGGTTATAGTCTTGGTGCATGATGAAGAATTGGGAGCCATTAGTGTTGGGGCCGGCGTTGGCCATGGCAACGGTGCCACGGGTGTATTGGCCAGTGATAGGTTCATCGTCAAAACGGTAGCCGGGTCCACCTGAGCCGATACCAGTAGGGTCCCCACCCTGGATCATGAAACCGTCGATGACACGGTGGAAGATGGTATTGTTGTAGAAGTTGTTTTGGGCGAGATAAATGAAGTTGTTGGCGGTGATGGGGGTCTGTTGGGTATTGAGGGAGATGACGATATCGCCTTGGTCTGTTTTGAGGGTGGCGGTGTAGGTTTTTTGGGTGTCGATGATGATGTCTGGTTGGGGAAGATTATTTGGTGTGGGTGTGTTCATGGTTTGGGTGGGATTAATTGTTGATGATGGTTGATCTGATTTATTATCTAGGAGGAGAACGATGATGACAAGGAGGAGGATGGCGAAAGTGATGAGAGATTTGGTTTTCATGATATGAAGATGTTAACAAAAAGGAGAGTTAATTGTGAAGGAGGATAGTGGTTGATAGAATGAGGGATATGTGGAAGAAGATGTTGTTAATGGTATTGGGGTTGGTTTGGTTGTTGTTGGGTGTAGGAGAAGTGAGAGCTGAAGAAGTGAGGGATGAGAGATTGAAGGGAGAGGTAGTGAAGATGACAGTAGATCAGAAGGAGAGTAAGAATGGGGAGAGTTGGTATTATCAGGAGTTTGATTTTAGGGTGACGAGTGGGAGTTTGAAGGGAGAGGTAGTGAAGATAGTGAATGGAGAGTTGGGGAATGTGAGGACAGAGAGGTATGAGGAGGGGGATGAGTTAATTGTTGGTTATGGTGTGGATGTTGATGGTGAAGATTATTTTTATGTGATTGATTATGTAAGAGAGAAGTGGTTGTTAGGATTATTGGTGGTGTTTGTGGTGGTGGCAGTGTTGACGACAAAGAAATGGGCGGTAACTTCCTTATTAGGGATGGCTTTTTCTTTCTTGGTGATTTTCAGAGTGATTTTACCGATGATTATTGATGGCTTCGATCCGGTGTGGGCGGCGATTGGCGGATCGGTGTTGATTATCCCGGTAACCTTTTATCTGTCTCACGGGTTTAGTAGAAAAACAAATGCATCTATCTTAGGGACAGTGGTAGCGTTAGTGTTGATTGGTTGGTTGTCAAAGTGGGTGATGGAAGTGGCTCATCTAACTGGTTTGGCGAGTGAGGAAGCGGGTTTCTTTTTGATTGAAAGTGGTGGAGGAGTGGACATGAAAGGGATATTGTTGGCCGGTATTATTATTGGTTCTTTGGGAGTGTTGGATGATGTGACGATTTCTCAGGCGGCGATAGTGGCGGAGTTAAAGAAAACAGATAAGGGATTGAGGATGAGAGATTTGTACAAGAAGGCGATGAGAGTAGGGAATGACCACATTACTTCAATGATTAATACATTAGTGTTGGTGTATACCGGAGCGGCGATGCCGTTATTATTGTTATTTATTAGTGGAGGATTGGGTTTTAGTGAGGTGATCAATTACGAAGTGGTAGCAGAGGAGATTATTAGAATGTTAATTGGTAGTACAGGATTAGTGTTGGCGGTGCCGATAACGACGGTGATTGCAGCTAAGTGGATGAGGAAATCGGATTAGATTTAACTGAAAAATAGCTGTCGATTTAAAAAATTAAAGATCGGATAGAGAAGGTAAAAGTGATTATTGAGGACTTTTTTTGACTGGTTGGGGGAGTGGTGGTGAAAGAGAAAAAAATGATAAAAAATTTCGAGAGGAAATTGACGAAAATTTGAAGTGAGTGAGGCTAAAAAGTCGGTTTTTCCGCAGAAAAGTAGGAAATAAATGGGAAAATGAAATTGATACATTTTGATGTTTTAATTGGTGGTTGACTAAAGTATGGGAGTTGGACTAACTTGGATATTGCCCCTAAATTTTAGAGAGGTATTTAGTAAAAGAATTTCTGTTAAAAATGGCGAAAAACAAAAGAAAAACAACTGGTATTACTAGAATCAAAAAAAGAGATGGGAGGTTGGTGCGTTTTAGTCCGACAAAGATAGAGAAAGCGATGAGGGGAGCGTTTAAGGCGGCAGGAGAGTATGACGAGAAAGTGGTAAAGGATCTGACGAAGAAGGTGGTGAAGGAATTGGAGGAAAGGTTTAATCGGACGTTAATTCCAGAGGTAGAACAGGTGCAGGATTTGGTGGAAAAAACTTTGGATAAGGAAGGATATGAGAAAGTACACAGATCATTTAAGTTGTACCGAGAACTACATAGGAAATTGAGGAATATTGATAGTTTGGTGGATTCAGATGAGTTGATTGAAAATTATTTGAACAGAGCGGATTGGAGAGTAAAAGAAAATGCCAATATGACTTACTCCTTGCAAGGATTAAACAATCATGTGGCAAGTGTGTTGTCGGCCAATTATTGGTTGAACCAGTTTTATTCAAGAGATATCCGCAAAGCTCACGTGAGTGGTGATATTCATATTCATGATTTAGCGTTATTGTCGCCCTACTGTACTGGCTGGGATTTGAAGGATTTGTTAATTAAGGGTTTCGGTGGAGTAGCCGGGAAGGTAGCTAGTAAGCCGCCGAAACATTTGGGAAGTGCTTTGGGACAGCTAGTAAATTTCTTTTATACGGTTCAGGGTGAAGTGGCTGGAGCGGTGGCAGTGGCTAATTTTGATACATATATGGCACCGTTTATTCGGCATGACAACTTGAGTTACAAAGAGCTGAAGCAGTTGATGCAAGAATTTGTTTTTAATATGAATGTGCCGACTAGGGTGGGTTTTCAGACACCATTTACTAATGTGACGATGGATTTAAAACCGACGGGGATAGTGGCGGACGAGGCAGTGATTATTGGAGGAAAACCGTGGAAAGGAACATACAAGGATTATCAGAAAGAGATAGATTTGTTTAATAAGGCGTTTGCGGAAGTGATGGCTGAAGGTGATGCTCAAGGTCGAGTGTTTACTTTCCCGATTCCGACTTATTCTTTGACGAAGGATTTTGATTGGGATAATGAGGTGTTGGAGCCGGTGTGGGAGATGACGAGAAAGTATGGGATTCCCTATTTCTCTAACTATATTAACTCGGATATGAGTCCAGATGATGCTAGAAGTATGTGTTGTCGGTTGAGATTAGATAATCGGGAGTTGAGAAAGAGAGGTGGTTTATTTGCGGCTAATCCATTAACTGGTTCGGTGGGGGTGGTAACTATTAACCTACCAAGGTTGGGTTATGTATCAAGAAAAGAGAGTAAGAGTGTGGGGATGGCCAAGAGGAAATTTTTGGCGAGGTTGGGAGAATTGATGGATGTGGCTAAAGATTCTCTAACGGTGAAGAGAGAGGCAGTGGAGGATTTTACCGAGAAAGGTTTATATCCTTACTGTAAGTATTATTTGGAGGATATTTACAAAAGAAATGGTGAGTATTGGAAGAACCATTTTAATACGATCGGTTTGAATGGGATGAATGAGGCATTGGTGAATTTGATGGGAAAGGAGATTACTGATGAAGAAGGGAGAGGGTTTGCTCTGGAAGTGATGGATTATATGCGAGAGAAATTGCTGATTTACCAAAAGGAGACGGGAGAGATGTTTAATTTGGAGGCGACGCCAGCAGAAGGAACGGCCTATCGTTTTGCTAGGTTAGACAAGAGGTTATATCCAAAGATGGTGTGTGCTAATGAAGAGGAATATGAGAAGGGGGCGGCACCTTTTTATACCAATTCAACTCAGTTACCGGTTGATCATACAAGTGATTTGTTTGATGCTTTTGATAAGCAGGATGAATTACAGTGTAAATATACTGGCGGGACGGTGTTACATGCTTTCTTAGGTGAAAGTATGCCAAGCATAGTTAGTGTAAAGAAGTTGGTGAAGAAGTTAGCGGAGAATTACAAAATGCCTTACTTCTCGTTGACGCCGACTTTTTCGATTTGTGCCAAGCATGGGTATATTAAAGGTGAACATGAGTATTGTCAAAAATGTGATGAGGAGAGTGGTTACAACAAGGCCAAAGGAGCAGCAAAGAGAAAAATAGAGAGAACTAGATGTGAAATTTATTCAAGGATTGTGGGATATTTGCGACCAGTATCACAGTGGAATGATGGGAAGACAGAGGAGTTTAAGAAGAGGAAAATGTTTAAAACAGATAAAAAGAAGTGATCTTTGGTGGATTACAAAAGACGACATTAATTGATTTCCCAGGGAGGGTGGCGTGTACGGTGTTTACGGTGGGGTGTAATTTCCGGTGTGGTTTTTGTCACAATCCAGAATTAGTAATACCGAAGGAGTTTAGAAAAAATGAGTGGATAGATGAGAAAGAGATTGATGAGTTTTTAAAAAAGAGAAAAGGAATGTTAGATGGTGTGTGTATCACTGGAGGTGAGCCGACAATGCAGGTTGATTTGGAGAGGTGGATAGAGAAGGTGGTGAAGATGGGTTTGGAGGCAAAGTTAGATACGAATGGTAGCGACGCTAAAAAAGTGAAGAGATTGATGGATAGAGGGTTGGTGAGTTATTGGGCAATTGATTTTAAATCAGAGTGGGAGGCATATGGAAAAGTAGTGGGGAAGAAAATTGATGTGGAACAAGTAAAGAAGTCAATTGAGTTAATGATGAAAGAAGGGAAGGAGTGGGAATTAAGAACGACGATTGTACCAGGGATACATAATGAAGAGAGATTAGTGAAAATGAAAAAGGAATTGGAGGAGTTGGCAGAGAAGACAGGGAAAGAAGTGGGTTGGGTATGGCAGAGGTTCTTGCCAGGAAAATGTTTAAGTAAGGAGTTTGATGAGAGGGAGGCGATGGAATGGTTGGAGATAGAGGAGATGAAGAGAAAAGTTGAGGGTAGAGGTGAAGGGAAAGTAAGGGTAGTTTTGAGAGGGAGAGAAGTTTAGGGGTGGAAAATTGACTAAATTTGACGGTGGGGTGTATAATGAATACATATTCATAATTAAGAAGTGAGTATATAGATAGAAAGGTGGTGAAAACAATGCCTAATTTTGATCAAACAGGTCCTCGTGGAATGGGTCCAATGACCGGTAGAGGTTTTGGTCCTTGTGGAATGAGAATGGGGTGGAGAAATAGATTTGGAAGAGGAAGAGGAATGGGACGCTATTTTGGTTGGGGTTACCCAGAAACCAAAGAGGACGAAAAGAAAGCCTTAGAAGACTACAAGAAAGCTTTGAAAGAAGAGCTTGAAGATGTAGAAAAAATGGAAAAAGATTTGAAGTAAGCTTTCTGGCCCGGATCTAGAAAAGGGTTCGGGACAGAGGGTTTAAATTAGGAATAGTAGTAAGATAGAAAAATGCCTAGACCAAGACGACCAAGAAGATTAAGATTTTCTCCAGGTGTGGTTTATTTTAAACCGCGAGGGGTACCGATGCGTAATTTAAGGGAAGTAGTATTGGCAAGAGATGAAATAGAGGCAATTAAGTTGTATCAGATAGAAAGGAAGCCGCAAAAGGAAGCAGCTAAAGCAATGGGAATATCTCAACCGACTTTTGCTAGAACATTAATGAGAGCAGAAAGAAAAGTGGCTAGAGCACTGATCTTGGGAATGGCGATTAGGATTGAGGATTAGTTTTTTTTGGGGGGAGAGGGATAAGGAGAGATGTTTTTTGGTGGTAGCGTTGGTAAGTTTTGTTTTTGGCGTATTTCTTTTTATATTTTTTTTGTAAAGGAGGAATGCCGGAAAAAAAGATAATAAGAGAAGTGATGTAGATAGGGCTAAGGAGAGAGAGGAAGATTTGGGGTAGAGGGAGATAGAAAGAAGCGAAGAAGAAGATGGACCACCAAGAAAGAATTTCGCCAAAGTAATTAGGATGTTGAGAGTAACGCCAAAGACCATGAGAGATCCATTTATTTTTGTTTTCAGATTGTTTTTTGAAGTGGTATTTTTGCTGGTCGGCAATGGTTTCAATGAGAAAACCGGTAAGCCAGAGAAGGAGAGCAATAAGTGAGGGGGTTGAAAGTGATGGTTGGTGGGGAAGAGAGAAAAGAAGGGTAACGGGTAGAGAAACGGTGAAAATGGTGACAGTTTGAAGTAACCAGAAGGAAGCGAATTTTAAAGGTTGGGTTCTGATGCTATCAAAGCGTTTGTCTTGTTTGATGCTGAGGATGCGGATGAAGAGAAAAAGGGAAAGGCGGAGACCCCAGAGGGAGACAGCAAGAAGGATGAGAAACAGAGGGAGGGAGAAGGAGGGTAATAGAAGGTAAAAGAAGATAGTGTTGGCGATAAAAGTAAGACCGTAGGAAAGGTCAGTGAGTTTGTCAGTACGGAAAGAAAGGGCAAAAACAGCAAAAGAAACTTGAATGAGAAGAATAAGAAGAAATGATTGAAGAAGTGGTGATAATGAAAGGAAGGTGGTCATATGGTTATTTTAACAGGAGTGGTGTTTGAGGATGATATACTGAAGGTGAAAATGAGGATGAAGGTGAGTTGGTCTAAGGTGGAGGAAGATTTAAGGGATGATGGGTGGTTGATGGAGAAATTATCGGGTCTGGGGAAATTATTGGGGGTGTTTGAAGGTAAAGTGAGAGAGTTGGTGGTGGTAGTTGGTAAAGTTCGAGGGAGGGAGTATAGGGTGGATTTGTGGTTGGATTTACCAAGTAAGCAGATGAAGGTAAGTGGTAGAGGAAGTGAGTTGGAGAAGGCAGTGGTGGAGGCAAGAGAAAAGATGAAGAGAAAATTAAAAAAGCATGTGGGAAAATTGAGAAAGATGAAAATTAAAAGAGAAAGGGGGTGAGGAGAAGTGAAAAAAATATATGGTGTATTGTTTTTAACAATAGCGGTAGTTTTGTCTGGTTGTAATTTGATGCAGAAGTCTGGTGGAGAGATGAATCAAGGTGAGAATGGTAAGGGAGGAATGGTGGAAGAGTGGACTGGAAGTTTAAAGGATATGGTAGCGAAGAACGTGTCGATGAAGTGTAGTTACGATGATGGTCAGGGAAACACCTGGACGAGCTATGTTAAGGGAAGGAATTATTATGCTGAAGGTGAAAATGATGGTGGTAAGGGTTATATATTGATTAAGGATAATTGTATGTGGGGTTGGAGCGAAGGAGGTGAGACACAAGGTATTAAGATGTGTTTTGAAGAAACAGAAGATGATGATTCTTTCTGGAATGAGCCTGGTGAGTATGTTGGTAGTGAATATCATTGTTCACCAGCAGTAGTAGCTGACAGTAAGTTTGAAGTGCCGAGCGGAGTGGACTTTTTGGATATGGATGAGATGCAGCAGATGTATGGTGGGGGTAACTAAAAAGAAGAAGGGACTACCAGTAAGAAGACTGGTAGTCCTGGGTTGGTGGAGAGGATGATGGTTGAGTTGAGAGTAAGTTGAGGTATAGTGGAGGTATGAAGAAAGAGAAAAAGAAGTTGTATATTGTCAGGCATGGACAGTCTTTTTTTAATAGATCAAAGAGATTCACAGGTTGGATTGATTCGAGGTTAACCAAAAAGGGGAAAAAACAGGCGGAAAAAGTAGCACGAGATTTGAAGGAGGTGAAGATTGATTTAGCCTATGTGAGTAGTTTGTCGCGGGCAGAGGAAACATTGAAGGCGATTTTGAAGCACCATCCAGAGGTGAAGGTGATTGAGGATGACAGGATTATTGAAAGGAATTATGGTGAGTTATCAGGGAAGTATCACTCAAGTTATATCAAGAAGAAACCGAAGTTGTTTTGGGTGTACAGACGATCATATGATGTGCCGCCCCCGGGAGGAGAGAGTATTAAGCAAGTAGAAGAAAGAGTAATGCCTTTTTTGGAAGAGGTGATAGAGAAGATAAAGAAGGAAAAAATTAACGTGTTGATAGTGGCTCATGGTAATTCAATGAGACCAATGAGAAGACAGTTGGAGAAATTGTCGGTAGAAGAGATGATGAAATTAGAAAATGCTTGGGATAAGGCGTATGTTTATGAGTTTGAAGTTTAAGGAGTGGTGAAAGAGTAGGTGGAAGAGGTGGTGAGGGGTTGATCAATACTTGTTTGGGAGTCAATGGTGAAGGTGTATGAAGTTTGGGGTTGAAGTTGGCTGAGAGTGACAACGTGGTTAGTTTGAGGAGTAGTGGAGATAGGGTAAGTTTGGATTTGGGTGGGAGTTTGGAGTTGAAGATTGGTGATGAGGGCTTCAGTGGTAGAGAAAGAAATGACAACTTGATCAGAGGTGAGAGAAGTAATGAGAGGTTGAGTAAGAATTTGGTCGGCAGAGATGCGAGTGTCTTGGGAGGTGAGAGAGCCATTTAAAGTGAGAGGAATAATGGTGATGGCGAGAAGAAAGGTGACGAGGGGGAGGGCAACCTTAACGGTTTTGAGGGAGGGTGATTGATGTTGAAGGTCAAGCTTGAATTGAAGAAGTTGGCCAGGAGGAAAGAATTGATAGTGATTGTCTGGACAGGTATAGACGGTGGCTTTAGTGGAGGAAGTGGGAGTGAGTGGAAGTTGACATTGGGGACATTGAGGGTGAGTAGTGGGAGGTTTTTTTGAAGTGATGGAATCTAATTGGCGAATTTGTTTGAGTGAGAGGAGTTGGATGTGACCTGGGGTGAGAAGATGACTGCCACAGTAGCGACATTGGTAGAGGGGGGAGGATTGTTTTTTGGAAACAGTGATGGGTTGGAGAACTTGTTGGCAACCAGGACAGTTCATGTTTTCAAGTATAGCAGTAAATCAGTAGGCAGCAACGAGAACACCAAAACCATAGTTGGCGGCAGCGCAGGCGTAGATGTAGGAACCATCTTGCATAAGGCTGCGGTGACCAAGAGAAGAGTCCCAGCCGGCGACGGCGTCGGCAGCGGTGAGATAACCAGAAAGGATGTTTTCAGCAACGTTGTGATGGGTAAGTTGGCCAGAGTCGCGAAATTGTTCAACTAATGGGGAGAAGCCTTGATGATCATCAAGTTTGTCTAGTTCTAGAAGTTGATTGACACGGATGGAGGCGATGGTACAGAGAGTATTGTCCTGTTTGAACTCCGGAACACCATGTTGACGACGATAGAGCTGAATTTCTTGCCAGAGATCAACACCGGTGTAGTAGGTGGGAGTAGTAGTGATGGTGGGTGCGGGAGTGTTAGTGGTTGGTTGGGCCAGGATGATGACAAAAACGAGTCCGGAGGAGGAATCAAGGGTGTCTTCTTTTTGGGCAAGACCGAAATGAGTGTATTGATGTTCCTGGACAAGTTGGTCTAATTCGGGAAAAGAAGAAAGATCTTGGTGTGGGGGAAGGATAGCAGTGAAGGAGGTAATAGTTTGGTAATCAAAACCATAGAGATTAACAGCTTCCTCCGGTTGAATTTTTGGAGTGAGGCTTTGGTGGGAGAGGAGATCATAAAGAATAATCTGAGCAGCCTGATTGAGAGATTGGTTGGAGGTGAGAGATGGTAGGTCTTGTTGTTGACGAAGAGATTGGAGGTGGTCGGTGAGATCAGGATAACTGGAAGTTGAGTCGGTGGTGAGACGAATGTCGTTGAGACGGTAGTGTATTTGAGAGAAGGTTCGGGAGAGGTTGTTTGAGTAACGAGGGATGATGAAGAAGAAGATGGAAAAGATGGCTATGGGGATGAGGAGAAGGAGACAGAGACGACGAAAAGGTAGTTGAGATATTTTTTCTTTGAGTGACATGGTACTATTTTAGCCTTTGGTGTATAATTTTAGCAGTTAATTCCATTTTTAAGATGATGGATGAGTATTTTCAAATAAGAAAGTGAGGTGAGTAGTTGAATGAACAATGAACAGAATAATCAGGGCATAAGGCTTTACGTGGGTAATTTACCTTATTCAATGCGTAATGAAGAACTATACAAGTTATTTGCTGAATTTGGTGAAATTGCTGATGTAGTAGTTATGCTTGAACCGGATAATAAAGAAAGAAGCCGGGGTTTTGGATTTGTAACAATGAAAGACAAACAGGAAGCTGACAAAGCAGTGGAAGCAGTTAATGGAAAAGAGGTTTTGGGAAGAGAGTTGGTTTGTAATATAGCTAAACCAAGATCACCAAAATTTAATTTTTAAGTGTGAATGGGAGATTGTGGTAAAAATAAGTAGATGAAGATAAGGTTTTTTGGTGCAGCTGGAATGGTAACTGGGTCGGCAAGTTTATTGTCGGGTCCAGGAGGTGATTTGTTGGTTGATTTAGGTATGTTTCAGGGTGGAGATAGAGAAGAGGAATTAAACTGGGTGATGCCGGAGATAGATGGTAAGCGTTTGGCAGGAGTAGTAGTGACACACGCACACTTAGATCACTGTGGTAGGTTGCCGATGTTGCTGGATTTAGGTTACGAGGGGAAATTTTATATGACAAAGGCAACACGGGATTTAATGGAGATTGTTTTATTAGATGCAGTGAAAGTGGGAGAAAGTAATGGTAGGGCGCTGTATGGTATAGGTGAAGTAGAACAGGTAATGGCGAGGATTAGGACGGTGAGGTTTGATGAGGAGATAAGGATAGGTGGAATGAAGGTGAAGTTGGTAAAAGCAGGGCATATTTTAGGAGCGGCTAGTGTGGTGGTAAGGGATGAGGTAAAAGGTAAAAAAGTGGTTTTTAGTGGTGATTTAGGAACAGGAGAATCTCCTTTAATTGATGAGTGGGTGGCGCCAGAGATGGCAGAGACGGTGGTGATGGAGTCGACTTATGGTGGTAGGTATCATGAGGAAGTAGATGAGGAGGAGGCGTTGGAGAGGGAGATGAGAAAGGTGAGTAAGAGGAAGGGGACTTTATTAGTACCAACGTTTTCAATACAAAGGACACAGAGAGTGTTGTATAGATTGAGTGAGTTGTCGAGACAAAAAAGGATTCCGAGAGGGATGAAAATTTATTTAGATAGTCCAATGGCAATTAGGGCGACAAGGGCATTTAGGAGAAATGCTGAGTTATATAGTGGAGATTTAAAGAAGAGTTTGGGTGGAAGAGACCCATTTAGTTTTCCTGAGTTAGAGATAACGGAGAAGGGTTGGGAAAGCAGGAAAATTGGTAAGGATAATAGAGCAAAGATGATTATTGCTGGAAGTGGAATGATGACTGGAGGGAGGATTTTAGGTCATGCGAAGAGATATTTGAACGATGGAAGAACAATAGTATTGTTTGTTGGTTATCAAGCAGAAGGGAGTTTGGGGAGGAAGATTTTAGAAGGAGCAAAGAAAGTAGTGATAGATGGTAAAGAGGTGGGGGTGAAAGCAGAGGTAAGTGAGATATCAAGTATGAGTGCTCATGCTGATCAGGGGCAGTTGTTGGATTGGTTGACGAGAATCAAAGGAGTAAAGAAGGTGGTATTGAATCATGGTGAAAATGAGGCGAGGGAGATGTTAGCAAAAGAGATAGAGGAGAAGATAAAAGGAGTGGAGGTAGTAATACCGGAATTGGGTGAGGTAATTAGTTTTTGAGAAGGAGAGAAAGTTGTGTTTTAATAGAACGACGATGATTGAGGTAATTTTTGATGTAGAGACAAAAAAGTTATTTGAGGAGATTGAAGATAATGATCCGGGGAAATTGGGAGTGTCGATAGTATCGGCGTATAGAAGAGAGATTGATGGTCAAGGAAGTGAGATAAGAGGGGAGATGAAGAGTTTTTGGGAAAGAGATTTTGGTGACTTGTGGCAGTGGTTTGAAGAGGCAGAAAGAATTATTGGTTTTAACTCATTGGGTTTTGACGTACCGGCTCTGGAGCCTTATTATCAAGGTAAATTAGATAAGTTGCGACACTTTGATATTTTGAGTGAGGTTAAAAAAGTGTTGGGCCATAGATTGAGCTTGAATGCAATTGCTAAAGAGACGTTAGAAGAGACAAAAATAGCAGTGGGGACCGATGCGGTAGTGTGGTGGAAAACAGGTGATGAGGAGAGTTTAAATAAATTGAGGAAGTATTGTGAGATGGATGTAGTGGTAACAAGAAATGTTTATGATTATGCGATGAAAAATGGAAGATTGAAATTCAAAGATAAATGGAATGAGTTGAGAGAAGTTGAGTTGGACTTTTCTTATCCTAAGATAAAAGAGGAATTGCAGATGGGCTTGTTTTAGCGGGGTTAGTTGAGTTTGAGATAAACATAGACTAAAATACTCTAAGTATGTCGTTGTTTAGTTTGACGAGGAAGTCTGAGTATGCCCTGTTGATGCTAGCTGAGCTGGTAGATCGTGGTATGGGAGAAAAATTGAGTTTAACGGAGATGGAGAAGATGGGGTTACCGAGGGCGTTTATGGCCCAAGTGGCCAAAGAGTTGGTTGAGGGAGGGATTTTAGGTTCAAAAGAAGGTCGCGATGGAGGGTATTTTTTAATTGACGAAGCAGAAGATGTTAATTTGAGGGAGGTGTTGGAGTTGGTTGAGGGAGAGACTGGTCCGGTTGAGTGTGTGGTAGGGGGGATGGTTTGTCCGATGGCTGATAGTTGTGGACATCAAGGACTAATGGAGGATTTGAATGAGAGGATGGAAAGTTTATTAGAGAGTTATACTTTGGCTGATTTAATAAAGAGAAGATGAGTTTAAAGATAGAAGATTTGCAAGTGGAGGTAGAAGGAAAGAGGGTATTGAAGGGAGTAAATATTAAGATTGGTGAAGGGGAAGTAGTAGCCTTGGTGGGAGCAAATGGTTCAGGTAAGAGTAGTTTGGCTTATGCTTTGATGGGGAAAGAAGAGTATTTGGTGGTAGGAGGAAAGATGAGTTTAGATGGAAGTGATTTATTGGGGATGAAGACTGATGAAAGAGCTAGAGCCGGGTTGTTTCTGGTTTTTCAAGAACCGGTAGAAGTGGGTGGAGTAAGTGTGGGTGAGGTGGTGGTGAGTGCTTGGAGAGAGAAAGATGAAGGGATGAGATGGTCTTGGGAGGAGTTAATGGAAGAAGTGGGGCAAAGAGGAATAGTGTTGGGATTGAAAAAAGAGTTGTTAGAAAGAGGTTTGAATGAAGGTTTTAGTGGGGGTGAGAAAAAGAAGATGGAGATGTTACAGATGTTGAGCTTGAGACCTAAGTATGTGATTTTGGATGAGGTAGACTCGGGTTTGGACAAGAGATCTTTGAAGGTAGTGGGGAAATTAGTGAATGAGTTAAGAGAGGAAGGTTGTGGATTTTTGGTGATTAGTCACGGAGAAAAACTACTAAAGGATATTAAACCAGAGAGAGTGATTTATTTAGATGGAGGGAAAGTGAGAAAAGTTAAGAGACAGGTGGGAAAATGAAGGTGAAGTTGAGAGGAAAGACGAGGGAGAATGGGGAATTGGAGAAAGAGAGTTTGATGAGGTATTTTTTTGAGGAAAAGGGTGAACTGAGTGAGGAATTGATTAAAAGAATGGTAGAGATGAAAGAAGAGCCAAGATGGATGGAAAAGTTTAGATTAGTTGGGTTAGAAACTTTTAAAAAAATGGAATTACCAGGGTGGGGTGGTGATTTGAGTGGTTTGAATTGGCAAGATATTAGTTATTATTTGAGGCCATTAAAGAAAAGAGAAAAGGACTGGGCTGATGTGCCAAAAGAGATTAAGATGGTGTTTGATAGGTTGGGTATTCCAGAGGCGGAAAAAGAGGTATTAGCTGGGGTGGAGACACAGTTTGATAGTGAGGTGGTGTATGGGTCGTTGAAAGAAGAATGGAAAAGAAAAGGGGTGGTGTTTACTAGTATGGATGAGGGAGTGAAAAAATATCCAGAGATAGTGAAGAAGTATATGGGTAAGGTGATTGAGGTGGATGATAATAAATTGGCAGCATTGAACAGTGCGGTTTGGAGTGGAGGGAGCTTTGTTTATGTACCAGCTGGAGTGGAAGTAAGTATGCCGGTGCAGGCCTATTTTAGGATGAACAAGGAAAGAGCTGGTCAGTTTGAGAGGACGTTAATAGTGGCAGAAGAAGGAAGTAGGGTTCATTATGTAGAAGGTTGTTCGGCACCAGTATATTCAAGTGCGTCTTTGCATGCGGGAGTAGTAGAGGTGATAGTAAAGAAAGGGGCAAGAGTGGAGTATACGACGGTGCAAAATTGGTATAAGAATGTATTTAATTTGGTGACGAAGAGGGCATATGTAGAAGAGGAGGGGGAAATGAGATGGGTGGATGGTAATTTAGGTTCAAGATTGACGATGAAGTATCCAAGCTGTATTTTGGCGGGAAGAAAGGCAAAAGGAGAGATGTTGTCGGTGGCTTGGGCAGGAGAAGGTCAACATCAAGACAGTGGAGCAAAGATGATTCACTTAGCGCCAGAGACAAGCTCCTTGATTGTGAGTAAGTCGGTAAGTAAAGATGGTGGAAAGGCGAGTTATCGAGGTTTGGTGAGAATGGACAAGGGAGCAGTTGGGGCGAGATCTAAAGTAGAGTGTGATGCGTTGATTTTGGATGATAAAAGTTCGGTAGAAACTTATCCAGTAAACAAGATAGGAGAGAAAAAGAGTCAGATTGAGCATGAGGCTAAGGTGAGTCGTTTGAGTAAAGAGAAGGTATTTTATTTGATGAGTCGAGGGATAAGTGAGGAAGAAGCAGAGAAGATAGTAATAAATGGTTTTTTTGAATCAGTGATTAAAGAAATACCGATGGAGTATGCGGCAGAAATGAATAAGTTGATTAATTTGGAAATGGAAGGGAGTGTGGCTTAGATGAGAAAGGAAAGGGAGACAATATTGATAAGTGGAGGAGGAAAAGTTGAGAAGAAGTTGAATGAGGATAAGAAGTTGATGATAGTGGTAGTAGCGGATGAAGGGAAAGAGAGTGAGGTAGAGATAGAGGTAGAGATAATGAGAGATGAGATAAAGACAGAGGTGTTGATAATAGCGGTGGTAAGTAATGGGTCGAGAGTGAAAGTAAGGGGGGGAATCAGAGTAGGGAATGATTTGAAGGGAGTAGAAGGAAGATTAGAAATAAAAGCATTGTTGAGAGATGATGAAAGCTGGTTAGAGATGGAACCCCGTTTAGAGATAGAGACAAAGGATGTAGTAGCCTCTCATGGAGCAACGGTGGGGACGATAGATGAGAAAATGGTATTTTATTTGATGAGCCGAGGGGTGAGTCGAAATGAAGCAGAGAAATTATGGTTGGAAGGTTGGTTGGGGAAAGTAATTGGTAATAAAAAGGAAAAAGAAAGAGTTGTAAAATTATTAAACATTAATGATAAATAAAAAAATAAGAGACGATTTTCCAATATTGAAAAGAGAGATCAATGGTTATCCCTTGGTATATTTTGATAATGCAGCAACGACTCAAAAACCAGAAAAAGTGGTAAAAGCAGTAAGTGATTTTTATTTTAAAAGTAATGCCAACCCTTATAGAGGAATTCACACATTGGCGGATGAAGCGACAGTAAAAGTAGAAAAGGCGCGAGACAAGATAGCTGGGTTTCTAGGTGCTGAATCAAGTAAAGAGATAGTTTTTGTACGCAATGCAACTGAGGGGATAAATGGGGTGATGAGAGGGTGGGGAGAGACGAATTTAAGAAGGGGTGATGTGGTAATGGTGACGACGATGGAACATCATGCTAACTTGGTAACTTGGCAAGAATTGTGTCGAAAGAAAGAGTTAGAGTTAAGAGTGTTAAAGGTTAATGATGAGGGAAGGATTGATTGGAAAAGTAAGAAAAAGAAAGAGGTGGAAGGGGTGATGGTAGGTGATTGGTCTGGTGTCTGGGATGAGAAGGTAAAGTTGATGGCGGTGACAGGAATGAGTAATGTCTTGGGAGTAAAAGTTGATGTTGAAGGGATAGTTAAAAGAATGAAGGGGAGGGGGGTGAGGGTGTTGGTTGATGGTAGTCAGTTGGTACCTCAAGAGAAAGTAGAAGTAAAGAAAATGGGGGTGGATTGGTTGGTGTTTTCAGGACATAAAATGTTGGGTCCGATGGGTGTTGGAGTGGTGTGGGGAAAGAGAGAGGTGTGGGAAGAGATGGAGCCAATGGCTTTTGGAGGAGAGATGATTAGGGAGGTAGGTTGGGGGAAGGCAAGTTGGAATGAGATGCCGATGAAGATGGAAGCAGGAACGATTAATGCAGCAGGAATTGTTGGTTTGGGGGCAGCGGTGGATTATTTAGAAGAGTTGGGAATGGATGAAGTGAAAAAGAAAGAGATGGAATTGACGAATTATGCTTTAGAAAAATTAGGTGGATTGGAGGAAGAGGGATGGTTGAAGGTTTATGGGAGTAAGGAGATAGAGAGAAAAGGAGGGGTAATTAGTTTTAATATTGTCGGAGTGCATGCTCATGATACGGCTCAGGTGTTGGATAGTTTTGGAATAGCGGTGAGGAGTGGTTTTCATTGTGCTCAGCCGTTGGTAGAGGAGATAGCTGGTGAGGCGGTAGTGAGGGTAAGTTTTTATATTTACAACACGAAAGAGGAAATTGATTGGTTGGTAAAGAAGTTGAGAGAGGTAAGGAAAGTATTAAAGAGATGAAGATATATAGAGAGAAGTTATTGGATTATTACAAAAATCCCCGATGTTGGGGAGACATTGATGAGGGTAAAGATGTGATTAAGAGTGAGAAAATGAACGTGAGTTGTGGAGATAAAGTGGAGGTGAGTTTGATAGTTAAGGATGGAGTGGTAGAGAAGGCCAGGTTTAAAGGTGAAGGATGTGCTGTCTGTTTGGGATCAGCAAGCATGTTAATGGAAAAGTTAGAGGGAGAAAAAGTGACTGAAGTGGAGGATTGGGATGGGAGAAAAGTAATGAGAAAATTGACTGGGGAGATTGGAGAAGGAAGAAGAAAGTGTCAGATGTTGGCTTGGGAGACATTGAAAGACTTGATTAAAAATGAGAAAAAGGAGGAGAGATGAAGAAGGGAATTAGGATGGTGAAGATGAAAGTAAGGAAGAAAGAAAGGTTGGGTAAAGATTTTTGGTGGGTGGTGTTGGTGAGTGAGGATGAGTTTTCTTTTCGAGCAGGTGAATATGTGAGTGTAAAAGTAAGTGATAAAGGAGAGAGGAGAGACTATTCTATTGCAGGGAGAGAGGGAAAGGAAGAGTTGGCTTTGCTGGTAGATAGTGGTCCAGGAGGAGTAGGGTCGAGATTCTTTGATCAGTTGGAGGTGGATGAGGAGGTTGATTTGTTAGGTCCTTTGGGTGGTTTTGTAGTTGACGAGAGAGATGAGAGATTGGTAATGATAGCGACTGGTTCAGGAATTGCACCAATAAAGTTGATGATAGAAGAGGAACTGGGAAAGGGAAAGGAGATCTGGTTAGTGTGGGGGATGAGATGGGAAGAGGATATTTTTTGGAGAAAGATGTTTGGAGGTTGGCAAAAGAAGTTTAGTAATTTCCATTTTGAATTAGTATTGTCGAGAGAGAAGATAGAAGGGGTAAAACAAGGTCATGTGCAAGATGTGCTGAGTGAGAAAATCAATCGCTGGCGAGGAGCGGGTTTCTATGTTTGTGGTAGTGGAGAGATGGTTAAAGATGTGAGTGGTTGGTTAGAAAGGAATGGGGTAGAATCTGATTTAGTTAGAAAGGAGAAATTTTAAAAATGGGGAAATATAGAGTGGTGGTAGATAAGGATAAATGTGGGGGGTGTGCTACTTGTGTGGCGATAGCAGAGAAGACCTTTAAAGTGGAGGAGAAGGCTGAGGTGATAGATCAGGAGGGTAATAGTGACGAGGAAAAATTGTTGGCGGCACAGAGTTGTCCGAAAGGAGCGATAGAGGTGTGGTCTGGGAAGGAAAAGGTTTGGCCTAAATAAAGATGAAAAAATTGATCTGAGTGGATAAAATGGGGTTAAGTTAATAGAGGAGAGGAGGTGAGAAAGATGAGGGAGAAGGATAAGTTGGGAACAGGTAAGTTGTTGGTTTACGGTTCAGTAATTGCGGCAGTTTTTGCTTTGGTAGGAATGTTGTGGAGCGATGTGTGGTTGGCAAGTACCCAGTGGATGTTGGTGGGGGTATTACTAGCAATCTGGTCAGTTTTTGTTTTGCTAGAGGCTCAGTTTGGGAAGAAGAAATAGCTGGGGAATTAAGGGTAGTGTAAACTAGAAATTATGAAAGTTTGGTTAGGTGCTGATCATGCTGGTTTTAAAAAGAAGGAAGAAGTAAAGAGGTGGTTGGTGGATGAAGGCTATGAAGTGGAAGATGTAGGCGTTTTTGACGATAGTGAGAAGGTAGATTTTGTTGATTTTGCTATTTTAGTAGCGAGTGAGTTGGGTGAAGATGAGAGAGACAGAGGAGTGTTATTTTGTAGAAATGGTTTTGGAATGGTGATAGCGGCGAACCGTTTTGAGAAAGTGAGATGTGGTTTTGGTTTTGATGTTGGGGCAGTGAAAAAAGGGAGAGAAGATGATGATATTAATTGTTTGGCAGTACCGGCTGATTATGTGGAGATAGGAGAGATAAAAGAAATGATTAAGATGATGTTGGAAACGGAATTTAGTGAGGAAGAGAGATTTAAGAGAAGAAAGGAAAAGTTGGTTTTGACTGGAGATTGTCAAGGTGGTTGTTGTGATTTAGAGGAAAAGAAATGATTAAGATTGTACCGGCAATAATGAGAGATAGTTTGGAGGAAGTAAAGAAAGATTTGGAACAGGTGTGGTCAGTAGTGAGTCGAGTACAGATTGATGTGATTGATGGTAAATTCGCTCCGAGAAAGACAATTGGTCCAGAAGAATTGAATGTGATTGACACAGTAGTGGCTTTTGACGTTCATTTAATGGTGGATAAGCCAGAGGAGTGGGTAAGTCGGTGTGCGATGGCAGGAGCTGAGAGGGTATTTGGGCAGGTAGAGATGATGGAAAACAAGGAGATATTTATTGGTGATGTGCAAGCAGAAGGAATGGCGGTGGGTTTGGCATATGATATAGAGACACCTCTAGATGGTTTGGAGGAGGTGGTTGATAGTTTAGATGCAGTGTTATTGTTAGCGGTTAAGGCAGGAGAACAGGGCCAAGAGTTTGATGAAAGAGTGTTGGAGAAGATTAAGAAAGTGAGGGAGATGTCAAAGAGAGTGGTGATAGTAGTAGATGGTGGTTTGGGTGAGGAGAAAATAAAGAAGTGTCTGGCGGCGAGTTGGGAGGAAGAGATGGAGGAGGGGACTTGGGAAAGAGGAGTGGTAATGATGGATTTTGCGGTGGGAAGTGAGCTGTGGCAGGCAGAGAATATAAAGGAAAGACTAGAGAAGTTGCAAAGGCTGGAGGAGGGAAAGTGAGAGTGTTATATTGAGGGTATGACAGAGAAGAAGAAAAAGAAGAAAATGGTGAAGGAGTTTAAGAGGATAGAGGCAGTGTCGTTCTTTGGTTTTGCCGATGCTAAAGAAGGCGGGGAGTTGTATAAGGAAGCGAGAAAGGTGGCTTGTTTGATGGCGAAGAGAGGAGTAACGATTGTTAACGGGGGTGGTCCAGGAGTGATGAAGGCGGCGACGGAAGGAGCACATGATGGAGGGGGGAGAGCGGAGATAGCGACTTTTTATCCAGAGCATATTGAAAATTTTGAGGGTAAAGATGAAGGGAATAAAGCCGACAAGGAAGTGGTAACAAAGAACTATTTAGAAAGGACGCTGAAATTGATGGAGATGGGGAATGCTTATGTGGTTTTCAATGGAGGAACTGGAACTGTATCAGAATTTGGTATGGCTTGGGGGTTGGCAAAATTATATCTAGGTCATCACAAACCATTAATTTTGTATGGTAAGTTTTGGGAAAAGATTATGAAATCTTTAGTGGAGAATATGAAGATTCGACCGTTGGCACTGAAAGCTTACAAGATAGTAGATAGTCCAGAGGAAGCAGTAAAAGCTTTGTGGGAGTACGAATTAGCGTTACGAAAGGGAATGAAGAATAATGGTAAAGGTAAGAAGACCGGTGAAGACGCTTTTATAAATTAAGTAAAGATGAAGGATTTGGAAAAGCAGGCGATAGAGGTGAGAGAGTTGGTGGTAAAGATGTTGGCAGAGGCAGGGTCTGGTCATACAGGTGGACCATTAGGATCAGTTGATTTTTGGGTGAGTTTGTATTTTGGTGGTGGTTTGAATTATCGAGCGGATGAACCTGGGTGGAAAGAGAGAGATCGGGTAGTAGTAAGTGCAGGTCATTATGCGCCGGCGGTTTATGCGGTGTTGGCTAAGGCGGGATTTTTTGATAAGAGTGAGTTGTTGAGTTTGCGGAAATTGGGGAGTCGGTTACAAGGTCATCCTCATTTTGAGGTAGATGGTGAGATGAATGTACCAGGGATAGAGACCAGTTCGGGTCCTTTGGGTCAAGGTTTGAGTCAGGCAGTGGGAATGGCTCTAGTTGGAAAGATGGAGAGAAGGAATTGGAAGGTTTATTGTTTTACAAGTGATGGAGAGCAGGAGGAGGGACAAACGTGGGAGGCTTATATGTTGGCTAATAAATACAGATTGGATAATTTAATTTTTGTTATGGACAGAAATGGGGTGCAGATTGATGGGGAGACAAGGGAAATAATGCCATTGGAACCATTAAGATTAAAATTGGAGAGTTTTGGTTTGAGAGTAGAAGAGGTTGACGGACATAACCATGAAGAGATTTTGCAGGCGTTAGAGAGGTTAAGATTATCTGGGAATGGTCCGGGAATGTTGGTGTTGAGGACGATGGCAGGAAAAGGAGTGGGTTGGTTGGAAGGTGATTATCGTTGGCATGGTCGGGTGATGAATGAAGAAGAGAGTGAGAAAGCGGTGGAGGAAATAAAGAGAGGAGGAGGAAAATGAGAGAGCTGAGCTTGGTGGACAGTCTAGAAAGGGTGGAGATGAAAAGTATGAGAGATGGTTGGGGTGAGGGGTTATTGGCAGTAGGAGGATTGGATAGGAGGGTGGTGGCTTTGACGGCTGATTTGGCAGGAAGTACCCGAGTAAAAGAGTTTGGAGAGAGATGGCCAGAGAGGTTGATTAATGTGGGGGTGGCGGAACAGAATTTAATGGGGGTGGCGGCAGGAATGGCTTTAGAAGGAAAAATTCCTTTTGTGAGTAGTTTTGCGGTTTTTTCTCCAGGAAGGAACTGGGATCAATTGCGAGTATCAGTGGCTTACAGTCAAACTAATGTGAAGATAGTGGGTTCACATATTGGTGTAGGGGTGGGAGCGGATGGGGCGAGCCATCAGGGTTTGGAGGATATAGCGATAACGAGGGTATTACCGGGGATGAAGGTAGTGGCACCGGCTGATTTTGAACAGGCAAAAAAAATGGTCAAGGAGATGGTAAGAGTGAAAGGACCGGTTTATATGAGAGTGAACCGGAATAAAACCGGAGTGGTGACAACAGAAGTAACACCATTGGTTTTAGGTGAAGGACAAGTATTGAGAGAAGGTGGAGAGGTGACAGTGGTGGCTTGTGGAGCAATGGTTTATGAGGCATTGCTGGTGGCGGAAGAGATGCCTGGGAAAGTGGAGGTGATTAATATGCACACGATTAAACCTTTGGATGATGAGTGTCTGCGTCGAAGTGTAGAAAAGACGGGATGTGTAGTAGTGGCAGAGGAACATCAGGTGACAGGGGGTTTGGCTGGAGCGGTGGCAGAAAGTTTAATGGAGACGAAACCGGTGGTGATGAGAAGAGTAGGAATGAAGGATTGTTTTGGTGAGAGTGGGGAAGCAGGTGAGTTATTGAAGAAGTATGGAATGAGAAGAGGGGATATAATGAGGGCAGTAAAGGAAGTAATGGAAATTAAAAGTTAGTAAAGATAAAGAAGATGAAAGATTATTTGAAGAAGATTAGTCGAGATGGCAAGGTAATGTTGTTGGCTTATGATCAAGGGTTTGAACATGGTCCGGTAGATTTTGATGATAGAAGTGTAGACCCTGAATTTATTTTAGGATTGACGAAGAGTGGTGATTTTACTGGGGTAATTTTGCAGGAGGGAGTGGCGGATAGGTATTACAAGGATAAGTACAAAACACCGTTGATAGTGAAATTAAATGGAAAGACAGCTTTCAGAAAGGGGGAGGAGCCGGTGAGTTTACAATTGTGTACGGTAGAGAGAGCAGTGGAGTTGGGAGCAGTGGGAGTGGGTTATACAATTTATGTTGGAAGTGAAAGAGAAGAGGAGATGATGACTGAGTTTGCTAGGATTGAAGATGAGGCTCATGCGGCCGGTTTGGCAGTGATTGCTTGGATGTATCCTCGGGGTAAAAAAGTGAAAGGTAAAGAAGAGAGTCGGGATGTAGTTGCTTATGCTGCCAGGTTAGGTTTAGAGTTAAATGCTGATTTGGTTAAAGTGCCTTATACAGGAAGTAAAGAGAGTTTCTCTTGGGTGGTAAGATCTGCGGGGAAGACAGGAGTGTTGGCTCAGGGAGGAAAGAAAAAAGGTTGGCAGGAATTGGAGAAAGAAGTGAAGGAGATAATGGGTTCGGGGGCAAAAGGATTAGCCATTGGGAGGAATGTGTGGCAAGCAGAAAAACCTGAAGAAGTGAGTAGGAAGTTGGTGAAATTGGTTTGGGAAGGGATATAGATTTGATTGTGGTGGAGATATAATGGAAGATAGATTAATGAAGAAAGTAGTGGTTTTTGGATCAGCGATAGCAGATATGGTGGTGAGGTCAGAGAGTTTTCGGGTATTGAAGAGTCATCAAGTTGAAGGGGGGATAGCTTTGTGTGAAGTTTATGGGGGTAAATTGGAGGCGGAAACGGCTGATTTATTTTTAGGTGGTGGAGGGACAAATGTAGGTTTGGGGTTAATGAGATTAGGTCAAACGGTGAAAGTGGTATCAGCGGTAGGAAAGGATAGATTAGGGGTAATTATTAAAGGAGAGATGGAGAGATATGGCTTGGATACTGATGGTTTGGTAGAGAAAGATGGTAAGAGTGGGGCGTCAGTGATTTTGGTAGCTGGGGACGGAGGACGATCGATTATTACTCATAGAGGAGCAAGTCAAAGGATAGATACGAGGGAGGTTAATTGGCAGATAGTGGAGAAGGCGGACTGGGTACAGGCGTCAAGTTTGGGAGGAAAGATGGACTTATTGGAAGATTTAGTTATTTTTGCTAGTAAGAAAAAGATAAAGGTGGGTTTGAATCCTGGAAAAAAGGAGTTAAAGGAGAAAGGGAAGATGAAACCCTTGTTGTCTAAGATTGAATTTTTGAGTTTAAATCACATGGAGGCAACAGAGTTTTGGGGAGGAAAATTGGGTGATGATAAAGAGATGGCAAGAAAGTTTATTGAAGCAGGAGTAAAGAGAGTAGCTATCACTGACGGGAAAAAAGGAGCTGGTTTGGGGGATAAGGACGGTTGGATGAAGATGTCAGCTTTCAAGGTAAAGTCAGTGGATGATACAGGAGCAGGGGATGCTTTTGCAGCTGGAATAGTGGCAGGAGTATTGCTGGGGAAAGAGAGGGAAGAATTGTTGAAGATGGGATTGGCTAACGGAGGGAGTGTGGTGGGTTTTCTGGGAACAAAAGAAGGGTTATTAAAGAAGGAGGAGATGGTGAAGTGGTTAAAAAGAAAGGTAAAGTTGGTGGAGGAGGAGTGGGTGTGATTAAATGAAGAAGATGAAAGAGAGGATTTTTGTAACTCACGTTTTACCTGGGAAGGCTCTAAAGGAGTTGGAGAAAAAGTATGAAGTGGAGGTGTGGCCAGAGAGAGATATTAGTCGAGAAGATTTATTAAAGAAAGTTAAGGGAGTGGTAGGAATAGTATCGTTGTTAACTGAGGAGATAGATAAAGAAGTGATGGATGAGGCGGGGGAAAGTTTGAAGGTAATAGCTAACTACGCGGTGGGTTATGACAATATTGATTTAAAGGAAGCAACAAAAAGAGGAATAATAGTGACGAATACTCCTGGAGTGTTGACAGAGTCGGTGGCAGAGCATGCGATTGCTTTGATGATGGCAGTAAGTAAGAGATTAGTAGAAGGGGATACTTTTGTTAGGGAAGGAAGATTTAAGGGTTGGGAGCCGGATTTACTGGTTGGTATGGGACTAATGGGTAAAACAATGGGAGTGATTGGTTTGGGAAGAATTGGTCGGTGGGTGGCAAGATTATCTTTGGGTTTGGGAATGGAAGTGGTTTATTATTCGAGGAGTAGAGATGAGGAGTTTGAGTTGGCGAATGAAGTAGATTATGTATCCTTAGAAAGATTATTAAAAAAGGCTGATGTGGTGAATTTAAGTGTTCCCCTAACAAAAGAGACTGAGGGAATGATTGGTAGGAAAGAATTGGGATTGATGAAGAAAACAGCAATATTGATTAACACTGCTAGAGGAGAAGTGGTTGATGAAAAGGCATTGATAGAAAAGTTAAAAAAGAGAGAAATTGCCGGGGCGGGGTTGGATGTTTTCGAGGATGAAACGAAGATACCGGAGATGTTAAAGAAATTACCAAACGTGGTGTTGACACCACATATTGCTTCGGCGACGGCTGAAGCAAGGTTACAGATGAGTGATTTATTAGTGGCTGGATTGAAAAAGGCATTGATAGGGAAGGTGCCAGACAATGCAGTGAACCGTGAGGTGAAAGGCGAGAAAGAAGTTAAAAAAGATAAGTAAGAAAAGAAATGGCTGAGAAAGAAGAAAAGAGTTTAAAAAGTAAAAGGGGTAAAAGAGAATTGGAGGAGGAGAAGGTAGAGGATAAAGGTGGAAAGAAGAGGATTAAGAAAGGAAGTAAGAAGGATAGAAAAAATAATCGTCGAGTAGTATTAGTGGTTTTGTTGATAACGATTTTAGTAAGTCTATTTTTTTCAGTAAGTAGTTGGTGGAAGGAGAGAGAAGAAAGAAGTGATGAAGGGGTCAAGTGGGAAAAGGTTGATGAAGGGGTGGATGGGGACGAAGAATTTGATGATGGTTGGGGTAAACCAGCTGTTTATGAGTTTTAAAGATGGTTGACTTGATAGCCTTGGAGAATGGTAGGGGTGGCGGTTGGGGTAGGGGTAGTGGGTTGATCTGTTGGTGACGGGAAGCTACACGCTTGAGTGGGTTGGGTACCTTGGGTGAAATATTCATAACTAGTGGGACAACCGGAACAAGGAAGAGTGCCAGTGAGGGAGCAAATGGGAACCTTGATGAGATTGTCTGGGGGAGTGAAGGAAGCGAGAGTGCCGAGGTGTTCATTGAGGAGATATTTCATAATCTGATTCCAGATAGGAGAGGCACCAGTAACACCGGAAGCAACATAACTCATAGGGGAGTTATCATTATTACCTACCCAAGTAGCAACAAGATAATCTGGGGTATAGCCAATAGTCCAGTTATCGCGCATGTTATTGCTAGTACCAGTTTTAACAGCAACTTGATAAGGAGAGAGATTGAGGACTGAATTATAACCAAAAGCAGCCGATCGAGCTTGATTGTCTGAGAGAATGTTGGAGATGAGGAAGGCTGTTTGAGGAGAGATAACTTGTTGATTGGTGGTTGATGATAAAGGAAGATTATTTCCTTGGGAATCAGTAACAGAAATAATGGTATTGAGAGTGGTGGTTTGGCCGGAATTGGCAAAAGTTGAGTATGCTTGAGCAAGATCAATCATTTTGACTTCGAGACTACCGAGAGCCATGGAGAGACCATAGCGGGAGGAATCTTGCCAAGAGGTAATGCCTAATTTCTGGGCGAATTGAGCAAAGTTAGAAATACCGTTTTGAGAAAGGACGATAATAGAGGGGATATTATAGGAGTTGGCGAGGGCTTGTCGGAGGGTGATGATGCCGTGGAAGGAGTTGTCATAATTTTTAGGGGACCATGGTTCTGAGTTGGGAAGATTAATAGTGATAGGTTGATCTTTAATGAGAGAAGCCGGGGTAAGACCATTTTCAAGTCCAAGGGCGTAATTAAGTGGTTTGATAGCTGAACCTGGTTGACGAAGAGCAGTAGTAAGATTAACGTTACCATCGATGGAGTTGTCGAAGTAGTTTTTTGAACCAACCATGGCAAGGATTTGACCAGTTTGTGGTTGAGTGATGAGAACGGCACCATTGGTAATATGAAGTGAAGTAAGTTGGTTGAGTTGTTGTTGGACAATTTTTTCAGTTTTTTGTTGGAGAGTGAGGTCAAGGGTGGTGGTGACGACGAGACCTCCTTGGTTGACAAGATTAGAGCCATATTCTTGTTCAAGTAAATCTTTAACATACATGACAAAATGGGGGGCCTGAATGGGGATGGTGTCAGGGTAGATGGAAAGTTCTTGTCCGAGAGCTTGTTGATGTTGTTCTGAGGTAATGTAGGAAAGTTTTTCCATTTGTTCCAAGACAAGGAGTTGTCTTTGTCGACCTAATTGTGGTTGACTACCGTAGGGTGAGTATCTGCTGGGGGCTTGGGTGAGACCGGCAAGGAAGGCCGCTTGAGCAACAGTAAGGTTCTGGGCGTCGGTATCGAAGTACTGCTGAGCAGCAGCTTGAATACCGTAGATGGGGCCACCAAAAGCAATTTGGTTGAGATACATTTCTAGAATGGTGTCTTTATCAAAAATTAATTCGGTGTGGATGGCAAGGATAAGTTCCTTGATTTTTCTAGTGATGGTTTTTTCTGGGGTGAGGAGAGCGTTTTTAACTAGTTGTTGAGTGATGGTAGAACCACCTGAAAGTTGATCATTTGACGGTGATTCGTCAGTGAGGAAAAGTTCAATATTTTTTAAAAGAGAGCGGGTCATACCGGAAAGGGAAAAACCATGATGTTGATAGAAATTCTTGTCTTCGGCAGCAAGAAAGGCTTGTTTGATGTATGAAGGTAGGGTGTTGATGTCGGTGAGAGTACGATTTTCCTCCTGGTAGATTTGATAGAGAAGTTGGCCGTGACGATCAAGAATTTGAGTAGTTAATTGAGGTGGATGGTCGATTAAATCTTGGGGGTGAGGTAGTTGGTAGAAAATTTGGAAGTAAATAAGGAGGAAGACGGTGATGGAAGAGAAAAGGATGAAGATATGTTTAAAAGAAGGAAGATGAAAATGAGGTGGAGATAATTTGATGTGAGGAGAAGGTAAACTAAATTGGGGAAGTTTGATATCAGGAAGAGTGGGAAAAGAAAAATTAATTGTAGAAAGGGAGGTTTTGAAGTGATGAGGAAGAGAGAGAAAGAGAGAGAAGATTTTTTTGAGAGAATGATGAGTGTTGATGAGATAACGGAAAAAAGAGGAAACAATGAAGTAAAAGAGACGATAAAAAGGAAGACCAATGATTTTTAATAAGGAGATATGGTGATATTTTTTTCTGTTTATTATTTTAAACTGAAACATTGACTCGCAATAAGAAGTTTGTGAAGGGACAGATAGTTTAACTTCATTTTATCAGTTGGGGAATTTTTGCGGTAGAGTTAAAGTTGTTGAGAAATGGTTTGCCAGAGATCGTTGTAAGGGACTTCGTAGCCTAGGGCCCAGATGGCAATACCAGCGAGGTTGGCTTGGTTAACTAAATCAAGTTTAAGGGAGAGTGAGTAAGGGTTATCATAATGAATTTGATAAAGAAGATTATCTTGATAGAAATTGAGATATGGTGTTTGAGAAAGAGATGACCATGAGGCGGAAAGTGAGGAAACATCTTGGGAATCAAAAAGTTCTTGAATGTAGCGGTAGCTGGCAAGTGAACCAGTTTGGGAGTAGGTGTTGGCAAGGAAACTGTCTGAGGCAGTTTGCCATTGATAGCCATAGAAGGGAATACCGAGGATAATTTTTTCAGCAGGGATAGTTTGGGAGATAGCGGAGATAGCGGAAGTGATATCTTGCTCAAGACAAATTTCCTCCGCGGAAGAGGAAAGGAAATTAGTTGAGGTACATTTGCCTCGGAGGGGCGAAACGGGACCAGCTTGGTTTGATGAAGAACGATAAAAGTCGTAAGCCATGACAATGAAGTAATCGGTGTATGGTTCAAGTGATTGAAGATCCCAGATGAAGGTTTGTTCGGCAGAATTGGCAAAGATATCGATGGAGATTTCTAGTTGATGGTTGTTGACAGTTTGCTGTTGAAGTTCTTTGACGAAGAGAACAAAGTTATTTCTGGTTTGGAAGTCGGAGATGCTGGAGCTTTCAAAGTCAATGTTAATTGAATAAATCTGTTCTTGTTGGAGAGTATTGGCAATGGAGGTAATGGCTTGGTGTCGGTATGAAGGAGTGTTAAGGAGAGAGCGAATAGTGTCTTTATTAAAAGCTTTAATAACTAGAACAGGAGTTTTGTGAGAGAGACGAGTTTGGCGAAAAACAGAGTTGAGTTCGTCTGAGGCAAATTTATTCCAGCCGGGTTCGTATTCTCCTGGTTGGGAATATTGATTGATAGTGCCATCTTCGGCAAGTTCGATACCAAAGTAAGCAAGATGGGTTAGATGTTTAATGTTGAGCTCGTCTGCATATTTAAGATTCCAGTAAGGGAGAAAACCAAGGGCAATTTTGGGTGAGGAATCCTCAGAAGTAGAAAAGGAAGGAAGAGGAGTGATGACATCCAGGGGAGAGATGAGAGGGAGATTGGTGGTCCAAATTTGATAAGCTAGTGTGGAGAAAAAGGCGAGAGCAAGAAAGACAAAGGAAAAAGTGAGAATTTTATTTTTTTTCATGCTGATTATGGTGTAGTAGTTGGAGTGGGGAGAAAGGAATTGGGGGAGGGGAGATTAATTTGAAAGAGGTCATAGTTGATGGTGCTGGTAGGCCAGGTAGTATGACCCTTTTCATCGACAGGGTAGGTGCAATCAAGACAGAAGTTGGAGACGAAAGGATCAGAAACGACAGTGTGTTCTTCGAGGTCAAGATCGATAGTGGTGTCACCAGGAAGAAGAGGTTGTTTATCTTCCCGTCTGACCCAGATTTGTTGACGGAGACTATTTTGAGCGGGAGGAAGAATATCTTTGATGAAAATTTCCGATCTAGATTGACACTGGTTTTCTTGGGTGGCGATTAAGCCGGTGTTGTTGCAAACGGTGTGGTTGGCGATGTTTTGTGGACGAGTAAAGGGATGGTTAGTTTGATCGGCAAGGATCTGGCGCATAATCTGATTCCAGATAGGGGAGGCACCAGTAACACCAGAAGCAACATAACTCATAGGGGAGTTATCATTATTACCTACCCAAGTAGCAACAAGATAGTCGGGAGTATAGCCAATAGTCCAGTTATCGCGCATGTCGTTAGTGGTACCGGTTTTGACAGAGACTGTTTGACCAGGGATAACTAGATAGCTGCTAGAACCAAAAGCAGCCGACCGAGCTTGATTGTCTGAGAGAATGTCGGAGATGATGTAGGCGACTTCTTCGGGGAGTGAGACGTGGATACATGAGGAAATATCTTCATTTTCTGTTTGTTCAGATTGGTTTTGATCGGTTGAGAGAGGACAGTCAATAAGATGGTTGTTATCTGGTTGATGGAAGAGGTTCCAATCCTGAGTGGAAGTGGAGATAAGATCGGCAATATTATCGGCAGAGTATTGTTGAAGGGTCTCACCGGTGTAAGTTTCAACTTTAAGGATGGGGGTGAGAGGGACAGTGACGCCGGAGTTGGCGAAAGTACCAAAAGAGGTGGCCATTTCTAACATAGTAACTTCTCCACCACCGAGAGTGAGAGAAAGACCGTAATTAGAAGGGTCTTGCCAACCTTGGATACCCATGGCACTGGCAGTGGCGATCATAGATTCAACACCGTTGAGGGCAAGTTGCTTGACAGCAGGAATGTTGTAAGAGTTGGCTAGGGCGTCTCGCATGAGGACTGGTCCATGGAAGGTGTTATCGTAGTTTTTGGGACAATACTCGGCTTGACCGGTGACGGTAAAGCAGGTAGGAACATCGAGATACATGGTGGCGGCTGTCCAGCCATTGAGGAGTCCAGTAGCATAATTGACTGGTTTGATGGATGAGCCAGGTTGACGGAGGGCGGTAGTGAGGTTGACCTGACCATCATTTTCTTGGTCAAAATAATTTTTAGATCCAACCATAGCGAGAATTTCACCTGTTTGTGGTTTGGTGACGAGGGCGGCACCATTACCGATATTGAGGTAGCTGATATCTTCCACTTGTTCGGAAACGATATCTTCAGCCGTTTGCTGAATATCCAGATCGAGGGTAGTAGTAACTCTGAGTCCACCAAGATTAACAAGATCTTCACCATATTTCTCAACCAAGAGTTCTTTGATCATCAGGGAGAAGTGAGGAGCAAGAATACCAGCACTGGGAGAAGCATAATTAAGTTCTTCATCTAATGTTTGTTGAATGATTTCTTCTGTAATGTAGCCATCTTCTTTCATGCGGTTAAGAACTTGACTTTGTCTTTCCTTGGCTAATTCTGGATGTGCGCCAAAAGGTGAGAGGTAGGTAGGAGCCTGAGGTAAACCGGCAAGAAGGGTGGCTTCAGCCAGTGTGAGATCACGGGCATCTTTATTGAAGTAGTTCTGAGCAGCTGATTGAATGCCGTATGAAGTGCCCCCGTAAGGAATGTGGTTAAGGTAGAGTTCGAGAATTTCGTCTTTGGTATAGACGATTTCAGTAGCAATGGAAAGGAAAGCTTCACGGATTTTTCTGATGAGGGTACGACTAGTGTCCTCGAGAATGGCATTTTTAACCAGTTGTTGGGTGATGGTTGAACCACCCTCCAGACGTTGTCCAGTGATGGTTTTATAAAGGGCACGAGTAATACCTTTGATGTCTAGACCCCAGTGTTGATAGAAATTTTGATCCTCAATAGCGATAGTAGCTTGTTTGACGTAATCAGGTAGTTCATCGATGTTAATAGGGGTCCTTTTTTGGTCGGTATAGATTTCATAGAGGAGTTGACCGTGACGGTCCAGAATCTGGGTGCTGATAGGGGCTGGAGATTTGGTGAGTTTTTGGGGACTAGGAACATTTTTAAAAAGGAAAAAAAGGAATAGAGAGGAGAGAATAATGGAGGAGATGACGATGATATTTTTAAGTTTGCCCTGCCGTTTAAGTGTGGAAGCAGATTTCTTAAATTGACGATAGACGTTTTTGAGTTGGTGTTTATGTTTGGCTGAAGCCATGGTTACTATTATAGAGGTAGGGAAGTGAAAGAGGGAAGATTGATAGGTAAATGTGATAGGATGTTTTTGTGAGGAAAAAGAGAGATAGGAAAGTTGAGGTTCGTGGATGGATGATTGGTTATGTGGTCTATTTGTTGTTGATATGGGGGAGTTTTCGTTATTGGATAAGTTTGCCGGAGGTAATAGAAGAGCTATGGTTTAAACCGGTGATATGGTTGATGCCTTGGTTATGGTGGTATCTGGCAAAAAAAGGGAAACCGGAGTTGTTCGAAGGAAAGTTGGGAAGGGCAATTATCTGGGGTTTATTGGTTGGAGGAATTTATTTTTTAACGGTTTTTCTCTTGAGGAGAGATTTGAGGATTGGTTGGAGTATTGATATTTTTGGTTTAAGTTTGGTGACGGCGATGGTGGAAGAAACGACAATGAGTGGGTTGTTTCTAGGTTTGTGGGATGAAGAGTGGGGAAAGAAGGTTGGTCATTTATTGGGAGTAATGATATTGGTGGTATTGGTGCATTTGCCAATAAACATATTTGTTTACAAGTTGGCGGGGGTTGATTTATTGGGTCAGGTGCTGTTGTTGGGATCGGTGGCAGGATTGAATGGTTGGTTGAGGAGGAAAAGTGGAAATGTGATCAGTCCAATTTTAGCTAGGTGGGGATTAATGCTGGCGGTTTTGGTGTAAAAATAGCTTCAAAATTTGCTGAAAACGGCTTTTTGTTGTAGGATGTCAATGTGAGTGAAGAAGTAAAAGCAAGTGATCTAAAGGCGATTAGGAGTGCTGTGAGCAAGAATTTTGATGAGCAGAAAGAGTTCTTAAGTGAGTTGGTAAAGGAAAAGAGTGTTAATCCATTGAAGGAAGGTTTTGAAGGGAGTAGTGAGGAAGGGGTGGCCAGGGTTATCAGGAAGAAACTGAAGGAAATAGGAGTGAACTCGCGCTATTTACGTTACAAGAAGAAAAGGCCAAATTTAGTGGCTGTCTGGGGGCCAACAAGGTCGAGGAAATCGTTAGCTTGGGTGGGACATATGGATACAGAGGAGCCATTGGCAGAGGATAAGAAAAAATGGTTCTCTGGAGAGATAGAAGGAAACAAACTTTATGGTGTAGGGTCTTTGGATATGAAGGGAAGTTTATCGGCCTACGTATTTGCTTTGAAGGCTTTAATAGATAGTGGTTTGGAAACAGAAGGAAAATTGAGGTTGGCCTTTACATCCGATGGTAAAAGTGAGTATGTGTCGAGGTGGGGTTTGAAGTACTTGGTTAATAAGGGGCTCAAAGCAAAAGTGGCATTATTGGCTAAGCCAGGAACAAAAAAGATTGCTATCGGTCACAGAGGTGGTTATAGATTCAAGATTACGGTTAAAGGAGAATCGGTTGATACTGGTAGGAGAGCATGGGAAAAAGGGGAGAAGGGAGTTAATGCGGTAGTGGGGATGATGAAGGTGGCGGAGGTACTAAGAGGTTTTGATTTACCTTTTAGACAGGCGAGAGCTTTCCCAGACAGGTTACCGGTGTTTACTTTTCCGACCAGAGTACAAGGAGGGAAATCGATTGATGTGGTACCGAATAAATGTGAGGCCTGGGGAGATGTACGTTTGTTGCCTGGTAATACTGATAAACAGATTCGTTGGTGGTTGAAGAATAGATTGAGAAAGTTAGAGGGGGTGGATTGGGAAATTGAGGATATATTGTTTGTACCAGCAATGGAGGTGGATAAAACTGACAGGTGGGTGAAGTGTTTGGCAGAACAGGCAAGTGAAGTGTTGGGAAAGAAACCGAAGTTGGAAGGTTGTGGTCCATGGAATGATGCGTGGATGTTGACACAGACGGACACACCTTGTCTGGCTGGTTTTGGTCCGGATGGACAAGAGAACGGTGAAGGGGAAGAGGGAGAAGAGTGGGTGGATTTACAGAGTTTAAAAAAGGTGACAGAGATTTATGCTCGTTGGGCCTTGATGTATTTAGGGAAGAAGGGTAAGAAATAAAAGACATTCTTGACAGTTTGTGTTACAGGGTATTTAATGGAGTTAGTTGTTGGTATTGTTATCAGTCTGTTGTTGTCACTGCTAGTTAGAGGTGTTTGTTGTCTTTTGGCCGGTGAATAGGTTTAATTTTTCTTTTTTGAGGTTTTTTGAAGTAAAAACAAAGAAAAGAAGTTTGACAGTGATGAGGTAAGGCTTGGTGGGTTAACTCAGGCAGGTTTTATTGGTATAGTGGAGTTATGTCAGCAATGAAAGAAAGAGAGACTGGAAGTAGGCAGGTGGAGGAACAGGCGACCAGAGAGGTGGATGCTTACGTGGAGAGAATGAAGGAGGTGGAAGGGAAGGATGAGAAGAAAGAAGAGGAGAGGAAAGATGATGTAAGTGCGGAGAAAGTGAAGTTAAGAGACGATGGGATGAAACAGGTTAGTGGTGGACAGGGTGATGGAAGCGGAAAGATCATTTTACCTTTGGATAAAGAAGAAATGGGAAAAGGGTCTAAAGTGGGAGTAAATAGGGCGATGAGATGGTTAGTAGAGACGTGTGTTTATTTAATCAAGAAGTATCCAGGGAGAGTTTTTTATAAGAAAAAGATAGAAAAAGAAAATGGATAAGTTGATGCTTTTATCAGAGGTAATGTTCGATTGGATATTGATTTTGAGTTTGGTGACAACTGTGGTGGTGGGATTAGGAATTGCGGTGTTACAGTTATTAAGATTTAGAAATCGAGAAGAAGTAAGCTTGAACTTTGTCTTGTTGGAAGTATTAGTACCAAGAGGTAATGAAGTAAAGATTGATGTGGCGGAGCAGATATTTGCCTCCCTATATTCATTGAAGAAAGGTGGTTGGAAGCAAAAGTTTAAAGCACAACAACATTTGTCTTTTGAGATAGTGGGTAAGAAAGAGGATATTTGTTTTTATGTTAGTTGTCATCGAGACAATGCTGAATTAGTAGAGAAACAGTTGGCGGGGGCTTATCCAGGAATAGAGGTGCGACAAGTAGAAGAGTACAACATTTTCAATAAAACAGGAAAGGTGGCTTTTACTGAGTTGGCTTTGAAGAATGAGTCTTTCAAACCAGTAAAAACTTACAAAGATTTAGCGACTGACTCGTTGGCTTCAATCACTTCCTCTTTGGCTAAATTTGGTGAAGAAGAGGCGGCAGCAATACAGATAATAATTTCACCCGCTGATTCTTCTTGGAGTAAGTCAGGGGAAGGTTATTTGTCTAAAACAAAGAAGGATGAGGCAGATCCAGAAAAAGCAAATTTTAAAGTGGGAGCGGCTGATTTAGAGGCGATAGATGCTAAAGTAGGAAAACCAGGATTCCTGACGAGTATAAGGATTGTGTGTGTGGCGGAAAACGAAGGTAAGGCAAAAGAAAACTTGTCGAATTTAAAAGGAGCTTTTTCACAGTTTAATGGTGATCTGAATAGATTGGCGAGTAAGAAAGTTTGGTGGAAGAAAGGTTTTATGATTGATTTTGTTTATCGTTATCAATCGATATTAGGGAATAACTCTATTTTGTCGACCGACGAATTGGCGACGATTTGGCATTTGCCAAATAACACTATAGAGACACCACACATCCGTTGGTTAGATGCCAAGAATGCTCCGGCGTCTGGAGATTTTCCAACTAGTGGTTTGTGGTTGGGGAGGTCAGTTTATCGGGGAAGAGAAAGAGATATTTATATGAATGATGAGGACAGAATGAAACATATGTATATTATCGGGAGAACTGGAACAGGAAAAACGGAGTTTTTGAAATCGATGATTTTGCAGGATATGAGAGAAGGTAAAGGATTGTGTTTCTTGGAGCCACACGGTGATGGTATTGAAGAGTTATTACAGTTAGTGCCACCTGAAAGAGCTGAGGACGTGATTTTATTTGATCCGACAGATACGGAAAGACCACTAGGGTTTAATTTGTTAGAAGTGAGAAGTGAAGATGAAATGCATTTCGTGGCAAGTTCAATCATCAACTTAATGTATAAGTTGTATGATCCGCACAGGACAGGAATTATTGGACCGAGATTTGAGCATGCAATCAGGAATGCAATGTTGACGGTGGCAGTTCAACCAGGGGCGACTTTTGTTGAGGTGGTGAGGGTGTTAACAGATAGTAAATATGTACAGCAGTTGTTACCAAAAGTGAAGGATCCAATTGTAAAAAGATACTGGACTGATCAGATTGCTCAGACAAGTGATTTTCATAAGTCAGAAACGCTAGATTATATTGTGTCTAAATTTGGTAGGTTTGTAACTAATAAAGCAATCAGGAATATTATTGGTCAAAGTGAAAGCAGCCTTGATTTCAGGAAAGCAATGGATGAGGGTAAGATTGTTTTTATCAAGTTAGCGAAGGGATTGTTGGGAGAAGAAGATGCCAATTTCTTGGGTTTGGTATTGGCACCAAAGATTTTACAAGCAGCTTTGTCTCGTCAGGATATACCTAGAGAAGAGAGAAAACCATTCTATTTTTACGTGGATGAGTTTCAAAATTTTGCCACACCAGATTTTGCCCAGATGTTGTCAGAGGCGAGAAAATATAATTTGTCTTTGACCTTGGCGAATCAGTTTGTGAGTCAATTGGATGAACAGGTGAGAGATGCAATTTTCGGTAACGTGGGTACATTGATGAGTTACCGAGTTGGTGTACAGGATGCGAGTGTTTTACAGAGAGAGTTTGATCCAGTATTTGATGAGGGGGATCTGACTAATATTGGAGCGCAGAATTTGTATGTGAAGACAGTGGTTAAAGGAACACCGGTGATGCCATTTAGTATGAATGTGTGGCAAGATTTGGACAAGGTAAAGGCTCAAGGGAGTGCTGAGGTAGCAAGAATGGTGAAGGAATTATCGAGGTTGAAGTATGGTAAAGATAAAGAGGAGGTAGAAAAAGAGATTGAGAAGAGGTCGGACCTTTGAGGGGGAGAGCTTAGAGTATAATAGGCACGAGAGGGCCGGTAGCTCAGTTGGTTTAGAGCGCCAAGCTTATACCTTGGTGGTCGGAGGTTCAAGTCCTCCCCGGCCCACAGATATGAGAGTAAAAAAAGAAGATAAACTAGTTGAGAATTTTCAGTCACCTTTAAGTGAGGTGGGGGAGATGATAGGGGAAGTGGAGGATTTTTTTGATGAGGAGGAGACGAGAGGGGTGAGTATAGAAGGAGATTTGGATATTGGTAAGAAGGGTCACCCAGTGACATTAATGATTGAAGATGAAGTGAGTGGTGAGGTATTGGAGATGAATCATATAGAATCAGCCTTTTTAGTGATCGAGGACAAAAGGAAAAGTGATTCTGGTTGGTTGGCAGTAGCTATAGGAGAGGTAAAGTCGTTGAGTAAGGTGTTGAGTTTTTTGGCGAAATCAACCTTAGAAAGTTTGAAAAAGATGGTGGAGAGAAACGATTAAAGGTCGACGAGACGGGGTTTGTTCTTACTGGGTTTGGAAGAGATAAACTCGAGGTATTTTTCGGTGGTGGAGAGACGTTTGTGGCCAACTAATTTACTGATGTAAACAAGAGGACTGCCAGAGGCAAGTTGGTGGGCGATAAAAGTGTGGCGAAGATCGTTGACTTTAACATTCTCAATACCAGCGATTTTAAAGTAGCGATCTAGACTAGAACGAATGTTACGGATGAGGAATGGGTTACCTGTTTTGGTAATGAAAATTTGATTATTTTTACTTTTAGGTCTGTCTTCGAGATATGCTTGAATAGCATTTTTAACTGGTTGACTGAGAGGAATTGTTCTCTCTGGGTGTGACTCATGGCTACGAATAATGATTTTGTTGTCTTCAAAATTAACATCTTCTATTCTGAGGTTAGCTAGTTCTGAGATGCGCATACCGGTTTGGAGAAGAGTTTCAATGATGGCAAAAATACGAGAATCATGTCGGCAAACATCTCTGAGAGCACGGTATTCGATTTTAGAAAGAATACGGGGAGGTTTGATTTCATATTTAGGGTGGGTAACTTCTTGAGCAGGGTTGGAAGCGATGGTTTTTTGAGAAACAAGGAAACTGAAGAATGATTTAATGGAGTTAATTTTTCTGGAGATAGATTTGGCGGTGTAATCCTTTTCCTTAAGATGTTGTTTGAAGTTATTGATGTCTTCGGTGGTTATTGTGGAGAGACTAACTTTGTCTTTTGATGCCAAAAAAGTAACAAGTTGTTCAATGTCCTTGGTGTAGGCTAAAATGGTGGCATTAGCCCGACCAAGAGAAACAAGATGTTCTTTAAATTGGTTGATGGCTGGTTTAAGCGTATTTTCGCTACTCATAATAAAAATATTGATGTTTTAAAATAGTTAATACTACAGGGTATATGATACAAAGCAAAGAGGCAGATGTCAAGGAATAAAAAGAAAGCCATGAATGTTGGGTGGTTGGCGGTTATTCTAGGTTTGGTGTTAATCTGGTCTTTGAGTAAGGGTTTATGGGAGGTAAGAGAGGGTTATAAGAGGGTTGAAGAGGCTGAGGGGGTTTTGAGGCAAGAAAAAGAGAAGAAAGAGAGTTTAGAAAAGGAGTATGAACGAGTTCAAGATAATGAATATATAGAAAAGATAGTTAGAGATGAATTAAATATGCAAAAAGGTGGAGAGACAGTAGTGGTTTTACCAGACAGAGAATCTTTAAGACTAGAGGATAGTCTAAATGAAGAAAATAAGGCTGAAAAAAATTGGGTAAAGTGGTGGAATTTAATAAATTAAATTGGTTGCGGGCCCGGGGTTACGCTCCCCAGTTAAGTGAGATTATGCAACTGTTTGCTCTAGTTGCCTAGAGTGTCGGACTATGTCATCACCCAAATAATTTTTGGGGCCCGGCGTGTAGTCTCTACGGGGTTAATTACAACTTCCCTCGGCGTTGCCCACTTGGGGTTTCACCGATATAGCCAGGTTCTCAAGGGCAATTACTTGCCAGTGGGCCCATTTGAGCCTCACGAGATACTTACCTCCCGCCCGCATGTTTAAGAACATGATGATTTTATCACGTGATAGGGGAAATTGACAGTTCGGGTAATTTATGGGTAAATAGTTTTATGGATAAGAAGCTATATAGAAAGTTGCAAGCAGGAAGGAAGAGGTATCAAAAAAGGAGGACAGAAGAGCGCTTATTATTGGAGAGGAAGTTATTTACTAATAGTTTTGATGAAATTGGAGAAATTAGCAATAGAGAGCTGTTTTTGTGTGGAATAGTTTTATATTGGGCTGAGGGTTTTAAACATAAGGATGAGAGTGGTTTAGGTTTAGCAACGTCGGACATAAAAATGGCCAGATTTTACCTGGAATGGTTAAAAAGATGTTTGGATATTAAAAAAGAAGATTTGATATTGAAGGTGACGGCTAATGAAAGTCATCGATACAGAATTGATGAAATTGAAAATTATTGGATGAGGGAGTTGGATGTCTCTAAAACTTGTTTTAGAAAACCCTTTTATCAAAAGACAAAATGGGCGAGGGAGTATAAAAATAGAGGAATTTATTATGGTGTCATAAGGATAAGGGTAAGAAGAAGTTTGAATTTATTGAGAAAAATGAGGGGATGGATAGAAGGAATTGCTCAGGCGAAGCTGATTTGAGGGTGGAAGAATGGTAAAATCAAATAGGTTTGGCAGGGTAGCTCAGTCGGTAAGAGCGTCGGATTCATAAACCGGAGGTCGTGGGTTCGATCCCCACCCCTGCTACTAAAAAGAAGGTTATTAAATAATAAAGAAAATGAAAAAGAGGATATTGACAGGTGATAGACCAACAGGAAAATTGCATTTAGGTCATTATGTAGGTTCTTTGAAGAACAGAGTGGCCTTGCAAGATGAGTATGATCAGTTTGTTTTAATTGCTGATGTTCAAGCTTTGACAGACAACTTTTCTGAACCAGAGAAGGTTTCTGGTCGGGTAAGAGATTTGGTGATGGATTATTTGAGTGCAGGAATCGATCCAAAGAAAAGTAAAATTGTGGTGCAATCAATGATTCCAGAGATAGCAGAATTGACTGTCTTTTATATGAATTTGGTAAGTTTGAATAGAGTGTTGCGAAATCCAACAGTAAAAGATGAGATAAAACAAAAAGGAATGGAGAAGAGTGTACCAGCCGGTTTTGCCATGTATCCGGTCAGCCAGGCGGCAGATATCACCGCTTTTAAGGCTGATTTAGTACCAGTGGGTGATGATCAGTTACCAATGATTGAGTTAACCAGAGAGATAGTGAAGAGATTTAATGGTCTTTATGGTGAGGTACTGAAGGTGCCAGAACCGTTGTTGGGTGAGTGTCCACGTTTGGTAGGTTTGGATGGTAAGGAGAAGATGAGTAAGAGTTTAGATAATTGTGTTTATTTATCTGACAGCAAAGAAGAGGTAGAAAGAAAAGTAATGGGGATGTATACAGATCCAAACAGAGTAAAGGCGAGTGATCCTGGTAAGGTTGAAGGAAATCCGGTATTTATTTACCACGATTTGTTTAATAAGGACAAAGAAGAGGTAGAAGATTTGAAGAAGAGATACAAGGAAGGGAAGGTAGGAGATGTGGAGGTAAAAGAGAAGTTGGCGAAGGCGATTAACGATTTGTTGGAGCCAATGAGAAAAAGGAGAGTGGTTTTAGAGAAAGAACCAGAGAAAGTGGAGAAAGTACTGAAAGAGGGGGTGATGGAGGGACGTAAGGTTGCCGGAGAAGTATTAGCTGAGGTGAAGAAAGCAATGAAAATAAATTATAAATTTGGGAAATAATGAAGGACGTAATAAGTTACGGAGACTTTGAGAGATTAGAGGTGAGAGTGGGGAAGGTGGTTGAGGTAGAGGTACCTGAGTGGAGTCGAAAGTTGGTTAGAATGAGGGTGGATTTAGGTAAGGAGGTGGGTGAACGAATAATTTTTTCGGGGATAAAAGAATGGTATGGTGAGGGGGATTTATTGGAAAAGAAGTTTATGTTTTTGGTTAATATGGAGGCAAAGAAAATGGGAGAAGAAAAAAGTGAAGGAATGATGTTAATGGCTGATACTGAGAAGAAGCCTGAGTTGATAGAAGTGAAAGGAGAGGTTAAAGTAGGGACGGTAATTAGATAGAAGGAAAAGATGGAAAAGAAGAAGAATCAACAGAAAAAACTGGAGATAAAAGTAAGGCTAAATTTAAGAAAGATATTGTTGTGGATGTTGTTGTTGTTCCTATTTTTGCCAGGAATAATCTCCTTTTTGAGTGATGGTGAGGGGTTGGTAAAAGAGATTTCTCTGTCTGAGGGGATAGAAGATATTAAGGAAGGAAAGGTAGAAAAGGTTGAGGTTAGAGGTGATGATTTGATGTTTTATTATGTTGGTGAGGGTGAAGAGAATGAATTAGAAAACATTAAATTAACAAGAAAAGAAGAAGGAAGTAGTTTTGTGGAGATATTGCAGGGGGCTGGGGTGGATAGTAATGCGGTTAATTTGGAAGTGAAGTCACAGGATTTTTCTAATGCCTTGTGGAACGTTTTGTCGCTGGTTTTACCAATTTTACTCTTTGGTGTATTGATGTTTTTCATTACTAAGAGGCAGATGGGTGGAGGTCAGGGCGTGTTTGGTTTTGGTAAAAGTAAAGCAAAATTGTTTGTTAAAGGGAAGCAGTCGGTTGACTTCAAGAAGGTAGCCGGAGTAGAGGAGGCGAAAAAAGAACTAGAAGAAGTGGTTGATTTCCTAAAAAATCCAAAGAAGTATCGGGCTTTGGGGGCACGGACACCAAAAGGAGTGTTATTGATCGGTCCGTCCGGAGTGGGTAAAACTTTATTAGCTAAAGCGGTGGCAGGAGAGGCAGGGGTACCATTCCTGTCGATGGCAGGATCAGAATTTATGGAGATGTTGGTGGGAGTAGGGGCAAGTAGAGTAAGAGACTTGTTTGAGACAGCAAAGAAGATGTCTCCGGCGATTATTTTTATTGATGAGATAGATGCGATTGGTAGAACAAGAGGAGTGGGGGCGATTGGAGGTCATGATGAAAGGGAACAGACTTTGAATCAAATTTTGGTGGAAATGGATGGTTTTACACCAAATGACAATGTGATCGTAATTGCGGCAACTAATAGGCCGGATGTGTTAGATACGGCTTTAGTGAGGCCGGGAAGATTTGATAGGAGAGTGAGTTTAGATTTACCGGATATTGCCGACAGAAAAGAAATTATTGCTATTCATGCTATAGGTAAACCTTTTGATAAGAAAGTTGATTGGGGGAAGGTGTCAGAGATGACAGTAGGTTTTTCTGGAGCAGATCTAGAGAATATGTTGAATGAGGCGGCGATTTTGACAGCAAGAAAAAATAAGAAAAAGATTGTGATGGCAGATATCAGGGAGGCGGCAACAAAAGTAAAATTAGGTCCAGAAAGAAAAAGATTACAGAATGATAAGGAGAGAGAAATGACAGCCTATCACGAGGCGGGGCATGCAGTGGTAGCCCATCTTTTACCAACAGCGGATCCGGTTCAAGAAGTAAGTATTGTTTCTAGAGGAATGGCCTTGGGATACACAATGAGTAGGCCGACAAGTGATAAGTATCAGCAAACGAAGACAGAGTTGGAAGAACAGATTGTGGTGATGTTGGGTGGTAGGGCAGCAGAGCAAATTGTTTTTAATGAGATGACGGCGGGGGCGGCAAATGATATTGAGAGGGCGACGCGTTTAGCCAGAAGTATGGTGGTTAATTTGGGAATGAGTGATTTGGGTCCGATGGCTTTGGGTCCGATGTGGGAAAGGGATGGACAAGGGATGGTTTACAATCGTCCGGCTGAGGTGTCTGATGAGATGAAAGCCAAAGTTGATGAAGAAATTAAGAAAATAATGGATGAGGCTTACAAAAAAGCAGAGGAGTTGTTGGAGAAGAATAGAAAGAAGATGGATGATTTAGTAAAGAAATTAATGGATGTTGAGACGGTTGAGTCTGAAGAATTTGAGAAGATTATGAAAATAAAAAAAGCGGAGGATGAAAAAAAGACTCGTCTTAATTGATGGAAATTCTTTGTTGCATAGGGCTTATCATGCCTATCCTGGTTTGAGGACTAAAAAGGGAGAGTTGGTGAATGCTGTTTATGGATTTACGTCAATGTTATTAAGAATGTTGTCTTTTCTAAAGCCGAGTCATGTAGTGGTGACTTGGGACGTGAAAGGAAAAACTTTTAGGCATGAGGAGTATGCCGATTACAAGGCGGGTAGACCAGGAATGGATGATGAATTAGTTAGTCAAGTGGGGACAACAAAAGAGATGGTAGAAAAGTTAAATATTCCTCAGTTTGAAAAGAAAGGTTATGAGGCAGATGATTTAATTGGAACTTTAAGTAAACAGGCGAGAGAAAAAGACAAAAAAAGTGAGGTGATTATTGTAACTGGTGATAGAGATGCTTTGCAGTTGGTTGAAGGTGAGACGGTGAAAGTATGTATGCCGAAGAGAGGAAGGAATAGTGGTGGTGGAGAGGAGATTTTTGATGAGAAATCAGTGGAATTAAAGTATGGGATGAAACCAGAGAGAATTATAGATTTGAAGGGTTTGATGGGTGATGCTTCAGATAATATTAAGGGTGTAAGAGGGGTGGGTAAGGTAACAGCAACAAAGTTAATACAGGCGGCCGGAAGTGTGGACGAGATTTATACAAAATTAGACGAGTTACCTGTGAGTGAAAGGATAAAAAGTTTATTGAAGGATGGGGAAGAAGAGGCTAGAAAAAGTAAAGAATTAGTGACAATAGATAGGGAAGTGCCAGTGGAGTTAAAATGGAGAGAGTGTCGGTTGAGTGATTATGACAAAAAAGAGGTGATAGGGATGTTGGAAAGATTGGAGTTTAAAAGTTTGATAGCTAAGTTACCTGATGATGATTGGGAGAAGGAAGCAGAGGAGGTGTTTTTATGAAAATAGCTTTAGTTCATGACTATATCAAAGAGATGGGGGGAGCAGAGAGAGTACTAAGGGTATTGGCTGATATGTACCCAGAGGCACCCATCTATACAGCTTTCAGGGCGAGAGGGAGTGTGGCAGATGATTGTTTTAAGGATAGAGAGATAAAGGAAAGTTGGTTGGCGCCAGTATTAAAGATGGGGAAGTTGTACAGTCCATTGAGATTTTTAACACCGTTGATTTGGAGAACAATGAATTTGTCTGATTACGACTTGGTGATTACTAGTTCTAGTTGGTATATAACGAGAGGTTTTAAGGTAGGTGAAAAAACGAAGGTGATTTGTTATTGTCACACACCACCAAGACATTTATATGGTTATGAAACAAGTGCTGGTGATTGGCAGAAGTATTGGCCAGTGAGATTATATGCAGCGGTGGTAGGGCATTATTTGAGAAAGTATGATTTTAAGTCGGCGAAAGAGGTTGATTTTTGGGTAGCTAATTCCAAGAATGTGAAGGGTAGGATTGCTAAATTCTATCAAGAGGAAGCTGAGGTAGTTTATCCCCCAGTTGATGTGAGAAAATTCGAGGGGTTTTCTAAGAAAGCGAAAAAGAAAGATTATTTCTTGATTGTTTCTAGGATTGTGGGGGCAAAGGGATTAGTTGAGGCGGCTAGGGCAGCTAAGAAAGTGGGTTTTGACTTGAAGATTGTAGGAAAAAAGGAAGGAGCGGAAGGAATGGTGGGGAAAATCGAAAAAGCAGGAGGAAAGAGAGTTGAATTATTGGGAAGGGTGGATGATAAAGAGATAGGAAAGATGTTTGCGGAAGCAAGAGGGTTTATTGCTTTAGCTAGGGAGGAAGATTTTGGTATAACTCCAGTGGAGGCAATGGCAGCGGGAACACCAGTAATTGCTTTTAATGGGGGAGGTTTTAAAGAATCAGTGGTTGATGGGAAAACAGGTTTATTGATAGAGGGGACAGATACAGAGACTTTAAGAAAGGCAATGTTGCAGTTTAATAAAATGAAGTGGAGTAAGAAAATGATTCAGCAACAAGCAAGGAAGTTTACTAGAGAAGAGTTTGAGAAAGGAATAAGAGAGGTGATTAATAAGGCAAAAAGAAAATAGATGCCGGAGTTGCCAGAAGTAGAAACAATTAGATCTCAACTAGGTAAGGTGTTGGTAGGGGCAAAGGTTGTGGGAGTGGAAGTGATGAGAGAGAAAAGTTTTAGGGGTAAGAAGAAGGATCTGGTGGGCGAAGTGGTAAAGAAAGTGGAAAGGAAGGCAAAGATTTTAGCAATATTTTTGAAAAGGGATAGGGTTCTATTAGTTCATTTAAAGATGACAGGTCAGTTGGTTTGGTTGGGTAGGAAGAGAGTGGCGGGGGGGCATCCGACGGCGGATTGGGTGGGAGAGTTACCGAGTAAACATACGAGAGTGATGATTGATTTCGGTAAGAAAGGAAAGCTGTATTTTAATGATATGAGAGGTTTTGGTTGGATGAAATTAGTAAAAAGGGATGATTGGATAAAGATGAAAGAAGAGATGCCACCAGATGTGATAGATGAGGATTTTAAGTTGGGTTACCTAAGAAGAATTCTAATGTCATCCGGGCGGGTAGTGAAGTTGGTAATTATGGATTACAAGAAATTGGGAGGAGTGGGGAATATTTATGCTAATGAGGCATTGTTTTTAGCAAGAATTGATCCAAGAAGAAAAGCAAAAGATTTGACTAATAAGGAAATGAAAAGATTGTATAAGTGTTTGGTTGGAGTGGTGAAGGAGGGGATAAGATGGGGAGGGACGACAGCGAGTGATGAGAAATTTGTTGATACCTATGGTCTGGGAGGGAAGTACCAGGAAAAGTTGAAAGTTTATGATAGAGAGGGAGAAAAATGTTTGGTTTGTGGTGGAAAAATTAAGAGGGTAAAGTTTGGTGGGAGAAGTGCTTACTTCTGTCCAAAGTGTCAAAAGTGAGTAATTTGTGGCTAGATAGGGTAAAATAAAATATGTTTTTAAAGCAACTGGAATTGAAAGGATTTAGGAACTACAAGGATAGAGTATTTGATTTTAGTGAAGGGTTAAATGTGGTTTGGGGAGAGAATGCTTCAGGAAAAACAAACTTGTTGGAATCGATTTATTTGTTGGGTTTGGGAGAAAGTTTTAGAGCAAAGAGGATAGATGAGATGGTTAATTTTGATGATGAGTTAGGAAGAGTAAAGGGGAAAGTGAAGGTTGATGAAGGAGATGGTAAGGAAATTGAAGTAATGGTAAATCGTGGAGAGGTGGGGGGAAAGAGAGTATCTAAGAGGAGATATTTAATTGATGGGGCAGGTAAGAGACGGAAGGATTTTGTAGGGGAATTGCCAGTGGTTTTATTTTGGCCAGAAGATATGGAGATTTTGATCGGATCACCAGACAGGAAGAGATCTTTTTTAGATCAGGTGTTGGTTCAGGTGGAGAGTGATTATGCGAGAAGTTTAATGGTTTACAATCAAACTTTGAGAAGAAGAAATAAGTTGTTGGATGCAGTGAGGGAAGGAGATACTAATAGGCATGCGTTGGCTTTTTGGGATAGTTTGTTGATTAAACATGGAGAGATATTAAGTAAAAAAAGAGAAGAATTGGTGGGGTATATTGATTTATTATGGAAGAGAAGTGAATTGTTTAACGAACTTAACTTGGTTTATGACAAAAGTGTGATTAGTGAAAAAAGGTTGGATCAGTACAGAGACGAAGAGCTGGCGGCTGGGTATACATTGGTGGGTCCACATAAAGACGATTTACAGATATTGAGTTTAAATGGGAAAGGAAGAAAGAGAGATTTGTCGATTTATGGTTCTAGGGGAGAGCAAAGGATGGCGGTGTTGGCTTTAAAGATGGGGGAGATTTATTTTATGGAAGAGAAGTTGAAAGATAAGCCATTGTTATTGTTGGATGATATCTTTTCTGAATTGGATGAAGGTCACAAGAGTGAGGTGTTGAGGGTAATGGAGAAAAGGCAAGTGATAGCGACAACAGCTGATAAGAGTGATGTGAAGTTGTTTGAGAAAGGAAAAAAGATTGAGTTGTGATTGATAATTAACGCAGTTATTGCGAGAATAATAGTGAGATGTTTAAACCGAGATATGAAATTACCAATGGGGTCCTGAATTGGGTAGGTAAGATTGAGGCAGCGCGTGAGGTAATTGATGGAGCAGCTTTGGTGCCAGAATGGGAGGTGAGGTTTAGAGAAGAAGCATTACTAAAAACGGTTCATTTTGGTACAAGGGTAGAGGGTAATGCTTTGTCACGGGAACAGACGGAAAAGATTGTTAAGGATGACCCGGCTAGGGACGAATCGGCTGATGAAGTAGCTAAGAGGGTGGGGGTGGCAGGAAGAAAAAGAGATGTTCAAGAAGTGATTAATTATCGGAATGTAGTTAAGTTTGTTGATCAGTTAGCTAGGTTGGGAGATAAGAGGAAGAAGTTTGAGTATGGGGAGAGAGAGTTTTTGCAAATTCATTCACTGACAATGGAAAAAATCTTACCTTCCGATCAGTTGGGTGTGTATCGGGATGAGGTAGTAAGTATTAAAAATCCTAAAGGAGAGGTGATAGATAGGCCGCCATTACCAGTGGAGGTTCCTTATCAAATGGAAGATTTTTGGTTGTGGCTAAAGAAGTTGGGAAAAAGTGAGATCCACCCGGTATTGTTGGCAGGAATAGTTCATCATGAATTAGTGAGAATACATCCGTTTGTGGAAGGAAATGGTAGAACAGCAAGAGCTTTCGCAACTTTATTGTTAGCCAATGAGGGATATGATATTAAGAGATTCTTCAGTGTGGAGGAATATTTTGACAGAGACGTAGAGGGATATTATCAAGCGTTGGCGAGTGTAAAGGAGAATGATGGTGATATGAGTGAGTGGTTGGAGTATTTCAGTCGGGCCTTGGCTGCCGAGATGGATAAAGTGAAGGAAAAAGTAAGAAGGCTGTCAATGGATAGTAGATTTAAAGACAGGAAAGGGAAACAGATTGCTTTGTCGGAGAGACAAATTGCTTTGATGGAGGTGTTTCAGTTGAGAGATGAAATGACAATGAAGGAGGCGAGGGAAGTTTTACCAATGATCTCGGATGATACAATTTTGAGAGACTTACGTGATTTGATTAAGAAAGGTTTAGTAAAGAAGAAGGGAAAGACAAAAGGAGTAAAGTATTTATTAAAGTAAGTCGGTCTAGAAATAAAAGAAAGATGAAGTTTAAGAAATTAAGTGAGTATTTAGAAAAAATAGAGAAGATTAGTGGTAGATTGGAGATGACGGACTTGTTGGTAGAGGTGTTAAAAGAGTTAAAGGTAAGTGAAGCAAGAGAGGCGATTTATTTGATGTTAGGTAACTTGGCACCGAAGTATAGAAAAGTTGATTTTAATATTGCCGAGAAGATGGGGATGAGAGCGGTGGCAATGGCTTTGGGTGAGGAAGAAGATAAGATAAGACAGGGGTATAAAAGTCGAGGAGATTTGGGTGATTTGATAGTTGATTTGGAAGTAGGGAAAGAGAGGGAGAACTTGGAGATAGTTGATGTATACGAGAGATTGAGGAGTTTAGCTGAAGATAATGGTAATGGTAGTCAGGAGAGGAAAATAAATGCTCTAGCGGAGTTGATGTTGGATTTAGATAGTGTGTCGGCTAAGTTTGTAATGAGAGTGGTGTTGGGTAAGTTACGTCTGGGTTTTTCAGAGAAAACATTATTAGATGCTTTGAGTGTAATGGAAGGAAAGGATAAGTCGTTGAGAAAAGATCTAGATAGTTTGTTTCAGGTCCATCCAGATTTAGGAGAGATGGTGAGGTTAATAAAAAAGGGAGGAGTGGAGGAATTGAAGAAAGAAATTGGAGTAGAGGCAGGAGTGCCAGTATTACCAGCTTTGTGTCAAAGATTAAATACAGCTGAAGAAATTGTTAATAAAATGGGAAAGGTGGGAGTGGAAAGAAAGTTTGACGGAACGAGAGTGCAGATACATGTGAAGAAGGATGATCAGGGGGAATGGCAATATCAGACATTTACACGCAACTTGGAAGAAACGACACATATGTTTCCCGAGTTGATGGAGGTGGGTAAATGGTTGAAGGGAGAAGAGATGATTTTTGACAGTGAAGCAGTGGGGGTAGATAAGAAGACGGGGGAGATAGTATCTTTCCAGAAAACGATTACAAGGAAAAGAAAACATGGTGTGAAGGAGACAGCTAGTGAGTTACCTTTAAGGTTTTATGTCTTTGATGTGTTATACAAGGATGGGAAAAGTTTATTGAACGAAAGTTACGAAGATAGAAGGGAAGTATTAAAAAAAAGCGTCAGTGATAATGATGTGTTGGTGGTTGATGAGGTTTATATGGTTGATAAAGCGGACAGGGTACATGAGTTACATGAGAAGTTCTTGAATGAAGGATATGAAGGGGCAGTGATAAAACAATGGCAAGGGGGATATTTACCAGGAAGACAGGCCTGGAATTGGGTGAAGATTAAGGAAAGTGAGGGGAAAAAAGGTAAGTTAACGGATACACTAGACCTGGTGGTGATGGGTTATTACAGAGGGAGAGGAAAGAGAGCTAGTTTTGGGTTAGGTGCGTTTTTGGTGGGAGTGAAAGAGGGAGAGAAATTTTTGACTTTGGCGAAGATAGGGACGGGGTTAACTGATGATCAATTTAGAGAAATAAAGAGGCGGTTAGAGAAATTGGAGACAGAGAAGAAACCAAAGAATTATATGGTGGACAAGAATCTGGCGGCAGATGTGTGGGTGGAGCCAAGTTTAGTGGTGGAGATAGCGGCAGATGAGATCACTAAATCGCCAATTCATAGTGCTGGTTGGGCACTGAGATTTCCTAGATTGGTGAGGTTTAGGGATGATAAAAGTGTCGAAGAGATGACTGAGAGGAAGGAAATAGACAGGATTAGGAAGGGTTGATAGAATGAATGACTATGCTTGATTTAATTATGGGAGTAATCGATTTTATTTTGCATATAGATGTTCATTTAGGAGAAATAATCAGTAATTACGGTGGATTGACCTATGCGATCTTGTTTGTGATTATCTTTATTGAGACGGGTTTAGTGGTGACACCATTTTTACCAGGTGATTCTTTGTTGTTTGCTGCTGGAGCTTTTGCAGCTTTGGGAGCGATGGAGATTGGTTGGATATTGGGTTTGTTAATTGTAGCGGCCTTTTTAGGAGATACAGCTAATTACTGGATTGGTCATTTCTTAGGAGAGAAGATGATCAAGAGTAAGAGGATACCGATTAAAGAGGAACATATTAAGAAGACAGAGGAGTTTTATGAGAAACATGGTGGAAAGACGATTATTTTAGCAAGGTTTGTACCAATAGTAAGGACGTTTGCTCCGTTTGTGGCTGGAGTTGGAAAAATGAGTTACGGTGACTTTATTGCTTACAATATTATTGGTGGAATAGCTTGGGTGAGTTCGTTTTCTTTACTGGGATATTTCTTTGGTAATATTCCGGCGGTGAAACATAATTTTACTTTGGTAATTTTAGGAATAATCTTGGTATCAGTAGTACCGATGATTTTGGAAGCGGTGAAAGGGAAAAGGAAGAAGTAAAACAAAGACCGGAAATTTTGTATGATGGAGTATATGGGAGTGAAAGAAGGATTGAGTTTGTCTGAAGTAAAGAAGAGGAGAGATAGGGTGGGGAAAAATGAGATTGCTAGAAAGTCGAAGGTAAGGTGGTGGCGAGTATTACTGGAGCAGTTTGCATCGCCGTTGATTTATGTTTTGGTTGGGGCAGCAACTTTGACGTGGTTGATGAATGAGAGAACTGATGCCTTAGTGATTTTGATTGCTGTGGTGGTAAATGTGGTGTTAGGTTTCTTTCAGGAATTTAAGGCAGAAAAATCTTTGGAAGCTCTAGCATCAATGGTGGCGGGAAAAGCAAAAGTAAAGAGAGGAGATAAATGGGAAGAAGTTGAGGTAAGTAATTTGGTGCCTGGAGATGTGGTGCGTCTAGAAATTGGTATGAAAGTGCCAGCTGATGGAGTGTTGGTAGTAGAGGATGGGATGTTTGTTTCAGAAGCAATCTTGACAGGTGAGAGTGTAGCAGTAGAAAAAAAGACTTGGAAGGAGAAAAGAGGGGTAAATTTGGGTCAGTGGTGGAAAAGTGCTTGGTTAGACAAGGCGGAGAAGGAAGAAAGAGTGTTCATGGGTTCAGTAGTGGAAAAGGGAATAGGAGAAATGTTGGTGGTGAGAATTGGAGGGGAGACGGAGATGGGAAAGATTGCTAAGAAGGTGAGGGGGTCAAGTAAAGAAGAAACACCTCTACAGAAGAAGTTGGGAGTATTGAGCAAGCAACTGACTTTGTTGGTGGGGTTGGTGATAGTGGTGGTGATGGTGATTGGTGTAATGACAGGGAGAGACTTTACTGAGATGTTTTTAACGGCAGTGGCCTTGGCGGTGGCGGCTATCCCTGAAGGTTTGGTGGTGAGTTTAACGGTGATTCTGACTATTGGCATGGGAAGAATGTTAAAGAGAAAATCTCTAGTGAGGAAGTTGTTGGCAGTGGAGACATTAGGAGGTGTAGATGTAATTTGTTTGGATAAAACGGGAACGATTACAGTGGGGAAAATGGTGGCAGAGGGAGGGGTGAGTAGTTTGGTGGGTGAAGTGAAAGAAGAGATAAGTAAAAAGAAGTGGAAGGAAGGGAGTTTGGGTGATTATTTGCTGGGTGGGGCTTGGTTATGTAATGATTTGAGGGATCCGTTAGAGGTGGCGATGCATGATTGGGCGGGGGAACAGAAACAGATAGGGAAATGGCAGGAATGGCAAAGAGAAGACGAGTTACCCTTTGACCATAAATATAAGTATATTGTGACGAGGCATAAAAATAAGAAGGGTGAGAGGATAGAGTATCTTAGTGGAGCACCGGAGGTGATACTAGATAACTGTCGATTGAATAAAGAGGAGAAAGATAAGTGGGTGAGTGAGTTTAGTAAGCTAGGGGTTCAAGGTTATCGGTTGGTAGGTTTTGGTTATAAGAAAGTAAAAAAGGGTGGAAAGGTGAAGAGAGCGGAGGTAGGGGGATATCATTGGTGTGGGGTAGTGGTGTTTAAAGATCCGGTAAGAGAGGGTGTGGGTGATTTATTAAAGAAAGCGGCCAGGGCAGGGATAGGAATAAAGGTAATTACCGGAGATTATAAAGAAACGGCTTGGTCGGTATTGAAACAAGTGGGGTTAGTAGGGGGGAGACTAAATGAGAAAGAGATAATGTTGGGGAGTGAGTTGGCAGAGTGGGAAGAGAGGGAATTAAGTGAGGAGATGATTGAGAGAATAGAAAAAGTAAAGTTGTTTGCTAGGACGACACCAGAACAGAAGTTATTTATTGTCGATGTATTACAAAAGAGAGGGCATACAGTGGCGATGACGGGAGACGGGGTTAATGATGCACCAGCTCTGAAACAAGCAGATATTGGGGTGGTAGTTAATGAGGCGAGTGATGTAGCTAGAGAAACAGCGGATATGGTGTTATTAGATAATAATTTTGGGACAGTACTGGCGGCAGTGGAAGAAGGACGAGGGGTCTTTGATAATTTGAAAAAAGTGTTATTGTATCTGTTGTCTGATGCTTTTACGGAAGTAGTGTTAGTGGTAGTGGCGATTTTACTAGGTTGGCCGTTACCTTTTTTGGCAGTACAGATTTTATGGGTGAATTTGATTAGTGATGGATTACCCTATTTGGCTTTGACGGTCGAACCGAAAGATAAGAACTTGTTGAGAAGAAAACCGGTAAACAAAAAAACGAAGATTTTAGATAATGAGATGATGGTGTTAATTGGGATTGTGTCGGTGTTGTCGGCGGTGGTGGTGATGACAGCCTTTTATGTTTATTATTTTGTTTTAGGAAGAAGTTTAGATGAGGCTAGGTCTTTGGTGTTTACAATGATTGGAGTTGATTCTTTGTTGTATGTTTTTTCTTTAAGGAATTTAAGTAAGCCGATTTTCAAGGATAATTTTTTTAAGAACCCTTGGTTGATTGTCGGTGTTATAGGAGGGATGTTAATGCAGGTTTTAGTAGTCTATCTTCCTTTTTTACAACGGGTGTTTAAAACGGTGCCATTAGATTTTGGAGAGTGGTTGGTAGTGTTGATGTTGGGGTTGTTGTTAGTAATGATGATTGAATTAGTGAAGTGGATTTTTTTGAAGCAACAGAAGAAGTAAATTATGGTTAAATGATTCTATGTCTGTTTGGTGGCAGTTAGCTGGTATTTTGTTGGCCAGTCTGATCTTAATGAAAGCGACGAATTTTGCCTTGAATTCTTTTCAGGTATTGGTGTCGAAGATGAGAGTGAGAAAGATGGTGGTAGCGGCAATGTTAGTAGCTTTGTCAACAAGTTTGCCGGAGTTGTTTGTGGGAGTGGTATCAGGTTTGGAAGGGCAACCAGAGATATCTTTGGGTAATGTATTAGGAAGTAACATTGCCAACTTATCCTTAGTAATTGGTGGAGCGGCTTTGGTATCTGGATCTGTGTCGGTAGTAGGAGATTATATGAGGAAGGAATTTGTAGCGGCTTTCTTAGCTGGCTGTTTACCGATTTTGTTGGTGATGGATGGTAATTTAACAAGATTGGATGGTGCGTTATTATTGTTGGCTTATGGTGTTTATATTAGTGAGGTAGTAATTGCAGGGAAACACAAGAGTTTGGCGGAAAGAGGGGCAAAGAAGCATTACGGTTTGTTAAAAAGATTGAAAATATTACACAAGAATCATGTGGATGTGTGGTTGTTGAAGTTGGTGGGGGGAATAGTTGGTTTAGTGTTGGCAGCTGAGTTATTAGTGAGAATGGCTAGTGGTTTGGCGACCAACTTAGGTCTGCCGTCATTTTTGGTGGCAGTATTAATTGTGGCCATAGGGACAAGTTTGCCTGAGTTGGTGTTAGAGATGGGAGCGGTGAAACGGAAAGAAATTGCTTTGGTTTTTGGTGATTTATTGGGAAGTGTGGTGGCAAACGCAACTTTGGTGATAGGGACGACAGTGATGATTTCTCCAGTGAGAGTAAATGGAGTATCACGTTATGATTTGGCCAGTTTTATGTTTGTGTTGATATTTGGTTTCTTTTGGATGTTCACTAATAGCAAGAAAAGATTGGATAGGTGGGAGGGTTTAGTGTTATTGGGATTTTACTTTATGTTTATTGGTTTGGAGTTTTGGTTGGGGACTTTGCATGGGAGTCTTTAATGGTTTGACGGAGAATGTCGGCTGATTTTTGGTTGTATTTGGCCATTTTTTTGAGAGGAGTGTGGAATTGTTTGAGTTTCTCTGGATGGTTGACGAGATCTTTGATGAGCTTGACTGAACGAGTGATGTTTTCTTCAACGTAACCAAGTTGATATTGTCTGATGATATCAAGGTTACCGTCTTCTTGTCCGGAGATATGGGTGGTAGCCAGGAAGGGGGTGAGAGTGGCAACAGATTCAAAGAGGAGGTTTGGGCCAGCTTTGCCGATGACTAGATCAGCGGCTTGGAGGTAGAAATGAATGTCTTTAGTGAAACCGAGGGCGGAGATATTAGCTTGGGTTTTAGGATGGGCATTTTTGAGGGCTTTGGAGAGGGTGGTGATGGTAGAGTGGAGAGCCTTGTTTTTACCACAAGCAAAGATAACCTGAACAGGCTTCTTGGAATTGATGAAAGCGGGGAAGTTTTTAAGAATGGTGTTGGTACCTTCACTGCCGGCAACAATGAGAAGAGTGAGGGTGTTGGGGTCGAGTTTGAGTTGGCGACGAACTTTTTTCTGATTGTAGGCTTGTTGGAATTGTTGGCGAACGAACCAACCAGAAGTGATAATTTTCTCTCTGGGGATACCAAAATCGAGACAAGTTTGGACGGCCTGGGAGTCGAAGACGAGGTTGTAGGCGTGAGGATGAGGAGCGATGGGAGAAATAGTGCGAGGATCGGCAATGATGTTAATGAAGGTGAAAGGATGATGTTTTTGTTGTTGATGGATGAGGTGATTGTATGCATAGAAACAGGAAATGACAGTTTGAGGTTTTTGGGAACGGAAGGCTTGATCAACAAGTTTTTTATAGGAGATTTTAGAGTAAGAGCGGATAACTTTTTGTATAGAAGGGACGGAGCTAAGTTTAAAGGGGATTTTGAAAAGATGAGGGAAAAAAGTGTAGAAGGGGGTATAGAGTTTGAACTCTTGGCCGCGAAGATAATTGAAGTGGGTAGAAAATTCCTTTTGAAGATCTTGTTCGACAGCCTGGGCAATACTGAGATGGCCTTCGGTGGTGGTGAAGATGGAAGCAGTGGGTTTTTTGTGGTGAGAAAAGATAGACATGTGTTTTGATTATATCTTGATAGGGAGAGGTAGGAAAGTTTGTTCTAAAATATGATTATGAATTTGAAAGGAAAACGTAGGAAGGTGGGTTTGGCCTTGGGAAGTGGTGGTTGGAGGGGTTTAGCTCATTTAGGGGTGATTAAAGTACTTGAGGAAGAGGGGATAACGATAGATTATGTTGCCGGGAGTAGTGCAGGAGCTTTGGTGGGCGGAGCTTATTGTGCTCTGGCTGATGCAGGGAAATTGGAGGAGATAATGGGAGGATTGAGTTATCGAGATTTGGTTAAGGCTTTGGCTGATCCGTATTCACCAACCGGTATATTGAGAGGAGAAAAAGTAACAAGGTTTTTAAGGGGTCATTTAGGGGAAAGAAGAATAGAGGAGTTAAAAATACCTTTTAGGGCAGTGACGACTGACTTAAGGACAGGAGAAGAGGTGATATTAAAAGAAGGTGATTTGAACAAGGCAATTAGGGCAAGTATGTCGGTACCGTTACTATTTGAACCGGTCCAACACGAAGGAAGGTATTTAGTCGATGGAGCAACGGTTATGCCTGTACCGGTGAAGGTGGTAAGAGAGATGGGGGCAGAGATGGTAATAGCAGTTAATCTTTATGGTCATACTTTTCCAGTAGATGACTGGAAGGAAGAGAGTTTGAAGAGAATGAGGGTGCTGAAGTTGTCTTACCATTTAGTGTTACATGAATTGGCACAGAGAGATATAGAGGGGGCAGACTTGGTATTAGAACCAAGAGTGGTGGAAAGAGGATTTAATATCTTTTTAAAGATAGTGAACAATAATGAAGCAATAATTGAAGGAGAGAGAGTGATGAAGGAAAAGATAGAGGAGATAAAGAAGCTGATAGAATACTAGTATGAAGTTAGTAGTAGGTTTAGGTAATCCGGGGGAGAAATACGATAGGAATAGGCATAATGTGGGCTTTTTGGTGGTGAATGAGGTGGTGAGATTGACGGGAGAAGATGAGAAATGGAAGAAGGAAGAGAGATGGGAAGGAGAGGTGTGGAAGAAAGGGGAATTGGTGGTGTTGAAACCAACTACCTTTATGAATAGTTCTGGAAGGGCGGTGAGAAAGGTGAAGGAGTATTTTAAGGTGGATATGGAAGATGTGTGGTTGGTGCATGATGATTTGGATATAGTTTTGGGTGAGTACAAAATACAACAAGGTAAAGGTCCGAAGATCCATAATGGAGTAAGCTCGGTGGAAGAGAATTTGGGTGGAGGTGATTTTTGGCGGGTGAGAGTGGGAGTGGATAGTCGAGGGGGAAAGAGGAGAGAATCTGGTGAAGAGTATGTATTGAAAAATTTTGGTCAAGAAGAGAGAAAGATAATTGATGAGGTGGTAAAAAAGATCGGGGGAGAGTTACTGGAGAAATTGAGGATTAATTTAAGTTGAAATGAAGAAAAAAGGTTTTAGTTCTTTGGGGCAGGTGTTAGATAAGTATGAACCAGAGGGTGATAAACAAAGAAGGATTAGTCGAGAGTGGCAGGATTATGCTTATAGATTGGCTTTGGAGTTAGGAGATACGGAACACACAAGTTTATATATGAGATTGTGTAAGAATACGCCGAGATATGTTTTAGAAGAGGCGTTGACTTTTGTAAAAGGGGCAACAAAAGTGAGAAGTAAGGCAAAACTGTTTATGTGGAAGGTGAAACAGATCAAGGAGGAGAAGAGAAAGAAAGAAGAAGAATAGTGGTGGAGACTTGATTGGCAAGATAGAATATAAGATATGACTAAATTTCCTAAAGTGAGAAAGGCGGTGGTTCCGGCCGCAGGACTGGGAACCAGATTTTTACCCCAAACAAAGGCAATGCCAAAGGAGATGTTGCCAATAGTGGATAAACCAGTGGTGCAGTATGTGGTGGAGGATTTGGTTAAAGCAGGGATTACAGATATTATTTTTGTAACTGGTTATCATAAACGGGCGATAGAGGATCACTTTGATATGCCTAATAAGGAGTTGGTGGAGACTTTGGAAAAGGGTGGTGAGAAGAAGAAGCGTTTGCTAGAGGAAGTGGAAGGAATAGGGAAGATGGCTAATTTTTATTATGTAAGACAAAAGGGTCCTTACGGGAATGGGACACCGATGTTGAATGTAAGAAATCTGATTGGCGATGAACCATTTATTTACAAGTGGAGTGATGATCGAATTGGGGCAAGTCCGAAGAATGAGATTGAACAATTAATTGATGTTTATGAAGAGTATGGTGAGTGTGTGATGGCAGGGGTAAAGCTAGAGAAAGATGAAGATTATGATCGGTATGGAGTGGTGGCAGGGAAAGAGTTGAAAGATGGTGTGTATGATTTAAAGGAAATAGTGGAGAAACCTGGAAAAGAGGCAGCACCGTCTGATTTGGGAACGATGTCTAGTTTCTTGTTTACGCCGACAATTTTAGAGTATCTAGATATGGTGGTAGATGAATTAAAACCAGGTGAAGAATTGTATTACAACACAATGTTGGCCAGAATGTTGAAGGATGGCCATAAGGTGTTGGCAACCGAGATAAAGAATGGTCGGTATTGGGATACAGGGAATAAATTGGAATATTTAAAAACAGCAGTGGCTTTTGGGGTGAAAGATAAGGAGTTTGGTGGAGAATTTTTGGCATGGATCAAAGAGAATTTCTAGGGTGGTTTGTGCTAAAGTGGAGTTGTGAAGAGAAGAAAAAAGAAGGGAACTGGTGAGGGGTTGAGGAAGATTTGGTGGCATGAAGTAATTTTGTTGGCGGTACTGTTGATGTTGACCGGTTGGCGTCTATGGCAGGGGAGCTGGACTTTGAGTATTGATGTGTTGAAGTGGTGGTTGGGGGCGATTTTGGGATTCTTGTTTGTTTTTCTTGATCGTTTAGCAGCAGTAGTAATGACTGAACCAGACAAAGTATTGGAAACGAAAGTAAAAGAGATTTGGGGGAAAGGAAAATTGAGAGAAGGTTTGGCGTTGTTGTTGGCAGAGAGAAGTAAGCAAGAAAAGTTAGTGATGAGGACAGCTCTATTCCTGGTGGTTTGGGTGGTGTTGGCTTTGTTGACGGCGACGAGTGTGGCTGGATGGGCAGCGAGAGGGTTTGTCTTGGGGATTGGTACTCATTTGGTTTTCGATCTGGTGTGGGATTATGCCAAAGAAAGAGAGAATTTATCTCGATGGTTCTGGCAGAGTAAAGGTAATTTTTCCGAGAAAGAGATGGAGATTTTCTTCTGGTTAGTAGTGGTGACTTATGTGTGGTTAGGTTGGAAGCTGTAGTCTTGACAGCTGTATACCATTGGGGGTATATTGATATTTAGTAATTATTATCAACCTTAATTAGAAAAAAATGAACCCAGAAGAGAGAAATAAGTTGCAGGTGATGTTGAAAAGGATTCAGGGTCAGGTGGGGGGTATTGGTAAAATGATTGATGAAGAGAAAGAGTGTGAAGCGGTGTTAACACAGATTTCGGCGGCGGTGAGTTCATTGAAAAGTGTAGGTCGGGGTTTGTTGGTAGAAGAGGCGGTCAAGTGTAGTGGGGGCAAAGGTAAAGATGTTTACAGTAAATTATTAAAGAGATATTTATAAATTAGTAATTAAAAGTTATTTATTAAATAGAAAGGTTTTAAAATGTCAGTAATGCAAGTAAATAGTGGTAATTTTGAAAAGGAAGTTATTAAGGCTGATAAGCCAGTGTTGTTAGATTTTTATGCAGATTGGTGTGGTCCATGTAAGTTGGCAGCGCCGATTTTAGATGAGTTGGCAAAAGAGTATGAAGGGAAAGTAATGATTGGTAAATTGGATGTAGATGGTAATCAAGATATTGCTGGAAAATACGGAGTGATGAGTATTCCAACAGTGATTGTGTTTGATAAAGGGGAAGAGGTTAATCGCCAGATCGGTTTTGCTGGTAAAGAAGGTTATGAAGCATTGATTAAAGGAATGTTGAAGTAAATGGAAAAGAGAAAGGTAATTGTCATCGGTGGTGGTCCAGCTGGATATACGGCAGCTATATATTTGGCTAGATCGGATCTGAAGCCCTTGGTGATAGGTGGTGAGGAGATGGGTGGACAGTTGATGTTGACGACTAAAGTGGAGAACTATCCAGGTTTTAGTCAAGGAGTGATGGGACCAGAGTTGATGGAGGAGATGAGGAAACAGGCGGAGAGTTTCGGAGCGGAGATAATGAGGAAGAATGTGGACAGGGTGGAGTTGGAAGGAGAAGTAAAAAAGGTTTGGGTGGGAGAAGAAGTGTATGAAGCTGAGACGGTAGTAGTAGCGACGGGAGCGAAGGCAAGAATGTTAGGGGTAGGAGAAGAGAAGTTATTAGGAAGAGGAGTGTCGACCTGTGCAGTATGTGATGCAGCCTTTTTTAGAGGTAAGAAAGTGATGGTGGTAGGAGGTGGAGACTCGGCGATGGAAGATACCCTAGCGTTGACGAAGTTTGCTGAGAAGGTGATAGTGGTCCATAGAAGAGATGAGTTGAGAGCGAGTAAGATTATGCAAGAAAGAGTGTTAAAAAATGAGAAGGTAGAGGTTTTTTGGGACAGTGTGGTGACGGGGGTGAAAGGTGATAATTTACTAAAGGGAGTGATGGTGGAAAATGTGAAGACTGGGGAGAAGAGGGAGATAGAGGTTGATGGTTTGTTTTTGGCGATTGGTCATTTACCAGATACGAAGTTATTTGAGGGTAAGTTAGATTTAGATGAGAAAGGGTTTATGAAGATAAGGATGTTTGAGCAGGGAATGAAGCCAGAGAGTTTAGCAACAATGACGAGTGTTGAGGGGGTGTTTGCGGCAGGTGATGTGGCAGATTTTAGATATAAACAGGCAGTGACGGCGGCAGGGATGGGATGTCAGGCGGCTTTGGATGTAGAGAGATATTTGGAGAGATAAGTTGTTTGAATTGTAATATTAGTTTACTTAATATTGTCTTATAGGGTATAATTTGTTTAAGATGTTAAAGGAGATGTGTGTAAGCGTGTCTTTGGAGGATGAAATAGGGGAGGAGAATCTTTGTGAAAATTGTGAGAATAATTGTTGTGTTGATTTCAGGATAAATTTAGAAGTTAGATCACCAGAGAAGTATAAGAGATTGTTGGAGAACTACCCTTTTATAAAAGTGGTGGGGAGAGATTTAGTAAGGAATGGTAGTAAAGTGGAGATGATGAATGTTCATAGGTGTGAGAGATTAGATGATGACGGTAATTGTATTAATCATGATAGTGAGGAAAGACCAGAATTCTGCCACAAGGCTGGTGTAGATTATGATCCTACGGGGAAGGGAAAATGTCGTTTATGGAATCGTCTCAATGGTGTGAAAGAGGATAGTACTTGTTGAAAATAGTAAAATAGTGAAGATGAAGAGAAAGATTTTGGTAATGTATGGTGGTGTTTGCCCGGAGCATGAGGTTTCTGTGGTAACGGCTTTGCAGGTGATGGAAGCTTTGAAGGAGGGTGGTTTTGAGGTTTTACCTTTGTATATAAGTAAGAAAGGAGAGTGGTGTTTGGGAGATGAGAATTTTTTGAAGCCGGAGTTATATAAGGATTTGGGGGAGGTTAAGAGAAAGAGTAAAAGAATAATTATTTCTCCAGACAAGGAATGGAATCTTTTGAATAAAGGTTGGTGGGGTTTTGGAGGAATGGAGAAAACGGTGGATGCAGTTTTTCCTGTGTTTCATGGTAGATTAGGGGAGGATGGGGCAATACAGGGTTTATTGGAACATGCGAATTTACCATATGTCGGTTGTGAGGTGTTGGCTGGTGCTGTGGGGATAGATAAATATGTAGCTAAAAGAGTGGCTGAGTCGGAAGGAATTAAGGTGAGTAAAGATATTTTGGTAGTAAAAAGTAAATGGAGAAAAAACAAAAAGGAGTTTCTAAAGCAGGTTAAGAAGTTAAAAATGCCGGTGTTTGTCAAACCAGTTAGTTTGGGTTCAAGTATTGGAATGGTGAAGGTAAATAAGTTAGGGGAATTAGAAGATGCTTTAGAAGTAGCTTTTTGTTATGACTCTAGATTATTGGTTGAGGAAGAGGTAAAGAAGATGAAAGAGGTAAACATTTCAATTTTAGGTAATGATCCGTATCGTTTATCGGTGACAGAGGAACCTGTCTCTGGTGAGGAAATGTTGTCTTTTAGTGATAAGTATGAAGGTAGCAAAAAAACAAAGGGTATGGCTGGGGCGAAGAGACTGATTCCTGCGAGGATTAGTAAAAAGATGCAGAATAAGGTAGAGAATCAGGCAGAAAAGTTTTTTAGGAGTATTGGTGGTAAAGGTATTGCCAGGGTTGATTTTATGGTAACAAAAGATGAAGTTTATTTTAATGAGATTAATACAATGCCAGGTTCGTTAGCCTTTTATTTGTGGGAGAAATCAGGGATTTCTTTTGAGAGATTGGTAAGACAGTTGGTGGAATTGGCAATTAATAATTGGTTTGAGAAACAGAAGCTAACAACTACTTTTGAAAGTAATATTCTGAAAAATTTTGGGGAGAAAGGTTTAAAAGGAAAGAAGACTTAGTAGTTATCAGGTAAATCATTTTCTAGAAGGATCCAATCGTATTTTTGTGACAGTTTTTCTATCAGTGACTGGAGATTTTTGTTGTTTGGGATGAAAACGGTTTTTTTAGGAGAATTAATAGATTTTGCCAGTTGTTGGGTGCGATGGTTTTTGCCGACAAGAATGATGTGGTCAAAAGTTGGTTTAATGAGTTGACCGAGTTGTTTGTGAACGACTTTTGATTGTTGACCAAGTTCAATAATGCCCGGAGTGATGAGAGCTTTTTTACCTGAGAGATTCTTTAAATCGTTGACGATGTTGGTAAAGCCTTGCTGATTACTGGAATAGGCATTGTCAATGAGAGTGACTTGATTAATCTTTTTGAGTTGTAAGCGATGAGGGGAAGATTGGATGCATGTTAGAGAATGTTTGATGGTCTTGAGTGGAACTTTAAGCATGATAGCCATGCTGATGGCGGCAACTAGATTTTGGAGATTGCTGGTACCAAAGAGAGACGAGGAAAATCTATATTTTTTGTTTTTATATTTGAGAAAAAATTTTAGACCTTGAGGGGTAAGTTGGTAGTTGGTGATGTAGAAGTCGGCGGAAGGATTTTGGAGGGAATATGTTTTGATAGAGGAGTATTTTTTTTGTTTGATATGTTTCTTGATGAAAGGATTGTCTAGATTAACAAGAGCGTTTTGTGGTTGGATGGAATCGATAAGTTCAAATTTAGCTAAAGTAGTGTTATGGATGTTTTTAAAACGTTCTAGATGTTGATTACCGATAGCGGTAAGAATGCCGTATTGACAAGGAACTTGGTAAGAGAGAGTTTTGATTTCACCTCTCTTGTACGCACCCATTTCACAAATGAAAAAGCGGTTTTTAGAGGTGAGCTCGAGATCAATGACTTTTGAAATACCAAAGATTGTGTTGTAGCTGGCTGGTGTTTTTAGGGTGGATTGGCGGGAGGAGAGGATTTGATGGAGAAAATCCTTAGTGGAAGTTTTTCCATAAGAACCAGTAATACCGATAGTAGTGAGGTGTGGGTGTTGGAGGAGAGTCCGCCTGGTCTTTTTAATAGTGATTTTTTTGTTGATGATTTCATAAGGCTTAAGAATTAAGAGAGAGAGAAAGAGAAAGATGAAGGGTGTGAAGATAAAAAAAGCAAGAATGACTATTAGTGTAAACAATGAGAAGGATAGTGGGGAGATGATGAAGTAAATCTCAGAGAGAAGAAAAAGGAGGTAAGAGGTATAAAGAAGGAATCTTGCTTTGAAAGTAAAAACAAGAGGTTTTTTTTGAGAAATTTTGAAAGTGAGAGGGTGTTTGATCCACCAATAAATGAATCTTTTTGTTGAGTAACCTTCAAGTTGGAGTATGTGAAGGTGGGTTTTGATAAAAGGAGCACTAATTAGTTTCATAGTATTTGCGACCTAAGTGATTGTGTAATAGTTGAGGAGAGTTCTTCAGGTTTAAAAATATGCGGGTTATGATCTGCTCCATAAAGAATAACAAGTTGAGAGTTGGGGATGTTCTCAGCGATAAATTTGCCTTGATAAGGAATCTCTCGATCATTTTCTCCCCAGATGATAGTTGTAGGAACGATGATCTTTTTAAGGAGATAAGAAAGATCTTGATTAGTAATTTTTTTTAGGATGGAGCGTTGTTGGGGTGAGGAGTTGTAGTAGTCAGTAGAAGTTATCTGTTTAATAATAGTAATAAGGATTGGTTTGGGTAGAAGTTTTTTAAGTGGCCTAAACTGTTTGTAAATAAATCTTTTTATTTTTTGTCTGTTGGTTTTGTGACGAATGATTGAGGGGGAGATAAGAATTAGATGGTTAATTTTTGATGGATGATGAGCAGCTAGATAGGTGGAAATTTGACCACCGAATGAATGTCCAATAATGATAACCTTTTTAAGTTTTAATTTATTGATGAAAGACAAGACAAAATCAGAATATTCTTTTATACCAGGGTTGTTGTTTAAATATTGGGTGTTGCCGAAACCTGGTAGGTCAAGGAGAATATAGCGGTAGTTTAATGGAAGTTTTTTGGTTAGTTGGACCCAATGGGACGAGGATTGTCCCCAGCCATGGAGAATAATAACAGTCTTTTTTTCTTTAGGGTTAATGTCTAGGTAGTTAGTGAGAGTTTGATTGACTAGTCTTTGCATGATTAGGTCTTATTTTAAATATGTTCTTTCAATTCTTGCCGAGAGAGCGGTGACGATGTGGTAATTAATAGTATTAAGCTCTAAAGCTAGTTTGTCTACTGATGAGGGGTGTCGGTGGCACCAACTAATAAGAGTAATTGGTTGGCCGATTTTAGGTTTAGGTTTAATTCGGTTGATATCTAAGGTAATTTGGTCCATCGAGACTCTGCCAATAACGGGAGCGATTTGTTTATTGATAGTTGCATATGGCCAAGAAGGGAAAAGACTAAGACCATCTCCGTATCCTGCTGGAATAGTAGCCACGAGTGTATCCTCTTTGAGGGTGTGAGTATTGGAATAACCAATTGTTTGACCTTTCAGTGCAGTGTGAGTACGAGAGACGGGTGCTTCCAGTTTGAGGATGGGTTTAAGTTTAATGGGGTTGGGTTGAGGATTAAAAGGGTTGAGACCGTAAAGAGCAAGTCCGGGTCTAACCATGTTGAAATGAGTATCTTTCCTGGATATAGTGGCAGCGCTATTAGCAGAATGGATGAGAACTGATGACGATAAATTTTTATGGATTTTTTTGAGGGATTGGTTGAAGATTTTGAGTTGTGAATTGGTTTCTCTTTGACATGGGCTTTCTGACGAAGAAAAATGGGTAAAAACGCCAGTAAGTTTTAGTAGAGGTGACTGGTTGATTTGTTTAATTAATGGGATAACTTTATTAGGTAGAGCACCGGAGCGGTTCATACCAGTGTCGATTTTAAGATGAAGACTGGCTGGAAGATTGAGTTTTTTAGTTATTTGTTGAAGGACCTTGACTTGCTCAAGAGAGGAAATGGTGAGGTCAATATGATGAATAATAGCTTGATCAATGAGTGTGTTGCTAACGGGACTGAGAACAAGAATAGGGGTATTGATGTGGTTTTGACGTAGCTCTAAGGCTTCATCGAATCGGGCAACTCCAAAATAATCAATTTTTTGATTTTCTAGGTAGGAGGAAATGTTGATTAGTCCATGACTGTAGGCATTGGCTTTAACAATGGCCATGACTTTTGTTTCAGGATTTAATTGGGATTTAATAGTATAGAGATTATGTTTAAGTCGTGGGAGGCTAATGGTGGCCTGGATCTGACTGACAGTCATTGTCGACAATTATACTCTGGTGGGTAAAGTTTAATACCGAACTTGCTTTTTGTTTTGGGTATGTTTAATATGAGGTCCATGAGTAAAGAAAGTAATAGTGGTAATAATCTTTTAGTGTTAATCTTAGGGGGTTTGTTGGTGGTGTCGATGTTTTTTATTGGTAGATTGTCTTCTCAAGTAGAGATGTTGGGGGGTGGGGATAAGGTTAAGGGAGTGGAAACTGAGGCCGAAGTGGTGGATGAAGAAGAATCTGTTTTGAGTGAAGCTAAGTTTAAAGAATTGGCTGAGGGTTTGGGTCTGAATACGGACGAATTTAATAGTTGTTTAGATGATGGGAAGATGGTGGAGGTAGTGAGTAAGGATGCGATTTTGGCGGATGAGTTGGGTATTGGGGGGACACCGACTTTTGTTGTTAATGGTTGGGTATTAAGTGGGGCTAGAAGTGCTGATTTCTTTAGAGAAGTGATTGAGGCTGAATTAGATGGTGGAGCAGACGAAATGTTAGCAGAACAGTTTGGTGAAGAAGGAATGGAAAAGGTGGAGTTGGATTTGAAAGGGGAAAATTTGAGGGGTGATGCCGAGGCGGCGGTGAAGATAGTGGAGTTTTCCGATTTTGAGTGTCCTTACTGTACAACTGTCTATCCAACGATAAAGACGGTTTTGGATGAGTATGCTGATGAAGTAGTGTTTGAATACAGACATTTACCTCTTAGTTTTCATGAAAATGCACAAAAGGCGGCTGAAGCAGTGGAATGTGCTGGTGTTCAGGGGAAGTACTGGGAGATGCACGATGCCTTGTTTGAGGCACAGATGTAGTTTTGGTTGACAGTTTTGGTAGGGTTTTAGGTAAAATAGATGCATGCGCAAGTTAGGATGGTTGTTTTTATGTTTAGCTTTGGTGGTATTTCCGGTAAGAGTAGAGGCGGTAGAGGAGACAATCATGGAAGAAGAGGTATTGCAGAGTTCAGAAGAAGCGAGTTTAGCTGGAGAGTTAGTGATTGAAGAGGTAAAGGCAGATTTGACGGAACCAGAGGAAAGTAAGTCACGTTTGGAGCAGATTCTGGATAGTCAGGAAGTAACGAGGGTGTGGCCAGAGAATTTCTTGAAGGTGGCGATTAGGAGAGCAGTAGACGCTGGGGTACCGGCGAATATGTTTGTGTTGTTATTATTGTTCCCTTTGGTGGCGGCTTTGGTAGCTTTTTCTCGGAATGTGATTGGTGTTAAGGGTTTTGGTATCTTTACGCCAGCAGTAGTGTCAGTGGCTTTTCTGTCTACAGGAGTGGTGACTGGAGTGTTGTTGTTTTTGGTGATTTTATTATCAGCGACTTTGGTAAGGAGATTATTAAAGAAAGTGAGGATGCAGTATTTCCCACGGATGTCGATTGTGATTTGGGGTGTATCGATGTCGGTGTTGGGTTTGTTGTTATTGTCCCCGGTGGTGGGATTGATAGATTTGAAGACGGTGGGAATTTTTCAGATTCTTTTATTTGTGCTGTTGGCTGATCCATTTATTGATGCTCAAATTCACAAGAGTATGAGGACGGCGATGATGATGGCTATTGAGACGGTAGTGTTAGCTTTGTTGGCGTTTGTGATTTTGAAGTCTGAGTGGTTGCAAGGAATGGTGTTGTTACAACCAGAGATAACGATGGCTGGTAGTTTGTTAGTAAACTTCTTGATTGGTAGATACAAGGGTTTACGTTTAATGGAAGTGTATCGTTTTAAGAGTTTATGGAGAAAGTAGTTGAAGGCTATGAGCGAGTTAAAGAATATCTTAGGGATTAATGCCAGGTCAGCTGAGTTTTTGCGCTTAAACAAAAAGAGATATAGAAAAAGGGCTGATGATAAATTGGTGACGAAGAGGATGTTGAAAAAGAAGGGGATTCCTCATCCGGAGTTGTTGGGAAAGTTTAAGAATAGGGCGGAGATAGAAAGTTTTGATTGGACTTCTTTACCGGGTAGTTTTGTGATTAAACCAGTACAAGGATTAGAAGGAGGAGGGATTCTGTTAGTGAGGAAAAAGGCTAAGTATGCTGGAGAATGGTTTTTGGTGGGAGGGGGAAAGGTAAGGGTGGAAGATCTGAAGGCTCATGCAATGGATATTGTTGAAGGTCGGTTTTCAAGGAATAATATTCCTGACCAGGTGATGGTGGAGGAAAGGGTGAAGTTGCACCCGAAATTCAGGAAGGTGTCTAAAGGGGGAGCGCCAGATGTGAGGATAATTGTGTACAACCGAGTACCGATAATGGCCATGTTGAGAATTCCGACGGAGGAGAGTGAAGGTAAAGCCAATCTGCATCAGGGTGCCTTGGGTTTGGGAATAGATATGGCGACTGGGATTACTACTTATGGTGTGTATAAGGGAAGGAGATTGAAGTATTTCCCGGGGACGGAGAAGAAAATTAATGGTATTACTGTTCCCCATTGGGACAAGATTTTGAGGATGGCATCAAAGACGCAGGCGGCGTCGAAATTGGGATATGTGGCGGTAGATATGTTGATTGATAAGGAGAAAGGTCCGGTGGTGCTGGAGTTGAATGATCAGCCAGGTCTATCTATACAAGTAGCTAATCGATCTGGTTTAAGAAGAAGATTAAACAGGGTGGAAGGTTTGGAGGTACAAACTTCTAAACAAGGAGTGAGGATTGCCAAGTCTTTGTTTGCTAGTAGTTTTGCCAGGAGAGTGAAAAGATTACCGGGAAGGAAGCAAGAGGTAGGTATTTTTGAGACAGCTAAGGTGAAGGTAGGAAAGAAGAAAAGAGCAGAGGTGATGGCTAAGATTGACACAGGGGCTTACAGTACTAGTATTGATAGGAGTCTGGCGGAGGAATTGGGATTGTTAAGTAAGGATAATGTATTATGGGAAAAGACTTATCGGAGTTCTTTGGGGAGCCAGAGGAGGACGGTGATCAGATTGATTTTTTGGTTAAGAGGGAGAAAAGTAGCGACAAGGGCGAGTGTAACTAATCGATCTGGTTTGAGAAGGAAATTGTTGATTGGCAGGAGAGATTTGAAAGACTTTTTAGTAGTACCGGGTAAATTTAAACAGAGAGATAGTGAAGGGAAAATAGTTAGTTAGAGGGACTCGAAGTAGTCGATGATTTTTTCGGCGGCATTAGTGCCAGTGTATTTTTCAAAGCCGGTGAATTGGGGTCCAGGATTAATTTCTAGAATGTAAGGTTCTTTGGTCTTTTGGTGAAGCATGATGTCGACACCGGCGATTTCTGTTTGAGTGAGTTGGCTGAGTTTTTCAGCAATAGTTTTGACTTGAGGATGAGAGGAGAGATCAAAGGTTGATCCGGAACCACCTTGACTGATGTTGCTACGAAAATCCCCTGATTTAGGAGTGCGTTTCATGGCACCAATGGCTTGGTAACCGACAGTGAAGACACGAATATCACCGTCGTTGGGGATGAATTCGCGAATGACGAATGAGGGTGAGGTGTTTTGCTGTGAACCTTGGAGAATAGCAGTTTTAAGTTCGGTGATAGAGTTGACCTTGAAGACTCCCCGACCCTGGCGGCCGTTACTGTTTTTGACGATGAGGGGAAAGGTGTAGTCTTTGATGATATGATCGACAGATTTGGCTTTGAAGACAATAGTTGATTTAGGAAAGGGAAGTTGATGCTCAAATTGTTTAAGGTAGTCGGAAGCGGGAGAGAGATAGTAGAGGTATGATGGGTCGAGAATTTTTTGATTAATAATTTTGGTTTGATGTTTTTGATGGAGATACTGAACAGCGGTGTACCACTCCCAGCGGCGTTTACCGATGGCCCAGAGATAGATGAGATCGTAAGAAGTAAGATCTCGGTTATTTTTAAGGAGAGGGGTAAATTCTTTGGGAGAGGTGGTGATGATGAGATCAGAGGTATAACAACCATCAACTTGGTGACCTTTCTTTTGACCCTCTTGTTGGAGTCTTTTAAGTTGAGGGTTATTAACGAGACCAACGATAAGAATGTTCATTTTATTTAGCAGTGTTAATGGCGTGTTCTAGCCAGATTTTAGCAATATTTTTGCCGGTAGCTTTTTCCATACCGACAAAACCAGCGGTGTGGTTAACTTCGAGAATGTATTGTTGGTCATCTCTGGTGATGAGAACATCGACACCGGCGATGGTCATATCAACAGCTTTGAGAGCTTGGTGGGCGAGTTTGACGGTTTTAGGATTGGGGTCAAAGAGTTCAACGGAGCCACCGAGGGAGAAGTTGGCACGGAACTCATTTTCTCCAGGAATGCGGCGCATAGTGAAGAGTTGGTCACCGATACAAAGGACACGGAGGTCGTAAATATAGGGAATGAATTGTTGGAGGAGGAGGCTCTTGGCTTTGATATCTTTTTGTTGGAGATCGGAGACGAGTTGATTAAGTTGTTGGGAATTATCTAATTTAAAGACATTGGCACCTTTACCCATGCGGGTTGATTTGAGGATGAGGGGGTAGCCGAGTTGGTCGGCTAGTTGAGGGAAGTCTTGATATTCGCGGGAGTAACTAGTGTTAGGGGTGGGAATGTTGGTCAGAGAAAGTTTGACGATATCAGTGACTTTATCGATGGAGTAGAGATGAGAGAGGAGATTGTTGTCGAAAATTTTAATGCCTTGTTGTCGGTAATGGTTAATAATGGCGGAGATAGATTTGAGAGAATTGAAAACACCTCGAACGATGACGAGATCGGCGTCAAGATTTTTTAAAGGGGGAACGAGGAGGCGATTATCGATGATTTGATAGTTGAAGTTTCTAAGGTCGATAAGTTGGAATTGGTGACCAAGTTTTTCGGCTTCTTGTTGGAGTCGTTGGTTTTCCTGAAGAGAAGCAAGAGTAGTGATGAGGGCGATCTTCATAGGTTTATTTTACCCGTTTTAGTTGGTCTTCTGGAGAGTGATTTTGTTGTGAAAGGTGATGGGGATTTTCTTGCTGCTTTTGGATGTGGGCGAAAGGTGCTTTTGGAGATTGGTCGGGAGAAAGAGGTTGAGTTCCAGGAAGACGGGTAAGAAATCTTTCCAGGTTTAGTTTGGTGACGGAAAGAGGGTTGTGTTCTTTCATGGGTAAATAATATCAGAGAGAGTGTAAAATCTGAAGTAATGAAGAAAGAAAGTAAAGGTCGGGTAGCTGTGGGTTTGTCTGGTGGGGTGGATAGTACGGTAGCAGCTTATTTATTAAAGGAGGAAGGATATGAGGTAGTGGGGGTGTATCTATATTGTTGGCCACCAAAGAGTGAGATTGAGAAAGATGAGATGACAAGAAAAGAGTGGATGAAGAAACATGGTTGTCGGGGAGATGAGGATAGGCAGTGGGCATTGAAGAATGCTTTGAAGTTGGGAATTACTTTTGAAGAGTTGGATTTGAGTGAGGAGTATAACAAGAGGGTAGTAGATTATTTTTATGATGAATACAAAAAGGGGAGGACACCAAATCCAGATGTGTTATGTAACAGTGAGATTAAGTTTGGTCTGTTTTTGGATTGGGTATTAAGGAAGGGTTTTGATTATGTAGCTACCGGTCATTACGCTGGGGTAGAGGAAGATGGTGGGGTATCCAAATTGATGAGGGGAAAAGATGAGTGGAAAGATCAAACATATTTTTTATGGAAGTTGGGACAGAAGGAGTTGGGAAAGATTTTGTTTCCTTTAAGAGAGTATGACAAGGGAGAAGTAAGGAAGATAGCAGAAAGGGTAGGATTACCGTCAGCGAAGAGAAAGGATTCTCAAGGAATTTGTTTTGTAGGCAATGTGGAAGCAAGAGAGTTTCTAAAAAGAAGATTAAAAGAAAAGAGAGGTCTAGTGGTGGATATGAAGGGGAGAGTGTTAGGAGAACATGAGGGGATATGGTTCTATACCATTGGTCAGAGAGGTGGATGGAAGTTGAACAGTAGAGCTCAGAGGGAGCGATTTGGAAAGGGAAAGATGCCGGTATTGTATGTGAAGGAGAAGAGGGCGGATGAAAATGTATTGGTGGTGGGTGAAATTGATGAGGTGGGCAGGGGAGAGATGAGGGTAGGAGAGCTGAACTGGATCAAAGGTAGGATAGAGAAGAGGGAATTAGGAGATGTAAAAGTGAGAATAAGACATACAGGGAAGTTGATTGAGAGTGAAGTAGAAAGAGAGGGGGAGAAGGTGATAGTGAGAATGAAAGAAGAACAAAGAGGGGTGGCAGCGGGTCAAAGTGCGGTGTTTTACAAAGGAAAAGAGTGTTTGGGTGGTGGGGTAATTGAGTGATTTTAGGATTGAATTTTAGCTGGTTGGATGGTAAACTAACGCTACTTATGACAACGTGAGATGTCGATTAGCACTAGGTTGGAAGAAACAGCCCGCTAGTCGGGCTCTTTTAGTCTTAAGGGCTCCTTAAAAATTGAAGAGAATGCAAGGTAAGAATAATCATCTAAAAATATATATTTAGAAAATCAATTCTTTTGTTTAATAATTCATAAAAAATAAGATACAGCAAGTCATCTAAAATGTGACAGGAAGTCTAACTGAGAGTTTGATCCTGGCTCAGGATGAACGCTGGCGGCGTGCCTTAAGCATGCAAGTCGAACGGTCCAAGCTTGCTTGGACAGTGGCAGACGGGTGAGTAACGGGTAGGAATCTACCTCTTGGTGGGGAATAACTGATCGAAAGATTGGCTAATACCGCATAAATCCGCAAGGAAAAAGGACGTAACTGTTCGCCGAGAGATGAGCCTGCTTGCTATCAGCTTGTTGGTGAGGTAATGGCTCACCAAGGCGATGACGGCTAGGGGATGTGAGAGCATGATCCCCCACAAGGTCACTGAGATACGGGGCCTACACCTACGGGTGGCAGCAACTGGGAATATTGCGCAATGGACGAAAGTCTGACGCAGCGACGCCGCGTGCGGGATGACGGCCTTCGGGTTGTAAACCGCTGTGGAGAGGGAGAAAGATCTGATAGTACCTCTCTAGAAAGCACCTGCTAACTACGTGCCAGAAGCCTCGGTAATGCGTAGGGTGCAAGCGTTATCCGGAATTATTGGGCGTAAAGGGTTTCGTAGGCGGTTGATTAAGTGGTGGGTTAAAGACTGAGGCTCAACTTCAGATATGCCCATCAAACTGATCAACTAGAGGTAGTTCGGGGATGTTGGAATTCTTGGTGTAGGAGTGAAATCCGTTGATATCAAGAAGAACACCAAAGGCGAAGGCAGACATCTAGAACTATCCTGACGCTGATGAACGAAAGCTAGGGGAGCGAAAGGGATTGTAATTGGTCCCATATAGTAGTAATGCTATATTTAAAATTGGCTATATCGGTGAATATCCTTGACTATTTCGGTTTATTTTCGGTAAACTGGAATAAGATGAGGACAACACCGAGGGAAGTCTGCTCTTTATTGGTTAAAGATAGGTTTCAATTAAGTGATATCCAGAAGGATGTACTAGTAGGAACTTTATTAGGTGATGGAAACTTGAGTTATAGAGGAAGAAATTGTCGTTTACATATCAAACACTCTCTGAATCAACTAGTATTAGTTGATTACAAGAGAAAGGTGTTTGAGGACATAACTTCCATGAAAGTAAGAAAGTTTACACAAGCTGTTGGCGAAAAAGACTACAACTTTGCCGAGTTTGTAACTTTGACTCACCCGGAGTTTAGCAAATATCATAATTTGTTTTATCCGAGTGGTAAAAAATCTATACCAAGAGACATCGATAAATTGTTGATAACACCTTTGAGTTTGGCTGTGTGGTTTATGGATGATGGAGCGGCAGATTATGCCGGTGCTTCATTACAAACGCATAGTTTTACTGAAGAAGATGTGGTCAGACTAATGAAAGTTTTGAAACTTAATTTTGAGATTTATACCACCAAACGATTGAATAAAGGTAGTTGGATTATTTATTTTCCAAAAGCAAGTATGAAGAGATTAAGACAATTAATCGGAGTTCATATGCTTGAGGAATTTAAATACAAGCTAATACCCTATTCGATTCGATGAGAGTATGACCCCGTAGAGACTGCACGCCAGGATCCGGTGAGAAACCGGATTATGATACAGTCCGATCTGTGTAGTAATGCACAGAGTTTAATAGAAATATTGAACCGCCTTGATTTACAAATCAAGGTTAGTACTTTATTTAATAAATAGAGGAAAGTAACAAAATGTAGAGACCCCTGTAGTCCTAGCCGTAAACGATGAACACTAGCTGGTGGTCCTTGAGATCACTGGCGGAAGCTAACGCGTTAAGTGTTCCGCCTGGGGAGTACGGTCGCAAGACTAAAACTCAAAGGAATTGACGGGGAAGCGCACAACCAGCGTGCCATGTGGTTTAATTCGATACAAAACGATGAACCTTACCTGGGCTTGACATCCTGATCATATTTTATGGAAACATAGAAGTCAGTTCGGCTGGATCAGTGACAGCTGCTGCATGGTTGTCGTCAGTTCGTGTCGTGAGGCGTCCTGTTAAGTCAGGTAACGAACGCAACCCCTATCGTGTGTTAAATGTCCACACGAGACTGCCCTTCTTATTTGGAGGGAGGAAGGAGGGGACGACGTCAAATCAGCATGGCGCTTACGCCCAGGGCCACACACATGGTGTAATGGATAGGACAACGGGTCGCGACGGGGTAACCCTGAGCTAATCCTTAGAAACCTATCCTCAGTTCGGATTGGGGGCTGCAATTCGCCCCCATGAAGGGGAGTTGGTAGTAATCGCGGGTCAGCTATACCGCGGTGAATACGTTCTCGCTTCTTGTACACACCGCCCGTCAAGTCAACAAAGTCAGCAGTGCCCGAAGTCGGTCCCTCTAACTTGATTTATCAAGGAGAGGCTGCCTAAGGCAAGGTTGGCGATGGGGGCTAAGTCGTAACAAGGTAGCCGTTCTGGAAGGAGCGGCTGGATCACCTCCTTTCTAGGAGTGTGCGCAGGATTTCACGACCCTGTGTAGAACATACGCCCTACTTTTTTGATTGTTAGTAGTAAAAGAAACTAATCATCCTTTTAAGGAAGGATTTTTAATCCTTCCTGTCACATTTTGGTTGATTTGCAGAAGAACCCTGGGGTAGCCCAGGGTTTTTTGTTGGTTTGATGAGGTTAAACTAGCCTTGTGGTAAAATTAGGAGTGATTTTGGGCGTGTAGCTCAGTTGGTTAGAGCGCAGTCCTGATAAGACTGAGGTCCCTAGTTCGAATCTAGGCTCGCCCACTTTTTATGTTTTTAGGATTTTGGAAGGATTTATCACGGCCGATTGTAGGTTTGTCACCAATGGATGGAGTGACAGATGCGGCTATGAGAAAGATAACAGCCAAGTATGGTTGTCCAGAGGTGATTTTTACTGAGTTTGTCAGTGCTGAGGGGATAAAGGCGGGAGCGGTGAAATTGTTGTCAGAACTGGTTTATGATGAGTCAGAGAGACCGGTAGTAGCTCAGCTGTTTGGTAATGATAAGGAGGCTTTCTATTTAGCAACTTTGGTGGTGTGTGCTTTGGGTTTTGATGGAGTGGATGTAAATATGGGGTGTCCGGCTAAAAGTGTAGAAAGTCGAGGTGGTGGGGCTGGTTTGATTAAGAAGCCGAAGTTGGCAAGAGAGATGGTAGAGGAAGTGAAGAAGGCAATAAGTGATTGGGTAGATGGAGTGAGTTTGGAAAGTGTTGGTTTGAGTGAGGAGATGGTGGGAGAGGTAATGAGGATGAGAGGAGAGAAAGGTTTGAAAGAAAGAAAAAGGTTGGCGGTAAGTGTGAAGACAAGGGTAGGGTATGAGTCTAAGGAAGAAACGAAGGAATGGATGAAGACAGTTAAGGGTTTTAAGGTGGCAGCGGTGAGTTTACATGGGAGGACGTTCAAACAGTTGTATGGTGGGGAAGCTGACTGGCAGTTGATTGGTGAAGCGAGGAAAATTTTTGAAGGAGAGGAGACAATCTTTTTGGGTAATGGGGATGTAGGGAGTAGAGATGAGGCAGAGAGAGTGGTAGAGAAGTATGGGGTAGATGGGGTGTTAATTGGTCGGTCGGCAAGAGGAAATCCATTTGTGTTTAAAGGGGATGGTGAGGTGGGATACAGAGAGAGGTTAAAAGTGGCAGTGGAGCATGTCAGGGTGTTTGAAGGGATTTTTGGTAAGGAGTATTTTTTGCCGATGAGGAAGCATTTAGCTTGGTATGTTAAAGGTTTTGAGGGAGCGAGTGAATTAAGAAGTAGGTTGGTGAGGACGGATTCGGCGAATGAGGTGGAAAAACTGATTAAAGAATATCTTTGAGGTGTCGTCGGGCTTGTTTGATGGTAGTGGTGGAACCATGACCGGGATAGACGATGGTCTGTGGAGGAAGTTTGAGGAGGGTTTGGAGAGAGGAGTGAAGATCGAGAGAGCTGGAGTAAGGAAAGTCGGTACGACCGATGCCATCAGCGAATAGAGTGTCGCCGGAGAAGAGAAGACGATCCTTTTTAGAGTAGAGGGAGATACTGCCAGGAGTGTGGCCGGGAGTAGGGATGATGGTGAAGTGAGAGAAAGGTTGGGGAAGTTGATAATCATTTTTAATGAGGATGTTTGGAGGTGAGAGAGGTGGAGGAGATTGTTTAGTCCAGTAGAAAGAACTCTTAGGAGCTTGTTGGTAGAGGGAGAGGTCTAATGATGGTAGAGCGATGGGGAGATTAAAGTTAAGTTTGAGTTCGAGAGAACCAAGAACATGATCAAAATGGCCGTGAGTGAGGAGAATGAGGAGAGGTTTTAAGTCTTTGTCGATGATTTGCTGGGAGATGAAGTCGGCTTCTTCTCCTGGGTCGATGATGATGGTTTGGAAAGTTTCCGGGTGAGTGAGGAGATAGCAGTTGGTTTGGAGCGGCCCGACGGTAAGGGTGGTGATGTCCATGAGTTGATTTTAATTGAAGGTTTAATTCGGGAAAAGACTTTGTTGATGAACCAGCGGGGTTGACGGAAACCGAGTGGTTTGAAATTGGATTTGACGACAAGACGACGACCCATGTCTATGTTAATTATATCTATTAAGGGAAGAGATTGACTGGGAAGGCTAAATTTGTTTAACTGGAGTGGTTAGAGGAAGATGAAAAATATGGAGAATATAGAAAAGAAAAATTTAGTTGGTAGTTTAGTAACAGTGGGGTTGGTGTTGATAGCGATGCTGATCTTTCCTTGGAGGTTGGTTGATTGGGGCAAGATTAGGATGGTGGGAAATGAAACAGTGACAGTGAGTGGTTATGCTGAGGGTTTAGTGAGTAACAATATTGCCAGTTTTACAGCTAGTGTAGAAGCTTATGGTGATGAGAAAGATGAAGTAACAGAAGAAGTGAATGAAGAGATGAGTGAGTTGATTGAAGAAGTAAAATCTTTTGGAATTGAAGATGATGATATCCAAACAGAGACAATTAGTGTCTATCAAAGAGATGAATACTTGAGGGATGATGATGGTTGGAGTGGAGAAATGAGAGAGGGTCAGTGGGTAGGAAGGAATAGAATTAGTATTGTTTTGAGGGAGGTGGATAGAGCTGATGAGTTGGCTAGTTTATTGACAAGGGTCGGGGCGGTAGACGTTTATGGTCCGAATTTGAGGGTGGATAGTGAGGGTAGTGAAGCCGCCAAACAAGGATTGATGACAGAAGCGGTGGAGAATGCCCGAGAAAAGGCGGAGATAATGGCTGAGGCAGCGGGGAAAAAATTAGGTAAGGTGGTAGAGATGACCGAAGGGGAAGTAAGTACGATGTTGAGATCAGATGTGTCGATGGCCTTGCCTGAGGCCGGTGGCGGGGTACCAGTGGAGGTAGGAAGTAGTCAGGTAAGTCAGTCGGTGACGGTAGTATTTGAGTTGAAGTAGTTAGCCTGGGGGTTGGGTTTGTGGTAAAATATGGCCTTGTCGTAAAGACAAGAAGGAGGAAACGTGCATGGTAACAAAAAAAACTACTAATAAAAAAGAAAAGAAAGAAGTTAAGGCTGTTAAGAAAACAGTAGTAAAGAAGTCTAAAGGAAAGAAGAAAGAGATAAAAACAGAGAAGATGTCTCTGATGGATAAGTTGTTGGCTAAGGCAGAGAAGATGCCTGGTGCCTTGAGTAGAGGGGAAGAGATAGAAGGAAAGATTACCTTTTTGAGTAAGAAGATGGTATTGCTGGATATAGGGGGAAAGACTGAGGGTGTGGTGGCTGGTGAGGATGTGACTGAAGCGACTGATTTACTGGATGAGTTGAAGGTGGGAGACAAGATCAAGGCTTATGTGAAGTATCCGGAGAACGATCAGGGTCAGACAATTCTATCTTTAAGAAAAGCCGTTGAAGTAAATCGTTGGGGTAAGTTTACTAAGATGATGGAGGATGAGAAGGAAGTGACAGTAACTGGGCTGGAAGTGAATAAAGGAGGAATGGTGGTTAAGTTAGGTGATGTGCGTGGTTTTGTACCGACATCTCAGTTTGGTGAGAAATATCTGGGTAAGATGGATGAGTTGCTGACGAAGAAGTTTAAAGTGAAGGTGATTGAGGTGGATAAAGAGCAGAACAGGTTGATTTTCAGTGAAAAGATGGTGTCAGATGCGGAGGCTTTAGCCAAACGTTATGATGCTTTGAAGGAGGTAAAAGAAGGTGATGAGTTGAAAGGAACAGTATCTGGAATTATGCCTTTTGGTGTCTTTGTGACAGTGAATGTACCAGTTAAAGGGAAAAAGGACAAAAAGGAGGAAGCTAAAGTAGAAGGCCTAATTCATATCAGTGAAATTAGTTGGGAGAAGGTGGATGATCCTAATACATTGTTTAAAGTGGGTCAGGAAGTAGCAGTACAGGTAATTGGGGTAGAGAAAGATGCTGGTAAGTTGAATTTGTCGATCAAGAGGATGGCTAATGATCCTTGGAAGGAAATTGAGAAGGATTATGCTGAAGGGACAAAACACAAAGGTAAGGTAGTGAGAATTGCTTCTTATGGTGTGTTTGTTAATTTCAAAGCCGGTGTGGATGGGTTGATTCATGTGAGTAACAAACCAGCTGGAAAAGAGTTTGAAGTGGGAGAGGAAGTGGAAGTATTTGTGGAGAAACTTGATGTGAAGAATAGGAGAATGAGTTTGGGAGTGGTGTTGACTGAGGTGCCAGTGGGATACAGATAAAGAGAATTAAATCTTCAGTTTTTTTAGATGACTGAGACTTTTAGGGGAGTAGATGTGGGTGTAACCAAGAGTGGTAGCTTCTTTGAGGCGTTTGTCTTGGAAATTGACGGAACGGATTTCTCCAAGAAGACCTAATTCACCGAAGGAGATACTCTTGTCTGGCAGAGGTTTGTTTTTGACGGAACTGATAATACTAAGGGCAATAGCTAGGTCAGCACCAGGTTCTTTGATGTCCATACCACCAGTGACATTAAGAAAGACATCTTTATCATGAAGAGAGAGATGGAGGTGTTTGGTGAGGATGGCACAGATGAGTTGGAGACGACTATTGCGGATACCTTTAGAAACACGTCGGGGGATAGGGAGATTACTGGGGACGACTAGAGCTTGAACTTCAACAGTGAGAGGTCTGGTGCCTTCCATGATTAGACCAAGAGCTGATCCTGGAGAATTTTTGAGACGGCCTTCAAGTAAGAATTTAGAAGGATCTTTGATTTCTAGGAGACCAGAGGAAGTCATCTGAAAGAGACCGGTTTCATCAGTGGGTCCAAAACGATTTTTTCTACTTCTAAGTAAACGTAGATTGTGCTGTTTATCGCCGGAAAGTTCTAGAACTGTATCAACCATGTGTTCAAGCATTTTTGGACCGGCTAGATCACCCGATTTGGTAACATGACCAACGAGGACAAGAGGTGTTTGGCTGGTTTTGGCAGCTTTGATGAAAAGATTAGCACTATCTCTTATTTGTGATGGAGATCCTGGAGTAGTTGGGTTTCGGTCTGTGGCAACTGATTGAATAGAGTCGATGATGATGAATTGATATGGTTGACGAGAGAGATTATCTAGGATAGTTTCGACAGAGGAAGTGTCGAGGAGATGGAGATTGTCGTGGTCTGATGATTGGAGACGTTTGATGCGAAGAGCGACTTGGGAAGGGTTCTCTTCGGAACAAGCGTAAAGAATGGGTTTCTTCTTGGCAGTAGAAGTAAGTTTGAGGGCAAGTTGGGTAAGGAGAGTAGATTTACCGATACCAGGTTGACCAGCAATGAGATAGATGCCTCCTTGGGTAATACCCTGACCAAGAACACGGTCTAGTTCGGAGATCTTGGTAGGGAAGTGGAGATTTTTGTTTTGAGAGAGGGCTTTTTGGGGAGAGATGGGTTTAGTGGGGGAAGAGGATGAAGATGAGGAGCGGGAGGTTTTTTTAGTAAAGGAAGTGACCTCGGTGAGGGTATTCCATTGTTTACAAGCGGGGCATTGACCAGACCATTTGGTGAACTCGTTTCCGCAAGAGGAACACATGAAGAGAGGAGTTTGTTTGGCCATGATTTTAGTATATATGATAGAGAAAGAAGTTTATCCACAAGATTGACTGTTTTTCCTTTTTTGATGTTTTTATGCGTAAAAAGTAATGCTTTATTTTTATCGGATATATGGGTTTTACAAGGTGGTTATAATATAGGTTGAAAAGGTTGACGAGCTATGCTATATTTGCCATTAGATCAAGTAAAAATGAAATGTTTAAAAGTAAATTGAAAAAACAGAGAAGGGTTAGAGTGAGGGAAGAGTTGCGTTGGCAAAGTATTAGAAACTTTGGCGGACAACTGAAGAAGATGAATAAGATGAAACAGGGGTTAGTAAGTGTAGCAGTTTAAAAAACATCGAAAGAGCATTACTACCGCAGCCGGACTCGAATAGCAATGCTCTTTACCGTTAATTATCATCAGGACAGGTGATGACAATCAAGAACACATTAACATTGGCAGGGATTGACTGTCAAGAGCAGAAATGACTTTTAGGTTGCAAGCAGTGAGTAGGGCAGGCCGCTGCTTGCAATTTAGGAGTTATGTCTGCTTTTTTTTATGACAAGAGGAAGGAGAAGGAGGAGGAAGAAGCCAATGAATTGGAGATATTGTGGCCAGTAGAAGATAACGAGGTGGGTAGTATCTGAGGAGACAGACCAGGTGGAGTACCAGGAAGTATCAGTGTGATTAAGGGGTTGGTGTTGGAGGAGGTAGAAGGGGAGGGTGAGGATGATTTGCCAAGTGGGTTGTTGGAGAAGAGATTGGGGAACGGGAAGAGCGAGCCAGTAGGGAGAATTGGTTTGGTAGAGATGAAGTTGGTTGGTGTCTGATGTGGATGAGGAGAAGAGATAGAGGAACTCGGCTGGATGGGAGGAGTTGAAGTCAAGGTTGGTAGCAGTTGATGGAGTCGTTGAAATGAAAGAGATGTTGGTGATGAAATTAAGGGGTAAGGGGGTGGTGTTGATGGATTGAAGAAGATTGGTGGTAGGTTGTTGGAATGATTGGTTGTAAAAGTGGAGAGTGTAACCAGGATTTTCTGAGAGATTAGAGATGGGTTGAATGATTGATTGGCTGGAAGTGGTGTCTAGAAGCCGTTCAAAGATATCACAGTGATGGGTGGAATGATTTTCTAGACAGATGGTAGGGAGTAAGCCTTGTTGATGTTGGAAATCGATGATAAAGAGATATGGAGTTTGGTGGGTGAGATGGCGGAGATTGAAAGAGTCACAAGAGATGGAGTTTTGGGAGGAGTAGAGGAGACCTTGTTTGGTGTTTTGTTTAGAGACGGGTCCGGAGTTAAAGTTGTCACAGTTACGGGCTTCGGGGGTAAGAGAAAGTTGGGATATGGGATCGAGGGAGAGATATGTTTGAGGGGAAGGGAGAGAGAAATTGATGTTCTCCGGTGATGAGGAAAGAGAGATGTGTTGGTCAGGGATGGATGGGAGAGAAAGAGAGACAGAATCAATGAGGGGATGATGATGGACGGAGATGTTTTGATAGTTGATTTCGGCAACGGAGTTAGTTTGGTTGGCTTCAAGGATGAGATTGAGTTGTTGGTTTTGACCGGAGGAGATAGCAAATTGGCGAGTATTAGTGGGGGATGATTGTGTTTTTTGTGGTTGTGGTGGGGTAGTGATGATGGAACTAAGGTTGGTGTCGGTGATGCTGGAGTTAGCGGGTGTGTTGGTAGGAGATGAGTAGGTGTAGGTGGTGGAGATGAGACCAGAAAGGAGTGAAGGTAGAGGGGCGGAGAGACAACCGACGACGTCGGTGCCAAGGAGAGAAACAGAATCATTAGTGATAATCTTTTCGATGGTACGTTTAGGTTTATCGGTGTAGCATTGGTAAGGATGAGCTTGTTGGAAGGTTTGGGTGAGGTCGTACTGTTGATCAGGGGTGGCAGAGTAGAGACGGAAAGAAAGACTGTCTTGGGTGGGAAGATAGGTGTTGATGAGAGGATAGAAAGTAGTTTGGTAATCAAGTTCACCAGGGAGGTGAAGTTCATAAAATTGGTCGTTGATTTGAAGAATGAGATCAGTGTTGAGAGGAGAGATGGTAAAGAAGAGGGAGGAGGAGTCAACAGAATAATCGATGATTTGTTGATCGAGTTTTATTTGAGGGAGAAGAGGTTGAAGTTGGAGAATGAGTTGGGTGGAGGTTTTGCGGTAAGAGATGGAGACAGGGAGAAGGTTTTCCTGGTCGGTGTAGGAAGGTAAGTTGAGAGTGATATCTTTTGATGGGGAAAGTGATAGTGGTTGGGAAATGGAAATGGATGAATTTTTTACTTGCCAGTCAGTGTTGGGACGAAGGGAGAGCTGGTCAAAGGGTTGTGTTGGGGTGTTTTGGGGAGTAGTGAGTGAGAGGAAATTTTGTCTGCTTTGTTGATTTTCTACTCTATACACCAAGATTTTATCATTGAAGTTTTTTTGAAGATGGATGGAGTCGGAGGAGTCGAGAAAATCAATGAGCTCGTCGGTGTAGAGATCAAGAGAATCGGATGAAGCAATGAGGTGGTGATCGATGATGATCCAGTCAATGGCATAGTGGTCGATGGTTTGCTGGAGTTGATCAGGGTTGTTTGAATAGAGAGCAGTGGAGATGTCTTCATAGTAATGTTGAGAAGATTGTTCCCAGACATCGAAGGCACGGTCGAGGATGGGTTGATGAAGACCATACCAGAGAAAGCCGGAGCCACGATAGCCCCAGTCGTAGTAGTTCCAACCCCAGAAGGTGTGTTGAGGAAAGTTAGCGATGCGAGTGTGAGGGTCTTGCTGATTAAAGAAGTCAAAGAGTTGGAAATATTCTTGGGGGATGGATTGACGGAGAGAAGGAGAGATGAGGTGACCGGAGAAGACAGGGGAAGAGTAAATGAGGAGAAAAAGAGAAAGAGTGAAAGTGGTGAGAAGATAAGTGAGACGGTTGTTGAGGAAGGAAAAGAGATCGAAGATGAAGATAGCACCAATGGAGAAGAAGATGGAGAAGGAAAAACTGAGAGGGAGAGAGAATTTAGTGAAGGGAGAGCGGAAGAGTTCAGAGAGAAGAGGAATAAAGTCGAGAACTAGATTACCACCAAGGAGGAAGAAGACGGAGATGAGAGTGATAGAGAGAAGGGGGAGAACAAAGCGAAGGTTCTTTTTAAGAGAGTAGTAGATGCCGGTAAGAATGAGAGAAAGGTTGAAAAGACCAATGATGGTGATGAGGGGATTATTAAGGTGTTGAAGCCAAGTGGAAAGGAGGTAGTCGTATTGGTTGTTTTGGGAGAGGTCAAGGAAGTTAAAGAGATAACCTTTAAGAAGACCGATGTCGGATAGATTAGCAAACTGGAGATTACGAGCATAGGTTTCGGGAGAAGAGACAAGGTTGTTTTTGGCTTGTTGGCCAACATCGCCATTGGTAATGACAAAGAAAATAACAGGAAGAAGCCAGTATGCTTGAGTGATGAGAAGGGAGAAAAAAGAGAGGAGAGTTGGTCGACGCTTTGATTTAATAAAGTGGAGAAAGAAGGGAAGAAAGGAGAGAAGAAGAACGACAAAGAGAGTTTCAACATAGAAAGATGGAGCGGAGAAAATGGCGATGAGAGAAAAGAAGGCAAGTTTTTTGGGTGAGGGGTTGGTAAGGTAGGAGACGAGGAGATAGAGAAGCCAAGGGAAGAAGGCGTAGAAGGAGGTAAAAGTAGAAAAGGGAATGTAGTAAGTTTGGATGGTGGAGAGATTAAGGAGATAGAAGAGAGCACCAAGAAGGGCGGCGAAGATTTTGGTGGAAGAATCGAAGGAGACATGGGGAGAGTCTTTGAGGAAGGAGATTTTTTTGAAGAAAGCAGGGAGTTTCTTAGGGGTGGAAAGAAAATGGTTCTTGATGAAGAAATAAACACCAAGAGGGCCAAAGAGGAGAGTGAGGAAGGTCCAAAAATAGCGGAGGAAGTGGGTGGGAATTATAAAAGAGGAGAGAAGGAGAAAGAGTTGGCGAGGAAGGTCAGCGGCGTGAGCCATGCCACCAAGGAGACCGAGAGATTGATACTCTTGCCAGACAGAGAAAAGAGATCTTTTTAGATTGAGAGAAAAATTGAATTCGGGATGAAGATTGTCCCAGCCGGTGAGCCAGGTGCCTGGTTGGTAGTTAAGGAAAGAGATGAGGAGAGTAATGAGGAAAAGAGTAAGGAGGGCGAGAAAATGGAAACGATTTTTTTTGAGGTTTTTTAAAAATCTTTTTAGTTTAAGTTTGGAACGAGTTTTTTTTAGATGGCGCTGGTGCTGACCTGAGGACATGAATTAAGTTTAGCAGAGCCGGAAGGGGAGAGGGTCTTTTTCATGCCACGGATGAACTGGAAAACAGGCATGATGGCAGATTGTGGAAGAAGAGAGACAATGATTAACTCGGAGAAACCGATGAAGAGACTAATGAGAGAAGGACGATATTGTTTGTTGAGAAGGGCTTGAAGCCTGATCTTGAAGAGAGAGTAGAAGACCTGTTTTTGGTTTTGGTTGAGGGAGAGATTATGTTGATGAAGACGGTATTTGAGAAGAGTATCTTTGGAATTAACGGTGTTGCCGTATTGACTGATACGGATGAGGAAGTTGATTTCTTCGCCGGTTTTTTGACGGGAATACCAGGTGAAGTTTTTAGGAAGTTTGTGAGCATTGACCATGATGGAGGGTTGTTGAACAGGGCAAGCCCAGAAAAGCATGTTGAAGATCTGACGGGGGCAAGTAGGGAAGGTTTTTTGGCCAATGGTTTTACCCCGATGATCAATGAGTTGGCATTGAGAACCGAGGACAACGACAGAGGGGTGTTGCTGAAGCGTTTTTAATTGGGTGGCAAGACGGTGGGGGAGCATGATGTCATCAGCGTCCATACGAGCGATCCAATGAGAATGACATTTCTTGATGAGTTTGTTGGCACTGAGAGAAACACCAAGACGTCTTTTGTTAGTAAAGACTTTAATACGAGAGTCTTTTTTTTGGTACTGGCGAAGGATATCTAGAGAGTTGTCAGTAGAGTGATCATCAAGGGCGAGAAGTTCCCAATTAGTGTGAGTTTGTTTAAGGATACTATCAAGACAGTCAGGAAGAAATTGAGCAGCATTTCTGACAGGCATGACGATGGAGATGAGAGGTTGGGTTGATTTCATAGCAGGTAATGATTAAAAGAAAGAATCAATTTAAAAAACTCAAAATTTAAATTTTTTAAACTGATGCCAGACAAGTAAAGGGACAACTACGAAAAATGTAGTGTATTTACTTGTCTGGCTAACCGGAGAGGGTTGTTATTCGGTTGGAACTAGAGAGGGGTCGACAATTACTTGACAATCGCTCTGGTCAAACAAATATTCCTGTCGGTGGTGGGGCCACCTGTCTTCCAAAGCGCAGCTATCATCGGCTTCCCAGTAGGCACCACTGCCGGACCAATCAAGATCAGGATCACTGTCGCTGATTTTAACTAAAGCACAGAAACCCGTCTCTTGGTCCCAAAGCTCAGCTATCGCCGGACCCTGGATGATATCTGGAAGCGGCATCTCTGGGCCAAAGTTATCCCCCTGCCAACCGAGACAATGGTCTTGGTTTTCTGAGGAATTATCAACAGAAGCTTCTGTTGATATAGAAGCTGGTTCGACGGTTGGGTATTCGGGACACTCTTCACAAATGCATTCAGGACATTCGGGACACTCTTCACAAATGCATTCAGGACATTCTTCTCTGCTGAGAAAATGGTATGTGGTACCAATTGCTGCGTAGAGAATGAAGATAAAAGAGATTATCCCGAGACTGATTATCCATCTATATGAAGTTTTCTTCGACATGATTTTATCCTCCTAAGGATATTTTTTCTCCGGTTTGTTCATGTGCTGTAGGTATTACCTACTTGTTAACCTTTTGAGAAAGGGTAAAGAGTAGGTAACAGGTGTTTTTAATCGTTTTTAGCCTTGATGAAGAGACCAAGGCCGGTAAGATAGGAAAGGGAAGAGAGAGAGTAGAAAAGGTGGTTTTCTAGACCAGTGTCAACAGTGATGTGTTCTTGACAGATATTGGCCATGCCATAAACAGGGGTACAGACAATTTCGATGGTAGTAGTATCGGCGTAAGCTTTGGTGGCGAGAAGGAAAAAGAGGCTAACGACGAGGCTGAAAAAGAGTTTCTTCATAGATGAGGAGAATATACCATTTAGTGAGGGTAGAGTCAAGTTATAGGATGGTGAGGTATGAGTGGGTTAGATACGGTTGGCGTACTTGATGATACGCATGGGTGAGTTCCAGAGCTGGCAGGTATAGAGGATAAGGTCAGCTGAGTAGTCGGTGATTTGCTCTGATGTTTCTTGGGCGTAAATCTGGTAATGATATTGTCTTTGATGCCAGTTGATGGTGATATTGTCATCAATGTTGAGTTTGGGGAGGTTGTAGAAGGAATTGAGGTGGCGGAAGGTATTAGTCCAGGAGAGGTAACCCCAGCGATGGGCAGCAAGGATGGTGGGGAGTTGGTTATTTTCAGGAGTACCGAAGTCAGGTACAAGCCAGATGCCTTGTTGGAGAAGAGTTTGGTAGTCTTGACCTTGGTGAATTTCACCTCTGACGCCAATAGAGTCGATGATGAGACCATTTTCTTCGGGTAGGGAGGGGTCAAGATCTGGTAGGGAAGAAGAGGGAGTTTCTTGTGGGGTGGCGGATTGATTTTGGGACAGTTGGGAGGCTAGATGAGAGGAAGTTTGAGGGAAAAGACGGTAGTAGAGATGGGGCCAAGAGGGAGCAAAGGCGAAGATAAGGGCGAGAAACCAGAAGAAGATACCGAGACGAGTAAGGTTTTTATTGGTCATAGATTAATGATAGCTTAGTGGAAGAAAAAAGTGGTGATGAATGACTAATTGTTAGTTTGATTGGGTAGTATAGCCTTATAATAAAAACTCTTGACACATTTAGGTTCAAATGTTATATTAGTTGTAACTTTGATATATTTCCAGGTTCGAGGAATCGCTTGAAGGTGGAATGGGTTTGGCTGGTAGCGCCCGAATTTTCAGTGCTACGTCGAGTGGCCCTACGCGTTTCACCCTTAAGCGGTTTTTAAGCTCTTGACAAGAAAAAGATAGATTTGTAATATCAGAGTAGTTTCAATAGAAAGTGTTAGAGTTGAAGACAAAGAGTCTGAGACCAAGATGTATTTTTCCAATTTAAGTTTTTAAACGTATTAAAAGTTAGTTAATTAATTACATATATATGAATAATAAGATGATTACTGGTTCGAGAGTAAAACAAGGTAGTTTAAGTGGAGATAGGAGTAATGAGAGGAATAATTATCACAACAATAGTAGGAGAGAGATGGAGACTAAAGAAATCGAGGGTTTGGTGGCTGTGGTGGGGAGAGATAACCGAGGTATGATCAGATTGGAGAACAAACCATGTAATGATGATGTGCCTTTAAATCAGATGCAAATGAGAAAGTTGGGTTTGAGAAAGGGTGATTTGGTGGTGGCCGAGGTAAAGAGACCAGAAGGTTCTAAAGGGAACTGGAACTTGACAGGAGTAAAGAAAATCAATGGGATGACGGCAAATAAGTTGGGTAGGAGACCAAGGTTTGAGAAAGGGACACCAGTTTATCCAAATGAGAAAATTACTTTAGAAACAAGTTCAAGTGTGTTATCGACGAGATTGATTGATTTGGTAGCGCCGGTGGGTCGTGGTCAGAGAGGCTTGATTGTGTCACCACCTAAGGCAGGTAAGACGACTATTATTAAGGAGATGGCTAGTGGAATTGCAGCCAATCACCCTGAGATTCATCTAATGGCGGTATTAGTGGGGGAGAGACCAGAAGAGGTGACAGATATTGACAGACATATTAAGAAGATTACAGCTAAGTCTAAGATGCCAGGGGAGACCTTTGCTAGTAATTTTGATGAGAGAGCTGATGAACAGACCGGAGTGGCTGAGATCGCTCTAGATAGGGCGAAGCGATTGGTAGAGATGGGGAAAGATGTGGTGATCTTATTGGATTCGATTACACGTTTGGCTCGAGCTTACAACTTGGCGATGCCAACTTCAGGTAGAACTTTGTCTGGTGGTTTTGATCCGGCAGCCTTGTATCCACCCAAGAGATTTTTTGGAGCGGCACGGAATTTTGAGGAAAGTGGTAGCTTGACGATTATTGGTACGGCTTTAGTGGATACCGGTTCAAGGATGGATGAGTTAATTTATGAGGAGTTTAAGGGTACCGGTAACATGGAGTTACACCTAGACAGAAAATTGGCGGAGAGAAGGATTTATCCGTCGATTGATGTACTCAAGTCAGGAACAAGAAGGGAAGATCTATTATTTGACTCAGTTGAGTATCAGAATGTGGTGTTGATGAGGAGAATGTTAGATTTGTTATCTGATGGAGAGAGAACAGAAACATTGTTAGAGAAATTAAGAAAGACAAAGACTAACAAGGAGTTTTTAGCTTCTTTGAAAGAGAGTTAAGGGAGATTTTTGAGGCTGGAAAGTGGGATGGTGGATGGATTGCCTGTGGTACAATGGGAGGGCGAGCCGGGAGTAACCCGGGTGTATGGAAAAGACAAAAAGCTTTCTAAAATACTGGGTGACTGATTTTTTTACATTTTTGCGATCTTTGGTGACGTATACAGCCAAGAGATACTTGGTGGTAGGATTTTTTAGGTTTGAATCGGTTAAGAGTGTGGCGGTAGGGAAGATGTACCAACAGAGAGGTAAGTATGCTGATTTGTTTGTTCACGGGGGTTTGGTAGCCTTAATGGCGGTAGGGGTGGCGGTAGGGCCGAATTTGTTAGTGAATGAGGCAGAGGCGAGGTCGGTAATATCGATGGCAAGTAAAAGTAATGAGGTGGCTGGTCTGGTGGAAGAGGAGAATGATGGCAAGGTGTTAGGGATGGCGATGGCGGTGGATGAAGTGCAACCTCTAACGGTGGTATCAGACAAGCCAAGAGCGGAGGTGTTGGATTATGAGGTGCAGGAGGGGGATACTTTAGGGACAATTGCAGAGAAATTTGGAGTAACAATTGATACGATCCGTTGGTCTAATCCAGATGAGATTAAGAGTGAGAAGACGGTGATTAAGCCGGGGCAGATAGTGAGGGTGCCGCCAGTGACAGGAATTGTACATAAGGTGAAGAGTGGTGAAACGGTTTATTCTGTAGCTAAGAAGTATGGGATTAATGCCCAGGCGATTGTTGATTTTCCTTTTAACGAGTTTACCAATGATGAAACTTTTGCGTTGGCGGTAGGTCAAGAGCTGGTAGTACCTGATGGAGTGATGCCTGATGTCCAGCCATGGTCACCAACATCGAGTTTGGCTAGGGTGATGACACCAAGTGCTGGAATAGTGTCAGCAACCGGTTCATGGATCTGGCCGGCAGCGGGTAGTATTTCTCAACGTTTCTATCCATGGCATAAAGGAATTGATATTGCTAACAGGTCCGGTGGATCGATTTTGGCAGCTGATAGCGGGGTGGTAGTAACAGCTGGCTGGCCGGATAATAGTGGTTATGGTAATCGGGTGATGATTGATCATGGTAATGGTTATCAAACACTCTATGCCCATCTATCCAGAATTAGTGTGTCAGTGGGACAAACAGTGAATAGAGGAGATGTAATTGGTTTGATGGGGAGTACAGGTAGATCGACGGGAACGCATTTACACTTTGAGATTAGGAGCTCAAGTGGGAATATTAATCCGTTGTCAGTGTTGAATTAAAAAGAAAGTCTTGTTCGAGGTTGGTAGTGAGTTGTTGATCAAGGATATTGATGGTTTGAGGAGAGGAAGTGAGGCCATGTTGTTTGAGGAGGGAAAGTTGGTAGGTAGTAGATGAGTTGATGGGGAGTTGGTAAGTGAGAGTGAGTTGACTGGAGGACAGGGATCGGGTGGTATGGAAGAAGCCAGTCTCAAGAAATTCATGTCTGGTAGTGGTGGGAAGAAGGAGGGGTGAGCTGGTAATGATGGGTTCAGGGTAGTAGTCGAGGGTGAGGGGAAGAGTGGGTTGGGCAGTGAGGGTGATGTTTTCAGTGTTGAGGGGTAAATAGAAGCGAAGATAGTTGATGTAGTTGCCGCCGTGGTGTTGAGGGGGGTTGGGAGTCTCCTCAGGTGAGTTGTTGGTGTAGTTAATGGTGATTTGATGGGTAAGGTAGTGAGAGTCAGTGGTGATGGTGTGGGTAGTATGACGATCGAGGTAGGCATTGGCTTTGTTGGAACCGAGATTGGTTTCAATGATGGCGATGGTATCGGCTAAACAGAGATTGGTAGTACAAGGTGTGGGTTGGAGTTGACCAGCCCAGTTGTTTTGAGTGAAGATAGTTTGGATTTGGGGTTGAGTGGAGTTAAGGATGATGTTTTGCTGTTCGAGTGAGGTGAGAAGAACATCAATGACGGCTAGTTTCTGCTGAAGTGAGAGGTGAAGGAGACGTTGAGAGACGGTTTGACCAAGGGTAGTGAGAACATCTCTCTTTTGGGTGGAGCCAGGGAAGAAGTCTTGTTCAATGAGATTTTGGAGGGAGATGAAAAGGTTGTCTGAGGTGAGGGAGAGTTGGTACTGATCTAACTCGATGGGTCCGGTGATGTCAAGAATGTTTTCAATGGTGGAAAGAGGGAGGGTAACTAGGAGATCTGGGGAGATTTCATTACCCTTATCAAAGAACCAGCGGATGGTGGTAGCAGCGGTAGGAAAGTCAGGGTCCCAGTCAGAGTCACGGAGACGGAACCAGCCTTGTCTGAAGGCCTGTTGGATGGGTTCTGGAGGGTCAACGTGGCCCTGGATCTGGCCATCAGGAACGTAGATGTCTTGGAAGCGGAGAGAGGGTTGAGAATGATCTAAGGTAAGAACGGCGTAGGAGCCGAAAAAACCACCGTTGGCTCGGAGTTCAGAGTCATTTTGAAGGAGAATGAGATAGGTGGTGGGTTGGTTTTGGCCAAGAAAGTAATGTTGATGAGGGAGGAGGGGTTGAGAGATGGAGATGAGAGAGATGAGGGTGTCGAGAGAGGAGGAGGGAATGAAATGATCGAGGAAGTGGAGAGTCTTTTCGGTGTGGGAGAGTTGTTGGAGGCAGGTAGTGGTTTGGTCGGTGGTGGTGAGATGGAGACATGATTGGAGAGGACGGAAGAGGGAGAAATAGAGGTAGAATGAGAAAATGAGAAGGAAAGTAGTGAGGGTAAGAAGGATTTTTTTCATAGTGGGCAAGGATGGTTTTGATTATATCTCCTGAGCAGGTAAAATATACAGGTATGGTAGATAAAGCGAAAGTATATATCAAGGCGGGAGATGGAGGTAGTGGTTCGGTTCACTTCCGGAGGGAGAAATATATTCCTAAGGGTGGTCCTGATGGAGGAGATGGAGGTAAGGGAGGGGATGTATATATTGAAGTAGATAAGAATTTGGCGACGTTGAAGAGTTTTGCCCATAGGGAGAAGTTTGAGGCTGAGGATGGTAAGGATGGTATGGGGAGAAGAAAATTTGGTAAATCGGGGGAAGATTTGGTGATTAAGGTACCAGCAGGGACAATATTGAGATGGAAGAGAGGAAAGAATGAGGAGGAAAATGAGGTTGATTTGGGGGAAGTAGGAGAGAGGTGGATGATAGCTAAAGGGGGTCGAGGAGGTCGAGGTAATTGGCATTTTAAAGGTCCGAGTCGGACGACACCAAAGAAAGCTGAAGAGGGTGGTCGAGGTGAGGCTTTTTGGGTGGAGATGGAATTGAAGGTGTTAGCAGATGTGGGTTTGGTAGGGAAACCAAATGCAGGTAAGTCAACGTTGTTGTCAGTGTTGTCGAAGGCAAAACCAGAAATTGGTAGTTATGAGTTTACGACGCTGGAGCCTAATTTGGGAGTGATGGAAGTGGGAAAAAAGAAGATAGTGATAGCGGATGTGCCTGGTTTGATTGAGGGAGCAAGTGAGGGGAAGGGTTTGGGAGATCAATTTTTGAGACATGTAGAGAGAACGAAGGTATTAGTACATGTGGTGGGGGTAAAGTTGATGGGTGAGGAGGGAGATGTAGCCGAGTTATTGTGGGCTGATTATATGGAGATCAGAGAGGAATTGGAGGAGTATGGTAAAGAAGTGGAGAAAAAGAAGGAGTTGGTAGTATTAAACAAGATTGATTTACTGAGAGATAAGGAAGTGAAGAAGATAGAAAAGTTTTTTAAGAAGAAGGGAGTAGAGATATTAGCTATTTCTGCGGTGACGACTGAGGGGATTGAGGAGTTGAAGAAGGCGATGAAGAAGTTGGTGGAGTAGGTTTAGGGGGAAGTTTTTGTGCTTGTTGTTGACGACCACGGCAAATAGGGCAGAGTTGAGGTGGTTGGAGACCGCGTTGTTGATAGAGCTGCTGTTCCTCCTGAGAGAAAACAAAGATGGAGTGACAGTGGGAACAAGTAAGGGTTTGATCTGGCATAGTGGTGGTGGACCTGGGCGGAATCGAACCGCCGACCTCTGCAATGCGAATGCAACGCTCTAGCCAACTGAGCTACAGGCCCAGGTCGGGTTAGTAATAATGTTAAGTGGACCTGATGGGAGTCGAACCCATGACCTCTTCTATGCCATAGAAGCACTCTAGCCAACTGAGCTACAGGCCCAAGTAAGGATATATTTTACCTGCTGGAAGGAAATTTGTGAAGCTAAGTTAGTTTTCTGGAGTTGGAGTGGGAGTGGCGGTAGGGGATTCTGGATCTTCGAGACCTTCGTCTTCAGGGAGAACGATTTCTTCCGGACCGGAGTCTTCAGGAAGATCGATGTCGGTGGAGGGAGAAGGGATGGGGGTAGGAGTGACGAGTTGAATGTCTTGATCTTGTTCTTCCGTTTGGTTTTGATCAGTTTGAGTTTCAGTGGTATCGGTAGGAACAAGTTTCTCTAGTTCGGTAATTTCTTGTTCGGTTTGTTGGTAGTCAGGAGAGTCAGGATCGATGAGTTCGAGGACGGCTTGCATTTGTTCAAGGGCGAGAGCATAGTTTTCGTTGGCTTTGTAAGCAGCGGCAAGATTGTAACGAGCGTTGGCCCAGTCTGGTTTAAGATTAACGGCTTGTTCAAAAATGCGACTGGCTTGAGAGTAGTCACCAAGGGCGAGATAGACACCACCAAGAGAAAGACGGAGTTGGGGGTTGTTGGGATCAAGGCTAATGGCTTGGGAGTAAGAAGCGATAGTCCAGTCCGAGGCACCTTCAGCAAAGTTAAGAAGTTGATTGTAAATGCTGGCTAGATTTTCCCAGTAGATGACATTGTAGGGGTTGAGTTGGATGGCATTTTTAGATTCACGGATGGTTTGTTCGATGAGTTGGGTGATTTGGGTTTTTTGTTCGTCAGTGAGATCTTCTTGACTGGCGAGACTGTTAGCGATGGCAAGGGAGGTTTGAGCGAAGTTGGTGCGGTAGGTGGGATTAGAGGGAGAGAGAGTGTAAGCTTGTTCTAGTTGTTGGTAAGCTAGAGCGGTATTTTGGTTAAGATTAGTGAAAGCTTGGTAGGTGGCTCTGGCAGCGAGGTAGTCTCTAGTGGCGGGGATCCAGAAGAAGATGAGGAGGAGGACGGAGAGAAAGGTGAAGATGAGAGAAAGGACAGGGGTTTTTCTGGAACCCTGTTGAGATGAGGCAATGAGGGAGAAAACTTGGTCTTTGATGGGTGAGTTAGTGAGAAGTTTGAGTTGAAGGATGGTGAGGGCAAGGGCGATGAAGTTGAGAGTAAGGAGAGTGATATTGCCGGGAATGAGAAGGAGAAGAAGAAGGGTGAGAATGAGGGTGATGATGGTAGCAGTCAAGTAAGGTTTCCTGTCTGATTGTCTGTTTTGTTTGACTAGTTTGAGAGTGTTGATGTGAGCGAGGAGAAATGAGACAGTGGTAATGACACCGGTGGTGGTAAGAAGATTGAGAAGGTAGCTGGAAGAAGAAGAGAAACGGGTGTTCCAGAAGTTAGTAAGATTGAAGGTAATGGGACGGAGATTGGTGAAGGCAACTAAGAAGTTGTCTGGACCGACACCAAGAATGGTAGTACGAAGAGTTTTAAAGATGTCAACGGCGATGGACCAACCGATGGAGTAAGGTAGGAGCATAAGTTGGATGGTCTGACTGTCTGAGGGGATATAGAAGGAGATTTGGGCGGCAATGGTGAGGATGAAGACGACGGAGGTGATGAGATAGAGAGTCTTTTCCATGACAGAGTTGGTTTTAAAGACGAGGTAGATAAAGGCAGGGAGGAGGGGGAGAAGAAAGGTGATGAGAGAAAGAGGGTTGCCTAAGGGTGAGAAAGTTTGATTTTGTAACCAAGAGATGGAAGAGAAAGCATTGAGTTCGGAGAATTGATAGAGAGCAATAAGAGAGGAAAGGAGAGCACTAGCAAGAAGAGCAAAGAAGGTATTTTTGATGAGAGGGCGATTCTTTTGAGAAGAGGTGGTGGTGATGAAGATGATGATGAGAGAAATGAGAGGGGCGGCATAATCAAAGAGAGCAGAATGAGGATTACCTGATTGAAAGATAGCGGAAATGATGAAAAGGATAGTAAGAAGAAGGAAAGGAAAAGAGGCGGGAGAGAGACTGAGTTGGATTTGTTTTCTGGCGACGGAACGGAGGGAGAAACAGATGAGAGATAGTGAGGCAATGAAGAAGATGAGATAGTTCTTATTGAAACCAAAGAAGTTGGGGGTAATGGGCAGGAAGAAGAGGGGAACGAGGAAGGCTGTTAGAGGGAGAATGCCTCTGAGAGTGAGAGTGGCTATTTTGTCGAGTGTTTTCCTCATAGGATGATGTTAATGGTTGATAATCCAGTAGTCAATGACAAGGTCTTGATCAAGGGGTTTGTTGGTGGTAACAGTGAAGCTGGAGTTTGATTTAGAAGAGACATAGACCGGCTGGTTGGTTTTCTGTTGAGGGATGAGATAGATGTAGGAGTCGGTTTGAACTTGAGGGTCATCAACTTGAAGTTGGGTCTGACCAGCAGGGAGAGTAATGGATGTGGTTGAGGCATTAGAGGAGTTGTCAGTGGTGGTTGAGGATGAGGTAGCAGTTTGGGGAGCGGCAACAATGAGGTCTTGAGGGAGACTGGCCTGTTGGGAGGGGAGGAGATCAAAGGGATTGATGGTTTGAGGAAGGCTGACTTGTTGGCCATTAGCTAATTGGGAAGCGGTTTCTAGATCTTGTTGAGCTTGGTCAAGGGCAAGAGGATTGGTCTGGCTGATGGAAGTGAGGATCTGGGCACGGAGCAGGTAAACTTGGGGATTGTTGGGTTGAGAGAGAACAGCTTGATTACTGTAGTCGAGACTTTGTTCGAGGTGGGAAATGATAGTTTGTTTGTCTGAGTCTGATTGAGGTGTGTGTTGGGAAAGATTGATAGCTTTGTTAAGGTAACTTTGAGAGAGGGAAACAAGTTCGGTGGTAGTTTTAGTGGTGTTGGTAGGGGTAATGGTGGGACTGGCCTGGGTGAGTTGACCTTGAGGGAGAGGGGAAAGGTGGTTGCCGGTAGGTTGGGAAAAGGCACCAAGGAGAACGAGGCCGAGAGGAAGGAGAGAAAGGAGGAAGAGACCAAGGGCAATGGTAGAGAAGGTTTTTTTAGAGAAGAGTTTTTTACCAGTGGTATTAGTGTGTTGGATATGCATAATTAGTGAGGAATACAGGTATTAGCTGGGTCGGCGCATTCATTATTACACCAAGGATCATCAGGATAGACAGGATCACAGGTTTTGCCAGTGGGAAGAGCAGTACAATTACCCCCCTCAGCACTGTCGGAACAGTAATAGTAGCGGGTAACGGGGGTAGGGGTGTCGGTGCCTGTGGGTGTACCGGAGGTAGCTGGGGTAGTGGAGGGAGTAAGAGAAGCGTAGTATTCGGAGCAATCATCATTGAGGTCGAATTCATTGTTGGGTGAGTAAACTGAGTAACAGGAGTATTCATTAGCTTCGAGATCATTTTCATCCTCAAGGAGGGCGTAGATGAGGTAGTTTTGAGGACAAGAGTCAGTAGAAATGACCAGTTGATAAGGAACATCAAGGGCGGGGTCACAGGGAACAGAGTCGAGATAGGGGGCGAGATCATCTGAACCACAATCGTTAATCATATCTTGGGTGGGATAGCAATAGTGGTCGTTGTAGTAATCCTCGAAGGCGACAGAGAGTTTTTGAAGATCTTTTTTGCGGGCGGCGTCATAACCTTTATGGATCTGTCTGAAAGGGCCGAAGTAGAGGAAGATGATGAAGAGGATGAGGAGAACAGCGACAGTAACAATGAGTTCCATGGTGGTGAAGGCAAGGTCTGATAGGGGAGATTTTTTTAGGTGGTTGTTCATACCTACGTCTATTGTAGATAATTGAGGCAAGATTGGGAAGGGTGAGAAGGGTATTAACGATAGATGGTTTTTCTGTCGGCGACTCGGAGAATGGTAATTTGTTTTTTGGATTTGTTGATGGAGTAAAGAACTCTGAAGGAGCCAATTCTGAGACGAAAGATATTTTTACCTTGAAGTTTTTTGGAGTTGGTGGGGTAAGGGTTTTTCTGGAGGAGAAGGAGATGATCAACTATTTTCTTGGCTAGAGAATCAGGGATTTTGTCCAACTCTTTAGTGGCTTTTTTGGTGATAAGGAGATCCATGGCTTATTTACCCCAGCGTTTTTTGAGATATGTGTTGAGTTTAATGGTGGATTCTTTTTGGGCTTTTTGGGCTTCTTGGGTGTCGGTGAGGTCGAGAACAGCTTGTTCTAAGGCTTGGTAGTAGTCGTGGTTGACTAAGACAGCTTTAGGTTTGGATCGCTGCATGATAGTGAAGGTTTTTTGGAGATTGGCAGCTTGAGAGATGAAGTCGGCGGCTTTGTTTCTAAAATCAGAGATAGAGATGATGTTCATAGTACGTTTAATATAACGTTTGATTGTACGTTTGTCAAGTAATGGAACCTATCTAATTTCTAGTCCTTTGAGGTCTAGACCTTGGAAGTTGATGGTGCCAGGAGAGAGATCGACGGTATCGGTGATACACCATTCACTGTAGTCACCGTCTTCTGCCCGGACACGATACTGGTAGGTGTTACCGGAAGAAATGTCACTATCTTGATAGCTTTCATCGTCGGCGGAGGCATCAGTGAGGTAGGAGAAGCCACCACCGTTAACATTTCTTTCAATACGGTATTGGGATTCTGAGGAAGAGAGGTCAGTCCAGAGGAGGGTGAGAGAGGAGTCGTCGGTGGCTTCTTGGATGCGACAGCTAACAGCACCAGGAGTGAAAGCCATACGGAAAGAAGAGTTTTCTAGACTCCATTGACCCTCGGCACCTTTGTCGTCCCAGAATTTGATGCGCCAGTAGTACCAGTTACCATCAAGGGGCAGATCGGTGCCACCATAGGAGATGTCTTGGCTACGGTCGCCGTCGGGACAGGTGGTCATACTACTACCGGAGGAACCAGAGTCCCAGATGGGGGAGGAGAAATCTTGGTTGTTATCGACTTGAATACGGTATTTAACCATGTCGTCGGTGTCGGGATCATGACAGACGGCAGAGAACTCAGGGGTTTTGTCGGTGACCTTGGTGGGGTTGGATTCACCTTCAGCTAGTAAACCAGTGGGGTCGGTGGGAGGGTACGAGGTGGTGAAGGAGTAAACAGATGCCTGAGTGTCACTCCAGATATTAGAACCACCAGGGTCGATGGCGTAAGAGCGCCAGTAGTAGGTAGTACTGTCATCAAGGGCAGTTTGAACAGTGTAGGTAGCTTGAGTGCCGGAAGCGTAGGCGGTGGTGGATTCGGCGTCTTGACCAGACCAGCCAGTTTGAGTAGAAGTTTGATCGAAAGTTTGGCAATCATCGGTCATAGCTTCGTTGGTGCAGAGCTCTATTTTGTAGCGGAGATAGTCAGAGTCATCATCAGTAGCCGTGGTTTGAAGGGCTGGGGTGAGGGATTGGTTAGTGGCAGTGTCAGCGGGGGCGTCGAGAGTAGGTGTATTGGGTTTTTTGTTAAAGGAAAGAGTCCAGTCTTGAAGTTGGGGTGAGCCACTACTATATGTTAAGTCGGCGTAGAGATAGAGGATGGGATAGGTGGAAGTGGAGAGATCAGAGAGATCAACATTGGCAGTGTCAAAACCAGATGAGTTACCAGAAAGATCTGAGTCGGAGATGATGGTAGGAGTACCAGAGTCATCGTAATAGAGAGAGTATTTAATGTCACCATTGGTTTCGTCGTCAGTGAAGGTTAGATGGCCATAGGTAGAGGCAGAGTCGTTGATGTTGGCGGCGGTGATGGAGGTAGAGAGGAGTGTATTACCAGTAGTGCCACCGCCGGTAATGATGTCATCAAAGTAAAAATCAAAGTCTTCACCGGGATCGTCAATGATTTTGAAGGCAAATTTAGTGACGGCGTCAATGTCAGTGCCGGTGATACCAGAGATATCCCACTCTTTTTGTTCCCAGGTGTCAGCAGAATTAATAGTGATGTCGTAGGTTTGTTCGTCGGAAGATGATTCACCCATTTGGAAGCGAGCGAATTGGCCGGTGACAGTTGAGCGGACGTAAAAGGTGATTGAGTCGGAACCAGATAGGTCAAGGGCAGATGAAGTATAGGTAGCGGTTTGATTGAGAGCGGAAGTGGAGGAAGCGGTACCATACGAAGGGGAAGTGGTACCAGAGATACTATCAGGAGAGTAGATAGCGATACGACCGGAGCCACCGGTACCACCATCATAGGTGTCATCACCACCTGTTCCCCCGGAGGCAGTAATTAGTCCAGAACCAAGAGTGAGTGAGTTACCAATGATTTTGATGGAACCACCAGCACCTCCACCACCAGCACCGATGGGTAATTTGTAACCTATTTGGCCGTCTTCTCCATCGGAAGTAATGTTACCGGAAACAGAGAGAGTATCGGCGGCGATGAAGATGACACCACCACCGTAGCCACCACGACCACCATAAGCACCGGCTAATTCTCTAGCACCACCAGAACCACCGGAGGCACCAAAAAAGAGACTATCTAAAGCAGAGTCACCGTAGGTACCACCACCACCTCCACCGACAGCATTGTCAGTAGCAGAAGTAGAATCGGCACCATCACCAGAGGTGTTGGTACCACCGTCTTCACCGTTGACGTAGCCTTGACCACCAGTTCCAGCAGTACCATAACCACCACCACCTCCACTAGCTCCGATGCCGGCATTGTCACCTTCGCCACCAGCACCACCAGCACCTCCAAGACTAGCAGAGCCGGTACCACCTGTCTTAGTTCTGCCACCACCAGCACCACCTCCACCACCACAGTAGCCAGCGGCACCATTTGCCCCAGCTGAACCACCACTACCACCAGCACCAGCAACTACTTGATTATCGCCAGCTGAACCACCAGGACCACAGAAGGCTTCACCACCTTCTCTGCCTTGGACGACAGGGGTGTTAGCGAGATAGCCTTTGGAGTTAGCGTGTATGGAGGCGCCACTGCCGACAGAGACAGTACCGGTGGCACGGAAGAAGAGGATGCCACCTTCTCCAGGGCCACTGTCGGTGGAGTCATCTGGAGCTACCCAGGTATCTGGATAAAACTCGGTGCCTGAACCGGAGATAGTAACGTCATCGTAGTTAGGGATTCTTTGAAGCATGACGGTTTGGTCGTCGGTGTTGTTGAGACCGATATTAGTGTCGTCTGAGGCACCATCACCGTAGTAGTTGGTTTTGTTAGCAGTGAAAGTGATGGTATTAGTGGAGATGGAATCAATGATGAGGGTTTCGTAGTTACCAACGTTGGTGTAGTCGGTGTAAGTACCACGGAGATTAATAAGGAGGACCTCGTCACCGGCAGAAAGACAGCCGGAAGAAGGGGTAGATTCAAGAGTAGCGGTGTTGCTAGTGAGGGCAGTAACTGAGTAATTAACAGCATCGCCACCATCAGTACAGGAACGAGCAGAAATACTATTAGTTGCATTAATGCTAGTGTCGGAAGAGATAGTTATATCTCCATCCGAACCATCACCAGCGAAACTATCACCAGAGAGTTTGACCGAGCCGGTACCTTCTTGTTTGATGGAGGTTTCTTGAGAAACTGAGAGGTAAGTGGAGTTGGATGAAGTCCAGTCGGTATAGGTGTCGGCATCATTGATTTCAACAGTGTCAGTGGTGTAGACATAGTGACCAGTTTCATCAACTTTAGTGTTACCGTCGGTAGTATCGGTAGAGAATTGATCATAGTGAGTTTCAAACCAGGCATTACCACCAGTTAAGTCGGTGTCGATAGTGAGTGATTTAGTGGAGGACCAGCTAGAGTAAGTGTTGGCTCCTGATGGATCTTTAGCTCTGACTTGGTAGAAGTAGGTAGTGTCATTAGAGAGAGCTGATTGAAAAGTGTAGGAAACAGTGTCACCGGAGTTGAAGGGAGAAGTGTCGGCAGGGGTATCAACGTTGACAAAACCAGCATCAGTATCAGAGGTTTTAGAGGTGGCAGAAGCGAAGTCGGAGTCAGTGTCGTAGCGGATTTGATAGACAAGATCGTCGGAGTCTGGATCGGTAGTAGAGAATCTTATTTCTGGAGTAGTATCAGTAGTTTTGACTTTGTCGTGAAGATATGAGGAAGAAAAGGTTGGTGTGGTGGGTGCTTCATTGTCAGTGTAGTTGAGAGTGAGGGAGGTAAGAGAGGGGGAAACATCGGTGTCTGAGGTAGTGAAGATGGCTCGATATTGGAAGTAGCGTTGGGCGGTGGAAGTAAGGCTGGCACCAGTAGAATCGGTTAGGTATGAAGAGTTGTGTTTGAGATCGTCTAACCAGATAGTGCGACCTTGTTGACCGTCAGTGATTTTGAGGGTGAGTTCGGTAGTGGCGTTAAGATATTCATCAAGAGGACTAGTGATGGGCCAGTATTCTCGTTGCCATTTAAAGACAGTGGCATTAGCAGTGAAACCGGAAGTGGGGAAAGTGGAACCAGTGTCCCAGGCGTCAACGGTGACAGCGCCGGTGGCTTGGTTGACAGAGGTAACATCACCCTGAGCAATATACTCGGTGCCAGCATAGTTTTCTTTGATGATGATTTTATCCTCTTCGAAAAGCATAGAACCCATGGCAGAAAGGCCCTCGGTGGTAGCATCGATGGTGAAAGAAGTATCACCTGATCCGGAGATGAGATTACCTGAGTCGAGAGAGGCAGCAAAATCAATAGTGATGGAGTGTGTGCGGAGACCGATCTCGTAGAAGTTACGAATCTCTTCTATTGTAAGGAGTTTATCGAGGAAGTGAACTTCATCGATATTGCCTGACCAGAAGTTACAGAGACTGCCTGAACCACAAGTCATACTACCAATACGGGCTGGTTCAGTCAGATCGGACATGTCGGTAGGGAAGCTACCGGAAGTAACTGAATCATTGAGAAGGTAACCGTTTTTGTAGAAGCGGACAATATCATTAGCCATATCAACGGTGACAGTGACATAGGTCCAAGTGTCGGTGAGGAGACCGGCTCCAGAGGTGGTTTCGACGTAGTTGACGCTATTACCTGTTTCATTGATGTAGATACGAAGTTCGCCATTATAGGCAACAAAGGCATATTCCATATTGGAGCTGGATGAGTCATATTTAGTAAAGATGGCCTTGTCGCTAGCAGGAAGTGATTCGGGGTAAATCCAGGCAGAAATGGAGAAGGTGGCGGTACTAGAAGAGAGAGAAAGGCTACTGTCGTCGCCGATGACAATATAGTCATCAGTACCGTCGAAATATGAAGACTGACCAATTTTGCCAGTGTTTTGAATTAAATCTTGGTAACTGTTACCATGGTTGGCGTTATCGGATACGTCAGCAAGAGTGATATATGATTCAAGAGAAGAGACGGTGTCATTGGAGAAATCCACTTCGGCAACAAGAGTATCGGTACTAACTGGGGTGAAGGTATGCCAGTTGTCGTTGTCATCGTAGTACCAACTGCCGCTGTCATATTTGACGGCAATGAAATTATCGGCGTTATCATTGTGAGGGTCGTTGGCTGAGAAACGAGTGTGGACGCTGGTGGCTGAGTACATGAGATAGCCTGTACCGGTATTACCGTCTATACAGGCAACACCATAATTGATTTCAGTAGTGTTATGACCGCCATTATCATCAAAGAAATAACAACTGTCATCACCGTTTGTACAAGTGATATCAAATTCACCATTGTTGCCACCACCGTTCCATTGATCGGCATGGAAGGTGAGATTGCCGTCAATGTAGTTTTTAGTGATACCATTTTCTTCAACGGTGAGATGATCAGAAGAAACATAGCTTTGATGTTCATCTAAATGCCAGAGACCGAGAGTATTACTACCTGCTTGGTTGGTTTCGTATTCAGATTCGCCAATGGTGGTTTGTAGATATGTACCAATCCTGTCAGCAGCGATATAGAAGGGGAGAGTGGTGGAAGAAGAAGTATCAGTTGAGGAAATAGTACGGGAAAGATAGTGATCACGGCCTAGGCGGTAGTTTTCAGCTATTTCTTTTGGGGTGCGGGCGATGTTAGAAATACGAACTTCGTCAACGGAGCCTTCAAAATAAGCTTCGGTTCCACCGTAGTCGATGGCGACTGCCAGCGGTGGACCAGACAAATTGAAAGTGGCGTTGTTACTCTCGACAAATTGCCCGTTAAGGTAGCATGTGAGGATATTTCCGTCAAAAGTAGCAGCGATGTAATTCCACTGGCCGATATTAGGGGAGACAGAGCATTGGTTTCCGCCATAAACGCCGATATCAAAGACTTCAGAAGATGTCCAGAGCCAGTGATGACTACCGGCACCCTCATCTCCAAGGAGAAGTGGCCATTGTCTGTCTGTGGGGGTGGCGTCTGGTTTAATCCAGGCTTCGATAGAATGAACAGCATTACCTTCGGATAAACCAGTTAAATCACTGGTGGAAAAATACTCGTCGGTGCCATCAAAATGCCTGGCTTTACCGGAGATACCGTTAGTGACACTAGTTCCGTTAATTTCTCCATCGTTATTATTGGACGAGCTATCAAAAACGTCATCTCCAGCCAGATCACCATTGGTCTCGTCTAAATGCCAAAGACCAACAGTGTTAGCATCTGTTTGAAGAATACCAACTTCATTTTTAAGACTACTGGAGCCCTCGATGAGGATAGTTGAGTCGTCAGATTTAGAATTAGGTAGGTAAGTGGCACTACCATCCCAAGACCAATTGGAAGAGTCTGAATCGAGAGAGAGGATTTGAGTTTCGTTGGTAGTGGGTTTCCAGGCTTCCCAGGAAGAATTATCGGCTGAGGTACGAGTTTGGAACTCGATATTACCCATGTTGTAGTTAGCAAGAACTTCGGGGGCAGTAAGTTCTCTGGAGTAGAGGGAGACAGAATCCATGACACCAGAGAAGTAGTTAGAGGTGCCTGGATCATAGCGACCAATAACAAGGTTGGTGGCATTGGCATCAATGGAGGTGAGGCCAGTGGTGCTGGCAGGACTGTTAGGATCTTCTTGACCGTTGACGTAGAGATGGAGACCCTCCGAATCATTGGCGGTGTAGGTGAAGCAGACATGGGTCCATTGACTAATTTTTGAGGAATCAGTAGCACCTTCGATATAAATACTAGAGCCACCGTCGCTGACATGGATCTTATACATATCAGTGCGACCGGTTTCCTGGCCAGTTTCATCTCTGACAAACATGAAACCAGCCCAGTTATCAGCAGCATCAGTTTTAGAGAGAATGTGGTCATCATCGGTGATAGTGCGATGATTAACCCAGGCACAAGCAGAGAGGGCGGTGGCATTGTCGACAGCGGAGACATCACCGATGTTAATGTAACTATCAGTGTTATCGAACATAAGGGCACCAGTACCCCAACGACGGTGATCTGAGGTCCAACCAGAGTCTGGATCAGCATCTTGAGAAGCGGTGGAGTCGAAACCAGAGAGAGTACCATCGAAGTCAGTGGTACCTTCAGCGTTATCGGCAGTGGTGCCAGAGGTTTCATTAAATTTCCAATGGGCGAGGAGATCGGTGTCAGAGTAGAGAGTTTCACCATCTCCAGTAGCAACACCTAGCTCGGTCCATTCAAGAGTATCTAAAGCGGTGAGACTAGTGAGGTCGATGGAGTCAGAGGTATAGATAGAGTAGGGGCGTCTTTGAGCGGCGAGTTTGATTTCTTCTGGAGTGCGGGCAGTGTTGGAGATACGGATTTCGTCGATGATGCCATCGAAGTAATAGTTATAACTGCTGTTGTCACTAGCCCTACCAATCCAAGCATCACCACCAATATCACCATCTACAGCAGAGTTGAAATCTGAACCAGCCAGTTGGCCATCAACGTAGATAAATAAACCACCTTGACCATCCCAGATTTTAGCGACGTGATACCAATGGCCTGTTTTGATAATATTGTCAGCTGTAGTAGAAATGTCTGATTGGTTACCAGCACTATTACTATCACCATCTCTGACGAAAGTACTAATACCACCACTAGTGTTAATTTCAAAGTAATTGTGAATTACATCAGCATCAGTGATACTTTGATCGAAGATGCTGTTGCGTGATGATAAACTGTCGACATTGATCCAGGCCTCGACTGTATAAGCATTGGTAGCGCTATCGCTAACAATATCGGTGTTTAAGGCAAGATAGTCACTACTGCCGTTGAAACTTCTGGCAGCATCTCCTAGTTTTTGATTACTAGTGTCAATGGTAGTGCCGGTGGCAGTACTGTGGTTGCCGTTTCCGGATGAGTCACAAGCGTCTTCACCGCCAGAGCAGGAGTTATTGGCAGTTTCATCTAAATGATAGAGAGCGACCGTATGTTCATCAGTTGGTAGTTCTTGATAACTAGTTTCTATATTAGGTGAAGAACCTGAGCCGGTGTCGGTGTTTCTGTTGAATTGACCGGAGGAGAAATCGGAAGATTCATCATGAACAATAGTAGGGTCGATGGTGATGGGATATTGTCTGTTGGGATCATTAAGCCAGTCTTGTTTGACTGAGATGATGGCAACCATTTTTTGGGTGTTGGTGTCTTTTTTGAGTAGAAGGTTGACGTCATTGGTGTGATGGCCGGCAGCATCGTAGGCAAAGGGTTTTTGGAAATGAAAAAGATATTTTCCTTGCTGGTCGTAGAAGGTGGTGCCAGAGAGATTTTCAGTAATATATTGAGGTTGGATATTGTTGAGGTCAAGATAGAAAGGGAATTGATAGATGTTGTTTGGGTAGTTAATGACGATTTCTTCTTTAATACCATTAGGTAAGGTTTGATAAACAAAGTCGGTGTAAGGATAAACATCTTTGAAGGTGATGGTTTTTTTGTTTGTTTGAGGAGTAGATATGTTAGTGTTGTGACTGGTGGCGGGGGTGAAGGTAAGAGAGGAGTGTTGATCAAGAGAGAAGTTTATTTCTGGAGTATTGTCTTGACGGGAGCCAATTTGAGCAGAGAATTGTTGATTATGAGCGGTGTAGAGGTATGATGAGTCTTTTTGATTAGCCTTTATTTTAGGAGGACGGGGGGTGGTGATGATTTTGTAAGAGAGGAAGATGAGGAAGGAGAAGGAAAGAGTGGCGAGAGAGTAGGGGATGAATTTTGGGTGTTTTTTGATGAAAGTGGAGATATGGTGACAGAAACGGAGAAAGAGTTTACTAGAGAAGGAACGGAGAGTAGATATATATAGTAGGGAAGGTGAAGAACTCGATCGAGACCGAGTTTGCTTGGTTAGTTTCATGGTTGCTGGTAGTAGTTGATGTTAATTAATCTGATGAATTAGAAGAGTTAACTGGTAAAGTTTGAATGAGCCAGTAGTTAAAATCAATGTCCTGGTCAAGAGGTTGATTAATGGAGACGGTAAAGTCTTGAGCAGATTTGGAGGAGACGTAGAGAACTTGGTTTTGAGTATCGGAGAGAGGAGTGAGGTAGATGAGGGTATTGGGGGTGATATTAGAGTTGGTGATGGTGAGATTAGTTTGGCCAGCAAGAAGGGTAGCGGTACCAGCAGAAGCATTAGAAGTAGTATCAGAGTTAAGTTGGGCTGAATCAGTAGCAGAGGCAGAGGCGATAACGAGATTCTGAGTAGTGAGAGAGTTGAACTGGGCAGAACCAGAGGCATTGATGGAGGCGACTTGTTGACCTTGTTCATCAAAGACAGCTAGAAGTTGACCAAAACCTGATGAGGAAGTAGCTGGTTGACCAAGGGAGAGTTGACCAGCGATGGTAGCGGTCTGGGAAGTGAGGTTATATATAGTAGATTGGAGAGTTTCCAAGTTTTGGGCCATGATGGAACCGGTAACCCAGAGGTCCCCGTTAATAGTGACGGTACCATCAGGGGAGAGAGTCATGATACCAGCCAGTAAGTTAATGGGGGCGTTGGCTAGGGGTTGAAGGTAAAGAGTGTCTTCTAAGTTGGAGGAGAGGGAAGAGGCGATGAGGGTGGAGTCAACCATGATGTCTTCGAAGATATACGAGCCATTATTTTCAAGAGAGATTTGTCCGGAGATAGTGGCGTTGTCGGTGTCAAGAGAGGAGGTATCAAGAGGATCAGAGGAGGTATCACCAGAATTAATGAGATCGTCATAGGAGGAGTAGCGGGCTTGAATGTCAGCGAGAATACTAGAGGCAGTGGCGTAGTCTGTGCTTAAAGTATCAAGATTTTCGCTTAGTTGCCCGACTTGTTCATCTAGGTAATTTATGTGTTCATTTTCGATGTTTTGGGCGTAGAGAGTGCCAGAAACAGTGGCAGTCTCGGTAGTAAGAGAGTCGAATTCGGCTAGAGGAGAGACGAGTTGTTGTTGAGGAAGAATATCAGCAACAACCTGAGCAATGTAGTCATGGAGATTAAGGCCATCAATAGTAAGGGAGTCAGTAACAATTTCTTGAGCAACGATAGAGCCAGCCTGGAGATTAGCAATGATGGAGGAAGTGAAGGCAGATACCCTTTCAGGTAGAGTAGTGCCATTGACATCAATAATCTCGTATTTATTTGGATTTCTGGGACTAGGGATAACATCAAGATTGTTTATTTGGTCGGGACGGAGGTTAATACCGCTGTTTTCGAGATTGGAGGCGAGGGATTGGATTTGGGTCTGTTGTTCTTTGGTAGCTTCGATGAGGACAGGGATGAGGAAAGGGTAACTGACACCAAGATGGCCTTGGTTGTCGATGGTTCGGACGGCTTCAGGGAGAACGGTTTGGACGTCTTGAGCAATGACACCGACTTCACGGTTGGTGGGGTCTTGGCCGATCATGTTGAAGGTATATCCTTGGAGAGCTGAGATGATGTCAAGAGAGTTTTCTAGATGAACAAGGTTTTCTTTGAGGTTGATATCAGAAACGTCTGTAAGAGTACCAACATAGTCAATGTCACCAGCAACATAGAGATTGGTAGCATAGTCAGTGTGGGTAGTAGCAGCGGTGTAGATAGTGCCAGAAGTGGAACCATTGGAGAGACTGTCAGCATAGGTAATGGTGGAGTCATCTTCGGAGAGGCACTGAACTTCAATAATTATGTCTTTATAGTTGGTGGTTTGGCGGGCCTGGAGTTCGTAGACACCAGTACTAGTTTTGACGAGACGGACGTAGTCGGCCTCTGGTCCGCTAACGCTGCCTGTATCCTGGTCATCTTGAACAGAGCTGGATCTCCAAGCTGAGACACGGTAAACCATTTCTTTCATGCTGACGTTTGAGCCATAGTTGGAATTAGCATCAGTGATGGTAACCTTGAAACTAGCGGCAGCATAGGTGCCGGTGGATATGGTGATATCGGCAATCTTTTTCCAATCAGTGTCGGTTGAACCACCAAAGGAGTAGCGGTAGATTGGGTGTTGGTTGGAGAATTTAGTAGTGGTGCCATTAATATCGAGGTCAGCTGTGGGGGTAGAAGTACCAATACCAAGTTGACCTGAGGTATCAAAAACAGCTACTTGGGCTCCACCAGCAGAAAAGCCGAGTGAATGAGCGGCATTTCCAGAACCAATAAGAAGGGTGTTACTACTAAAATAGGCAAGATTTTGAGAGTTGATCCTGTATTTGGTAGTAGTGTTAATAGTATCGGAAACGTCAAGAGTATAGGCAGGGCTGGTAGTACCAATACCGACATTACCGTTGGTGCCGTCAATAGTCATCCTTGACGAACCACCAACCCTGAAAGTCATCAGATCGGCTGCTGTGGCATGAGATGGACCGTATGTTTGGATGGCAGCCCGATCATTATCAGTTGGGAAGCCGAAGTAAATTTGAGCACCATTGTCGTCTGGAGCGAGAATAGTCATACCAGAAGCATTGTTTGATTCTAAAACGAGATTATTAGCCCAAGTTGGAGCGGTAACACTACCAGCGCTACCTTCATATAGGTGGGCAATGCCTTCTGGACTGGTAGTGCCGACACCAAGTTCACCATCATTAGTTAAGACCATTTCCTCAGATCCGTCTGAATCTGGGTCAAAGGAGAGATAGGTAGTGGCGTTGTCGTAGATAGTGCCAGAGCCGATTTTGAAGAAGCCGGTAGTGCCGTCACCAAGGGTAAGACCCGGATTACCGGTATCGGTGACTCTGAGATCTCCAGAGATGTCGAGGGTATAGATAGGGGTGAGGTTGCCGATACCGACACGATCTGAGTCATCAAGATAAATGACTGAGTTGCCGGCAGAGTTGTAAATATTACCACCATCAAGGAAGAGGGCACCATCAAGTTCAAGATCACCGGAGACAAGTACATCTGCACCGTTAAGGAAACTGCCTGAATGATCGGTGGTGTTGGTGCCAAATGATGAGTAGAGTTGTCCAGTAGTGGTAGCCACTTGTAGAGTGGAGGAAAGAATAGCATTGGCGGCGGAAATGGTAGCAACATTGGAGAGATTGTCTCCAGAGAGGGAGATGAGATCAGAGGCAGCATTGATGGTGATGTCGCCGGCGGTGTTGGAGATGGTGGAGGTGGCGTTGTAGAGCTTGAGAACACCCTCACTGGTAAGAGTCATCTTGGTATCACCTGAGGCGGAGGCAGTGAAGATATCTTCATCTTCAAGTTGATTGATGATGAGGACAGATTTGCCAGTAAGGGTGGTGGTATTGGTGGCAAGATGGAGGAGGGAAGTAGGATCAGTGGTACCAATACCAATTTTGCCGGAGCTGGTAAGAGTCATGACGGTGCCGAGAGTACCAGAGGAAGCGGTTTGAAATTGGAGATCGCCGGTGTCGTCAGCACCAGCCCTGATGGCCCGGATGCTAGCAATGGTGTTGATAGTATCAGCAGAATCTTCAATGGCCCAGTCAACAGAGATACCAAAATCATCAACCATGTCTTGATCGGTGGTGTGGAGGAATCTGCTGACGCCGCGAGTGTCATTGGTGACAGAGGTGGTTCTTTGGAATTGAGAGACGGGATAATCGGTTGAGACGACATCTAGAGCGTATGAAGGGGAGTTTGTGCCAAGACCAAGGAAGTCGTTGGTATCATCCCAGAAGAAATTGGTATTGTCTTCGTCAAGATTGCCACTACCGTCAGCAAAGACAACTGAGCCTTGAGTAAAACCGGGGGTGATAGTACCAGTGATGGCTCCATAGATGGTACCGTCCACCTCCAGATCACCACCAAGATACAAGTCATTGTCAGCAGCAATAGCGGCTTCATCTGGGGCGTCACCAGAGTCAGCCATGGAGTTGTAGGCTAGGTCTGTTTTTCCACCGATGTTAATGGTCTTGGTGTCGGCTAGTTCTAGTTGACCACCACCAGGATTAAAGACGACATCACCATTTTGCTCTAGTTCAAAAACATCTTGGGTTTGATCATAGAACTTAAAGGTAGTACCACCACCAGCAGTAGTACCAATACGCCAGATCTGACTGAGACTTTCATCTTCAAAGGTAATTTGGGCTCGACCACCAGAGGTATATCGAGCTAGTCTTAAATTAACCTCGTCAGTGGCTTCAGCTTGATCAATAGTACTGCCAGAAATGTGAAGTTCAGCACTAGGATCATCAACACCTAAACCAAGATCACCGTCACGGCGCATAGTGAGACGAGTGGTGCCCTCGTCCTGAATCCGGAAGAGGTAGTCAGTATCAGCATCTAAACCGATGATATTGAGACGAGCTCCGGAGTCATTATTAGTTGAGGTGATAGAGAGAATGGGGGCAGTACCAGAGAGGTGGAGTTCTGAGGATGGGGTATCAGTGCCGATACCAGTGTAGCCGTTTCTAAGAACGGTGAATCGGGTGGTGTTATCGTCGAGAAGCCTAAAGAGTTTGTCGGTATCCTCGTCGAGACCAAGGATGTCAAGACGAAGTCCAGATTCATTATTAGTTGAGGTAGCAGCTAGGAGGGGGGCAGTGTCATAAAGATGGAGATTAGCGTTGGTATCAACAGAAGTAGTACCAATACCAACATCACCTTCAGCATCAACATACAAACCATCGGTACCTTTGGGAGAAAGTTGTATTGGTCCAGTAGTAGAGCCTCCCAAGGTCAAAGGAGCCATATTGGTAGTAGCAAGAGAACCTTCACCTGTTAGGTAACTAGCTACATTAGCAGTAGAACCAGAGATAGAAGCAGTCGGAGTACCATCATTAACATTAAGAACAGCAAACTTAGCACTATCACTAGCTGTACCACCAATCAAAAGATCAACAGTAGCATTAACAGGAGCTAAAGCACCAGAAGCGATATCCCAGTAGGAGGCGCCAGTGCCTGAGCCAATATCACTCCAGGAAGAACCATCATGAGAGTACTGCATCTTAGTAGTAGAGGAGTTGTATCTAAGGCCAGCATTGTTACCGGTACCATTGTCAAAGTAGATGTAGCGGGTGTCGTCAGAAACACCCAATTGGATATTACCAGTAACGGTAATTTTTTCTTCGGGTGAATCGGTACCAATACCGAGATAGCCATCAGAGCCAGTGATGACCAGTCTTTGGGTTGGGTTGGTGCCATCGGCGTTGGTGTAGAAGGCGAGGCCTTGTTTGGAGCCATAGGTATCATCGGTGACGATACTTTTAATGGCGGCGCCAACGGCAGGAAAGTTACCAGAGGCATCTTCTGAGTAGAACTCGAGGCTACCGACAACGTCGCCAACTGACCAAGTTTTGTCTTCAGTACTAGTAATTCTGATGACTGGGGTACTACTGGAGACTTCCAAGAGTTGATCTGGGTCAGTGGTACCGATGCCTACCTGACCACTACCATCAATATAGAGTCCAGTAGTGTTTTTCGGAGAGAGTTGTATTGGTCCAGTAGTAGAGCCTCCCAAGGTCAAAGGAGCCATATTGGTAGTAGCAAGAGAACCTTCACCTGTTAGGTAGGTAGAGACGTTAGCGGTAGAGCCAGAGATACTAGCAGTAGGAGTACCATCATTAACATTAAGAACAGCAAACTTAGCACTGGTGGTGGCAGTACCACCGACAAAGAGGTCTAGGGTGGCATTAATGGGGTAGAGAGAGCCGTTGGCAAGTGTCCAATAACCACCACTACTACCAGAGCCAATATCTTCCCAGGTACTACCATCATGAGAGTACTGCATCTTAGTAGTAGAGGAGTTATATCTAAGGCCAGCATTGTTGCCAGTACCGTTGTCAAAGTAGATGTAGCGGGTGCCATCGGCTACTCCTAGTTGTATATTACCGTTGGCGGTGAGGATTTCTTCAGGGGTGTCGGTGTTAATGCCGAGTTGGCCAGAGGTATCAAAGACAGCTACTTGGGTACCGCCAGCAGAGAAACCGAGTAGGTGAGAGGCGTTATCTGAACCTAGAAGGAGGGTGTTACTACTAAAGACGGCTAGGTTTTGAGAGTTGATTCGGTATTGGCTAGAAGCGTTGATGGTACCAGTGGTGTCGAGGGTGTAACCAGGGGAGTTGTTAGCGATACCAATACGATCATCACCAGCATTAACAAAGAGCATATATTCTTGGTCGTCGCTCTCAACACGAAAATCAGTGTCATTACCAGGATCGTTAAAGACTATCTCTGAGGGAGTGAGATCAAGAAGTTCTTGAGCGGCGTTACCTTGAAGGGTGATAGTACTACCTCTAAGGGTAAGGGTGGTATCTAGACCACTGAGTGTGTTCTGAGAGTATATATTAGAGTTCTGGTGAAAAAGGAGATCGCCGTCATTTTCAACGGTGAATCGAGGGGTGCCTGAGGCTGAGGCAGAGAAGAGATCAGATGAGTCAAGATTGTTAACAATTAAGGCTGAGTCACCCTTGCCTTGAGCCCCGATGGTGGTTTGGCCACCAGCTTTAATGGTAACCCTGTCGGTTTCGCTAGAACCTGAGGAGAGGGTAAGGAGGTTGCCGGTAGCGGTGTCGTTGCCAACGTAGCCAGAGATGAGGGTACCTGAAGTAAGATTGGCGTTAGTGATTCTAAGGAAGTCGGTATCAGTGGTGCCACCAAGAGCAAGGAGTTGACCAGTACCATCAGGGGAGAGAGTAATATCACCATCTGAAGAAGTAGCAGTGGAAATGGTAACGGCTTCACCTTTTAGACCAAAAGTACCAGACGTTGATTCTATAGTAGGGGAGGTGGCGGCGATGATCATGTCGCCATCATTGTTAATGACGGGGATAGTATTGATGGTGGCGGTAGCTGATGCAGGATACCCCTGGAGGGTCTGGGTATTGATGGCGTAAGCAACAGTGGCGATTTGTTGACGGGGATCTAGGGTCTCGGCACCAATGGTGACTTCTAACCAAACCTCGGTGTTTTCGGAGAAAACAGAGGCATCAATTTCGTCTCCACAGGTAGTATCACCGATAATAGTGTTGAAAATACCATCCTGATCAGGCGTGATGGAGCAGGCGCCAGATGAGTAGAGTTCGGAACCGGCAGTGGCGTCGTCGTAGAGTTTGAAGGTGACATTGACGGCAGTGGTGATAGGATTGTCGGATGAGTCGGTCAAACGGCCTTGGAAGGAGAGTTGGCGAGTAGGGGCAGTGAGGGAGGTGGGGTAGGCAGAGGAAGGAGAAGCTTGTTTAACGATTTGGTGGTAACCGAAGATGCCTAAAGTAGTGACAAAGAGAAGTAAAAGGGCCAGATGAAGGTAAGGAGTGAAGGAAAGAGAGTTGTATTTAGTGTAGATGGGGTGGGTGGTAATTTTACGGATAAGAGGGTTTTTAGATGGGGTAGAAGGGGTTTGAGGTTTGGTTTTGAACCAAGCTAGGGGGGCAATTTTGGGGATGTTGACAGAACGAGCAAAAGGATTTTTAGGTAGGAGATGATGTTGGTAGGCAAAACGAGAGAAGGTTTTAATAGCTGACGTGCGGCGAGAGATAACACTTGAGCTTTTTTGTGTTAGTTTGAGGTGGTTCTGGTAAGCTTTTAGGTGGGTAAGAGTAAGAATGTCAGGTAAGGATGTCGGGTTTTGAGATAGTGAATTAGCAGCCCAGGTAAGGAAGTGATTAACATCTGAGAGATAATTTTTGACGGTTGAGTGGCTTCTTTTTTTGTCTTTTAGGTGTTTTTTGAACTGGGAGAGAAGTTGCTGAGTTGAAGCAGGTTGGTTGACTAATAAAGGAGAAGAATCTGAGGTAATAGGAGATAGTTTGATGGAGTATTTGAGGTCAAGGAAGGTAGAGAAACGGTTGAGTGAGGCTGTGTGACGGCTGATGGTGCTGGGAGAGTAGTCTTCCTTGAGATGATTGAGATAGAGGCTAATTTTTGAGGTTGATAGATTGTTTTGCAGAGGATTTTGAGAGACAAAATCGGGTTGGGAAGAGAGCCAAGAGAAGAAACGATTAACATCCGAAACATAGTTTTTGACGGTAACACGGGAGATTTTCCTTTTACCAGAACCAGACTCGATGAGGAAACGGCGGAAGTGGTCTAGGGTTTGGTTAAGGCTGTTTGGGGCAGGTGACATAGCGTTATTTAGCTGAGAGAAGGAAGAGGAGGAGAGCAGGAATGAGAAAGGTGAGGGCAGCAGTAATGGTTTCTAAGGTTTTTTGATGTGATTTAGGAGGTTGAAAGGTGTATTCTTGGGTGGAAAAGTCGATTATTTTCATGGATGGTTAAAATTGATAATTTAGGTTCAAATTAGACGTTTTTAGACGCTCTTATACAATACTAAAAAAGGGGGTAATGGTTGTCAAGATGGAGTTGAACTAAATGCGGAAATTGTTTATGCTGCTTAGAGCCCTTCTAAAGGCTGTTTAAGCGGTTCTATTTACCGCAATCTTATGCGGTTTATATTTTTATTCTTGCGGTAATCAGGTTTGAGGGAAGGGTTTTTATTTGCGGAAATAGGTTGAGTATTTGATAGTTATCCACTATTTTATCTTTGTATGTATTTGATATGGTTTGGAAACCTTTGAAGTATTTTGAAAATGTTGCGGAGATTGATGAACTTGATATGGTTTGTAGGAGAAAGAAAACGAAGAAAAGGCGAAGAAAAGGTTTTTGGTGAGATAAATGATGATACCGTAGTAAAGAATGGATTAAAGAAATCGTTGGGGTAGTAAGAATAAAGAGGTTAAGTAGGAGTGGTGAATGAGATATAAAGAGGCTGTGTTTTTAGAGGAAAATAATTGGGGGTATGGGGGTGGGGGTATATCAAAACCGGGGTACCTCAGGTTCAGAAATGAAGGGATAGAGGTATTGATTGAAGATGAGGATAGATGATGAAATGGTAAGAGAAAGAGTAACGTAAGAAGGAGAAAAATAGACAAGAATGAGAGAAAGAGGTAAAGAAAGAAAGAGAGGTAGTGATCTGACACTCATGAGAAGTTTCTGGAGGCTTTCTAGGGGGGTTAGAGAAGCCTGTGGGTTCAATGGTAGGTACCAGTGGCCTTGTGATGAGCGAAGATGGAACTGGGGTGAAGTGAGACGTTGTTGGGGGTCAATGGTAATGGACTCAGCATGGTAGATGAAAGTAGTGGATTGATTGTTAGTTGGTGATGGAGGGATGATTTGGTCGGGATATGAGTAGCCGGGATGATGAGCGGTGATGAGGTGGTGACCGGGTGAGAGTTGAAGGTTGAAGGAACCTTGGGAGTCAGAAATGAAACGATGGTGGGGGTGGGTGAGGATGGGTTGGAGGTGCTGGAGTCTTTGTTGAGGTGAGAGTTGGGCTAGTTGAGGAAGGTCATTCTGGAGACGGTCAAGAGAGAAGACGTTGATGGTAGTGAAAGGGAGAGGTTGAGTAGAGTTTTGGGAGTTAATGGAAAGAGTGAGGTCGTCACGAGGGAAGAGGAAGGGAGGCAAGAGAAGGAGACCGAGGAAGCGAGGAATGAGGGTGAGGGGAATAGCGGAGGAGAAAGCGGTGAAGGTGAGGTGAGAAAGGATGAGTAGAAGAGTGAGGGGGAGAAACCAGTCGGGAGGGAAAACAGTGGTGGGTGTAGGAGTGATGGGAGCTGGGGGTAAAGTGGGTGAGGGAGGAGGTTCAATGAGTGGAGCAAGTTCCTCGGCTGGCCTGGGTGTGGGGGCAGGAATGGTGGTGGTGGGTGTGGGGGTAGGGGTAGTAGTGGGGAAGATGGGGAGGGTAAAGATGGAGGTGGGAGTGTAAGTGATGGTGAAGGCAGGGAAGATATTAGAGTTGCCGGCCGGGTCGGTAGCAGAGAGATAGGCGGTGTAGGTGAGGCCGGCTTCAAGGTGATAGAAGCGGTGTTTCCAGTTACCATCAGAAACAGTGCCGGTGTAGGATTGGTCTTGGCAGGAGGGTGTGGCGGGAGGGCAAGCTAAAGAGATTTTGAAGTTAGCACCGGCCTCGGTTTTACCGGTGAGGAGGGGTTGGGAGGTGGTGACGTCAAAGTGGCGTTGGTCAGCTGGAGGGATGGAGTAAGGGTCGTGGCTAGCCCAGTAGACGATGTGTTTGTCTACTGCTTGGAGAATGATGAGGGGGATGGTGGCATCAACGGTGAAGGTATGGGTGGAGGAAGAAGCTGAATTGTTTTGGTTGGTGTAGGCGAGGATCTTGGTGGTGTGGGAGCCTTCAGAGAGAGGAGATTTGAGCTGGAGAATGAAGCGGTTACTAGAGAAGGTAGCTGTATAGAGGGGGGTGTTTTGGTAGAGGGCGTTGGTGATGTAGGGAACAACGATGAGATCGTCGAGATAGAGGGTGTAGTGGTGAATACCTGAAGTGGAGGTGGCTGGTTGCCAGACAAAGTTTTCATAGCGGTTGTTGGTGAGAGAATCATTAGCGGGGGAGATGAGGGTGGGAGAGGTAATAGTTTCGGTGGTAGAGCCAATGGTGGCCGAGTTGGTGATGTCACCGGAAGAGACTTCAGCGGCAAGGACAGGTGAGGATATGAGGGAGAAAAAAACGAGAAGAAGATGGATGAAAACTAGATTCATGACTGATGTTCAAGTTGGTCGAGTTCTTGTTTCAGACGAGAGATTTCTTTTTCTAGGTGAGCTTGGTGATGTTTGTTTTTATGATGTAGAGTTTTGAAGATGAAGTAGAGGGCGGTGAGGATGATAATAATGTAGATGAAGAGAGCCAAGGGAAAGACAACGAAGAAAGTGGTGGCTTGAAGAGTTTTACCTTGAGTACCGTAGGTAGCGTAAAGATCAGCACGGTAACGACCAAGGAGCCATTTACCAGTGAGAACATTGGCATAAGTACGTTCGGTTTGAGGGAAGATGTTGTTTTCTCCGAGATTGAGATGGGCAACAACGTCACCAAAGGTATTAGTGATGGTGATGACACCTTGAGGTTTGATATGGGTAGGTGATTGGTTGAGAATTTTGGTGGTAATGGTGACGGGTCCATTTTGAGAGAAACGAGGAGCTTTGAAGTAGCTGACGAGGGCAGATTCCTCGTAGAGACCAGGAATGGTAATGTAGAAGAGACTGGCTAGGCGAGGGGCAGTGACAGCTTGGGATTGGTTAGTAATACTAGTATCAGTAGAGGTTTCGAAGATAATGGCAGCGTAGTGACCGCCAGGGAGAGCAGAGAGAGGAGCTTTAATGTTGACTTGAAACTCAACTTTGTCGTTGGCGGGAATGGTTAGGCGAGAGTAAGGGAGCTGAATCCAGGTGGCGGCAGCATAGTCGGAGGAGAGGGAGTAATCTTCAAGGAATTCAGGGGTACCTTGGTCGTCAGAAACGATGAAGTCGGTGACTTTGAGAGTACCGGAGAGGGGAGTGTCGGTGTGGTTGTAGAGTTTAACGATGGTGGCAGTGGACTGGCCAGGTTGAAGGCTGGTTTGTTCTCTGGCGGGAGCAATGGTGATGGATTCAGCCAGGACAGGGGAAGGAGAGAAGGAGAGAAGAAGGGTGAGGATGGTGAGTTGGAGCAGGGTCTTTTTCATATCTAGAAGGTGGCGGTAGCAGTGTATCTAATTTTGTTGTAGTAATAACCGGCTGGTTGAGTGGCGGGGACGTCGAGGCGGTAGCAGACATAGACTTGAGAATCCTCGACAGGTGAACTCTCGGTCATAATGGTTTGAGCAGCTTGAGAGTCTTCTTCATCAGCTAGTTGTTTGGCGTTGAAAGTAGCAGCAGAATCGTTGTACTCGAAAGAGGCAGCGTCGGTAGTAACTTCTTGGAGGGAGTAACCCAGGCCAGGATAGCTGGTAGGATCTGAACCCCAGTCTCTAAGGGTAGAGTGACTGCAGCCGGTGGCATCACAGGTGGTGTCTTGGATACAGTTGGAGGAAGCATCGGCATCGCCAGTACAGGTGGTGCCGTCTTTACCCATTTGGTCATCGGCGATGACGGTAACGGCGTAACCACTGCCGGAGTTGGTGTCGACTTCAAGAAGTTGAGAAGCGTTGTGAGTGGCAGCTAAGTAAGTGGTGGAGATGGTGCCCCAAGGGATGGAGTAGGCGGTGGAGTCAGGTGAGGAAGCAGTACGAGTAATACCACAAGTGCCGGTGGTGCCAGAGTCGGCAGTGACACCGGTGACAGTGAAGGTAAGGGTTTCGTCAACAGTGGCGGAGACAAGAACGGCTTCGATGGGGGCAACGGAGACATCGACGGTATCAATGGCAACACCTGAAGCTGAAGGATCATCGTCGTAGGTGGTGATGGTCCATTGATATGAGTCGGAGATGCCCTGAGTGTGGCCAGAGGTGGGAGGGGCAGGGTTGACCAGGCCCGGATCGGAGTCAATAGTCATGGTGACAGTGCCGCCGGTACAACTGGTGGTGGTAGTGGCATCGATGGTGTGGCCAGAGCCGGAACCGGCGGAGACAGTTTCAGTGGCATTCCAAGTACAGCCGGTACCACCAGAGACGGAAACATCAGAGGCAGAGACACTGTTAAGATCCCAACCATTACTAGCAGAGGTAGCAGCAGTGTCAGGAGCACCGTCGTTGCCATTACTAGCAGGATCGGGGATGGTGACACGGAGATATCCGTCAGCGGGGATGCTACTAGTAAGAGTGAAGGAGACGGAGACGGAACCTGATTGGGTGGCGTAGATGGCATCGCCATCACTAGCACCAACGGTCAAGGTAGAGCCGAGAACGAAGGTGTCGGAGTCAGTGATGGTACTAACAGTTAGACCACCGTTGGGACCAACAGAGACGGTGTCGTTGGGAAAAAGGTGATTAGTGTCATTGTCGGCATTAGAAGATGTTTGGATGTTGATGGTACTGAGGCCAGCGGTATGGTCACCATCAACTTTGGCGTAGTAAGAAAGACGGGAGTTGGAGAGAGTAACTGAAGCGTCAGTGAGGGTAGCAGATTGGAGTGAGGGAGGGGAGAAGAGAAAAAGGCTTTGAAAAAGGAGGGAGAAGGCGGCGATGATAGGAAGGATTTTTCTTAAGGGCACTTTAAAAGTTAAGTGAGTAACACAAGACCAACACCAACCCCAAAAGGATGGCTAACATTATTGTGAAGAACAAGGGGGGAAGAGTCAAGACTTTGCCGAGGGTTTTTTAGGTTCGTTGGTCAGGTTGGGATTGAATTTGATGATGGTATAGAGGAGAAGAGAGACAAGAATAAAGGCAAGGATGGCTTTGAGAGGGAGGAAGAGAAGATTAATGGAAGTGTTAGTGGAGGAGTTGGGGGCACGGAGGGAGATCTGGGCTTGATATGCGCCGAGGTGATGAAGGGAGGGAGTGAAAGCGAGTTGGCCACTAGGTGAGGCGAGAAGTTGTCTTTGAGAGTGAGCGAGAGTGTAAATGGGGAGGAGAGGTTGAAGGTGGATGGTGTGATCTTGACGGCCGATTTCAAAGAGACCATGGGTGGAGATGAGGTGGTTGCCTTGATTCTTAAGGTTAGCAGTGAAGGTAACCGGGGTAAGATTGTCGAGGATGTAGGTTTGACCGATTTTGAAAAGGATGGAGCTGTGGGGTTGAAATTGGTTGATGTCGGAGAGTGAGTGAGGATTGTCAATGGAAGTGACAGTGAGAAGAAGATTAGAGGCAATACCGCCGGTGATACTGGTAACGGAGTTGGAGGTATTTTCTGGGGAGGTAAGTAGGAGAGTGGCATAGATGTCTTGGGTAGGTAGATTGTTAGGAATGGAGATGTGGAGGACAAGTTGCTGTTTACCTTGGGCAGGGATGGAGAAAGGTTGGTTAAGACGAATATCGGTGTTGATGAGAGAGAAGTAGGAAGACCAGGTGGTGGTGGTATTGAGAATCTGAGGTTGGCCAGTAAGATTGTCAGTGGTAAAAGGAAGGACCTGAGCAGTGAGAGTGATGGGAGAGGAGGAGAGATTGGTGATATTGAAAACTTGGGTGATGGTTTTACCTGGTTTGATGGTGACTTGAATGATGGAAGGAGAGAGGGCAAGATGAAAGTCTTGGGCTTGAACGGTTACCGGTGAGAAGAAATAGAAAAGAATGGTGAGAAGGAGAATTAGACGTTTCATTAGAAGGAAGGAACAGCAATGTATTTGATAATGGTGGTGTAGTAACCGGCTGGTTGAATAGCGGAGATGTTGGCTTTGTAGGTAACAGTGGCGGCTGAGGAGGTGGCAATACCAGTGGAGGACATGACGGAGACAGGGGAGTCACTGTCATCATCGTTGGAAAAAGGGCGGTAATAGGTAGAGTCAACAAAGTCAGAGGTGTTGACGTCGTCACCGGAGATGGAGTAACCAAAACCATAGGCAGAGGTATCAGTCCAAACATCAGCGTCGGAGATGGTACAGGGAGTAGCTGAATCACAGGAGGTGTCGTCGATGACGTTGGAGGGAGAAGTACGGAGTTCGTGGGCTTCGATGGCATAGACAGAGTAGCCAAAGGCTGAGCCGGTGGTAACAGTGAGTTGGTTGGTGGCGGTAGATGGGGTTTGGGCAACGAGAGTACCGAGATCAATGGAGAGATCGGAGATTTGGAAAGTGAAAGGAATGAGGGTGTTGATGTATTGGAAGCCGGCACGGATACGATAGCCATCAGAGTCAAACTGACCTTGGAAGGTCTGACCAACAGTGTCAGTGAGATTGTAAGAGGAAGATTCTTTACGACCACCAGTCATATTGAGATTAGACATGTCGATACGGTAAGAATCAGATCTAAGATTATCGGCCCAGATGGAATGGGAGGATAGAAGGAAGAAAAGGAGGGAAAAGAGACAAAGGAGGGAAAATGAGGGAAATTGGTGAGTTTTTTTTTCTAACATAGGTGGTCAAAATATATCAATTGTGGTGATGATTGATGGGGTTTGATGGGTTGGTGGGAGAAGATAAAAGGGGTCTAATCTTGTGGCTGAGAGGACTGAGAAAACCCGAATTAGTCATCAGTTTGTTGATCGATATCTGTTTGTAATTGATCAGCTGATTGATAAAGGTCTATGAGATATTTGTAGGTCTGTTTAAGGCGGTCCTGGAGATGGTAGGGGAGCTTGTTGGCGGAGATGATGAGGCTGAGGGTGTTGAGGATATGTTTAAGGCTAGGTTTGGCTTGAGTAGAGAGCCAGAGGAGAGTATCAGTTTCTTCCTGGGAGATATTAGACTCAATAATATGGATTTGGCCTTGTTTTTGCCTGAGTTCAAGGAACTTCTGGCCAAAGAGGGAGGCAAGGGGAGTCATCAGAACTAGTGAGGCTAGATTGAGGATGTTTGTGGTAGAAAGGTTAGAGTTTGATGTAGTGAGGAAGATGAGTAAAAGGAGGAGAGTAAAAGCGACTGATTGAATGGGTTCGAAGAAAAGAGCTAGAGTAAAAAGAAGAAAATCAAGAAGGAAAAAGAATGATGAATCGGTCTTTCCAGTAGAGAAGACGAGAATAAGGATGAGGGTAGTGAAAATGAGACTGGTAAGAATAGATTTAAGTTTAGGTTGAGAGCGAAGGAGGCGAAGAAGGAAGTAGAACAAGGCTAAAACGGCGGCTAGCTGAAGGTTGTATTGAGAGAGAACTGGGTGTGAGGCCCAGATATATGAGAAACCTAGGCTCAAGGCGAGGAAGATGGTATGAGAGAGGGCAGTAAGACTCATTAAGTTAAATATACAAATGTAAAAGAAAAAAAACTAGAGGAAAGAATGTTTTCTCTTAAGGGAGATAGTGATGTGTTTTGTTGGTAAATTGACATAATCAATTTTTGAGTGCTTATATTTCTGTACTTCTAATTTTTATCAATTATTTATTTTGTTTGATAAAAAGAGGGTTTAGATAGAGTTTGGTATAGTGATTTTATGGGGAAGAATAGGGGAAAAACCGAGGTTTTAGGAGGTTGGTGGTGGTTAAGTTTGAGCGTGGTAGGCTTGATGTTAATGGGATGGGGTGTGTGGCGATCAGGTAGAGGGGATAAAGTGGAGATTGAATATATTGAGGCCGATGGTGAGGAGGAGATATGGTTGTGGGTTGATGTAGGAGGAGCAGTGGAAAGACCGGGTGTGTATGAGTTAGAGGAGGGTTCAAGGATTAAAGATGGTTTGATAGCGGCGGGTGGATTGGCAGATGAAGCAGATAGGGATTATGTTAGTCGGATGATCAATTTAGCAGAGAAAGTAGAAGATGGAGAGAAGGTATATATACCCTTTAGAGAGGAAGAGGCGGTATTGGGGGTAGCAGTAAGTAATGAAGGTATGGTGAACCTAAATACGGCTAGTGAAAGCCAGTTGGATACCCTCTGGGGGGTAGGTCAAGCGAGGGCAAAAGGGATTATTGATGGCCGTCCTTATGCCAGTGTGGAGGAGGTGGTGGAGAGAGGGGTGTTGCCGGCGTCAGTGGTGGAGAAAAATGATGGAGTATTGACAGTTTATTAAGTAAATGAAGAGAAAAGGGGTATTGTTGGTGGTAATACTGGTTTTGAGGCTAGTAGTGGGTGGGTTGATGACTGGAGCGGTAAAAATGTCTAGGCAGGTAAAGGTGGAGGGGAAGGTGAACAAAGTGTATCAGAAGGGTTCTAATTGTATCTACGGTGTGGGTCAGTTTAGAGGAGAAATTAGGGGTAAGTGTGAGTTTTCACAAAGGGATGAGGTGGTGATGTTTGGCAAGACAGAACAAGGAGTGATAGATTGGTTTTTAGGTAGAGTTTGGTTGAAAGATAGAGTAAAAGTGGAGTTGGTTGAGGAAGAAGTAAGAGGGGTGAGAAAAGAGGTGTCAGTGAGGGAATTTTTAGTAGGAGTGCGTGAAAAGTTAGGTTCAATTTTGGTGCGGTTATTGCCGCAAAAGGAAGCGGGATTGGTAGCGGGGATTGTCCTAGGGGAGAAAATGAGGCTGGAAGAGGAGTTTTATGATCAGTTGATTAAGACGGGAACGGTACATATTGTGGTAGCCTCGGGGTATAACGTGATGGTGGTGGGTGAAATGGTGATGGAGATGGGAGTAGGCTTGGTGAGACGGACGACGATGGTTTGGGGAGCAGTGGGAGTAATGTTAGCCTATGCCCTGATGGCTGGCGGTGAGCCACCGGTAATGCGGGCAGTGATTATGGGGATGGTGTTGTTAATAGGTAAGGCTTGGGGAAGGAAGAGTAAATCATTGTGGAGTTTGTGGCTGGCGGTGTGGTTGATGGTGATGGTTAAGCCGGAGATAGTGGAGGAGGTGAGTTTCCAACTATCAGTGGCGGCTAGTTTAGGTTTGATGGTGGTAGAGCCAAGGATGAGAAGGTGGTTGGAGAAGAGGGAGTGGAGTAAAGGAGTGGACTGGTTGATGAGGACGGAGCTGTTACCGACGTTGGCGGCGCAGATAACGACGGCACCGATCATTTGGTACTACTTTGGTCGGTTGAGTTGGATAGCGCCGATAGTGAATGTGGTAGTGTTGCCGTTAGTGCCATTGTTGATGGCCTGGGGAGGGGTAATGGTAGGGTTAGGAGTGTTATGGTTACCGTTGGGAAGAGTGTTAGTGTGGTGGGTGTATGGTTTGGCCCATCTGATGGTGAAGATAATTGAAATCTGGTAAGAGTAGAGTATGGGTTGGCAGAAGAGATGGAAAGAGGTACTAGTTGTTAGTTTGATAGGTTTAGTTTGGTGGTGGCAGGAAAGACCGGATGGGAACCTGCATGTAGTTTTTTGTGATGTAGGTCAAGGTGATGCCATCCTGGTAAGTCAGGGTGAGGTGGAGATGTTGATTGATGCTGGTCCAGGTGAAGCAGTGATGGATTGTTTAGATGAACAGATACCTTTTTGGGATAAGAAGATTGAAGTGGTAGTGATTAGCCATGAAGATAGAGACCATATCGGTGGTTTGGATAAGGTGATGGCGGAGTATGAAGTAGAGAAGTTGGTGATTAATGGAGTCAGGAGTGGTAACAGTGATAGTGAGGAGGTGAGAGAGTTGGTGAGAGAGTTGGAGGTAGAAATAAAAGTAGCCGAGAAGGGCGACAAGATTGTCATGGGAGAGGTAAAGATGGAATTTTGGTGGCCAGAAGAGGAACAGGCTGAAGTGTTAGCCTGGCGAGATGGAGAGGAAACTGAGGTTGAAGGGGAGGAGGGAGGGAATGAGAGGTCGTTGGTAGGGTTGTTGTCGTATGGCGATTTTGAGGTATTGTTGACAGGGGATATTGGTGAGGCAGAGGAGTTAGCAATGGAGAGGACAGGGGTGCTAAGAAAAGTAGAAGTGTTAAAAGTAGCTCATCACGGCTCTAAATTTTCCAGTAGTGAAAGCTTCTTAAAAGAAGTGAGGCCAGATGAGGTGGTGATTATGGTGGGGGAGAAAAATAACTTTGGACATCCGGCTGAGGAGGTTTTGATGCGGTTAGAGTCAGTTGGCAGCCGGGTGTGGCGAACGGACTTGGAGGGAGAGATTGAGATAGTAAGTGATGGTTTGAGATATTGGATGGAGGGTTGACAAGGGGTGGTAGATTTGTCAGAGTAGAGTTATGAAGATAAAAGCAATTATTCTCTCTTTGTTAATGATTTTTGGTTTGGTGGCAGTAGGAGGAGTGAGAGCTGAAGAGGTAGTAGAGGAAATGGGAGAAGTGGAAGTGAGTGAGGTGGTGGAAGTACCAGATCCAGAGAGTTCATTTTTTGGTTTGCAGGTGGCTTGGATGAATATTAAGGATAATGTGGAGATTTGGTTAGCGAGAACGGATGAGAAGAAGACTGAACTAGAGGTGTTAGCAGCGGAGAAAGAAGCAGTGTTGTTAGAGAAAATTGCTGATGTAGTGGAGACAAATCCTGATTTGGCTGATAGGTTGGAATTACAGTTAGATAATTTGGGGGATAGATATGGAAAGAGATTGGAGAGGATTGATGAGAGAATGGGGAATTTTGGTGGCCGGAGCGAGGGAATGGAGCAGAGGATGCTGGAGTGGCAGGAGGAAGTGCAGAATAGGAGACAGATGTTAGAAGCAAAGAAGAATCAAATTCAGGAGAGGATGGAGGATATGGGCGAGGGAGATCAGTTGATGATTCAGGATCAGTTGCAGGATGGCTCAGGTGATGGCCAACAGGTTGGCCCCGGTGACGGTTCAGGTACAGGTAGCCAGATGCAGGGTGGTAGTGTCAATTTACAGGGGTCAGTTCAGAAGGTGGGAAAGGGTAGATAAGGGTTGATTAGGTTTGGAAGAGGTTTTAGAATAGAGGAATGATTGAAATTGAGAAGAAAAAGTTGGCCAGTGGTTTGACGGTGATAATGGTACCAATGGAAAGAGAGTCGGTGACGGTGTTAGGGATGGTTAGGGCTGGTTCGAGAGATGAGATTGAGGGTGAGTACGGCGGAGCCCATTTTTTGGAGCACATGGTATTTAAGGGGACAAAGAAGTTTCCTGAGGTGGGAGATATAGCTAAGGCAGTAGAAAGTGTGGGTGGAGTACAGAATGCCTATACAGATAATGAGATGACGGGTTTTTGGGTAAAGGCACCGGCTGATAAGAGGGGTTTAGCGGTGAAGGTGGTTGGTCAGTTGATGGGAGAGCCGTTGTTAGATGAGAAAGAGTTTAACAAAGAGAAAGGAACAATTATTGAGGAGATAAGAATGTACAAGGATGTGTATCCTGTAGTAGCTGAGGAAAAATTTGGTGAGTTGGTGTTTAGAGGAACTGGTTTAGCAAGACCAGTGGCAGGAACGGAGGAGTCAATTGAGAAAATGAAGGTAGAAAATTTGAAAGCTTTTCGTGATCGCTGGTATTGGGGAGAAAATATGGTGGTGGTAGTGGCTGGTAGGTTGGGAGATAAGAAAAAATTGGTAGAGGAGATTGAGGAAGAATTTAGAGCAATAACGGAGAAAGGTAAGTGGCAGGATAAGAGGAAGAAAGAGAGGAAGGCGTTAATGAGAGACGATAGAGTAAAGATAACGAAGAAGGTATCAGGACAGGTTAATTTAGTGATGGGGGTGAGTTGGTTTCGGACCTGTAATAGGAGAAGGTATGCAGCTGAGGTAATGAATCGGATTTTGGGGGGAGGAATGTCCAGCCGGTTGTGGAAGGAGATTAGGGAGAAGAGAGGATTGGCTTATTTTGTTAGAAGTAGTGTCAGTTTAGGTAAGGATGAGGGAACCATTTATGTTCAGGCGGGGATTAGGAGAGGGAAAGAAGAGGAAGCAGTGAGGATTATAAAAGAGGAGGTATTGAAGTTAACTAAAGAGATGGTGAGTGAAGAAGAGTTGAGGAGGGCAAAGGAGAGATCAAAGGGATTAATTAAGTTGAAGGTGGAATCGAGCGGTAAAGTGGCTGAGGATTTGGCTCATGATTGGTTATTAAATAAGGGTAGGGCAAGGACATTTGAGGAGAGAATAAAGGGAGTTGAAGCGGTAACAAGAGAAAAGATATTGGATGTAGCTAAAGAGATGTTTGAAAAAGATAAGTGGTGTTTGAGTGTAGTGGGTGATTTTAAGGAGAAAAAGAAAGAAGAGGAATTAAGAAAAGTGTTGAAGAGTTAAAAATTAGAGATTAGAATACAAGGTATGCAAAAAACAGTAGTGTTAGTGAAGCCAGATGGGTTACAGAGAGGTCTAGTAGGGGAGATTATTAGCCGGTTTGAGAGGAAAGGTTTGAAATTGGTAGGAATCAAGATGCTGACGATGACAGATGAGATCATTGATGAGTGGTATGCTCACCACCGAGAGAAAGACTTCTTTGATGATATCAAGAAATTTATGACTTGGACACCGATTGTAGCCATGGTCTGGGAAGGTTTGGAGGTGATTCCAGCAGTGAGAAAGATTGTCGGAATTACTAAGAGTAGGGAGGCTGAAGCAGGTTCAATTAGGGGTGACCTGGGTATGAGTGGGGCACAGAATATGATTCATGCATCGGACTCAGAGGAGGCAGCTGGGAAGGAATTAAAGTTGATTTTTGGAGATGATGAAGTGTTTAGTTATGAGAGTGGGATGGAGTGTTTAATTTACGACACTAAAGAGAGAAGTTAGTCGTAGAGGCTGTTTTCAGGGTAAAATATGGGGAGAACGGGATGTAGCTCAGATGGCTAAGAGCGCTGCATTCGGGTTGCAGAGGTCGTGGGTTCAAGTCCCGCCATCCCGACAGTTATATATCGTTTTTAGTTTGAGGTAAAATATATGAACTAGCTCCAGTAGCTCAGTTGGATAGAGCAACGCATTCCTAACGCGTAGGTCACAGGTTCAATTCCTGTCTGGAGCACATTACTTAAGATCGAGGGAGATGAGATTTTGTTGGTCGGGTTTCTGATTGAGATTGGAGAGGATAATGAGGCGACCACCATCAGGTGAAGGGGCAGAGAATGATTCAATAATATTGCTTTCAATGATGGTAGTGAAATTGAGACCATCGTACTCGACGATACTAACACTATCTGAGCTGGTAATAATGAGGTGGTCTGAGTCTGGATACCAAGAGATGTTGGTAGTTTGACGGGAGTCAGTTTGGTTTTTAAGTTCTTGGATAAGGGTGAGAGGATCGTCGCTGAGAATTTGGGTGAGGGTAGTAGTTTGGTCAGCTGATTGGCTGGCGGAGTCAGTGGTAGGGGTAACAGGAAGGGCGAGAAGGAGTTTTTTACTAGTATCTGAGTTAATGGCGAAGTCGAGATGGTAGTTAGTACCTTCAGTGAGGTCGTAGAGGTAGGTTTGGCCGGCGGTGAGAGTTCTTTGTTCAGGAGTGGAGTTGATGTTGGGAAGATCGGCGCCGATAGTGTTGTCTGGTAAGGTAGTGTCTTGAGTGATGGTGTAGAAGACTTTTTCTTGGTCAGGAGAGAAGTAAACGTTGGTAGCTTGATCAGAGAGAAGGTTTTGCATGAAGTCAGGGAGTTGGTTAAAGGCGGGTTGGTCGAGTTTTTGAAGTTGTTCTTGCCACTGAGAAAGGAGGAGAGGGAGACGGACGGTGGTGTCGTTGAGGTTTTTGGCTGAGTTGAAATTTTTAGTGTTGAGGAGATGGGAAGCGGTGATGGTGTCTTCTTGAGTGAAGGTGACTAGGATTTGGTTGCCTTCTGGAGACCAGAGAAGAAGAGCATTTTGGTAGTCATGAGTGGAGAGATCAGTAAGTTGAGTAAGATTAGTGCTACCAAGAAGATTATTGTTGAGAGAAAGGACATAGAGGCCGTTATCGGCTTCAAAAGGAGCGGCAGTGATGACAAAGGCAATGGAAGTGCCGTCGGGACTAATGGTGGTGTTCTGAGCTTGGTAGTAGGTCAGAGGAGTAGTAGAAGGGATGGTGGGGAAGAGGCGAGCGGAGGCGATGGAGACAAGTTCTTCTTTGATGGGGATGTCTTTTTTCCAGGAATGGAAGCCGGGCTCGGCGATCTCGACTTGGTAAGTACCTGGGGTGAGGTAAAGGGTGTCATCGGTGGTGGTGGTGAGACGACCGTCAATGAAAACCTGGGCTTGTTTAGGATGGGAAGAGGCAGCTAGGAGGCCGGTGCCGTTAAAATTCTTGTTTTGGAGATTGGGTCGGTAGCCTTTGGCGAATTTGATGGCAATGAGGGTACCAGAGAGGATAAAAGTAATGATGGCGAGATTGATGAGGAGGCGTTTTTTCTTGGGACGCGACATGGTAGCGATATTATATCAATTTTAAGTATTTTTAGTTGATAATGAGGTAGTTGATGGGGGTATCTTGATTGACGGGATAGTCGACATGGAGAGTGAAGGAGTGGTTAGCAGGATCGAGGGTAACCCAGTATTTAGTGGCTGGAGAGTAATCTGAAGTGAAGGTGGCAATGACTTGGGAGTAGGGGGTGAGGCTAGAATGATTAACGGTGATGGTTTTCTCACCAGCAGGGAGAGTAGCTTGGCCAGAGGAATTAGAGAGGGTGAGGCCGGTGAAGTTGGCTTGACCAGTAGCGGAGATGGAGGCGACAGGGGAATGGGGGTTAAGACCAAGAGTGAGAAGAAGAAGACCGGCGATGATAGCGAGAGAGGGAAGAGAAAGCCTTTTAGAGGTATTAGAGAGTTTTTTAGGTTGAGGAGATGGCTGTTCTGCTAGTGGTGGAGTGGATTGATCGAGATATGGTGAAGGTAAAAAGGGGGTGTTTAGAGGTGGAGGAGGAGTAAAAGTGGGAGCTGATGGAGTTGAAGGGGAGGTTTGTTCAGAGGTTGCTTGCTGTTGTTGGTGCCAGGTTTTGATACGGTTGACCTGATCAGGAGTGTAACGGCGGGAACCACCCGGGGTGCGGTAGGGTTGAGGAAAGTTAGCTAGTTTTTCCCAACGTTGGAGAGTACGAGGAGAGACATTAAGTTTTTGGGCGGCTTGAGAAATGGAGAGTTGAGATGAGTTTTGAGGAAGTTGAGACTTGTTACCTTTCCAAGTTTTTATTTCTTCAAGCTGGGAAGGGGAGTAGCGACGAGAACCACCAGGTGTTCTATAGGGTTGGGGAAAGTTGTCTAGTTTTTCCCAACGTTGGAGGGTGCGCTTAGAGATACCGAGGGATTTAGCGGCTTGACTAATGGTAAGGAGGTTATCTTTGTGGACAGTCATTCTATGGCTGGATGTCTAATTTTGTCGGGGTTTTTTGTCGATGTTTTTTTGTGTATAACTCCAATGTGACGGATGGGTGATTAACTGTCAAGATGGAAAAGAAAAAAAGAGACGGGGGAGGGGTAAGAAAGAGAGAGATATAGGATAGGAAAAAGTAGAAATAGAATATTAGAGTGATGATTAACTGGTTGAAGGCAGAAAAGAAAGGGAGAGTTGGTGGTTGGGGAAGTGTATATAAATACTATATTAATAGTATTAAATAGATCATTTTTGGCTTAATTATTTAAGAAAGGACATGATAGAATTGAGACAATGAAATGGAACCTAGCTAAACAAGTGGCGATTGATTTAGGGACAGCTAATTGTTTTGTATATGTAGTGGGAGAAGGGATTGTATTGGAAGAACCGACGGTGGTAGCAGTGTCATTGAATGATTCTCGAGTAGTAGCAGTGGGGAAGGAAGCGAAGGAGATGTTGGGGAGAACGCCGGGCAATATCAAAGCAAGTCGGCCAATGAGAGATGGTGTAGTGGCTGATTATGCAGTGACAGAGGCAATGTTGAAGTACTTTTTGAGGCAAGTAGGGGCAGGAGGATTGATTAAGCCAGAGGTAATGGTATGTGTGCCGGCGGGAGTAACTCAGGTAGAGAAACGAGCAGTGATGTCAGCGACATTGGCAGCTGGGGCGAGGAAGGCATATTTGATAGATGAGCCATTGGCAGCGGCGATTGGAGCCGGAGTGCCGATAGCAGAACCTTCAGGTAACTTGATTTTGGATATGGGTGGAGGGGCAAGTGAAGCGGCAGTGATTTCTCTAGGTGGTGTAGTAGCCTTTAAAAGCGTGCGGGTGGCGGGGAATAAGATAGATGATGCCATTGCTAGATATGTAAGAGCAAAACACAATTTGGTGATTGGTGAAATTGTGGCTGAGAGAGTGAAGATTAAGATTGGTTCAGCAACGAAGCCAAGTAAGAACGAGAAGATGGAGATTACCGGGAGAGATAGTGTGACTGGTTTACCAAGACAAGTAAATATTAGTGCTGATGAAGTAAATGAAGCCATTTCTGAGCCGTTAGGTAAGATTATTAATATGGTGAAGACAGTGATGGAGGAGGTGCCGCCAGAGTTATCTTCTGACATTATTGATAAAGGGATTGTCATGAGTGGAGGAACAGCAACATTAAAGAATTTTGATAAGTTAATTACTCAAGAGACAGGGGTGCCAGCTTTTGTAGCTGAGGATGCAATGAGGTGTGTAGTAAAAGGTACGGGGATAGCAATGGAGAACTTGGAGTTGTATAAGAAGAGTTTCATGGAGAGTAAGTAAAAAGACGGATAGATAAATTTAGTTGATCAGTTTTATCAGAGAATAGTTTTGAGTGATGAAAATGAGATTTGGGTTTAAATGGGTATTTTTGCAGAAAAAAGATATGAGATATATTTTTTTGATAGGTTAGTAGTAAGAAGAAGAAGGGGAGAAGGGGAGAGAGAAAAATGAAAAATTAAAAAAGGAGACAAGTGAAAAAAAATAAGACTTTCTAATGATACTTAGGTGCCAAGTTGTGATTGGAAGGTGTTAGAGAAGGTTTTAAGAGCTTGCTAGGTTGGGAAAAGAAAAAAAATGGATGTAACTATACGGGGTGGGGTATATGTAGTGGATACGGGGCAGGGGTATGTGGGTATTTGGGTTAAAAAAAATGATTGTCACTTAGAAGATGAAGAAGGAATGAGTTGCAAGAGGATAGTGAATTAGTTTAGAAAGATAACGAGAAGGTATCTAATGGGTAAGTAGGTTCGAAGAAAGGTAGAAAAGAGTATTTTGGAGACTGATTAATGGTGATTGGGTAGGGATGGGAGAAGGAGAAGGGTAAAAAGTAAGAAAAATTAGGTGAACGAGAGTGAGTAGAAGGATGAGGGGCGAGGGAAAGAAGAATTAGTAGAAGTGGAGTTGGAAAGATAGTAAAAAGATTAGAAAACGAGGAAAAATGAAAAATGATCAAAATTGAAAAAAATGTTGTCAACAAACTATAAACATTGAAAATATATTAGAGGACTTATTTATTTAATATTTTAGTTATTTTTGATGATTCTTTTGTAAATAGAGGGGAGGGTTTGTATTTTATGAAGTAGGTTTAAAATTCTCTATGGTCAAAAAACAGGTAGTTAGGCAGTTTCATGGGTGGATATTGAGTAGTTGTGTTATCCTTTTAGACTGTTTTTGTTTTTTAGTTTTTTTATAAAATTAGTCTTGTAGTGTTGATTTTAATGATTTTTAGTGATTTTTTGATATAAGGTGTGGTCTTTTATCTTATATTTTTCGTATTATTGTCTTTTTTGATAAAAAATTGATGAACTTGAAAGATCGATTGTCGAGGCTAGGGGAGAAAAATGGACCGAAGAAAGACTGAATTGGGTAGAAAAAGGACGGATGAGATGAGGAAAGTCTGATTTTGGGCTAGTTTGGCAGACAGGGAGGGAGAGTGATAGCTCTGAGGCTAGGTTGTTGAGGTAAAGTAGGAGGGTTTTTAAGAGTGGTAGATAATGAACAAATAAAAGTATAATAGTAGGTGATGAAAAAAGTAAAGAGGAAGTTGTTGGGAGTGGAAATTGATGAATTGAAAAGGTCTGAGGTGGTGGCTAAGTTGAGTGAGTGGGTTGAAAGTGGTGGTCGGGCTAAGGTAGTGGTGACGGTTTATAGTGAGTTTCTAGTGATGGCTGGAGAAGATAAGGAGTTTAAGCGAGCCTTGAACAAGGCTGACTTGAAGGTAGTGGATGGGGCGTTGATGTTGGGTGGTTTGAGATATCAAGAGATGAATGAACATGGTGGCTGGTTGTTTGGTCATGGTTTAAGAGTAGGTTGGCAGGGGTTGAGAGGTAGGAATGGAGAGACAGTAACAGGAGTGTGGTTGTTTGAAACCTTGGTAGAGAAGGCGGCTGAGGAGGGTTGGCGGGTGTTTTTGTTAGGTGGTTTTGGAGAGACAGCCAAGAAGTTGGAAGAAAAGTTGAAAGGAAGATATCCAGGTTTGGAGATAGCTAGTGATGCAGGTGAACAGCGAGTGGGTGAAGATGGAGAGGAAAATAGACGGGTAGTAAAGAAGGTGAATGAGTTTAAGCCAGATTTGTTGATGGTGGCTTATGGACCAGGAAAACAGGAGAAGTGGATGATAGAGAACAGGAGAAAATTAAAGACGAAGGTGATGATGGGTTTAGGAGGAACCTTTGATGAGGTATTGGGTTTGGTGTCTAAATCACCGGAGTGGATGGATAGGATGGGTTTGAGGTGGTTGTGGCGACTGGTACAACAACCGAAGAGACTAAAGAGAATATATCGTGGAGTAGTTGTTTGTCCGTGGAAGTTGTATAGGGAAGAAATGGAGAAGTATCGGAAATAGTTAGTTGTTTTTAGGGGATTCAGGATTGATACCGAGAAGCCAGAGGACTTGCTCTTTGCGGTAACGGCGGTCACCACGGGAGTTGATGCGGATAGCGGGGAGTTTGCCACGTTTACCCCAACGTTTGATGGTGAGAGGGGAAACACGGAGAAGGTGAGCAACTTCACTAACGGTTAACAGATCAGGAAGGTTAGTTAAATCGAGATCTTTCTTTTTGGCAGACTTGTTATTGTTACTGTCCATTGTGATATAGAAGTTATCAGAAAGATGGGGGTGGGTCAAGAGGGAAAAAGAGGATTTTCGGTCACCAAAAAACCCGTCGATAAAAAGGACGGGTCAATGGAGTAAAACTCAGGTGATTACTTGAGTTCGACTTTGGCGCCAGCCTCTTCCAATTTGGTCTTGGCGGCTTCGGCGTCTTCTTTTTTAGCTGCTTCGAGAAGGGTAGCAGGGGTTTTCTCGACCAAGTTTTTAGCTTCGACGAGTCCGAGATCGGACTTAACCTCTCTAACCACTTTAATGACGGCGATTTTGTTATCACCAGCATCGGTGATGACGACATCGTATTCACTTTTTTCCTCGGCGGCGGCAGCGTCAGCACCAGCTGCGGGAGCGGCACCGGCGACAGCGACAGGAGCAGCAGAAACACCAAATTTATCTTCAAGAGCTTTAACGAGCTCAGCTACTTCAAGAACGGAGAGAGTGGAAATCTCGTCAACGATCTGTTGAAGTTTGTCGGAAGCTTTGGTGGTTTTCTTGTCAGTTTTCTTTTCTTCGGCCATGTGGTTTCACCGCCTTTCTGTTGGGGTTAATTATTCAGACTTATCTTGGATAGCTTTGATGACGTAAACAAGATACTGGTTAGGTGATTGGACTAAACGAGTGAGGGTGGAGATGGGGGCGTTGAGCTGAGCCATGAGGGTAGCCAGAAGCTCTTCGCGGCCAGGAAGTTTGGAGAGGGAAGTGATGTCATCAGTGGTAAGGATTTTGTCTTCACCCTGATCGTCCTGTTGAAGAGTGAAACCAATTTTAATACCAAGATTGTCATTATCTTTCTGGAATTCGGTGACGATTTTAGCGGCGGTAACAGAGTCGGGGGCATAGATGACCGCGGTCTGACCTTGGAGTTGGTCTGAGAGGCCATCGAGGAGCTCAGGAGCTTTGTCTTTGAGAGCTAGACTAATGAGAGTGTTCTTAGTAACCTTGAACTCACCAGCGGCCTGCTGGATTTGTTGCTTGAGTTGTTGTTGTTGGTCGACAGAGAGACCAGCATAGTCAACGAGGATGGCCACAGGAGTGGATTGAAGCTGTTGATTAATCTGTTCTAGTTGGTTGATATTTTTAGTTGATGGCATTTTAGTTAGATATATTAAAAAACTCGTCCGCAAGACGAGTAGTAAACTGCTCCTGGTCAGGTCTTAGTGATCGCCTGAGGTCTTGGGATACGAGGGATTATACACTAACAAGTAAAGAGGAGTAAAGAAAGAAGAGTATTGACTTGTTATGGGGTATTTTGTTAATATTGATGAACTTGATACGATGTAAGTATCAGCTCTTTGTCATATATTGTTTTCCTTTCGTCATCATCAGGTCAAACCCAAGGAGGGGTTAAAGATGAAAAGTATTGATAAGGACGTTCTTCGTGTTGTTTCCGGAAACGGTCGGATGACATTTAAGCAGTTGTTATCCAAACTAAAGAAGAAGAGGCCTGGTTTGAAAGAACCTCAACTAGTGAATTCTTTACGGCGGTTACAGGGAGAAGGTTTGGTTGTTTTTAACGAGGAGACTGTTTCCCTGGTAACCAGTGGTAATGGTGGAAACAAGAAGAAGCGGCCTTTTTCGGGGAGGAAGAAGGAAAAACATTTTTGTAACAACAACCCTAATTATTAAAAGTGTTTTTTAAATGACAAAGAGAAATGGTTCCCGGAGGGGTAATTAATATATCCTTTCGGGAACCGATGAATTTCAAATTAAAGGAGGCTGAGATGAAGTGGTGGATGTTCGTTTTGTTATTGACGGTACCGGTGATTTTTTTGGTCCGGAGGATAAGGAAGGGAATGAAAGACTGGAGAGGATATTTTTCTCTGGTTTTTGTGATGTTCCTATTAGTAATCCTCTTTAAACCGATGGTGGAAATACCGATGGAGTTCTATGGTGGGATTTTTGTCTTAGGATTGTTGGTGGCCACCTTTTTGGTGGGTAAGGAGAAACTTGAAAAAAGGAAAACAATGAGATGATGGAGAGCCTAGGGCTATTAACTGATTTTTGGTTAATAGCCTTTTTTATGTCAAATCAATACCTTTAGTGGACTTGGGTTTAATCTTGGCGTCTTTAGGAACGTATTTGGTTGAAGAGCCACCTGGTTGTTTGGCGGTGTTGCGAACTAGTTGGAAACCAATGAAGTTTTCGACACTGGGGTCGGTGTCTAGACCGATATCTTCAAGTTGGGTCTTGATTTGCTGGAGATAGAGGGGAGAAGTGGGAATATTGGAGTATTCTCCATGGATGTCTCTATGCCAAGGTTCGATGTTAATACCGGAGCCGTCTGTTTGGGTAGTAACGACAAGACGGACTTGGCGTGTTTCAGTTCGAGCGATGTCTAAAAGTTCGGGAAAGTTTTTTTTAATTTCTGGATCGAAACGGTGGAATTCTTGGCCTGAGATGGAGAAGAGAATGGTTTGTTGAGAGATGTCTTGTTGATCTTCAGGAACTTGGGGCAGATCAGCTTTGAATTCGGCGTCAATATCAGGGTGAGTTTGAGGAAAGTCGATGTCTTGAATGGAGAAATGAGTTTCTTTACTCATTCTGGTTTAGTTATTTAATTAAACTAAGATCGATTTTGGTGGAGGGAGTGTGGGTGGTGGTGAGAAAAGCAGATTTGATTTTAAGCGGATTGACGTGTTTGATGATGGCGGTGATGTTGTCAGCCAGTTTATTAGCATCCTGGGTGATGGGGCCAAGGGTAAGGTGGATGATGGGGGTTTTGGCCTCGGATTTGTAGGTGAGAGTGGAACCAGAGGAGAGTTCTTCAGCTCTTTTTTTAGGTTTGTCAGTGAGGTTACCGTTTTTGGGGTTGGGCATGAGGCCACGAGGACCGAGTACTTTAGCGAAGCGGGCTAATTTGGGCATATCTTTAGGAGTGGCAATGAGGATGTCGAAGTCGATGTTGTTGTCCTTGATTTTGGTAATGGTTTTGTCAGAGAAGATCTCGATGGTTTTTTCTTGGCCGGTGGAGTGAGGTAGATTGATTTCGCCACGGAGGCCGGTGTCGGTTAAGTTAAGGTGAAGTTCAGCAGTTTTGAGGCGGCGAGATTGGGAAAGTTGGAGTTGAAGTTTAATGGCTTTGTCTAGAGGATAGAGGTGGCCAGGCTGGGTGAGCTTTTTGAGATATTGATAGCGGTGAGAACGACGGGAATTTTTTTTAAGACTAACGGTTTTCTTGGTAGTCTTTTTGGCTTTTTTGTCTGTTTTTTTAGCTTTTTTAGAAGTAGTTTTGTCGGCAGTAGGAGTGTCGGAGACGGTGGCAACGGGGTATTCTTGTCTGATGGCAGCCAGGGCTGAGTCACCTAGACCTTGGAGACTGAGAAGTTCACCATCGGCCATGAGGGGAAGTTTCTCGGGTTTGAGACGAGCCTCCCTGAGGATGTTAGCAGCGCGAGTAGGAAGGTTGGTATAGAGTTGGTCCCAGTTAGTGGTAGCCATAGTTATTTTTTGACGGTGACACCCATAGAACGGGCGGTACCGATGACGGTGTTAATAACGGAGTCGATTTTGTCGGTATTCATATCAGGCATTTTCTTTTCAGCGATGTCTTTGACTTGGGCCATGGTAAGTTGACCAACTTTGTCCTTGTTGGGTTCACCAGAACCTTTTTTAAGTTTGAGGGTTTGTTTGATTAGATCAGCAACGGGGGCGGTTTTGAGTTCCATGGTGAAGGAACGGTCTTCGTAGATAGTGACTACAGCAGGAACGGTTTCGCCACGGCGATCTTTGGTTTGTTCGTTGTACTGGTTGACGAAGTCCATGATGTTAACACCATGTTGACCAAGAGCGGGACCAGTAGGAGGAGCAGGATTAGCTAGACCAGCTTGAAGGTTAAGTTTGAGAATGGTTTTAACTTTTTTTTGAGCCATATGAATGATGGTTAATGGTCAGCAAACAACAAAAGAGGAAAATTAAAAATATATGTAAGCGCATTTTCCTTTTGAAGAATGCTGCCTCGATGGTCTCCGAGGTGGGAGGAGCGACTGGAATCAGTCAACTGAGAGGATTATATCAACAAACGGAGGAAAAGAGAAGAATTAGTCAGTGGGGCACTCACCCTGAGAAACAATGGTGACACCGGCTAGATCAGCTTCACAGGAGTTAAGGTAAGTAAGGCCGTCTTGTCCACAGACAGGTTGGTAGAGAGCGGTGCAATAAATTTCGAAATCCGGTTCTTCGGTGACAGTGGGAGCAGTGGTTGGGGTAGTGGTTTGGGCAGCTCGACTACTAGGGTCTTGGTTTTGGGGAAGAAAGATGATACCGGCGACAAGGGCGGTGAGGATGAGGAGGAGGGGAAGAAGGGCAAGTAGGGTATTTTCGGCAGAGATGGATTTCATTAGTTTAAATATGGCAGAAGGGAGGAAGTGAGTCAAGACTTGACGAAACAGAAAGGGTGTGTAGAATGGGGAGCATGAATAAAGAAACAAGTATTCCCGAGAGGTTAGTAGTTAGTCAAGAAGAAATTTCTGTAAATGAAACAGTTCTGACTCCGAGAGAGAAAGTAGAAAATTGGTTTGAAGCAACAAAAGAAGGGAGTGATGCTGAGATAAGTGAAACTGAGGAGGGAAGATCAAAACTAACCTTCGTTTTGGCTGGGAAGAAGATTGAAAAGGTGTTTGATGAAGAAGAGACAGAGATTGTCCGTAGCCTAATTTTAGTATAGGTAAGAAAATTAAATCTTAGCCACTTGACTAAAATCGATTTCAACAGGGGTTTCGCGACCGAAGATGGAGACGAGAACCTCGACTTTACCACGGGATTCATCGATGGTGTTGACGGTGCCGAGAAGATCGGCGAAAGGACCTTCAGCAATACGAACGGCTTCACCAACGGAGAAAGCAGCTTGAAATTTGGGAGCGGCCTGTTGGCTGAAGGCCATGACAGCATCAACCTCTTTTTGAGGTAGGGGAGTAGGGACATTACCAATACCGACGAAGCCAGTAACTCCTTGAGTAGTACGAACACCAAGCCAAGATTGATCGGTAACGATCATACGAACGAGGAGGTAGCCAGGAAAGATACGTTCTTTGACGGTGGTTTTTTTACCTTTGTTGACTCTGATTTTTTCTTGAGTAGGAATGAAGGTTTCGAAAACGTAGTCTTGAAGATTGAGGGCCTGGACACGGGTTTTGAGAGTGCGAGCAGTAATTTGTTCTCGGTTGGACTGGGTGTGAAGAACATACCATTTGGCTGATTCAGGGGCATCTGAGGTGATAATGAGGTGGTATTTGTTTTCAGCTTTGAGAGCCTTTTTCTTTTTGGTATCTTTGGAAGTAACTTTTTTAGCCGACTTGTTGTCAGTTACTTTTTCAGTTGATTTGGTAGCAGTTTTTTTGGTTTTAGGCATGGTTTAGTGGTTAATAATTGATTGAATGAGGCGGGTAAAGACAACGTCGATACCAGCAACGTAAAGACCAACAATAAGACTAATAAAGATCACTGTCAAGGTTAGTCTGAGGGTTTTTGAGTGGGTTGGCCAGTTAACGTGGCCTAATTCTACCTTGACTTGGCGGAAAAATTCAAGTGGACCTTTATTTTTCATTAGGGGTATATTTTACAACAAAAGGGAGTTGCTTGAAGAGGTATAATAAATGTAGGCCCTACCGAAAGGCAGCAAAATGGGTTTCGGGAGGTTTTTCCTCCACAAGAAAACCTTTTAGAGGAGCGGAAGTTTTCGGTTTCGGACTGAAGCAGCTCACTCGCCCTGGAATTACCGGGGAAAGATCCTGAAATCTAAGCCGAAGGTGGGGCTCATGGTATTCATTTAAGAAGAGGGGAGAGAACTTTAGCTAATTTTTTAGTGTGGTGGCGGAGACGATTGAGTTGAGGGGTGATACTAAGAATATCACTAGTTAATACTTTGATAGGGTAAGGAGAGAGTTTTTTGGTATCAACTTGGGTCCAGCCGAGGAAATGGGCGTGTTCAGAACGATAACGAGTGGTGATTTGATGATAGCGGCGTTCGAATTGTTTTTGACTAATGTTGGGAATGATGAGGGTATCGAAGGGTACTTTTAGACCGGTGTATTTTGAGAAGAGACGGTGATATTTGAGAGGGGTGAACTGGTGGGTTTGGTTGCGAGTAGAGACGAGGTTGGTAATGAGGATTTTGTGAGCTGAGGATTGTTGGAGAGCAGAGTTAATACCCTGGGGGAGAAAGTTGGAGATGACGGAGCCATAAAGACTACCAGGACAGTAGATGATGTGAGTAGCTTGAGTAATGGCAGAGACGGCATCGGGGGTAGCGGGGACCTGGGGATCAAGCCAGACTTTGGTGATGGTGTTTTTAGACATGGATTGACGGTCGAGTTCGTGTTCACCTTTAAAGGTAGAGCCGTTTTTGGTTTGAAAGAAGATGTTACTGGGTTGGAGAGTAACAGGGATGGCAGTGCCCTCAAAGTTAATACCAAGGAGAGTTTCTAAGTGTTTCTGGACTTGGAGGAAGTTATTGTCATATTTTTCTAAGAGACTGTAATAGATGCGATAGCCGAGATTACGATTGCGGCCATCGGTAAAACTAAGGAGGTCGGTGAAGGCAGCGATATTGGTTTTGTGATTGTTGGTGGGGGAGATAAGGGAGAGGAGATTGCGGAGGAGATCGGAGACGGCGATGACCTGGTCACGTTCATCAGAACGGATGGTGCCGGTTTTACCACCTGAGTCCATGGAGGTGGAGATGGCGGAGATATTGGTGAAACCGGCGTGAAGAAGAGACTGGATGACGACAGGGGCGCCGGTGCCGCCGCCGATGGTGACGATGTTAGTCTTATTCACTTAGTGATGATGATACAGGATGGAGTAAAGAAGGAAAAGAGGTTAAGAAAAGAGAAGGAGAGAAAGGAAAAGAATGACGAAGAGAAGAGAGAACCAAAGAGTGGTAAAAAGAACGGTTTTGAGAGCTTGAGAAGCCTTCTTTTGATGCCAGAGACGGTAAGGATATGCAAAAGTGATAAGAGCGCAGATTAAGGCAGAAAGAACGAAGAGAGTAAGAACAAAAACAGGACCAAGGAAAGGATGGTTTTGGCCAGGCCAGCGGTCAACTTGCCAGATGACGGAGGCAACTAGGGAGATATAGCCAAGGAGACCGAGAGATTGAAGGAGTCCGGCAAGTGAAGGAGAGATTTTTTTGATCATGGATATATTTTATCAAGCTAGTACAAGAGGAAGGTGATAGTGTAGAATTAAGGTGATGACCAAGCAGAAACAAATGACTTTAGATGAGTATCAGAGGGAAGCAAGAAAGACGTCGGTTTACCCAGATATTGGCAAGAATTTTACTTACCCGACTTTGGGTCTGGTAGGTGAGGCCGGTGAGGTGGCAGAGAAAGTAAAGAAAATATTAAGAGATGATGATGGTAAATTGAGTGAAGAAAAGAGAGAAGAGTTAATTAAAGAGATGGGGGATGTGTTATGGTATTTGGCTAATTTAGGTGAGGAGGTAAAGGTAGGTTTAAGTGAAGTAGCAGAAAGAAATTTAGAGAAACTAGCTTCAAGAGAAAAGAGAGGGAGATTAAAAGGGAGTGGAGATAATCGATAGGTTTTTAGTTGACAAAGTAACTTTTTCTAGGATATAACAAGGGATATGGAAAGATTTGTTGACAAAGGTTTGGAAGCAGGTGATTCTGAACAAGGGGATTTTTGTTTTCCTGAGAGGTATCCTGGTTTAGATAATGTGGAATATGTTTACTATGATTTGGATGTGCTCAATGCGCGGAGGATTTTGGAGGAAATGCCGGAGGATGAATGGGAGATTTCAGGATGTCCTTTAACTTTCCTTGATAGAGTAAGGGATGATGACCTTGATTTCATGAAGGAACATAAGAGACAGAGTGCGATGGAGAGCAATAAAGAGGTTTTTTGGGGATGGATAGATTTTTTGAAAGTTGTTGAGGGTGGTTATGAGATTTTTAACCGAGCGATGGAGACAGGTGAATTAATGATAAATGTTAAAAAATTAGATCATTACAGACTCTTTTGGAAACTTTTTGTTTCTAATTGGACTGATAAGGTGGTGAGTCAGGAAAATCTTGGTGAGACAATTGCGTCATGTCAGAGAGCCTTTTTGGATTTGTTTGACGAAGGAGAGTTAAAAGAGAAAGGGTATGAAAAGCCAGAAAGTGTTTCTGAAGAGGATATTGAGAATGCAAAAAAGTTGATAAGATCTTTCTAGAGATTAGCGCTAACAGGGATGTCTTCAGTGTGGGATGTGTTTGCGATTTGCTCGGTTATTTTAGGGATGGGCAGGTCTGCCAGGACTCGAACCTGGAACAACTCTTTTGGAGAGAGTCATGATAGCCAATTTCACCACAGACCTAAACTAGGGATATTGTAGCAGAAAAGGGAGTTATTTTAGCTTGGAGACCTCTTTATGAAGAGTGTGTTGACGACAACGGGAACAGTATTTCTTGAGTTCAAGTTTGTCAGGGGTATTGGTTTTGTTTCTTTCCGAGAGATAATTGAAGTTGCCGCACTTAGTGCATTTGAAACCAATTAATTGTCGGGGTCCTTTTTTTGCCATAACGGGGTGTATTTTACTAGCTGGAGGGAAAAATGTAAATGAGTATGGTATGTTGGAAGCTATGAAAGAAAGGGAGAATGGTAGGGAAAGGTTTGAGGTAGAGAAGGCGAGAGGATATTTTCAGAGAGAGGGAATTGAGATGGTGTTGTTTGATATGGATAGTACGTTGGTAAAGACAACGGAGGGTTTTCGAGAAAGTATTAATGAGTTTTGTCAGTGGGTGAAGGAGGAGTCGGGTAGTGAAGATGAGGCGGAGGAGATACAGAGGAAGTTTTTAGAGATTTATGGACCATTAAGAGCGGAGTTTGGTGTTTACCCAGTCATTAGTGAAGTAATAGCGGAGAATGTAAGGAGGCAGTATGGTTTAGCAGAAGACGAAAGATATGAACAGGCAGTGAAAGAGTTGATGGAGATATATAGATCACCCTTTGAGATATGTGGGGGAGCAAAAGAGATGGTAGAGGTGGTTTTTGGTAGTGGAGTGAGAACGGGAGTAGTAACAATAGCCGATGATGAATGGACGAAGATAAAGATGAGGGAGTACTTCTTTGGTAAGTTTGAGGGCCAGTATTGTATCGATACGATGGGGAAGAAGGATGTGGCAGCTTGGAAAAAGGGATTAGAGAGGTTTGGGGTGGAAGCAGAAAAAGTGATGGTGGTGGGAGATAGTTGGTGGGGAGATATTGTGCCGGCACTGGAATTGGGAGTGAAAAAAGTGGTATGGATAAACGAGAAAGGGGAGGATCACAAGGATGAGAGGGTGATAGAGATTAGAGGAATTAAGGAGTTAAGTAAGGTGTGGTTAGATGGAGCCACCCCTGGGAATCGAACCCAGGACCTGCTGTTTACAAAACAGCCGCTCTGACCAGCTGAGCTAGGGTGGCCTGATGGATTAATTTTAACAAAAATTAGGTTTGAGAGAGATGGTGCTGGGGGAGGGATTCGAACCCCCGTAGCCTTACGGCGCTTCTTTTACAGAGAAGTACGTTTGACCGCTCCGTCACCCCAGCATGTCAATTTTTTAGTGGATGAGTTTATTTCCGAAAGGATAAGTTGAAGTAATCTTTTATCCGAATAACGAATGTGAACTAATCCATGTCTCATTTTATCATGAATCTCTCCTCCATCATGCCTGATATAGGGTTTGATGAATTGAGAAGGGGGGATTTTGGTAATGTTTGACCAGAAATCAATAAGTTTGTTTATCTTGTGTGAGGGATAGCAGTAGAGTAAGCAACGGAGACGTTTCTCGTTTACTTGGTATATCTGTCTGAGGAATTCGGTGAAGAGAAAAATCATGCTAGGGTCGGAGTTGGCAAAATCAACACCCTGAGCGTTTCTTTTACTACCTTCAGCCCAATAGAGCATGATACCGGCGGTTTTGAGATGCTTTTGTTTAGTAGTGAGTTTGTTGTTTGGAGAAAAAGATAGAGGAGAACGAGTAAATTGAATATGTTTGGTTTGAGCGGTTGTCCTTCTGGGAAGTGAGTGCCTTCTCATGGTGTGGTTGATTGAAGCTGTACTGCAACCCATACGGTCACCAACTTGTCTCATGCTGAGACCTGATTGATAGAGTCGTTTTAGGTGGGATATTTTTTCGGGTGTCCAGTGAATTTGTTTATTGGTTTTGGATGGATGGGCCATACTTTAATTAGACCCGAATAAGATACGAAAGTCAAGGAGGGAAATTAGTGAGCCGAGACTGGGGATCGAACCCAGGACCTTGCCCTTACCATGGGCACGCTCTACCAACTGAGCTATCTCGGCACGAAGGTAGGAGTATATTTTACATGGAAAAGGAAGAAGAAGGAAGGTTTTTACTGGTCAGAACGGAAGATGATAGCCTTGGTTTGGGAGTCGATCTGGTAAACCAGAGGTGAGGAAGTGTCAGGTAACTGGTAAACGATTTGCCAGAGGGTGGTTTGAGAGTCAATGAATTTAGCTTGGATGGAGGTGGTTTGGTCGCAAGTAGTGTGTTTTTCTTGGCAGAGGGAGTTGGTGTAGGTGAGAACCTCGTCTAGATCATAACCGAGTTGATCGTTTTGAGCTCGATCATTGAGTGAAGGGATGTTGTCGTCAGGGGAAACCCAGATCTGTTGATCGAAGAGAGCTAAGCCGGAGTTGGGATCGTTGAGGATATAGAAGTACTTGACGGCATCAGGTTGTTGACGGAAGTAGTACTTGATGACGGGAGAGTCAGTTTGAAGGTTGGTAGCAGAGATGAGGAGAAGTTGGGCATCAGGATAGCTGGCAGTGGCTAGTTCAAAGAGAGGAGTAAAGACAGAGAAGGTTTGAGTGAGGGAGGTGGAGAGAGGGGTGGGAGTGGGGGTAGTAGTGGTGTCGTCAGATTCGGTCTCAGGAATGATGAACTCAATAGTACTAGAGTCAGTAGCAATTTCTTCCTCCTCTTCGGGTAAAGTAGCTCGGTCAACAATGTCTTGTTGTTGGAGGTCTGAGTTGAGGTCGGCAACTTGATCTTTTAGTTGAGAGTTCTGGGTGTAGAGGAAGAAAGCAGTAGAGATACCGGCGAGGACAAGAAGGATGATGATAACGATGAAAAGAGTTTTGGGTGATGATGATGGCGGTTGGGCAGGTTTTTCCTCTGGAGCAGGGGATGGTTGATCATCGGGGGGAATATCAATACCGGAATCTGTAGGAGGAGTGTCAGGTTCTGAAGTAGGAGAGATATCAGTAGGTGGTTGATGATTTGGTCTTTCTTGGAGGGGTGAGGAGTCTTTATCTGATGAAGTAGGGAAGTCATATTCGGTGGTAGGAGAGGTATCTGGGACTGTTTCTTTAGGAGCAGAGATATCGGGAGCAACAGGATCAGTGAGCGGTTCTTTCTGAGAAGGAAGAGGAAATTGGTCAAGGTGTTGATCGTCGGGCATTAAGTAGAGTATGCCCGAAAGGAAAGAGGGTTGTCAATTGAAAGTTTGCTTAGAGAGATGAAAGAGCTTATAATCCAAGGCAGATGAAAAAACTAGGATATATACTAACCTTTCTAGCAGTAATTTTCTCTTTGTCTCTAGGGCAAGTGAGAGCTAATGAAGGCAAAATTGATTTAACAAGTGATAGTAATGGAGCGGTGTGTTTAGGAACAAGTGTGTTTGTAGAGGGAAGATATAGAGTGTTGTTTAGTTGCCGAGGTTTGGAGATGGCAGCCGATCCAGTCTACAACCGATATATGGTTTGGACTAAAGGTGAGGATGGTAAGTTAAAAAGGTTAGGAGAGATTAAGAACGGTAAGTTACAAGCCAGTGTAGATGATGCTTTTGTTGGGGCCGAGGTAAGTTTGGAGAGTAAGACCAGTCCAGTTAAGTCAAGTGGCCGGGTGGTGTTAAGCGGTGAAGTGTTGGCCTTTAATTTTGGTGAGATAGTAGAGAGTGAAGATGAGTGGTTGAGTCAACCGAGTGTGGTAGATGAGGAGGAAGAGGAGGTAGTTGATGATCGGGGAGCAGTAAGTGCAACAACTACTTCAAGTACAACTAATGGTTTTTCTAAGGTGTTGGGTGGTATTCTCAAAGCCTTACTAATCGGTTTTGTGGTGATAATTGTCATTGTCGGAGCATCTTCTTACTTGTCTAGTCGGAGAAAGAAGTAAGTTTAAACAAGAAGATTAAAGAGAAAGCCAATGATCGGGGAGATGAGAGCAGAGAGGAAGGAAGTGCCGTTAAGGAGAGGAAGGATGAGAAAGAGAAGGATGATGGTACCGTAGCGACGGGTGATAGATTGGAATTCAAAGGCGGTTTGGCGAGGGAGAAGACCAAGAAGAATCTTTTCACCGTCAAGGGGATAGATGGGGAGGAGGTTGAAAACGGCTAGAGTGAGGTTGACGTAGATGACAGTAGAGAGGAAAGAAGCGAGGAGAGGGGAAGAAGTAAAAGAAAGCAACAGACTAAGGATGAGAGCGAGAACAAGATTGCTAAGAGGACCAGCGAAGGAGATGATGGCGATGTCTCGACGAGGTTGGCGGAGATTAGAAACAACAGTTTCAACGGGTTTGCCCCAGCCAAAACCAAAGAAGAGTAAAGAGAGAGAGCCAATGGGATCAAGATGGGCGAGGGGATTAAGAGTAAGACGGCCATTGGAACGAGGATTGGGGTCACCAAGAAGATCGGCGGCGAGGGCGTGAGAGAACTCATGGATGGTGACAGCGAGGAGAAGACCGATGATGAGCAGGAAAAAGAGAATGGGGCTTTGAGAGAAAAGGGAGATCATATAACGAAGCTTTAGTATACAATACCGAGGCCAGATATGTTAAAATCAGCACTTGTATGACAAGCAGAAAAAACCGTTTTGGATGTTTCTTGTGTGGTAAAGGCGTTCAGTTTGCCAATACCGTTAGTCACGCTAAGAACAGACAGACAAAAATCAGAAGACCAAATTTACACAGCCACAAGATGGTGGTTGATGGTGAATCAATTAAGGTGAAGTTGTGTACCAGGTGTAAACGAGAAGTCAGACGGATGGAACGGGATGCCCAGAAAGAAAAGAAGACCAAGAAGTAGGTTGACGGGAGGGGAGTTGAACAGAGTCGATAACTAATTTATCTTTTTCTAAGTGAGTGCGGAGAATTTTAAGAGTAAGTTTTTTGTTCCGAGAAGTAACTTCGGTCCAAGCACCGGGTTGAGGGTTAAGAGAACGAATTAAGTGATGGGTTTTGATGGCCTGTTTGCCAGATAGTGCTAGTTTGATAGTATTCCATGGGATGAAGGCAGACTGACGGGTACGAGTAGAGGTTTTGGGAGTGTAGGTAGCTTGGGAGTGTTTTTGGGGCGTAAGGGTGTGGGTGTTGTTGGAGATAAGTGGGAGTTGGTTGAGGAGGAGATCAACGCCGGTGGAAGTAAGTTTGTCGGTTAAGTCAGCGACGTTGTCATTAATATCAATATTGACTTTGGTTTGAGAGACGATGGGGCCGTGGTCCATGTCAGCGTCTAGTTGGATGAGAGTGACACCGGTGGAGTGATCACCGTGTTTAAGAGGTTCAGAGACACAGAGACCGCCACGATATTTGGGTAAGAGGGAGAAATGAAGGTTGAAAGTACCAAGAGAGGGGGTGTCAAGCCAGGATTGAGGAATGATGCGACCGTAAGCGACAACAAGAAAGAGATCGGGCTTAAGGATGGTTAAGTGATCAAGATTAGCTTGATTTAATTGGCTGGGTTTGTAGATGGGTAGGTCATGTTGCTGAGCAACTTGAGCGACGGGTGAAGGAGTAAGTTGCTGACCACGTTTGGCGGGTTGATCGGGTTGGGTGACGACGGCAACGATATTGAAAGGAAGATTTTTATCTTGGAGAAGGGAGGTGAGGATACGAGCGGAGAAGTCGGGAGAGCCAAAGTAGACGAGATTCTTTTTGGTGGTCATAGATTCAGAGGTTGGAGACCATCAAGGGTTTCTTTAAGGATGGTACCGTTTTGTTGGAGAATACGATCAGTGAAGAGGATGCCGTCAAGGTGGTCACGTTCATGTTGGACGTATGAAGAGTACTGGTCGGAGTAGTCGTGAGTGTGAGTGACCAGTTGCCAGCCCTGATCAGTTTTTTCCGGGGTTTGGTATTGGAGAGTGACGGTGAAAGGACGATCAACGAAGCCCCAGAGTTTGGGAATGGAGAGACAACCCTCAAGAAAGCGCTTTTGAGGTTTTTTGTACTTGTCGGAGAGCATTTTCTTGGATGATTTGAGGATAGTAGGGTTGACGAAGATGGTGGGTTGATCGTCAAGGATGAGGATGAAGAAGCGTTGAGAAAGGTTGACCTGGGGAGCGGCCAGACCAACACCTTCAGGGTCAGAGGTGTGGCGGAGAATATCGATCATTTCTTCAGCTTGACGTTGAAGTTTGTCGGTCCATTTAGAGATGGTTGGAGTAGTCTTTTTAAGAGTTGGATGTGGGGTGGTAATAACTTGCATACCTATATTTTACCAAGTCGGTCAGAAACGGCCTGGTAATCGGGCTTGAGATCAAGAGCTTTTTGGTAGGCTTGGCGGGCCTGATCAGGTTTGTTGAGCTGTTCGTAGATGAGGCCGATGTTGTAGAGAATCTTGGGATCAGTGGGAGAAATACCGGTGAGTTCAAGAAGAGTATTGAGGGCTTGGGGGGTATATTTGGGGTCAATGATGGCGAGATAGAGCTCAGTTTTGGCTTTGGATTTGTAAAGGTTGGTGTGGTGAGGATTGAGGGTAAGGGCCTGAGAAGAGTGGTCAAGGGCAAGTTGAGTGTAAGAGTTGATCATGTCCTCAGCTTGGTCGGCGATTTGGGCTGAAGTAGTAGCGGGGAGAGTATCAAGTTGTTGTTGAAGGGAAGCAGCGGCTTTAGCCTCAGTTTCAGCCAGTTGGGCGAGGAAAAGGGGTTGACGAGGTTGGAGTTGGTTGGCTTTCTGGAGATGGGTAAGGGCGGAGTCGAGAGTGAAGGCTTGGGAGTAGGCTTGGCCAAGGTTGTAGTTGATGTCGGCGCGGAAAGTATTGATGAGAGAGATGAGGAGATAGAGGGAGAGGAGGGGGGTGAGAAGGAGGGTGTTAGAGACAAAGGAGGGGAGTTTAAAAGAGATTTCTTTTGAAGAGAGAGGGGAGAAGGAGATGGCCAGAGCAGGAAAGAGGAAGAAAAAGAGGCCGATGATGACAACGGAGAAACCAAAGAAGTTAGTAATGAGTAAGGAGAGGTAGCTGAGAAGAAGAGGCCAGATGTAGAAAGGAGAGGAAGATTTTTTGAGGGTTTTGAAGAGGTAAATGAGGGTGAAAATAATAACGAGAAGATAAGTACCGAGACCAATGAAGCCAGAGTTAGCCAGGAAGTTAAGATACTCGTTGTGAGCTTTGTTGTAGAGGAATTCCCATTCAGACAGAGAGTTGTGGTCAGCGGGACGAACGGTGTAGTAGGAGTAGCCAAAAGTTTCGACGCCGGTGCCGAAGAAGGGATGTTTGAGGCCAAGTTTGGTGGCGCCTTGCCAGACAACTCGGCGGATATCGAAGGAATCAGAGCCGCCAACACGAAGACCGGCTTCTCTCTGGGTAATGATGTCTTGGGTCTCCTGAGGTAAACGGTCAATTTCTAAAGGTTTGATTTGGGTAGAAAGGTCGAGACGGTTGAGATATGGTTCTGCTTCAGACCAGAGAGGACCACCAAGATCAAGACGGTCAGCGATCTGACCAGGATTGGGTGTCCAGGGGGTACCAATGACGAGAAGAGAGGAAAAAAGAAGGAGGAGAGAAGGGAAATGGAGCTTGAAGAATTTTTTGACTCCTTTGGACTGGAAAAGACGGATGACGAAGTAGAGAAAGAGGATGATGAAAGTGGTGCCGATACCGGAACGGGATTTGGTAAAGAGGATGGTGATGAAGAAGAGAAGGGAAGTGGCTAGGTAGAAACGAGAGAGAGACTTGTTCTTAGTAGTGTGTTGAAGAAAAAGGGGGAGGGGGAGAAGAGCAACCAGGTAAGCGGAGAGCCAGTTGGGTTGGCCGAGAGTGGAGAAAATCCGGTTTTGGACATCCTGAACCCAGAGATGTTTGTCGATACCGAAGTGTTCAAGAATGCCGTAGATAGAGATGAGGGAGGCGGAGCCGAGGAGGGCATGAAAGAAGTCAATTAGCCCTTCCTTTTTAAGATCAAAGTTGGAAACAAAAGCATAGAAGAGGAGGAGATAGGAGATGGTGGAGGCTAAGCCGCCATGGAAACGAGAGTAGTAGCCCCAGATACTGGTGTAAGGATTGATAGAGAGAATGGTGGAGATGAGTTGGGAAAGAAAGAAAAGAAGAAGAGGAATATCTAAGAAAGTACGACGAAGGGCAAATTTCTTTTGCAGGATACTCTTAAAGATCCAAAGAGTGGTGATAACAATGGTAGAGAAGTAAACAAAGAGCATTTTGTTGAACTCAAAAACCTCACTAGTACGAGGCCAGAGAATGAGGGGAGTGAAGAAGAAGAGAGCAAGAAAAGAGAAGCGAAGAACCCGGTTAATTTTGTCGGTTTTGGACATGGCCATAGTTTAGCATGGAAGAGGAAAAAGCAGTGATATTTACAATAGAGAAGGTGTTATGTTACATTCAAGAGTAGATGGAAATGAAAACGAGGGTGTTTTCAGGTATACATGTTCTGCCCCAGACTGAGGGTAGGGGAGTTTGGCCGCAAAAAAGCGGTCATTTTTTTGCAGACAATTTGAATGTTATGGGATTGACAATTAGTAGTGAATAAATTAATATAGGATTATGTCGGAAAAAGAAAGATCAGGAAGCTGGCAAAGTACAAAAGGAAAAGTGATTAGGAGGGCTGTGGGGACGACTGGTGTAGCTATGACGGCATTGATGTTATCTGGTTGTGGTAGTGGCGAAGTACAACCAACGGTGGAACCGATTGAAGGTGGAAATGCGGGTCAAGGGGGGAATGAGACAGAAGTGACTGAAAATGAGACCTTGTCGATGGTAGGAAGTTTGGAAGAAGTAGTAGGAAAAGAGAGAACAGGTTTAGAAAGTGAATTGAGAGAGGAATATCAGATAGGTGAAGAGATTGGTAGTGCTGTATTTATGCAGGTTGAAGCGGGTGGGAGAGATTTTAATATGGCAATAATACCCCCGGTTAGAGGTGAGAATTCAAGAGGTGAAAGGATGTTTTTGGATAATGAGGAGAAAGGTTGGCAGGAATTATATTCAGTGGTTGATGAGACAAGTAGAAGAATGAATTGGACGTTACCAACTGGAGAACCTAATCCGGAGGTAGATGAATTCGATACACAAATATTTGACACAATTTTGTCAGTGCCCATGCCTGATGGTGATGGAGATTTACTTTTTTGGCCCTCAAGGGAAGCTGATGAAAAGATGGATAATTATGAGAGAAGTGAAGAAAACTTTTTTACAATTCAACCAACATCCGAATTGAGTGTGAAACTGGCTTCTTTAACTGAAGTGGTGGTGGAAGCAAGTGAATTGTCTGATCATGTGAGGGATATTTTGTATAGTAGTGAGAATTTTGACTTGAAAGATGGAATTTTGTATTGGCGTGATGTTCCTCTGGAAACGGCCAGTGAAATACCGGAAAAGGCATCTTTTCAAGAAATAGGTGTAGAGATGTTGGTAGCAATTGATGAAGCAAGAACAGAAGAAATGAACATGAAAGAGGGAAAGTACTGGGTAGACTACATTGTTGAAGATGGAGAGATAATTCCGGTACCCGAACCTCAAATTGGCTTACCAGAAACTTATGAAGAGACTCAAGTTATTGACGAAAGAGTAGTTGATTATTTTATGTCAATGTTGGTGGCAACAGAAAGAGCACATTTTGATGAGGTGGGGTGGCCGGAAGAGAACTTTGCTATGTTTGGTACTCCAAATTTTAAAGATTCTTCGGTTTTACCTTATCATTTCAGAGATTTTAGGGTTTATTCCCCTGAGAGGGGTTTGGACTCCGATTATAATGTTGTTTATAGTTCTTGGTTTAGGTTAGCGACAAGAGATGGTAAATTTTTGGATGTCGTTGGTGTCCCTTTTATGACCAGGGCCGGTGAGGAATACAGTAGTTTTGGTAGTGATATTGGTAATGGTGATGGTTTTGTTTGGCATTTTGTCTATGATAATGAGGCCTATCTGAAATATATGGAATCTCGTGGAGGTGTGAATGAAGATAGATTGGTCAACGAGATATTTAACTCTTTTGTCAGGGGAATGCCCACCTTTTCTGCCAGGGTTTTTGTGAATGGTGAGAATGTTCAAGATCAAGTGGGAATAGATAGTGAAGTTCGTGAGACTAGGGTTAAGACTTTTGGTTTGGAAGAAATAACAAGATTGATGGATGAAATAGAGAGGGAAATAAGTGGTTATAGTGATGTCATTGGTAGGGAAATGTATGAAGGTAACGGGAATGAAGAAATTAGTCTACCTGATGGATTTGTTGGAGAAATGGAGAATCAACTATTACCTTCGATGAGGTATTTACCTAGTTTTTAGATTATTGTTGTTGGGTTGTTTGACAAATGGTTTTTGTGTAGTATGGAGTTATGGAGAGTAAAAGGAGTTTGTGGTTATGGTTGTTAGTTGGTTTGCTAGTTTTACTTTTTGTTGGTGGAGGTGTTTGGTTGGGTTTAAAAGGAGGTTTTGATTCTATTGTAGGAGTGGGTAAAAGCGGTTTGGAGATAGAGGAAAAAGTTGCAGAAGGCCATGAGAGAATAATAATAGTTTCTGGATGGGATAGTGATACTCTACAGCTTGATTTTGAAAGTAATGATGGTGATGGTGGTTTTAAGGTGGAGTTTGTTAATACTAGTGTATATATAAGTGTCCCTGAGTACTATGATGATGAGCAGAACGGAGAATTGGTAGAAGAACCTTTGTTGAGTAAGTCATCCCCGTATTTTGAGAGAGCTTTTTGTATGGGAGACATGTTGATTTTGGAGATGTCTGAAGATTACTTTTTGTCTAGTAAAGATTTGACAAGAATTAATAGTAGTGATGTTGAGAAAATTAGGAATCTAGGACCAAGTCAATGCAGAGAAGAAAATTAGGAATATTTCTTTTCTTTCTATCCTTTGGTGTTTTCTCCTTTGTTTTTGGGGGTAGGGTTGATGCGGCAACGGACATAACCTGTTTTGAAGCTAGATATGAGTGTGGTTCGTACTGGCCGAATTGTTGGAATAAGAATTGTAGTAATTGTAAAATTTGTCTTTACCCAACCTGTGGTGGAGGGAAGTGTTATACAAAACCCAAAGTCTACTGTAATAAGAGCTGTACTTGTAGTTGTGTGCCGACAGCAAGTGGTGGATATTGTACTAGTTGTTGTAAAAAGGATTGTGACTGTGGTTGTGTAAGCACAACTAGTGGTGGGTATTGTAAGACTTGTTGTACGGAGGGTGAGACAAAATGTAGTGTTATTACTCAAGATGCTATTATCTGTAGTGGTGGGAATTGGCAGTTACTCGAGGATTGTGAGTATGGTTGTGATGGTGGGGTGTGTTTGGAGCCTGAATGTTATGGTGGGGAATATAAATGTACTGGTGGTACAAGATATTCTTGTGTAGATAACCAGTGGGAATTTCTAGAAGCTTGTGTGTACGGTTGTGGTACCGGTGGAACCTGCTTGAATCATGCATATTGTATTGATGGTGATTGTGATGATCCAATATGTCCTGGAGATAGTCAGTATCCGATTGAGTGTTATACCGATGGTTCAATGGATACTTATATTGGCACTGAGTGTGCTCAGGACTATGAAGGTAATTGTGAATCTGACATTTGCCATCCTGTGGTAGAGACTTGTGGTGGAACCTTGTCTTGTCCAGTTGGTCAGGTGTCACATATTGATAACTGTGGGGGAATGAGTTGTGGTGCTCCTTGTGTTCCTGATGGCGGGGGTGGAGGGTGTTTAACTGAATATCCGGTGGCACCTGAGTTGGTATCTCCTGTGGATGGTGGAGTGGGAGGAGAGACGGTTGAGTTAGGGTGGGAAGTAAGTGCAGACTATGGTGAAGGTTGTCCAAATAGTAATAGTCAGACGATATATTTAGAGTCTGGGGATGAGAGTCCTGATGAAGAGTTAGATAGTGTAGCGGCTGATGTGAGTTCATATACAGCTGAAGGTTTGTCTCCTGGTGAGACATATTATTGGCGAGTGTTAGCCAGAAATGGGACTTTGAGTATGAGTTCAGATGTGTATTCTTTTGACACAGAAGCAGCAATTACCGGTTATTTCTTTGATTCAGGTGGTTTGAGTGTCTGTCCAGCTGATTTGAGTGATCCAGCCTATGATTCACTGAAGTTGAGTGGGGGAAGTTTGGATGTAACTGGGACGAGTGAGTATTTAGGAATAACAACGGATGGAGATGGTTTGTACACCGCCTATGTTGATACTCCGGGTAGTTACGTGTTAGAGAATTTTAACCCTGGTGGTGGATATATTAATACACCTGATTTGGTGTGTGATGGGACATCAGTAGAGTTTGTTACTGGTGGAGCAGGAACAGCAATAAGGAGCTTTGGTTTCCTAAGAGACTATGGTGGTTGGTGGCAAGCTGAGGGTGGAGATGTGTATGGTGGAGGAGGGGTAGAGAGTGTGGTACCAAGGACATGTCTGGTGAGTGGAGGATGTCAGCCCTATTTGATTAGAAGTGATGTTAGTGGAGAGTCTGGTTTACTGACTTACTTGACTGGAGGAATGGAGTTGGGACATAACGATGATGCTGATGTCAGTGCTGACGGCTGGTTAGCTAATACAGGCTATGAAGGGCAAGATACTACCTACGCTTACTACGCGTCAAAGATGGCTTTGTTAGAGAAAACGAGTTGGGCGGGGAGCGGTAAACCAGAATTTAATCCAGAAGTAGGGGATGATTATGAAATATATGTGTTTGAGGGTGAAGCGACGATTGATTTTGATATTGAAGCAGATGAGAAGATGATCTTGATGGTTGATGGTAATGTGAGTGTGAGTGACGATGTAGAGGTGGCGGTAGGTGGTCACTTAACGGTGATTGCCTCGGGAACGATTACTTTTGAGAGTAATGTGGTTAGAGCTGAAGGCTGGTGGGTAGGAGATACCTTAGTGATTGCTTCAACAGAAGACGAGAATACGGACGCGGTTTTCTATGGTGAGGGTAGTTTTGTTGGCTGGAGTCAAGTGGATATGGAGAGGGATAGGGGGAGAGGAAATGATACACAACCAACAGAAGAGTTTGTTTTCCGAGCCGACTTGATGATCAATGCGCCAGAGGCACTGAAGTTTTCTCGCTATGTGTGGCAGGAGAAGGCACCTTAATTTGGGGATATAAAAACCTAAGCGAGATTAAAAAAATAATCCCGCTTAGGGTGTTGCGGAGGCTGCCAGACCTGAACTGGCGCACGAGTTTGTATTATGCAAGGCTATTTCAACCCTTTGTTTCCACTCTTATTTCCTTGCAATTACGCACCCTAAGGGTTAGGTGTCTGCCGCCCTGACAGTTTTGCCTCCATTAATATTTTATCAATCTATTAGGTATTAATGATATCTTCTGACTTATTTTGATAGTTTAATGGGGTGTTTAGCAGTGGTTATGCTGGTAGGTTTTTGGTATGATTTGGGTTGTTATGAGCTGGGTATATAAAGATAAATGTTAGAGAAGGTATGGAGATTAGCAACTTTGGATGTGGGGATAGATTTGGGAACGGCTAACACGGTAGTGAGTGTTAGAGGAAAAGGGGTGGTGATTAGACAGCCGTCAGTGGTGGCTAGGGATATGAGAAGTAAAGAAGTATTGGCGATTGGTTCAGAAGCAAAAAAGATGTTGGGGAAGAATCCGGATAGTATTGAGGTGGTTAGACCACTGAAAGATGGGGTAATTGCTGATTTTGATGCGACAGAGGAAATGTTGAAGCATTACATTAGTGAGGTACATAAACTACATAAAGGATTGGGAATAAAGATTCCTAGACCAAGGGTGGTGATAGGGATTCCTTCTGGAGTAACGGAGGTAGAGAGAAGGGCTGTTCATGATGCCGCTTTAGCAGCCGGAGCCAGAGTAGCTTTCTTGATTGAAGAACCGATGGCAGCTGCTATTGGTGCTGGTTTACCAGTAGAAGAGCCTCGGGGACAGATGATTGTTGATATTGGTGGAGGAACAACTGAGATTGGTATTATTTCTCTGGGTGGGTTGGTGTTGAACAGGAGTTTGAGGATAGCAGGGGATGAGTTGACTGAGGCGGTGGCCAATTTTGTCCGGTTGAAGTACAACTTGCTGTTGGGTGAGAGCACAGCGGAAGAAGTGAAGTTGGCAGTAGGATCAGCAGTGGAATTGAAGAGTGAGAAGGAGGGCAAGCCGTTGCAGGTAGTAGTCAGAGGAAGAAGTTTAGAGAATGGTTTACCAAAGAGTTTGAAGTTAACGAGTATTGAGATTCGAGAGGCACTGATACCAGTGATCAATCAGATTTTAAGTGAGATGGGTCAGATTGTAGAGGAGACACCACCCGATTTGTTGGCCGATGTATTGGAAAAAGGTATGGTGATGGCTGGTGGTGGATCACAGATACGGGGGATAGATAAACTAGTGTCAGAGAGGATGGGAATGCCTGTGTGGGTGACAGAGAAGCCAATGGAAGCAGTGGTTAGAGGGTGTGCTCGGGTACTAGAGAGGGATGGATTGTTGAAGAAAGTGAAAGTAGTGGGGGGATTGAATTAGTTTTTAGCAGGGGGACTTTCCATGATAGCCAGAAGTTCTTTCTCAGGGGTAATGTATTTTTGAAGGATTTTTTGAGTTGATTGGGGAGTGATTTTGTTACTGATTTTAATGTAGTCCGAGGGGAGATAGATTCGATTGTAATCGAAGAGATTGTCAAGGATTTTACTGTTAATACTACTAATGGAGTCGAAGGAGATGAGGGTACTATTGTTCATGAAATTTCTTGCCTGGGCGAATTTTTGTGGGTCGATGGGGTTGTTAACGAAGTCATAGGTGATTTGTCGAAGGAGTTTTAAAGCTTTTTGTTTGTTTTTAGGATCAGTGGAGAGATAGACCTCAAAGAAACCAGCTTGGTCTTTAAAGCCTCTGTTAGCACCAACGTGGTAGGCGAGACCATATCTTTCTCTGATTTGTCTGAAGAGGAGTGAAGTAGTGCTACCACCGAGGAGATATTTAGCAAAAGAAAATCTCATGTTGTCAGACAAGGTGAATTGTTTGAAACCGGGTAGCGGCCAAGAAAGATAGATTCTTGTTTGTTGGACTGGTTCGTGATGGACAATCTTTTTAGTGGTTTTTCTGGGAGGGATAGTGGGTAGTTGGGGTTGTTTCTGACTAATAGGCTGGAGAATTTTTTTAACCAGGGAAATGGTTTTGTTGGTGTCTAGTTTACCGGTAATGGCGAGATAGCAGTTTGGTCCAGTGAAGAATTTTTGATGGAGGTTTTTGATATCTTCTTGAGTGAGAGTTTTGACAAATTCTGGTTGGCCAATGCCGTCACGAGAGTAGGGGTGTTTTTGGCCATAAATTTGCTGGTTGAGTTTCGTGTCGAAGCGGGTTTGGAAGTTGTCCCACAGGTCATGATATTCTTGTTCGATAACAGAGAGTTCTTTGGGAAAAGCTTCTGAGGGAAATTTAGGGTGGAAGGCAAGCTGATTGATGACTTCTAGAGCTGGAGCGATCGATTTGTATGGAGCCTTGACCCAGAAACCGAGACGTTTTTCACCAGTGTAAGCGTTATCGATTAAGCCATGTTCTTGGGTATAGAGATCGAGGTGATATCTAGAGGGAAACTTGTCTGTGCCCTGGAAAGTGAGATGTTCAAGAAAATGAAAAGCACCCCATTGAGGTCCAGTTTCATAGCGTGAACCGGCTCTAACCAGAAGTTCAACTTTGATGGCAGAGATGTCGGATAAGGGAAAGATAACGGTATTGATGCCGTTAATGGTAGTGAGAGTGTACCTATTACTCATATTGTTCAATAGGCTAATTTTAGCATTGTAGCCTGCTTTTTGTGTTGTTAGGGAGAGGTAATGATACGGGGATTATTTACTTGGTTGATGTGGCCAGAGAGATCAACACTGATGGTTTGGAGAGGTTGTTGAGGGTTAGAAAGAGTTTGTTTGGTGGTACCAACGACTAATCCTTCAGGAATATCGGTGGTAGGAAGGGTATAGATGATGGTGTCTAAGGGAATGGGGGTTTGGCTGGGGATACCGGTGATCTGGGGAATTTGGTTGGTGTAGGAGTAGTCGGCTTGAATATGGTCGAGAGTTTGGACTTGGAGTTGGATATCCTGGTGGGTGAGAGGAAGGATGTAAATGAGAGGAGGTTTAACTTCAGTGACCAGGCCAAGGAGAGAAGTGGAGTCAACCAGGGGCTGGCCGGGTTTGATGAGAGAGAGATCAGTGGCAGTGGCGGTAACTAGGGGAGAGAGGTTGACGATTTTTACTGGTTGGCTGGGCCAGTCAAGAGAAGGGAGAGAGTCATAGTGGAGTTGATTTTTAAGGAGAAGGAGCTGGCTTTGGAGTTGGCTATTTTCTTGACGAAGAAGGAGGTTTTGGTAACGGATTTGAGGTAAATCAGAGAGGAATTGTTGTTGAGAATGGAGAGAGTGGTTGAGCTGTCTGAGAGGTGTGTAGAGGGGTTGAATGATGTGACTGGGGATGGAGGTAAGGTAATTGAGTTGGGGGAGTAGAGAAAGAGTAAAGAGGAGGAGAGAAGCGAGGAAGGGAAGGATGAAGTAGTGTTTGATTGGCGAAGATGTCATAAAATATGGTTAATGAAAGCAAGGGATACAGAGAATAATATAGCAATTTTAGTAGCCGGTGTGGTGTTGATGTTAGTGGGGGAGGGAGTTTTGAACTGGGGAGGATGGTTAGTGGTCTTGTGGATGATGAGTGGCTGGTCAGGTATTTTCTGGTACGGATTGGCGGTGGGGGTGATCTTGTCAGGGATGACGGGAGGGAGTTTAGGTTTAGCTAGTCTGGTAATTTTGGCAGTACTATTATTGTTCTCAGTGTTAAAACAGGATGGGGGAGAGGAGAAGTTGAAGGTAGTGGTGTTGCTGGCGGTGGTAGGTTGGTTGGTGGATAGGATATTGGGGATGAGTTGGAGTTGGTGGGAGATACTATTGAATGGTGGTTTATATTATTTATTATCTGCTTGGTTAGGAAAGCAGAATGGTTTAAGCGTAAGAAACTAATGTTCAGACCAGTAGGTAAAGAAAAACTATTAGATAGGCAGGGGGTGAGCTGGTTGAAATGGATGTTATTGGCAGTAGGGGCATTGTTAATATCACGTCTATTTTTTATTACCGTAGTGATGGGTAAGTATTATGCTGATGAAGCAGATGATAATCAGATTAACCGAGAGATAGTCAAACCAATGAGGGGGACGATTAGTGATCGAGATGGAGTAGTACTGGCAGGTAACATTTTGACTGAGGAGGGGGAGATAGTACGCCACTATCCCTTAGGAGAGATAGCGGCAGCGGTAACTGGTTACTTAGGGGTGATGGATGAGGTAGAAATGGCTAAGTGCAAGAAAGATAGTAGTCAGTGGTTGTTAGAGGGAGAGTGTTACAGTGGTCAGTTAGTGGGTAAGACGGGAATAGAGAAGTGGTATGAGGCTAGATTGGCCGGTGGTTTGGGGAGTAGATTAATAGAAAAGTCGGCGGTAGGTGAAGAGGAAAGCGAGATAAAGATGGAAGCAGCCATTGATGGGGACAATGTCAGGTTAAATTTATCAGCTGATTTGCAACAGGTGGCCTTTACGGCTTTGAAACAGGCTTTGGTAGAAAATGAACTGGAGGCAGGAGTGGTGTTAGTGACGACGGTTGATGGTCAGGTACTGAGTTTGGTGAGTTGGCCAAGTTTTGATCCAAACTTGTTTGTTGAAGGGGGAGAAAGAGGGATGGCCGGTGGAGAGTACAAGGAAGTAGGGGAGGTAGTAGGTGATGTCGAAGGTAAACCACTATTTGACCGAGTTATTGCCGGGGCGTATCCACCTGGGTCGGTATTTAAGACCTTGGTAGCCATGGCCGGTTTGGAAGAAGGGGCGATTGATGTAGGGGAGACAATTGAGGACACCGGTGAGATCAAGGTGGGTGGAGCTAGGTTTGGTAACTGGTATTTTGATCGTTATGGTCTAACTGAAGGTCAAGTGGATATAAAGAAAGCTCTGGCCAGAAGTAACGATATCTTCTTTTACAAGTTAGGAGAGAGATTAGGGGTAGATAGTTTGGTGGAATGGTCAGGGAAGTTGGGAGTAGGAGAAAAGACAGGTATTGATTTACCGGGAGAAGCGACAGGTTTGTTGCCGACGCCGTTGTGGCGAGAAAAGACGATTGGGGACAGGTGGTATTTGGGAAATACTTACCACATGGCCATTGGTCAGGGAGACTTGATGGTAACACCAGCTCAAGTAGATCGGTGGACAGCAGCAGTAGTTAGTGGTGAGAAGTGTGGTTTGAGTTTGTTAGGGCAGGCCGAGTGTGAAGAACTGGGTTTAGGTGAGGAAAACAGAAAAGCGGTAGTGGAAGGAATGAGACAGGCATGCATGACAGGGGGAACAGGATATCCACTGTTTGATTTGGAAGGTAGGGTGGTGTGTAAAACGGGGACGGCCCAGCAGGGAGGAGAAGAGGATGAACCTCATGCTTGGACGGTAGTGGTGGTACCAACAGTAGATGATGAAGGTAATTTCCTGTGGGATGAAATGGGTAAGTGGCGAGTAGTAACAGTGATGTTAGAAGCGGCTGGGGAGGGAAGTGAAATGGCGGCACCAGTGGCAAGAAGAATAGTGGGAGAGATATTGAAAAATGAGTGAGAAAAAAACAAAACTGAAATGGCTGGTAACAGACAGGTTGGAAGAGGGAATGAAGAGAAAAACGTGCCTAAGTTACGGTAAAGATTGGGGAGGATGGTATGTGAAAGGCTGGGAGGAAAAAGCGAGTAAAATTAGTGAACGATATGGTAGTTTAAAAATAAAAAGTTGTTGTTACTGGGATGATGATTTTCCGGAGCTATTGAGGAACATAGCTGATCCGCCGGTGGTGATATATTACCGAGGTAAGTTGCCGAAAAAAGATGAGGTTTGGTTAGCGGTGATTGGATCAAGAAAGATAAGCAGCCAGGGAAAAGTGTGGGTGAGAAGAATTGTACCGGAGCTGGTTAAGGCGAGGATAGGGATTGTATCTGGTTTGGCTCTAGGAGTGGATGGTGAGGTACATAAGGAGTGTTTGCGGGTAGGAGGCAAAACAATAGCGGTGTTA